>Ga0172379_10000012_pt1 | contig 446549 bp, 430 predicted proteins | sample GrowelOW334metaG_FD_119756 | JGI IMG/M metagenome (GOLD analysis project Ga0172379, IMG submission 119756) | Groundwater microbial communities from an aquifer near a municipal landfill in Southern Ontario, Canada - Groundwater well OW334 metaG | ecosystem: Environmental > Aquatic > Deep...
CTGCTTGTAAGGCAGGCGCTCTCCCGGCTGAGCTAATCGCCCAGGAATGGTGACCCGTAGGGGATTCGAACCCCTGTAGCCGCCGTGAAAGGGCGGTGTCTTAGACCACTTGACCAACGGGCCGGAAATTGGCTCCTCGAGTAAGACTCGAACTTACAACCCCGCGGTTAACAGCCGCGTGCTCTACCATTGAGCTATCGAGGAATGACAACGCGTATTATATAACATATACCGGACTCGCGCAAGTAATTTTTGCACTTTTTTATCGATTCAAACCGATTTTTGAAAATTTCACTGCAATTGCGCAAAATATACGCTGAATTATGTTGAACGCTATAGAAAAAACAAATATAATCAACTTATTAATTTTCTTGGAGATAACTATGAAAAAAACATTATCTGAACTTCGCAAGCATCTTATGTTCGGGCTTGCTGCGACGATCCCGCTTATAACTACTGGTTGTGTGCTGATAGCCTTAAGTCTGCTTAGCGCAACCAGCCACCAATTCAACAGCGGATTATTAAACGAAATTTCCAACTTGGTCGCAAAACTTGCAGCTAATACTTTTACAATGACCTCTTCAGTATTATCAGCGGCAATAGCATATAGCATTGCCGGACGCAACGGAATTATCCCCGGACTTGTCACCGGCTTGTTGGCTGATGCCATCAGTACCGACAATAGCGGAATTGATGTCAATTTTATCGGCGGTATAATAACCGGTTTCATATCCGGTTATATTGCACACCATTTAGACAAACGAACATTCAAATCTAAATTGCTATCGATAAAAAATGTTGTTTTGATTCCGCTGCTAACCGTTATTGCAACCGGTTTTATAATGTTCTTCCTGATCGGTGATCCAACATCATATTTTGTCAGTTGGATAAGCCAATCTTTTACAATAGCAACGCCGTTTGTAAAAATATTAGTCGCAGTGATAATGGGCGGATTAATTGCTTATGACGCCGGCGGGCCAATAAGCAAATTTGTGTTTTTGACCGTAGCTATCCTGGTCATCCAGTTCAAAGTATATGCGGCAATGGGGCCTGTTGCCGTAGCTTTATCAATACCACCGCTGGCCGTAGGGATAACCAGCTTAATACGACCGACTCTATTTTGTTTTCAACCTAAGAGAACAGCAATGGCAGCTATTTTCACTGGCGTACTCGGACTAACCGAAGGTACAATACCTTTTCTTGCTCTCAATCCGCTTCGAGTAATATTCGCAGCTGTTATCGGTTCAGCGGTCGGCGCGGGCATTGCAGCATGGCTTAACCTCACTGTTTCAGCTCCGTTCGGCGGAATATTAATGCTGCCATTCATGAATAATATCCAAAACTATCTAATTGCGGTTGCTATTGGTTTACTGATATCAATCACATTGTTAATCGCTGGTGACAAAAGATAAATTTAAATATTCAGTTTCGATAATAAAACAACCGCTCAATTGAGCGGTTGTTTTATTATGCAATTCGAATTTCAGCAGCAAATTTTTCAGCTAACATTTTTACTGTTTGAGCTATCTCAGTTTCAATTTCACTATCAGTAAGCGTATGATCATCAGCGCAGTAATATAGCGAGAATCCCAGACTTTTTTTACCTTGCGGCATTCTGTCGCCACTATACAGATCAAACAAGCGAATTCCCGTCAATAATTCCCCTGATTCCTGTAATATCTCTTGCTGGACTGACATTGCCGGTACTTCACCAGGCAAAATTAGCGCTATATCTCGTTTTACTGCCTGGTATTTCGGTAAAGCAAAATATTTTTGGTTTAGACAAGCTAATTCGGCGAGCAATTGTAAATCCAATTCAAATATGTACACGGGAACACCGATATCATAGTTTTTACAAACGAACGGGTGCAATTCACCAATAAACCCGATATTCAAACCGTCGTGATTGATCGCACAACTTTTTCCGGGATGATACAGCGGATTGGTAGTACAAACCGCAAATTCGCAATTCAATATTTGCAAATCAGCCAATAACTCTTCCACCACCCCTTTTGCTGAGTAAAAGTCAATCGCTTCCCGACCAGAATACCAGGAAACCGACGCCATCCGTCCGCACAGCGCACCACAAACTTTCATTTTTTCCAACGGTAACTGCTCCAGCGGCAGATTTTCCGGCAAATAAACTGCACCGATTTCATAAATTTTCAGATCGTCATTTTTGTGAGCTAAATTGTATTTCAAAGAATTCAAAACCGAGTCAACCAGTGTAGTCCGCATGTTTGGGAGTTCAGCAACAATCGGATTCAAAATTGGTATTGCCAATCGCAACGAACTATTTTCAGGCAAATTTAATTTATCAAAGCTGTCCGGATGAATAAAGCTAAAGCTGATTGTTTCATCCATCCCGCAAGCTGATAAACTACTGCGAACCCGATCAGCAATAGATTGCAGATGCAATTGACCGCCGTGAGTGATCTCTGAACAAGGCATTTTTAGCGGAATATTGTCATAACCGAATATTCGACCAATCTCTTCGGCAATATCCTGCATTAGCGTGACATCACCGCGCCAACTAGGTGCCGTTGCAACCATTTTTTCGCCATCTGCCTCTGTTGCAATACCTAGATTGTTCAAAATTTCCAGCATTTTTTGTGCAGAAATTTTCGTACCTAATACCGCATTAACCTCCGCGGCTGAAAACCCGACAATTGCCGGTTTTGATTTTCGCGGATAACATTCAACCAATCCGCTACAAGCCGATACTGCGCCCATTTCCTGCAATAATTGTGCCGCGCGTTCTTGAGCGGCCGCAATTCGCTCTACGTCTATGCCCCGTTCAAAGCGTCCAGATGCTTCACTACGCAACCCTAATGCTCTCGCAGCACGACGAATAGATTTGGCATTAAAAGTTGCCGCCTCCATAACAATATTTTTGGTACTATCTGAAATTTCACTATCATAACCGCCCATAATTCCGGCAATACCAACCGCACGCTCGCCGTCGGCAATAACAATCATATCTTCAGTCAGTATCCGCTCTACTTCGTCAAGAGTAGTCAGCTTCTCACCAGCTACGGCAGCACGCACAACTAATTTGGCGCCCGACAATTTATCTAAATCATAGGCATGCATTGGTTGTCCCAATTCCAGCATTACAAAATTTGTAACATCGACAATATTATTTATTGGCCGCATTCCTGCCGAACGCAGAGCTTGTTTCAGCCATTCCGGAGAATCAGCAACTTTCACGTTTCGCAACACTTTTGCCGTGAAGCGGGCGCATTGCTCACTATCAACAATTTCAACAGAAATAGATTCTTCTGACAATTCGGTTAACTGTGGCAGACATTCACAAACTGGTGCATTTAATTCAACATTGCAGGCAACTGCCGCCTCTCTTGCTATCCCGACAATTGAAAAGCAATCAGCACGATTAGGGGTAGGTTCAAATTCGAGAACAGTATCTTTCAAACCCATTGCTTCCACAATCGGTGTTCCGGGAACAAATTGCTCATTTAATATGAAAATACCTTCGCGTTCTTCCGGCAATAATAACTTTGAATCAATAGCCAATTCTGCCGCCGAGCAAAGCATGCCACTAGAATCTATTCCGCGCAATTTCGCCGGTTTAATCTCCAAACCACCGGGTAATTTTGCGCCGACAAGCGCCACCGGCACATTTTGTCCGACACAAACATTTTGAGCACCGGTAACAATTTGCAGCGTATCAGCTCCAACAATTATTGAACATATCAGCAATTTATCCGCATCGGGATGTTTTTCAATAGTCTCGATTTTACCAACAACAATATTTTCCAAGTTATTTCCATGATATTCAATTCCGGCGACTTCAATACCGGCTGCGGTGATTTTGTCCGCCAATTCTCGTGCCGAACAATCAATTTTCACATAGCGTTTTAGCCAATTTAATGATGTTTTCATTTATTACCTCATATTTTGTTGAATGCATAAATTGTTAGAACTGTTTGATAAACCGGACATCGTTTTCATAAAATAACCGCAAATCATTTATTCCGTAATACAGCATCGCTATGCGTTCAATTCCCATCCCAAACGCGAAACCGCTGACTTTTTTAGGATCATAACCACTCATTTCCAAAACTCGCGGGTGAACCATTCCCGAACCGAGAATTTCCAACCATCCGGTCTGTTTACACACCCGGCATCCGCTTCCATCACACATTACACAAGAGATGTCTACTTCAGCACTAGGTTCGGTGAACGGAAAAAAGCTCGGTCGTAAACGCATTCGAACGTTTGCGCCAAATAATTCTTTCAAAAGCTTCATCAGTGTTCCTTTTAAGTCGGCAAAACAAATTCCTTCACCGATTACCAAACCCTCTACCTGATGAAACACTGGTGAATGGGTCGCATCATAATCGCAACGATACACTTTCCCAGGCGCAATAATTTTTATCGGCCCTTTTTCAACATTGTTCTGCATAACTCTCGCCTGCACTGGAGACGTATGAGTACGCAAAACAATATTCTCGTTAATGTAAAAAGTGTCCTGCATATCCCGAGCCGGATGATCTTTAGGTAAATTCATCAATTCAAAATTGAAATAATCAAACTCGATTTCCGGTCCCTCGGCAATCGAATAACCCATCTTCATAAAAATGTCTTTAATACGATTCAAGGTTTGCGTCAGCGGATGCAGCTTACCGATATTGGTTCTACGGCCAGGCAAGGTAATATCAATTTTCTCGCTGGCTATTTTTTTTTGCAACTCAAGCGCTGCCAATTCTTCAATTCGCAAATTAATCGCTGATTCTAGTTCATTACGAACTTCATTTACGATTTGTCCAACCACCGGACGCTCTTCAGCCGATAGTTTACCCATACCCCGCAAAATGCCGGTGAGTTCGCCTTTTTTTCCAAGATATTTTACACGCAATTCATTTGCCACACTTAACTCTTCAGCTGCCCGTAATTCTTCAAGCGCTTGTACGCGCAATTCGTTTAATTGCTGCTTCATGTTCCCTCCAATGCTTTATTAATAATAAAAGCTCCCGTCTCTGCGAATATATCAATTCACAGGGACGAGAGCTCAACTCACGCGGTACCACCCTATTTCGATATGCACCTTCAACCAAATAATCCAATAAAAACTAATTCCTATTCATTACTGACAAATACACATCAACTCAACGTTCAATAACGGGAACTCCCGTCTGACCTACTTTGTTTCAGCCAAAATGCTCCAAAGTGAACTTCAACAAATTTCCGGCAGCATCGCTCACAGTCATTGACAATGCTTCCCTGTAGCTTTCCATTTGCCTACTCTCTTTTTCCTAGCACCTGCATTATATCAACGTACACAAAAAATGACAAGGGGCAAATTTATATATCCTCTATTACAGGCTTATCTTCTACGAATTCTGAATGCAACCCGAGTTTTTTGAAATATCCACACAATGCCATACAAGCAAATTTTTCAGTAGAATAATGCGTTCCGCCAAGAATATTAATTCTGTGTTTTTCAGCAAAATGATGTGCTTCTCTTGAATAATCAATTTTTACAGAAATACCAGTAACAAATGTATTTACGTTGTTCTGAGCTATTTCTTCGATAGCTTCCTTTAATCCGCCACCTGCTACAACTGCGACAATCCCGTCTTTGATTTCATTATCGCCATAGTTATAAAGGCTTACCTCATGCGCGACAGCTTTCTCAAATACTTCTTTCAAATCGTGCACGGTTGTTAATTCAGTTTTCCCGAAAACCCCTGCCAATGCACCAAAATATTGGGCAAAAGGTTTCTCCGGTTTAATTCCCAAAGCGTTTGCAAGTGTTACGCTGGTTGAATATTCACCAAAATTATCTAAAGGCACATGAAAATTATAAATGGATATTCTTCTATCTCTAAATTGTTTCACCAAATCTCTGTCCATTTGATGAAAAATCTCTGGTGCTTTCCTGATATCCCATATTAATGGGTGATGAACAAAAAGCATGGCGTCTTTCGTTCCGCTGTTCAAAATTCTTTGCATAACATCTTTCGATGGAAAGACTGCTGTGTAAACTTTATTAATTTCGGTTGCAAAATCACAAACTAAACCCATTGATCTTTTCAAAAAATTATCACACAGAATATTTGCGACAGGATCCATATGCTCAGCCCAGTCTTCAATCATTTCAGGAGTAACAAAATCCGCTTCAAGATGTTGATATAATTGGGTTGCCTTCATAATAACATTTCCTTTTGTTACAAATGGCTTTGATTCGTCAATGCCGGATAGCAGTGCCTGTCAATAATTTTGCACAGCACTTCGGGAATATAGAGCGTGCGGTTGAAGTTCGCCCAGTTCAGCGCCAACAACTCCAACCGCCGCATCCCAGTGTACATTATCATCAAATCATTTTCTAATTTTCGCAATTTTGTATTTTCTTATATATGTTTTCCAGTGACTCTCATAAGCATTTTTGAGAAGAATTAGCCCGGCAAACGAGAACAGAATGATTCCAATAACGATAAATGCAATCACAATTAATCCATAAATGTTAGGCATAAAATTCCATTTTGAAGAAGACATTTCATACGCAATTGTTTTGGACATTGTACCTGCCGCAATTGACGATAGTGCCAAGTACAACGACCAAAATCCTAAAATCACCTCCGCCACAGGACGAAGCTTTTTCACGAAAAAAACGCCGACAACACTGAATAACGATAATACCGCCATAACAACAACTCTAATAGCTGAAACTTCATAATGGACTCCGGAAAATTCTCCCTGAGGTGCCGATAGCAAAATTTTACCAATAGCTCCAACTATATCAACAGGCCAAAGAACTGGAAAAATACTTTTAAAAGAGCCGTACCCTAATGTATTAATTAGCAAAAATAAGCAATTAGAAAAGGATATCAAGACCATCATCAGAATTATCATTGTAGATATTATTCGCAACACTGGTCTTTCAACTTTGTTATCAGCAATATACTCCTCGCTGCCATAATTATCTTTTGACACTGGAATCTCCCTATTTCAATCAATTTCTTTTTTATCGCTAAATTCTGCCAAAAGCGTTGACGACCCAAAAGAGACGGTAATTGAATAAATTCGTATACCTAAGAATGGTAATACATTGTATAAATAGTTACAGACACAACGATAACTGCTACAGCAATAGATAACCTATACCAAGTTACTGCTGCTCTTGAGAGCCAGAATAAATATTGTTGTTTTTTGACATAAGCTGATGTTTCAATGAACAATTCTAGTGAACTTACCATCAAAATTCCTGCAAATAAGAAATATGCTATCTGTTTTATAGGAATAATGAAAAGGTAGATAAGCAACGGTACCAACAGTGGCGGAAAAATAATGAAAATCCACCCATAAAAAGCTGAAGATGAATCGCCAGAATGAATCCATATAATAAATTCCCCATTCATCATGGAAACAAATGTGCCAATTAAGCAATACATCCCGAGTAGCAACAATATCCAAGCCACAATTTTTTTGCTGGCTATGCAATAAAACGTTATTACTACGATTACTATTGTACCCGTCTCAATAAGCGCAAAAACATTGTTTTCTAATGCGACCTTGGTTGTATACAAAAGAAAAATACAAGCAACAATTTTAATCAGGCCTATTATACCAACTATGCGATTTCCTCTCTTAGTGTTTGTACGCAAGATTTCATCATAGTTCTTAATAGCATTTTTTTCGATTTCATTTTCTTGTATACACCTATTAAGCTTATCATTATTCACAATCATTTCGCAATATATCGAAGCAGTGTGTAAGTAGCACGCTCTCAATAAAAACATCCAAATAATCATCACTATGATTATCTGAATTATCATTATTCCTGTTCTTAGCTGCAGTTGATGAAAAACACTTATCGTTTGAAGCACGGTTGACAATTTTATAATTAACACCGCAGCAACTATTTGAAAAGCAAGAGTAAGTCCTAAGAATGACAGCACTGTTTTCAACAGTTTCAGCTCATTGCCCTTAATTTTACGTGAACTCTCTTTGAGGCAGTCGGCAGCTTTCATATTTGGGTTTTCATTCATAACATAATATGCAAGTGAATATCGGGACATAGCAATAATACCAGGCACGATCAACAAAAGAGACCATAAAAACACTCTGACAGCTATCAACGCGGTTATCGTTAGTGAACGAAGTAATAGCTTCCAATTTAAGATCAAATCTGAATTCTCGGGTTTAATCCCGGAAACAGCATTCAAAGTAAATCGAGCAAAGCCTGGTGCAACAATAAATGAGGCGGCACAGTACGTTAGAAAATTCAAAACAAACATCCATATCACTTGTGTTAATGGGTTATAGTAATATATCGCTTGTACTAGTATTGACGGTAATTGCACAACAAATGATAATAACAGGAATGCTTTCCAGATTCTGCTACTAAACGGTTTGACAATATCAGTAACTTCATTCCTAATCGAAAATTTGTTATTTGGAAGCATATCTATCCTCACATGACATTCGATGTTCATAGAGAGCGTAATCTAGTTAAACATTTTCGACGAAATTTATTATTATCCTGCACAACAGATAAATGTTTTTTCAGAAACTGCAGTAATTCCATGATATCCGATTGAAAAAGCAGCGCTTACTTTGCTCAGCGTAGAACAGCCAATTCCAAATCATCAAGAAACCAAAATACTATTCACAAGCTCACAAGCTTTTTTGCGCCTAAGCACACATAATAAAAATGCTTGCACGGCAAAAAGCCGTACAAGCATTGATTATATTTGGTGGAGGTAAGCAGGATCGAACTGCTGGCCTCTTGAATGCCATTCACAGCTGATTGTAATTACAATTTGTAGTTTTACGGTTGCAAAGCCTTATACTTACTGGTTTCATTGCGTTTTTGCGTTTTCGGAATACAACCAAATGTCAGCAAGTTTCGGCTAGTTTTTGGGTGCCGTAGCAACTGCGTAGCAACTGGTTGTATTTTTGTTTTATTGTTTCTGCTGATAGTAACTCTGCTTTTCAAGATGCTTTAGGACTGTTTATCGCAGTATGTTCCAAAACGGAACCATCTGATACACTGCAAGATTTTCGATTTGAATGGTTGTCTCTTGAATCAGCTTATTTTTGCTTGATTATATATCTCGTTGAACGATTGCTTCCAATCTGCTCAATCGTGCCGGCATCAACCATGCTGGCCAACAATTCTGCCGTCCGCGATCTGCCCAAATTCAGCAGCGACTCGGCTTGTGCACGGGTTATTGAGCCAGCATCGCCAATGTATGCAAGTACTCTATGAGAGAACTCACTGATATTTTCGGCTGGTTTTGCGTCCGGTTTGCGTCCGGTTTGCGTCCGGTTTGCGTCCACTTTGCGTTCACTTTGCTCCAAATCCGGACGCAAAAATTTCACGCTGACACCGTAACCGCGCTCGATGATTTCCGGCGCCGGTAGTCCGGCTTCTGCGCACTCGCTCATTATCCGGCGCAGCCCGGTACCCCATCTGTCGAAAAACTCAGTTTCTTTCAGCACGCGTGCCAGAACGTTATTGCGGATTTCCGAGCGACCCTGCAGCGCTTCGCCGATAGTTGAACCGCCGGGAACATCGCCGGGCGAGGTGATTTCAACCGCCACATCGTTGACCGTTACCCGGACATCGGCGCCGAGTAAAGAATAATCGCGGTGAATTACGGCATTAACTAAAGCTTCGCGCAGCGCAGCGAACGGAATTTCCGGAATATCGATGCGACGGAAGCCTTCAATACGCGCACCAAGTCTAAGGTTGAAAGCCAGAAATTTCTCTGCCTGCTCGATTTGGCTAAACAGGTCGCCTTCGCAGTCTTTGCGGTCGAGAAAAGTCAGGCGCTCAGTTCCGGCAAAGCGCGCGCATTTGATGCTGGCATTCGGCAGCAGTCCGAGAATTATCGCTGCACCATTGGTGAAATAGGTCTTGTCGTACATTTCGCTAATCAACCGCAGGTTGTGTAAGTCCATGTCGGTGAGCGCTTTTGAGCGGTTGGTATATTTTTTTAGTAATGCTTTCAATTTGGCACAGCGTTCACTATCGGCAGGCTCCAGCACGCAGATTTCTTCGTCAAAAGTAATATTCTGCTGCTGCAGTTCGAGCATGCGGCGCATTTGCTTATCAGCGGCCTTGTTTGTTGAGCCGAGACGCACATAAGCGCTTTTTTCGATGCCCACGGAACGCAGGTAATGCGGCCGGGAATTACTCGGCGCCACCTGAATGACCATAAGCATCTTATCGTCCAGATTAAGAGAATATATTTCCGGGAACACATTCGGCGAAATGCTGTCGTGGATGATGTTTGCAACCTTATCCTTCAGCACAAAAAGCTGTGTCTCGTCAATACCTGTGATAGTTCCGTCATCGCGCACACCGATAAATATCCGTCCGCCGCCGGTATTGGCGAAGGCGATCACGCTTTTGGCAATTTTCTCGCCTTCCGGCAATATTTCTTTGAACTCAACCGTCTTGCTTTCGCCTTGCTTGATAATTTCTGCGTAATTCATCTAATCCTCGATTCGTCTTTTGGAGTTTGCCAGCCTAATTTCTACAAGAACAACTTGCTGATCACGTCGGCGGCGTGGATTTTGGCTTCCTGTTTCAGGTGGGCATAGGTGTTCATAGTTACCCGGTAATCGTTGTGACCCATTTGTTCCTGCACGATTTTCATATTGACATCGTTTTGCACCAGAAAGCTGGCGTAGAGGTGGCGCAGGTCGTGAACCCGGATATGAACACCGGCGCGGCGGCTGATCGCCTTGTTGAAACTGCCGGGATTGTATAATCTGCCGTCGTTGTGGATGATCTGCTTGTTAAGAACTGTCGAATTATCGCGGTAGTTCTCGATGATTTTGCAGAGTTCTTCGGGAATACAGATGGAGCGGTTGGATTTATTGGTTTTGGTGTCGCAAATAACCGGCTGGCTGTGTTCGCCGATGATCACTGCTTTATTAACCCGTAGTGTGCGTTTGGCACGGTTGAAGTCAGCCCAGGTCAACCCCAGCAGCTCTGACCGCCGCATTCCGGTATAGGACAGTATCATGAACGCCGTGTAATACATCGGATATGCCTGCAGCGCTTTGGTAATCTGTCCCAGCGGCAGGTCGATGCTCTCAATATCGCGGCCTTTGATTTGCGGGATGATAATATTCTTGATTGGATTGTTCTGAATAATGCCGTTGTCGGCGGCGTAACGGAATATTTGATGATAAATGTGCCGCACCTGTTTTTTCAGATGCGGTGAACCGGGGATGTCGTTCAACAGTTCCTGCAACTGGATCGCCCGGAACTTCCCCAGCCGCACCCGTCCGAGCGGATGTTCGACTATGTACTTCTTGGCGTTATAAAAATAGCCGGTGTAGGTGTTCGGACGCACTCGCGGTTTGATATAGGTTTCCAGGCATTTGGCCGCCCAGTCTTTGAGCAAAATCATGTCGTCAATATTCAGCGAGCAGCTGTAGGTGTCCTGCAACTCACGCATAACTTCACGGGCTTCGGCTGCGGTTGCAGCCACCCGCGATTTTTTGACTTGTTTGCCGGTTTCGTCGTAACCAATCGTGATTTGCACCAGATATTTGTCGCCGCGTTTGGTTACCGAACCTTCATTATTGCCGCGCTTGCGCATACTGCCACCTCGTTAAACTGATTGTTCCTCGTCATCCTTATTCAGCCGCGAAAATGCCACGATCATTTGCTGGATAGTCTGCTTCTGATCGGGCTGCAACGCAGCATAGAGTTCCCAAATATCACCCTTGCGTTCCGGAGCCGGGGCGATATTATACAGTGCGTCGGTCGAACAATTAAAAATCTGCGCCAGCTTCGCGATATTGTCGCGGGTCGGCTGCGAGTTGCCGCGTTCCCAGTTTGTGATCGCCGCCTGCGACACACCGAGCTGTTCCGCCAGTTCGACCTGACGAATACCGCTTTTTATGCGAAAAACTTTTATCCGGTCACCAATCATAAAACACCGCCTTTTATTAAACAACTTTAATTTTAGCTTAGGCTTTTGCAAACTTCAATACAATTTTTTACAAAAACCGATACTTTCCGAAACTTTTCTGTTGACGAAAATAAAACATGGGCTTAAAATACAACTACAGCTTTTATTTCGAGGAGGAGTTATGTTTGTATCAGTACAAGAATTCGCCAAAATCACCGGACTGAGCTGCGACTACGTGCGCCAGCTCTGCAAGCAGGATGGATTCCCGTCAATTAACACCGGACAGAAATATTTTATCTACCGTGATGAAGCGCTAAAGTACCTGAAAGACAAGGCGGTTTACCGGGATTATACCGACCGCCGGGTAAAACGCAACCGGGTGGTGTGAAATGAACGTTCCTGATGAACACAACTACATCAAGCTGGTGCCGCGGGTAATCGCCTTTGCCCGCGCCAATCAATTGTCGAATAATGCGGTAGTGCTGTATCTGTCGATTATGGATCGGCAGAACAAGAACTACTGGCGGCCGGCCTGTATTCCTGAACGGACGCTGTGCTATGCCGCCGGAGTGTCACATAATACTTTTATCAAACTGCGGCTGGAGCTGTTCAATCATCAGCTGATCAGCGTGCATGGCGACGGCGTGAATGCGCCGACTTATGAAATATTCTTGCCGCCGTTCATCGATCACACCGCCAATCGCGCCACGCCGGACTATATCAAACACATTCTCTACATCAATTCCGACGTTGCCCGCAAACGGTTGTCTGAACATGAAGCCAGGCAGCTGGAAATCAAACTGGCCGCCCAGGCTACCCAGCTTGAAGATCGTGAACGCGAACTAATGGAGCGCGAACGCAAGCTGCTGAACGACGAACGCGCCAAAGAGGAAGCCAATGCCGAGATATTCTACGCCCGCTATTTGGAAATGAAAAATAAGTCCAGCTGAATGCGTCTTTACGGCGCATTCTTTTTTATTGCCTGCTGTGGATAACTTTTTTTCGGAAAATTGGCAGCGCAAATTCTGCACTGTTCGCGGCGCAGTGGCTGCGTTGCCGTTTTGGGCAAATATATATACTCCGTGTTTAAAAAATAAAAATACTCACGCAATGGTTGGTTGCGCGGTATTCAGTGATTATTGCAAGTGTTATAATATAACTGCTGATTATATTGAAAGGAGTCGCTGCCATCGACCAACAGGACACCGCCAAGTACCTGCCGATCATCAAGAAGTTTACCCGCCGCTACCGCTATATCATCGAGGATGCAGAACAGGAAGCCTGGCTGGCTTACGCCGAAGCAGCCCGGACTTATGATCCTGCCAAGAACTGCGCTTTCACCACCTTTCTGTTCTGGAAATTGCGCTGGCATTTCAAACAGCTGACACGCGATTACCGTCGCCGCCAACAGCTGCAGTCCGGACTGCGTGAGCAGCGGTTGCTGGCACAGCAGAACATTCCGGCTGCCACACCGGAACTCGACATCGACAACCTGCCGCCGCGCACCCGCGAAGCCGTCCGGCATATCCTTGACGGCAAAACATTGACGCAGACCGCCCGGATAATGCGGATAACGCCGCAGGCGGTGCGGAATCTGCTGAACCGGGCGCGAAAGTTGATGTTGTTGGAAAAGTGAGTGGATAATGAAAAATCCCTGCGCAGTAAATTCCTTGCTGAGCAGGGATTTTTGGTTTTGTGTCGAATTAATGAGCTATATTAATTATTTTTATAAGGAGCGAAATTGTGCGAATATATAAACTAAAAGCTATCTCTGTGATTATTTGCTTACTAATTTTTTTCTGTAGTAGCGCTTCGGCATATTATCTGGATAAATTACCTGATAAGAACTATGAACTTGTTGGACGCGTTAGTGTTACTGTTGCCGCAAATAGTAATTATTGCCATTATGTTAACGACAGATACGGCTTTACCATTGATTTTCCAAGCTTCTTTAGCCTGGGATATTTATCAGGTAATAGTGATGGAATATTTGTTACAATTAAAAACGGAAATGCTTCCTTAAGTGCGTCTGGATGCCACAATTATGGTCAGAGTTTAAATGACTGCTACAGCGATTACATTGGCCACGTAAAAAGTGAATTTGGATTAAAACCTAGCTATATAGCCAAAGGCACAGATTGGTTTGTATTGTCTTGGAAAATCAACGGCACGATTTATTATAAAAAAGTATTCGTATGTGATGAGTACGTTAATTCTTTTATTCTGGAGTTTTTGTCTGAAGATAAAGACGCATACAATGATATTGTTACTAATATTGAGCAGAGCTTTGTTCCAGGATGGCGCTCAGGAAACAAAATATGTGATTAGCTGATTTACAGTTTACCGACGATTATCGATTTATAAATTTTAAGCGTCTAATATTATTGCTTTTGTAAATAGGAGATAATGTGAAAAGAATATTGTTGTTGACAATTATTTTATCGATTTTTTTGTTTTCAATTTGTTCAATGGTAACAGCTACAGAAATTGAATTCAAAAAAAACCAAAGTTATGAACTGGCTGATCTAATAAAGTCCTTTATACCCGATCAGGGTAAACAGGATTCTATTTTGAATTGGCAAATCAACGCCAGAAAAGACAACATCTATTGGTCAAGTGGTATGAAAGCCAGTACATATGATTATAATATGTATACTTGGGAAATTAGTGGAGTCGCTGGAGTATTGTTTAACGGAAAAGGAATGACTGTAGTAAAACAAGAATGGATTAACGGTCAGTTGGTCAAATCGAAAGAAGAAATTGGGGAATGTGTCGATGTCGGCGTGCATGGACCATCAAGCGGTCCTCTTATTGTGAACATTTTTATAATGATGTCCTCGCCACATATACAAAATTGCATAACTGGCGTACTGCCTTATAGTACATTTAAATTCGATGATTATATGATTGCGCAAGGAGCAAAGGTCAAATATCTTTGGCAACATGGATATAGTGGCTCAAAAGAGACGGGATGGCTTGTGAGTTATGATAAAAAACAAGATGTTTGGATAATAGTCAGAGAATCTTATGGTGCGAGCGGAGCAGTAGGATATACGAGTTTTTCGTTAGTTTATTCGGAAGAAGAAGCTAAGCGCAATTCCATATTGGCTGATTATCAAAAATATGATTCAAAATAATGTGTAGAGATTATTTTGATGACAGTAAAATGGAGACATATGAAAAAAATATTAATTATTGCAGCTCTCCTATTTGCTATTTCGTCAATAACGCAAGCAAATCCAATTATTAAAAGCACTATTCAGGAAGGTGTTTGGACGAATACTATCCTAGTGTTTTCTAGCAGTAAACTCGACGTATACATTCCTGAAGACATGATAAATATGAATTTATTTTTTACGAAATATCCAGAAAACGGCAACTTTGCTTTTGTTGTTTACATTGATATCAAGGATAAGGATATGCGCGAGAAGCTTGTCAATGATGTTAAAGCTGGAATTGATAGTAGGATAATAGGAACAATAGGAAAAACGTATCCGGATTTATTAAAATATGTTGCCGATGTCGCATCTTTTGATATGCAAAAAAAACAGGTTACTATTTCGAGGGAATATTATATCGACAAAGACGGGGAACTAATCGGAATAAGAGATATGCGCGAGATTAATCCATTGGACAAAGACCACTCTCTGTTTTCGAAAATATCTGAAAATTGTGAAGATATCTTGATTGAGGCAAAAAACAATCCGAAAAACGCCGATATCATCGCTCAACTCCAACAAAATAGAAAATAATAATTGTGAAATTGCCGAAAATATCGCTATTACATTGTTTGTTCATTGTAAAACCATATCCTGTGTCTTTGGAGGTTATTTTGAACTTTAAACCAATCGATGAGATGTCGTTACGTCAATTGTTCTCAACAGCATTTGCTCAAGAAATATTGAAAATGTCATATCTTGGTCCCGTTTTGAATGATTCCGGTTTAATCGAAACAAGCCCTGATGCTATGATACTTGATATGAATGAAAGCCCTTTTCGCCCGTTACGTTGTGAGTTCAAGTACAGCCCAAATAGTAAAAATGATTTTGCGCATAATGGGCGATTTGATGTTGCTATTGTATGGTCACTACAGCCAGGATGTACTATTGATAGACTGAAGAATGACTTGTTAATGCAAAACGAATGTTACAAAATCATTGTTTTGTCTGATCGTAAAGTTTTTAGAGACTTGCCACCATATTCAATGGACGCTTTATCCCGATTAGGAAATTCCGCCATAATACGAAATAAAGCACTTCAATTTACTTATCCGTCTGTGTGCGCGTTATATTTAGCTGCAAAGTTGTTTCCGGCGAAATTTCAAATGCCTAAAATGGTAGATTATCTAGCAAGACGATTTTCCGATGTCAAGAAAATGCAACCTCAAGGTCGTGCAAACATTGTGACAGTCTTCATTCAATCAAAGCCACAATTGATCACTAAAATGCACGGTAACTTTTATCGCTGGTCGAGTGAATTTGATAGCATAAGTGCGGTTAATGAGTTAGCAGAGATCATCGTGTCACGATTTGGCGAAGAAATACCATCCGATGTAGGACTAGAAGAAATTCAATAGTATCATTTTATATGGATAAAGAGACTTGCTTACGCCAGCCTCCGACGGACAAACCATCTAACTCCAGTAAACTGGGTTAACTACATTCTGTACCATTGTGGCGTTTTGTCAATTTCAACTGTTCTCTTTTTGTGTGACGATGTTGTTGGAGCGCCGCTCGGACTGGAATAGTCTGAGCGGCGTTTTTTTCTTGTGTACTATTTGTTCTGCGGCGGCGCTCCTTTCGGCGAATTGAGCGCCGAATCGATGTATTTGCCGCCGATAGCGGCGAGGGTGCCACTTCCGGCGGTTAGCGCGGCGAATTCGCTGTAGTATTGGAAAGTGCCGCCAGTTATGCAAAGATAAATCGAGACTGCCAGATAGGCACAATACCCGGTGACAGCGATCAGATGGGTGGCTGTGATGTTGGCGAGGCGGTGGATTATTTCGGTCATGGTATTTCCCTTTCGAAAATTTGTTGTATTTACAAAATTAGCCTGGCCATGTTGCCAGGCTAATTTTTTTTGCGGATGGCGTTGCGGATGCCGATGTAGCCGATGATTATTGATAATGTGCTCAACAGTATTGCGGCCGCGGCTTTGATGAAGTTGAGCAGCGACTGGATTTCGGTGTCGGCGCGGGCTTGAGCGCTGAGTTCTCGCGCGAGTGTGGCGATTTTGCCGTTGAAATATTTTTCCAGTGCAGTTATCCGGCTATCAAACCAGTTATCCAGCTCAGTGACTTTCTGCTCGTTGGTGCGGGATTTTTCTTCCTGGGTGGCGATGCGTTTCTCGTGGTCTTGCAGTATCCGGTCGAGGTTTTCCGGCGTGATCGCCTGGGCGGTGGCGAGCAGCAAAATGAGCGCAGCAACGATAATAGCAACTGGTTTCACGTTGGCAATAACAGCCCATCGGCGATGGCTTGGGCGATTGCCGCTTGGCCGATGATACCGAGCAAATAGCGTTCATCCTGCGGATTGGTGAGAAAGCCGCATTCCACGAGCACTGCCGGACAGTTGGTTTCGCGCAGTACCTGAAAGTTTGCGGTTTTTACACCGCGATTAATGAGCGGTGTTTGTTGCTGCAGACGATTGATAATTTTGTTGGCCAATAAATTGCCGCGGGCGCTGCCGTTGTAGAAATATACTTCAAAGCCTGAGGCGCTGGGCGTTGCCACAGCGTTGCAGTGAATACTGACAAAATAATCGCAACCAGCATTGTTGCAAATAGCCGCACGGCGCAAAAGGTCATCAACTTCCGGAGCATTGTATTTATCGCGTGTCATGATCACAATTCCCCGGCGTTGCTGTAGCTTTGTCCGGAGGATTTGCGCGATCCGCAAATTGATGTCGCTCTCGGCGGTACCGCGGGTACCGATGGCGCCAGGATCGCAATCCGGATTAGTTCCAGTGTGCCCGGCATCGATGCAAATTCTCATCGTACCCCGTCTTTCGGCTGCGGCAAGGATTGAACGGTATCACGCGACGGATTGGCATCAATCGAGTTGACGACTTCTTTGACGACTTGGAAAGTTTTGTTGTCTTTCAATTCGGTATCTTCGACCAAATGGAAAACCAGCTTGAGGATTTGGAAAATGTCGATGTTCATTTTTTTTGATCTCCTGAAAAATTATTTTTGTTGTTTGTGAAAAAGGAAAACGTCCCGCCCGTTCTGGTTGATATTCGCGACTACTCCGTGAGCCACCGCTGAGGCGGTGCGACTGCGGCGGCTATCTGGACGGGGTACGGCTGCCGAAATGAGCGACTGCTCGTCAGCTACGGCATCGCGACCGGCAACGATAGCCAGTCGAAATGCCTTGTGACAACCGCAGACGCATTGACTGTTCGGCAGCCTGCGACGACCGCCACCGCAGACATCCGCTCACTACCGGTTAGCCGCGAATATCTTTGACCGATACCCGCCTCAAAGTGCCGCTGGTGCAAATCACAGCTTATTGGCTGAAATTGTCATCATCTGCCATTGACATTGAGTTTAGGCAGTGCTGCGGCGGACAGCCTATCGGCTGATTGTAAGCCTCTGGCGTTCTTCGGTGCTTTGTGTGCTCCGGCGCATCAACGATAATATGCGTTATGTATAGTGCCTTGCAGGTTGCCTGCGGCAATCCGTAAACGGACACTCTACATAACGATACTATCGGACGCGTGGCATCTGTAGAGCCATTCCCTGCGCAGGCGGTGCTTGTGGCTGATGTTGCTTGCAGGACGGGATGAAACGCCGGAGAGCGTGAACGTTCACGCTGCTGCGTTGCACTCCGCAAGGCGGCTCACTCGTTCGCCGCGTGGAATAATTGACTGGATTTTGCGAAATTCGGGAGGTATAAACCTTCGCGTCCCCTTGTGGTGTAGCGTTCCAGGGGTATTTCTGCGAGTTGCTTTTTCCGGCATACTACGGAAAATTCCGAAAAGAGCTGAAAGATGAAGCGGCTACGCCGGAAAACTACTCCGCTCGCGAAGGGAGCGATTAAATGCTGCGCTCGCTGCGACTGCCGCCTGCGCCGGCCGGCTACGGCGGCAAGGATTTTTATTATAGAGTAAGACCTGTTGGGAATAAGTAAGTAGACTACTGGTGTGAGATGTGATTAGATTTGATTTTTCGTGTGTATGGTAGATAACTGACTGGATACTGCTGATTAATTTTCGGGATGGCTTTGACTGCCGTGAGAAGGTATTTGCCGGAAGTGGTTTTGATCAATTGCAAATCATCGACAATAACCATGACCAGCCGCTGGCGGCGGCGGATGGTATAAGCAAGAACGGCGCAGAGATTGGTAAGCGTGCCGTCATATTTGACAATATAGGTTTTGGCGGCTATGAATGGTTTGTTTTTCCGGCGCTGAATCCGGCGTGTCCAGAGGATTTGAACTTTGGCGGTCATGCGTTGCTCCTGATGTTCAGTAATTTTGTGCCTGATTGCGATTGCTTTGCTGGTTCTCGTCGTTTTCTGATAAAGATGAGTAGATTTGTATGCGTTCGAGATTTTGCGGCTGTTTTTTGCATTGTTTCATATTTCTCATTTGCGCGAAGCTTTCGCAGCTGGCTTTCGTCGGCGGTATCTCCGCCGCTTGGCGCAAAAACCGCTACGCTCGCCCGGCGGCCGCAGACAGAAAAAAGTTGCCGCCGTGCTTTGCTGCTAAACTTGCGCCTGACGCGTACGGGATAACCGCCGCCTGCGCCGCTACTCGAAGGTTTGCAGTACGCGGGATTTGATTACCTGACCGATGTGGATTCCGGCGAGTTCGCGGATTTTCATGTCAAAGGTGCGGAGTGAACCGTCGGGATTGACGAACTCGAGTACGGCATAATCTTCCTCGAAGCGGTCAATAGTGACCGGCACTTCATTTCCGGCTATGGTTGTGGTCAGCTGATCGCCCTCGCGCAGTTCGCAGAGGTCTAATAGGTTCATTGTCTGGGTTTGGTTGTTTTCGTCGCGCAGTATTACGGTCAAGCCGTCGAAGTCGGTGATTACGGATTTCATACAGATACTTCCTTAAATTTTTTGGTAGTTTGCGAAAAAAATCCGCCGGTCGCGGTGGCGCGTCAGCGGATTTTACAGGATTACGACGCGAAATCGGTTTTGGTAGTTTCGACCAATTGGGCTCCGGCGTAGCTGGCAAGGTTGCTACCATTGTTGGCAAAGATGTTGGCGGTTACAATTGCCTGCGCATTCGTCCGAATCGTTGCGGCATCCAGACCTTCTTTCGGCTGGCTGATACCAATTTTGTAATCGGCGCCAGCAGCGTCCTTGAAATTCATGTTCAGCTGTTTGGACATAGGTTCCTCCTTGTTTCAAATTTTAGCTGCAGGAATTAGGCGTTGACGATTTTGTTTTCGAGAACAGTTTGCATTTCGTACAGCGCTTCGCTTTTCAGGTTGAAGATCGCGAGTCCGGCATCCATAAGATTTTGTACCGGGCTATCGATTTTCACGTTGGAAAACGTGCTGTTACGGTGAACGACTTTGCCTTTGTCATTAGTGTACGAGGTGACGCAGACCAAAGACTTGGCTTGAGGGATTTCAGTTGCTGCCATAATTTTTTGCTCCTTTCGAAAAGTTTTCTTGGCGGAGATTGCTCTCTGTAAATAGATATTGCCAAGCAAAACGATTTTTAAACCTGACAAAAAAAAAACAGTCCGCTACTGCGAACTATTTAGCTTAATATATATTACGTCTGTAGTTTGTATCTTCAACGATAAATTGCTATACTTGCGTCTAATGATTTTGGCGCACGTCAAGCAAAGCAAGAGCATCAAAAATAAAATAAGTTGAGGAACAAATAAATTATGTTGCGAATTCTCCGTATAATCTCACTATACGCGCGCATTAATGCCAAAATCCTGACTTCACAAGATGCCGATATTCTCATCGATATAAACCAACTCATCAAAAAATATCGAACGCTCCGCCGTAAAGGAAATTGACAACCAACAAAGTCGCATAGCCTGACCAAACCGTAACCGGTTTGCTTGGCGTGCGCAAACCTTCGGCAAGCAGCTTGCTTTGCTCTGATCGTGAACCGTGTGCAGCTTTGTTACGTTATCCGGAAAAATCTGTTCATATTCCAAAAAATGACACTTGAAATTTCTCTTCCTGAACCCGAAACCTTGTCCAACTTTAGGCGATTTTAAGCAACTATTTCCCGCGCGTAGCAACTGCGTAGCAACTTAAAAGAAGGGGTTGTATCGCTTTTTGCGATACAACCCCTTATAATTACTTGGTGGAGATAAGGAGGATCGAACTCCTGACCTCTTGAATGCCATTCAAGCGCTCTCCCAGCTGAGCTATACCCCCATAAATCAGCTAGAGAACGAATAGCATATCAACACCGTACTCCAAACTGCTTCCATATTATATTTATTAAGCAGTTACTTGTCAATAAAAATGATAACTGTCCTTCGCAAGCCAACGCCTATGGTGATGGTGTTACCGTCAAGTTGGTCTGTCCACTCACACCGTTATATGTGGCGGTGACAGTAATAAGACTACTGCAACCAATTCCAAGATACAACTGACTAGTTCCAATCCACGACGTATGAGCGGGATCAGAATTGCTCCAAGTTGCGCTGCTGGTAACATCTCTCGTATTGCCGTTTCCAAGTGTTGCTGTCGCTGTGTACAGTACCGTACCATGTATCGCCGCAGTGCTATTCGCAGGAGTCACTGCAATCGACAGTATAGCGCTTTGCAGAGTCACAAAAGTAGTAGCACTTGCAACCGGAATGAATGGAGCCATAGATCCGGTAGTGTAGCCGGATTTAGCTACCGTGCCGCCAGTGTAGCCAGCGGCGTTCGCCGGTACATTGTTCATCCTATATGTACCAGTAGTGGCCGTTGCAACTATCGGTACATAAACTCCCGGTATCGCGATTGTCGCTCCCGGTAGCGGATTGGTAGTATCTGCATCACTAACAGCGATATAGCATACACTGACCGGATTAATCGGAGTGCAGGTTATATCATAGCTAACATAAGTAGTGTGATCAGCAGCACTGCCACTGATACAAGTATACCCGTAAGGAACAGTCACACCAATATAGCCGGTGTGCTTCTCGCTATATTGAAATCTTGCAATACCATTAGCATCCGTCGTTGCAGTAAAAGAAATTAAATTAGTCGCAGCCGCTGTTGCTGCCGCTGCCGTAGCAGCCGGGAACGTTACTGTTACCGGAGTATTGACAAGCGGTTGTCCGCTATTGTCAACCACTGCTAATACATAAGTGTAACTGGGTTGCGATTTCGTATACTGCTCTACCGTTATTGTGTTATTACGCTGCGGTTGCTGCATAACTTTGTAGCTCAAGTCTTTGGTTGCATTGGTATTGATTGTTTCGTCGCCCCACAACATTGCCGGTTGCGGTGCCGCCAACATGTTTAACGAAAAACCTACCGTCGTTGATTGATACCCAAAATCTCTGCCCAGATTCAAGGACAACTGCGGGGTTACTTGCCAACCCGCCTGGGCAATGATTCCACCAAAACTTCCACCGTTTGCCATTACGCTGTTTGTCATCGAGCCAAAATATTGATACCCCGTTACCATCAGACTCAGCCATGGCGCGTTGAAATAGTCCAAATTGGATTTTAGACTTAAATCTATTCCATTTGCCACGTTTTGCCATGTTTCGAGAGTGTTAGTATTATTGCTCCCCACTTTTACTGGTGCGCTTATGCCTAAATACCCGTTTACAGTCGCTTCCAACGAACCAGTGAAATATTCCAGACCTAGTCCTACACGTTGGAACATCGCATTGCCGGTATCCCCTCCGCCCAGGTCGCTTACTTTAAATTGATTGTCATAGAACAGGTTGGCTCCATACACACTACTATGTTTAGTGTTCATTTGCCGGTAACCTACTCCCAAGTTCATAGTACTGGTATTGGTAGCATAGTTTCCGCTACCATACCAAACTTTCTCCAAAGAAGCGTCGATATTATTAAACGGCTGCAATGTTGATATTGTCCACTGCGGCGATCCATAACCAAATTCTCCGGAAAACTGGGTTCGCCTTAACCAATCCCAGCTGTTTTCTTTCCAATAATTAACGTAATAGTTCGCCAAAGAGTTAGCTGCATTAATTGATGTCATTGAACCGGTATTTCCTGTCGTCCCTGACGACACCGCTGCAGCGGCATTATTTGGATCATTGTAAACACTGCTAGTGCTTATGGTTGTATTTGCTGCAGACAACACACCTGTAACTTGCGCGAATAAGAACACAACGGCAACCAACACTCTCAATAATCTTAAACGTTTCACAATTTCACCTCACTGAACTTGTATTTAACTTTTTTACTATTATATAGCATCTTATCACACTGAACAACATTTTTTTAACGAGATAGCCAGACTTCAAAACCACTTGTAAACACAACAACCACAGGCTTTTTATAGTCTGTGGTTGTTTTTTTACATTTCTACTTATCTTTTTTACTGAGCAATGCCTGAATTTTATCAATTACCGTTGGTAATAAGTCTAATAACTGTCCATGTACTGTATTGCCAGACACCGAGATAAAACGCACATTGCCGTCACCATTAGAAACCAAAAATCCAATCGGCTTAACACTTACACCGCCGCCGACACCGCCGCCGAACGCACCAGATTTGTCGTTGGCTGACGCATCGCCGCCGCCGCCACCGAATCCTACCGATATCCGTGAAACCGGAATAATCGTAGTACCGTCAGGAGTTTGCACAGGATTACCAACTACATTTTCAGTTGATATTAGATTCTTTAGGCTTTCTAAAGTAATTTGGACCAAGCCGCCAAGCGATTTTTCCGCCATAATAGAATACCCCTTTCAATACTGCACCGATAATAGCGCCGAATATTTTCAATAACGCCGTCGTAGCTTTTATTAAGATTATAGCATCTCCGTCAAATTCAAAACTCTCTTTTTCAAAGTCCGGCTTAAAATCAATTCTAATGTGCTTATGCTCACGGATATAGTTTATTGAGTAAACAGACGTGTAAACTATCGCTGCCACCTGCCCAGTATCAAAAGGGTCTTCTGCGCCGAATTTACACTTTATTGCAAGTTTTTTGATATTGAAGGCTCGAAAAGCTGTTTTAATTAAATAGCATATCAATTTCTTGATATCAAACAGCAATGCAATTAACAATAACACATTTCTACCCGGATTATTGTAAAGTTCTTCTTTAGCAATAGTAACAAATTTGCTGCTTTGCCGCGAAATACTCTGATCTGTTTTCGCCGTATTAATTCTAGGTTTATCGGAACGTGAACCATCACGTTTCTGTTCAATTTTCATGCTCTGTTGCAACTTAAAAGCAACTTCCGGCGGAGCAAGCCTGCCTCGAAAATCATCGACCGGTTTTTCAAAAGTTTTCTCACGGTCAATTGATGTTTTTTTCAGGTTGACTCTGTCAGCTGGAGTAATATGTTCGTTAAGAACTTCTGCTAACTGTGGTTGTTCTTTTTCAACGACGTCCTTTGCTACCGATTCAATTGTTATTTTGGCATCATCTTCGGTTAAACAACGTTGAAACAATTGCCAATACCGAAATAGCTTGGCAACGACGCGCAATGAGTAAACCGATCGTCCATGACTATAATCAGCATAAACGAACAATTCAACATTTATGACCAAAACCACAACAATTACCAGCAAAATCAATAACGCTAACAAGATGTAACCCAACACGGTCAATAACATTTTTCGTCCTTTATAATAAAGACTGTTGCTGAAAAGTCATCAATTCTAAATCATTCAAGCTATTCAAACCAAAACAATATAGAAAAGTCTCTGTCGTTCCATAAAGCATCGGTTTCCCTGGCGCTTCACGGCGGCCGACTTCTTCAATCAGCTTTTTTTCATGGAGGCCTACTACGATTTTATCACTATTAACTCCGCGGAACGCCTCGATTTCCTGACGCGTTATCGGCTGTTTGAAGGCAACAATTGCCAACACTTCAAGTGCTGCGTTACTCAATCGGCTTTCACGAACTTCAGTTAATTTAGCAACCAACTGTGAAAACTCCGGTTTGGTACAGAGCTGCACCCCGCCAGCAACTTTGCGCAACATTATTCCGCGGTTTTCCGTTAAATAATTGCGTTCCATGTCACTCAGCAACTCATTTATTTCATCTGTAGTTAACTCTAAAGCAGCCTCGAGTTTATCAACCGGAATCGCGCTGCCGGCGACAAATAACAACGCCTCGAGTTCCGCCATTAAACTATTTTTAAACATTCTCATTCCTCTTGATATGCAACAGTATTTCGCCGCTTAATACATCTTGCGTCACACAAATTCTGTCTACACGGATGAGTTCGAGCATCGCCAGAAAACAAGCAATTATCTCAACACGGCTATGTTTTTGCAATAGTTCGAGAAAATGTACGGCTCGGCCTGCATTCTTGATATAATGAAATATTTCGACAATCTTGCGCTTAACACTAATTTCTTCACGCTTAATTTCCGCCATTGGTTCAACTTGCTCATATTGAACATTATCAATGATTTTCTGAAAAGCCTCAAGCAATAACGAAAGATTGATTTTATCCGGAAGCTTTTCTACTTCCACAAAAAGGTCTTCACCGTTGCGTGTGTACACATCCGCCAAATCCCCTTGGCGACCATTCATAACTTCAGCACATTTTTTGAACTTCTGATACTCTAAAAGCTTGTCGATTAATTCTTGGCGCGGATCATCTTCTGTCTCAATTGGTACTGAACGCGGCAACAACATTCGCGCCTTTATCTGCAATAACGTTGCCGCCATAAGCAAAAATTCACTGGCAACTTCGATATTATAGAGTTCCCAAGAATTAATATATTCAAGATATTGGTCAGTAATTTCGGCGATTGGAATATCGCATATATCAATTTTTCGTTTTTCCAGCAAATGCATCAATAAATCAAGCGGTCCTTGAAATTTTTCCAGATGGAAAGTGTGTTTGTTCATAACAGTCCACTCAAAAAAACAAGCCGACTATTGATTGCATTATGCCCGAAATCAAATAAAATAGCGGCATTATTATTTTTCCAATTACACCGAGAAATATTAACGCCATTAGTATCCAAAAACCGTAAGGCTCAATGCGCTCATATTGGCGCATGGCTTTGTAAGGCAACAACATCATCACAACTTTTGATCCGTCTAACGGCGGAACCGGAATCAAGTTAAACAAAGCAAAGTAAATATTATAAATAAATACATATCGTGTCAGTTGTAAAGCGAAATCGTTATCGGTAAATAAAATCAGCACCCTAAAAACAATAAGCGCCAAAAAGCCTACCGCCAGATTCACCAACGCTCCGGCAAGCGACACCCAAAATATACCTTTACGAACATTGCGAAAATAACGCGGATCAAACATAACTGGTTTTGCCCAGCCGAATTTTGCCAGCACCATAACTATCAATCCCAGCGGATCAATATGAACCAAAGGGTTTAACGATAATCGCCCTTGCAGCCGCGGCGTCGGATCACCGAAATATACGGCCACTCGTGCATGTGCGTATTCATGAACTGTTAAGGCAATCAGCAATGCTAATATGACAAATATTGTATCTTGGTTAAAAAAATCGAACATATTCCCCCGTCAACTTTGAGTTGTTATATTTCCAACATTATAATACATTTAGACTCTGATATTTTCACACACGGCATCACTATTTGCAAGCCTTTGGTTGTTATTGAACGATAATTTATGTTATCATGTTGTAAATTATTTTTCGGAGGAGAGATGCATGCGCAAGGATAAATTTGCTCTTGAGGGCCTGACTTTTGACGATGTGCTGCTGATACCGGCAGCGTCAAATATAGTTCCACGCGATGTCAAAGTGAGTACTAGGTTGACAAAAACTATTTCTCTTAATATCCCATTAATGAGTTCAGGAATGGATACAGTGACCGAAGCGCGAATGGCGATTGCCATGGCACGGCAGGGCGGCCTCGGCGTAATTCACAAGAATATTTCTATTGCCGAACAAGCCAACGAGGTTGATAAAGTTAAACGTTCCGAGCACGGCATCATCGTTGATCCGATTTCTCTCGAACCTCAACATACCATTCGCGATGCCTACGATTTAATGGAAAAATATCGCATTTCCGGAATACCGATAACTGAAAACGAAAAACTCATCGGTATTGTCACCAACCGCGATTTATTGTTCGAAACCAATTTAGACAAGCCGTTGACTGAATGTATGACTCCGCTTGAAGCGCTGGTTATCGCACCAGTCAATACATCCCTGGACGAAGCCAAACATTTGCTTCATAAACATCGTATTGAAAAACTGCCATTAATTGATGAGCACGGTGTACTCAAAGGCTTAATCACGATAAAAGATATTGAAAAAACAATTAAATATCCAAACGCTGCCAAAGACCAGCGTGGCCGTTTATTAGCGGCAGCCGCCGTGGGCGTATCGGCTGATCTCACTGAACGGGTAGCGGCATTAATAAAAAGCAATGTCGACGTTATCGTAGTTGATTCGGCTCACGGTCATTCTGCCGGCGTTATTGATGCCGTCCGGCAAATCAAAACAAATTATCCTGCAATTCAGGTTATTGCCGGCAATGTCGCTACTCCCGAAGGAACGAGAGCGCTGATTGAAGCTGGTGCAGATGCGGTTAAAGTTGGCATCGGCCCCGGCTCAATATGCACCACCCGCGTTGTTGCAGGCGTCGGCGTTCCCCAAATTACTGCCATTTACAATTGTGCGGCTGTGGCTGATGAATACGATGTCCCGGTAATTGCTGATGGCGGTGTGAAATATTCCGGCGACATTGTTAAAGCAATCAGCGCTGGTGCAAAAGTGGTAATGCTTGGCAATCTGCTCGCCGGTACCGAAGAAAGCCCTGGTGAAACAGTGTTGTTTCAAGGTCGAAAATACAAAACTTATCGCGGCATGGGCTCACTGGGAGCAATGGTTCAAGGTTCAAGTGACCGCTATTTCCAAGAAAAAGCGGAAAAACTGGTTCCAGAAGGCATCGAAGGCCGTGTTCCTTACAAAGGCTTGGTCGCCGATTCGATTTATCAATTAATCGGCGGTTTACGCGCCGGTATGGGTTACTGCGGGGTTGCTGATATTGAATCACTGCGTTGCGATTCGCAATTTGTGCGAATAACTGCGGCCGGATTGAAAGAAAGCCATCCGCACCATGTAACAATCACCAAAGAGGCCCCTAATTACAGCATCTAACAAAAATGAGTTGGCAGAAACGCAGTGTTTCTGCCAACTCATTTTTTATTTAGCGGATATCCGTTCGATTTTAGCATCATTCCAGAGACCTTCAATGTCATAAAACTGACGGTCATCACTGTGAAACACATGGGCAACGCACGAACCAAAGTCTAGCAATATCCAACGGCCTTCGCGATAACCTTCAGTTCTTAGCGGAGCGTTGCCGGCCTCGGTCATTTTATCAGCAATATTATCGGCAATCGCTTGTATTTGCTTCTTGTTAGCAGCGTCACAAATAATGTGAAAATCTACAATCGGTGTTAGTTCCTGCATGTCCATGACAATTATCTCACGCGCTTTTTTTTCATTTGCTGCTTCAGCAATTACCTGGGCATCTTGAAATGGTTTCATTGTTTTTTCCCTTCCGGTTTTATTTCGTAATATGTACTGTTTACAAAAGCTCTAAATTTACTCTCGTCAATTGCGAATACATTGTTGTTTTTATCCATACTATATTGACCAGGAACTGTTAATGTAACCGCTGTCTTGGCATCGCTTTTCATCAATGCGTAAAACGTTGTTGCAAGTTGTGCAAGCGGCATATCAGTAGAAATGTCATTTTCAATAATTTGGCGGAGTTCAAACAGTTTCAGCAGCATTTTTATTGAAAACACGTTTCCCCAAAGCTCGCGTGTTATTCTGGTTTGACGTTTATTTCTCCCGTCCTCGCCTAGTTCATCTTTACAAAAACGCGCATAATCAACCGCCGATTTGCCGTCAAAATGTTGAAATCCTGGCTTAATATGGATTGAAGTAGCTGTTAGTTTATCATCATAATCATAGCTGCCTTCGACGAAAACATCTATTCCACCTGCTGCATCAACGATTCGCGCCACCGCCGAATAATCAAAAACTGCATAATCAGTAATTGGGATATCATAATGACTAATCAAAGCATTAGCAACCCCCAGCGGACCGCCATTGGCAAACAACTGCTGTAACGATATTTTATATTTGTAATTGCCATATAACAACATCGCTTTTACCGGAATTTGTAATACTACCGCTGGATAACCGCCTCGCGGCGCAACACTTAACACTGCCAAATAATCCGCGTTAGATTTGTTAGTTGTCTTGTCTAATCCAACAACAAGAATATTCCGATAAGGAATAATTCGATATTTGTCATTTATAGCCGGGGCATTTAAGTTACTGTCACGTTCGCAATTGTGTAATAAATTATCAACATGACGATACGAATATATTACTGCAAGTATCATTGCACCAAAAAGAGCAATAAATAAAACTACAACAAACACCAATCTGGTGACACTTAGCCTTCGCTTTCGGTTAATCGGATGTATTTTATTTTTTGGCTGCTGTTTCATCTTGCTTGCCTCGCATAATCAACAATTCGTTGCGTGCTGCAATAGTTTTCGGATGTAGCAGCTTTCCGGCTTTTATCACATATTTGATAGAAATATCAAAAGCTGACGACATCGCGACATCAAGCGCACCTTCGGCCAGTTTTCTTAACCGCTTGACACCATCAAATTTTCTGTCCGGTTCAATCATATCTGCCAGATAAATTATTTTCTCCAAAACGGACATTTCAGTATCAGCTATCGTATGATTGCGAATGGCGTTGAGAATGTCATTATCACTGACCGCAAAAACGTTCTTAGCAATGACCGCTCCATAACTAGCATGCAGCAGCACTGGCTGACGCATTTCAATTTCATCAAGCTGCCGCCCATCTGAATATACTTGAGTGAGCAGCTCATCATCACTCATTCCTCTGCCACAATCATGTAACAAGCCGGCAATATATGCCGTTTCAGCATCTACGCCGTGAAGTTCGGCAAGCTGTTGGGCACATTTCGCAACATTAATACTATGTTGGTAACGCTTTATGGTTAGTTTTTCCTGAAGATAATTACTCAAATCTTCAATCGTACAATTTATTATCATAAATATATTTTTCCACACTTGTTGGCATAAAGTATTTTATTGATTTTCCCTGTTGCAGACGCTCACGGATATCAGTTGCCGATATTTCGATTAGCGGCGAATCAAATATCGTTATTCTGGATCGCGCTAAATCACCATAGACGTCATAAACCGGTTGCAAAGATTTATTGCTTTTGCGCCTGGCAACCAAAAAATTACATCCGCAAAGCAGTTGCTCCGGATGGCGCCATGTCAACAAATCACAAATTGCATCCATACCAGTAATAAAGTATAATTCCGTGTCTTTCGGATAGTTTTTTTTCAATTCATTAATGGTATTAATTGTATATGATAAACCCTCTAACCGTCTTTCAATATCTGACACAACAAAACGCTCGTTACCAGCAATTGCTAAAACCGTCATGTTATAACGATCTTCAAAAACAGTCAAAGAATCTGCTGTTTTTTGTTTGTGCGGCGGAGAGTAAGCCGGAACGAAAACAACTTTATCTAACTGTGCCGATTCACAGGCTCGTTCTGCAACAATTAGATGCCCGTTATGAATCGGGTCAAAAGTGCCGCCAAATATTCCAATTTTTTGCATAACAAATTTGCTCCTTGTGAGCGCATTTTATCAAATCTAAATAACTATGGCAATTCGATCCGTGGCTTTTCTTCATTACGAAGATAAATCAAGCCGTTTCTGCCTATAATTTGCACTAATGCGCCGCCAGTCTCGTCAGCCAATTTAGCGATTATCGTTGAAGGCATTTCAGGACAGTTCTGCAACACACGGACTTTTATGAGTTCATGTACAACTATTGCAGCAAGTGCGCTCTTTGTTATTGCATCAGTTAATGCTGCTTTACCGACGAAAACTATCGGATCCAAAGTTGCTCCCAACGAACGAAGATATCGTTTTTGTTTTCCTGTTAACATTCTAGCTCCTATATTCAAACACCATATCTGAAACTTTTACAGTATCACCGTCTTTTATACCACGTTCAACCAATTTTTCGTCAACATCGAAATTCTTCCAGAGTTTTTGAAATCTGTGCAATGCTTCCTCGTTATTAAAATCCGTCATGGCCACCAATCGCACCAATTCCTTACTATGAACAACAAAAGATCCGTCAGGCTCACGGGAAACAGTGGCCGGTTCCTTGGCTTTTGCTTCGTATACACGCACTTCTTCTATCGGAACGATTTCTTCACGATACTCCTCGATTAGCGCGGCCGCACGGTTAATTAGTTTTTTCAGACCTTCGCCAGTTGCTGCGGATATCGGGAACAACTCATAGCCTTTTTCAGAAAAATATTTTTCCAGGCGTTCATAGTTGGCACGTGCGTCCGGTAAGTCCATTTTATTAGCTGCAACAATTTGTGGCTTGGTAATCAATTTTTCGCTAAACTCACGCAATTCAGCATTAATAATTTCAAAGTCTTCAATCGGATCACGGCCTTCACTTCCAGATGCATCCAACACGTGGATTAGCACACGGGTTCGTTCAACATGCCGCAAAAACTCATGCCCGAGCCCCTTGCCTTCATGCGCACCAGCTATCAGTCCAGGAATATCTGCCATAACCAAACTTTTGCCCTCATCTAAACGCACCACGCCCAAAACCGGAACGGTGGTTGTGAAATGATAAGCAGCAATCTCCGGACGCGCCGAAGAAACACTTGCAATAATGCTTGATTTACCCACACTCGGAAACCCGCATAGACCAACATCAGCCAGAAGCTTTAATTCCAAACGCAGATTTTTTGTCTCACCTGGTTCACCAAGTTCTGCAAAGGTTGGCGCTCGGTTTACACTTGAAACAAACCGGGAATTACCGCGACCACCGCGTCCGCCTTTGACAATTACTGCAGACATCCCCGGCGCGCTCAAATCAGTAATCAATTCGTCGGTATCACCATCATACACAACAGTTCCTGCCGGAACTTTTATATATAAAGCTTCGGCCGATTTGCCGGATTTATTTCCGCCGGTACCACGATCTCCGTTTTCGGCAACGAATTTACGCTTGTAACGAAAATCAATAAGCGTATTAATATTGGCATCAGCTAACAAAATAACACTGCCGCCTCTGCCGCCATCGCCGCCATCAGGCCCGCCTTTGGCTATATATTTTTCGCGTCGAAAACTTGACGCGCCGTCACCGCCGATACCTGAGGTAACGGAAATTTTTGATCTATCTATAAACATGGTTTCTCCAAGTGCATCGTTTTTTAGTAAAAAAACTCCTGCGGCTGTGCGCTCGCAGGAGTTGTGATTAAGCTTGCTCTACGGGGTAAACGCTGATATGACGCTTTTTGTGTACGCCACGAACTTCAAAAGTCACACGACCAGAAATTTTGGCAAACAGTGTGTGATCTTTACCAATTCCAACGTTCATACCAGGATGAAACACCGTTCCACGCTGACGAACAAGAATATTTCCTGCAGGAACAACTTGACCATTTTCACGTTTAATTCCCAGGCGCTTCGAGTTGCTGTCACGACCGTTACGTGAACTACCAACGCCTTTTTTATGTGCAAATAACTGCAAATTTAACTGTAAAAACATTTCGTCACCTCCGTTCTTCATAAATACGGACTTTCTTCGGATATTGCTGTGCGATTTCACTCAGACCAATCAACATCGTTTCGAACAACAGTTGCGTTTGATCATTCGCTGCGTCAGCCAAGAAGAATTCCATTCTCCCGTCCGACATATCGCCATCTAATTGAAAATTTAACAATCGTTGAATCGCTGAAGCAATAGTATAGGTCAATATTGATATTGCTGAACAGACAATGTCCTGGCCTGATTCAGCATATCGGGCATGCCCTACTATTTTGCAACCGTTCACAAGACCATTAGAATCTTTGTAAATACCGACTTTTATCATTGACTAAGCTTCAATTTTTTCAATCAATAATTTAGTATATGACTGACGATGACCTTGACGCTTACGATAATTAGATTTCGCTTTATACTTAAAAATGCGAATCTTTTTACCACGACCTTGCATAATGACTTTTGCTGTAATCTTGGCACCTTGAATATATGGTTTACCCAATACCAATTCACCATCATTTACAACTGAGATAACGCTTTCCAATACCACCGCGTCACCTTCTTCAGCAATAAGTTTTTCAACCTTTAACACGTCGCCTTCAGCTACGCGATATTGCTTTCCACCTGTTTCCACTACTGCATACATAGTTTACACCTCCCTTTCGGTTGAACTCGCCGAATACGGCACCCTAAGGTTTCAAAGCCTCTCCGTGCGGCACTATTGTCACACGACAACCATTGTATTATACACCAATTGCATTATTTGTCAAGATTACCCAGCAGTTTCTTCTCGCGATTTTGCCGTGCATCAAGATAGCTCTGCAAAATTATTGCGGCTGCCGTCTTATCAATAACTTGCTTGCGTTTTTCACGGCGGACATCTGCGGAAATCAACATACGCTCAGCAGAAACAGTGGTCAGGCGTTCGTCCCACATCTCGACTTTTACGCCCTCAAATGCTCCTGATAATCTGTTTGCAAACTTCATACATATTTCCGCACGTTCGCCAATGCTTCCATCCATATTCTTTGGAAGACCGACAACAATCATCTTCACATCATTGTCGTCTATCAATGCTTTCAGTTTTAAAATATCCTGTTTCCAGCCGATTCTGCGAATTACCGTAATCGCCTGTCCAAACCATAACATCTCGTCGCTTATTGCGACACCGATAGTAGCGTCGCCCAAATCCAAACCCATTATTCGCATAATTCAATACACCTTAATGCAAAAATCTTCACAAACTTCTGCGCAATATCCACACAATAGACAACTCTGCTCGTCTACTGTTGCCTTGCCATCAACGATTTTTAACGCGTTGCTTCGGCAACGTTCGACACAAGCACCGCAGCCGCGACACCAATTATGGATTCGCAATCGGCGATTTTCTTGCTTTGCTTGCGCAAAATACTCCGTGGCCGGCATACCGGAGAATAACCGGCAATTTGCTTCGATTTCCTTAAGGCTTTGCATGCCGACGGCAATTGAAGCAAAATCGTTTTGTGCCAGCGCCCACTGCATAGACTGTTGAGCCGTTTTCACAAGGTGGCCGCCCGCCAGTGCTTTCATAGCATAAATTCCTTTGCCACATTCAGCTGCAAAGGAAATAGCCTGCAGCATGTCCTTTGCTGTACCATCCCTGATACCGATTCCAAACTGATTAATTAGCGGATGGATAACGTCTATTTCCGGAAGCAGTGCGGCCGATTTCACCGCGGCCACAAAATGCGTGGAAATACCCAACGCTCGAATTTTACCGGCGCGCTTAGCCGCAACTAAAGCTTCAATCGCAGCGCCATGTCCACGTAATGTGTATATTGATTCCTGCTCATGCAACAAAAAAATATCTATATATTCCCGACCAATTTCACGCAACGCTGCATGTATATCTTCCGTCATCGCGTTTTTTTCGCTTGCATACGATTTACCGGCAATAACAATAGCGTTATTGCCGGTAAGTTTCATGGCTTTACCAATATGTTTGTATGTCCCATATAATTTAGCACTATCGACAAAATTAATACCACGTTCTAACGCTGACGCCAATAGCCGCCCCCCAATGTTTAACGAAAAGCTCCGTTGCAAGCGGCTAATAGTTAACGTCCCAAAACATAACCGCGACACACTGATGCCGGTATTTCCAAGCAACCGTTGTTCCATTTACTTCAAATAATCGCGTACAAGTTCTTCGAGGACATCATCGCGTTGAAGCTTGCGCATCATTGTGCGCGCATCTCCATGACTGGTAATATACGCCGGATCACCGGTAATAAGATAACCTACGATCTGATTTATTGGGTCATAACCTTTTTCAATCAGAGCCGCGCTCACTAATCCAAAAACTTCACGTACACTAAGTTTATCGTCAGTTTCCGGCTTAAAACGCATTGTATGTTCAAAAGAATTACTCATTTTCTCCCCCTATCGTTTGCTTTGCTATTATTGTACGGGCTGCCGCCAAGGCCTCGCCAAGTTTTTCCGGCAATTTACCTCCAGCCTGCGCCATTTCCGGTTTACCGCCGCCATTACCACCGGCAATCCTCGCCGTCTCCTGGATAATTTTTCCGGCATGCGCACATTTCAACGCCGCGCCTTGAACCAGTGCCAAAAAGCTGAGCTTGTCCGCAATTTTCGCTCCCAACACCACAATACAATTTTCCAATTTATTTTTTACTGAATCACCGAGTTCACGCAACGATTCAACATCAGGAACAGATACTTCAGCCACAACATAACTCAAAGCGCCAACACTAACTGCTGCATTACACAGATCTTCTAACTGATTACCAACCAATTTTCGATTTAATTTTGCAATTGTTTTTTCCAATTCCTTAGTTTTTTCTTGCAGAGAACCAATACGCTCTACAAGACTATCGGTACCAACTTTTAAGGCGTCAGAAATTTTATTCAATATTATATTTTGACGTTGCACATAATCTACTGCCGCCATACCGGTTACTGCTTCAATTCGACGCACACCGGCCGCTACACTTTCTTCGCTGAGTATTTTGAACAAACCAATTTCGCCGCTAACATCAACATGGTTTCCACCACAAAATTCTTTGGAATAATCACCAATTCTAACGACTCGGACTATATCACCATATTTTTCGCCAAATAACGCAGTCGCACCGCTCGCTTTTGCGTCAGCAATACTCATATTGTTGATTTTCACCGAATCTCCGGCCAAAATACGTTGATTTACCAAAAATTCGATTTCGCTTAATTGTTCAGGTTTTATCTGCTCAAAATGTGAAAAGTCAAACCGCAAACGCTCCGGCGAAACCAACGAACCCGCTTGGTTAACATGGTTTCCTAAAACATTTTTCAAGACCGAATGCAAAATATGTGTTGCCGTATGATTTCGCGCGGCCGCCATCCGTAAATCACAGTCCGGTAACATTGTTACTGTGGCGTTAAGTGCAAATTTCCCAGTTACAACTTGCCCAAAATGAGCAACTGTACCATCAGGCAATTTTTTTACCAACCGAATAACAAACTGCCCATCAGCACTGTTAATAAAGCCCTTATCACAAACCTGCCCGCCGCCTTCAGCATAGAACGCTGTCTTGTCCAACACCAACGCAACTTCACTTCCGTCAACCGCAACATCTAGCAACTGTCCGGCTTTAAAAATTGCGAGAATTTTCGCCTCGGAATATTCTTTGTTGTATTCAGTCGGTTGATTGACAATTTTTGTCAGATCGGGAATTCCGTCAGTTGTCGCGACATCAACTCTGGCTGTTCGCGCACGGTTACGTTGTTCTTCCATCGCAACACTAAATCCATTCTGATCAATACTCATTCCCTGCTCTGCCGCTATTTCCATGGTTAATTCCCATGGAAAACCATAAGTATCATATAATCTAAACACATCAGCGCCTAAAATAACCGCGCCACCCGCTTGTTTTTGCTCAGCGATTATTTTTATTAACAATTCTGTCCCCTGATGTAGCGTTTCGTTAAAACGGTTTTCTTCATTTTCAACGATTTTTTTGATAAAGTCGATGTTTTTACCAATTTCCGGATACGGCTCGGCAAAAATACCGGCAACAACATCGACAAGCGGCAACATGAAGGAATTATTAATTCCAAGTAACTTACCATGTCGAATAGCACGACGCAAAATTCGTCGCAATACATAGCCCCGGCCTTCATTCGACGGCAATATTCCATCACCAATCATAACGACCATACTTCGCCCATGGTCAGCAATGACCTTCATAGAAATATCGTTCTTGCCGTCTTTACCGAAACACATGCCAGAAATTTTCTCGACGTATTGAATTATGGGAAACACTAAATCGGTTTCAAAGTTGGAACGTTTATGCTGCATAATCGAAGCCAACCGCTCCAGACCAGCGCCGGTATCAATGTTCTTTTTTGCGAGCGGCAAATAAGAACCGTCCTCTTGCCGGTCGAATTGGGTAAACACTAAATTCCAAAATTCCAAATAGCGATCACAATCGCAACCGACAAAACAATTTTCGTTACCGCAACCAAATTCTTCGCCCATATCATAATAAAGTTCAGAACACGGGCCACAAGGTCCGGGACCAATTTCCCAAAAATTGTCTTTTTTGCCAAGTCGAACAATGCGGGCTTCCGGAATGCCGATTTTGTCGCGCCAAATATCGTAAGCTTCATCATCTTCTTCGTACACACTCGGATAAATACGGTTGGGATCAAGCTGCAAATGCTTTGTTACAAATTCCCACGCCCATTCTATCGCTTCAACTTTAAAGTAATCGCCAAACGAAAAATTACCCAACATTTCAAAGAAGGTATGATGACGTGCCGTATATCCAACATTCTCTATATCATTAGTGCGCACACATTTTTGACAAGTGGCAATACGCGGACTTGGCGGTGTCATTTTTCCGGTAAAAAACGGTTTTAGCGGCGCCATTCCCGCTGCGACAATTAATAATGTTGGATCGTCATGCGGAATCAACGAATAGCTGCTCTGGATAAGATGCTGTTTGCTTTTGAAAAAATCCAAATATTTTTTTCTCAGTTCATTTCCTGTCATTCTCTGTACTCCTAAAACAATAACGCAGTAACCAGCAAGGCTGATAGCACTTGCACAAATTTCTGACTAATAATATTAAAGATCCATATTATTTTTGGGGCATTGTTGCTGCAAGTACGTTATCGGTTACCATCCTGTTAATCAACATCTTACCGGTTTCACTAGCAAGTATCTGCCGGTTTGTATAGTATTCCATATCAGTTGCCATTTTCATCGTTCCCATCCAGGCAACCTTGTTAGTTGCAACATCAAACAGCTTTGCCGAATATGTTACATTCATATTAGTTTCCGTATATCCGCCGACTAGCTGGGTCTGCTGAACATAATTAGTATTATTGCCGTTCTGTGTCACTTGACCGGTGGTCACTTGGCTGGTCGGCGCAACATTGTTTTTATCAACTTTGTAATCATCAATAGCCAACACTAAATATGCATCATAGCCATCGTGTTTCAGCGCTTGTAACCGCTCACTTTCAGAATAACTTCTGGTTGGCGGAAACATCTCCGAATCGGTAATTGAACGCACGCCATATTTTTGCAAATTAAATTTGATTTCGTTTTCAAAAGTTTTTTTGATAATCAAATCGTTATTATTAACGCAGACCATGACTTGGGCATAGCGCATATTGACAAATTGCGGATCCTTAAATGTTACTATTTCTACATTGTACGGATCACAACCTGCTACAAAAATCGCTGCAAAAACTATTAAGATAGCTATTACTAATTTTTTCATTTTCCCTCACTCCTTAATTATGTCTATTATTCCACCGCCAATTACCATATCAGCGTCGTAAAATACTGCAGACTGTCCAGGCGTTATTGCGCGTTGTGCATTTTCAAAAACTACCAGAACACTACCGTTAGTTAACGGTTGTAACATAGCTGGTTGCGCAGTTGCCGAATAGCGGATTTTCACCAACGCGCTACGCGTTTCAACCAATTTTTCAACCGCGATCCAGTTTACACTATTGACTATAAACTCTTTCGCATATACATCCTCAGCGAAACCAATTACTACTTCATTGACACTCGGACGAATTTCGGTGACAAAAGCTGGTTTTCCAAGCGCCAACCCCAGCCCTTTGCGCTGCCCGATTGTATAAAATTGAATGCCGTCGTGTTTAGCAATTTTTCGCCCAAGCTTGTCCACAAACCAGCCCGGTAATGGTTCCACGTTTGCATTTTGTTTCAAGAAACGATGGTAATCATTATCGGGAATAAAGCAAATCTCCTGACTATCCGGTTTGTCAGCAACTGCTAAACCATAAGTAGCAGCCATTTTGCGGACTTCTTGTTTCGAATAATTTCCTAGCGGCAACAAAAAACTGCCTAAAACGTCCTGCGTCATATTATATAATGCATAAGACTGGTCTTTTGCGCTATCAATACCAGTTAATAAATTATACCGTCCGGTTTTTTCGTTTTTCTGCACCCGCGCATAGTGTCCGGTAGCCAAATAATCCGCACCTAACTCACGCGCCTTGCGTAGCAACGCCTCAAACTTTAGATATTTGTTGCAAAGAATACACGGGTTTGGCGTACGGCCACAATTATATTCAGAAATAAAATTATCAACAACAGTTTTCTTAAATTGATCTTTAAAATTCAAAACATAGTAAGGTATTTCCAAACGTTCAGCTTCGCGCCGTGCATCTTCGACAGTAAGCAACGAACAACAACCACGGTTGTTGGGATCAAAATAATTCTCATCATCCCACAAATGCATAGTTACGCCGATACAATCATAGCCACGCTCTTTTAACAGCGCCGCAGTCAGCGAACTATCCACTCCGCCACTCATAGCGATTACCACACGGACATTCTTGTTTTGCATTAACAACTAACGCCCTTGCTTTTCCAGATAACTCTTAATCGCCTCATGCAATGCATCAGCTGCCAGGTTCGAGCAATGCATTTTGGCTGGTGGCAACCCATCCAGAGCATCGGCAACTTCGGAATTAGTCAGTGCCATAGCCTCTTTCAGCGTCTTCCCCTTAACCATCTCTGTCATCATACTGCTGGTTGCAATCGCTGCGCCGCATCCGAAGGTTTTGAATTTAACATCAGTTATTACATCGTTATCGTCAATCGACAAAAACACCTTCATGATATCGCCGCATTTGGCATTGCCAACTGTACCTACACCACTGGCATTTTCGATTTCACCGCAATTGCGCGGATGTTGAAAATGTTCTAATACTTTGTCTGTATACATAACTACCTCTTCTTAAATTCCTTCATACAATGGCGACATCTGCCGTAACCTGATTACAATTTCCGGTAAAACTTCCAAGCAATACTCCACATCGTGCATTGTATTGTATTTGCCGATAGTTAACCGCAATGATCCGTGCGCCACCTCATGGCTCATTCCCATTGCCAGTAAAACATGTGAGGGATCGAGCGTACCAGAAGTACAAGCCGAACCACTGGTTGCGGCAACGCCTTTTAGATCAAGGTTCAACAACAGCGATTCGCCTTCGATAAACCTAAAACTAAAATTGACATTACCCGGTAACCGCTTTTCTGGATGCCCGTTAAGTTTTACATACGGAACAGCGTTTATTATACCGCTAATAAGTTTGTCGCGCAAATTAGTAACTCTGACGATTTTTTCGTTCATTTCAGCTGCTGCAATTTCAGCAGCTTTGCCTAAACCAACGATTCCTGGTACATTTTCCGTGCCGGCACGCAGATTACGTTCATGCGACCCGCCGTGTTGTACCGGCAAAATTCTTACGCCTTTGCGCACATAGAGTGCGCCTATCCCTTTGGATGCGTTGAATTTATGACCGGATAACGGCATCAAATCAATGTTTAGCGCCTTGACGTCTATAGGCACATTACCAACTGCCTGTACCGCATCAGTATGAAAATACACGCCGCGCTCCCGGCAAATTGCGCCTATTTCCGCTACCGGCTGAACTGTTCCTACTTCATTATTGGCAAACATTATTGAAACCAACACCGTATCCGGACGAATGGCGTTCTTAAGTTCTTCAGGATTTATCATGCCATACTCATCAACCGTCAGCATAGTGACTTCGCAACCGGTTTTTTTAAGATAATCCAATGAATGCAGTACTGCATGGTGTTCAATCGGTGTTGAGATTATATGACGGCCCTTTTTGACGTTTGCCGCCATAACACCTTTTATTCCCAAGTTGTCAGCTTCTGTTCCACCGCCAGTGAAAAATATTTCGCCAGACTCGGCGTTTAATAATTTTGCAACCTGACTACGGGCAGCTTCGACCAGACGCCTGGCGTCACGTCCAAAAGAATGCACGCTCGAAGGATTTCCATAATTATTGCGCATGCAATCAATCATTACTTCAATTACCCGTTCGTCTACTTTAGTCGTGGCAGCGTTATCAAAATATATTTTTTCCATATCGATTCTCCGTAAATATTCTTTTTATTAAAATGATGTCATCAACAAAAATGTCCGAAAAACAGTCAAAAAGTTATCGTCGCTAAACTCCACTGTCCTGCCGTCAACACGTTTTGAATACGGTAACAGCTCCGCGTGATCAGCCCGGTCTGTTGACGGATATTCAACACTTACAGTAGTTTTGCCATGAAAACCATATATTGGTAATGTTCGAACGTCACCGCTCAACGCGCTTATTACTGCAGCAATTGTGTTTTGTTTAACGGTTTCATATGGATAAAACTTAGATGAAAATCGTGTTATTGCCTGTTTAGTTGCTACATATTCAATCCACGGCATCGCATCCGGAACAAGTACTTCCTGCTTCAGCGCTTCATCGCCAATAACCAACGCCACCGGAACATTATAGTATCCAGCCACAGCGGCATTGATAAATGTTTCATTCATGTTCTTACCATTAATACAAACTTTTATCAAAGAAGAAGAGTAAGTGTGATCCATGCTGGCACAAATAGCGCTCATTCCCGCATGGTAGCCCACCAAAAAAACAACATCGCAATGCTGCACCCCTTCCATCATCGAATGCGGACGCGAACCGCCGGATATCAAAAATATTCTGTTATCAATACGAGAAATATCATATTTTAGACTGTCACAACAATTGTGTGAATCAGCAACGACAATTTCATCCACATCATCATTTTTATCGCTTTTCTGGATACCTTTTATCACCCATTTTAGCTGACGAGTCATCAGTTCGCGCACTTCTTCGCGTTTTTGGTCATCTTGCTTCCACGAATATGTCCCGGCGCAACCTTCCATATCCAGCGAAATAAAAATTTTCATTCTTCCTCCGGTTTTTTAAGTAATTCTTCGGCCATAGCTATTGATTTATCATTAACAATTCCAGACAACATTCGCGCTATTTCGGTTTTACGGTCAATTGCCGTCAACTCAACAATGTTTGACGCTGTACGATTATTTTCAACCATCTTTATTAGCAGAAATTGTTTATCAGCAATTGATGCTATTTGTGCTAAATGAGTTATACATAGCACCTGCCGGGTTTGGGCAATTTTTTTTAATTTTTCAGCAACTACTAGCGCAGTTTTTCCGCCGACTCCGGAATCAATTTCATCAAAAACAACCGTGTTAGCATCACTATTTATATTCATCTGGGATTTTATTGCCAAGGCGATTCTGCTTAATTCGCCTCCGGATGCAACTTTTGACAACGGTTTAACCGGTTCACCAATGTTGGCACTAAACATAATCTCGACAGAATCACGACCAGTTTCCGTGAACTCCGACTGCTGAGTGATTTCGACCTGCAACCTGCCGCCCGACATCGCCAACTCGCTTAACTCCGCAGTGAGTGTTTTCGAAAACATTCTTGCCGCTTCTAACCGAAGCGCTGATAATTCTTCAGCACTTTTGGACAAGCATTGAAGCACTTTAGCTATATCATTTTTGCATTGCTGAATTTGTACATCAAGATTTTCAATTTCATCTAATTCCCGCTCAGCCGCTAATCTAAACGCAAGAATTTCATCAACCGAAGCACCATATTTTCGTTTAAGCTTTTTGATCTGCTCCAGACGGCTGTAGCAAGTATTTAATTTTTGCTGATTAAATTCAACACTATTACCAATATCCCTAACAGTTTCCGAAACATCTTCCATAGCCAAGGCCGCAGAATTAACTGCTCCAACCTGTTCAGCTATTGGGGGATAATAACGTGCCAGCATTTCTATATCCTGTTTCGCCAAATAAAGCTTGTCAATTACACCACTATCTTTACCGCCGCGCAACATCGAATAACAATGTGTTGCGGCTAATGCAATTTTTTCAGCATTTGCCAGAATTTTCCCTGAATCTTCCAGCTGTTCTTCTTCACCAGGTGTTAGCGCAGCTTCGCTGATCTCTTGAATTTGCCAAGCTAAAATATCGCTGCGTTGCGCTGCGTTTTTTCCAAGCTGTTCATAATCATTAAGTTGCTTGACGGTCTTTCTATAAAGTGTATATTCTTTTAAGTATTTTTCATAAACGCCTGTGATTCGCGAATCATAACAGTCGATTATCGCAAGATGCGTTTGTTCGCGTAACAACGCTTGGTGCTCATGCTGTCCATGCAAATCTATCAGATCTTGAGCGAGCAACTTAAGTGTTGCCAGCGTTACCCGAACACCGTTAACCGACTGTTCGGATTTTCCCATAGTGTAGCGCCGTGTTACCAAAACCCGATCAGCATCGACAGCAATATCATTAGCCTTCAACTGTAAAATTGTGCCAGCGGACACCGCCGCGAACTGGGCTTCAATATAAAAACATTTCGCGTCGGTTCGGATAAAGTCGCTGGAAACTTTGCCGCCGAGTGCTGCATTAAGCGCTTCCATCAAAATCGTTTTCCCGGCGCCGGTTTCACCAGAAATAACATTTAGTCCGACAGAAAAATCACATGTTGCACTTTCAAACAAGGCAAAGTTTTCGATAGTAAGCTTTTGTAGCATATAATCACCATTTTTCGATAATGTACAGCTCTGGGGGATTGTTTTTTTGATTTAGCATTTTAAAGCACGCACAATTATACGCGTTTTGTGATAATTTTTCCATAAACCTTGTCAATAAATGACGTTCCTTCATTCCCTCAACATGGCCGGGATAAGCGACAATAACAATCGCACCGCGGCAATTAAGCAGACCAGTTAGCTTTTCTAAGGTCTGCATAAGCGTTACCGCGGTTGTCGTTAATGAATGGTCGCCTCCTGGTAAATATCCGAGATTAAATACTGCCAAATCAATTGCTGTTACATATTGTGGCAGATTGACATGACTATCATGAATAACGGTAATTCGGTTTTGCAAACCACGCTCAGTTAAGCGAGCCAGGGTGTTTGTTATAGCAATCTCCTGAATATCCATGGCGAATATCTGCGCGGAGCTTAGACTATTATTGGCGAGAAACTCTGAGTCGTGTCCATTACCACATGTTGCATCGACAATATGTTGCGCCGTTTTTAAACGCTCCCGCAAATAAAGCTTGGAAAAATTAAGCGCGTTTAAATGCACCCTAGTGTTCATGCAGCTTCTCTCGCACCACTTCGAAAAATGGCTTTGAGTCAAATAATTTTATTAGTTTAGCAGAATAGGGAGATTGAGTTATGACTATTTTATCACGATTATCCAACTTGTAATCCAACTGCCCATCCAAAGTCAAAATTGCTTCTTCTTTTACCGGATCAAACTCAACGATAATTTTTTCTTCACAAGCAACAATGATCGATCGAGAATGTAATAAATGTGGACAAATCGGGGTAACTATCAAAACTTTAACCGAAGGATGAATTATCGGACCATTGGCGCTCAAGGAATAACCGGTCGATCCGGTCGGCGTAGCGATAATTATTCCATCTGCAGGATATTTTTCAACCAACCCGGCTTCTATCGAAACCGACAATCGTAATAACCGCGATAATCCGCTTTTAGAAATTACCGCATCATTTAATGCCACTCCGGAAAAACACAGCTCACGTCCTCGTAGCACTTCAACTTTGAGCATCATTCGCTCTTTAATGATGAATTTCGCTTCAGCTAAATCATTTAACGCAGTTTCAATATCATCAAATTCGATATCATTTAGAAACCCTACTTTACCAAGATTAATTCCGCAAACCGGAATATCGTATTGTGCCACTTCGCGCGCGCATTTAATCATCGTACCGTCTCCGCCAATTGATATCGCACAATCAATTTTCTTAACCAATTCTAGCATTGACAACCCATGATCCGTTAGTCCAAAATGACGAGCATCGCTATCAGACATAAAAAAATCAATATTTAATTTTTCTAAACAACTGACTATTCGATCAACCGCTTCGACAATTCGGTTTTTGCCCCGATTGGGAAATATTCCAACAACCATCACATCACCTTATTAATCTAATTCTTTGTGCGCGGCTTCAACAATTTCTTCAATTGCACCGGCACACAGCTCTTCATTGACTTTGACAAAATGCGCAAGAAATTCAATATTTCCTTCCGGACCGGTAACGGGCGAAAAAGTCAGCGCTTTAATAAACAGACCGTTTTCATGACCACTGTTCACGACTGACTGAATTACGTCGACATGAGTGTTCTTATCACGCACTACACCTTTTTTACCAACACGCTCGCGCCCTGCTTCAAATTGGGGTTTTATCAGCACAATAAAATCTGCGTAGTCAGTGGCTAATGCAACTGCTGAAAACAGTACTTTTGACAAAGAGATAAATGAAACGTCAATAGTAACAATATCCGCTTTTGGTTGAAAAACATCGGCATTCACATTTCGAATATTAGTGCGTTCCATGTTAATTACACGGTCATCATTGCGCAGTTTCCAGGCCAACTGTCCGTAACCAACATCAATTGCATAAACAAAGCGCGCACCATTTTGCAAAGCACAATCAGTAAAACCGCCAGTAGACGCACCAATATCTGCAACCACTTTATCTTTAAATACAATAGCAAACTTGGCCATCGCTTTTTCTAATTTTAAGCCGCCGCGCGACACATAGCAAAGATCATTAGTTAACACTTCAATTATTGCATTTTCGTCGATTTTCACGCCGGCTTTGCCAGACATTTGACTATTGACACGAACTTTTCCAGCCAAAATCATACTGTTGGCACGTTCACGACTAGCTGCAAAATTTCTTTCAACTAAGAGTACATCTAAACGCTTTTTTGCCATATTATTTAATGAACTTGCTGACGGACTCAACGATACCATCAACAGCTAATCCGTATTTTTCCAGCATTAATTCTCGCGGTCCTTGTTCAATGAAGCAATCCGGCCAACCCAAACGCAAGACTTTAGTAGCATAATGATGTTCGTTAATAAATTCCAACACCGCCGATCCAAATCCGCCTTGCAAAACATTATCTTCCAAAGTTACAATGTGCTCAAATTTTTCACAAAGGGCGTGCAAAGCTTGTTCATCCAACGGCTTTACGAACCGGGCATTCAAAACTGTCGCCTCGATTTTGTTACAATCCGCCAATTTTTCAGCGGCAAGAAAAGCTGGATTACACATAGCGCCGATTGGAATGAGCGCTACATCTCCGCCGCTACGCAACCGTTCGCTCGCGCCAAGCTCAATGTTTTCTAATGGTTGTTCGCAATCCACTCCGACACCGCTACCACGCGGATAGCGAATCGCTACCGGACAATTATAACTAAACGCACTCTTGAACATACTACGCAATTCCTGTTCGTCTTTAGGCGACATTACAACCAAGTTTGGAATATGCCTGAGATAAGACAAATCGAAAACTCCGTGATGCGTAGGTCCGTCATCACCAACGATTCCCGCCCGATCCAATACAAATATTACCGGAAGTTTTTGTAAACAAACATCATGAACAACATTATCATAAGCTCGCTGCAAAAACGACGAATATATAGAGATTACCGGACGCAAACCGCCTGCAGCAATACCTGCACCTAATGTTACAGCGTGTGCCTCGGCAATTCCAACATCAAAAAACCGCTCCGGGTATTTTCTGGCAAATTTGCTTAATCCGGTTCCGTCACGCATTGCCGCGGTAATTGCCACGACATCGTCGCGTTCATCCGCGACATCCACCAAAATATCGGCAAAAACATTGGTATAGCTTTCCGGCGCTTCCGGATCTTTTATTGCTTCGCCGGTAGATACTTTAAACGGGCCGACGCCGTGAAATTTATCAGCCTTAGTTTCTGCCGGAAAATAACCGCGACCTTTTTGTGTAACAACATGGACCAATATCGGCCCGCCCACTGTTTTTACATTTTGAAATACATCCAACATCTGTTGAATATTATGACCGTCAATCGGTCCAAAATAAGTAAAGCCCATTTCCTCAAAAAACATTCCCGGCATTACAATAAACTTCAACGCATCCTTAACGCGTTCGGCATAATGCGCCACGCTCTCACCAATAGTGGGAATCCGGCGAACAAGCTGTTCGACATCATGCTTCAGTTTTGAATACCTGGGTGTAGTTCGAATTCGAGCAAAATACTCAGCTAATGCTCCAACGTTTGGCGAAATTGACATGGCATTGTCGTTTAGCACTACTATTAAATTAGTATCGCTATGTCCGGCTTGATTTAATGCTTCGTAAACCATACCATTGGTGAAAGATCCGTCACCAATTACTGCCAACGAATGAAAGTTTTCTTTATTTATATCGCGTGCCAGTGCGATTCCAAGCGCTGCCGAAATTGAAGTACCGGAATGTCCGGTATTAAAAGCGTCGCTGGCACTTTCTTCACGTTTTGGAAATCCGCTCAATCCGCCATATTGGCGTAGCGTACCGAACTGTTCACGCCGTCCGGTCAGTATCTTGTGAATATAGGCCTGATGTCCTACATCCCAAACAATTTTATCGCTCGGACAGTTAAATGCTTTATGCAATGCCATTGTCAATTCAACTACGCCCAGATTAGGCGCAAGATGTCCGCCGTTGCTTGAAGTAGTTTTAATCAGCAGCAACCTTATTTCTTCGGCCAACTGCGAATATTGTTTCAATTCAATTTTTTTAAAATCTTGCACTGAATCTATTGTATCAAGTATATTGCTCATAACTTCCCTATAACCAACCAATGTATTGTAATACCAATGCAACCACAACGCCCAAAACAGCGCCGGCGATGACTTCAACAGGAGTGTGTCCGAGTAATTCTTTTAAGTGAACTTCTTTCACTGGATGTCCTTCGGTCATTTCTTTGATTATCTTATTTAGTGCCGTAGCCTGTCGTCCGGCGGCGCGCCTGATTCCAGTCGCGTCATACATAACAACTGCCGATAAAATTGCCGCCACTGCAAAATCCGGCGATGCAAATCCACACTTTATTCCAACTGCAGCGGTCAACGCCACAACAAGCGCTGTGTGTGAGCTGGGCATTCCGCCAGTACCCACGAGCCGTGTTGCATCAAAACAACCATTTCTAGCGTAATCAAAAAAAACTTTCAGCAGTTGCGCTATTGCCCAGCTGATAATCGCACACCACAGCACTCCATTAGCCCAAAACTCACTAAAATTATGCATAGTGCTACGACCTGCGAGTCAGCAATTGCTGCGCAGCTACTCTGAGCAAATCAGCCCGCTCGCCAAATATTGACAAACTGGCAATTGCCTGAGCTACTGCATCGTTGGCCATTTGCCTTGCGCCTGACAATCCGTATTTGGAAACGTATGTCGGCTTGGCATTTTTTTCATCCGAGCCAATCGGTTTTCCCAGCTCTTCAAATGAGCTGGTAACGTCTAAAATATCATCGGTAATTTGAAATGCCAATCCAAACAATTCGGCAAACGTTTGCATCGCTTCGATTTGTAAGGTATTTGCCCCAGCCGCCAACGCCCCGCCTACCAATGCCGCTCTAAATAATTCACTAGTTTTGGCTTTGTGCATATATAGCAAATCAGTTTCAGCTATTAACCCACCGGCAGAAGCCAAATCAATAGCTTGTCCGCCGACCATCCCAATCGGACCGGCGGCGGTAGCATACAAATCAACAATTTTGTTTAATACTGCAGCATTGATTTCTTGTTGCCGGATCAGTGTTTGAAAGGCCAGTGTCAACAAACCATCACCGGCTAAGATTGCCATACCTTCACCGAAAACTTTGTGGTTAGTCAGACGTCCACGCCGATAATCATCGTTGTCCATCGCCGGCAAATCATCGTGAATAAGCGAATATGTATGAATCATCTCCAAGGCACAGGCGGCATCAATAAAGTTTGTGCCATCCGCACCAACGGCATCAGCCGCAGCCATAAAAAAAATCGGACGGATGCGCTTTCCGCCAGCCAGCAGACTATAGCGCATGGCTTGAAAGATATTCGCCGGATAACCGTTTTCCGGTACTAATTCTGCAAGTCGTTTCTCGATTAATTCGACACGACTAGAACTATTGTTGCTCATCGGTCCTCCGTGATCGCAAGTTTTTCAAAAACAATTTTGCCGGAATATTCACTGACCAGTAAATCCATTTTTTGTTCAGCGTTGTCCAATAACTTCATACAGCGTTTTGCCGCAACCATGCCCCGCTCAAACTTTTCCAACGCCTCATCAACAGTAACTTCTCCGGAATCCAGTGCTTTAGCTGCGTCTTCCAATGCCGCATACGCCTGCTCATATTGCAGCGCTTCTATGTTTAATTCAGCTTTTTTCTTCATCAATATTCTCCGGAATAATTTTCATGATTTTTGCAGTAATCGCACCGTCAGCCAGTCGCACGGAAACTTGCGCGTCCAATGCCAGTTGCTTAACAGAAGCTATTATTTTACCGCAGTTGTCGTTTACTACCGCATAACCGCGTTGCAAAACCGCTATCGGATTAAGCATTGCAAGTTTTTCGCATTGTACTTGATAAAGCGACCGTTTTTTTGTAATAATTTTCTGAGCATTAATTCTCAATAACTCCAAAGTACTATCCAAATCCAACCGCTGTCTTTCTAAAATTGTTTGCGGTCGGAGAAAAGCTTTTTGCGAAACTATAAGTTGAATCGTTTTTCGCTCACTAATAATAAAACTTTTTAACCGCAGACGCATCAGGTTAATTTGATCATCAATTTTCGCGCATAGTTCTTGCCGTTTTGGTACTACCAGCTCAGCTGCTTGCGATGGTGTCGCCGCACGTAAATCAGCGACTGCATCACACAAAGTGAAATCCGTCTCGTGTCCAATTGCAGAAACAACCGGAATGACAGACGCTGCCACTGCCCGTAATAACCGTTCATCATTGAATGCCTGCAAATCTTCGAACGAACCACCGCCACGCGCGATAATTATTACTTCAGCCATGCAAGTATCGTTGATTACCGATAGAGCTTTACAAATCTGATTAACCGCCTCGACACCTTGCACCTGCGCCGGAAACAAAATTATTTGCACAAACGGATTGCGGTTTTTTGCAACTGATAAAATATCTCTAATAACCGAACCGGTTTGTGAAGATATTACACAAACCCGTGACGGCAACAATGGTAACGGCCGCTTGTGACTTTGTGCAAACAACCCTTCCTTTGTTAATTTTTCACGCAGTTGTTCAATACTCAACCATAACTCGCCCACGCCATCCGGCACTATTTTGTCTACATACAGTTGATAATTGCCGTCACGTTCATAAACAGCCACTCTGCCATTAACAATTACGCTCATACCGTTGACAGGAACAAATCGTAAACCATCCGCCCGGCTTTTAAACATAACTGATTTAATAACTGAATGCGCATCCTTTAGCGAAAAATAGCAATGTCCGGAAATATGCCGCTTGAAATTGGATATTTCCCCGCGCAACCAAAAATTATTTAGTAGCGCCGATTGTTCGATAATGATCTTTATTTGACCAGTTAGTTGCGAAACAGAAATAATCTTCAAAAGCCTATACCGCCAACGTGCGAATTTGCGCGTAAAATGCCGCTCCGGCCGCATTGTCCGGACAAAATTTGGCATTAGTATTAATCAATGCTTTTTTATCAATATCGACAATCTGTCTATATATTGCGTCAACTATATAACTATTGGAAGCCACACCGCCTACTAACAACAACGTATTTATTTGCTTGTCCAGCATCACTTTGCGCGCCAGTTTTGCAAGAGTTCTGGCAATAACATCTTGCGCGGTAGCCGCGATGTCAGCTTTCGAATAAATATTGGTTTTAACCAAAGCGGCAAATTTCGTATCATAGCCGGAAAAACTGACACAATTACTAAACAACCGAACCGGAAACCGCTCGATAATTTCCCCGGATGCGGCCAACTGCTCAAGTTGCAAACCTGCAGGAAAATCCAGCCCAAGCTCTACACCCAAACGATCAATAAACTGACCCGCCGAAATATCATTTGTCCCGCCAATTATTTCCACGCGTGGCTGTGTTCCAAAAACATCATCAACAACTACAACTTCGGTCGTACCACCGGAAAGGTGCATAACCACCGCCTGGCGAACTACCCGCTCAGACGCCGCCCACAACCCCGCAAGGATATGGTTATGTTGATGACTAATCATATACAGCGGAACGCCGAGAACAGCACTCAACGCTTTTGCCAAACCAATCCCCGGCAAAAAAGCCGGCATGTATGATTCTTCAGTTGCACGTGGCTGGTTAGTTACCGTGACTGCTGCGACATCGTAACTGACGAAAATATTTTTTAATCGTTCAATTAGCACTGGCAAATTTTTCGTGTGCTGAAACACCATTTCCGATTGACGCAAACCACGCGCGCCTTTCGCAACAGTCAAAACAATTCGTTCATCAGCGAGCAACCCGGATTTTTCGTCTACAACCGCAACAGAAGTTGTGTAGCAACTGGTATCAATTCCAAGAAAACACTTTGGCATTACTCACCGATTTCCGCCGTATACTTTTTCACAACGCTCGAAAGCAATCCGTTAACGAATTTTTTAGTCTCATCAGTACCATAAGTTTTAGCCAACTCTACTGCTTCATTAATCGCAATACCTGGCGACAGCTTATCTTCAGCATACTGCATCTCAAAAATTGCTATACGAATGATGTTGCGGTCAACCGCCGGCATTCTGTCAATTTCCCAACCATCAGAAAACCTGGTAATCAATTCATCAATTTTCTCAATATTCAACCGCACACCGCTCACAATTTCCACAGAAAAGGCTGCTTCAACCGGAGCATCTTCAAAATCAAGTAACGAAAAAACTCTGGTACAAGCCTCGTGCGGCAATTGGTCATTATATTCAATTTCATACAGCGCTTGTAAGGCGATCTCACGCGCTTTTCTGCGACTCATATAATCCCTTTCAATCTTTTTGAAACTTCACACCGTCAATATCGATGTTAACAGCCACAACCTCGGCTTCAACCATTTTCTCCACTGCTTCTTTTACATGGCGTTGCAGTGCCAAAACAACATCGGCAATTATCACTCCATAGTCAACATATATACCGATAGTGATAGTGATTTTTTTATCATCAGAAATTTCAACACGTATCCCACGTTTTTTATCTGAACTTATTTTGTTTTTAATTTTCTCATAAAAACCGCGAGAAAATCCCGCAATACCAAATATTTCACCAACACTCATGGCAACTATTGAACAAATCGCATCATTATTGATATTTATCGAACCAATATTAGTGTTATGCACAACATTACTATCCATACTATACTTCACAAAGCAAAGCAGTCTCCCGGTGAAGAAATAACCTTCATTGGGAGACCCACAACTATTTGCTCGCTCTTTCTATATATTCACCGGAACGGGTATCGACCCGTAACACATCACCCTGTTCAATAAACAGCGGTACGCGCACTGTATGACCGGTTTCTAAAACCGCGGACTTACTGCCGCCGGTTGCTGTATCGCCCTTGATACCAGGATCAGTTTCAGTTACAACCAATTCCACCGATGTCGGCAAGTCGATACCGATAACCTGTCCTTGAAAAAACATTACATCAATATCCATGTTTTCTTTCATGAAATTCACGGCGATGCCTAGCTGCTCTTTGGTCAATTCTACTTGTTCATAGTTTTCATTATCCATGAAATTATACAAACCGTCACTCAGATACAAAAATTGCATCTTGCGCTTATCAACATGCCCCTTGGCAACTTTCTCACCGGCATTAAAAGTTCGTTCAACAACCGCACCAGTCCGAAGGTTTTTCAGTTTTGCACGTACAAACGCAGCGCCCTTTCCTGGCTTTACGTGCTGAAAATCAATTATCTGCCAGGCATTATTGTCAATTTCAATTGTCACACCATTTCTAAAATCATTACTTGATATCATCTATTCCTCCAAAATATTATAACTCAATCAATCGCTTATCAAAGCTGGTCAAAATTTCGCAGCCATTTTCTTTAACAACTACATCGTCTTCGATACGAACACCGCCAAAACCGGGTACATATATTCCTGGTTCAACAGTAACTATGTTATTAATTTGTAAAATCGTTGGTTCGGCAGCGTACGACAGTCCCGGTGCTTCATGCACCAGCATTCCCAAGCCGTGTCCCAAGCCATGTCCAAAGCACTCGCCGTATCCGGCCGCCGTTATATAATCACGAGCCACCTTATCTACTGAGTGGTTTTCCACACCGGCTCGCACCGCTTGCAGTGCCGCCAACTGAGCTGCAAGCACTGTATCATATATTACACGATGTTTTTCGCTGGCTTTTCCCACGACAAACGTGCGGGTAATATCTGAATTATACCCCTTGAAATATGCCCCAAAATCAAGCGTGACAAAATCTCCGCTTTCTATCAACTTGTCACTAGCCCGGCCATGCGGTAATGCTGAACGTACACCGGATGCGACAATAATATCAAAAGCCGAACCGTCAGCACCGGCTTTACGCATATATGTTTCCAGCAAAATCGCGATATCGCGTTCTTTTGCCCCCGGACATATTTCCTTGATGACTTTGTTAAGCGCCATTTCAGCAATTTCAACCGCAGTTTCTATAATGCGAATTTCATTTTCATCTTTTTCTTTACGCAAATCAGCTAGTTTTAGCGGAACCAGCTCAAAGTCCGCAAATGCATTATCAAGAGCTGTTTTTGCGTCGACAGTTATAAAATCACTTTCAAAGCCAATTCGTTTAAAACCGGCTGACCTTGCCTGAACGGCAATTTCCGTCAAAGAATTTTGAATAGCCTTTACAATTTCCCATTGTGATGCCTGCTGACTTGCTTGCTCCATATAGCGAAAATCTACAAACAATTTGCGATACTCACAGGAATAATCACACAATACCATTCCTGCCGAACCGGTAAATCCGGTTATGTATCGCCTTGATTCCGGTTTGTTAATTAACATGGCGTCCACGCCGGATGATTTCAAGAATGAACTTAACCGATTATAACGAGCAATCATTTTCCCTCCATCAACATTGTCGCCGCTTTAAGCGCCAACAAGTAACTTTTAGCGCCAAATCCAAAAATTACGCCTGAACACACCGCTGAAATTACCGAAACATGTCGAAACTCTTCACGCGCCTTGATATTGCTCATATGCACCTCAATAACTGGTACGCCAATTGAAGCAATAGCGTCCCTGATGGCGATGCTGTAATGTCCGTAGGCACCGGGATTAATTACCACCGTCGCATAGTTTCCATCGGCTGCATGCAAGCGGTTAATCAACTCCCCTTCAATATTGGATTGAAAAAAATCAACTACGACATTTTCGAATTTTGCTTGCCGTAAAATATCCGCATTAATATCCGCCAAAGAATTCGTACCGTAAATATCCGGTTCACGTTTTCCTAACAGATTCAGATTAGGACCATTGATGATCAGTACATTTCTCACAAAACACCTTCATTCTATCGAATTTCAGCATATTTTACAATTAAATTGTAGATATTATAGCATACTTCATCGGCTTTTTTGACAATATTACCATTTGTTTTGCGTCAGATGTTTTATTCAATCCTAAAACATGATAGAATAATCTGTGAAATATATGGGAGTTGCGAATATGAAAAATTTTAAATATCTTGTTTTTTCGTTGATGATCATGACAACATTTTACTGTTCTCAATATTGTCCGAATTATGCGATTGCGGCCAGTTCCGAAGCTAGTTTTTCTAATGTTGTTACAACAGAAGGTACGTATGCCTTAATCGAATGCGAAACTCCAAGCGTTGCAAAAGATCGTGCTAATTTTATCGCACTTTCCAATGCATACACGCTTTTTGCTAAATCACTAAAAAACTATCCACCAATTGTTCAAAAAAACCTAACTGATAATCAGGCGCTCATCCTCGCTGAAGCGTTAACCACTTCGGCAACGATTGCGCACTCCACCAAAAACATCGATAATACGAATTACTATTATGTTAAATCGTTAAACACAATTGATTTGATTAATTTATCAAACACTCTCGCTATAGTGCTTGACTCTCAAATCAGTTCATTAGTCAGTAGCGTTAATTCAGCTTTTGATAAAAATTCTGCAGAAAATAACGAATTACTAACTAAGTACACAAATTCTAAGAACAAACTGGAGCAGCAATCCATAAAAAATAAAATCGCTGCCAACGAAGCTGAATTTGAAGCATTAAACTACACTCTGCAATCTTTTATTGCATATGCAAACGGTGATTATGATAACGGCAAAAGCACTGCAAGCAAAGCGATCAATTTTGTTAAAAACTTTGCAAGTTCTTACTTTATCCGCGGTTTAAACCTAATGGCTGCTAAAGATCCGACCGGAGCAATAATTGATTTCACCCTTGCAATAGAGAATAATCCGAAATTTTATGACGCCTATTACGACCGTGCTACACTCTACATTGACATTAGCGATACGGAAAAAGCAATTGCTGATTTAACTGTTTGTATTGATTTGCGACCGAATTCGGTTGACCCCTACATTCTGCGGGGAACACTATACGCAAAAAAACACAGAAACGACCTAGCACTTGCTGATTTTAACCAAGCACTTGTTTTAGATGATAAAAATGCGCCAGCCTACTTAAAACGAGCCAATATCTACTATGATAAAGGAAATTTTGATTTAGCATTAACTGATTTTCAAAAAGCTGCTGATCTTGGAATTAACGACGCGCCAGTTTTCCTGATAATCGGCAACTTAAGTTATGAACAAAAAAAATACAGTGACGCCATTATAGCGTATAATAAATATTTAGCCATCACCCGCCGTGACACCAATGTCTATATGAAACTAGGAAATTGCTATGACCAGTTGCAACAATACGAAACTGCAATTGTAGAATATTCTAATGCGTTGCAATTTGATAAGACCGCGCAAATGTATTTTTCACGGGCAAATGATTATTATTTGGTAGCTGCAGGTAATAAAGAGCAGTACGATCTTGCAATCTCCGATTGTTCATCAGTAATTGCGCTGGATTCTGGTAATGTTGATGCCTACATTCTTCGGGGCCGTTCATATAAGGCTATACAAAATCTGGATTCGGCGATTGCAGATTTTTCCAAAGCTGTTGAGTTGAATCCGGCGAACTCAAAATTGGCAGCCGCTTTTAATTACCGCGCTTGGTGCTATGCAGCAAAAGGCGGTAACAGCAACAATATCCATGCCACTCAGGATTTTCTGAAAGCTCAGATAGTTGATCCGACTAACCCAGATTACGATTATAGTCTCGCTCAATTTTATGATGGTATCAATTTCGCTAAACCTGATACAATTAACGCCTATAAATCATTTATAAAAAAAGCAGCAGCCAAACCTGACTACAAAGAAAAAATCGACGCAGCCACTAAACGAATTCTGGAGCTTGGCGGAAAAATTTAATAAAAAAAGAAACGGCTTGCAAAATTGCAAGCCGTGATTTTTTTGGTGCGGGAGACAGGAATCGAACCTGCACGGTTGCCCGCTAGATCCTAAGTCTAGTGCGTCTGCCAGTTCCGCCACTCCCGCGAGCATACGTATTATAATAGATAACTCAGGCTATGTCAACTGACATAGCCCCTGCGGCAATAAACACCACTATCAACAAACTTCCGCTAACAAATCATAAGCAAAACCTGCAACGATCCTGGCGCTTACCCATTGGCCAATTTCCAATTGCTTATTAGTTTCTAAATAAATACAACCATCAACTTCAGGTGCCTCGTACTGTGACCGGCCATAGGCTTGTCCGTCTTCATAGCCTTCAACCAGAACCTGTAATTCCTGACCAACGCGCTTGCGGTTAATTTCCTCAGAAATCGCACTCTGTTCGGCCATTAATTGGTGAAAGCGTTCGTTTTTTACTGCCTCATCTATCTTTTCAGGATATTCATAAGCTACTGTTCCTTCTTCGGCGGAGTATTCAAAAACGCCGACGTTATCAAAGCGCTGCTCAACAATAAACTCCTTCAACTCAGTAAAATCCGCTATTGACTCGCCAGGAAAGCCCACTATAAAAGATGTACGAATTGCCACATCAGGAATCAACGCACGCAATTTTTTGATAAGCCGTTTTACTTCATCCTTGCTATCCTTACGCAGCATTTTGAACAGCACTTCATCTGCTGCATGTTGCAACGGTAAATCAATATATTTGCAAATTTTGGGTTGGATTGCCATACACTCAATAATTTCGTCAGTCAAATGTCGCGGATAACAATAAAGTATGCGTACCCAAAACTCACCTTCAATGGCGCAAATTTCCGTTAATAACTCTGCCAATCGCGGCCTGCCATATAAATCCGTGCCGTAATTTGTGGTGTCTTGAGCGATCAAGTTGATTTCCTTTACACCATTGGCAACATGTTTTGTTACCTCAGCAACAACATCCTCAAAATCACGACTCTGCATCTTACCACGAATGAGCGGAATCGCGCAAAAAGCACAGCGATTGCTGCACCCATCGGCAACTTTTACATAAACGTAGTGCTGCGGCGTCAGTTGAATACGGCTGTCGCTGGTTCTCTGCAGATTTAGTGCTTCGCCGACTGTAACAACTCGCTTCGATTGATCTATCCCGCCGAGTAGCTCCGGAATATCACGCCACTTTCCGGTACCTACCACAGCATCCAATTCCGACAGCTCAGCCAAAAGTTCGGCACCATAGCGTTGTGCCAAACAACCGGCAGCTATAACTCTAAAATTTGGATTAGTTGCTTTTCGTGCGGCGATTTCAATAATTTTATCAATCGCCTCTTGCTTCGCCGAATCAATAAAACCACAAGTATTAATAATTGCTGCATCCGCATCATTCCAGTCATCAACAAGTACATAGCCGCAACTCTCGAGCAGACCGGATATTAGCTCCGAATCAACTAAGTTTTTTGCACAACCAAGACTCACTACTGCAACAGTTTTCTTTTGCATATCTGCCTCATTTCTTTCGTCTGAAATCACGTTTTGTGATCAGATTTGCCCGCTCCGGACGTACCAGACAATTTTTACCAAATCCAATCAAATCATTGCGTCTTAGAATACTTAAGGCAGCAATTACCGCGTCACGATTTTCCGGTTTATAATACTGCATCAACGCGCGTTGTAGCCGTCGTTCGCGTTCCGAGCGCGGAATATATATTTTCTCCCCAGTCATTGGATGAATGCCGGTATAATACATACAAGTCGACATACTACCCGGGGTGGGAATAAAATCTTGCACCTGTTCCGGCCGATAACCATGATCACGAAGAAATTCTGTAAGTTCAAGTGCTTCCTTCAACCCGCACCCCGGATGGCTGGCCATAAAATATGGTACCAGATATTGTTCCTTCCCAATTGCTTGGTTAATTTTTTTGAATTGATCAGCAAACTTTATAAACACTTCCGATCGGGATTTTCCCATCGCAGTAATGACTTTTTCCGAAACATGTTCCGGTGCTACCTTCAGTTGTCCACTGACATGAAAACTACATAGCTCTCGCAAGAATTCGCTGTTGTTTTCGGCCAACAAATAATCATAACGAATTCCTGAGCGCACGAAGACCTTCTTGATTTTCGGCAATTTTCGCAATTCGCGCAACACGGACAAATATTCACTGTGATCGGCATTTATTGCTTTGCATGGTTGTGGAAACAAACACTGCTTATCAGCACAGGTTCCAATTTGCAACTGTTTTTGACAAGCGGGGTGACGAAAATTTGCCGTCGGTCCGCCGACATCATGAATATAGCCCTTAAAATCAGGCATATTCGTCAACAATTTCGCCTCCTCAACTAGCGACTGCTTGCTGCGCCGTTGAATAATCCGTCCCTGATGGAAATGCAAGGCACAAAAGTTACAACCACCAAAACAACCGCGCGATGACACCAAACTAAACTTAACTTCTTCGAGTGCCGGAACCCCCAGCTGCGCGTACGAAGGATGCACAGCTCTGCAAAACGGCAAAGCGTATATTTCGTCCATCTCCACATCGGTAAGTGGACGCATCGGACGATTTTGCAACAAAAACTTATCACCATGCTTCTGGGCAATCACTTTGCCGCGAATTGGATCTTGCTCCTGATATTGCACTTTAAACGCTTCGGCGAAAAGAATTTTGCTGCGGACAACTTCTTCGTAACTTGGAATTACTAAAGCATTTTTGGGCGGATCAGCTACAATTGCACATGTTCCCGGAATATTTGTCATTTTCCACAAAGCCTTGCCGGAGTTTAAGCGATCGGCAATTTCACCAATTGCCAATTCACCCATACCATACACCAACAAATCAGCACGCGAGTCCAATAAAATCGAACGACGTATTTTATCACTCCAATAATCGTAATGCGCAAACCGCCGCAAGCTGGCTTCGATACCGCCGATTATTACCGGTACATCTTTCCAAAGCTCACGAACCCGGTTGCCATAAACAATTACTGCCCGATCCGGCCGCAGTCCGGCCTTACCACCGGGTGAATAAGCATCACTACTTCGGATTTTTTTTGCAGCCGTATATTTGCATAACATTGAATCAAGATTTCCCGAAGTAATCAAAAAACCTAGTCGTGGTCGGCCGAGTTTTCCAAAATCAGTAGTAGTCTGCCAATCAGGCTGGCTGATAATCGCAACTTTGTAACCCCGATGTTCAAGATACCTGCCAATTATTGCTGCGCCAAACGACATATGGTCAACATAAGCATCGCCAGTTATTAAAATAAAATCGGGTTGTTGCCAACCCAATGATTCAAATTCATCTTTAGTTGTTGGAATAAATCGTCTTTCCATACCACCCCTCAATCAACCTGCTAACCGCTTTCGCCGCAGTCGTTAAATCATTGCCGTCAACCACTGCTGCAAATTCGCTTTCTGGTGCTGCTTCATAACCATAAAGATGATCATAATATTTCTCCAATAGCAATTTGGTGAACGCCGGATACTCGCGATTACACAGCAACGTCTCTAATAACGTGTAAGTATTTTTCCCAAGCTTTCGGTTCAGAACTTGCAAACTCAAAGCCAACTCTGCACCATCAAATTCTGGCGAATCAGTATATTCTTTAACCAAACGCTCGGTACGAACATCAATATCAGTTCTTAATAGTATTTTTTTACCAATAGCCATTTTTGAAAACAAGCAATCAGGAATATACACGTTGCCGATACGTTTACTTTCACATTCCACTAAAATATATTCAGCATTTGCATATTTTTTCAACTCCGCCAACAGCAATATGTCAAAATTGTGCGCCGTCTGCATGCAACCCAAACCAGCGCCGCCAAATGCCGAACCGCGATGGTTGGCCAATTGCTCCAAATCAATCACCGCAAATCCAGTAGCCTTTAGCTGGTTCAACAGTTCGGTTTTTCCAGAACCGGTTGAACCGCAAAGTACAACAACTTCTGCACTTACTTCAAATTTATTCAATTCATTAAGAACCAACGCGCGATATTGTTTGTAACCACCAACCAACTGTCTGGTAAATACATCGGCCAGCCCTAATAATGTCACTGCAGTTTTTGACCGCATACCGCCACGCCAACAATAAACAACCAGTTGCACGCCTCGCGGTAAGTTTTTGAACTGCTCAATAAAATACGGCAGTTTTTGCGCAACTAGCGATAAACCAAAAGTCTTTGCGGTCTCTTTACCTTTCGTTTTATATATTGTCCCTACGACCGCCCGCTCGGCATCATTGAACAACGGAATATTTATTGCATTTGGCAGACATCCGGCGGTGTATTCACCCGGCGAACGCACATCAACAAAAACAACTCGATCACGCGTCAATGCCTCAGTAATTTCTATCGTTGGCATCATGCCCTGGTTATTATTTATTTCACTCATTGTTTCACTCTGCATTTTCTTCGTTAAAGTATTTTTCATACACTTCAGAAGGCGGCATAATTATCTCACGCGCTTTGCTGCCTTGCCCGGTTGAAATAATTTTCATTTCTTCAAGGGTATCAATTAGCCGCGCGGCTCGTGAATAACCCACCCCAAGTTTTCGTTGCAATAATGAGGTCGAAGCCGATCCATATTCCATAATAATTTGCACTGCGCGCTCCAGATACTCATCACGATACAATGGATCTTCAGCATTGTGATTATGTTTATTTTTTTGGCGCTCACTGTTAATCAAAAAAGTTGCTACTTCTTCTTTGTATTCCGGTTGGCTGGTGGTTTTTACATCATCGATAATTTTTGCCAATTCGTCATCGGCAACATAAACCCCTTGAACTCGCAAGGGCTTTGAAGCGCCAACCGGGCTAAATAACATATCGCCGCGACCAAGCAATTTTTCCGCCCCGCCGCTATCCAGAATTACACGCGAATCAATCTGCGAAGATACGGCAAAAGCAATTCGCGACGGGATATTATTACGAATTGTTCCGGTTATTACATCAACAGACGGACGTTGGGTCGCCAACACCAAATGAATTCCGGCAGCACGGGCTTTTTGCGCTAAACGGCAAATTGCGTCTTCAACATCAACCGGAGCGACCATCATTAAATCGGCAAGCTCATCGATTATTATGACCACTAAAGGAAGCATTTCTTCTTCCGTCAACTCATTATAACGTTTAATATCGCGGGTTCCGGCATTGGCGAACAGTGAATAACGCTTATCCATCTCTTGCACTGCCCAACGCAATGCCGCCGAAGCGCGTTCGGCATCAGTAACAACCGGCACCAATAAATGCGGTATCCCATTGTAATTAGTCAGTTCTACCATCTTCGGATCAATCATAATAAACTTTACTTCATCTGGTCGCGACTTGAACAAAATACTGCTGATTATAGCGTTAATACAAACACTCTTCCCCGAACCGGTCGAGCCGGCAACCAATAAATGTGGCATTTTCGCGAGATCGGTAATGACAATATTGCCGGCAATATCTTTGCCCAAGCCAACGGTCAACGGTGAAGTGCTGGCCTGATACTCATTACTCTCGATTATTTCACGCAAACAAACACCGTCGTTGGTTCGATTAGGCACTTCAATTCCGATAGCAGCTTTGCCAGGAATTGGCGCCTCGATACGTACACCGCCAACAGCAAATTTCAGTGCAATATCATCGGCAAGATTGGTAATCCGGCTGACTTTCACACCGCTCGCCGGTTGCAATTCAAATCGTGTCACAGTCGGACCATTAGAAATATGTACCACGCGTGCTTCGACACCAAAACTAAGTAAAGTATCTTCCAGCAAGCGTGCGGCCTCTGTCAGACTATCCTTGCTTTTGACTTTCACGCGTTGTTGAGCATTTAGCAATGAAATTTGGGGTATTTTATAGGGTGATGACGAGGATTCTGATTGAGAAATCTCCAGCGAAAGTTGCGTTTTTTTCTTTGGCAAGCGTTTCTTTGTCTCTTCTTTTTCTTCGTCTGCGTCAACGGAAAACGGCAACTGATCTTGAATTAATATCGTAGAATCCGAAAATACCTCTGGAGCGTGTTTTTCGACATCAAAAATTGCACGCAATGGTTTGCGTCCGGTTATTTGTGTTTCATTATCCTTACGCAATTTTGTTGATTGGTGACTTGTCTCTCTGAACAAGTCGACAGTTTTACTTAACTTCTTTTGATTTTTTATCACCGAGTCAGTCAACGACCAAGTCGTAGCCAGCATCACCGCGGCTAAATCAAAACAAGCCAATAAAACATTGCTGCCAGCCACTCCAAGCAATTTCCGCAACCCCAGCACTATCACACCCGACAAAACTCCGCCATATTTAAAAGCACTGTCTGAAAAATTATTCGGCAACAACTCTTGTCCCTCTGGCGTCATCAATCCATGATATAACGCCAGACTCAAAACGACTACTGAAACAATCGCCCAGAATTTCACAGTAAAGCGGATCGCCTTGCGAACAGCCATATAACGGATACCAATTGCAAAAATCAAAATCGGAAATAAATAACTGCCAATACCAATGCCATACAACAGTACTTTGCGAAAAAAAGTTCCTACCGGACCAGTGTTAATCGGCAATAACGTCATGAACAAAAATATGCTCATACCGGCAAATAATATTCCAATTGTTTCATACTTGACTTTTTCAGGAATAGATTTAAACATTTAAACCTCTTCGTAATACTTGACGCTATTATATCAAAAACAAACCGCCTGCGCAAAAACGCAGACGGTGAATGCTGTTTTAACCTACCAACGCTATGCCGGCTTCAACTGCCGCACGGTTTTTCTCTTCAGTGCCCTTTGGCACCCGTGACAGCACTGCTTGCAACAACGCTTCTTTTGAAACAATGCCAGTGTATTGCATAAGTGCACCTAGCGCCACAACCGATGCAAATATCGCATTGCCAAACTGCTCAATTGCAGTTTTAGTTATCGGTATTACTAATACCGGATTTTCCGTTTCAGGAATACGATTTACAAACATTTCATCCGCAATCAGCGTTCCCCCGTCTTTAAGTATCCCAAAATACTTATCACAGGCGTCTTGACTAAGCGCTAATAAAATATCTGCTTCAGTCACTTTTGGATAGTCAATAACTGTATCGTCAATGATTACTTCGGCTTTACTGGCCCCGCCGCGCGCTTCCGGTCCGTAGGATTGCGACTGAATCGCGTATTTACCATCAAAAATTGCTGCTTCGGCCAAGATAATTCCCGCCATTATTAACCCCTGACCACCGGTACCGCCCAAACCTATCTGTAACATTATTTTCCTCCTTTGCCGGAAGCCAAATCAATTATTTTTTGATATTCGGCAGTGTATTCCGGAGCAGGATCATTAAATAATTCACCGATTAGAAACTTGCCTTGAAGCTGTTCAGGTGTCATTTTTTCAGCAGCATTAACCATAACCGCTTTATCACGTTGGCCTTCCAGCATTTTCGATGCCGATCCGAGTTTGTTCTTGCGGCCGTAGTAAATCGGGCACTGCGAAATCACTTCAACAACAGAGAATCCTTTGTTTTCAATACCTTTGGCAATCAAATCCGTTGCCAAAACCGTGTGGAAAGCTGTAGCCCGCGCTACATAAGAAGATCCAGACGCTATTGCCAACTTAGCGATATCGAAATCACGTTCGATATTACCGTAAGGCGCAGTAGTCGCCTTGGCTCCAGTCGGAGTGGTCGGCGAATATTGTCCACCGGTCATTCCATAAATATTATTATTGATAACAACCACCGTCAAATCAATGTTTCGGCGCGCCGCATGAATAAAATGATTTCCCCCTATTGCAGTTCCATCGCCATCACCCATAACCACGATTACGTTCAATTCGGGATTGGCCAACTTTATCCCGGTCGCAAAAGTCAACGCCCGCCCGTGCGCAGTATGCACGGTGTTGAAATTCATATAACCGACCATGCGAGATGAACAGCCAATTCCCGAAACAATTACTGTTTTTAGCGGATCAAGCGCTTTTTTGTCGATCGCCCGGCAAATAGCGGCGGCAATAATACCATTGCCGCACCCCGGACACCAAATATGTGGTAACGCTGTTCTGCGTAAATATTTTTCCAAATCCATCGCTACCTCCGGGCTACAGCTTTGAGCTGCACCAATATTCGTTCCGGCGACATGATTTCGCCATCAAAACGGTTGATTGGGAATACCTTTGATTCACCACAAGTTTTAATTACTTCACCAACCAGCTGCCCATAATTCAATTCCGGAACAATAACTTTCTTGGCAAACCGCGTGCAACGCTCCAGTACTTGATACGGGAACGGCCAGATTGTAATAAGTTTAAGAAGACCAACATTAATACCAAGCTTTCGTGCGCTCTTAACCGCCGAAATTGCCGAACGCGCCGTACCACCATAAGCAACAACGACATATTCCGCATCCTCAGTAAAATATTCTTCGTACAAAGTTATTTCATCATGGCTGCGTGAAATTTTCTCGTGCAACCGTGCTAACAACTTACGCGCGACTTCCGGCGACTCGCTCGGCAGGCCATTTTGACCATGCGACAAACCGGTAACATGATAACGATAACCCGCGCCGAACGGCGGCATCGGCGGAACTTCGTCTTCATCCGGTTGATACGGCATGAACCGATCCTCTGGCACTATTGGTTGTTTACGGTAAACCGAAACGATCTCATGCTGCTCCGGCAATTCTACCCGCTCACGCATGTGTCCGATAATCTCATCCAACAACAGAATTATTGGCATCCGGAATTTTTCTGCGAAATCAAAAGCTTTCAAAGTAACGTTAAAACATTCTTCAACCGAGGCCGGTGACAAAGCAATAACGCCATGGTCGCCATGCGTTCCCCAACGCGCCTGCATAACATCGCCTTGCGCCGGCGATGTCGGCCGACCGGTGCTTGGACCAAACCGTTGAACATTGGCGATAACCGAGGGTATTTCCGCCATAGCTGCATAGCCGATCAATTCTTGCATAAGTGAAAACCCCGGACCGGAAGTAGCCGTCAGCACTTTCTTACCAGCCAGCGATGCGCCCAAAATAGAACCCATACTGGCTATTTCATCTTCCATTTGAATAAACTTGCCGCCAACTAGCGGTAATTGCTCAGCCATAAATTCAGCAATTTCGGTGCTGGGCGTTATCGGATAACCGCCAAAAAACCGGCATCCGGCAGCAATTGCAGCTTCGGCAACTGCTTGATTTCCTTGAACTAATCTGGGTTTTTGCACAATTCACCTCTCAAGCGTTAACTTTTATAGCAAAGTCCGGGCAACGTAACTCACACTGTTTACATTTAATACATTTTTCCTGATCAATTACATCCGGTTTTCCCAGCTCGTCAGCTACGAGGATTTTTTGGGGACAAAAATGAATACATATCCCGCAACCCTTGCAAAAACGCTTGTTGACGATAACAACAGAATCCATACAACCTCCGTACAAATATTATATAATATACTTTCGACGAAAATAGTAAATTCCCTGCAAGAATTTATCTACTTTACCAAATATTCATAAGTTGCCTGCAAACTGGCGGTTAAATCATGTTGTGGTTTCCATGCCAATGTAGCTACCGCCAGCGAATTGTCCAGCCTGGAACGGTAGATGTCACCGTCGCGCTTCGGCAGATAATTCACGGACAATTTTTTTCCTGCCGCTTGCTCAAACGCTGCAATCAATTCGTTCACCGACAGCTCACTATTATTGCTGATGTTCATAACTTTATTTGCAGCAGTTGCAGTAACTGCTGCAAAATTGGCATTAGCGACGTCTTTTACGTAGATGAAATCGCGGGTCTGCGTGCCATCGCCAAAGACTGACAGTTCGCGGTTTTGAGCAATCAGCCGCGCGAAAATGCTGACTACCCCGCCTTCACCGCCGTCGCCCTGACGCTCACCGAAGACATTAGAATAGCGCAAGGCAAAATATTCCAAGCCAAATAGCTTGGAGTACAGTGCTAAATATTTTTCAATGGTATATTTGGACAGTCCGTAAAATGATTGCGGATTAGCAATTGCATCTTCACGCACTGGCAAAGTACCAACATCACCATACACTGCGGCTGACGAGGCAAAAACAACCCTTTTCGTACCGGAAGTTCTCGCCGCCTCCAATATATTTATCGTTCCCAACATATTAACATCGGCGTCATAATACGGATTTTCAACCGACACATTGACCATCGTCTGCGCAGCTAGATGAATTACTGCATCAAATTTTTCAGATTTAAACAACTGTTTAACCTTGTCCGACCGAACATCGCACTCCACAAATTTTGCAGCAACGGAAAGATTTTCACGCAAGCCGCTATGCAAATTATCCATAACAACTACGTCAATTCTTTCACCTAATAATTTTTCAACAACATGCGAACCAATAAATCCTGCGCCACCGGTAACTAATACTTTCATGTCAAATCCTCACATAGTACGATAATTTGTTAATTGAACGGAACTTTCAGTAATCAGTGCTTTTACCGACGGATCACACAGCGAATGATATTCTTGTTGCCAATCATAATTCCACTGATAAACATTTTGCATCGACTCATTCTCCAACGCCGGATGAATCATTATTTCGCTGATTCCAGCCGGTAACTGAGAAATAATCCGCTTCAGCCGTCGGCTATTAAGCGCTCCACCATAAAGCATTCCAAAAAAACTGTCGGTACACCGCAAACCGCTGCCGATATATGTCGGCAACGAAAGCCAGGTAATTGCAGTCAAACCATTTCGCGCAACATGCCGCGCCAAACTAACATCCGAATCCCAAAAAAGTATTGACTCGCGTGGCAGTCGCACGGCATCAATTTTATACTCTTTTGCCAAACGATTTACCATGCCGGCAATTTTTGGAAAAATATGTAAGTGTTGATGGCTATCAATATGTGTGGGCGTTAAATTACTGTCCAAAACTTTTTCAATTTGCGCACGGGCCTCAGTCTCGATATCGATTAACTTTATTTTTCCAACGACGAAATTTTTCAAAAAATCAATATAATTCTCATAAAACCGACTATCTACTTCAACCAATGAAGGAATTTTTGAACAACACGATACTGGTTGCTCGGCTACGAACGTCAGATGCACGCCCACACCTAACCCGGGATTTTGTTCAGCAACATCCACTGCATGTTCATAACTCTTTCCACAAGAAATAATTGTTGTACTGGTCAACACTCCGTTTCTAAAAGCTGATTCAACTGCTTCGTTCACTGTAACATCAATACCAAAATCATCCGCATTAATCACCAATTTTTTCATTAATACCGCCCATGTTGTATAATAGCCAATATGCTTCCATTAAGAAGAGTTTTCGAGGTGAAACCCATGTCCACTTTTTCCAATGCAACCGGCATCATTGCCGAATATAATCCGTTTCACAACGGGCACAAATATCACATTAACAAAACGCGCGAGTTGTTTGGTACTCCGGTCGTCGCAGTAATGAGCGGTAATTTCGTTCAACGCGGTGAACCGGCGCTGTTTGACAAACAGCTTCGCGCGAAATCAGCCGTGCAAAACGGTGTCGATTTAGTGCTGGAATTGCCGACAGTTTTTGCTACTTGCAGCGCCGAGCACTTTGCGGCGGGCGCCGTACGGCTACTGGATAGTTTAGGAATAGTCAGCGACATCTGCTGTGGCGCCGAAAGCGACCAATTGCTAAACTCCGCAATGATTGCCGATTCTATTAATCTCCACTCGTTAAAAACTGCTATGAAATCCGGCATAAGCTACGCTAACGCAATGGTAGAAATTGCACCAGCGCCGAAGAAACTCACACCTAATAACATTCTGGCTATTGAATACCAACGGGCAATCAGAAAATTTAAATGCAATCTTAAATTGTATACTATTAAACGCATCGCCAACTACTATCACGAAAAAACAACAACCGGGCAAATATCATCGGCTACAGCCATTCGCGCCATTTTTAACGATTCAACATTGAAAACTACAGATTGGAAACAGCAAATACCCGCAAACAGCGTTAATGAAATTGAACAGTATCTGGTAGCACACAAATTATGCCGATTAGAAGATTTTTGGGAAATAGTCAGTTATCGGCTACGTACCTTTACAGCGTTGGAAATAGCTGAGCGTTTTGAAATAAGTGAAGGATTAGAAAATCGATTTACCAAATGTGTCAACAACAGCAGTTCAATGACTGAGTTATTGTATAATGTCAAGAGCAAGCGCTATACCTACACCAGATTGCAGAGAATATTAATACACCTGCTATTGGATACCACACTTAAAGACTTGCAATCATTTCGCATAACTGGTTCACTATACATTAGGCCGCTAGCCTGGACAACTGTTGGCGAACAATTGCTAAAAGAAATTGCAAACCGTAGCAGTTTGCCAATTGTTATCCAACCAGCGAAATTTCTAAAAAAAGAATCCCAAAGTCTTGCTGCAACAATGCTCAACTACGACATCGCCGCCACCAAAATTCACAGTATTATATCCAATATCGACCCGCTCGGAGATTTTCGTCGCATGCCGATAAAAGTTAACGCCGCAATGCCTGTTCCAGCTGTGCTTGATTACTTTTTACCGATTCAGACAAATGAGCAATCGAGCCGTTCAAATAATTAAAAATATTGTCGGCATAGGAATTTACCTGCTCGGCAAATTTTTCCGCTTCAACTTTAGATTGGGCAATAATTTCGTTGGCCCGCTCTTGGGCCTGAATCATGATGTTGTGCTCATCAATTAAGCGTGCATGCTTTTCTTTAGCATGTTCCAGCATGGTTTCAGCGTCACGTTTCGCGTATTCCATCAAATTTTCAGCATCAGCATTAGCTTTATTTATAATATCAGCCGCCTCCTGCTGAGCGTTCTCCAAAAGTCGGTGGCGTTCACTCATTACTTTTTTTGCTTCACGAATGCTCTCCGGGAAATTAGCCTTGATGTTAAGAATAAATTCGTCAATTTTGGTATCATTCAGTATGTAAGAATCACTAAACCATAACCTGGATGCATGCTCCAACAGCTTGTCACGCTCGTCCTCCAGAATTTGATTCAATTCCATGCTACTTTCCTCCATTTAATAAGTCGATTTTTTCGATTACACACTTTGGCGCAAATGCTGATAAATCACCGCCGAAATGCGCTAACTCCTTAATATTACTGGAACTTACGAATGAGTATTCATTTGCGGTCATCAAAAACAACGTCTCTAATTGAGGCGTTGTTTTTTTGAGCATCAGCGCCCGTTGAAATTCATATTCAAAATCCGACAATGCCCGAAGTCCACGTACAATCGCGCAAGCACCAACACTGAAACAATAATCGGTAAGCAAACCGTCAAAACCAGCGACCTCAATATTAGAGATATGCTTCGTCGCAGCAACCAACATCTCCGTGCGCTCAGTCATTGAAAACCACGGTTGCTTGGATGGATTGTGAAAAACGGCGATATAAAGTTTGTCAAACAGTTTCGCCGAACGCTCAAAAATATCCACATGACCATTGGTCACCGGATCAAAACTCCCCGGACATACCGCTATTCGCATTAACATCCTCCTTGAAAAATGAAATAACCGTCGAACCATAGCGCCGTGACTGGATTAATTTCATGCCAATTGACTCAACATATTTTTCATCAATATTGTGCTCAACAATCAAAACACCGTCAATAGCCAACAATTTGGCGCTTTCTACACAAACAACAATTTTTTTTAGCCAATCACAATTATAGGGCGGATCGCAAAAAATCACATCAAATTTCTCTGTAGCTCGCCCTAATAGCATAATAGCTGATAAACAATCATTTTTGATAATTCGAATTCTAGCAACGCTTCTGGTTTTTCCGATATTTTCATTTATTACTGCGATACTTTCAGCGTGATTGTCCACAAGACAGGCACTGTATGCACCGCGGCTGAGCGCTTCCAATGCCAAATTTCCAGTTCCGGAAAATAAATCTAACACCTTAGCATCGAGTATCTTCACGCTCAAAATATTAAACAATGATTCTTTGACTCTGTCCGCAGTCGGCCGCACCCGAGATCCTTTAGTGGTCTTCAAAACCATTCCCTTGTTCATTCCGGCAACAATCCGCATCAATCATCACCTGCCGTTTACTTTTAGATAGCGATTCTCAAGATTTTTTTCTTTCCAGGAAAAAACCGCAACCGTCATAACCGCGTTTAAATCGCCAGCGCCATTTTCAGTTTTATCAGCGGAAATATTCACACTTCTAATTGAAGTAAAGCGCATCGGATTGTCTTCCATTAACTTGAAATAGCGCATTAAATTAATGTAACTACCGTTAACATTAATGGTCATAGTCATTTCTTGGAATTTATCTTTATCAACCCACTGCGCCGGCGCAATAGAAGTCATATTCACTCCGGCAGCCTGAGCAATTTTATTGGCGATAACAATATAATTACTAACATTGTTGTCATTAGGCAACAGCGTATTAAAAACCCGCATTGTTCGATCAGTTTCCAATAAATAAGCGTCCAAATCCGGATGAGCTTTCAAAAAATCATCCAACTCTTTTACTTCTTGCAACAGTGTTTCATACTGTTTATCCAAGTCAGCGGCATGATTTATCGCTGGCACATACAAAAACGTGTATAACAAGAAAATAAAAGCTGCCACAACACCAACAAATATAACAATCTTCAATTTATCCGATAATTCGCTAAAACTGAATTTTGTCGGCATCTTATCCTCCGCCTACTCAACCACCTTTGCTGTAACGAAAATAACTAATTCATCGTCGGCATTTTCTACATCAGTCCCTTTAAATAACCAGCCGATAATTGGTAGATCACCTAACGCCCAAACTTTCGTATTACGAACAGTGGACTCATCCCTAATCAAACCGCCAATTACGATCGTCTCACCATTTTTTAGCTGTAGCGAGGTATTGGCGGTGCGCTTGTAAATAGTATAATCATTAACGCCGTTAATCAGAACGACTTGCTCCGGCACACTCTCTTCAACATATATTTCTACATTAATCGTATTATCTTGATTTATCCTTGGAATAAACTGCAAAACAATGCCTGTCTGCACCCGGTCCACGCTATAGGCTTGCTGATTATTATTACCAGGATCAGTATTTGTAGTCTGAGTAATTTCAGTGATTAATGGAATTTCCTTGCCGACATTAATTATTCCCGGTTTACCGTTGCTGGTCATAATATTCGGTCGCGCCATTAGTTTTGCTTTCCCAGATGTAATTAGCGCATCAATTTGGGCAGTGATATTCATACTTCCGCTGCTAAACTGTCCAGAACCAATAGCCAAATCACCGCTAAATTTCGACCAGTTCCATTCAATACCAAGTCCGGCACTGTCTGTTTTGGTCATTGACACTAGTTCCGCTTGTATTGATACTTGCTTTTGCGGCATATCTAGCACATTTAGCATGTCACGAATCCGGTCGGCGTCACTACGGCCGCCGCGAAAAACAATCGCGTTGTTCAGAACATCTACATTCAGCGAACACGTGGCGTTGGAAACCGACAACGTCTTAATGCCTGACATGCTATTAGATAGTACACCTGTAGATACACCACCCGAGCTTGAACTGCTTGAACTGCTCGAACTGCTCGTGCCTCCACCTTCAGATTTTTTTTCTATCTTCGGTGCATCAAAACCAACGGTCATGGCCACACTTGCAAACACTTCCTCCGCTCGCGCATTTTGCAATTTAAAAACAAATAATTCTCCGGGAACAATTTTAGCTGTCCCAAAGAACACTGTGCCGTTATTGATTTGATAAGAATAGCCTTTAACTTTGGCAATTGCATCTAAGGCCGCGTTGAACGATACGTTATTTATAGACATGGTAACCGTACCAGTAACATCATCGTCAACAATAATATTGGTATTGCTAATCGTAGCCAAAGTATATAGAACAACTTTAACATCTTCATTGACTACATTTATACTAACAGGCGTATTACCGGCGCTGGCGCTGGTTGAAAGAATAAGCATTACGACTAGAATCAGCACAAAAATGAATTTCTTTACTTTGCTATTTTTCACCCAAACCACCTCCCGTAAGTTCTTTTGGTTGTTTTGCCGTGGACTGCAATTGTTGCTGATTTAGCGTTATCGGACCTGACGGAGAATTCAAAACAACATTACCATCAGAAATTTTTGCAACACTATATGGACCAAACGAATTGCCGATACGATACACTTGCGTTTTACCGCCGTAGGAAATCAAGGCGTATTTTGTTATGCCCGATTTAGCAATTCCCTTTAATATTACATCGTTTCCATAACTCGGCACATCAATTGCTACCCGATTTTTCTCACCAGAATTTTGAGCAGGGCCAACAGTCAGTTCAGCATGCGGTTTCACATCAAGTTCATTAGAATAATGAAATAAATCGCGAATTTTTTGCTGCGGCATTGCAACTGCGGCAATTAAGGAGCTACCGCCTCTCGCAGTTGAGCGCGTAGTTGAAGATTTAGCGCCATTGATCGCCGAATCATCCAACAACACCGTATTAATTAAATATACACCCCCAGCTGCAACAAGTATCGCTGCCGCAATAACGATAAACATTTGCAGCGAAATTCGCTGCGCGTTCGACAATATTTTTTTCACTTTTCCTTGTACGGCTGCAATGTTCATAATTTCCTCTCAACAACCAGGACAAAGATTATCGGACTGATTTACCAAGATTAACGATATTCATTTAAAATTCGCAGTAATATCTACAGAAAACTTAACTTTGTTATTTTTAATATTTGCTTTTTCATCAGCTTTACTGTTGCTTGTCAAACCAGAAATTATCGGTTTGGTAAATCGCTTACTATTGTTGAGAATATCAACAAATTGAGCAACTACCGCATAGGATTCTGCCTCGCAAGTCATGATAATATGCGTACCGTTATCATTCACAGCCACAACCTTTTGAACAGGCGGTTGTGCGCTCTGCTTATCGTCGTTTTGTTGCTTAATGCCACCTTTGCTATCGGTAGCTGGCTTATCTTTACCGTCACCCGCTTTTGCAGTGTTCGTTTGTACAATTTGACCACCGCCATTTAATGTCAATATTTTAACCTGACGGGGAACAACTATTGACAACTCTGATAATAACGCATACCACGGAACACGCTGCTCAGTAAACTTTATCAACTGCCCGCTCTTCGCATCTTTGAACTGTTTGTATTTATTTAGCATGTTTATTTTTTCTTTAGACTGGCTAAGTATTCCGTAAATAGCTTCCGTATTCGCAATTTGGCTTTTTTTAGCCATATCATTGTAAGTCAAATCAATATACCCGCCAATGCAGGCAATCAAAATAATCAGAGATAACGCCAACAATATTCGGTTAATCGGTGACGAACGAATTCGTTGACGTTCGGGAATAAGATTAATCTTTATCACACTATATCGCCCTCTCCCCATAATGCTAAGCCGACCGATATCATCAACTGAGTCTCATATTGTTTAAGAAACTCGCGCTTAAAAACAGAATTAATGTTGAAATAGTCAAACAAATCAATCACATCAACCTGCATTTTCAAACGACTTTCAAATCTGGACGTTATTTCTGAAGCACTTAGGTTTTCGCCAATTAATAAAAATCTATCCACTACCGACATCGGATTCGTGGATTGAAAATAAGTAATTGTTCGGATAACATCACGCGTTAGGTCATCTATAAACAGATTTAATCGATCATTATCCAGTTCGGTTAATTCATTGGTCTTTCCGGTGTCAAAATCTACAACATCATTATCTTCTGACTGTGCGGCTATCTTTTTCAAAACATCCTCAACCCTGTCCCAACCCAACGCGATAAGTCGGGAAATCATTGGTACTCCGCTTTCAAAAACAATGATTTTAGTATACAGTCGGTCGATATCAACAACAATCCGATTTCCGTCGGACGGTACCGTTCGTCCCAATGCCAACACTTCACTGTCTACCGCCAGCAACTTCAAACCCACTTCACGCATAACAACCATCAGACTGTCCACGATTCGCTTAGGCACAGCAATGAGCAAAATCCGCATTTGCTTGTGTTCAGAACTCTCAGAAAGCACATGCATATCATAATAATGTTCTTCATTTGCTGCTGATGGAACGTATTTATCCAAATCCCAATGAAGAACTTCATTAGCCTCATTACTCGACATTAACGGCAGCTCAATCTGTCGAAGCACCATGTCCCGGCTATTGATCGAAACAACTGCATAGTTAGTAGTAAAAAAATTGCGGGCTAAAACTTCTTTAAAAAAATCGATAAAACCGGCTTCGTTAATAATATAACCATTATCCACTAACCCCTGCGGGATAGTCTCGATAGCAAAATTCTTAAAATACGGTTTTATTCCCTTGCGATAACGCACTTCGGACAATTTTATTGAATCCGAATCAATATCGATACCCAATATTAAATTTATTTCCGGATAGATAAGCTTTCGGACAAGCGACATTAAATTCATGTTTTCCTCGATCAACGGTCTGGAGATTAGGGATTAGGGGTTGGGGGTTGGGGGTTATCCTATACCCTATTCCCTATTCCCTAAATCCTAAATACCTTATAAATGCGGATAAGTCATCGCAGTGCGAATTTCAATTTGTTGTGCGCCTTTTGCTGTCTGTGAATTGCTAAGTGCACTAGAATCTTGTGCGATGAAATCCAAGTATACAATCTCTTTTGTTCCAGTAGTTCCATTAGTACCACTACTATTTAGAAAAATTGTATCATTACCAGTACTTGGCAATATACTAACATTATTCTGTCCAGCAACATTATCACCAGTCAGGGGCTGGATACTTCCAGCAGTCGGATCACCTGTTTGGCTGTCAAACGAAGCAAAATAAATTCTGTTTACCGCATACCCACTAGTCACACAATTCGTACGAGTGTAAATATAACCTTTCCAAGCCGTTCCAGCCATAAAAACCAAATAATCCAAATGCTGCCCACCTGGCTCGATATTATAATAATATTTGTCTGCAGATCCAGCTATTTTTAAATTTCTCGACAAATGGTCGCTGGCAAACCTTGCAGTTTGCTGTGCCGAAGTCGCCGAATTGCTCTTATTCCAATATTTTGTAGCAGCGTTAAAAGCTACATATACGCTCATTAAAACAATGGCGCCTATCATCGAGCCAATCAACAGCTCAACAAGCGTAAACCCTTTTTTTCGCATAATCACCTCAAAAATCACGGAGCTACAGTATCAATTCTAATTCTGCCTGTTGCTAACTGCACAATAATAAACCGATTTTGTGTTGTCTCACTGGCAAGTTGTAATTGAACATAATCGTGTCCATCGGTAATATGACCAATCAAAGTACCGTCATTTTGAAAATTCACGGTACTAACGTTGCCCGTTATAGCAACCCCTGTTGGTAGTTTAACTGTCTTTTCCGCATTAAAAGCATCATATTGGACTCGATAACTATTAGTAGCAGGACTCAGCATTATTTGATAGCTGGAATTTCCGTTAATGTTCTTCTGCTGCACATACAACATATTAGCCATTAGCTCGCGCGCTGCAACATCGAGATTTTTTCGTTGATTTGTTCCCGAAAAGCTCGTTACTGCAACGAAGACCAGTATTCCCAATATAGCTAAGGTTACCAAGACTTCCACTAATGTGAAACCGTTTTTATATTTCACGTCGCAACATCACCCTATACCAAACTCCAATACCAATTACATAACTGCGGTCCAAACAACACAAATACCAATGCGGAAATGGCCATGAACGGACCAAACGGCACCGGATCCTTACGTTTCTTTATTTTTAATATCATAAGCATTATACCAGTTATACCGCCAATAATAAAGGCAAATAGCAACGACAACAACACCATTTTCCAACCTAACCACATTCCTAGTACAGCCGCGAACTTTACATCGCCGCCACCCATACCACCACGGCTGAGTAAAAATATCGCCGACATTAAAGCAAAACCGGCACCGGCGCCTAATGCCATCTGCCACCACCCCACGAAAGGAACCAGCGCGATACCAAGATGATAAGCGTTCTTGATTGCAAGTGAAGCAAAAAATTGTGCGTAACCATTAGCACAGAGCGACAGCAGCCCTAAAAATATTAGAATTTCATCAGGAATAATCTGCAAATCAAAATCGATCATCGTAATCGCCAGTAACGCCGCTGCAAACAAAGCCGCAAAAACAAATTGCTCGAAATTCCAGGTGTAATAATAACAAATTACGAACAGCAACCCACATACCAATTCAACCAATGGATAGCGGCTGGATATATTACAATGACAGTTGCGACACTTAGCACGCAGCAACAGCCAGCTAACTATCGGAATAAGATCAAACTTTTTTAAGAAATAACCGCAATTTGGACAATGTGATGCCGGTTTGGCAATAGAAAACCCATGCGGCAACCGATATATCACGACATTAAGAAAACTGCCGATACATAAGCCAAAAACAAAAATAAAAATCGTCATTATCCCTCACAAAAAAATCTAAAGTGGGCAGAGTAACCTCTGCCCACATATTTACCAAGTTGTTAATGGGGTGTCACTAGTGTCGTACCAGCCCCAGCCTCCGTTATCATAAAATACTGCGCCACGCAAAACCGTATAAGAAGTACCTGAATTGGTGATTTTATAAGAATAACTGGTGCCGACTGAAAATCCCGACTGTGAAGTTGGTGGCGCCGGTACAGCGGCCATATAACCACTAGTAGAAAGAAAAGTCAAGTCAGATGAAGTCGGCCATGCGCCATTGTCCATGTTATACAATTGCAACGCAGCATCAATCGACGCCAAGTCCGAGAGAACTTTTTTTTGTTTGGCGACAATATCCTGACCAACGAATCTTGGCAAGATGATCGCTGCCAATATCCCAAGAATGGCAACAACAACCAGTAACTCAACCACAGTAAATCCAAATTTGTTTTTTATTTTCACAACCATCACCTTTATGCTATATATAAATATCCATACTCTATCTACCGCAAACAATAATCCACCAGTTTGATTATACAGCATTTTTTCAAGCCTGAAAACTTTTATTTATTTACACTATTTACTAACGAATAAAGCTCGCGGTAACCGTCGAGCATATTCTCAAAATTATATTGTTCTTCAACCAACTTTTTACTACGTCTACCCATAGTTTCTCTCAATTGTTTATTATTTATTAACAACTCTAATTTGATGATTGCTGCTTCGATATCGTCAAATAAATAACCATTTTTAGATTCAAAAACCAAATCCCGATTACCAACACAACTTGACAACAGCAAGGGCAGACCAGCTTGCATTGCCTGCAACACGCTAAGCGGCATCCCCTCCCATAATGAAGTGGACAGATAAACATCGGCCGATGCTAAAATTTGCTTAACAGCTTGTTTGGTCTGCCAACCTGTAATTACAACATTTTCTCCAAACTCGCATCGACAATCACCATCCCCTATCCAAACAAAACGTACTCTATCATTATTTTCATACGCTGTTGCAATGGCGCCAAACAGCTGCGGATTTTTCTGACGCACTATTCTTCCGGCTGCAACTACAATAACGCAATCACTCTGATCATTTTTACTCGCAACAATAATCTCATTTGGCGCTACACCATTATTAATGTGCATTGCCAAAATACCACGTTGGTGGAATTCCCGCGCCTCAGATGCTGAACATGCAATTATCCTGCCACCAAACGTTGATGCAAACCACTCTAACCAGGCAAACAAACGTTCCTTGAACGGCGATACAGCGCCGCACAAAAATGCTGCACCGTGCGAAGTATAAATAACTCTATCTGATACACCGCATAAAAATGCCGCAATGCGTCCAAGAAATCCAGCCTTCGAAGAATGTAAATGGATTATCTTAACAGTATTATATTTTAAAAAAATAGTTATCAATTCAACCAACGCAAACAAATCGCTAAAGCCAATTTTTCGTTGAATTCTTTTCCACTCAACCAATTTTGTATAATCAGAAAACATATTTTGAATATCAACAGGAGTGTCGCTCCGCTTACCAAATACAACAACGTGCTGATACTCTGGCATACCGTTTACCAAATCCACAACAACATCCAGCGTCCCGCCGGATGTGCACTCGATAACGTGAATAATTTGAAATTCGGGGTTAGGGTTGGGATATGGGGGTTGGGGGTTGGGATTTATGGAATAGGGATTAATATTTGGTAGTTTGCGATTCTGAGCACTTTTTAGGCGTAGAATCAGCGAATAGGGAATAACCAGTAACAGCAAACTTCGGATTATTCCGAATGTCACTCGAATGCTACTGTTACTGCGTTTTTTCCAAATAAGTCGAATTCGTGAAACAATCTGCTGCCGCCGTTTTGACTGAGATATTCCTCTTTCCGACAACTCACAAGTTGTTAGAACTTGCGGAATATTCGCTACTTTACTGATCTGCATAATCCGAAAAAACAAGTCATAATCCTCGGCACCTTTATAACTTGTTGAATAATTGCCGATATCACACAACACTAACGTTCGTATCATTACAGCCGGATGCGCAAAAGCATTATTCTTAAGCATATATTTACGAATTCCAGTATCGGTCTCAGGATAGCGGACTACGAAATTTAAATTGTCTTCTGATAGATTGCGACCTGATAACTCCACGAATGCCGCCCACGAACCTACCATACCATAATCAAGGTGATAATTTAAAAATTCCTTTTGTAGCTTAAAACGTTCAGGATGACAAATATCACCACAATCAAGGCGAGCTATGTATCGGTATTTTAAATCTGAAATCCGAAATCTGAAATCTGAATTGCCTAATCTGCAAAATATCCAATCCAGACCGGAGTTGAGCGCTGCTTCGATGCCGCTATTTTTCTCCAGACATATTAATTCGATATATTCAATTTCCTTATATCGTTCGCGCAGATCACCGATATCTGGCTTTAAGATACTACCGTCATCAACGATAAGCACATCAACCGGCTCGCAGGCGCTTATCGACGCTAACGAGCAGTACAACCCTTCAATATTATTATAATGTGGAATCAATACAATAATTTCACTCATAATTCACCAGAAAAAACTAACCTAGAGCTTTTAACTCACGAGTTAGTTAATTATAACATACTATATTCTGAGCCAGCTATCTGGCATTAAATCGCTGGTGTCTTTTTTTACATTGAACCACTTTTTCGGTGCTATCACAATTTTTTCAGGATTAACATTCAACCAAGCGCCCCACCAAGAAAACGAACTATTGGCAATAATGTTATGCCTACACTGGCACATCAACAACAGTTCCTCTTGCGGTGACTGACACCAATCAACAAATTCTATTCTATACTCAGTTACTAAATTAGCTTTACACCACTCTAGATCGTCAGAAAAAACATAGAACAGCGGATTTTCTACACGCCCGGCAATCAACTTCATAGCCGCCTGATAATATTTCAGAGAACAAACGCCATGGTAAGTATTCGTCTCCTCGTTGGTCACATAGTCACCTCTTCTTACGTGAACAGAGACGCTTTCACATGGTATCCCTTCTCCACTATGCAACTTTATAGCTGTGTGGCTTTGCTGCTTAATCATAAATTCCCCTCGCAACAAAGCTGCAATATTTTCAAAATATTTATAGCTTTGGAAATAGCCTTCGAGATAGGTGTCATCATTTAACAGCCAGAATTGTTTATCGAACGAAAAAGTTGGCTCAAGATAATATTTCGCGTTACCAGTAAAGCTTAAACGCTCGATTATTTTGAGAATTTTTCGTTTTGCGCGCGCTAGTATATTAAATTCAGCAATCTTCATTGGACTCAGTCTAAAACGGCATATTTCTGCATCAGTGGCAAATTCGTCATCAATGACGAATTTGCCTAGTTCATAGATGCGAACTGTATTGGCCTGTTCGGATGCATATTCTCCTAATGCTGTAGTAATATCCAGTTTCAGCTGCACCCCTAGTTTTAGCGCCAACGTTTTTGCCGCCGCGTACTGAAACAGCTGGTTGCCCAGCCCGCCTTGGAGTTTAATTATAATCAAGATATGCACCGCCTAAAAATAAATCGAAAACATTTCTTCTAAAACCGATTTACCTACTCATGATCAACATACTTATGAGTAGGTAACTTTTTACGATGCGGAAAAGCATAGGTAAAATAAGGGTTGCATCAAATCATTTAGGTGGTATCAACACTAATACTGTTTATTCCGTAATATTTTGCCAATATTTCATTTAGTTAAGCGCTGTAAGCAGTTAAACCACCTTTTGTTTTAAAACACTTTGAAAAATAATTTGATTAATACCAGAAAGATGCCCAAATAACAAATCAATGTCACGCGTTTTATTCAGAAATATTCCCGAAACAAACAAACAAAATACCTTGATACCAATCATCAGCAGATAACACCATGTCGAAAAATAGTCCTTGTGCTTTCTGACGATATGCCATTTGTTCATAAAGTACATCCTGCCAATTCTTTTGTTGTCCGGACGAGCTACCGAACTCTCAAAGTGAATCAATCTGGCCTCAGGAACGAACAGCAGTCTGCCAAGTTTTGCCACCCGCCAGGAAAACTCCAAGTCTTCACCAAGTCCGTATGCAGTAAAATATTCATCGAAACACAAATTCTTTATTGTTTCATAGCGATAAGCCATATTGCAGCCACTAAGCCACATCAAATCTTTATTCCCGCCCGGATCGACAGCCTGAAAGTTACGAGCGCATTTGTCAACGTAACCATTACGCTTGCTTCTAAACCAGCAACTCTGCGGCATTGCGTTAGTAATAAATCCTTGAGCGCCAACTGCCGAGCGATCCGAAAAAACTTGAACAAGTTTCTCCAGATAATCATTTTCCAGTTCCACATCGTCGTCAAGGAAAACTATGACATCTGTAGTTACAGAAACCTGCTTAAGCCCAGTGTTTCGTTGCACGACCAATGAAGAAATACTTCTAAACAGCTTAATAGATAGTTTCGAAAACATATCCGCATCGAAAGTAATCAGCTCATCGCTCGAATCAACAATAATAACCTCAACCGGCAAAAACGTCTGACGGTTAAGGCTGAGTAGTGCTTTACATAATTCGCTTTTACGGTTACGAGTGGCGATAATTACAGCTATTTTCATATTCTACCTAAAACTCAAAGTTTTTATCGCCGATCTTGCTCTGCCAAAACATAGTGCAATAAAATAGCATAACAGTTCTTTCTTATTTATCTGAAACATTTCTTTCGCATATAATAAATTACCTAGTGTCAAACTGCCTCTCTTAGCTGCATGAAATAATAATACTGTTATTCTACTCCGAACAATTCTTCGCAATACTATCTCGTCGTAGACGGCTGTTTTTTCGTTTGCAGCAATCAACGACTTTGCATACTCTATCGACTCTTCGAGTTCACCTTTTGAATATTCTTCAAGTAGCCAAATTAATTTTGCGTGTCGTCTCATTATATTTTCGCTAACATTAATTCCTAGCCGAATTAACAACGTGCTCATTATTTTTAGTGTGGTTTTTTTTTGTATTGAAGAATATCTGTTCGATACATTGCTGCTACACACACGGTAACTTAACAAAACTTCAGGAATATTTACTATATCAAAATGGTTCCAGCAGCGGACCCAGAGACCATAGTCTTCTGCATATAAATCATCGGGAGAATAACCTAGATTATTCTGCGTAAAACATTCCTTTCTGAGCATCACCGTTGGATGAGCAATCAATGTAAAAAACAATTGTCCGCATCTAATTTCCTCTGCCGAAGCAGGATTTTTCAAAATCTTTTTAGAACCACCAAAAGTCTTAACCCAAGTTCCGCACACGCCAACTTCTTTGTTTGCGTCCATAAATTGAACCTGCACCTTGATTCTCTCGCGAAGCGATATATCGTCGGCATCCATCCGGGCAATATATTCCCCGTTTGCAAATTCTAACCCTTTGTTCAACGAAAATACAATGCCTTTATTCTCACAATTTTTAAAGAACTTTATTCTACAGTCGCAATAAGAATTGACTATTTCAACTGAACTATCCGTTGAACCGTCGTCGATAATCAAAAATTCAAAATCGCGAAAAGTTTGTTCCAAAATGCTATCAATAGCTTCGCGCAAATATTTCTCGGCATTGTATACGGGCATAATAACGGATACTTTCATTCTCTTGCCTAATTTCTTTCGATTTTCCTCAGAAACCTCTCAAATTGTTGTTTTGCTTCCTTAAATCTACTTTCGTGATAATGAAAGGAAACTGAACAATATTCCGAACTATACTTTTTGACAAGAGTCTGATAATCAATATTTATTCTGCTAGTCGAATAGTTGCTCCAATAAAGTAAATCCGTTTCCTCTGGATAATTTTCCAGCATCCAATTACCATACGTTTCGTATTCAGAAAAACCGGATATTTCAGAATAATCAATACTATTCATAATTGCCTGATACCATTTTAACGAAAATTTTGATTCAATTTCGTTTTTTAATATGCGCAGTTTGGTTTTATTTATTAACATACAATGTGCAACAAACGACAGAGAAGCTTTTGGAACATAACCAAACAATCGCTCATAACACCTCAGATATGCTGAATTTTTTTCGTCAGACAGAAGAAAAATATTCCTCCTGTTGTTTTCAAACACAACAGGTCTAACAAAAACGGTGTCTGCATCCAAAACAAGATAATTTTCAGTATCCGGTATGATTTCAGACCACTTCAAAAATTGCTGAAACAACCACCCTGATCGGTTCCATTTCCCGACGCGGTATGTAATATCTGTTTTCTTGAGAGAGAGCGCATTATTTTCAAAAAAATACTCACATTTGTTTTCTAAACAAAATTTCTTGATTCTCTCCGACGATGGCGAAACAATTTTAATTGAACAAATCGGGTGTCGTAAATTTTTGCGCACACCTTCAACGGACAATTTCAACACATCCAAATCAGATTCAAGCGCCGGTATTATAACATCCAACTCCATTTCACTTCTCGAATCACACAACAAATCTATTTGTCTTTTGTGAGTTTTTATATATCCAACAGGATTTATTCTTTCGATATCACATCCCCAGTCACTGCTTGGAATATTCAAACCATATACTGCATTTTCAGCTACTGGAATTGGTCGCCATTTATCAAGAATAGATTCACGTTTACCGATATGGTCAATGTAGCTGTCAAACAAACAAAAATTCCGAACTCTCAATTTTCTGAATCGTTCAGTCATTAAAGTTTCATCATTTTTGTCTTCTTCGAAAAAACCAAGCTTCAAAAAATCATCTTTGAAATAAAGATAGTTTAGTGCGCCCATCCTTCGCTTAACCACATATTTGCCAAAAGGTGACTCAAAAACTCCCAACCAGTCGTGAAATTCAACGTCGCTGGAATTGAAAGACGAAAAAGGACCCAAGACATGGCGATTATGATTTTTTTTCGCCCAAATCATCACTTTAATACTCTTATCCAACCACTCCGGGTGAAATAAGGCATCACTGTCGCAAGTACCGACAACACCGAAATCATCTATCGTCAAAAGTTCATTCATAGCTCTGTTAAATGCTGCCCCCCATGAATTATGCCCTTTGGAGCAAAATAATCTGACGATATTATATTTTTGTAGTCTTTGTTTATTAATTATTTCAGCGACTTTTTTATCTTGTGATCCGTCGTCGATAAGTAAAAAAGTTACATCATAATCATACAAATTAATTTTGAATAGCGAGTCGAGACATAATTCCAAACATTCCGGTCGCTCATGGCATAACACAGCAATTCCTATTTTCATATTGTCTGTAACACCCGACAAACTTACCGGACGAAATAGGTAACTATCAAATATGTTCCTCAATAACAGCAAAACCTTTTTAAGCGTTTTTTTCATCAACCTTCTCTTTTTTTACAGCCACAACGTGACACCCAAAATACAATAAATCATTCGAACCAATGTCATTTGTTCTTTTCAAGTACCAAGACAAGAGTTTTATTAATACCAGAATGCACAAGGATAATCCTTTGGTAGAATATCTACTATAAACATAGCGTAACCGGCACAATTCCTGATCCATAAACGAAAAATAATTTCCATTCTTTGATAACTCAACTATTTCGAATCCGTTGCTTATCAGGTGTTCATAATACCAGTATTCGCTAAAACCTGTACAAAAATGATATGGTGCAAAATGTGTCAAACTGCAAAACGGCGCCGTTAAAATTAATTTTCCGCCATCCCTTAACACTCTGGCAAATTCTCTTATAGCCATTACAGGCTCTGGCAAATGTTCCAGTACTTCTGAGCATAGAACAACATCAAACGAGTCATCATCAACAGGAATAGCCGTAATATCAGAAATGATATCGATATATTTTTGATCCCAAATTCCCATTTGCAGGCCTTTTTCATTGCCCCTGCCATTATAAGCTGCGAAATCTTGTGAAACATAAACCATATGGTTGCAATACTTTTTGTATGGTTGCTCTCCGGCTCCGGCATCAAGTATTTTAGCCCCGGCTGGCACTGCCTGCAATTGTTTAATTATCCAATTATCCCTACATCGCTCGTTATAGTAATTTTCAGGCATCTTCTTCTCAAAAACTCTTGATACAGCCTTCTTCAAAAAATTCATTCTACTCCTTGACGAACCAAAAACATCCGCAACCGTATTTCTGTCGATCGCACTCTAATTGTCCGGAATTACTCAATATGCCTTTTTCTAAGTAGTCGTCAGGCACCAAACAAAATTCTTTCAATTCGAATCCGATAAATTTACTAACAAATTTTCTAAAATCAAATACTCTGTGTGCATTAAACAAAATTTTTTCTTTTCCAATTGGTACAGCCATCAAGAGATTCCCTTTACTTACAACAACTCTTTTCAACTCACTAATGGCTTTATCTGCCCCGTCTACATCGATTACATCTCCATATCTGCCCAATCCGATATGTTCAACAACGTGCATACAGGATAAGGAATGCAGCGAATTACTTGCAAAAGGCAAGCTCAATAAATCAGCTTGTCCAATACTCAAATTTGACAGGTACAATTGAGGTGGACGATAGTCATAATAATCCACAGGTATAAATGCTGAAAGATTCGCGACAAACGAAATACAAGACGAAACATCCACATGTTTCAGCGGTTTTATTTCGGCGATAATCCGCGCTGCCCATGCAGTATGATAAAGATAGTGACCATCAAATCCGGTTTTCGCAACGTTGTCACCGAAACAGGCGATCCGTTCACGCCAAAGCATAGTACCGCGCTGTTCTTTTGTAAGCTTGCCTTTAAAACGCAAATACGAAAAAACAAATCGCACCTTTTGCATTATTTTATTTCCAACCGCCATAACAATTTTACCAACCATTTTGTAATCCTCGTTCGGTTTGCATCAAAAGCGATTTTTCGCAACACTATTGCGAAACAATTGACGTTTAGGTTTCGTCTATAAATCCAATCTCCAATGTCATTTGCATCTCTATGATAAAATATATTTTCCCACTTATTCAAATAAGTTTTCCAATCGCTCTCCTGATGTTTCGAATTGGTTGTTCTCACTATCACATTTGCATGAGAAAAATGTTCCACATAAGATTCTAGAGAATCAATAATTTCATACCCGGCTTGCCACATCTTTAAACACAAATCGCCGTCTGCATGGTAAAAAGCAAACGACTTTTCATCTATATATCCTACTACTTCTAGAGCTTGTTTCAAATACATTCCGTGATTGACGAACATCTTGTTGCCAAGAGTTAATCCGACCCAATAATTTTTCATTTCCGGCCAGTTCCGCCAATAGAAAGCCACAGCCCCGATTTTTTTCCCTATAGCCAATTCTCGTTCGAAAAGCTCATATCCATTCCGTATAGCTCCCGGTAACACAATGCAATCATCACTTATCATACAAACGTATTTACCCGAAGCGCTCTTAAATCCAAGATTCATAAAGAACCCCCAGCTTTTTTGCTGTATTAACTTCCCCTTCCATTCACCTCGGTTGTGTTGGATAATAGTGATGACATCTTTTTGCTTAGCAAGCCAACTGATTGTCCCATCAGTAGAACCACCATCCACAATTATGATTTCACAATCTGATCCCATAAGCTCTTTGCGAATACTATCGACTGTAAGTTTAAGAAATTTCAGTCTGTTATAAGTACCAAGTATCACTGACACTTTTTCCATCTATTTCATACACTCTTCCACTATATTTTCAAAATTTGCATTGAAAACTAATTGGCTATAAATTTCTTTTGTTCTGCGCAAGCCAATCACAGCCATCTTTAGACATAAACTATCGTCGTTCCATAACAATCTGATTTTTTCGGCGATATCCATAGCTGAATTTGGATCGAACAACAATCCTGCTCCACCAATTTGCGTTGCCATTGCGTATACATTTGAAACTGCACAAGGGCACCCAGTTGCCATCGCTTCTAATGGCGGAATGTTTGTTGGACCAAAGAAAGATGGCATAACCATTGCTCTGGCCAGATAATACAATGCATTCATTTCCAAATCCGATATACATCCAATATACCTAACGGTTTCACCGAGCCTATTTCGTTCAATTGATTCCAGCACATCTGTATATCCATTATTTTTTTCGCCAGTAAGTATAAGCTTGATATCCGGATCGCTTTTTTTCACAATGGCAATTGCATCGATAAGACCTTGGTGATTTTTGTGCTTCCAAAATTGTGCAGGATAAAAAATAAATTTGTCAGGAAGCAAATACTTATTCTTTACACTCAGATAGTCAACTTTGTCAAATAGTGATTTTCGATGAATATATGGCAAAACGAAAACTCTGTTACGATTTACATTTGGATACGACTCCATCAGTTGAGTTTTGCCAATTTCAGAATCAACCATAATGCCTTCGGAATATTTACAAATTCTCATATAATGAATTTCCCTAGCATTATAAGTTTGATAGTTACCAACTTCAGGAAATATTCTTTCGTATCTATGCATTAAATCGTGAATTGAAACAAGAGACTTATAGGGTAATTGATACGCCAAAGAATCCTGTGCGGGGAAGATACAGAGGTCGAAATTATCATTTTCCCTAACACCCATGTTTAAAATCCGATAAAAAAATCTTCCTAAGCAGATTTTCCAACTATTATAATTCTTTTCACAGGAATAATAATGATGATCTCCATTAGCAAATTCCGCTTTGATTTTACTACTACACGAAAATTGCTCAAACCAATCTTTATCAAAAAACACAACATGTTTTTCGTATCTGTCTTCAGGTAAAGAAATAAAGGCATCTAATATCGTCTGACTGTATTGAAACACACCGCCGCTTTTCATACCAGCTCTCAAGAACAATTTAATTCTTTTCTTAAGCAATTTATTCTACTCCAACCATATCTAATTAACAATTTTAAATCTCAATAATTTACAAAATAGACGATATCGATTGATAAACAAATCGTAAATTCAAGTTTGATAAACACTTTTGTCATCCAAGAGTCTTTGCGCACGTAAAAAAAATTGAGCCGACCACCGATTTTACGAGAATCAGGCGAACAAAACTACGCCATTCAGTCAACAATAGCAGCGCATTACACACCTATCTCCAAATCAGACCAACATTCATCAATATATTCCTTCAAACACACCTGCCAACCTCTCATAATATTTATTCTTCTGAGATTGAGTTTCCTGTTGATTAGTTGTTCTGATGATGGACGAGGTGCGTGGTATTCTTCACAAAAATAATTTGAATCGACTATTTCGATTTCGATTTTCTTTTTCAATCCCAAATGCTCAACAATTTTTTTAGCAACTTCAACTCGGCTGGTTAGACCATTACACACCACATTATAAACACCGTAATAACCTTTGCTTACAAGCAATTTCACGTTTTCCGCAAAGTCTCTCGTATAAGTAGGCGTGCCAAATTTATCATCAACAATTCTTAGCACTTTTCTTCCAGAAAGTATTTGTTTCATTATTTTATTTACAAATTTCTTATCTTTGTCTGGCCCCCCTCCCATCATCCATCCAGCTCGACACACATAATATCTATTTGCATTTTCCCTTACAAATAATTCGCCTTGATATTTTGTACGCGCATAAACACCTAAAGGGTTAGGAATATCCCAATCATCAAAAAATTCCTTGCTACCATCAAATATTCCAGCTGAACTAATATAAAGTAGCGGAATGTTGAGTTCGTTCGCAATATAAACCGCGTTCTCTACAGCTATTGTATTAGTTAAGTACGCTTCTTCTGGATTAGCTTCACAATATTCTAAATCGGTATATGCGCCAATGTGAAATAAAAATGATGGTTTAAAATCGATCACATCTCTTCGATACTCATCATAATCACGAAAGTCGCCGAATGTTAACCAATTGGAATTCAAGTCAATGTCTGTACATTTTAAATGATAAGCGAGCCTAAATTTCTCATAGAATGCTTCTCCAAGCATGCCTCCAACACCGGACATATAAATTCTTTCTAGTTGCATAACCATTCCTTTTTCTATAGTAAATATTTACTGTCAGTATTATCTTCAATCAAAATAATTGTCTCTCAAAACCCAATTTAGCAATTCAATATCGTTTTTCACTTCATTTTGGTGGAATTCATAACCAGCATTATATACCGCATACATTTTCTGAATCATATAATCACAATAGATTTTTGCAGGAGATTTTTCTGCAATTTTGAATATTCTCATACTCGCCATAATTAATTTGGCTAGCATCTTAATCAATTTTTTAATTTTAGCAAATACAAGTACTTCAAGCTTCTCACTTTCAATCATTTGCTGAAAATTTGATTTGCTTTCACTTTCACACTTCCTGATTTCAGTAAACGACTTACACACTCCTTGATAAAACATTCTGTCTTCGAAATACTTTTCCGTCATTCTATCGACCGGAATAACGTGCTGAACCTGAGCCTTCGGCTGGTAATATGCCTTATAACCTTTTTCGATTATTTTATATGTCAACCCCGTCTCACCATCGCCCTGAAACCTCTGCAAATGTTTCGGGATGACATCGGGATGCATACCGCCTAATTCGAAATAGGTTTCGCGCCTAATCGAAAAATTCAATCCCCAGACATAATTGGGGGTTATTTCTTTTTCCACATCACCAAAATCTACTAAACTCCAATATCCGCAAATATTATTACCTAGTGCTCTATCCCATAGATACTCAGTCCAGGCAGGGGGGGCAACTTCATATTTCGGTATAGATTTCCCGCCAACTATTTTTGCATTAAGATATTTGTCAAATGTCTCTAAAATCGAATTCAACCACTGCGGATCGGCAATAATATCATCGTCGACAAATATCAGTATCTCGCCAATGGATTCAACCACTCCGCGATGCCGCGCAGAGTGAAGCCCCGGTGCTGGTTCATGAACATACTTAACATTTTCAACTGCGCCATATTTTTTTTCAACAATATCTCTTGCACCACCATCAGCGCTATTGTCCACGACAATAATTTCGTAGAGAGATGGAGAAATATTTTGATTGATTATTGATTCAATCGCATCTAACAAATACTTTTCGCGATTATATGTGGGAATGATAACGGATACTTGCATATTTTATTCTCCAAAGCAACATTGAAACAATATTTCACAAATTCTGTCAGCTGACTTTCCATCGAACACACCATAAACGCCTATAAGTCTTTTGGCAATAGCTAAACTTTGTTCACTAAATTCATCTTTACTTATCGCTGATTCTATTATATGAAAGATTTTGTCAATTGGGTAGTGTGACTTTATTGTGGAAAAACCTATAACGTTAGAAAAAAGAAAATCTGTTTGGATTCTAGGTAACGAACGTAGTTCTTGACTAATAAACAGAACTGCCGGAACCCCCATTCTAAATGCCTCTACTAAAGCATTCGACGATTCACCAATCACTAAATCAAAATCATTAATATTTTCATAAAAAGCACTACGATTATCGACTATATGTAAACAATTTAAATTAGCAAGTTTATTTTTTACATAATCAACATTCTCTCCTGGCTTTGTTCTTAAATACAAATCATGTTTTTCGGATAATCTTTTACCAAATGTTCCGTTAATAAATTCATAAAAACTACAAGGTAAATCCCTAAACATATACTCGCCAGTTGAGACAAACAATATTTTCTTATCATCATTGTATGGAGTTTTCGCGAGTGACTTTGCCTTAAAATAAATTTTATCGAAATAAGGAAAACCAGTTACAACAATGTTATCTCTTGCAAAACCGTCTGCTAACAAACGCGAATAATTAATTTCACCAAAAGAGCATACAATTATTTTCTTTCGAATGTTTCTAATAGCCAACGAAACATTAGTTCCATGTGTAAATGACGCAATTCCCTTTTTCATTCTCATAATAATTTTCTTGCGCACAGAAAACGAAAAATAATCAGTGAAACCATATCCGTGTTCGACATAGAATATTTTTACGCCATTTTCGTCAAACACGTTCATAATTAATTCTTCTAAACTTCCCTCAATATCCGAAATCAATAAAACATTTGGTTTGAAATCATTAATTATTTTCTTCAACAATTTAATAATATGGCATTTTTCCAATTCAAATTCATCAATTACGTTAGCTGTTTTCCACCAAGAACTTCTGACGCAACTTGATCTTGGGATATTCACAACTCGCAAATTATTTTCAACATATGTATCTGTAGCATTTAAGCCATACCATAAATCACAGGACAATCCGACGTGTTCTGTCTTGTATTGTTTTTTTGAACATTCAATAATCGAAGCGATCGCTTCAACTATATACTTTGTGGGTGAAATGGAAACGATTCTCAACTTTTTCATATTTACTTAACTTTTCTCGCCACAACCATCATGTGTGATGATAATTTATTATCCGACAAAAACTGTTGGAATAATTGCCCTAACTCATCCCAACGTTTCACTAGCACCTCATCTAAAAACGGCTGATCCTGTAATGAAAGTTTTCCAGTCAATACTTGCTTTCTTACAATATCTGCATCTAATTTCCCGGGTGTTAGCACTTCAACTATCTCTAATCCGCCGTTATTAAGTAACACTTTTATGGAATCGGTATGTAAATAATTAATATGCTCGTGGTCAAAAGTGTTTGAAAGCATATTCAGTGTAGCTACATCAAAACCCTTGACATTAGGACAGGATAGAATCAACAACCCACCAAAATTTAAAATGCTATAACACTTTTCGATAAACTGGAGCGGTGAAAATAAATGTTCCAACACTTCAAACGCGGCAACTACCTCGTATTTTTCAGTTTCGCAAAGTTTTTCAACAGTCGATTCCATTACCTCAAAACCCTTGTCCCTACAAGTGTTCGCCAATTTAGGGGTGGGTTCTAATGCGACTATTCGACTAAATATATTCAGGTCACGAATTTCTTCGCAAAAGCTCCCGAACGCCGCTCCAATTTCCAAAAAACTTACTGGATTGTTTTCAAAATAGTTTTTTTTGACCGTGGCTTTAACAAGTTTCGCCCGCTCCCTATAAATTCCAACTTTTCTTGCTTGGTCTGTCGCCGGAAAAATATGATCATTCCAAAAAGCATAATTTAAGGAGCCTGAATAAAATTCCGCCAAAAGTTTCTCGCTCGGTCTCGGGTTTGTATAGACAGTCTCGCAGTTATCACATTGAACATATCTAAAACCGTTTTTCTCGCCAAACAATCTGTTGCTTTCAGTTCCGCACGCCGGACAATGCACAATAACCCAATCGCACTTTCTGTTAAGCAAAAATTCACGATCGGCTTCCACACACCATTCCTTCTCTTTCATCAGCTCGCTTGGGCGAATCGCTTCTTCGGTTATGGATATTCTTTTAAAATCAGCGCACATGTCGTTTTTTATTTTCCTCAAACATATTAATTTTTGACTTATCTTTCAAATATGTCTTCCCATAAGTCGAATATCCGCCCCAGATATTGTGCTTATACCATTCACCGTTTTCAAGCCACCAAACTCTGGGATCGCGAAAACCGTCAGCAATTTCATCAAATTCGCTTTCTTTTATATCCACATATTCAAGCCATCGTTCCAGGTCTTTTCTTGGTTTTACATGATCATAGGTTCTTACGGCTTCAATTCCCTGCTCTCTGGTCAGGTATCCAGAGCGAATATCTTTTGAAGCATGATCTGAAGCCCGACCATAGCCAAATTTAATAAACTTCAAATAGTCGTGAATTCCATTTTCGTGCATATCGTCCAAATTTGACATCATTCGATAAGTACGCTCAAATGGTTGTCGAGCATATTCGAATCCAAAATCTTTTCTCATTAGTTCTGCATGTTCATTTGGATCCCACTTGAAAAAATTCCCGATATATATTCCTTTTAGTCCCGCCGCTTCACCTTGTTCGTCATCGGGAAATTTCAACCATAGCAAATCTTTCTCAGACAACCCCTCTTCATTGATCATATCTTGCCAAGAAAATCCGCGCAAATCATGCTCAAAAACTGTGCGTTTATTGTACTCCGCATAATCATCGGGCGAGAACATTCCGGCGATAGACCAAGTTATTTCGCCCCAAATTACCAAAGGAACTTTCATCTTAACAGCCATCGCCATCGGAACTGTTTTTATTCCGGCATGGGCGTGCCAATTCATATCACCCATTTTCTTGAAACAAATCCTGTTTAATTTCCTTAATGTGTCAACGCTCGGTCCAACAACAATATGATCTACACCAAAGGTATCACGCATTTTATCAAGATTTGCTTGTCCTTCGGGCAGAAAATTATTTCCATGATATGTAACCAGAAGCGGGTTCAATCCAAAGATATTTTTAACAACATGCGTCTGCCAATAACTATCCTTGCCGCCGCTAACCGCAATAATACAATCGTAATTGCTTCCGTCTTTCGAACGATAGTTTTCGGCTATTTCTCGGAATTTCGATGCCTTCTTCTCCCAAAATTCGGATGTCAACTCATCAAATTCCTCTTGAACTCGACAAGCGCTGCAAACGCCATTGTCATCCAAGAGCAAATTCACACTAACTTGAGGATAAACGCACTTGTTGCAATAATTCATTTTCGCTCCAAAATTTCATTCCCAACCGAACGTCGGTTTGCGTACGTTGATTTGTTTTTCATAAAGATATTTTTTAGCGTCATAAACACTGTTTTCACTATAATGAAAAATGTTTGCTGCAGCCACCGCGTCAGCTCCTGCATCTGTAATACCCTGCGCTAAATGCTCCCACTTTCCGACGCCTCCACACGCAATAACTGGTATATTGACAGCGCTCACTACGCTGGCAATCAATTGAATATCATAACCACAACCCATACCATCGTTGTTAATGGAATTGATTAGTATTTCCCCTGCTCCACATTCTTGAGCCTTGTTCGACCATTCCGCAGGAGTTATTCCAGTCGGGGTTTTTCCGCCATCAATAAACACCTGCCAATTACCATTTTCATTTTTCCCGGCATCGATAGAAACCACAATACACTGAGAACCGAATATTCGGGCACATTCGCTAATAAACATAGGATTCCTAAAAGCTTCACTATTGAGCGTGACCTTATCCGCGCCATTTGTGACTCTTTTATAAACATCGTCAATATTTCTTATTCTACCGCCAAATGTCAGCGGCATGAAACTGCTTTTCGCAACTTCTCGTAAAATATCAATAATATTGGTCTCGTTAGCGCACTTCAAATCATCTCTTCCCAGATCATATGTGGCCTCGCGGCTGATATCCAAATATATTAATTCGTCCGCAGCCCAATCACTAAGTCTGTCCACTATCGCGAACGGATTTCCAAGAATCTGATACCGCTTAAACCCTTTGCTTTGTACAACGACACCGTTCTTTAGCAACACAACAGGAATAACCCTGTTTTTTCGCATAAAACACTCGCTTTCAACTAATTTTAGTGAAATTTTTCAATATCCTCAATCCGTTTTTTTGACTTTTCTCCGGATGAAACTGTACACCATAAATATTATCTTTCATCACTGCAGCGACAATATCTGTTCCATATTCACAGACAGCGGAAATGTGTCTGCTTTCAATTGGTGTAAAATGAAACGAATGAACAAAATAAAAATCGCTTTGGTCATCCAACCCTATTAACAACGGATTGCCTCTATCTACAATACGCAAATTATTCCAACCAACATGCGGCAACCGACAATCTGTCTTAACGCGATCAGTAATTCCCGTTATCCACCCTAAACCTGCGCATCTCTCAAATTCCGTTCCAAAATCAGCTAATACTTGCATACCAACACATATTCCCAAAAACGGTTTCGTGTTCGCAATTATTTGCTTATATAATTCATCCACTATACCCATTTCATTGATTTTGCGCATAGCAGCAGCGAAAGTGCCAACGCCCGGCAAAACGATATGTGTCGCGGCTTCAACATCGGCTACCGTTTTTATCGTAATTGTTTCCACCAAAATGCTCTCAAAAGCATTTTTCACTGACGTGAAGTTTCCAGACCCGTAATCAATGATTCCTATTTTCTTCAAAATGATTTCTCGCAAATTCTAATATTTTGTCTACTATACATTCAACACCTTTATCGTTGATAATGTTCATTCCCATAGCCCGCATATTTATCAACATTTCCCGCTCGTTTTCAATATTTGTAATAATTTCAAACATTTCATCAAGTGCTACAGGAAAATCAGTATCAGCGACATAACAAACTCCGAGTTCAACAAGCTCGTCAATCAAATACGAATGTTCGCTGTTTTCCAACAAGTTTATCGACGGTAAACCGGCAAATGCCGCTTCATATGTTGTTATTCCTCCAGCTAGTATAGCAACTGAACACATATTTAATATATGCCACATCGAATCATTTGTTTTCGCCAAAATTATCTCGTGGGAGCTTCCACGCATACTATCTACTAGTTGCTGATAAGAGTGCTCATAGCCCTCCCCTAACAATACCCAAATCACAAGTTTCTTCGGAAATCGTCTTAACCTGTTAATTATTTTCAAAGTCTTGTTAGCTGCATCAGCGCCGCCCATAGATATGGCAATAGAAAATGCTGGTTTTTTTAAAACATTAATGTAGATTTCTTCGGCAATTCGCGTGCAACGCTTACTGATTACAGCATAATCTAAACCGGCGAACACTTTGCAGTTTGTCAAAAAATTTGTTTGCAGACATTTTTTTGGCAAATATTTTGTACGATGAAAAAACAACGCCATTTTATCTAACAAGTTGAAAATCGGTGATAAACTTACAAATATTATTTTTTGACTAAGATTTTGAAAATTCGTCTCATCAAAAGTCAACATATCAAATACAACAATCTGTGGTTTATGTGATGTCACTTCAAGCACAGCCGCCCGTTCATCATTAACACAACAATAAGAACATGTGCTATTTTGAAACAACGGTAATAATTTTTTATCGCCAATAAAGACTATTTTAATTGTGAATCTATTTGTTGCCGCATTCGCTACAGCAATCGTGCGATTAATATGTCCCAGTCCTTCTGAAACAGATCCTTTACAAATAAACAAAATTTCCAATTTTAAACCGCCGTTATTTAACTTTGCTTTTAGCTAAACTTTCGAATTTCGCAAAAGGAGTAGTAACGGTCTTTCCCAGCAGATCTCCGACTTCTCCAGGATCAATCGCCGCTTCCGGTCTTACTATTAATAAATCCTGTTCAACAATTGTTTCACCAGCTTCAATGTCACGCGCAGCATAAACAGATCTGCGTGCACGCGATTTGACAGTTTTCTCGGCATCGCTAAGTTTTTCAGTTTGCTGCTGTAAGGCTCGTTCTGCAATTCGAACTGTCTCGATATATTGCTTCATCATTTCAGGTTCTTGCGCGTAGGCATGATCAAAACCATCTTGTTTTCGATCCATTGTTAAATGTTTTTCCAAATAATCTACACCCAAAGCAGTTGCAATTACCGCCGCGAGATTGCTCTCCGAATGATCAGAAAATCCAACAGGTAAACCAAATTTGTTTTTCAATTCGCTAATGAACCGTAAATTCATATTCTCAGTATTGCACGGATATACAGAAACGCAATGCATAAGTACGATATCTGAATTTCCTGTTGAAGTAAGCGCCTGGACAGCCTGCTCAATTTCGTACATACTCGCCATACCAGTCGAAACAATTATGCGCTTGCCAGTAGCCGCAGCTTGATTCAAAAATCCATAATTATTCAAATCGCACGAGGCAATTTTTATATATGAAACATTCAATTCCTGCAACAACTGCAAACCACGTTTGTCAAAAACTGATGCCGAAAAAACAATTCCCTTTTGCGAGCAATATGCCGCCAAATCACGATATTCATCATCGGTAAGCATAAATTGTTTGCGTTTTTCATATACCTCATTGATAGTATAGCCGCCGATCTCCGTATAGAATTCCGGTAAATATAAGCCTTCTGGGTAGATGATTTGAAATTTCACCGAATCTGCACCAACTAAGACTGCCTCGTCAACCAGTTTTTTTGCAATACCGATTTTACCATTATGATTGTTACCGGCCTCGGCGATGATATGTATCATAGATTTTCTCCCCGCGTTTTATTATCAGTAACTATTTTCGCAAATTTTGCAAACGCGTTCTTCATGCAACTATATGTTCCTTCTTTTCTGCTATTGGCGTTCGCTTTGATTTTTTCCAACTCAGTTAACGAATCCAAGCGCTGTTCAACAATCATTGGAACATTGTCACATTCAGCCATATTGATATTCCAATCATGGTATCCCAGCGTATCAAGCAAGCTACACGCTCGTTCATCATATGAAATTTTTATGGTTGGTATTCCAAACGCAAGGCACGGAAGTGTGGAATGTAAACGATAACCAACAACCAAAGCACACGAGCGCAAGTAGTTAAGATATGAGTATACATCACCGTTGTAAACAAAATCAATATTTGTGAACGAAGCGGCAAATTCAATATCACGATGATCATGACATAACAATTTAATATCTTCGTAGCCACGGCTGGTAAGCGAGTTAACGATATTCACGATATCTTGACGCACAGTGGCTTGCTTATATAACGGTAAATTCATCAATGATGGATTTCGCACTGAAATAAATACCGTTTTCATTAATGAATTATTGACTGGCGGAAGTCGATAAGCCATTTCGTCCAAAAACAACGTCGGACAACCACCGAGTTCTACTTTATCACAGCCGATATTATGCAGATATTCATAAGTTGCTGCGTCACGCGCAAGCGAAATATCAGCCTTCTCATTAAGCGCTTTCAGCACCCTATCGGGCATAACATCTGTACGTTCGACCAAACGGCAGTAACGATCATAAATTCGTCCGCGTGATAGACTAAACAACATTAGAGGAACACGCAAAGCTTGGAGCGCATCAATGTTGACATCAAGTTCGCCATTTTCGTAAATATTGCCACCGCCAAGAATAATTCCGTCACCATAGCTGTTGATTTCATGAATTGTCTTTGCTGTTAATCCGGCTTTTGCTTGGCTTTCATAGCGCGAAGTCGCCGGTATAGAGATTATGTTAACCAAGTCACCAAATGCTTGACTAACAAAATGTTGCATAGCCAAATAGATGGCATCATTTCCGACATTGAAACCTTTAGGACGGATATTATAAAGTGTCAGCATCTGTGTCCTCTTTCAAAATCACTTTGCGATACAGCTCACAAACCTCTAGGTAATTGCCAAAACAAAAAATTTCAACGTCAAGCGTTGCCATTTTTCTTACAATGCTTAAATCATGTTTATCATCCACGACCAACCGTATTGCTGACAAATCAACTTCGCTACAAGAAACTTCGCGAATATTATAGTTTAAAATATTTTCGTAAAAGTGTTTAGTTATATGTTCGCAATGCTTTTGAAAAGAAAATTCATTAATTGATTTTTCTAATGTAACACTTCGAATAACCTCGACAGCCACACCGTAGGGATAAGTTCGTTTTATTAAATTGCTGATTAAATCTACTTTCCCATCGCACAAGCACAAAGAATTACTAACAAGAGAATAATCCAAAAAAGGCGAATCTCCATTAATTCTTAAAAAATACTCAAAACCGTGTTTTTTTGCACAATCCAAAGCACGTTTGGAAACGTTTTCCAAAGAACCGCGAAACACCGCAATTCCTTGCTGCTCAGCCAACTCAATCAACTCGTCATCGACACTTCTATCTGTAGTCGCTAAAACAAGATCCGACAATCCAATGATTTTCTTTGCTCTGTTAATAACGGTAGTTAGCAAAGAAGTCGCACCGATTTTTCTGACAGCTTTTCTAGGCAACCGCACAGAATCCATGCGTGAAAATATTATTCCGCCTATTTTCATAATAATCTATTTGTCCATTTAGCTTTAGTAAACACTTCTCCCGGTTGGCACCAACCAAAATAGGGTAGCACACCATTAATCTCGTTCGGCACAACTTCAAATGATATAGCATTTTCAATAAAGTCGTCTGCTTCTACAAGTCCCTGCCCTGCGCTTTGCCTTAACCAAACATTAATATAATATTGCCCAGGCACAAACATATTTTCAAATTCACAACTATATAACCATATTCTCTTCGAAACTGGAACAGCATACGGAAGATAAGCAGTGTTGGGAATTCTTGTTACTCGTTGCCCAGATGAGGACATAATCAAGATGCCTATTTCCGGGCTATCAATTTCACGAAAAAAATCAACCGTAATGTCAAAATTAATTCTCTCACCACATGGAATAATATTTACGTAGTTACCATTGAGATCCGTAATACTTATCTCAGTAATTTTCCCGTTCTCATTTTTTCCAGTTCGCTCAACGTTTAACAAATCCCTGCGAGCTGATGTATGACTATAAAATTGGCTTTGATAATAATCAACCACTTCATTAGTCCTACCCTCTGTTTGAATTTCCCCATTACTCAACACAATACACCTGTTGCAAAGATTGCTCACCGCCGCCATATTATGACTAACAAACAAAACCGTCCGCCCTTCACGGCTGACTTCGCCCATTTTTCCGAGGCATTTTTTTTGAAATGCCATGTCCCCGACCGCCAGCACCTCGTCCACAATCAATATCTCCGGTTCCAGATGTGCGGCGACAGCAAATGCCAGCCGGACGTACATGCCTGACGAATAGCGTTTGACCGGGGTGTCAATAAATTGTTCAATTTCGGCGAACGCCACGATTTCATCGAACTTGGTGTCGATTTCTTTCTTCTTCATGCCAAGGATGGTACCGTTTAGATAAATATTCTCCCGACCGGTGAGCTCCGGATGAAAACCGGTGCCGACTTCCAGCAGGCTGGCGACCCGGCCTTTGATTTTCACACTGCCGCTGGTCGGACCGGTAACCCGACTGAGGATTTTTAGTAGCGTCGACTTGCCGGCACCGTTTCTGCCGATGATACCGACGACTTCGCCACGTTTGACTTCGAAAGACACATCCTTCAGCGCCCAGAAGTCTGGGGATTGGGGGTTAGGGGTTAGGGTTTGGGAGTTTAGGGGCGAGGAATGGGAAACAACGGAGTTGGGGTCATCACGACCACGCAGCTTTGCCCACCAAGACTGCAGGTCGCGGTATAACGTACCATGTCCGATGCTTCCGAGTTTATATTGTTTGGAGAGGTGCTCGACTTTGATTACTACATCAGGGGAGAGGGATTGGGGGTTAGGGGTTGGGGGTTGAGATATGGGAGTGAGGTTTGAACGAAGGTTATTTTTCATTGAGCAATTTACCTTTTAGCACCGATATAAGCTTGTTTAGCATCTTGCGAATAACGATAAGTTTGGTTTGAATAGGTTCTGGTTCAATGCCGTAGAGTTTATTGGCTATTATCAACTGTGTTTCAAATTCTGCACATGATCCAGCTGCTATATACAAGAAGTGAATATACTCTTTTGTGGAATGACGGGAATGACCTTCGGCAATATTAGACGGCACGGATACTGCACAACGCTTCATTTGATCAGCTAAAGCGTATCGTTCTTCTTTAGGGAGTTTGCCTATTATGTTCTGATACGCGTCGACAACAAATTTCATCGATTCCTGCCATACTTCCAAATCTTTAAAATCTCTTATTGCCTTCGATTCCAACTTCTGTTCTCCTTGTTTTTTGAGATTGTTGATTGGGATACCCAAATCCCATATCCTAAACCCCAAATTAAACCGTATCCATAAAATTCTTCTCGACGCGATTAAACATGATCAATCCAAAAAATAACAGTAACAAGGTTTCTAACCAGCTATACAGCCAAAACTGCAGCGGCATTTGCAACACTCCGCCGAGCATACCATGACGGAAGATTTCGATGATCGCAGTCATCGGGTTGATGAGCAGCAACCATTGATAATCAGTCGGAACAAGTGACAACGGATATACCACCGGCGTTGCATACATCCATAGTTGAACGCCAAACGTCACCAATAGCGACAAATCACGATATTTGGTCGTCAATGATGACACAATTATACCACATCCCAAACCAAGTAACGCCATTTGTATAATCAATAGTGGTAACGCCAACGCCCAAACGTTAAGGCTTATCTGACTGTCGCTGAAATAAAAATACAGCCAAAAACAAACCAACATGCAAAACTGAATCGCAAAAGCAATCAACTGAGTTAATACTGTAGCAACAGGAATAACTAAGCGCGGAAAGTAAACTTTGCCGAATATTCCGGCGTTAGCAACGAAAGTATTCGACGTTTGCGTCAAACAGGGGGCAAAATAACCCCACATCACCGTGCCGGTCATATAGAATAATACTTGCGGCATACCATTGGTCGGCAATTTAGCAATCTGTCCAAAAACGACAGTGAACACTATCGTAGTGAACAGCGGTTGAAATATATGCCATAATGGTCCCAGAACTGTCTGTTTATAAACCGCCACAAAATCGCGCCGAACTAACATGGCAATTAAATCACGATATTGCCATAAATCGCGCAATTTCAAATCCATCAATTTGTTTTTAGAATCGATTACTGAAGTCCAGTTATTGGTCATAGAACCTCGCTTGTTGGGGATTGGGATATAGGGGTTGGGGATTAGGGATTAGGGCATGGGGGTAAGGAGATGGATTTGAGGACGAAACAGGCGTACCAAGTATTCAAGTCCGGGGGCGTCTCGGTCAGCCATTTATAGCTGGCTACAATCTTTAAACCAGCCAGTTCGGCGAATAGCTCCAGCTCCGGTTGGAACAGGTAGCGCATCCGGTGATTTTCGGTTAATTGATGGTTTTCACCAGTCGTTTTTTCTACGATATCAATATCATAGCGCACGTTGACACAATTTTCATTTGGATACATTGTCGGTGTGGCGACTCGCTTGACAACGATTCGCTCGTTTTCGATGTTTTTCGTCCGTAGCTGCGGCAAATCGCTCAACACGCCGGAGCCGTACCAGCAGTCAAAAATAAATACTCCGTTGTCCGCCAGATGCGTCGCTGCCGTTTCAAAATAGCGCTGTAATTGGTCATTGCCCGTTTGATAACTGGCAACATGAAACAACGAAGTTATGACGTCATATTTCTTCGAATCACGATAATCGGCGATATCACTGCAACAAAAATTTAGCTGCGGACAATTCTGACGTGCCGATGCAATCATTGTTTGGCTCAAGTCAACACCACACGCCGTTTTAGCATTTCTGGCTAATATAGTAAGATGCTTACCAGTACCGCAACCCAGATCTAAAAACGACTGCGCCCTGCTACCATGTAGCCGGGTGAGTTTTTCAATATATTCACACTCTGCGTCATAGTCTTTGTCTGCATATAGCAGATCATAATACTCGGCATATTTATCAAATGTTTGCATTCTCAATTACTCTCACAATTATTATAGATATTTTACACTTATTACAGAATGTTAGCAAACAAAACAACGGCGCGAACCGCGCCGTTGTTTAATCGAGAATAGTTTTTAGTTGTTGTGCTACATATTGTTGCTGCTCCTCAGTCAGCCCAACGCCGCTCGGCAGATACAACCCGCGTTCAGCGAGGCGCTCGGCAACCGGGTAGCTTTCGCCGCAATAATCAAAATACTCTTGCAGACAAGGCTGTTTATGCAGCGGATAAAAAAAATGCCGGCACTGCACACCGCGTGCATCGAGTTCTTTAATTAGCGAAGTCGCATCAAGTTTGCAACTATCATTCAATACCAAACCAAATACCCAGTAGATATTATCGGCATAATCAGTTCGTTTAAGCGGCAGTTTAACAACACTAATATCTGTTAATAACTCGGTATATTTTTTGCCAATTGTCTTTTTTTTCAACACCGTTTCAGCCAACCGCTCCAATTGCGCGCAACCAACTGCCGCCTGCAAATTAGTCATGCGGAAGTTGTAGCCAATCTCACTATGGAGGTAGCGACGGTCCTTATCGAAAAACAAGTTGCGAATATCCATACAACGCTGTGCGAGAGTTTTATCGTTAACTAATACCATACCGCCCTCGCCGCAGGTGACGTGCTTATTCGGATAGAAGCTGAATGTCGAAACATCGCCGAACGAGCCGCAAGGCTGTCCATAACAATTTTGACCGTGCGCTTCAGCAGCATCTTCGATGATTTTTAAGTTATATTTTTTTGCAAGTTCCAATACCGGTTGCATATCAGTCGGCAAACCATAGATATGTACAACCATTATCGCTTTGGTACGGCTGGTGATTTTCGCTTCTATTTTACTTACATCCATGTTCCAAGTATAAGCATCGGCATCCACGAATATCGGTTTCGCGCCAACACGAATTACTGCCGCAACGCAGGATATTATCGTAAACACCGGCATAATCACTTCATCACCAGTGCCGATTTCTAATGCCACGACAGCAGTATCAAGCGCAACCGAACCGTTAGCTACTGCTACACCATGGTTACGGTTGCACTGCTCCGCCATTTCCCGCTCGAAGCGTTTAACAAATGGTCCTTCAGATGAAATCCAACCGCTGTCAATGCACTCGCAAAGATATTTTTTTTCATTACCGGATAAATTCGGTTGGTTTACGGGTACGAACATAGCTCCTCCGTTGGATAGAGTCACAAAATTTTAAAACCGTACTTTGTCGGCATCGCCGCAATACGGTCCTTGCTTGATTTCAATCATTTCAACTTCTTCAATCACTTCGAATCCATGACCACCGCTGCAAAGCATTAGCACGTCACCTGCAACTAATTCACAACTGCGAAAAAACACACGCGCGTCATTGTAGAAATCCACCCGAAGGACTCCGCGCCTGATAAGTAACACTTCCTGCGTATACTGAACTTTTCGCTCGACAATATTGTGAACATGACGCGGGATAACCTCACCGCTCGGCCGTTTCATATACGCCAGCTGTTGCGAAAAATCATAAGGGGTAAAAAACTCAACTTTTCCACCTTGATAATCGGCGCGAATTATTATCGCCAGCAACGTATCTTTGTCAATTATTTGCTCAAACACAATTAGCTCCTCATTTCGTTTTCGTTGCGAAATTGACAAATAGTTTATTTTTTCTGCACTATTAAACATTCGCCGTTCGGATCATATTTTGCTATATTGTTATTGATTTTCGCTTTCGTTGAATTTGCGTAACAATAAACACAGCCGGCCGGGCAACTGTCATAATAACCGATATCTTTACTGACCACACAACCACAATTAATCCGCTGTCCGCGATCTTTCATAGCAACATTTACGCTGTCATATTCGCCTGTAAATATATTTTTCGCGCGTGGCGGCGATAAATATTCCAGCAAATCTTTGTCGTGTGGATATAATTTGCGTAACAACGCTCCGTCCACACAAGACGCCGGTTCGATACCATACTGCAAATAGTTTCCACTCTCAGAACAAGTTGCCGCCTTGATGCACCATTTATCAGCGAATTTTCCGATTCCGGAAAGAATCTTTGTCGTTTCTTCAGGAGAAAACTCTCTGATTCCACGATTGAGAACATTTAGATTGCGTTGTACTTTTTTATAAGCAGCAATATCCACAAAGCTCACAATTAGTTTGCGGGTATAACGATGAACGTGTGCACCGATTCTTTCAATCCGTTCTAATAATCCATCAATATCCAAATCAGCAGATAATATAAGCGGATCAAACCGCCAAACAACCCGATCGGCACCAAGTTTTTCGGAAAGTTCGCAAAAATTTTCGATTCGCGCCGCAAAAGCCGGAATATTGGGCTCCCATTTTTCCGAATCATAATCATTCAAGGAATAAGTGAAATAATAGCCTTTGCCGGCTGCATCAACCGCTGGTAACTGTTTCAAAAAAGGAACGGCATTCTTGGTCCAAAACACAATTGCCCTGGTTTTTTCAAACGATACACGGCTAACCTCGCGATTAAACGGATTAACCCAGTGACAATAACCAGCACGTAACCGATTGACAAACCACTCTCCGTAATAGGCTGGAATATCGGTTGCGCGACTGGCAGTAATTATCGCCGGAAACAATTCTCTGTTCATCTTCGCCTCCAACCACTGTGCAATTAAAAACATTTATATTTTCTTTAACATCCGTTTCAAATACTGCCCGGTGTAAGATTTCTTGTTTTTCGCTACCTGTTCCGGCGTTCCCGTAGCAACTACTTCACCACCCTTGGCGCCGCCTTCCGGACCAAGATCGATAATATAATCGGCAGTTTTGATGACATCAAGATTGTGTTCAATAACAACTACTGTTTCACCATTATCAACTAGTTTATGCAAAACCTGCAATAGTCTGTCAACATCGGCGAAATGTAACCCGGTCGTCGGTTCATCAAGTATATACAATGTCTTGCCGGTAGGACGCTTGGACAGCTCAGTTGCCAGTTTTACCCGCTGTGCTTCACCACCAGAAAGCGTTGTTGCTGCTTGCCCAAGATGAATATAACCTAACCCAACGTCCTTCAGAGTATCCATCTTGCGGGCTATTCGGGGGATATTTACAAAAAATTCTACAGCTTCGTCGACGGTCATATCGAGTACGTCAGCAATGTTTTTACCTTTATAGCGTACCTCAAGCGTTTCGCGATTATACCGTTTCCCCTTACAAGTCTCGCAGGGAACATAAACATCCGGCAGAAAGTGCATTTCAATTTTGATAATACCGTCACCGCTACAAGCTTCGCAACGGCCACCTTTGACGTTAAAACTAAACCGGCCTTTTTTATATCCCCGTAATTTAGCTTCATTGGTTTGTTCAAACATATCACGAATCAAATCAAATACTCCGGTATAAGTTGCCGGATTGCTGCGCGGCGTTCTGCCAATCGGCGACTGATCAATATCAATAATCTTGTCGATGTTCCCGATTCCAACAATTTTATCATGTTTACCGGGGAACTCGCGTTTACGATTAACTTTTACTGCCAAACCTTTATACAGTATTTCATTTACCAGCGAGCTTTTGCCCGAACCAGACACCCCGGTAACCGCTGTAAATACTCCCAGTGGGAATTTCACCGAGATGTTTTTGAGATTGTTTTCACGCGCGCCACTGATTTCGATTTCCAAACCATTAGCTGCTCGGCGTTTTTTCGGAATCGCAACGAATTTTTTTCCGGACAAATATTGTCCGGTTATCGACTCCGGACATTTTTTTATATCATCGATAGAGCCAAATGCGACTATTTCGCCGCCCAATGCTCCGGCTAACGGGCCAACGTCGATAATATAGTCGGCTTCATTCATAGTATCTTCGTCATGCTCTACGACCAACAGTGTGTTTCCAAGATCACGCATTTTTTCCAGCGTTTTAAGCAACCGGCTATTGTCGCGCTGGTGTAAGCCAATACTTGGCTCATCCAATACATACAATACACCGGTCAATCCTGAGCCGATTTGCGTTGCCAAGCGAATACGCTGAGCCTCACCACCGGACAAAGTTCCGGCCGACCGATCCACTGTCAAATAATCCAAGCCGACATTATTCAGAAAGCCTAACCGCGCACGTACTTCCTTCAGCACCTGCTGCGCTATCGTCTGTTCCCGTTCGGTCAGTTGAAGTTGGTCAAAAAAAACCACGCTGTCGGCGACAGTCATTCTGGTAGTATCATAAATGTTTTTACCGTCAATCAGTACTGCCAGCGCTTCTTTGCACAGTCGCGCCCCATTACACTCCGGACAAGCGTGGGTTGACATAAATTGCTCATACATAACCCGTGCATCTTCACTGGTTGTATCCTTAAATCGACGCTGTAAAGTAGGAATTATTCCTTCAAAGGTCGATGTAAAAACATGTGAACGGCCTTCGTGTACATTAAACTTGTAGATAAACTTTTCTTTACCGGATCCGTATAAAATTATTTTTTGAGCATCAGATGACAACTCATTCCAGGTATTATCCAAAGTGAACGAGAATTTTTTCAAAGCTGTTTCAATCATTATCAGTGTGTATTGCCCAATACCAATTGCTGCAATTGCCCCGTCACGAAGCGTACGGTCTCCGTCAGGAACGATTAACTCCGGATCAATTTCCTGATAATACCCCAGCCCTGTACATTTTTTACAGGCGCCAAAAGGATTGTTAAAGCTGAACATCCGTGGCGCAATTTCCGGAAAACTGATATCGCAATCAGGACAGGCAAAATTTTCACTATATACGATTTCTTTATCACCGTCGATAATTATGTTAACTATGCCATTAGCCAGTTTTAGCGCTGCTTCCACCGATTCAGCGATACGCGAACTGTTAGCGGCTTTTACAACAGCACGGTCAATGATTATATCAATGTTGTGCTTTTTTTTCTTGTCTAAAACAATTTCTTCGCTCAACTCTGTCCGGTCACCGTCAATGCGCGCCCGCAAATAGCCATTGCGCCGCATTTCCGCAAAAACATCCTTATACTCGCCCTTTTTCCCGCGCGCTACCGGCGCGAGTATTTCTATTTTTGTTCCGTCACTGTAAGCGAGGATTTTATCGGTAATCTGTTCGACGGTCTGCCGCTCTATCGGTCTGCCGCAACAATAGCAATGCGGTTTTCCAATCCGCGCAAACAATAACCGGTAATGATCATAAATCTCTGTTACAGTGCCAACTGTTGAACGCGGATTACGGTGAGTACTCTTTTGGTCAATAGCAATTGCCGGTGATAATCCTTCGATATTATCGACATCAGGTTTATCCATCTGACCTAAGAACTGCCGCGCATAGCTGGACAATGATTCCACATAGCGCCGCTGTCCCTCAGCATAGATCGTATCAAACGCCAGCGACGATTTGCCAGAGCCGCTTAAGCCGGTAATAACCACCAGCCTGTCACGGGGAATTTCTACGTCAATGTTTTTTAAATTATGTTGCCGTGCTCCTTTAACAATGATTTTATCGTGCATTCGGCCTCCAGAAATTTATCGCTACTTCTTTTTTCTATTTAATCCATACAATTCGCTTAATTCAAATAATGCATCACGTAATTCTGTAGCCCGCTCAAATTCCAAAGCCTTCGATGCCACGCGCATTTCTAAATCCAAATTGGCAACAATGTCGACTATTTCGGCTTTGGAATATTTTTTTCCGCTGTCTCTGCGCAATTTGGGCAACTGCACCTTGCGTACAGTTGTTTCAAGGACGGTCCGTAATGCCTTGGAAATTGATTCCGGCGTAATACCATGTTTTTCATTGTGGTTTCGTTGCACAGTTCTGCGACGCTCGGTTTCGTCAATCGCCCGGCGCATGCTGTCAGTTATCCGGTCAGCATACATAATGACCTGACCGTTAACATTCCGCGCCGCACGGCCAATCGTTTGAATTAACGAGGTATCCGAGCGCAAAAAACCTTCTTTGTCAGCATCAAGTATCGCAACCAGTGAAACCTCCGGCAAGTCTAAGCCCTCACGCAAAAGGTTGATTCCAATCAACACATCAAATTCTCCGGCACGCAAACCATGAATGATTTCCGAACGTTCAATGGTCACAATGTCCGAATGAAGATATTTCACCTTCACACCTAGTTCTTTAAAATAATCCGCGAGTTCTTCAGACATTTTTTTAGTTAAAGTCGTTACCAACACCCGTTCTTTACGTTCCACCCGGATGTTTATCTCGCTTAACAGATCATCGATCTGCCCTTTTATCGGACGCACGATGACTTCAGGATCGAGTAATCCGGTTGGTCGAATTATTTGTTGAGCTGTTCGCTCGGATGTTGTACGTTCGTATACTGATGGAGTGGCCGAGACATAAACAATTTGCTTGATGCGTTCGTCAAATTCCTCGAATTTTAACGGCCGATTATCAATGGCCGACGGCAACCTGAACCCGTAATCAACCAACATATTTTTCCGCGAGCGATCACCAAGATGCATCCCGCGAATTTGTGGTAAAGTGACGTGTGACTCATCTACAAATATCAAAAAATCTTCGGGAAAATAATCCAATAATGTATAAGGCGGTTCACCAGCTTTACGTGCGGTAAGATGACGTGAATAGTTTTCTATTCCCGAACAAAAGCCCATTTCACGCATCATCTCAATATCATAACGGGTACGTTGCTCCAGACGTTGCGCTTCAAGTAGTTTATTTTGTCCGTTAAATTCTTTTAACCGGTCTTCTAACTCGGTTTCAATGTCAGTAACTGCCCGTTCCAGATTTTCTCGGCTAGTCACATAATGTGATGCCGGGTATATTGCACAATGCATCAGCTCAACACAAACATCTCCGGTTAAATAATTAAATTCATAGATATGCTCGACAATATCATCTGTTAATTCAATACGGATTGCCCGTTCATCAGAGTAAATCGGAAAAATTTCGACAACATCCCCGCGTACCCGAAAAGTTCCGCGACCAAAAGCAACATCATTGCGTTCATATTGGTTCAATACCAGCTTGCGCAAAATTTCAATGCGCTCAATTTGTTGACCAAGGCGCATGCTAAGCACCATACGATAATAATCTTCCGGTGCACCCAAGCCGTAAATACAAGAAACTGAAGCAACAACAATTACATCTTTCCGCTCCGACAAAGAGCAAGTTGCCGAATGTCGCATTTTTTCTATTTCATCATTTATTGAAGCATCTTTCTCAATAAAAGTATCCGTGTGCGGCATATAGGCTTCCGGCTGATAATAATCATAATAACTTACAAAATATTCTACGGCGTTTTCCGGAAAAAAGGCTTTAAATTCGCTCGCCAATTGCGCCGCCAGTGTCTTATTATGCGCAATTACCAGTGTCGGTTTTTGAACTGATTCAATTATCTTTGCCATTGCATAGGTTTTGCCGGTTCCAGTCGCGCCCAACAATGTTTGACTGCGAAGACTTTGAGTTATTCCGTCAGCAAGCTCGTTGATGGCAGTAACCTGATCTCCTGCCGGTTCATATGGCGCGACAACCTTAAACTTTTTGCTCTGTTCGATCATAAACTATACCTATAACCACAGTTCATTAAATTATTTCAATTTGCTCTTCAAAATTTCAAGCGCCTTGTCAAGCTGCGTGTCATTTGCAGCTGTCGCATTTACCGGAAGCGCGACTTTGATATCCGGTTCGACGCCTATTCCATCGATAAACCGATTTAGCGGTGTTGCATATTTTGCAATCGTTAATTTTATACCGGTGCCATCTCCGAGCCGAAATATTGTCTGAACGGAACCCTTACCATAAGTTTTTTCGCCGATTAGCGTTCCCGATTTTGTATCTTGAACAGCTCCGGCAATTATTTCTGATGCACTAGCGCTTCCACCGTCAACAAGAACAACTAACGGAAACCGTTTATTAACTAATTCGGAATCATATTCTTCCTTATTGCCATTGCGATCTACGACCGTTACAATCGGCCCTTTGGGAACAAAATGTTTAGCGACATCAACGCACTCAGTCAGTAATCCGCCTGGGTTCTCACGCAAGTCCAATATAATTGCTTTTGCGCCATCATTTTCCTGTTTTTTCCATTCCTTGTCAAACTCAGCTCCGGTATTTTCATTAAACGCCGAAATTCTGATATATGCAATATTATTATCGAGCATCTTTCCAGCCACAGTCTTGATTTCGATGAGCTCACGTTTTAATTCCACTTCTTTAGTATCTTTTCCGCGTAGCAAAGTAAGTTTTACAACCGTTCCTGCCTTGCCGCGAATTTTGTTCGCGGCGACATCAGAATCCATATCAATTGTCGATATTCCATCAATTTTTATTATCCTATCACCGCTTTTCACACCGGCGCGTTCGGCAGGCGTCCCGTCCATCGGAGCGATAACCAACAATTCCTTGTCTTTTTGGCCGAGATAAATACCTACTCCGCCGTACTCACCTTCAGTATGCATCATAAAAGTGTTCATCGAATCCTTGTCGAGATAAACCGAATGTTGATCTTTCAGCGATTCAACCATTCCCTTAACCGCTCCGTCAAAAAGACTTTTGGCAGTAACTGTATCCACACTCTCGTGTTTGACAATACTGAAAGCATAGATGAATTTTATCGCCGATGACATGTCTGCCGGCTTTATTCCCATAGCTATAAACAAAAAGAACAGCGTGACAATTGCGCTGATTATAAAAATCGCAAGTCCCCCAAGTATTCTCTTAACACTTTTCATGAGTGCTCTCCTTATCCTAGATAATTTCCAGGATTCGCCGGACTACCATTAACTCTGATTTCAAAATGAAGATGCGGACCGGTGCTGTTACCAGTACTGCCAACCCTGCCAATTGCCTGCCCTTTACTAACCCGTTGGCCTACGCTTACCAGTAATGCGGAACAATGGCCATACAACGAAGTGATCCCGTTAGCGTGTTGAATTATTAAAGTTTTACCATAGCCACTCATCCAGTCAGAATAGATAACCACCCCACTGTCAGCTGCGGCAATAGTATCTCCATAATCAGCACCGATATCTATACCGCTATGAAAAATACTTGATCCGTATATCGGATGTATCCGCCAGCCAAACGGCGAGGTTATCGGCCCTCTTGCCGGCCAAATCATAGCGCCGGTACTCTGCGCAACGACGCTTCCTCCGCGTTCGATATTCCTAATCATCTGCTCAACCCGCCGCGATGCTGCCAATTCTTCCTGATAAGCCTGTTGCACAGAATACATATCGCCTTCTGCCGTTGCCAAAACAGCATCTTGTTCTCGTTTTCGCGCAACTACAAGCTGACGTGTTCTTTCTGCATCGACTTTCAATTGTTTCAACCGCTTTTGCTCTGTCTGCAACGCAACTTTTTGCTGGGCTAATTCATCACGTTGCCTTGTGACAGATGAAATAAGCTTTGCGTCGTTGGTTAATATTTTTCTAACTACCTCTACACGGTTGATAAAGTCCTGAAAGTTTTTCGCACCCAACAAAACATCAAGATAGCTTATTTGCCCGTTCTCATAAATTGAACGAACACGTTTATCCAAAATTTTTGTCCGCTCTTTTAGACTGCTTTGCAACGAAGCGATATTGTCGTCAGTTTTATTAATTGCGGTTTCGGTGCTACTCAACGCATCATTAATTTTATCGAAGTCGGTCTGCGCTCCTTCAAGTTCCTGTTGAATTACATTGACTTTATCGCTGATATTGTTTACAACTGAGCGCGCCCGTTGCAACTCTCCCGACTTAATCTGTAGTTGTTCTTGAATAGCATTCAATTCATTTTTCTTCTGTTCCAGCTCGCTTGCAAAAACAGAACTGCCTAACATCAGCACCAATAAGCAAAAAATAATCGTTTTCCTAAATTGCATTTTTCGTCTCCAGTTTTCGTTACACTCTCATGAATCGACGAATCGAAATTCCTGATCCAACCGCACCAATACCGCAACCAATCAAAATTATTCCGATATTAACAAAAGTCAATAACGGATAAATTGGCATTATTGGCAAAAAGGTTAACGACCGTGTCGCCATTTCAACAACTGTGCCATAAGTCCAACTGAGCAGCAATATTGCAATAAGTGAACCACCTACTCCAAGAATAATGCCCTCCAAGACAAATGGCCAGCGAATGAACGAATCGGTTGCCCCGACATATTTCATGATTTCAATCTCCCGGCGGCGCGCAAAAACCGTAATTCTAATAGTGTTGGAAATTATAAATAAAGCTGCTAAAGATAAAAACACAATAACAAAAACACCGATAATTCTGATGAATTTTGTCAACCGAAATAATTGTTCGATTATTTCTTGACCATATTTTATGTTTTCAAATTCACCGGATTGCTCTAATTTTTCGGCGATGCTTTTAACATCTGCGGCATTTTTTGCCCGGATTTCAAAATAGTTTGGTAACGGGTTGGTGTCGCCCAGTGCCTCGATTATTGATTTATTCTCACCCAAACGCTCTCGGAAAATTTTCAACGCAGTTTCCTTGTCGATAAACTTTACATTCGCAACACCTTTAATGCCGGTAGCATGCTTACCAATTTCGTTTATCTGCTCTTCAGAGACATCTTCTTTAAGATATGCTGATATTTGCACCTGCGATTCAATGCTTGATGCGATATGGTTGACATTCATAACCATAATAAAGAACATCCCCAGGATTAGCAACGAAATAGCCATTGTCGTTACTGCCGCCAATGCCATCAACCGATTGTGTTTTAACGAACCGATTGCTTCAATGATAAAATACTCCGCTTTTCTAATCGTCATAGCCGTATGACCCTTCTGCTTCATCACGCACAATGATGCCATTTTCAATAGCGATAACCCGTTTTAACATTTGATCAACCACCCGTTTGTCATGTGTTGCCATAATCACCGTAGTTCCACCAGCATTGATTTTCTCAAAGATGTTAACGATATCGCGTGATGTCTCAGGATCAAGATTGCCAGTGGGCTCATCAGCAATAACTATTCCCGGCTTGTTGACAATTGCGCGGGCAATTGCAACGCGCTGCTGTTCTCCGCCAGATAATTCACGCGGATAAGCCTTCATCCGGTCTCGCAGCCCAACCATTTCCAGAACATGGCTTACGCGCCGCTTAATCGTACCATGAGGAGATTCAATTACTTTCATCGCAAAGGCAATGTTGTCGAAAATTGATTTATTTGGCAGCAAGCGAACATCCTGGAAAACAATTCCCAACTGACGTCGTAAATAAGGCACTTCTTCATGCCGAATATCGTTAATACATTTGCTGTTAATGTAAATTTTGCCACTGGTAGGTGTTTCTTCCCGAAACAGCATCTTCATAAACGTCGATTTACCCGCGCCACTGGGTCCTACCAAAAAAACAAATTCACCGCTGCGGATATTTATTGATATATTTTGCATTGCGACTTGCTCGCCAGCATATATTTTTGTGACATTTTCAAACCTGATCATGAAAAACATTCCCTCCGTCAATAACCGTGGCTACTTGCTCACGGTTAGCTGTGTTGCAGCCTCGGCGTTCATTAAAGCCTTTTTCCGTAAAATGCTCATATGGCTTTCGAGTTGAATTTTTGTATTTATGCTATTATCCAAACATTTTTCAGCCGCCATCGTCAGCTCTGTTCCAGTAACGTCAGTAATTGATGCCACGACTTTCAATCCGACGCTATCCATAAACCGGTCGATTTTCGGATCATAAGTAATGCCAAGAATCGGAACATTCATGATTGCAGCAAATATCAGCGCATGTAAGCGCACGCCAATCAATAATTGGCAGTTTCCAATTACCGACATAAATATCTCTGCGTCACAATCACCATCAAAAACAACCGCCTTATTTCTCATTAGTGCGGCAATTTCACAACATACCTTGTGATCATCCGGCAGATGTAGCGGAACAAACACTATTTCTGCGTTTCTCAAATCAATTAACTGATCTGCAGCCTCGGCTAACGATTTTAAGTAGTTACTGTCTGAACCCCAACGCCGGGGCGCAATGGCAATAGTTGTTTTTGCTAAATTAACTCCCAATTTTTGTAAGAGCTCTTTACCACAAACTAGGTCTGCTCGCTCCATGCCGAGAACTGCGTCAGCGGTTATTTCAATTACCGGTTTCGTGATACCAATTTCATGCAATTCACAATAAGATCCTTCGTCACGCACAGTAATATAATTGACGCGATTAACGATCCAGCTCATAATTTTTTTAGGTAAAAATCCCAACACCGGTCCAATACCCTGCGCATAAAGCATTACTTTGACACCTAGCATTTCACCTAACGCCAAAACGGCCAAATAGTAATAAAAACTTCGCCAACTGGTCACATTTTGCAACAAACTTCCGCCGCCGGAAATCAAAATATCGCAACACCGCAGCGTCTTGATAATCGCCAAAAAATCAAAAATGTATATTGATTGAACTGAATACTTTGCCGCTGTCGCTTTTGGATTTCCCGATATTACAGTTATACTGCAATCGTTGTTTTTGACCCGCAATGCCCATAATATTGATCGCAACATTGCCTCGTCGCCAGCATTACTAAATCCGTAATATCCGGACAATACGACTTTCGTCATTACTTGTGCTCCTTTTGCCAGCGAAATAGCTTATCACCGAAAAATAAAACACAAAACACGACTGCGCCGATGATTAAGCCCAACAGTAATCCATCAAAAGCACGAATTGTCGACAAAAAGATTGCTGAACGCAAATGGCAAAATGTTTCCACTGATGATGCCAATCCTACAACTACCGCCATCATCAATATGCATTTTACCCATTCTGGCCACTTACGCCAAAAAGCAAAAAATGCTACAAAAAATGCCGGATGACCAATTAAAAACTCTTTTTCACGTGGCCGGGCATACATAACATTTTCCAAAAAATAGCGCATCTTAATTTCCAGCGCCGGCACCGGCACTCCAGACGCATCCCCGCTTCGCCCAACCAGCACCCAGGCAATAAACATACCAATTCCCACCAAAATCATTGTTTTTACATAAATCGGCAAATCCAAAAGCTTCTTTAGCTGCAATAAAATACGATCATTTGAACCATTTATTCGATTTTCCAGCAAATTATAGCGGCTAATAAATACCATCGCCATCAACAACGGCGGTAGAATAAACGCGGCCTTTACTCCGCGGAAAATCTCAGCTTCTAAAATAAATCTGATATCACCAAGTACCGAACCAATAAATATTCCCCCGATGAGTGCAGCCACCGATATAACAGCCAGCGCTCCTACTCCATCTAATAATATTCGGTACCAATTGTTTTTTTGATACGGATAAATTTCGAACCTGTACAATGCCCAAGTTCCGGCCAAAACCGGAAAAGTAACTGCCGATAAAAATGCAACCAACTGACGGGCCCACGTTCCGCCACCACGCAGCACCGGAATGCAAACGACCAGCGATCCGAACACAAAAATCGCCAATACCATCGTTTTTGAAACCGAGAAAATGTTTGCAAACAATAACGTCGAGGCAGCTATGACTCCCAGACAAATTAACACCAGTAAAATGTTCGATGGAAAATAAGGCGGATACAGACCAGCCTTACCAATTAAAAAATCCCGCTCTGTCAGTTCATTACGAACATTATTTACGTAACGCAAATTGGTTTGCAATAAATTCATATCCGGCAACGGTTTTTCAATTCTACGCAAAAACGCAATACGGACATTTCGCTCCAGTGCGGCAATTTGAAAACGATGTACCATTACATCCAGTTGCAATTTTGGTTGTTCCGCTTTGTTAATTACATAAGCGCGTGCCGCATCATAATCATTAAGTCGAACCATCTCAGCAAGACCATCTTGTTTCATAAATTGCAATTGCAACGGGCTCTCGCAAACATATAACGGTAGCCCGTGTTTTTTCATTTCAGCAGCCGTTACATCAAGCAAATTTCGATAACCCAGCACACCATCGCCAGCGAACATTATCCCGCTGTATTTATAATTTGGTAAAACACTCAGCCGGTTAAACACCGCTTCAATATCAGCTTTAGTTGGCCGGGTATAATTAAACGGCCGCGGCACAACAAAAAAACCAAATTTAGCCACATCCCGCAGTTGTTTTGCGGAAATCGCAATTGGTTTTTTTTCGATATCGTCAAAATTTGCGGAAACACAAATTATCTTTTGCTGGTTAACAACTATTTCGTTAACTCCGTTTTTGCCATAACGCCGAGTCAAATCACTCTTCAAATTGTCATAGTCTGAATAATGATTATCAAAAATATACGTGTATCCGCCGTTTAATAGGTTGCGCTGCTCCATAGCAGCAATAACTGGTGAATTATTTTCGCTTTTTGCAATCGCAAGCATGGCTTCCCCTGATTGTAACGCAATCGCATTTTGTCGAGCCAATTCCTCCAATGTCACATCATAGACTGCCAGCGAAGTAACACCAATCGTTTTGAATTGCTTAGCAACAACTTCCAAAGGCAGTACATCTTCTTGGGCTATTGTCATTATGTCATTGTAGTCCATCATAATTTCGACAGAATTATTGCCAAGTTCAGCGATATTTCGTTGATAAGCTACAAAAAATGCTGCCAGCATCCCAATTACCAAAACACTTATCAAAGCAATATTACAATTATATCTTCTCATAATATCTCCTGCCGATTATTTTTCCAGTTTCATTCCCTTGAGATAAGCATTGATAAAGCCGTCTATTTGACCTTCCATTACTCCGTGAACATTTCCAACTTCCCATCCGGTGCGATGATCTTTAACCATATTGTATGGATGAAAAACATAAGAGCGAATTTGACTGCCCCATTCATTGGATAGATATTCCCCAGCAACTTCAGAGCGTTTTTCTTCTAGTTTTTGCCGCTCGTAATCAAAAAGCTTGGATTTTAGCATTTTCATGGCATTTTCACGATTTTGCAGTTGTGAACGCTCCGTTTGACAAGCGACCACAATGTTCGTTGGAATATGTGTCAATCGGACTGCAGAATCAGTCTTGTTAACATTTTGCCCGCCAGCACCACTCGCTCGATAAGTATCCACTTTTAAATCCTGTGAATTAATCGTTATTTCAATGTTATCGTCAATTTCCGGCATGACATCTACCGCCGCAAACGAGGTATGCCGTCGGGCATTGGAGTCAAACGGAGAAATTCGCACTAACCGATGTACGCCTTTTTCCGATTTCAAATAGCCGTAGGCATTTATTCCTGTTACCGAAATCGTCGCACTCTTGATTCCCGCTTCATCACCGGCAAGACAATCCATTATTTCAACTTTATAACCATCGCGTTCCGCCCAGCGGGTATACATTCGGAGAAGCATCTGTGCCCAATCCTGTGCTTCGGTGCCTCCGGCTCCGGCGTGTACACTAAGCAAAGCATTGTTATTATCGTATTCACCGTTTAGCATCAAGCGCAATTCCAACCGTTCCAGTTCATCTTTAACAGCGAACAACATATTTGCAATTTCGTCGTACAACTCCGTATCATTCTCTTCCAGTGCCAATTCCCACAGAGTATGTACATCATCACATTTTCGCTTCAATATGTCATATTCATTAATAGTGTCTTTCAACGCAGTTAAGTTTTTCATAACTTTTTGCGCCGTCAACTGATCATCCCAGAATTCAGCTCCGCTCATAACCTTGTCGAGCGCGTTTATTTGCCGTTGTTTATCGTCGATGTCAAAGAGACCCCCTGATTTCACCGAGTTTTTCTATACTTTTTTCAATGTCAAATTTCAAATCTTCTAACAACATTATGTTTCCTCGTCTTATAACGCGTAGTGCATACGATGAAGACTTAAGCTATTTTTCAGCACCACAACATTTTTTATATTTTTTCCCGCTACCACAAGGACAAAACTCATTGCGGCCGGTTTCACGCTCCGAGCGTAGTGTTCTTTTTTCGGCTTTAATCTGCTCGTTACCATGCTTCGCAGTAGCCTCTTTGAGATGGTCTTCCGGTGGCTTAACGAAATCAACCCGATAGATAAACCGACAAATATCTTCCTGAATGTTTTCAATCATCTGTTGAAACAAATCAAACGCCTCGAATTTATACTCCATCAACGGATCTTTTTGCCCATAAGCCCGCAAACCTACCCCTTGACGTAAGGCATCCATATCATTCAAATGATCCAACCACTTATTATCTACAATACGTAACGCGACAGCACGTTCGAGAATTCGCATGTTTTCCGAACCAACACTAGATTCTTTTTGCGCGTAAGCATCCAACGCAATTTTATGAATACGCTCTGCCAATTCTTCACGATGCAAATCTGTCAAACCTGCAGCACGTAATTGTGCGGCAATTGGCATATATTCGTCGACGAAAGTGATAAGTCCTTCAATATCCCAATCTTCAGCATGTGTTTTATCCGGAATATGCTGTTGCACTCCGCGTTCAGCCACTTTGAATAACATTTCGAAAATATTGTTTTTGAGATTATCTTCTTCCAATATTTTCCGACGCTGATCATAAATAACTAATCGTTGCTGGTTCATAACATCATCGTATTCTAATACATATTTTCGAATGCTAAAATTGTGCGCCTCAAGTTTTTTCTGCGCGCGCTCAATAGTTTTGCTCACTAATGAACTTTCGATTGGCATATCTTCATCCATGCCCAGTTTATCCATAACAAATGCAACGTTTTCACCGAAAAGCCGCATCAAATCATCTTCCAGTGACAGATAAAACCGGGAGGATCCTCCGTCACCTTGCCGCCCTGAACGCCCGCGCAACTGGTTATCAATTCGCCGGCTTTCATGCCGTTCAGTACCAAGAATATGCAGTCCGCCAAGATCAGCCACACCCACGCCCAAGACTATGTCCGTGCCACGCCCGGCCATATTAGTGGCAATAGTGACGGCTCCGTATTGACCGGCATTGGCAATAATATTCGCTTCCTGCTCGTGATATTTGGCATTCAATACGTTGTGAACGATGCCGCGGCGCTTCAACATCTCACTAAGTTGCTCGGATTGTACAATACTTGTCGTTCCAACTAAAACCGGACGACCGATGGCGTGAAGTTCGCAAATCTCATTTATTACCGCTTTGTATTTGGCTTTCTGATTTTTAAAAATCACGTCAGGAAAATCTTCGCGGATCATATCGCGGTGTGTTGGTATTACGATAACATCCAATCCGTAAATTTTCCTGAATTCTTGTTCCTCAGTCTTCGCGGTGCCTGTCATGCCGGAAAGCTTATTATATATCCGAAAATAGTTTTGAAAAGTTGTCGATGCCAGCGTCTGATTTTCACGCTGAATTTTCACACCCTCTTTGGCCTCTATGGATTGGTGCAAACCATCCGAATAGCGTCGACCAAACATTAGCCGGCCAGTAAATTCATCAACTATAATTACTTCATCATCTTTTACAACATATTCTTTGTCACGATGCATCAACGCGTGTGCTTTCAATGCCTGATTAACATGATGCGCAAGCTGCATATTATCGCCATCATATAAATTATCGATAGCTAGTAACTTCTCAACGCGTCCGATTCCCTGTTCAGTTAATGCAACCTGTTGAGCTTTTTCATCAATCGTATAATCTTCTTCTACGCGTAATTTAGGTATAATTTTAGAAACCACTACATATAAATCTGCCGACTTTTCCGCTGGTCCGGAAATTATTAGCGGTGTGCGGGCCTCATCAATAAGAATACTGTCAACTTCGTCAATAATGGCGAAGTTCAGCGGCCGTTGCACCATTTGTTCTTTATCTACAACCATGTTATCCCGCAGATAGTCAAAACCAAACTCATTGTTAGTACCATAAGTAATGTCCGAATTATAAGCAATTCGTCGGTGTTCGAAATCCATATCGCGAACAATCAATCCGACACTCAATCCAAGAAATTTATATATCTGCCCCATCCATTCACTGTCGCGTTTAGCTAAATAATCATTAACAGTGACAACATGCACTCCTTTTCCGGTTATTGCGTTTAAGTATGCCGGTAAGGTTGCAACCAGAGTTTTTCCTTCACCGGTACGCATCTCGGCAATGCGTCCTTCGTGTAAGGTAATGCCGCCAATTAGTTGAACGTCAAAATGACGCATACCCAACGTTCTTTTGCTGGCTTCACGAACAACTGCAAACGCTTCTGGCAAAATAGTCTCCAAAACTTCACCGTCATGATAGCGCGCCATAAACTCGGTTGTTTTTTCTGCCAGCTGTCCATCCGTGTAGTTTTCCAGTATCGGTTCAAAATCATTTATTACATCTAAATAATACTGTTTCATACGATTAATTTCGCTTTCGCTGTAATCGCCAAACAGATTTTTAATCCACCCGATAATACTCATCGTTCCTCCGACCCTATATAAAAATACAGTTTATTTTAGCAGAAAAGCCGCAATAAGTAAATAAAAGCCCCAAGCTTATGCGCTTGGGGCTAAATTTTAAGTTTGCTTTATTCCGGTTCAATTATTCCGTATTTTCCATCTTTGCGTTTATAAACAATGCTGACATCGTCCGTTTCAGAATTGGTGTAAACAAAAAAACCATGATGTAACAAGTTCATCTGTAAAATTGCCTCTTCAGTGGACATTGGTTTAAACAAAAACTTTTTGTTCTTAACAACATCAAAATCATGAATAACTTGCTCGTCATCAGGAACAATGATTTCAGACTTAAACCCAGCACCGCGAAATCTTTTCTCTAATTTCGTTTTATGCTTACGAACTTGACGCTCTAATTTTTCGACCACTTTATCGATTGATACATAGAGATCGCCAGACTGTTCTTCGCCGCGCAACATATAACCATGCATATTGACGGTAACCTCGACAATGTGCTGTCCTTTATGCGCCGATAAGGTCACGTTGATATCGCCATGATCATCAAAGTAATGGGTAATTTTTCCAATGTGCTTACTTACATAGTCTTTTATTGCCGGCGTAACCTCAAACTGCTTTCCTCTTACATTGATTGACATAATTGTCATCTCCTTCCGAAGGCTTTGAATATATTTATATTATAGCATAGTGATGTTTGGTTTGTACAAGCAAAATCAGTAATTAGTTTCCTGCACTTCATAATGGGCCTGCGGATGTTTGCATGCCGGACAGAGTTCCGGCGCATCTGTCCCATGCATAACATAACCACAATTGCGACACTTCCAATTCACAGCTTCAGTTTTATGAAAAACCAGGTCATTAATAATATTCGCCTGCAGCTTTCGATAACGTTGTTCGTGAATTGCTTCGACCTTGGCAATTTCATCGAAGACTATTGCAACTTCTTCAAACCCTTCCGCCCGCGCCACTTTTGCAAAATGCGGATATAGTTCTGTCCATTCCTCGTTTTCACCATTCGCCGCCGCCAGCAGATTGTCAACTGTTTTTCCGATAACGCCTGCCGGAAATTTTGCAATGATCTCGACTGCTTCACCAGTTGTTAAAAATTTAAAAAACATTTTTGCATGTTCTTTTTCGTTTTCCGCCGTTTCGGTGAAAATGGCTGAAATTTGCTCGTAACCTTCTTTTTTCGCCGCACTGGAAAAATACGTATAACGATTGCGAGCCTGCGATTCACCGGCGAACGCCTTTAACAAATTCTGTTCAGTCGATGTTCCTTTTAACATGTTAACCTCCATAATACTCAACTCCATGGATCAAACGGAAAGCGTGCGATTACTTTTTTTGCAGTCTCCACAGAAATTGGTGTATCATCATGACTCATACCAAGTTTTAATCCTTGAAGTACCCTGATACCTTTTTGCATGGTCAAACCGATATCTTCGACAACATGGGACATCGCTGACTTTCGTGCTTGCTCAACTGCGGAAACCACATCTTTTCCTTTTTCCAAGTTGGTAATGAAATCCTTATTTAGATAAAACTGCGCAATATTAGTCATTTGGTTGCCACATTGCCCGGTCGATGTTGCCCCAAGAATTTCTGGCAACGTAAACCGCATGCCAATTTCCATTGTTTGCTTCAGCTCATCTGTTTCTTCAGCCATGGCTTCAATGAGCGTCTTTGGTGTACACAAACCATATACATTAAGTGCGCGAATAATGCCATGCTCAATAGTATGCGCGTGTTCTTCAGAAACTACTCCACCAAGATTTGCGGATATCTCGACTTCGTCACCGGTTTCGGTATCATAACCATAAACAGTAACCGGAATGTCATTAATTCCTTTAAATTCCGTACATCCGCCCTCGGCGACCCAGCCAGCACCGGATAACACCGGATATTTGAGTCGTTCAGAAAACATTTTCATTGGTTCGACCCGATCACAAAAAATATTCCCTTTTTCCGCACGCAGATTATGCCAACGCGCAAACCCCCGCCCTTCCAGCCGCGCAAGAATTATTGGAACAGATTCACCATTTTCATACATTGCTTTTTCGAACCAAATATCACGAATTACTGTGACTATCCCAACCGGGTAAATCTTTTCACTTTTTTCTATCCAGGGACAAATCAACAATTCTTTGCCCACGCCGGCACGAATTACCGCTGCGCCACCTTGTTTGGGCATAAATGCGCCAATAATATTTCCACCCTCGGCAAACGGCATAACTCCGTTTGCAACAGGCATAACTAACATAATTACTCCGTTCAGTTGTTCGGCGTTGCCAAAAACGCTTCGACAAAATCTGCGCTGCTGATTGCCTTATTAAACTGCTGGCGCATCAGCGCTGCATTACGCAGTCCTTTCGTGTACCAAGCCGCATGGCTGCGCATTTCTTTTATGGCTCGTGACTCCCCTTTTAATTTTATCAGCGCTGTCAACTGTTCAATGATTAGCGCTACACGTTCCGAAACCTCTGGCGCCGGCAGCATTTCACCAGTTTTTGCAAAATGCAACACCTCTCTAAACAGCCAGGGATTTCCCATTGCTCCCCGTCCAATCATAACCGCATCGCAATTGGTCTGACGCATCATCTCGATTGCGGCTCTGCCGGAAAAAATATCGCCATTACCAAACACCGGTATTTTTACACAAGCTTTTACAGCCGCAATTACACTCCAATCAGCAACTCCTGAATAAAATTGTTCTCTAGTCCGGGCGTGCACAGCAATAGCGCTTGCACCGGCACTTTCAACAATTTTAGCGATTTCACAGCAATTTATATTTTCGTCATTCCAGCCTTTGCGAATTTTTACTGTAACTGGAATACTGACAGTTTTTACTGTTGAAGAAACGATTTTCTCAACTAAGTGAGGCTGCTTCATCAACGCCGAGCCCTCACCAGCATTCACAACTTTGGGAACAGGACAACCCATATTTAGATCAACAAGCCGCACACCGCGTTGCTGAACCGCAAGCGCCGCCTCGGCAATGGTGGCAGGATCACTGCCAAACAATTGAACAGCAAAAGGTTGTTCAATTTCGGAACTAACCAATAACTCCCACGTCCGCGCGTTTTCAAAAACCAATCCTTTAGCACTAACCATTTCACTGACCAATAAGCCACAACCCATTCGTTTACAGAGTGTTCTGAAAGGTTGATCAGTTACTCCGGCCATCGGTGCTAGCGCCAATCGATTGTCAATTTCGACATCATCTAATATTAGCTTTTTCAGCAGTTTATCAAAATACATTTAGTCTTTAACAACACTTCGCTGATAAATTATTTGCAACCCATCCAAAATCAAGAACGGCTCTACCGCGTTAATCGTTGTTGATTCCTGAGCAACAAGTTTGGCAAATCCACCAGTTGCAACAACTTTTGCAGATTCGCCCAGTTCTTCCTTCATTCGGCGGACGATCTCATCTACTTGACCAACAACAGAATAAAGAATTCCGGACTGAATAGCATGCACGGTATTTGTTCCAATTACCGAAGGTGGTTTGGCAACTTCGACTTTAGGTAATTTGGCGGTTTTTTCGAAAAGAACTTCCGCTGAAATTCCTATACCTGGTGCAATAACTCCGCCCAAGCAGCGAGCTTCTTCATCTACAGCGAAAAAAGTTGTGGCTGTACCAAAATCGACCACAATTAGCGGCCCGCCAAATTTTTTATAGGCCGCAACCGCTCCGACAATCAAATCTGATCCTACTTCACGCGGGTTGTCCAAAAGCAATTGTAATCCGGTATCAGTGTCCGGTCCGACGATTAATGGCTCCAGATTAAAATAACGCTGTGCCATGCGCTGCAGCGGCACAATGATGGTCGGTACAACTGACGACATTACAATTGCTGTAACATCAGACATCTGCAGCCCGCTATGGCGGAATAAGCCGTCCAAAATCATACCGTATTCGTCAGCGGTTTTTCCGCCGGCACTGGAAACGCGCCAATGATTCTTTAACTCCTGCCCAGAATAAACACCGGCAACAATATTACTGTTACCAACATCCAAAACTAAAAGCATTTTACAGCCTCCTTAAAAACACCCACAATTGTAACCGGCGCCGAGTCAACGTTGTTGATTATCAGCGGCACAGCAATTACTTTGATTAGTCCAACAGCATCGTCGGGTAATTTAATACCTTCTATCAGCAGCAACGGTTCACCGGCACTGGAAGGATCAAGAAAAGCACGGTGTGCCGCACGTCCTCGTTCACGGTCAGACATACTTGAAATCGAAGTCGGTTCGACCGCAACAGCACGAACGTTTGGGAATTTTTCCCGCAACGCAACGCCCAATTCCGGCGCAAGTGCCGGATTGTTAAATGAATAGTCCTTGGTCCCGCGCAATTTTGTCCAGCCAGTTTTTATTATCAACAAATCTGTTGATTTGTCAATGCGATCAACGACGTCTTCAGGGATAATAAATTGCCCCGGTTGCACTATGCATTCGACAATTTGCGGTTTTTCAAAAATCCAGGTGTCTGCCGGATAATCGCAAATTTTTTTACCAAAACCAAAAAAATGGTTTGGAGCATCCACATGCGTTCCCCAGTGATTTTCAAAACAAACTTCAGCTACATTGCAATTGTCTCCGCGTTCAATATCACGCAACCGGTTAATCTTTATTCCAGCTTCCATCGTCCCATAACCCGGATTTTTATCCGCTAACGGATAAGATAGATAACAATACTTCAATACAACCTCCGGACTGTAATTATACATCATTTTACAATATAGCAATAGGACTTCGTAGCACCCGCTAATAGTAATTTAACAATGCTTGATTTTTTTTTACAAAAAAATTTTACAAAACTACATTTCATTGATATAATCATGTTGCATGCTATTACAGGAGGAATGATGGAACAAATAGTAGCCCGTGAAAGAATATTAAACGTAGCGCAGGATTTGTTTGCCCGCAATGATTTTAAGAAGGTAACTTTTCGAGAGATTGCCAAGCACGCGCGCATCGCATTCACGCTCATCACCTACCATTTTGGCACTAAAGAACGCTTATACGATGCAGTAATTGAAACTTTGGGAGCAGAAATTGACGCTGATCTCAGGGTTATGCGCGCATCTAAATCCAATCCTGCAGATCGGTTGCGTGAATTTGCTGTATTGATTTATCAATTTGCCTGCAAGTACCCGGCAATATCAATGGTTTATCTCAATGATCAAGCTCAACCCTCCGCACAAAACGAAACAATGCGAAAACTCTCCACTGCCGGAATAAAATTTCTGCACGATACTATTCAGGAAGGCATCAAAACCGGCGCATTTAAAAAAGTGAGTTCGATAGAAAATGCCCGTATTCAGTACGCCGCAATTCTATATTATTTTTTTATGCGCGACCAAAAAGTGAATTCTCTGCCTTCATTTACTGCTGATTATAAAAAGTATCTTGATCAGGCAATGGATATTTTCTTAAACGGTTTGGCTAAATAATTTCTGAATGATTAAAAACAAGCCTGCGATTTTTTATCGCAGGCTGTTTTTGATTATATATCTACGCTAAAACCAATCGCAGCTCCTTGCATTGTATAGCCGGTAATACCGCCCGAATAATTTAATGAATACTGTTGAATATTATAGTATGCCACATTTACTGTCGCAGCACTGATTACTCGGTATTCCAAGCCAATTGCAAATTGTGCAATCTGACTGCCGATAGAATAATCAGCAAACCCTGATAATTCACGATATATTGGCACATCAAGCATGCCACCGATTTGCACACCGAAACTGTTTGATTTCTCCTCGTTCTTGGTATCATTATTAACCAATTTACCAAAAGTATAAGTCGCGCCGGCATAAACCGCTACATACTTATCAATTTTATACAGAACATTGAATTCATTCAACATACCATCCACTTTTTGGTTGAAGTTACCGATTTTTTGAGCTGGTACGTTTAACGTAGTTCCCCGATACTGGCCGGCAAAACCACCACCAAATCCCAATGTGCCGCCAAGCATAAAATTACTGCTACCGCCAGATAAGTTAGAAGCGCTTCCCACACTGTATCCCGCACCCGGCAACCAGGCTCCTTGAATAGTGATACGCGGGAAAGTGAAATTTTCAGGAACAGCAATCGACGACGCATGCACCGATGACATCACGGCAATCACAATAATTACCAGAATTAACGCAGTTTTTTTCATTAAAATCCACCTTAGCTTAATTGTAACTATTATTTATTCAGGCGACGTCCCATCTCTTGCGCAATATATGAGGCTACGTCATCGCCATAACTACCTGGTCCAAAACCGGCATCGTAACCCAATTCTTTCGCAAGTTCGTGGTTGACGCGCGGCCCTCCGGCAATTAGCAACACTTTGTCGCGTAATCCTTCAGCTTCGAGTAATTCAACTAATTGCGTCATATTTTGAATATGAACATCTTTTTGTGTTACGGTTTGCGATATAAGCAACACATCGGCTTCTAATTCCAACGCTTTTGCGATAAAGTCTTCATTAGCAACCTGTGAACCCATATTCAATGCTTCAAGCATTTCGTAACGCTCAAGGCCATAGTGCCCGGCGAACCCTTTCATGTTCATTATCGCGTCTATACCCACAGTATGAGCATCCGTTCCGGTGCTTGCACCAATAACAATGATTTTTCTACCGATATTGTCTTTGATATACTCATCGGTTTCTTCCATCGACATAACATCGCTTTGCACTTTAGGAACATGTATTGTGGAATAATCAACTGTATAGCTACATTCGCCATAGCATACCAAAAAAGTAAACCCGGGAGCAAGTTCTTGATAGTGAGATACTGCGGGATTATTCAAACCCATTTTTCGCATCAGCTGTTTGGCAGCCTCAACCGCTTCATCGCCTACAGGAACCGGTAATGTAAACGACAGTTGAACTTTTCCGTCATTCATTGTATCGCCATATGGTTTAATTTTTGTTAAGTCAAGCGTTTTATCGACATTCATATCTCTCATAGTATAACCGCTCATGATTATTTACCTCCCAACATTTTCGGGATAAATAGATTAAAATAGTTATTACCTTTTTCAGCAACACCTTTTAACCCTTTACCACCGGTACGGGATCGTTTGATGTCGGCAAATATCCCTTTTTCAAGCGCCATAAACAAACCCTCAGAAGTAATTTTTTCGAGCAATTCAATCGCTTCATCCAACACCTGCTGAGCCCGTTTTTGGATAACGCCGCCGGTCTTGAATTCAACTTCTTCGCCAATATCCTTCATGTTGTTAAAAATATAGCGGGCATTATCTATCGACAAAAATCGGTCAGACATTAACGGAGTATGAATTGCTTCAGTAAGCATTCCCAACAATTGAATGCCTTGCTGCGTCCAAATCGAAGCGACGTTAAACAATGCATCCTGAATATGCCCCCGAAAAATATTACCAGTCATAAATTTTGTCGGTGGCATGTATTTTAACGGTGCCTTGGGAAATATTTCACGAGTCATTTGGGCTTGCGCTAACTCTAACAAAAAGCCGTTAGTCAAGTCCGGTGCCATTTCAAAAGCATGCCCCAATCCCATTTGTTCTTCGGGTATTCCCGCCAATAACGCCAGTTGCTCATTGATAAAATCCGACGCCAACACCGTGTGCGCCTGTTCAACTGCATCGGCAGTTGTTAAATAATTGTCTTCACCGGTATTGATAATAACACCGGCAAATCCATTAATAACCCGGCTAAAGAACTGATCGACCAAAGTACGCTGCATATTGATATCGCGGAATAAAATACCATATAAAGCATCGTTAAGCATGACATCCAAACGTTCTAGTGCCCCCATTGCGGCAATTTCCGGCATACACAAACCTGAACAATAGTTAACTAACCGGATATATTTTCCGGTTTCGCGACTGACTTCATCCAGTGCAGTACGCATAATTCTGAAGTTCTCCTGGGTAGCGAAAGTTCCGCCAAAACCCTCAGTAGTTGCGCCAAACGGCACTGCGTCAAGCAAACTCTGGCCAGTAGAACGAATAATCGCAATAATATCCGCGCCTTGACGGGCAGCGGCTTGAGCTTGCACCACATCCTCATAAATATTTCCGGTGGCTACAATTACATAAAGATAAGGGCGGGGACCTTCCCCCAGCTCTTTGAGCATCCCTTCGCGCTCAGCGCGATTGTCGCGAATACGGGTAATAGCAGCATCAACTACCGGCTCAACCGCAGCTTTGATTACATCCATTGATTGCAAGGGCAAACGTGTTGCATCAAGTTCACCTGCGGCAATTTTTTCAGCGATTTGCTGCGGTAATAAACCCGTTTGCGCCATAGCGTTTCCAATGTAAAACATCGCGCCTTGCGACAACACGCCATTGCTCATCAAATGATCAACAACTACATTGGGTAACGGCACATCAAAAGAGTCCACCCCATCAATTCCCAACAATCGGCATACAGTCCGCTCAACGGCGACAGTCGTGTAGTTGTCGGCAAAGTCTTGTACTTCAGCTGCAATTTTTCCAGCGTACCGCCGTGCCTTTTCTACCTTCAAAAAATCCAATCCCAGTTTACTTTTCACAATAATCTCCTTTCAAAGAAGTTTCTTCGCACGCTCAATAATTTCTCGGGACACACCGATAAGTTCGGCAATTCGCAACGCTTCCTCAGGACATTGTTCAGAATCTTGCTCAACGATTGCGTAATCAATGTAATTTCCCAATTTATTAATATCTACACCAGCGGGAATTTCCACATCCCTGATCCCTTTTACTCTCAACCGCCGGACCGCAGAATTAACGGATGAATAATGTGTAGTAATTAATGAAACCGATTGCGATTCAGCCAAAATCTCTGCGATTGCTGCGACTATTGCCCGCCCTTCGTGGGGATTAGTACTTCGCGCCAATTCATCAAACAATACCAATGCCTGGTTTTGCCGGGAAAATTTCACGGCATCATCAGCATAAAGCATTTCTGCTGCATAGGAACTCAATCCGGAATTTGCCGACTGCATATCCCCGCATAATAGAAACACTTCTGCTACCGGTTGCAGCTCCGCATACTGTGCCGGTACAAAAAAGCCAACTTGAAACAACAGTTGCACTGACGCAACAAGTTTCAAAAGGACACTCTTGCCTGACATATTAGCGCCAGTCAACAACGCAACCCCGGTGAACAATTCAATGTCAACCGGCTGATACACTCTTCCGGATGCTTGCAAACAATCCCTGACTTCGGCATTAAACGCGCCACGCAACTTTATTCCTGCCGCACCAATCAACGGCAACGTCAATTGCAATGTTTGTGCTAATTCAGCTTTGGCCGTTTCCAAATCAATAACTGCGATTTTTTCCAAAGCGTCAATTAACAAGCTTGCATAATTATGCAATTGCTCCGATAAGTCAATCCGAATCCGCTGTTCAATCTCTTCGATTCTCTGTGCTTCGATTATCGTTCGCTCATTCGAGAAGTTTCGACTACTATTTCTAAGTGTTCGCAACTCTGAATCATAAGCGTCGTAGATAAAAAAACTTGGCACATTGAACCGTTCAGGATCTAAAATTCGAATTACTTCATCCGCCCGCAACGGACAGTATTTTTCTAAATTATTGTTAAAAACCACTTGCAAATCGTTAATTAAAAAAGCCAGCTCTTTTATTTCAAACAACTCGACATCATCAAGGGTTTCTCGCATAACAAGCCTGGTCAGTGTAGTTGAAATATCTTTACAGCGACTGAGTTCATGACGCAATTTCCTAAATACATTTTGATCTTCGAGTAAAAATTGATAGAAATCATCTGCTATTTTTAATCTGGATATAATTTCGTCAACTTCAACAGCGACAGTCAACGATCGCAGTTTTTTTCGCCCGACAGCCGTTGATAATTCTAACTTATCTGTAAAAAAGTTTATTCCACAAAAAGCGTAATCTTTAAAAAGCCGCATCAGCCTGCTTCCTTATGTCAATTATCGGCACCGTGATATGACAAGACAATTGATCAATTATTTGTTCCGAACTCAAACTATATCCGGTTGGTGACCATGGATTCACTGTAACCGCTAACAGTTGTGAACAATTCATAACACCGAATTCCACCCCGCGCGCTTGCAAGCGCGCGAAATTCCCAGCACTCACAAAAATTTTGGTGAAATCCCGTACCACAATACCCGGAATTGTTTTCAGTTCAAACAAGAGCTTTATCAGTCGGTCCGTCAATCCTCCCGCAACGAAAATTGTCTGCGCCAACGCCATTTCTGCAAGATCGGTTTTATCCATGGCTAACGCAGTTTGCGAGTTGAGTTTTTGCAAATTACCCTGCTGAGTTTTTATCCAAATACCATCCGAACAATTAGCGAAAAATTCTTTTTCGCTACTACACGGTAAATTGATTATGCGCACGGTATGCACCGTTTGCTTGACAAGTTCTCTCATGTTTATCGACAACGCCGCACCGGTGGCCAGAATCAATGCGTCTGCTACCACCGGTGACGCGGAACTCATTCTAAACAACGCGCCGTCAATCAGCGTTTTTTGCGCACCTTTATTCTGCAGTTCTAAAACACATTTTTTCAACCAACCAGTTTGCACTGGACCGCTCAGCAATATCTTGCCGGTCTCTTTTGCTCGGGCAGTAACTAAACGTCCAAGCGCGGTTCGTTGCTGACTTACCGCCAGTATTTCTGCAGCAAAAGCCTTTGCGCAAAAATGCCGCTCTGAAGTCGCAAAAAGCGTACCGTCTGAAATAGTGATTTCCGGTTTTGCGGTATCGGTTACTTGGTCAACCGTTTCGCCATCAATTCCGATCGAAGTCAGTCCGACTATTGTGTTATCGATCTTAAACCGCTTCAACAACCAATTTAGCGTTTCCGTTTTACCGGTGTTTTTTTGCATTCCGACTACGGCAATGCTCTTGATAGCGTCAGATATAATCAAGCGATACACCTATCTCTCCAACTTAACCAAAGCTTCACCTAAAATTGATGCCTTACCATCCGCCGTCAGCACTTCAGTATTTAATAGCACACGATTTTTTTCCGGGCGCTTTTCCAACACTGTTACGCGAATTATAACTTCCGTATCCACAAAAACCGGACGCATGAACTTAAGATTTTGTTGTAAATAGATTGTTCCGGGGCCAGGAAATTTCATCCCAATAACTGCCGAAATATAACCACTCAACAACATTCCATGTGCCACACGTTTTTTAAATATCGACTGTGCAGCAAACTCATCACTCAAGTGCAGCGGGTTTTTATCACCGCTAATCTTGGCAAAGATATTTACATCTTCGCTGCTAACTATACGTTTTTCTTCGTAACAGTCACCAATTTTCAGCTCTGAAAACAACACCACAACACCTTCAGAATTTTATTTTATTTTTTAGTACCGCGAATGCGGCGCGCTAAATTTTCCGGTTCCAAACTAATCCGTACTTTATCCGTAAACAAGCCGGCAACCCCGGTAAACTTGTATTTTGCCCGATATTCAGCGTCGTCTACATCAGTATCCACATCAGTTGGTTCATGATAGGTTGTAATGACACCTTCATAATTCCGCAAAATAACAGTGTTCGCTGATTGTGAAATCATATATTGCGGCATAACCCTGATTTTTCCGCCACCACCCGGCGCGTCAACCACAAAACTCGGCACACAAAAGCCCGAAGTATGTCCAATCAACGATTCAATTATTCCGATACCTTTTGAGACCGATGTCCGGAAATGGCTGATACCGCTTGATAAATCACATTGGTAAATATAATACGGACGAACCCGCATTTTTACCAGTTGATGCATCAATTCCATCATAATATAACTGCTGTCATTAACCCCGCGCAACAACACACTTTGGTTGCCAAGCGGTATGCCGGCGTCAGCAAGCTTACGGCAAGCCTCGATGGCCTCCGGAGTGACTTCTTTAGGATGGTTAAAATGAGTATTAAGCCAGATTGGATGATATTTTTTGAGCATATTCACTAAGTCATCCGTGATCCGCTGCGGCATAACAACCGGAGTCCGCGTGCCGATACGAATAATTTCCACATGCGGAATTGTGCGTAACTCGGAAATAATATATTCGAGAAATTCGTCCGAGCACAGTAGTGAATCACCACCGGACACCAGCACGTCACGGATTTGCGGCGTTTTTCGAATATAATCCAGCGACGTCTGAATATCCGCACGCGACTTGCCTGCATCATTTTGTCCAACCGAGCGGCGTCTGGTACAGTGCCGACAATACATTGAACACTGATCAGTTACATAAAACAGCACCCGATCCGGATAACGGTGTGTCAAGCATGGTGCTGGTGAATCAGTATCTTCATGTAGCGGATCCGCCATGTCCCAACTGTCGTTAAACAATTCTTGTGCACTCGGTACCGCTTGACGGCGAATTGGACACTTGGGATTATCCGGATCCATTAATGTCGCATAGTACGGCGTAATCGCCATCCGAATTGTTTTTAAGCAGTTCTTTATTCCGCGTTCTTCTTCTGCGGTAAGATGAATAACTTGTTTTAAAACTTTGACATCGGTAATGCGGTTGCGAACCTGCCACTGCCAATCGTTCCACTGCTCTTCAGTAACATCTTCCCACAAGGAGATTTCTTTATAGTTTCTAGCCATTATGGATTTTTCCTCCAATTACGAATACAATTTTTCAAACAATTCTCGGATTGGCGCCGACTCGCGCATAATTTGCAAGGTAAGATCAGCGTGACCTTTTGCGTAACCATTTCCCACGATCATAGTTACATCCTTGCCAACGCCTTCTGCGCCAAGCGCCGCTTTTGTAAACGAAGTCGCCATCGAGAAGAAATATACTATTCCATCATCTTTCGCGATCAAAATCGATCCCATTTCAGTCGAATCAATATTTACATTATTTATGACAACATCGCACATTTCACCATTTGTTAATTCTTTTACTTTATTGTAAATTTCTACCGGTTTGGTTGCATCGCCGGTAAATACATGATGTGCAAGTCCCATATCCGCAATCCGCTGTACTTTGGAAGGCGTGCTGCCCATAACAATTACTTTCCCGTTCGGCCCGACTTTTTTCATCGCCATATACGCACACAATACACCTGATTTGCCGCTGCCGCCGATAATACAAACGGTATCACCTGCTTTAACCAGCCGGTCAACTTGTGCCGGCGCACCGGCCACATCCAAAGCGGCTAATGCAAGTTTTTCCGGCATATCAGCCGGCAATTTGGCATAAATACCGCTTTCAAACAATATCGCCTGTGCATCGACGTCGACCTGGTCATTACCAACATTTACCTTTTTAATTTTGCTGATTTTAAGCGGAGTTAGCGACAACGAAACCAGGGTTGCAATCTTGTCCCCGACTTTTAATGATTTATCTGGAAAATCAGCGCCAATCTCCGCAACCGTTCCAATTAGCATACCACCAGAACCGGTAACCGGGTTTTGCATTTTACCACGCTCGCTAACTATTGACAAAATCATCTCTTCCATTTTGACCGGATCCTTGCCACAAACATCTTTGATTTGTGTAAACGATGCCGAGTCAATATTTAATGTAATTACGTCAATCAATAATTCGTTGGAGTAAATCTCCATCGTATTATCAATTTTTCTTGCCGCTTGCGGCAACAATCCTTTGGGTTCAATTACCCGATGAGTTCCAAATTCGCAGCCTTTTTGATTTTTCATAAAATCCTCCAATATTCGACTTAAATATTTATTTCTTCAACCGTAAACAACCAATGACAATATTTGCCATTTTGATTTTAGGCATAAATTTCTTCAAACAGTTTTCTGATTGTTGCTGATTTTCGCAAAATGTTCAATGACAATTCGGCATGTCCCCGCGTATATCCATTTCCCACCAACATCAGCAAATCTTTGCCGATACCCTCAGCCCCCAACGCCGCTTTAGGAAACGATGTCGCCATCGAAAAGAAATAAACCGAACCGCCATCACGGGTAATGATAATCGACGTCATTTCCGTCGTTGGGATGTTAACGTTATTGATTACGACATCACACAATTTGCCAGCGGTCAGCAATTTTATTTTTTCATAAATCTCAATAGTCTTTGTGGCGTCGCCGACAATAACTTCATGAGCCAGTCCCAAATCCATAATCCGCTTGGCATTTTTCGGTGAATATTCGATGACAATCACCTTTCCAGCCGGGCCTACGCTTTGCATTGCCTGGTAGGAACATAACATTCCTGATTTTCCGCCACCACCAATAATACAAACAACATCGCCTTCCTTGACTAGTTTCGCAGTCTGAGCCGGAGCTCCGGCAACATCCAGCACCGCCAACGCCAATTTTTCCGGAAGATCGGCCGGCAGTTTGGCGTAAATACCGCTTTCAAACAGTACCGCGGTGCCTTCGATCTCCACTTGATCGTTGTTAATATTAATGTTAACTATTCGGTCAATTTTCAACGGAGTAAGTGATAACGATACCAATGTTGCGATTTTGTCACCAACGGCAAGTGATTTGTCAGGAAACGCCGGACCAATTTCGGCTACTTCACCAATCAACATACCACCCGAACCGGTAACCGGGTTTTGCATTTTACCACGCTCGCTAACTATTGACAAAATCATCTCTTCCATTTTGACGTAATCATTATCGCAAGCTTGCTTTATTTGGGTAAAACTAGCCGAGTCGATATTCAATGTTTTTACATTTATTAGTAATTCATTATCATAGATTTCCGGAGAATTATTGATTGCTTTCGCAGCTTGCGGTAATACGCCAATCGGTTCAATTACTCTGTGCGTTCCGTACTTACAGCCTTTTTTCAAAGTCACATCACCTCGCAATTCCCAAAATTTTCCGGGCCTCGTCCGGGCTGGCAACATCTCTTCCCATTTCTTTGGAAATACGCGCAATCCGCGCCGCGAGCTGCGCATTGGATTCGGCCAGAACTCCCTTGTGATAATAAACGTTGTCCTCAAAACCGATCCGCACATGTCCACCCATGGCAATAGCATGAACTGCAAGCGGCAGTTCAAACCTGCCTATTCCTGCAACTGTCCAGGTGCTTCCAGCCGGTATATGATTAACCATGAACAATAAATCGTCGATACTTCCAGGCATTGCTCCGGGAACCCCCAAAACAAAATCAAAATGCAGCGGCGTTTTTATCAAGCCTCTTTTTGCCAATCGCACTGCATTATCAATCATTCCGCGTTCAAATACTTCGAGCTCCGGTTTGACATTGCGCGCCAACATTTCTTTGGCAAAACTCTCGATATATTCTGGAGAATTCATGAATACTCCATCGCCGAAATTGCAAGTACCACAATCCAGGGTTGCCATCTCGGGATTCAGCAGCAGCGGCTGCATCCGCTGCTCAAAAGTATGCCAGATCGACCCGCCGGTTGATGGCTGAAAAATGATGTTGCAGCGCTCGGCAACAAGTCCTTTGATCTCGCGGTAAATTTCGCAATCCTGAGTCGGTTCGCCTTGCGCATCACGGGCGTGAACGTGAACAATCGACACGCCAGCCAAAAAGCATTCATAGGCAGCATCGGCAATTTCGCATGGTGTAAGCGGTAAATTTGGCTGCTGAACGCGTGTGACTTCACCACCAGTTAAGGCAGCGGTAATAATCAGTTTATCCATAATACTATCAACCCTTTCGCTGGCTTTTCTTCGGAGTAACACAAGTACCGGATGCCCGGCAAACAACAATTGGTTCAGCCAAAACATCACAAGCTGAAGCGCTGATATCCGGCCTCGGGATGATAACTTTCCGGGCTTCAAATCGCATTTTTCGTGAAGAGTTTCCCTCAGATACTATTTCTCCAACTGCTTCAATATAATCCCCGGCGTATACCGGCGCTAAAAATTCGACACTGTCATAAGCACAAAACAACCCTTCATCGCCGTCGCGCGCAATCAATAATTCAGTAGCAACATCACCAAACAATTGTAACATCCGCGCTCCGTCAACCAAGTTTCCGCCATAATGAGCATCATGCGAACTCATCCGTAGCCTGATCATCGATTTTCCCATCTTTCACCTCAATATAAATATTTGTCTTAAGCGAAATTAAATACACATTACTTCTACGTTGTCAGCTAACAACAGTTTTGCATCCGTCGCCGCGATTACTTGTTCAACGGTAACGCCCGGAGCAACTTCTTTTAGCACCAATCCATTTACTGTTGGCTCAATAACAGCCAATTCAGTAACAATTAAATCCACTCGACGTATCGAAGTCAACGGCAAATCACACTTGACGACTATCTTGGATTGACCTTTTGCGGCATGAGTCATCGCTACAATTACTTTTTTGGCACCGGTAACCAAATCCATGGCGCCGCCCATACCGGGCACCATTTTTCCCGGCACCATCCAATTAGCCAAATGACCGGCTTCATCAACTTGAAGCCCGCCAAGCACGGTAACATCAAGATGCCCTCCGCGTGCCAGTGCAAACGAAGTAGCGCTGTCAAAAACTGCCGCGCCGGGAATAGCAGTAACGAAGCCGTTGCCGGCGTTAGTCAAATCTTTGTTTTCAAAACCCGGCTGTGGCGGTGGTCCAGCACCAATCATACCGTTCTCCGAATGAAAATATACTGACACATCCGACGGCAGATAATTCGCGACCAAAGTTGGTAATCCGATTCCAAGATTAACTAATGTACCATCTTTTAGTTCTTGCGCCACACGTTTAGCGATAATCACTTTTTCGTCCATAACAATCATTGCCCCTTTACTACAACGTAATCAATAAAATTGCTAATAGTGTGAACATCATCAGGTGCAAAAGCTCCGACCGGAACAATCTCGTCGACTTCAACAATAACTGTTTCGGCAGCCATCGCCATTAGTGGATTGAAATTTCTTGTTGTATAGCCATACTGAAGGTTGCCTTGATAATCAGCGCGCTTTGCTTTTAATATCGCTACATCAGCTTTTAATGGTTTTTCCAATAAAAATTTCTTGCCATCAATTTCAACAACTTGCTTGCCTTGCTCTACCAATGTACCAACACCGGTTGGCGTTAATATTCCACCCAGACCCACGCCGCCGGCGCGTATCCGCTCCGCAAGCGTCCCTTGCGGTACCAATTCCACTTCAAGCTCATTTGCCAGATATTGCTGTTGAGTTGCTTTATTTGTGCCAATATGCGAAGTAATAACTTTTTTCACAAGCTTGGCAACAATTAATTTTCCAACACCTTTGTCAACAAATGCGGTGTCGTTGGCAATAATTGTCAGATCTGTACATTTTGCACAAACCACAGCATCGATAATAGTTTCAGCAGTTCCTGATGACAAAAAACCCGCAACCATAACAGTCATTCCGTCATGTATATATTCTGCTGCTTGCTGCACGTTGATGACTTGCATAATATTCCATCCTTAAAAAATATTTCATTTATATCAGAGATAATATTCGGCGATTATTGTAGTTTTCCTGCAAAAAATCAGAAAAAGATGCTTTATCAACGAAAAATATCAATAACTAATCAGCTCCAACCTTTTATTTTAACTCGCGCAGCTTTCGAAACAAAAATATAGTAGCACAAAACGATGAGCAATAAACTGATTATGCCGCTGTACACCACTATGCGCAGCGTCGGGTCAATATACATTCCTACAATAACGACGCAGTTTGCCAATATTCCCAAAACCGGTACCGCCATCGGAACCCGAAATTTTAAATCTTCCAATTTATGACCTAGCTCCAAATATTTTTTCCTGAATGATATGTGACAGACCGCAATAACTATCCAGACAATACAACCAATAAACCCGGTTGCTGATGTTATCCACATGAACACTTCGGCAGCAGCAAAAGTCTTGCTAAGCAACGCAACCATCATTAACATAACTGTGGCAATTACACCAAATACCGGCACTCCTGCTTTGTTGGTGTGTTTCAGTAACGAAGGCGCCAACTGCTGGTGAGCGGCAGACCACAATAGTCGTGAACAGGCATATATTGCAGAATTAACCGAAGACAGACAAGAAGTGACGACAACAAAACTCATAATATCATACGCATGCGGTATCCCAATCATACCAAATACTTTTGCAAAGGGACTCTCCTCAACCCCGGCTTCTTTCCACGGTAAAATGCCGACAAGTACGACGATGGCAAATATATAAAACAGCATTATTCGCAACCCGACATTTTTCACTGCAGAACGAATGTTTTTTTCCGGATTCTCTGATTCTCCGGCGGCTATTCCCACGAGCTCCGCACCCTGAAATGATGTTACAACTATGACCATCGTAAAAAATATTGGCGCAATACCCAACGGAAACCAGCCGTCTTTGTAGAAATTGGCAAAACCGTTGACGTGAGTATTAGCATCTATACCAAAAATTATCGCAGCGCCCAATACGACAAAAACGACGATGGCAACAACCTTAATGCTGGCAAACCAAAATTCCGTCTCTCCAAAGGTCTTTGCGGACATAATATTCAAAAAAGCCAGCAAAGCGCCAAACAATATGCACCAGGTCCACTCCGGCATCATCGGAAACCAGTTGGTCATAATCATCGACGCTGCAATCAAAGACATAGCGCCGGCGGTGCCCCAGTTAAGATAATAAAGCCAGCCGGTAAAGAAACCCGCGCAAGGAGAAATAAACCGCGTGGCGTAGGCCTGAAACGAGCCCGATATCGGCATTGCGACAGCCATTTCACCCAAGCTGAGCAGGGCGAGAAACATAACTATGCCGCCAATGAAAAAAGCCAGCACTGAACCAAGCGGCCCCGCCTGATTGATTACGGCTCCGGATCCCATGAACAGCCCTGATCCGATCGTTCCGCCGATAGCGATCATCGTCAAATGACGTGACTTCATCGTACGTTTGAGAACCTCATCTTCTGAATACATTTTTTTCTTGTTTTCTTCCATCATTCCTGCCTCGAAAATATTTTCTCACATTATTTATAGTTTTGATTCCATCATTAACAGCCGAAATGTTGCTATTGAGCGGCTTTGTTTGCGACGACATTCAAAAAATTTTTTTATAGTGATGGTAATATTCGCCAACTATTACAATTTTCCTGCCTTTATTCGAAAGTTTTCACAAGTATTGGTAAATAATGGTTTGCCATTCAATTTTATTGTTTGGCAAACCATTTATCGTAAATCTTTTTCAACTCACCATTTTTTTCTAGCTCGACAAGCGCTCTGTTGAGCTTATCAAGCAAATTATTGTCACCTTTTCTCAAAACCATAGCAAACTCTTCGCTTGAAAGCATGTTTACGATTTTTAATTTTTTCATTTTGCGCTCTTTGACGCAGTACTCTGCAGACAACTTATCCATGATGATTGCATCAAGTTCGCCATCATAAAGGTCAATATACATCTCCTGTTGATTATGATAGCCTTTTAGTTTAGCGTCATTGACCGCTGCTGCTTGTTTGACCATCGTTGTGCTTAATTCAACGCCAACCGTTTTTCCTGGCAAATCGTTGGCGTTGGCAATGTTGCTCCCCTGCAACGTTACAATGCAAGCGCCGCCTTTGGCGTACGGCGTTGTGAAATCCACCGATTTCTTGCGTTCATCAGTAACTGAAATGCCGCCGACAGCTATATCAATTTCCGGACTCGGCGCATAATAGCTTTTAGCAAACATTTTCGCGCGTTGTTTACCCTGCTCGATTTGTTCCAGCATTTTCCCGAAAGTAATATCGCGATATTCAATTTTCAGTCCGGCTATTTTTGCCGCCGCCTCGATTACGTCAATGTCGAACCCGGCATACGCGCCGTTTTTGACAACCGGTGGTGTCGCAACGCCGTTTTTATCGAGACCGACGGATACCGCCTGGTTGAAAAATGTATATGGAGGATTGTTGTCTACGCCAACAATTATCTTGTCAGCATCTCTAAAATAAATGACCGCTACTATAATCGCAATGATAACGATTGGAACCAAAACCAAGAATTTCTTTTTCATTGTTGCAAATTCCTCTCTTGTTGATTTATCCGATCCCTGTAACGAGTAATATTTATATTAAATCCATTACGGCGTGGATGTCATCCACGCCGACAATCTTGATTTTCGAACTTTTTTTAACTACGCTCAAGCAGCTTTTAGGAAGGATAATTGTTTTAAAACCAAGCGCTTCGGCTTCTTTTACACGCTCTTCAACATTCATCACAGAACGAATTTCGCCAGTCAAACTAATCTCACCAAACGCGCACACATCATTACCGACGGCAGTATTGCGCAAGCTCGAAACTATCGCTATTGCTGCCGCCAAATCTGCAGCCGTCTCATCAATTTTTATGCCACCGATAACATTTAAAAACACATCCTGCTGGCCAAATAATAATCCGGCGCGTCGTTCCAGCACCGCAAGCAACATTATCAGCCGATTGTAATCATAACCTGACACCAACCGGCGCGGCATTCCATAATAACTTTGGCAAGCCAATGCTTGAACTTCTAAAAGCAAGGGACGATTGCCTTGCATGAACGGTGTAATCACAGCGCCAGGATGGGCGACTGATCTGTCGTTGAGCAATATCGCCGATGGATTAAGAACTTCCACCAAACCCTCGGTGCGCATTGAAAAAATTCCGCATTCATTAATACCGCCGAAGCGGTTTTTTTTGGCGCGGAGAATTCGAAAATTATTGTTCTGCTCTCCCTCAAAATATAATACTACATCAACCATATGTTCTAAAATTTTCGGACCAGCAATTTGCCCGTCTTTGGTAATATGACCAATGATAACTACCGCGATATTGCGTTCTTTGGCAAACCGTAGCATTCGCCCGGCACACTCTCTAACTTGTGACACACTTCCGGGCGCAGATGAAATATTTTGATCAAACATCGTCTGTATTGAATCAATTATTAGCAACTGCGGCTGGTGTTGTTCAGCAACTAGCAGTATCTCATCAATATCTGTCGCAGTGAACAATAACAGCTTTTTTCCGCAATCGCCCAACCGTTTTGCGCGTAATTTTATCTGTTGCGCTGATTCTTCACCTGAAACGTATAACACCGTTACATCGCGCAAGGACAACCGCATGGCAATCTGCATTGCAAGCGTTGATTTTCCGATCCCCGGATCACCGCCTAACAGCGATAACGACCCACCGACTATTCCGCCTCCCAAAACTTTATCAAATTCAGCCAAGCCGCACATAATTCGTGCATCTTCATGTGCTGAGACATCAATAATATTAACTACTTTAGCAGAATTGGCATTTCGTTCGCGTTTGGAGTTTTTGGCAATAACTTCTTCAGATAAACTGTTCCATGCTGAACAACCAGGGCAACGTCCTAGCCACTTGCCGCTTTCATACCCACATTCATTACAAAAAAACTGTGTCTTAATCTTACTCATCTTTCCCCGCACACTTCGTATGTTTTATATTTCGTCACAAGTATAAAAAAATCCTGCATAAACAGCAGGATTTTCTTATATTTTGCAAATAATTAATTACTGTAATTTTATCAAACGCGCAAACTCAGCGCCAATTTCAAAAGCCTGTTTTAATTCGTCATTGTTTGGTGCCCATTTGGCGCCAATGGAATGCTTTACTTCTATTCCGGTTTCGGCTAGCATCTTATCTATTTCCTTCACTGCACCACCAGCCCAGCCATACGTCCCAAAAACGGCAGCTATTTTCCCAACCGGGCGCAATCCCTTTAGCTGATATAAAAGCGCGCCGACATTAGGCAACACACCGTTATGTATTGTTGATGAACCAATCATAATTCCCTTAGCCGTCAGAATATCGCGTACAATTTCCGTGCGGTCGGATGCGTTTAGCCGGTAAAAATTAACTTTAATGCCTTCAGAGACAACGCCGTCCATCAATGCCCGCGCAAGTATTTCCGTGCTTCCCCACATCGTTTCATAAACAATAACGACTCGTTCGCTGGTCATACCAGCCGACCATTCGGCATATTTTTTCAGTATCGCACCAATATGTGAACGCCAGATCACTCCGTGGCTAGGCGCGACAATTTTGATTGTAAACTGTAACTGAGAAACTTTATCAAGCGCCCCGGCCACTTGTTTGCCAAGTGGCATCAAAATGTTTGCATAATATTTTTCAGCCTCAAACAGTACTTCAGCTAAATCATTTTCATCATCAAACAATTTCGACGAACATAAATGCTGCCCAAAAGCATCATTCGAAAACAGAATATCTTCGCCTTCAAGAAACGACGCCATGCTGTCCGGCCAATGCACCATTGGCAACGGCAAAAAATGTAATTTGTTTTTACCGAGCTCAATACTGTCACCGGCTTTAACAATTTTAAAATTAAATTCGCTTCCATAATATTTGGTAATCTCATCTTTGCCCTGCGCGGTACACACAACAACAGCATTTTTTGCGGCTCGCGCCAAAACCGGCAATCCGCCGGAATGATCCGGCTCAACATGATTGACAATAATATAATCGATTTTCTCAGGATCAACAATATTGGCAATTTTTGACAGTTGCTCGTCTGCAAACGTATGTTTAACTCCGTCAATTACGGCAATTTTTTCGTCCATAACTACATATGAATTATAGGTTACGCCCTTTGGTGTACAAAAACCATGAAAATCACGCATGTTCCAGTCTATGCCGCCGACAAAATAAACCGCTTGTGTAACTTGTTTATTAATCACTTTTCCTCCACAAATACAACCTAACTATTTGTTTATTAGCAAACCAGGGTGAATATCATTTTATCACAAAGCAAGGAAAAATACAGCTCGTTAGTCATATATCTCCTTCGGTAAAACAAACCTTGCCGCCTCACTGGTTTTTGAACCGGCAACGACCAAACCGCCTAGTATTATCGTCTTTATCAATCGTCCATCGGCAGCAACTTCTTGCACGAAAGAAAACTGCACTCGCCCAATGGTAATGTTTTCCAACTTAAACGCGCCTTGAAAAAACGGTTTAAACTCCAGCCGGTCAACCTCGATACGAACACCAAAATAGTAACTATATAATGAATCAAGCCAGGCGCTATGAAAGTAGTCCACTATACTTCGAAACCGGGCACCATCACTAGGACGATGGTGCTCGATGGCGCAGGGAGTAGAACGATCGCCATACAAAAAATGCAAGTCACTCCAACGTTCAAATAACAACAACCATTTTTCACGCAGTTTGTCATTATTGTTGTTTTCAACTACCGAACCAAGCGCTGCGACCAAAAGTCCGTTAGCGTAGTGCCAACTGGGTCCGTTCCAGCTGCAAGGATAAATATGCGGGTTATTGACACTAGCCTGTGTTGGCCCGATTAAGCAATTTCCGCTCCAATACATCAAATTGTTTTTTGCCGCGGTCGCAACCGGAAATTCGTCCCAAAACAATCGTTCGTCAAAAATTTTCGCAAACGCGTCAACACAACGATTGTTGTTCATCATTCCCCAGAGATATGGCATAAATGAATCATAGCACAGCGCTTCGTCGGCTTGCGCTTCACTCAATGGATCTGCACCGACAAAACAACCGGTTTCTTCACACCATAGTTTTTTAACAACTGAATCGCTCTGTCGCAAAGCAATTTCTGCAAATAACTTGGCATCTTCAGACAATCCTAATACTCTTGCAATATCGGCTGTTGCTAATAAGTTAGCGATAGTATGCGCACACAGGTCTGGGCGTATTAAAGAGGCTTTTGGCATATTCAATTTTGCAGATCCTTCTTCATCACAACGCCAATCCCATTGATCCGGTTGCGTAAATTGATAAAAATTTGGTTGATACTCAGCCCCGGTCGTCCAGCTGCCGTGTTGCACCGGCAATTTTTCCAGATTATTCATATCAATGTCTTTTAGCGCATATTCTTTTGCTGTCTGATATATACTCAACAAAACTTTTTTATCACGATGGGACAAATACCATTTCCAAATCGCCATTGGCGTAAATTGAAGATAATTCATGTAGCCGCGAGTTCTGGCCCCCCAGTTCAACACATGACCACAAGATAATTTTTTGTTTGTCAGCCAACGACTTTCCAAAATTTGACAAGGGACTGGCAACCCTACCGCGCAACCGAACCATAGCCCAAATGGCGATTCATAAAACGCCGGATGTTTATAGGGATGCTGTTTTAAAATCGAACGCGGATTGTGCTGTGAACGATAGACAAGAAACCAGCGATAAAAATAGATTTTCAATAAATCAAAATCATCGATTTCCAAACTCGGCACATTAGTATGCATCCAATCATTAAATAATTGTTCGTTTTTTTGAAAAATATCTATATCTTTCAAAGCCGCATTTACATATTCATCAGCGCAAACAGCCGACTGTTCTGATACGGCAAATGAAAATCGAACCGCTTTGGTTTCATGCGGCGCCAGTTCAAGCTCAAATATTGTTTTACCAAAATTTGTAGTCGCAACAGCATAGCCGTCGATCAGAAATTTATCGTTCCCATAGAGCATTCCGCCCGGTAGCGCTTTAGCATGAACTAAATAAACATTTTCCTCCGATTGCCTGGCAAAATGCGGCAGCTGCATTTCAACGCGATAGCGGCGGACAGCATTACAATCATTTATAAATTTACATTCCGAAACAAAGGTGTTGTTTGCATTAATACATTTTTTCTCTTTTATCGTTAGAACACCGCCAAATGGATAGCTCTCATCAACGGTTGAGCGGTAATATGTAGTCAAAAATGCCGGAGTCCAATTATTTCGCGTCGCAATGAACTCAAGCTCAATTTCATCGCTAGAAGTCACATCACTTACAAGTATTTTTAATACATCTTCCAAATCAGTATGATGACCGTATGCCCAGGTTCCAGGCAAACCGAGGCACGGCGGATCCCAGGCAAATTGCGGCATTTGCACAGAACAGCCACCAATTACTTTGTCCGGACGAACATAGTAGTCATGTTCTTCAATAAGTTTGGATTTACCCTCGTTGTTTTTTCCATTCCACATTTCCCGGCCAATAACATCAGTGCGAAAAGCGCTGGCTAAAAACTGATTTGTGTTAGTGATCTTCATTGTGGTTGCGCTCCTTCAAAAACAAATAAGTCGAAAAAAAACCGTAAGCTTTCAACGGACGTCAACGTAATCATATTTTGCTGCAGCAAGTATCGCTTCAATCATGCTTGCAGAATTCGCAACCCCCTGTCCAGCAATATCAAATCCGGTTCCATGATCGACTGAGGTACGCAAGAACGGCAAACCAATTGTCAACGAAATCGTCTTGTGAAAATCCAGTGTTTTGGCGGCAATATGGCCTTGATCATGATATAACGACAAAACGGCCGGATATTTGCCGAGTTTTGCTGCGGCAAATACCGAATCTGCAGGAATCGGTCCTACACAATTGCATCCCTGACTTTGCGCAGCTTGTATTGCCGGAATTATAATATTTTGTTCTTCATCGCCAAACATCCCGCCATCACTATTGTGCGGATTAAGACCGGAAACTGCAAGCGATCCATCATTAAGTCCAAGGCTAGTGAGCGCCGCTAAACTGCGTATAATATATTCCAACACCCTGTCGTACGTCACCATTGCACAGGCCTGGCGTAACGAAACATGGCGGCTAAGAAAAAATATCCGCAACAAATTTGTTTGAAACATCGTCAATGGATCAACCACTCCGGTTAAATTAGCAATAATTTCGGTATGTCCTGGCTGACATATACCTGCCAGTTTGATGGCTTGTTTATTTATCGGCGTAGTCGCCATACAGCTCTTTGAATTGCTCAAACAGACATCGGTGGCAATTTTAATATAGCTGTACGCGGCACGTCCGGCAAGTTCAGAAATTTCTCCGAACTTTAATGAATAACTCTCGTTACGACTCAAACAGCCAACGTCCAGCAAATTAATTGTTGCATATTCACAGGGAGCGTTTACATCATTAACAGGCCGGATGCGCACAAACGAATCTAAAATACCCGAAATCCGTTCTAAAACCGCACGGTCACCTACGACTACAGGATTACACATTTCATAGATTGTACGATTTTGCAGGGCACGTACAACAATTTCCGGACCGATACCTGCCGGATCACCAATCGGTATTAAAACAGTTTTTTTCATAAATCGGTATTACCTTCCACATCTTGAGCCATGAGAATCGGTTGTTGGTGGTGCTGCGAACGCGGAAATACTAAATTTATTGCATTGGACGCAATTTCGAAAGTAAACTTCCGGTCAACACAAACTTCACCGTCAAATTCAGCAGTCAAAAGGTTTTCGCTATTTACGATAACTTTCTTGGTTTGGCGTTGAATTAATCTGTCGATCCGGTTTTGTTTGCCCATGTAGAAATACGGAGCAATTTTTGCTAATTCATAAAGTGTTCGTGCCGGCATTATAGCGACATCCAACAACCCATCTGCCATATCGGCGTTTGGTGCCGCCGGAATACCACCACCATAATATTTGGCGTTGGCAATTATCATCAAAGTTATTTTTTCATTGATAGTTTCGCCATCAATCGCAATTTCTATATCATTAGTCGCGTAATTTTTCAATGCAATCGCTGCACCAACCAAATACGCAGTTCTTCCGCCCAATATTGGATGCTTTTTGTATTTTTGGGCACGACGGCAAGCTTCGGCGTCAATACCCAAAGACGCCACGTTAAGGAAATAGCGGCCATTAACTATTCCGGCATCAACAATTTGCGGCGATCCCATAATTACATTCATAAAATATTTTTTGGCGCTTTCTTTTTCGCCGATACTACGCACAAAATCATTGCCGGATCCAGCCGGTATTACTGCCATTTGATTGTTGCTGTTGATCATTCCGTTTAGCACTTCATTAACTGTTCCGTCACCACCGACTGCATACACCCGCCAACCAGGAATAGCTGCATATTTACGGGCAATTTCAGTCGCATGACCCGGATATTGGGTTAACTCAATTTCACAATCTTTTTCCGCACGGTGCTCTTTGGCAAGTTCTTTGATCATTGGTACAAACTTATAGCCTTTACCATTACCGGCTGCCGGATTTATGATAAACAAATGTTTCATACACACCTCTCAATAATAAAATTGTATACCCAATCAAATAAGTTTAGCGCTCAATAATAAATATGCATCATGTTGTTTTCTTTATACTCTGCTATAAAACATCCATCCGGTAAGTATTATTCGCCATTTCGCCAACTTTTTTTGTTTCATCTAATTAATCTTTGCGCGTAACGAACGCTTTAACCGCCATATCTTAATCACCCGGTCGTCACCACCGCTGGCGACCCGCTTATCATCAACGCTGAACGCCACTGCGCACACCCTGTCTGTATGCCCTTTTAGCACTTCGATTTGATTACCTGAACGAACATCCCAAACAATTACTGTATTATCATCACCGCAACTGGCCAGCATTTCACCTTTATGCGAAAAAACTAACGAACGAACTCGTTTGGTATGCCCGACTAAAGATTTCACACGTTCGCCGGTTTTTTGGTTCCATATAATAATATCCCCCCCATCACTTCCGCTGGCGAGCAAGTAACCGTTGGGATGAAAATCTAAACACCGTACAGCCGCATCATGTCCCGCCAAAGAAATAGACAAACTGCCGTCAAAATTCCAGATTTTTACCGACCGGTCACTACTGCAACTGGCAATTTTGCTGCCATCTGGCGAAACGACAACTCCGAAAACTGAAGCAATGTGTCCACGAATTGTTCTTATACAACTTTGACTGGCTACATCCCATATACGTATTGAATTGTCACCAGCCGCACTTACCAGTACATTGCCCTCACGAGAAGAGGATACTGCGTAAATAATTTGATTATGCCCGACAAGTGTTCCGGTGTTACTGCTATCTTCCATGTTCCACAATCTCAAGACTTTTTCCCACCCGACAGTAACGAGCACTGAACTAACGCCAAGAAATGTAATTGCCTCAATCGGGTAATTACTTGCCTTAAGCGTTCGGATAAAGCTGCCACTCCGGGCAGACCAAATTTTTGCGGTGCCATCACCGCTACCAGATGCTAAATATTTTCCATTTTTTGAAAACTTCAGCGCTTCAATCCAATAGTTATGTGCAGCAATAGTGCGTACGCGCGGCTCTTTCACAAAATAATAAACAATTAACACAAGTAGCAGCAATAGAACTATTACACTAAATATCAAAACTTTCATATTGCTAAATATTGTTATATTTGATCCGGTATTAGTTTTAAATAATTTTTGCAGCCACTCGCTACGTCCGTTTTTTTGATTAGCGTACATCCTGTTGAAATCCACGCCAATCTCCTGTGGTTTGGAAATGTTTTGCCCGCAAACAACACATTTTGAGCCGTTTTCACGCCAGCAAGTAACATGCTGTGGTGATTTGCAATTATCGCAAATTGCAATTACATCGCCTGGGCGGACTTCCTGGCTACAAAATGCACAAACAGTTTTTTCGGCAAACATTTTTCCATCAGCTGCATATATCATTGAATTTCGCAAATCATTTTGTTCCTGAATGGTGGACAGGCATTTTTCGGTGTCAATATCCCAAACTTTCTCCGTTCCGTCACCACCAGCACTGATCAACTGCTTACCGTCGTCAGAAAATTGCACATCATTTACCCAGCGGTCATGTCCGGTCATGGTTTTTTCACATTCGCCGGTTGCGACATTCCAAATCTTTATTTGCTTATCATCACCGCAAGTGGCTAAATGTTTTCCATCAGGCGAAAACTCTACATCGCGTACCCAAGCATCATGTCCCGTCAAATTATGTTCTTCCTCTCCGGTCTCGGCATCCCAGATTTTCACCGTTGAGTCAAAACTGCCACTGGCTACTACTTTTCCGTCCGGCGAAAACGCTACTGATTTCACCCAGCCCTTATGTCCTTTCAAATTTTTGGAACTACCGGTAGCTAAATTCCAAATTTTTACAGTTTTGTCATCACCACCGGATACCAAACGCTTGCCGTCTTCCGAAAAAGCGACCGAACGCACCAAGTCACTATGTCCAATTAGTGTTTTTACCGTTTCTCCACTATCTGCATCGAAAATTTTAATTTCTCCGTTTGTCTGCCCTATGGCAATCAATGTTCCATCATTGGAAACAACCGCGTTCTCCAACCAAATATCCCGTCTTGCCATCGCTTTGTCGCATTTCAGTGACGACAGATTCCATTGCTTTATTGTCATACTTTTTCCGGCGGTATAGAGTTTGCTCTCGGATAAATCTAATGCCAGAACAGTACCTGAATCCTTTCGTCCAGCCAAAAACTGCTTTTTTATGTTGCCATTATTAGAAACGATACTAATTTGACCATCAGCTCCGGCTATCAAAACTGTCCCATCTTTTTTGACGGCAAGCGCTGATATTTCAATTTGTACCCGGTAACTGTTCACAATTTTACCGAATAGTACATTAATCAACACTATATTACCTGTATTATCCGCAACTGCTACAACGTTATTGTCACTAGACAACGTCAAGTGTTGTGGAGCAAACGGAAGCGCAATTTCTTTTAGCATTTTCCCAGTTGTAATATCTGTAACAAACACTTTTTTATCATCACTGACCGAAACAATTATATTCTTCTTGTCCATGCCAAGTGCCAATATTTTGCCCTGATGAATTTTATTTGTCGAACGCACCGCTCCTTGCGATACCTCATATACTGCCAGCTCACCGCTATCATTTCCAACAGCCAATTTATTACCACCGTCAAAACATACAGCCGCTTGTACTCTTTCTTTTCCGCTTTTAAGCGTGCGCAAAAAAGCGCTGTTACTAGTCGAAAACATTTTCGTCTCGCCGCCATTGCCACCGGTAACAATGTTGTCAGCATACTTCGGTGTAAACATTACAAAATCAATCGTCTGATCAAAGGCGACGACCTTACTTAACGGCGTCTCACGCCTTATATCCCACAACTCAACACTGCCGTCATTCAAACCAGCTGCGAGTTTATTGCCAGTTTCAGTTAACGAAAGTGCTGTAACCTCCGGTTTATTGTTAATAAATTTTTTTATAATCCGCAATGGATCTTTACAGATAAAATACCAACCTCCGGCTACCATGAACAACAGTAGGCAAATCGTTAATAAGCCAGCCAGGACCCGTAACCCTTTTCTCCGATTCCTTATTATGCGGCTTTTTAAATTACTAATTATTCCCGGATGGTTGATATCACCAACAGAAGTGGAAGCATGCCGCTTCGAATAACAAGAAAATACGCTGCACTCGTTTTTTGCATCCCAACACTCTTTATGGTGTGCAGAATGGCAATATGGACACAAAATTCGTTCACTATATTGATCAATTTCATTGCGGCAACATGGACATAACTCAATATTCGGTTGCATATTAATTTCTGCCAAGTCTTGCGCTTCGTCAATTGGCAATGCCGCTATTTCAGCAATGCCATTTTGAAATTCACCGCATATTCGACATTTTTCTTCATTATCCAGCATTTTAGCGCCGCAAAAATTACAATATTTCATTTTTTTCCTCGCAAAATACTACCTAATGTCATTTTACCTTACAACAACTCATTTCTCAAACAAAAAAGCCTCAGCAAAACTGCTGCGGCTTAAATACATCTTATATTAAGTGCTATTTGTAAAAACAAGAATTCCCGATAAATTCACGAAGTATTGATGTTGGCGGAATATTGCTCTCATCGTCTATCAGGCAGAAATACCCCAAAAATTTCAACAACCGCTGTGCCTCATAATACTGAATTTCATCTTTACCAATTTCGGCTAGCAACGGCAACGCGTAACGCCGCAAAACAGCTAATTCGTAAATTAACGCGGAGTTAAACATTACGTCCGCATCTTCCTGATAAGGAAAAATGTTTTTCTCCTCACCCCGGCGTACCGATTTCCACATTTTCAAAGTATTTAGTGCCGAATTTCCGCGATACTTGTTATCGCGAACAATTCGGCGAATCAATCGCGCCTCTGTTGTCGGAATCCGGTTGTGATTATCGATTGAAAGCTGAGTCAGCGCACTGATGTAAATTTTGAATTTATTTTTTCGCAAAACCGATGCTGTCAATTTATCATTCAACCCATGAATTCCTTCGATAAGCAACATTTGATCAGCTTTTAACTGAATGCGCCGTTTTCCTTTGATTCGTCTGCCAGCCTTGAAATCAAAAGTTGGCAACAAAACTTCTTCACCATTTAATAATTGCTGCAAATGCATATTAAATAATTCCAAATCAATTGCTTCAAGCGCTTCAAAATCGAATTCGTCTCGTTCGTCCTTCGGCGTACGTTCACGGTCGACAAAATAATCATCCAGTGAAACCGGCACCGGTCGCAACCCGTTTACCTGAAGCTGAATCCTTAAACGATTGGCAAATGTCGTCTTTCCCGATGAAGACGGACCGGCAATCAAGACTACCCGTGCATCCGGTTTTGCTAAAATCGCATCAGCAATTTGAGCGAGTTTCTTTTCATGCAACGCCTCAGCCACTCTGATTATTTCATTAGCGCCGCCATTGGTAATATGCTCGTTAAGATCTGACAAATAACGGCAATCGAGAATTTTGCCCCATTGCTCAGCTTCGTGAAATACCTGAGCAAGATTGGGTTGATCGACAAAATCCGGCAATCGATCCGGCTGTGCTTTATCAGGCACCAACAAAACTATACCGCTTGGTGGATAATATTCGAGCGAGAAAACGCGCAAATATTCAGTGTTTGGCACTAATGATCCATAAAAGTAATCGTAATTATCACCACAAAAATATAAACGTACCTGTTCTAACTCAATTTGCTTGAGCAATTTTATTTTGCTGTGCTGACGCGTCACTTCAAACATCTCAATCGCAACCTGTTTATCAACAGCTTTTGAAAAAATCGGTAGTTTTTGAGCAACGATGTCACGCATTTTTTGTTCAATATTTCTAAAGTCGCCGGTTGTAAGCCTTCTTCCCATAGAAAGTTCGCAATAATAGCCCTTACCAATTGAGTTTCTGATAGAAACATCGCTGTTCTCATATAATTGCTTGACAGCCATTACCAATAAAAAAAACACACTTCTAAGATAAACCGTATTACCAATATCCGAACCGGTATCAAATAAATCAAACTCAACATCTTCATTGATTATGGTATTTAAACTGGAAATACGTTTGTTTATCGATGCTGCCACAATCGGGTAGTGAAAGTGCCACTTGTATTCTTCGGCAATCAATTGCGCCGAAACACCTTTAGCATATTCCCGAACCGTACCGTCGGGAAAAGTCAACTTTATCAAGTCCATTTTTTCTCCAAATATGCAACAATATCGCTACACAATCCAGGCAATCAACTCTACACAACCATACGACAAAGCGCCAACAGCCATCGAACAGGGTATCGTCAAAAACCATGCCGAAAAAATTTTCCGGGCAGTCCCCCAACGCACAGCATTCATGCGTTTGGCAGCTCCTACTCCCATGATTGAACATGATACTACATGAGTTGTGCTTACTGGCAAATGTAACAAAGTTGCTCCAAAAATTATAACCGATGAATTGACATCGGCTGCAAATCCAGATAATGCGTCCAACTTAAAGATTTTTCCGCTCATGGTCTTTATGATTCGATAGCCCCCAATAGCAGTACCTGAAGCCATAGCAAGCGAAGCTGCGATTTTTACCCAGAACGGTACTTCCATAGCCGAAATAAATCCGCCAGATAATAATGCCAGCGTAATAATACCCATGCCTTTTTGCGCATCGTTTGAACCATTAGAGAATGCAATCATAGCCGCGGACATGATCTGCAATTTTTTGAACCGCCGATTGATTTTCAAAGGTGACCATTTGCCAAAAATCCAAAAAAATATGATCATTATCACATATCCGAGAACCATTGCCATTAACGGCGAAAAAATCAGAGATTTGAAAATTTTCAATATTCCATCAATCTTCAAAGCCGCCGGCCCACTTGACACCAATACCGCGCCAATAATTCCTCCCAACAAAGCGTGCGACGAACTGGAAGGAATGCCATAATACCACGTAAATAAATTCCAAAATATCGCACCAAACATTGCCGCTAATATTATTTCCGGGCTAATAAGTTTTGAGTCGGCAATGTCATCGCCAATGGTTTTGGCCACACCGGTGCTGTACATCGCACCCAAAAGATTCATAACTGCTGCCATCATTACAGCAACTTTCGGCGTTAAAGCACGGGTTGAAACTGCAGTAGATATTGCGTTCGCCGAATCATGAAATCCATTAATAAAATCGAAAATCAATGCCGAAGCTACGACAAAAATAATCAATATTAACGACATGCTAAGCATACTTCATCACCAAACCGCGGATAAAATGTGCAAAGTCATCGCAATGATCAAGCGCATTCTCCAATAATTCGAAAACTTCTTTCCATTTGATAACTTCTATTGGATCTGCACAATTGGCAAACAAACTTGCTAATTCTCGATTATAAATCCTATCGCCCTCATCTTCTAACTCAATGATATTGTAACACTGCTCCAGTATCTCTTCGCGATTTTTTTTGATGCTTTGCATAAATTTAAATATTAAAAATAGTTCGTCTACGCACGACGCCAATAATCTGCTCATTTCTACTGCACCAGCAATCGGTTTTTTGATTCTAAAAACCACCAGCCGATCCATTATTTCTTTTATCAATCCTACGAGATTTTTTAGTTTTTTGTTAATGGCAAATATTTCTTCCCGATCAATCGGTGTGATGAAACTTTGATTCAATTTGTCAATAACAGCTTCAGACAGCTCGATTGCAGCATAGTCAATATGCGATATTTTTTCGAAATTATCATTAATCAAATTCAAATCATCGAAAGCCGCAATCAACAATTCTGAACTCTGTTGCGACAATTTTGCCGAATCTAAAAACCACACAAAAAATTTGTCTTCTCGCGGTTTTAAAAACGAAAACATTTTACTATCCTCCGTGTTTTGATATAGCCGATTTAGTCTTTGCCGCGACACCGTAAATCTTATGCACTGGAACACCACAAATGGCCAGACGCACTCCTTTTTCCAGCGCAACGCCAAAAATATTATCGTTGGCTAACTCTTGCCATACTGCCTGCGGATTTTTAGCCGGAATTGTTATAAAAAACCCGGCACGATATGGAAGATATTCTAATTGACAAATCTGCGCTTCGGTCTCAAAAAGTTGTGTACGGGCAGTTATCATATCAATATATTGCTTTCTTTCGAATTCAGTATTGGCAAATAACGTTTGATCTTTGTATACATCAACCAATATCTGCATAGCACCACGGTTGCAATTTGACCACGCCGCACGCGCCGCACGCTCGTTGATTGTTTTGAATTCTTCAATCGCAGCTGCACTACTACTCACACCAACAAGCGCTCCGCAACGCTGACCATATAAAGTAAAGCTCTTTGACATTGAAAAAGCAATCAAGATTAGGATTTTTTTCGAAAGACCGCCAAATTTCCGCATAAACGCACGAACTTTGTTTCGTTCACCGGCAAAATCAATATAAGCTATATCGGCAACAAGCGTGATTTTTTTGTCAGTACGCCGTTGAGCGGTTGTTATCGAATCTATTACAACGTCCCATTCGGAATCCGTCAAGGAGTATCCAACCGGATTATGCCCCGGCGAATTGATTATTATCAACAAACTGTCTTGTTTGTCAATCAGCTGATTGACTTTAATATCAAAATCAACCGCATTAAAACCATGCGCTTCATTAAAAAACTCAAAGGTTTCGAACCGACGCTCGTTATTATCGGCCATTGTCCGGTACGGTCCCCAAAACCAATCATGTGTCAATATCGCATCATTTCTTTCGCTATAGCAAAATATCGAATTGCGAATAGCACCGGATCCACCGGGAGTTGCCACGACCGCAATATTGGCCTCTGGTCTGTTGTCCGCAAAAACTGCCTGCTCAACGGTCGCTAAATAATCCGGTGTACCGCTTATCGGTGCATATGCCGCAAAATCCGGCACCTTAAGCGAACGAAATAACCGTTCAACTGTAGGCAGACAAACCAGATTTTCATCTTCATCATACACTGCGCCTAACGTGGCGTTGACAATGCTTTTCTTGCCCAAATTTTTTATTGCTGCCACACAAGCGTTGCTTGCACCGAAAAATGGATCCGGCAAAACACGATTATCGATATGTGAAGCTGACATTCTCTCGGACATAACACTACCCTCTCTTAATATCACTTATTTGTTATTTTGTTGTATTGTAATTTATTTTATCTCGTCATCTTTGTCAAAAAATTTGTTGTGAATAGCATTTACAGCTTCTTTTAAATATTTATTGTGAATCAGACAAGAAATACATATTTCCGAAGTACTAATTACATCAACATTAATGTCGGCTTCTGCTAAAGCACCAAACATCATTGCAGCAACCGCCGGCCTTCCCATCATTGAAGAACCGACCACGGATACTTTGGCCATGTTTTCTTCGATAATAACATCTGAACATTTTATTTCAGCACTAATTTTTTCCAATACATTGCGGGTGTGAAACAGATCAGTACGTGGAACAGTGAACAGAATATCTTGTTTGCCAGTATCCACATCACGGTTACTCTGAACTATCATATCCACTTCAATATTGTTTTTTGCCATTGTTTCAAAAACCCTGAACGCAACACCGGGCGCATCAGGAACACCATGCAAAACAATTTTTACGACGTTATTATCATGAGCCACACCGCGAATAACATATTCCTTTTCGGACATCATAGTATACTTCCTCCGAATAATTGTTCCCTCTTCCATTGTAAAGGTTGAGCGGACATGAATATCAACTCCATAGTGCCCGCCCATCTCGACAGCGCGTGGTTGCATAACTACTGCGCCCAGACGGGCCATTTCCAGCATATCATCATAGGTAATTTCATTCATTTTGCGTGCTTTTTTTACAATACGCGGATCGGCGGTATATACGCCATCAACATCAGTAAATATCTCGCAAACATCGGCACGCAAGGCTCCGGCAAGACCAACGGCAGTTGTATCCGAGCCGCCACGCCCCAGTGTCGTAATATCACCGTCTTCGGTCACTCCTTGAAATCCGGCAACAATGACTATCTTACCATCATTTAGTGATTGTTGCACGCGAACAGGTTTAATTTCCTTGATCCGCGCTTTATTAAATATTTTGGTAGTTTTTATACCGGCTTGCTCGCCGGTATAAGACACTGCCGCCACTCCTAAACGCATAAACGTCATCGCCATTAATGCAATTGATACCTGCTCACCAGTCGCCAGCAACATATCCATTTCACGCGGAAAAGAATCCGCAGTGACAGCTTCTGCCAAAGTCAGCAAATGATCTGTGGAATCGCCCATCGCTGAAACTACCAACACAATTTTATCGTCCGGCTTTCTCTCAGCCAAAACACGGTTGCAAATATTCAACATTTTTTCTGGCGTTGCTACCGAACTACCGCCAAATTTTTTAACAATTAAAGCCATTGTTCCTCCGTGTAAAAAAAGAAAAGTGAACTGAAACACGACAGAAAAACTTCAAGTCGTGTCTCACTTCACAAAATTTCCGATCAAACCACTTTTATCTCTCGATCGTTTTCCCAAAGTCCATGAATGTTACAATACGCGGACGCGATGATGCTACCGCTAGTTTGTAATTTTATTTTAGTTACTGCCACCGGATCGCCGACAACCGGCCCTTCCCCGTGCGCGTTAAATTCGAATTTACCAATATCGAATGCAAATTTTCCTTCCAAAGGTTTAAAAAACAGCTGAATCCAACGAATATGATGCTCTACAGTATCAGGATGGGGAATTTCCTCGCCGACTGACACCGATATTGTAAATTTTTCACCGGCCACAACAGTATCGGGCGCATTAATGACTGGCACGTGTTTTTCAGCTTTCCAATCTGCGCTTTGAATGACGTCAGAAAATTTCATAACTACCTCCTACTTATAGATCAGCTATTTAGTGAAAGAACGGGTTTTTAACGAAAGCCAAATTTGGCTGGCATTGAATATCGATGAATATGTTCCGCAGAAAAAACCAATCAATAACGCCAAACTAAAATTCTTTGTTGATTCACCACCAAAAAAATACAACGAAGCAGTACAAAACATAACTGTTGAAACAGTATAAATCGAACGACGCATGGTCTGCCACAACGAAATATTCACTAGGGTTGGCAAGTCTTCGCCTTTTTTCATTTTTTTGAGATTTTCCCGAATTCTGTCAAAAATTACGATAGTATCATTAATCGAATAACCAAGTATTGTGAGTATCGCTGCAACAAATGTTGCATCGATTTCCCAGCCAAATATCGAAAACAATCCTAACACGATAAAAACATCGTGAAACAGCGCAATAATTCCGGAAATCGCAAAAGTAAATTCAAAACGAATAGTAATATACACAATCATTAGTGCAGCCGATATTAATACCGCTAATATTGCATTTCTGGTAAGCTCCGACCCGATAATTGCGCCGACTTTTTCCGCGCGCAACATATCATAGTCACCAATAGCAGTCTTTGCCTTATCCAACAAGGCTCTTTCTTCCGCGACATCCAAGGCGCGGGTACGAATAAGCACTTCCTGCCCTTTGTCACTTTCTTCACTTCCAACCATTTGAATTACCGGATTTTGTATATTTTCGGAATTCAAGAAAGTTCGCACCTGCTCAACCGTGACCGGCTGCTTAAATTTCAAATCCAGTAAAGAACCACCAGTGAAATCAATGCCTAAATTAAATCCTCTGAAACCAATAGAAACCAATCCCGGAATTAGAATAAGCAAAGAAAAAACAAACCAAATTATACGTTTATGTACCAAATCAAATTTTATCATTTCAATCATACCCCTACACGCCAAACTTCTTGCCGTCTTTGCCGCTAAAACCGCTAATTAACCATTTAAGCATAAACTGGGTTCCAACCAACGCGGTAGCAAGATTTAGCACAATACCTAACCCAAGATTAAGCGCAAAGCCTTTTACCAGACTTGTGCCAAGAATATACAAAATCGCCGCTGCAATAAAAGTTGTCGCATGAGCGTCAATTACGGTAGCAAAAGCCCGGGAAAACCCTGCATCCATTGCTGCACGTAACGTTTTTCCGGCGCGAAACTCTTCCTTGAAACGTTCAAATATTAAAATATTAGTATCCACCGCCATCCCCATTGACAAAATTAAGCCGGCAATACCAGGCAACGTTAACGTCGCTCCCAATAACTTTAAACACCCTAATAACAAAACTACATACAGCAATAACGCAACGTTAGCCACAAATCCGGCCATACGATACACTATTAACATGAATAACACAATGGCAACGATGCCGATCAAGAAAGCCCACTGACTTTTTGCTTTTGAGTCAGCACCAAGTGTAGGTCCGATAGTACGAGTTTCCAATATCTCGACTTTTACCGGCAAAGCTCCTGATCTAAGCAACACAGCTAACCTTTGTGCTTCATCAAGCGATTTTTCGCCGGTAATAATTGCCTTACCGTCAGGAATTGCCGATTCAACAATCGGGTTGGTCAACACCTGATTGTCAAGCAGAATGGCGATATGCTTACCGACATTTGCCGCAGTTGCATCCCCAAACAGCTTGGCTCCTTCAGCTGTGAATTCCAAATTGACAATTGCACGATTATTGCCATCCATTTGCGCTTTGGAATCCTTTAAGTCCTTTCCAGATAACAAAGATTTACCGGATTCATCTCTGAATTCCAGGTACCCGGTCTTGCCCAGCATTTCTATGGCCTTCTCCGGGTCTTTAACTCCGGGAAGTTCAACGATAATACGATGTGAACCTTGTTCGCGCTGAATAATCGGTTCGGTCAGTCCCAACCCGTTTACGCGCAACTCAATAATTTTCTGAACACGGTTCATAGCATCTTCGTCGACTTTAGCGTCTTTAGTGTCAACCGCCTGAACAACAACGTGTGTTCCTCCTTGCAAATCAAGGCCTTGCCGAATCGACATCGCCAACGGTTGAACAAAATATCCACACACTGCGATAATAATTACCACTAAAATAGCAAATCTACTGAAATTTCCCTTCCCCAAGGCAACCTCCATATCTCAATTTAACAGCGATATTATAGACTATTCACAAATAATATTCAACATAAAGCTTGAACTACAGTTTTTTCATTTCAAAACCAAACAATAACTAATTAACGCCACACTCACCCAAACAAATATTCATAGGCTTCAGGAAATTTTCTTGCCCAGTACGCTTCATTATGTTGTCCGTCTTCATCGATAATTAGTTTAACATTATGTCCACAATCTTTAAGAGCATTTGCTACTTCACAAACGTTCGGTGTAAACCGCGTAGCAATGTCAAAATCACAGTGCGCAGCCTCACTTTCACCGGCACAAATATAACATTTAATCGTCTGGTCAATCGGATGACATATTACTGTGTCAGCAGTCAAATACAAAGACGGTGAAAGCGCACCAACTAAACCAAAAACAGCAGGATACTTCAAGGCTGCATAAATTGAAGTTTGGCCACCAAATGAGCTTCCCATAATTCCTGTTTGCTCACGGTTGATGCATGTACGAAAATTGGCATCAATATATGGTTTTAAGGTCTCGACAATAAAATCAACATAATGATCGCAATCAATACAGCCCGGCGATAATTCTTGATTGCGAAATGTTCCGCTTTCGATACCGACAACAATTATACCGCGATCACAGTTTTCTCTTGAAAGTGCTTCTAGTGTATCATCAACACTCCACTCACCGCAGAATGATGTTTCCGGTGCAAACAAATTCTGTCCGTCGTGCATGTAGAGTACTGGGTAATCAATTTTAGATTCATCATAATTGCGCGGCAGATAAATCCAGATTTTCCGTTCGCGACTTAATTGCGGCATCATAAACTTCTCAATAATTTTGACGTTACCGATAACGCCACCAACATAAGATAATAATTCAATCATTTATCTTTCAATCCTTGACATAAACTTGTAATTTCCATAAAATAGTATCATAAACTCAACGAACAATAAATAGCATTCAGACCTTTGTCTAAAAAAAACTGCAAAGGCTGCTTTTTTTATTATGATGTAGGGGTGAAATTATGTTTGAAAAATATCAGCCGACACCTAAAGTATACGATGAAATGTTCAACAAAGATGGATCTGTTCGCCCTCACTATACTGAGTTGTACAAAACTTTTGACAAGCTTGACATGAAAAATCTTGCTGCCCGTCAAAACCGTATGGATGACGAGATGATAAAGCAGGGCATTACTTTCACGCTGTACAACGAAGATAGTAACGCGCTGGAGCGTACCATTCCTTTTGATATTATTCCAAGAATCATTAGTCATGACGACTGGACTTACATGCAACGCGGACTTAAGCAACGCGTAATCGCGCTTAATCGCTTCATTCATGATATTTATCACGAGCAAAGAATTTGCCGAGACGGCGTTGTACCCCGCAAACAAATTGTTACTAATAAATACTTTCGTCCTGAGATGATGCACCAAAATGTTCCCGGCGACGTTTATATCTGCTGGTCGGGAATTGATTTAATTCGCGCCGGTGACAGCGATTATTATGTACTGGAAGATAATTTGCGGACACCTAGCGGTGTTTCTTATCTATACAAGAATCGCTGGATGATGGAAAAACTTTTTCCAGAACTGTTTTTTAATTATCACGTTATGAATTTAGATCGCGGCTTGCACCTGTTCCTGCGCGCATTGCGCAGTATCGCGCCTAATAATAATTCTGATCCTACTGTCGTTTTGCTCACGCCCGGACGCTTTAATTCTGCTTATTTTGAGCACACCTTCCTTGCGCAAGAAATGGGACTGATACTGGCAGAAGGACAAGACTTAAAAGTTGTGAACAATAAAGTTTACCTTAAAACTTTACACGGATTGCGTCAGGTTGACGTAATATATCGGCGAATTGACGATGATTTTATTGACCCGTTGGCATTTCGTCCCGATTCAATGCTGGGCGTTCCCGGTTTAATGAACGCATACCGCGCTGGAAACGTCGCTTTAGCCAATGCACCGGGTACCGGCTTTGCTGACGATAAAGCGGTATATACCTACGTACCGGACATTATCCGTTATTACCTGAACGAAGAACCGATACTGAAAAATGTACCTACCTATACTTGCGCACTCGAAGATGATCGAAAATTTGTCCTAGATAATATTGAAAAAATGGTTGTAAAGGAAACGTCCCTTTCCGGTGGCTACGGTATGTTAATCGGACCGCACGCTACAAAAGAAGAACATGAACAATTTCGGCGGCAAATTTGTGAACGACCGGATGATTATATTGCCCAACCCACAATTCAGCTTTCAGCAGTACCTACCTTATGTGACGGTGTCATCGCTCCGCGGCGCGTAGATTTGCGTCCATATATTGCATTAGCTGCTAACGAAGAAATCAACATCATTCCGGGTGGTCTCACGCGCGTTGCGATGCGCGAAGGTTCGCTAGTTGTCAACTCCTCTCAGGGTGGCGGCAGTAAAGATACCTGGGTAATCGAAGAATAATAGTTTGGAGGTCTTATGATAAATGTCCGTGTCGCAGAATCAATTTATTGGACCGGTCGTTACACCGAAAGAATTATAAATCACACTAATCTTATCGATGTCAGTTTTCATAGTTACCTAAGCTGGACTGAAAACACTGATCTTCAAAACAACTTATGGCAACGATTGTTGAGCGTTCTTGGTGAAGCCGATGCTTATTGGGATAGATATAACTCTCTAAACACCCGTCATGTACTTAACTTCTTGACGCTTGACCGAACTTACGGCAATTCGATTATTTCTTGCGCAAGTAGTGCACGCGAAAATGTGCGTGCGATCCGTCAGGAATTACCCACGCCGTTGTGGGAAACGATAAATAGTTTTCACCTATGGTTGACTGCTGAAAGTCAGTCCAAACGGATTTTTGCGTCCGACTTCAAACCCTATGATTTTTACAAGGGAATAAAACAAGCAGTAACATTGTTCCATGGCATTGCTGAAACTACCATGATAAGAGATGAAGAATGGCGTTTGTTGCAATTGGGTCGCTATATTGAGCGCGCCGAGAACATTTCGCGGTTAGTGTTAATGATGCACCGTAACACTTTAGAAATGCGGCAGAATATAACCAACAACCGTTATCATCAGTTGACTGCAGCGCTTCGTGCTGTCGACGGATTGGAATCCTACCGGAAAATCAACGCTGATCGCGTCAGTTTGGCTGCCGCTGCCGCATTTCTTGTCGGACAACCACTTTTTCCGCGGTCGATACATTATAGTTTGACAATTTTTAGAAGAAATTTACTTGCGTTAGCCGCTCCAGCCGAGAATCTGCAATATTCGCCATTGGCGGATGTTGATGCACTGCTTGAGAAAATTGATGCCTACCGTGAGGAGGACTACAACCTTGATAGTCTCCCAGATATGGTTTGGAGTTTTCTTATTGCTTTAAATGTTATTGGAACAAAAGTTTACAAAACATATTTTCATGAGGTCGATACTATTCTATGAAATTGAAAATCATGCATCTCAACGAATATAGTTATGGTAATTTCATTACCGACGATGACAAAGAAACACATTTAGAACCTACTCTCATTGATAATAGTATCAACGAACTTCGGTTGAAACCACGCACTAATTATCGCCAGCACCTCGAATACTTTGATTTGCGAACTTCTCCTGCAGCTCCGGTTCGTTGGCATAAGGACTATTTTCATAGTGATATAGCTTGTTTTGAAATAGTAGAACCGCACGACCAACTTGCTATTATTACAACTTCAGTAGTTTTAACCGCGGAAAACGAACCACGTTCCGGTTATGTTCTCAAACCAGAAGATGAACGGGCATTATTAAACTCTTCGCAATTTCAAAATCGGTATGCGGAATATTTATATATGACACCACAAACTCTTATTACTAAATCGGTAGCTGAGTATCTTAAAGATTTATATAGCCAGTGTTCTACTTCATGCATCTACGATTATGTACGCAGCCTCACTCATCAGATTCATGAAACGTTTCTGTATCAGCCTGGATTAACCAATATCCACACAACTGTCGATGACACCGTGCGGTTAAAGGGCGGTGTCTGTCAAGACTTTGCTCACTTAATGCTGGCAACCTGCCGCAATATCGGCGTTCCCGCGCGTTATGTCAGCGGTTATCAATACATCGGCGATCTTCCGGAAAATGTTGGCAACGATAACTTGACTGTTGCTATGCATGCCTGGATTGAAGCATTTATTCCCGGCGCTGGTTGGCTGGGCTTTGATCCGACCAATGATAACATCATGAGTTGGCGGTATGTGAAGGTTGCAGACGGCCGAGATTATAGCGATATTGTTCCAATAAAAGGGGTATATCGCGGTAGTGCAATCCAAACTCTAAACGTAAAGGTTAAAATTGACAAACTTGATTAAACAAAAAAACCACCTTAACGGTGGTTTTTTTGTTTAATCACGCTAATATATTTCGTTAACAAAAATCGTCTGATCACGCGCCGGACCTACTGAAACGATTGCCAGCGGAACTCCGGCCAATTCGGCAATACGTTCAACATATTTACGAGCCTTTTCCGGCAGTTTTTTGTAATCACGAATATCGCTTATTGGAACTTCCCAGCCGGGAAGCGTTTCCAGAATCGGCACCATAGTTCCGAGTTTCTCCAAACTCGCTGGAAAGTCAGTTACAACAGTATCACCACATTGATAACCAGTACAAATTTTCACTTCATCCAGTTCATCAAGGATATCTAGTCTGGTAATAGCTAAATATGCCAAACCATTTACCGATGCCGCATATTTTATCATGACCATATCCAACCAACCACACCGCCGCGGACGACCAGTGGTCGTTCCATATTCCTTACCAGTATATTGAATATACTGGCCCACTTCATCATCCAATTCAGTAGGAAAAGGACCTTCGCCTACTCTGGTAGTGTAAGCCTTCACCACGCCAACTACTTTGTCAATTTTTGTCGGGCCAATACCAGCACCAACACAGGCGCCTCCGGCAGTAGGGTGTGACGATGTTATGTACGGATAAGTACCATAATCAACATCAAGCAAAGTTGCTTGCGCGCCTTCTAAAAGAACTTTCTTACCAGTGGTAATCGCTTGATTAACATAAGGAATCGTGTCACAGATATACGGGCGCAACTCTTCGCCATATTGCAAATATTCTTGATAAATTGCTTCGGTTTCAAAACCGGTTTCGTTATATATTTTCTCAAAATATTGATTTTTCGTCTCTAAGTTAGCGGCGATTTTTTCCCGCAACAACTCCGGCTCTAGCAAATCAGCAATTCTAATACCTACACGATTATGTTTGTCGGCGTAACAAGGACCAACACCACGCTTGGTGGTGCCGATTTTATTTTTTCCAAGAGCTTCTTCCTGCACCTCGTCGAGCAAACGATGGTACGGCATTATTACATGCGCCCGATCAGAAATTTTTAACTCAGCTACTTTTATTCCCTTAGCCTTGATATCCCGCAACTCTTTTAGCAGCACCGGCGGATCTATAACCACGCCATTTCCCAAAACACAAACTTTGTTTTCGTATAAAATTCCTGAAGGCAGCAGATGCAGTTTAAATTCTTTACCATTAGTTATTACTGTATGTCCCGCATTATTTCCACCCTGATAACGCACAACAACATCCGATTTTTCGGCAAGATAATCAACAATTTTCCCTTTACCTTCATCGCCCCACTGAGTACCTAGAATAACTGCTACAGGCATATGTCCTCCTATAACCCGAATCGTTTCATAATCGTATCAATGTGTTTAAGATAATGTGTACATTCAAAACAATCTTCAATTTCTGCCTTAGTTAGATAGCGGGCAACATCCGGATCACTGATGAAATTAGTTTTAAAATCAGCGCCATGTAACCAACGAGACATTGCATTGCGTTGCACCCATGCATACGCGTCCTCGCGCAACACGCCTTTTTCGACTAACGCTAACAATAAACGTTGGCTGAAAATTAATCCGCCGGTTTTTTCCAGATTATTCTTCATCGCTTCCGGATACACAAGCAAATTATCCATAACCCGCGTCATCAATTTTAGCACATAATCCAGCAGAATGGTAGAGTCGGGAAGAATAACCCGCTCTACTGACGAATGTGATATGTCACGTTCGTGCCATAACGCCACGTTTTCCATCGCGGCCAAGGCGTTACCACGCAAAACCCGCGCCAACCCGCTAATTCGTTCACAAGTAATCGGATTACGTTTATGCGGCATCGCCGAAGAGCCTTTCTGACCGCTTGAAAAATACTCTTCCGCCTCACGAATGTCAGTCCGCTGCAAATTACGAATTTCCGTAGAAAACTTTTCCAGACTACTACCAATTATCGCAATGGCTGTCAAAAACGTAGCATGGCGGTCGCGTTGTAACACTTGAGTTGAGGCTTTTGCAGGCCGCAGCCCCAGTTTCTCACAAACGTATGACTCGATAACCGGTTCAGCAAAAGCATAAGTTCCAACCGCCCCGGAAATTTTCCCTACCGAAATTGTGTCAATCGCCTGCTCCAGACGAGTAATAGACCTGGAAACTTCATCTAGCCAAACAGCCATTTTTAAGCCAAAGGTCATTGGTTCAGCATGAATTCCATGTGTTCGGCCAATCATAACTGTGTACTTATGCAAACACGCTTGTTTTTCGATTGCGGCATATAATCCCTGCAAATCCTTCAAGAGTAATTCTCCAGCTTGTTTACACATCGAGCATAACGCAGTATCTTTAACGTCGCTGGAAGTCATTCCCATATGAATATATTTTGATGCATCACCCACATATTCGGCAACACAAGTCAAAAAAGCTATGATATCATGATTGGTTTCGCGTTCAATTTCTTTAATACGCTCTACTGTAAACTTTGATTTGGTTTTGATGTCTGCCAATGCCGCATCTGGAATCAATCCAAGTTTGTTCATTGCTTCACAAGCAAATATTTCCACTTGTAGCATCGTCGCAAATTCATTTTCTTCAGTCCAAATTTTGGCCATCTCCGGGTTAGAATATCTAGAAATCATTATCCAGTCCTCCTGATTTACCGACTGATTATTTCAGTTGCGACCAATACTCCAGCAGCCGAGGCTTGCGCTAATCCACGCGTAACACCCGCTCCGTCACCAACCGCAAAAAGATTGCTTACTTGTGTTTCAAGTTTGTTGGTCAATTGCAAACGGTTTGAATAAAACTTCACTTCAACACCATACAATAACGTATGTTTACTGTTAACACCAGGAGCGAGTTTGTCCATCGCAGCCAACATTTCTATAATCGCGGTTAAATGACGATAAGGCAGCACCAAACTCAAATCACCCGGTGTGGCACTGGCAAGCGTAGGTGTTACCATCCCGCGCTTAATACGTTCCGGCGTCGAGCGCCGACCGCTTAACAAATCACCCAGTCGCTGTACAATTACTCCACCGCCAATCAAGTTTGCCAGCCCGGCAACTTCTTTACCATATTTAATCGGTTCCTTAAATGGTTCAGTGAATTTTTTAGAAACTAAGAGCGCGAAATTAGTGTTATCGGTTCGCTTTTCAGCGTAACTGTGTCCATTGACGGTTATCAAACCGTTAGTGTTTTCAGTAACTACCGCGCCATATGGATTCATACAAAAAGTTCGCACTTCATCGTCAAAAGTCTTGGTATGATAAATCAATTTAGACTCATAAACGACTTCTGTAATATCCTCCAAGACCACCGCGGGTAGTTCAACGCGCACGCCGATATCGACTGCATTGCTAGTCATCGTCAAATTAAGCTTAGTCGCTTCTTTCGAAAACCATTCCGCCCCCTCGCGTCCCGGGGCCGCAATCACGTATTCGGCGTACAATTCTCGCCCATCTTCCAATCGCACACCAACAACTTTATTGTCTGCCACCACTATTTCTTTAGCAGCGCACAAACAATTAATGCTGGAATTTTTTTCTAAATAATCGTACATCCGTTTTAGTATTTTCATACAATTATCTGTACCCAAGTGCCGGATACGCGCTTCCAAAAATTGTAGTTCAGCAGCAGTCGCCTTGCGCTTTAGCTCACGAATCTTTTCAGCAGGTTCGCTGCCAAAAACGCGATCCGGGGCGCCAAATTCTACGTAAATATTATCAATATATTCAATCAGTCGCTGCAGTTCCTGCTTACCAATATATTCGTCAAGAACGCCGCCAAAGGCAGTTGTCAAAGTCATTTTCCCATCAGAAAATGCACCGGCACCGCCCCAGCCAGACATGATATCGCACGGATTACAACCGACACAGCTAACTGATTGCTCACCAGCCAAACATTTGCGCTTGTTAATCGATCGGCCTTTTTCCAGAATGCAAACATTTTTGCCAGCTCGAACGAGCTCAATTCCTGCAAAAATTCCGGCCGGCCCGGCACCAATAATTATGACGTCAAACTTTTTCATTCGCACCTCACAAAAAAATGTCCAAAGCTTCACGAAGAAACTTTGAACATTGTGTTTCCCTGCCGAAGTATAGCAAAACAATTCTTTTCAGTCAATATAATAATCAACAATGGCCTTTTTCTGATTCACCATTATTTGGCAAGTTCGATTAGTGTTTTAACCATTGAACCACTCGCGCCAGCCGGATTGATTCCTAACGCTGTATCATTCCAGGCTGTTCCGGCAATGTCGATATGCACCCAAGGGCAATTATCGACAAATTCGCCAATAAACAAGCCACCCGCGATGGCACCGGCAACCACTGAACTGTTCTTCAAATCAGCAAACGGCGACTTTAATAGCTCTTTATACTCGGAATAGTTGGGAAATCGCCATAGTCTCTCGTCAGCAGCTACCCCCGCTGAAACTATTTTATAACACCATTCAGAATTATTGTCTACAATTCCAGCTGTCAGATTTCCCAAAGCTTGACGGCAAACACCAGTTAATGTGGCCACATCAACCACGCGTGTTGCCCCAAGATGTACAGCATAAGTGACAGCGTCGGCCAAAACAATTCGACCTTCGGCATCGGTACTATGGACTTCCACCGTTTTACCGGACATAGTACGGATTATTTCACCGGGTTGCAAAGCGCTTCCACTTGGCATATTCTCACAGAGCGTCAATACCGCCATAATATTGGCCGGCAATCCCAGTTGAGCGATTGCCTTCATCGCGGCCAATACTGCTGCCGCTCCAGCCATATCACGTTTCATTATAGTCATCATGGCCGGTTGCTTCAGCGACAATCCGCCGCTGTCAAAAGTAATGCCCTTCCCAACATAAGCGGTCATTTCGCTGCTTTGCGGAGCTCCATAATATTTTATGACAACCAATTTAGGTGCTTCAGAACTACCTCTGGCTACCCCGAGTAGCCCCCCCATATCCAATTCTTGCATTTGCAATCGATTTAAAATACTACACTCAAGTTTGTATTGTTCAGCAATTGCCCTGGCTTCATCCGCCAAAAAACTTGGCGTGCAAACTGAAGGCGGAAGATTGGTCCACTCTCGGGCAAGATTAATGCTTTCAGCAGAAATTACTGCCGCCTGAACCGCGTTCTCGATTTCGATACTATTTGCCGCAATTACTTCAATTGACACCAATGATTTTCGTTTTTTAGACAGATAAGTGTCGAACTCATAATTTCCTAAGGTTATTCCTTCAACTGCAGCAACGATACTTTCACCACTGAGTTCAACAGTATCAATAGCAACAGTCTCAACTTCAAGCAGTCGTAGTTTTCTGCCTAATGTGCCAAAACAATTACGCACATCACGCCGTTCTACCGAGCTCTTACTGCCTAAACCAAGTAAAGCAACTTTTTTATCACCAAATGGAATAAAAGTCATTTCATTTGGTTTAGTTGATGATTCTATGCCATTGGCAATGTTGCTGAACATGTTCATGCTTAATTCATCCAAATCGGCCAAAGTTTCCTTCAAGTTGCTTTCAACAAATATCGGCACAACAAGTATTTGCGCCATACTATCACCTATTCTCTGGCTACTTATTCTAACATTCATAGTTTTAATCCCTTTCTAAATAGAACTAGCAAATCACTTTTTACCAGTGCTACCAAATCCACCGTTGCGGGTGGTATCGGTTTGATCATCGTCTGCAATCAAGTATTTATAAAATATTCCTTGTGCAATTCGCTCACCGGCAGTAATAGTCACCGCAAAATCACTCATATTAACTAAAGCAATCATTACATGGCCCTCGTTATCAACGTTGTTATAATAATCACTATCAATAATCCCTTGTGAATTTGCCAGCATCAAGCCACTTTTCAAGGCTAATCCCGACCGGATATGTAATCCCAGATACTCATCTGGCTGCATATAAGCCTTAATTCCGGTCGGAACCAAGCCAATTTTATGCGGCTCAATTGTCACTGTCACGGCAGCAGCAAAATCATAACCGGCACTAAATTTCGTTTTTCTGCAAGGAATAACCGCGAACGGATAAAAATATTTTTCCACCAACTCAAACCCTCTTAATTTCATCAATCCTCCATAATTTTTAAGTAATCATAATAACTCAGCATATCAACCAGCGACAACACATTTTTCGACAATCCGTTAACGATAACTATCTCGCCTGGCATCAGCAAATCACTGACGGAAATTTTTAGTGTTGTTGCGAACTTAGCCTCCAGTCGCCTGATATTATCTTTGCGCTGACCAACTACTTTTGATAATTCGCTTTTACTGCAAACAAAACTATCCACGCCATAATTTTTTATCAACAAATATAATAAACAATAAAACCCAACGCTATCAACCATTTCGCCAAATGCTGGATGAAACGGCCCGGCAACGACTTGTCCGTTTCGTAGCTCATCACTCGGTTGTATACCGGTACGGATAACTCTTATACCTTGAGAACGGGCAACTAATTTCAGCCAACTTGCAGTAACTAACGCCTGCTTCATAGTTTGCGGATTATATCTGCCCTCAAAAAATAGTTGTTCCAGTTTTGTGCCTCGGAGTACGAGCGTCGGATGAATTCGCAGCATGTCAGGAGCGAGTTGCATTAAACGTTGCAACGTCAGCAAATAAGTTTCTTGAGTTTCGCCCATTAATCCAGTCATGAGGTGTATTCCAGCAATCAATCCGGCATTTTTAACCCGCTGAACGCTATTTACAACAGCTTCATATGTATGACGGCGATTATTGGCTGTCAGTACCGAATCGCAAAGCGATTGAGCGCCGATTTCCACTTCAGTAACGCCATGATTTTTTAGCTGCTGCACAGTCTCTATGTCCAATGCATCCGGGCGCGTTGACACCCGGATACTGGAAACAGTTCCTCTATCAACAAGAATCTTGCCAAATTTTAATAACGCCAACCGCTGTTCGAACGGTATCGACGTAAAAGTACCGCCATAATATGCGAGCTGTATATCAGTGTTTCTTAAATACTCCAACTGGCGATTTATTTCTGTCGTAACTTCCGCTAGCAAAGCACTGCAGCAATTACTCTCCACAGCGCTTTGATTACAAAATACACAACGATCACTGCATCCGGCATTCGCTAAAAAAATCGGTAATATTGTTTTTTTCATAATTCTCACAATTTTCGTGAATAAAAAAAGCAGCTTACGCCGCTTTTGATTATAACCCAATTATTTTGATTTTTCTACTTTTTGCAAGGCTTGTTTTGCAGCCGATTGCTCTGCGTTTTTTTTACTTCGCCCGCTTCCGTAACCATATTTTTCTTTTTTGATAAAAAGCGCTACTTCATAATTCTTATCGTGATCCGGACCGCTGCAAGAAACAACATTATACTCAATATCATCGCTTTGCAAGCCTAAATCGTTTTGAACATATTCCTGCAACTCGCTCTTATAATCACTGCGCTGTTCCGTACGGCGCAGCTCTTCGCCAAATATGCGGTTAACAAAATTAAGCACTGCATCATATCCCTGATCAATATACAATGCGCCGATTATGGCTTCGAATGCATCAGATAATATCGACGCTCGTTCACGCCCGCCAGTAACATCCTCGCCTTTACCCAAGCGCAGATACTTTCCAACGGAAAACTCGCTGGCTTTTGCCGCCAGCGACTTTTCACAAACCACATTTGAACGCCTTTTTGTCATCTCACCTTCAGGCATATTGACGCTATGTTTAAACAGATTATCGCTGACGCATAACTCAAGAACCGCATCGCCGAGAAATTCCATCCGCTCATTGTTGCAACCATCTGTTCGCTTCTCGAAAGAGAACGAACTATGTGTTAACGCCGTTTCCAGAATAGCAGTATTGTGAAATTTCACTCCCAATAGCTGTTCCAGCTCGCTTAAATAATCGGAATTATCAGCCATTATATTTTTTTACGGCAAGCGTAGCATTATGTCCACCAAAACCAAACGAGTTAGTCAGAGCTGCGCGCACAGTCATTTTCGCTGCTTTATTAGCTACATAATCCAAATTCATATCGGGTTCAAGATTTTGAATATTCATTGTCGGCGGTACAATATCGTTCATTACCGTCAAGGCAGTGGCAATAAATTCCACACCGCCTGACGCTCCCAATAAATGCCCGACCATTGATTTGTTAGAACTGACCTTCATTTTATAAGCGTGCTCACCAAACACTGTTTTGATAGCTTGAGTTTCGTTGCGATCATTTATCGGCGTAGATGTTCCGTGCGCGTTAATATAGTCAACTTCTGTTATAGCAAGATTAGCATCTGAAAGTGCTAATTCCATACATTTCGCAGCCATCTCCCCTTCAGGCGCCGGGCAGGTAATATGGTAAGCGTCGGCGTTAGTGCCATAACCGACAAGTTCGCAATAGATATGCGCGCCGCGATCCAGTGCATGTTCTAGCGACTCCAAAACGACGATGCCGGCTCCTTCGCCAAGTACAAATCCGTCACGATCTGCATCAAATGGACGTGAAGCAGTTTGCGGATCATCATTACGCGTAGACATCGCTTTCATATTTTCGAAACCGGCAATACAAATTGGTGTTACCGCTGCTTCCGTTCCACCCGTAACCATTACATCCGCGCTTCCGCGCTGAATTATTTTCATAGCTTCGCCGATTGAATTTGTACCACTCGCACATGCAGTAACGATTGGGAAACACGGTCCTTGGAGTCCAAAAATCATTGATACCATACCACTCGGCATACTCGGAATTATCATCGGAACCATCAGCGGGCTAACCCTCGAGTGTCCTTTGTCAAAAAGCTTTTGGAAATTATCGCCAAGGGTTATTATACCGCCCATTCCCGTCCCGACTAAAGTACCAATACGCGTTTTGTCTTCGACGGCTAAATCAATTTTACTATCATCAAGCGCCAGTTTGGAAGCGGCAACTGCAAATTGAGTCACCCGATCCATACGCCTCGCTTCTTTTTTGTCCATATACTGCGCAGGATCAAATTCCTTGATCTCTGAAGCAATTTGCGTTGAATAGCCTTCTGGATCAAAAGCCGTTATTCGCGCGATTGAAGATTTTCCTGCTAAAAGATTATCCCAAAAAAGTTCATATCCAATTCCAAGTGGCGTCACAGCGCCAAGTCCGGTAACTACTACACGTTTATTCATTATTCCTCCAAAAAAACTGATTATTATATACTATTATTAGCTGGTGCTAATAGAAAGTAAAAAAGAAAGCCTCGCTAAGCGAGGCAGAGGCTTACGCCTTTTTCTCATCAATTAACTTTACTGCGTCTTTAATTGCTTTAATTTTTTCCGCCTCGTCATCAGGAAGTTCAATTTCAAACTTCTCTTCAAACGCCATCATCAATTCAACAATATCCAACGAATCAGCGCCTAAATCATCGATGAAAGTTGATTCCATCGTGATATCATCGGCTTTAATTGTAAGTTGCTCAGCAACTATAGTTCTTACTTGATCAAACGTTGACAAATCATTCACCTCCTTTAACGCTACTTAGTATATTACATTACCATTCCGCCGTCAACATTTATGACTTGTCCAGTAATGTAACTTGCAAAATCAGAAGCCAGGAAACCAGCAATATACGCTACATCATCAGCTTTCCCCAATCTCGCCAACGGTATTTGTGAAACTAATTGTTCAACAACTTTTTCGTTTAATTCAGCGGTCATATCAGTAGAAATAAATCCCGGAGCAATTGCATTTACACGAATATTTCTAGCAGCCAGCTCTTTTGCCAAAGATTTGGTAAGACCAATAACGCCAGCCTTCGCGGCGGCATAATTTGCCTGACCGGCATTACCAATCTGACCGATTACTGAAGTCATATTAATAATACAGCCCGAGCGTTGCTTCATCATCGGTTTTACGACAGCTTTGCAACAATTATACACGCCTGTCAAATTGGTGTTAATAACGGCATCCCATTCTTCCTGCTTCATCCTCATCAACAAATTGTCTCTGGTTATTCCCGCATTATTAACCAGAATATCTATTCTCCCAAACTTTTCAACTGTAGCCGCAATCATTGCTTCACAGGCAGTTGCATCTGAAACATCCCCTTTAAACAACAACACCTCAACACCAAGCGCTTCAGCGACGCGCTTACTCTCTTCAGCGGCACCAATGTTCCCGGCATAATTGATAACTATGTTCGCCCCTTGACCTGCCAACTGCGCAACAACTGCACGACCGATTCCGCGTGAGCCACCGGTAACAACCGCTACTTTATTATCTAATCGCATTTTTTCTCCTTAAGCAATTCAAGCATTTTGGCTATTGAGGCTTCGTCATCAATACCAATCGCAGTAATATCAGGCGCAATCTTTTTCATAAAACCCGCTAGCGGTCCGGCGCCGACTTCAATTACGAAATCAACACCTGTATTCACAATTTGGGCAACGCTATCTTCCCACAGCACTGGAGAAGCCACTTGATGCACCAGTTTAGCTTTCAGCGTCGCCGCAGTTTTCGATGCCCTGGCATCCACATTGCTAATAATCGGAATCAGTGAATCGGAAAAATCAACAGTATCCAATACTTTTTCCAATTTTTCTGCTGCAGGTTTCATCAATAAACTATGAAATGGCGCACTTACCGGTAGAAGCAACGCACGCCGCGCTCCCGCGGCTTTCAGTTCTTCACACGCTTGATTCACCGCTGATGTGATACCGGCAATTACGATTTGACCAGGCATATTAAAATTCACGGCTTGCACTAAGCCAGTTTCTCCAGTAATTTTTGTGCAAATTTCGATTATTCTATCACGCTCTAATCCGATAATCGCCGCCATAGCCCCCTCGCCGGCCGGAACCGCTTCTTGCATAAATTCGCCCCGGGCTCTAACCGTTTTAACTGCATCAGCAAAACTCAAAACTTTACCGGCGACTAGCGCACCATATTCGCCCAAACTATGGCCTGCGGCGCAATCCGGCTTGATTCCCAATTCTTCTAACACTGCAAGTGCAGCAGCGCTTACCGTTAATAACGCCGGTTGCGTATTCATGGTCAACTTCAAGTCTTCTTCGGGACCGTTAAAACACATGTCAGTTATTGAAAACCCCAAAGTTTTGTCAGCTTCTTCAAAAACAGCGCGCGCAACAGAATATTTATCGAATAAATCCTTGCCCATACCAATCTTTTGGGCTCCTTGTCCGGGAAATAAAAAAGCGATTTTAGCCATAATTCCTCCAAATATTATCGAGCTCAGCGCATAACCACAGTTCCCAAAGTCAGTCCTGCGCCAAAGCCGCAACAATCAATTAATAGTTCTTTTCGTTACTAATCCCCATTAAGACAATAACATAATAAATTTTGCCCGGAATATCTCCTGGGCGTTTTTTAAGGCTGTAACCTTCACCCTGTATATATCGTCAACGCGTCCTGTGAGTTCGGCTCTTGCGAAAATTTTATCACCTGCTTCAACCTGACCAATAAATTTTAAATAAACTTCACCTAAATATGCACTGGGCGCATTTAACAATGCCAACGAAAGCGCAACCGCCTGCTTGTATAAGCAATATCCTTGCTCTAACTTACTTTTATCCATCACCATCTGCGGAGTGATCTCCAGCATCGACATCGCAAAATTTGAAATATTCAACTCCAACAACTCGCCCATATCTTGATTCAGGCGAATTGCAGCGTGCAGTTGCTCTTTTGGCTCTTTAGCCAAACGCTTGGCTCGTTCTCGAACCTCAGGAATATTAAGCGCAACCCGGTCTAAACGCACCGTTTGGATACTTACTGCGAAAAGTTCCGAAAGCTCCCCGTCAGTCAAAAACGGATCAAGTTCAATTTTTTGTTTAAGCAGTTCTCGTCTGGCATCTTTATCATTTCGTAATTTTTTCATTTTTGTTACCTACTACTAAAACCTAGTCCTAACGCATTATATTACGCTGACGTGAAAAAATCAAGAAAAAAGGCGAGCTTTCGCCCGCCATAAATCTGTTACCCTATTCAGCAACTACAACTGCTTTGCCGTTGTAATGTCCACATTCCGGACATACACGATGTGGCATTTTCACCTGATGACATTGCGGACAACTAACCAAATTGGGAACTTCAAGTTTCCAATTCGCGCGTCTTTTATCACGACGAGCCTTAGATGTTTTTCGCTTTGGTACTGCCATTTTAGCACCTCCTTGTAGCTATATGCCTTACCCGAAAGGCTAATTATTTATCAACTTTGCAAGTTTGGCAAATTGCGGGTTAATTTTTTCCTCGCCACAACGGCACTGTTTTTCATTGAAATTATTGCCACAGTCTGAACACAATCCTTTGCATTCGTCTTTGCACAATAACTTCCCGGGAATATTGACATGAATGTTTTCCACGACAGCGATCGACAAATCAACTTCATTGTCTTTAATTACGAATACATCATCGTTGTCAGTATCAGCGTTATACGCAAATTTTTCTTCAAATTCGATTTTATAACAATGCTCGAATTTTTCTAAACACCTGTCGCATACACTAGCTGCGCAAAACTTAATTGTTCCGGTGACAAAATACGATTCAAACTCGTTTTTTATCTGACCCTGCACCAAAATCTCTGATATAATCGAGAATTTGCCATCAAAGAAATCTAGGCACTTTTGAGAAGTCTGCATTGAAAAATCAATGCTATCACCGTTTTTACCAACAATACTTCCAATATCAATCTTCAACAGTCCACCTGCACCTGATATATTATATTCACGCAATGAACAAAAGTCAATCTAAAAATTAGTCAACCAACGGTGCGCATATATCTCTTGTGTCACGAGCAATTACCAGCTCTTCATTTGTAGGAATAACAAATATTTTCACTTTGCTGCCTTCAACACTGATTTCTTGCGCTACTCCGCGGATATTGTTACGCTCTTCATCAATACGGGTACCCAAATATTCTAACCCGTTACAAATCATGTCGCGCATCTCTATCGAATTTTCCCCAAGTCCGGCGGTAAATACTATCGCGTCCACACCACCCATAACTGCTACATAAGCGCCGATATACTTGCGTACCTCTCCGGAAAACATATCCAACGCCAGTTGTGCGCGCTCATTTCCTTCTTTCGCTGCTTTCTCGATATCGCGAAAATCGGACGAAACACCGGAAATACCCAACACGCCGGATTTTTTATTCATGATATTATCAACTTCTTCAAGCGACATACCGGTTTTTTTCATCATGTAAACCGGTATCGCCGGATCAATATCGCCGCAACGAGTTCCCATAATCAAACCCTCCAGCGGCGTAAATCCCATGCTGGTTTGAATTGAACGACCATACTTGACAGCAGCAATACTTGCGCCATTTCCCAAGTGGCAAGTAATAATCCTCAAATCACTGGCATGTTTTCCCATCAATTCACCACAACGTTGCGATACATATTTGTGGGAAGTACCATGGAAACCATAACGACGAATTCCATAGTCGGTATAAGCTTCGTACGGCAAACCATACAAAAATGCCGCTTTAGGCATCGTTTGATGAAACGCCGTGTCAAATACACCAACTTGAGGAACTTTTGGCATTAACTCTTTACAAGCGTTTATACCAACAATGTTTGGCGGATTGTGCAACGGCGCCATCTCAACACACTCTTCAAGTGCGCGCATCACTTCTGAAGTTACCAAAACCGAACTGGCAAATTTTTCACCACCATGAACAACACGATGGCCAATAGCGGATATTTCATCCATACTTTTTATCACACCATGTTCTTCATTGACTAGCGCATCCGTTACCATTTGAAGCGCCACTGCATGATTTGGAATATCTGCAGTTATCACGACCTTATCGCGCTCACCCGGACAATGTGTCAAAATCGAACCACTCATACCAATACGCTCGATTAAGCCTTTAGCTAAAACAGTTTCGTCGTCCATATCAAACAATTGATACTTCAAAGACGAACTTCCGCAGTTAATTACAAGTATTTTCATGAAACCCTCCAATTACTTTATTGAGTCATAAATTTCTGTTGCTAAATATTCGTCATACTATCCAACAATCCCTGCAATATCGAGTGAATTTTTAAAATGTTTTTTTGCGCAATAATTGAGAATATCCACTCCGTGCGTTCGAACAATTTTTGCCGCGTAATGTGTCACATGGCCGGCTGCACCTTTGGGCAGTTGAACGGCAAATTCATCATCGAGTTTTTCTAATCCCTGCAAAAAAAGCGCCCGCGCCAACACTGAAGCTGCCGCAACGGCAATATCGCTCTCTGCCTTGGGGACATTAATCAACTTTACACTTTTGGGCAATTCAAACCACTTGGCAAGTGTGGCATCAGCGGTAAACTTATCAACTATATATTGTTCAATATCCGGATTCTGTTGAAACAATTCGCGTGCGGCCTGCGCATGCAATTGCGCAAGTATATCATTCAAATTATGGCCGATTCGGGAAAATTCAGAATACTTAATGTTATAGTCTTTGGGAAACAATACCGCTTCGGAATAGAAAACGTTATCAAGCCATTTAATTTTTTCAGCCAGCTGAACAACTTTCTCGTCACCGAGTTTTTTACAATCGCGGACACCGATTTCCTTCAACCGCTGCGCACTGGTTTTATCAACGCTTACTGCGGCTACTGCCAGCGGTCCAAAATAATCTCCTTTGCCAGCTTCATCTGAACCGCCCCAAACTGCAGCAGGTGCTATTTCAAATTTCCCGGTTTCTCGTATAACTGTTCTTGTCGAATCAAAGATTAGCAAGTGGCGCTTCAGCTCGGAGTCAGCACCGCCGACTACCACGCTTACACCTCTTTTACCTTGATAAACATTGACACTGACTTGCGAATTATTATCCGCTATTTTTAACTGCACTCCGTAATTTATTGGTTTTTCAGAAATTACCATAAAGCAATTTTCGAATGAAAATTGCTTTATGGATTTAATTTTGTCAGCAATATTCACAGCACTCGCTTTCAAACAAACAACCTCGGACAAGCCAAGGTTGTAAGAATTATTATTTTACTGCTGCTGCGCCACATTCAAAAGCTTTTTTGTTGATGCCAATCACTTCCGGTTTTGCTACAAATTTTTTCTCGAAAGCCAAAATTAAAGACTCCGGCTTTATTAGCGGTACAATTTTCAGTAACGCACCCAACATCACGATATTGGCAGTCTTTGCGTTTTTAAGATCAGCCGCGATATCATTTGCCGCTACGCCAAAAAACTTAACGTCCGCCCTTGTTTGCAAACGGTCGACTATTGACGTATTTGTCAAAACAACACCGTTGCTTGCCATCATCGGCTCGAATTTTTCAATTGACGGATTATTCATAGCAACCAATACTTGCGGCGTACTAACCAACGGATTACCAATAACTTCGTCGGAAATTATCACCGCACAATTTGCGGTTCCACCCCGCATCTCCGGCCCGTAGGATGGCATGAAAGAAACTTTTTTCCCTTCCAGCATTCCGGCGTAGGCCAGCAATTGTCCGATTATCATTACGCCTTGACCGCCAAAACCTGATATAACTACTTCATATGTCATTTCGCGGCCTCCTCATAATCCTTATATACTCCGAGTGGATAATACGGTATCATGTTTTTTTGTAACCAGTCAAACGAAACAACCGGAGTCAATCCCCAATTTGTGGGACAAGTTGAAAGAACTTCCACCAAAGAATAGCCAATTCCATCAATTTGACACTTGAATGCCCGCTTAATCGCCTCTTTGGCCTTTGCCATATTAGCCGGTGTATCTACCGAAACCCTTGCAATATATTTTGCTCCATCAAGCGTAGCCAGCATTTCAGAAACTCGGATTGGAAAACCAGCAGTTTTCACATCTCGGCCATACGGTGATGTTGTCGTTTTTTGACCGGGCAAAGAAGTCGGTGCCATTTGACCGCCTGTCATTCCATAAACAGTATTATTGATGAATATAGTTGTAATTTTCTCGCTGCGTGCCGCAGCGTGAACAACTTCTGCCGCTCCAATCGAAGCCAAATCACCGTCACCCTGGTACGAAAACACTACAGCATCCGGATGCACCCGTTTTATGCCGGTAGCCACTGCCGGAGCTCTTCCGTGCGCAGCCTGTTGAAAATCACAGGTAAAATAGTTTTGAGCAAGCACCGAACAACCAACTGGTGATACTCCGATTGTTTTGTCTGCAACGCCAAGCTCTTCTAGCGCTTCCGCAACCAGTCGGTGGATTATCCCATGTGCACATCCCGGACAATAGTGAGTGTAATTTTCACTCAACAAGCTCGGTCGGCCAAATACTTTTTTCTCCATACTACACCGCCTCGCTAACGCGAATTATTTCTTTTATCATTTGATCAACAGTCGGAATTACTCCGCCCATTTTACCGCATAAATACACTGGCCGGCGATTGACTACCGCAAGCATTACATCTTCAATCATCTGCCCGGCACTCATTTCAGCAACTAAAAACTTCTTAGCTGTCGGTATCAAGTTTTGTATTGCCATGTAAGGAAATGGCCAAAGCGTTATCGGTCGCAACAATCCAACGCGCAACCCTTTTGCACGTAATTTATCGATAGCGCCGTGTGCAATTCTGGACATTATTCCGTAACCAACAACAACAATATCTGCATCATCCGTTAAATACGAGTCGAATCTAACTTCATTATTGGCTATAGTGGCAAATTTTTCTTGCAGCACGACATTATATTTTTCTAAATCTTCAGCCTGCAGAAACAATGAATTTATGACATTCGGCCCACCTGAAGTACGTTTTGCGCGAGTAGTAGTTGCCCATTTGCTTTTATCTACATTTCGTTCAACAGGTTCTGGCAACACTGCAGGTTCCATCATTTGTCCGATTGCTCCGTCACCAAGAATCATTATTGGCGTACGATATTTATCAGCCAAATCAAAGGCTTCGATAGTCAGATCAATCATCTCCTGAACACTGTTTGGCGCTAATACCAGCAACCGGTAATCCCCATGTCCGCCGCCTTTTGTAGCTTGGAAATAATCAGCCTGCGACGCCTGGATTGTTCCAAGACCTGGTCCGCCGCGCATAATATTAACAATAACCGCTGGCAATTGCGCTGCTGCAATATAAGAAATTCCTTCTTGTTTAAGACTTATTCCCGGGCTTGAACTCGATGTCATAACACGGGCACCAGCTCCTGCAGCTCCATAAACCATGTTAATAGCTGCAACTTCTGACTCGGACTGTACAAACACACCGTTAACTTTCGGCATTCTGCGAGCCATATACTCGGTAATTTCTGTCTGTGGCGTAATCGGGTAACCAAAGTAATGCCGGCAACCTGCAATAACGGCTGCTTCAGCAATTGCTTCATTACCTTTCATTAAAACTTTCTCTGCCATATTCACCCCTACTTATAAACTTCAATTGCTACATCAGGACAAGCGCGCCCACACAAAGCGCAACCAATACATTTGCTTTCATCGATGCACTCTGCAGGATTATAACCTTTGGCATTAAAGACTGTTGATAATGCCATAAGCTTTTTCGGACATGCCCGCACACACAAAGCGCAACCTTTACACCGGTTAGTATCAACTATTACTTTAGGCATAACACCTCCTAAACCATCTCGACGGTGCAACCGCTGCCGATTTTAGCCGCATTTGCTTCGTCAGTATCTATATGCATTTCCAAACGGAAATCCTTATTCACACGGATAAGCACCTGGTCAAAAGTAAGACCACGCTCACCGCAAAATTTCACGCTAACGATATCTTTATCTTTAATACCAAACGCTTCCGCATCTGCCGGCGTCATATGAATATGCCGAAACGCAGCAATTGTTCCCTCAGATAAATCTACCTCACCACACGGTCCGACAAGTTTGCATTTTGCCGAGCCGGCTACATTGCCGCTATCGCGAATCGGCGGTGCAATTTTTAATTTTAACGCATCGGTTAACGAAACTTCAACTTGTGTTTGCTTGCGGGTCGGACCGAGTACGCGTACACCTTTAATTGCTCCTTTTTCAGTGACAATATCAACTTTCTCGTTAGCAGCGTATTGCCCGGGTTGAGATAAATCTTTAAATACGGTGAGTTTTGCGCCGGTACCAAACAATTTTTCCAAATCCGCTTCAGATAAATGAACGTGCCGAGCCGATACACCGACAGGGATTGATCTTTTCATTTTTTACCTCTTAACTTTTATTCTCGCTTTAGCGAGTATTAAATTTGGCAACTTCTTGATAGAGCCGCTCTTCATCGATGGTCAACAGCTGTCGGTTTTTCACGACAATTTCACCATCAATAATCACTGTTTCAACATCAGTTGAATTGGCCGCATAAACAAATTGCGATGAAATATTGTTTCTCGGATGCCAATGCGGTGCGCTCATGGACATTATTATAACATCTGCGGTATAGCCAGGTAAAATTTTTCCGCATTTTTTTAATCCAAGCGCTTCTGCGCCATTGAAAGTAGCCATTTTTATCGCTTGCGGCGCCGTCAGCGCGGTCGGCGACATACAATTCCCTTTTTGAAGCAGCGTAGCTAAACGCAGCTCTTCAATAATGTCTAAATTATTGTTACAAGCTGCTCCGTCAGTACCAAGCGCAACACAAATATCTCGTTCCAACATTGCTCTTATCGGCGCAATGCCGTTACCCAAAAACATATTTGAACCGGGATTGTGGACAACACGGACGTTGTTTGCAGCCAAAATTTCAACATCACTTTCATCAACGTGCACGCAATGCGCCGCCAGCAGCCCGCAATCCATCAAACCACAGTCCCGGGCAATTGCAACCGGTGATCTTTGATATTTTTCATAAGCTTGCTCAACTTCAAACCTGGACTCAGAAATATGCATATGTACTTCGGCGCCAACAGCTTTTGCACTGTCGGCAATCCGGTTCAAATACTGCGGCGCACAGGAATATAGCGCATGCGCACCAAGCATTACGCTCAACCGGCCGTTGTAAGCACCATTGAAATCGGTAAAAAATGATCGCGCATCTTCCAATCTGCTGCAAAAGCCGCCTTCCGGATCAGCGCCGACGGCGACTATCCCACGGGACAACACTGCACGAATTCCGCTATCACCTACAGCTTGCGCCATTTCGCGTAAGAAAAAGTACATGTCTCCAAATGCAGTCACCCCGCACTTGAGCATCTCAGCAATCGCCAGCTGCGTTCCCCAATAAGCGCTCTCGGGTGTCAGCCGCTCTTCGGCGGGTAAAATTTTCTCCTCTAACCACCGGTTGAGCGGCAAATCATCGCCCAAACTTCGAAACAGTGACATCGGGGCGTGGCAATGAGCGTTGATCAATCCGGGCATAATTAATTTATCACTGCAATCGATTATTTCGTCGAATTTTTCATCTGAGCGGTACTCACCGACCTGTTTTATTATATTCTTTTCGATAACTATCGAGCCAAGCGCCAATGAGCCGTCGTGGTGCAATATTTGTGCATTTTTTAGTAATAACACAATTATCCCCGCTGCATGTATTCATCTTGTTTTGCTGTCAGACTATCGATGCCAACTCCGGCGGTTTCAAGTTTCAAACGGGCTACCATCATATCCAGTTCGGGCGGCAAAACGTGGACTTTGTTCTCAAGTTTACCCTGATTTTGCAATAAATAGCGCACAGCAACACATTGCATCGCAAAACTCAAATCCATTATCTCGGCCGGATGACCGTCGCCGGCAGCCAAATTTACCAATCGGCCTTCAGCCAATAAATAAATTTTTCGATCATCGTTCAATTTATATTGTTCAATATTATTACGTGCCATAGTTTTTTCTTTAGTTATCGCAACTAAATCCGGTTTGGAAATTTCCACATCAAAATGACCGGCGTTGGACAGAATCGCACCATTTTTCATTACTGCAAAATGTTCGGCACGAATAACATCAATATTTCCGGTAACTGTCACAAAAATATCACCAATCCTCGCGGCATCCAGCATTGTCATAACTCTAAAGCCATCAAAAACCGCCTCAATTGCCTTTATTGGATCTACTTCGGTAACGGTTACATTTGCCCCCAAGCCTTTGGCGCGCATCGCAACACCTTTGCCGCACCAACCATAACCGGCCACGACAACATTTTTTCCTGCAATAGTTAAATTAGTTGTACGCATTATTCCGTCCCAAGTGGACTGACCGGTTCCGTAACGGTTATCAAACAAATACTTGCAGTATGAATCATTTACAGCAACAATCGGCACGCACAGCTGCCCGGCACGTTCTAATGCGCGGTGCCGGTGCACACCAGTCGTCGTTTCTTCAGTAACGCCGATAACATTCGGCAACAATTGACGTCTTTCGCTATGCAGCAAATTCACCAAATCGCCGCCATCGTCAATAAGAATATCCGGTTTGGTGTCCAATGCGCAAAGCAGATAGTGATCATACTCCTCTGCAGTACAACCGTGTGTAGCAAACACCTGTACCCCGCGTTGAACAAGCGCCGCACAAACATCGTCTTGTGTCGAAAGCGGATTGCTGCCGGTCACTATCATTTCTGCCCCGGCCCGTTTTAGTATTAACGCCAGATAAGCAGTCTTGGCTTCCAAATGAATTGTAGCAACGATTTTCTTGCCCGCAAAAGTTTGCTCACGCGCCATTTCTTCACCCAGCGCGTTCAGCACCGGCATATGTTCACTAACCCAATCTATTTTATAGTTTCCGGCTGCTGCAAGGTTGATATCTTTAATTATCGAATTCATTTATCTTTCTCCAAAATATTATTATATATCCCACTTTCGAATAACATCAGTCATTGAATAATCGGTAAAATCGATCATTAACGGCGTAAGTGAAATTTTTCCGGCGCGTATCGCTTCAACATCACTCGTAGGGTGCGCCGCATCGTCAGTGATAGCTCCGCCCATCCAATAGTATACCCGGCCACGCGGATCAGTTCGTCGCTCAAAGACGTTTTCATAACGAAGCACACCCATCGTCGTCACAACGGCGCCGCGTAATTTTTCTTCAGGTATATTCGGAACATTAATGTTAATCAATCGTGCGCGTTTTGTTGAACGATGATTAGCAACCAGTTGCGGAGCGATCCTAGCTGCGTAGCGCGCGGCAACAGAAAAATCCCATTCATAACCACCCCAGGTAACCAGTGATACTGCTATAGCCGGTAATTCACAAGTCAATCCTTCTATCGCGGCTCCTACCGTTCCCGAATACAGAATATCAGTTCCAAGATTTGGCCCGTGATTAATTCCGGTAATAATAAGGTCAGGGATATCATTAAGTAATATTTCGCCAAGTGCCAATTTCACACAATCAGCCGGAGTTCCTTCAACGCGATAGGCAGTGACATTGGCAATTATTAAGTCTTGTTCGTGAATCATTAATGGCTGATTTATTGTCAAAGCCTGACTCTGCGCGCTACGCTCACCGTCAGGCGCCACGACCGTTATTCGCGCAATTTTCGCCAATTCTTCAACTAATGCACGAATTCCTTTAGCATTAATTCCATCATCATTAGAAACCAAAATGTGCATAAATTCCCTCCGTCCACTATTTTAACATTTTGCACATCCTTAAGCAAAAAAATCTGTCAAAATTGACAGATTTCGTTGTTATTTATTCACTTGGTCGTCAGGATCAGTGATTATGCCTTTTTGCTTTAATATTTCTTTGTAATTCACCGAACGACTATGCGTAGTATGTGCCCACTCACGTTTGTTCCGATCCCAAAACCCGATAAACGCCAGCGGAATCCAGGTTAACATGAACACCGGATAGAGCGGTAAATATATCCAGGTACGCCAACCGATGCGCATTCTTATAAGAATATATGCCATTATTGCATACTGAACGTATGTGAACATGCCCGTTATTGAAAGTGGCAAGAAATAGTGCAAAATAAACGTGAATTGCACAGTAACATCATGCACCAACAAAAACAGTGTTGAAACAATTAAAAATAACGGTTGCAAAAGCGGCGTGATTCCCTCAACTATCCGAATATCGCGACGCTTAATCCCGTTTCTGATAAGCACCGGAATATATCTGGCGGCAACATCAAACTGCCCTTGAACCCATCGTTTACGTTGAACCCAACTTTGTTTGAAAGTCAGCGGTTTTTCATCATAAACTATCGCTTCATGCGCCCATGTAGTAGGAATCCCGATTGCCAACGCCTTCATGGTAAACTCCATGTCTTCTACCAGACAGGTAGCACCCCAGCCAAACTTTTTAAGCAAACCATAGGAAATACACATTCCTGTACCACCAAGAACACACGAAAGTCCCATATTATACTTCGCCAAATGCCAAACATGATTTACGACCCAAAACATCATCGCAAACGTCGCGGCAGTCCAGGAATCGTTGGGATTCTTGGCATCAATAAAGCCCTGAATAATTTTTTCACCGCGCAACAAACGGTTATTCATTACTTTTAAAAAATCCGGATGCACAAGATTGTCGGCATCGAAAACACAAACTCCGTCATATTTTCGGTTGAGTGCGAACAATTTTTCAAGCAACCATTCCATCGCATAGCCTTTGCCGCGTTTTGCCTTATTGAACCGTTCAAACACCACCGCGCCGGCATTGCGCGCAACTTCAGCCGTATTGTCATTACAATTATCTGCAACTACATAAATATCTACAAGCTCACGCGGATAATTAAGCGCATAGCAATTCTCCACCAATTGTCCGATAACCGCTTCTTCATTGTGTGCAGCAACAATCAGTGCGAATCTGCTGCTCGGCACTTCAAAAACTCGTTCTTTCCTATGCCATAAACCAAAAAAACCAACCAAAAAATAATACCACGTAAAAAATATTATAAATATTTGCAGCGGTATCATAATAATATCAAGCCAATGCATTTATCGTTTTGCCTTTCTAAAAATAACCGAGTTGATCAGTCCGTACATTACAAATAACGCTACCAGCGCAAAAAATACTTTACCAAAACTGAAACAACCATTCAGCAAAGTCGCAACCGCAAGCAAACCAGCGATAATCCAAGCCGTTTTTCCAAAATAATCACACTTGTTTTTGAAATCCGGATATTTTATCGAACTGACCATCAAAAATCCCATTAATAATATATAAGAAATCACTCCATATAATTCCAGGCTGTGACCACTAAATACAAATGCTGCTATTGCAATTCCGCCACCCGGAATCGGCAGTCCTTGAAAATAGCCTTTTATTTCCGCTGTCGAAATATTGAAACGCGCCAATCTCCAAACACCGCACATTGTGTATACCGCACAAATTATCGCACCGTACCAACCCAGGCGGTGTAAATCATATTGATATAGCAATATTGCCGGAGCTGCGCCAAAAGATACGGCATCGGACAATGAATCAAGTTGTTTGCCCATTTCACTGGCCACTTCAAAGAATCGCGCTACTCTGCCATCCATTGCATCAGCAGCTACTGCAATAACTATAAACAGCGCCGCCAAAATAAAGTTGTGATTGATTGAAGCAACTACCGACAGCATGCCGAACAAGCAATTACTCAAAGTAAACAAGTTAGGAATCATTGCTTTATTCATCGTTTCTCCTTATTATTCCGAGAACTGTCTCACCGCAGCGGACCTTATCGCCGGGTTTTACCATTACATCGACATTCATCGGCACAACAATTTCTGTGCACGAACCAAACTTTATCATTCCATAAGTGTCGCCTTTATTCAACTTCGCGCCAATCGTAACCCAAGAAACAATTCGCCGGGCAAGAATCCCGGCTATTTGTGAAACTAACACCTTGATTTCTTGATTTTCAATCCCGATAGTATGACGTTCATTTTCCCAAGCCGCAAAAACTTTATATGCCGGCACAAATCGTCCCTGAACATATTCTTGAAATTTTATTTCACCAAAAATCGGTGCCCGGTTAACGTGTACGTTGAACGGCGACAAAAATATCGTCACCTTTTTTCCCGGTGCGTCCAAGTACTCCGATTCAAAAATCTCCTCAACGCCCATAACCTTGCCTTCGGCCGGGCTGACAATAATGTTCGCCGCTTGAGGAATTACCCGCTTTGGATTACGAAAAAAATAAGCCATATAAATTGCTAATCCCATCGGAACTATCCACAAAGGCAAACTAATATAACGATAGGCTAATCCAGCCAACACTAAAAAACACAAATAAAACGGTATTCCTTCACGTAAAAAATACTCTTTTCGCATCTATACTATTCCTTTCAAAGCAGTGTGGTATTATATCACACATTTTGCCCATTATCCATTTAACTTTGAAATCAATACCTTAAACGCAAACTTCGGTAAATTCATCATTCGTATTATTCGCCACGGTTGCATAATTAATCGATATGCCCACTCAAGGTGAATACGCTGCATCCAGAGCGGAGCACGTTTTACAATTCCGGCCATTACATCAAAAGTTCCGCCGACACCAATGCAAACCGGAACACCAAGCACTTGCAAATGTTCCTCCAACCAAAGTTCCTGCCGCGGCACGCCCAGTGCCACCAACAAAATATCGGGTTGTGCTTTCGTAACAGCCTCAATAACTGCTTCTTGTTCATTTGGCGCAAAATAACCGTTTTCCACTCCGACAATTTGCAAACCGGCATACTTAGCTTCTGCAGCTGTCTTGGCCTGATTGGCAACACCGGGTGCAGCACCCAAAAAAAACACTCGGAAGTTCTTCTTTGCGGCCAATTTCAATAATTCTTGCGATAAATCATAGCCGGCAACCCGCTCTGGTATGGCAAGGCCAAAATATTTTGCTGCTAAAATAACACCTGCCCCATCGGGAATTACTAGTGCTGCATTAAGCATCGCTTTCAGCAACTGCGGATTAGTGTTTGCCTGCATTATCATTTCGGCGTTTGCCGTAATAATTTCGGCCGGGACGCGTGAAACAATTTGTTTTTCGCAAAACGCTACTGCTTCGTTCATAGTTACCGGATCAATGCCAACACCAAGAATTTCTACGCGGTTTTTATTCATTAAAGCTCCTCGTGCTAATCACTATTCTTTCAATTTCAGCTTCTCAAACAATCCGGAAAATTTACTACCCAGATTATCAGTTGTTTCTGTATCCTTTTTCGCCGCAAATTTATCAATTTCAGCGCGCTCCGCATCTTCAGCTACCCGTTTAACACTCAATATGACCCGTTTTGCTTGTTCATCTATTCTAACGATTTTTGCAATCAGCATTGATCCGGTTTTATAAATTGACTCCAATGATGACCGTTTTATTTCACAATCTAACTCTGACGCTGGTACAAACCCTTCTAAATGTTGTGCAACCTCAACAATTATCCCGGCTTTTTGCACTCGTAAAACCTTGATATTGACAATTTCTTCTTCATTAAACTTCTTGACGTCCTCGTACCAGGGATCTAATTGCAAATCTTTAACACTTAGTGATATTCGGCCCTGCGCTTTATCGATTTTTTGAACAATTACGCGGATCGGATCACCGGCATTTACCAATTCCCCAGCATGTTTAACGCGTATCCAGGACAACTCCCGATTTGGAACCAAACCATCCACGGGTCCCAATTTAACAAAAACGCCAAAATCAGCGATTCGCGCAACCGTACCGTCGATTATCTCACCTTCTTTTAGCTCATCGTAAAATCTATTAATTTCAGCGTCTTTTTCGGCTTGCAAAACAACCCGCCGGCTTAACACAACACGCTTTTTTTCGCGATCTACCTCGATAACCTTAACATGAATATGATTACCGATATACGAAGCAATATCATCAACAAATTTGGTATCCAGTTGTGAAACCGGAATAAACGCCCGCAATCCAAGACAAGAAGCAATCACCCCGCCCTTTACGGCTTCGACACAGCTTGCATTTAGTATTTCACCACGCTCTGATGCCTCAGTAACTTTATCCCAAGCCGTAAGTTGATCAGCCTGCACTTTAGAAAGCGAAATACCGTCTTTACCATCGGTAGCCAAAACTAGTACTTCTATTTCATCGCCGCGATTGACAATCTTTCTGCAATCATCCGGTGTCGGAAATGCCAGTTCGCTCGGAATTATCACACCTTCGCCCTTATAGCCGATGTCCACGAATACGCTATCCATGCGCACGCTGACAACGACTCCCTTAATAACGTCTCCGGTTCGAACCCGCTTAACCGACATTTCCATGCTATCTTGCATTGAAAATTCTTCCACTCTATTTACCACTCCTTCAATTATCCAATCCGGCGTTGATGCACCGGCAGTTATACCGACAGTGTTTTTTTTGTAAAACCATTCTTGTTTCAATTCATTAGCTTCTTCAATATGAAATGTGTTCAAACAACTTTGACTGCAGATTTTCGCTAAATGACAAGTATTAGAGCTGTGTTTTCCACCTATAACAATCATTATATCAACTTGCAGAGCAACACCGACAGCCGAACTTTGGCGTTTGCTGGTAGCCAGACAAGTAGTTTTCTTAACAACAACGTCCTTAGCCTTAGCACTGATAGCCAAGACAATGTCATCAAAATCTTTGCTGATAAAAGTTGTTTGCGCAACAATGCCAATCTTTGTCAAGCCATTTATTTTTTCGGCTTCGTCAACACTATTTACAACGACAGGCCGCTCACCTGCCCATTTCATAATGCTTTGCACTTCCGGATGATCACCGTCACCTACGATAACAACCGTCCGGCCTTCCTCTGCTAACGCCAACGCTTCGTGTTGAACCTTTGTCACATCGGGACAAGTAGCATCAACAACAATCAAACCCTTTTTTTCAGCATCAATATACACTTCTGGTCCCACACCGTGCGAGCGAATTATCAACACTCCGCATTGAGTTTCATCAACAGTATCGCAAACACTGACTTCGCTCAGATTTAGCCGCTCAACCACTTGTTTATTATGAATTAATTCACCAAGCGTACAAATCTTTTTTGTTTTATAGTCGTTGGCTGCCTTGAGCGCCATATCAACAGCACGTTTGACACCGTAGCAAAATCCCATGTGCTCAGCTTTGACGATTTTCATTTTTTCACTCCGACAGCTAACATTTTCGCTATCTGCTTCATCATATCATCGGTCATTTTCTGCATACCTTCACGGTTGTTTTCATAATCATTCGGATATAATGGAACGCCAAACACTACAGTCACCCCGGTTTTCAGCATTGATTTTGTTCCAAACACCGCAGTCGGTACTATCGGAACTTTTGCGCGCATCGCAATCATCGCAGCACCTAAAGTTGCTTTGCCAAGCATTCCATCCTTGCTGCGTGTTCCCTCGGGAAAGATTCCCAGGCTGAAACCCGAATTAATAAAGCCAATTGCATACCGCAACGAAGCTGCCGCGCTGCTGGCCACTGAACGTTCCACAGGAAAAACCCGCCACTGCCGTAACAGCGCTGCAACCAACCGATTCTTAAATATTTCGCTTTTACCCATATAGCTAATCTTCACCCGCACTGGTGTCGCGATGCCTACAATGAAAGGATCAGCTACATGAACATGATTTGCAGCAATAATCATTTGTCCTTGGGGTAAATTTTTCGCACCGAAAACTTTCATCCTGAACAGAGTTTTTGCTATTAGTAATACAAAGATTCGGCAAACCCAATAAATTAACATATTGCCTCGCATAAATCACATATTTTTTTACTAACATCGGCAATCGACATACCGGTCGTATCTATTTCAATTGCATCAATTGCCTTTGAAAGCGGCGATATCGCTCGGTTGCTATCGGTGTAATCACGGGCTTCAATTGTTTTTTTCAATTCGGCGAATTCGATTTCGACGCCGCTATCTGTCAATTCCAACCAACGCCGCCGTGCGCGTTCCTCAACACTGGCCGTTAAAAATATTTTCAACTCAGCATAAGGTAGAACCACCGTTCCAATATCTCTGCCATCTACTACAACACCGCCTGCGCTGCTCAACCGTCGTTGCAAAGCAACCAGCGCTATGCGCACGCTGGCTGATTGCGCAACTATCGACACGGCGTTTGATATTTCCAGGCTGCGAATTTCATTGGTAATATTACTTGAACCAACGAACACTTCTGTAGCGCCGCGCGAATAATCAAGATTTAGTTGCAAATTTTCGACAACACCCGCCAAGCCCTTTTCATCAACAAAGCTAACACCCGCATTTTTAGCTGCCCAACACACCGCGCGATACATCGCTCCGGTATCTAAATACTTGTAATTAAGCCGGTCGGCAACGATTTTTGCAATCGTACTTTTCCCGGCACCAGCCGGTCCGTCAATCGCAACACAAATTTTCTTCACAACTTACCTCAAAAAAATTTTCAGCTATTCACATTTTCCTGCCGCCATTCCGGCAGCATAACCGCTAGAAAAAGCAATCTGCAGATTAAAACCACCGGTATAAGCATCTACGTCAATAGTCTCACCTGCAAAAAACACATTTGCGATTTTTCTGCATTCCATGGTTTTGGGATTAAGCTCTTTTACAGAAACGCCGCCAGCCGTAACTATGGCTTCAGCTACAGGACGCACGCCGCTAATGTTAACGGGAAACTTTTGCAGCAGCTCAAGAATCTGCCTACGCTCAGTTTTGGTCAATTGGGCCATTTGTTTATTGGCATTAACCGGTAAGATACTTAAGAAAGGCCCGATTATCGACAATGGTAATAATTCAGAAAATCCGTTCTTTAACATTTTTCGCGAATTTTTGGCAAAATCCCGAGTCAACCGGGCATCCAAAACTTCCTGAGTTAATGCCGGTTTCAGATTTATTTCTATCCGAACTGCCCCCGGTACAATAGTGCAGCCAAGCAGTGCGCGACTAAGCGTAAGTATCGTCGGGCCTGACAAGCCAAAATGTGTGAACAATAGTTCGCCAAATTCTTCCGCAATCGGTTTTCCGTTGTATACCAAAGTGGTTTTTACATTGCGCAAGCTCAACCCCTGAACTTCATGCAACCAACTGTCCGGAGATTCAAGCGGAATCAACGAGGCTTGCGGCTCGACAACACTCAGTCCTAGTTTTCTTGCAAACTTCCAGCCGTCGCCAGTCGAGCCGGTAAGCGGGTAAGACATCCCGCCGGTTGCAATAATAATCGCATCGGCAGTATGATTTCCTCGTACGGTCTCTACATATATTTTTGAATCGTTGACGCTTATCCCGCTCACAGCACAATTGGTAAGCACTTCGATTTCAGAAATATTTATTGCATCTTTAAGCACCTGCACGATGCTCGCCGCTTCGTCGTTAGCCGGAAAAACCCGGCCTCCGCGTTCAACTTTCAATTTCAATCCACGCGACTCAAAAAAATCCATCAAGGCTTGATTGTCAAACATGGAAAAAGCACTATGCATGAATCTGCCATTACCTGGGGTATTATTAATAAATTCTTCGCGGGTACAAGAATTAGTAAGATTACAGCGACCTTTGCCGGTAATCAATAATTTTTTCCCAAGACAGGAATTCTTTTCAAGCAACAATACTTGCGCGCCATTGCTTGCCGCAACACAGGCCGCCATCATTCCCGCCGCTCCGCCGCCAACAACGATCACCTTCTTCATCGTTTAATTCGTTTTTTAGCAAAAGATTCGAAAGCTTTTGCAACCGGTTTACGCGGAGTTCTGGTTTGGCCAGGCTCTTGTGGTTCAGAGAAATCACGTTTCTGATAAACCATCCCCGCAGACTCCAGCAACTGTTGAATTTCAATTTCTTTCAGTTTTCGACACTGGCCGCGACGAATTCCTTTTAAATTCAAACAGCCAAACTGCGTTCGAGCCAACGAACGCACTCTGCAACCAATGGATTCAATCATCAAACGAACCTGACGGTTACGCCCCTCACGAATTATAATTTCCACTTCGGCTATTTTTCGTGCAATATCAACTTCCAGCAACTGTACTTTTGCTTCCAACGTTCTTTTGCCTTCAATCATCACACCTGTTCTCAAAGTCTGTAACTGCTCTTCACTGGGAATACCGTCCAGGCGGGCAACGTAAGTTTTATCAACTTTATATTTCGGATGAATTAATCTGTTTGCCAATTCACCGTCATTTGTTAATAACAACACTCCCTCCGTATTGTAATCAAGTCTTCCGACCGGAAAAACACGTTCAGAAATATCTTTTAAATAATCCAATACTGTTTCGCGGCCCCCTTCATCATCACATGAAGTTATTACGCCTTTAGGTTTATGTAATAAAACATAAACCTTAGCCTGCGCTTCCAGTAACTTGCCGTCAACTTCCACCTTATCAAATTCCAGATCGGCTTTTACACCAAGCTCACACACCGTTTTATTATTCACTCGCACTTTTCCGGCAAGTATTATTTCTTCAGCTGCGCGACGTGAAGCAATACCTGCCAATGCTATTAATTTCTGTATTCTCTCTTTTGCCATTGTTCCTCATTTTATCAAGTTTTTCAGCCATTTGATTAACGACCAAAAAATTGATTTCTTTTCGATATCTTGAGCCGCTACTAACGGCACAGACGTAATTTGTTTTCCATCAAAAAACAACATTAAATTCCCCAGTTGCTGACCGGTTTTGACAGGAGCAGTTTTGAAAATTGGCAAATCCACCTTATAGGTAATTTCACCACTCCTGCTACCCGTTTTCAAAGTTGGTAACACCACCGCATCTTGAAGTATAGCGGAAACAGCAATGTTCTCACCATTTTTTATCCTTACCCGGCCAAATTCAGTTCCCGCCGCAAACAAAAGCTTCGATTCAAGCAATCCAAATCCATAGTCGAGCATTTTTGCCGTATCATCCCATTTTTCGTCGGCGTCCATCACTACTGCAATCAGTTGTATACCGTTGCGTTTCGCACCAACGGTTAATGTGTGTCCGGCAACGTCCGTGTATCCGGTCTTGACACCATTGCAGCCATCATAACGCCACAACATTTTATTTTCGTTAAATAGCGCCTGATATTCGTTGCGGATAGTATTAAAAATCACATATTTTTCCGTAGATACAATTTTTTCAAACAACTGAAATCGGTATCCGTAAGCTGTTATTCGTGCCATATCGATGGCAGTCGAATAATGTTGTTCATCCGGCAAACCATTGGGATTTACAAAATGGGTATTATTACAGCCCAAAAAAATGGCCTTTTGATTCATCAACTGAACGAAATTCGTCATATTTCCGGACAAATGATTGGCCACAGCCATCGTCGCATCGTTTCCTGACTGCAACATCATACCATATAGCAGGTCTTTGAGCGAAATTATCTGGCCGGCTTCCAGATATATAGAACTGCCTTCGGTCTTTGGAACATCATCACTGATTGTGATAATATCGTTAATATTGCCGTGTTCCATGGCAATAATCAAAGTCATTATTTTCGTTATACTCGCCGGATAGTGTCGCTCTGCAGCATTTTTGTCAAAAAGAATGCGTCCGGTAAAGGCATCAATCAACACCGCCGCTTTAGCACTTAATTGGGGTTGATCCGCGGCAAACACCACGCTGCTAAAAAAAACAAAACTCAAAACCAATGCTGTTAAACGTGCTTTCATTATACCTACAGTCCGCGAATGCTTTTAATCGCCGCAGCCAAATCATTTTTACCAAAAACTGCCGACCCTGCAACCAGAACTTCCGCGCCTGCCTCAACAACAAGCGCCGAATTGCTCTCATTTATTCCACCATCAACTTCAATAATTGTATTTAATCCACTGCTCATAATCATCTTTTTGAGCCGGGAAATCTTGTTCAGCGAAGCATTAATGAATTTCTGACCGCCAAACCCAGGATTTACCGTCATTAACAATACTAAATCAACATCTGTCAAAACATTTTCAATACTACAAAGCGGTGTTGCCGGATTAAGCGAAATTCCAGCTTTGGCACCACAATTTTTTATCTGTTGAATCAATCGATGCAGGTGGCAGGTAGCCTCGACATGTACAGTAATATAATCGGCGCCAGCGGCCCGAAATTGCTCAATATATTTTTCTGGCTGAGCAATCATCAGATGAACGTCAAATATTTTTCCAGTAGCCGGGCGAATTGCCTTAATAACATCTGCGCCTAGCGTAATGTTCGGCACAAAATGTCCATCCATAACGTCAATATGAATCCAATCAGCACCGGCCTCATCCACTCGCTGTACTTCAGCAAATAGCCGTCCAAAATCAGCTGATAAAATTGAAGGGGCAATTAAAGTCATAATATCTCCTGCAGCTTTAATTATTTAATTCTTTCACAATATTACCATTTAAATAAACTTGAACAGTTGTTGCACCTGTTCCGGATATGGCCTTATTTACAACATCTCCCGGCTTATTATTTGCATCATAAATCGTCCGCATTCCTTTGTCGTCGGTTACTGTGATTTTTACACGTTGCTTGTCTGCACCGTCAGGAACAGCGTAACTGACATTAACAGTATTTCCGCTACTACCACCCACCACGACAATATCTACTGGCGATCCAAAAACCGTCTCTGCGCCAGCTGCTGGTGTTTGCGAAATTATCGTACCAGATTGTCCGGCACCGGAACCTTCAGAAATTTTTCCAATTTTTAATCCAACACCGGCAAGCACTGATTCGGCTTTATTCTTGCTCATACCTCTTAAATCCGGAGTAGCCAATTTAACACCACTCTTGTTAATCTGAATATCAACTTTTTGCCCTTTAGTGGCTTTGGCGCCAGCTCCAGGTGATTGACCAGTCACAGTATCTATAGCTCCGGTACCTGAATTCACCTCGGTCACAACACCCAATTCCAGCCCATTATCTTTTAACGCTGCAACCGCATCTTTCCTGCTCAATCCTTTCAGATCAGGAATAACCGTGTTTTCCCCACCTTTACTTACAACTAAAGTTATCGAACGCTGTTCTTTTACCAAAGTTCCGGCTTCCGGATATTGCGATATAATATATCCCAACGGAACAGTAGCGCTAAACCCGTCTTCAATACTAACCCGTAAATTTTGACTAAGCAACACATTTCGCGCAATATCAATCTGCTTACCAGAAACATCCGGAACGGTTACATCTGAACCACTCCAGAACTTTCCGTATGCCATGAAGGCACCTACCATAAACCCTAATGACATAATAACAACAAGCGTCAAGGCAATAAGCCACTTTGATTGTGTGGTTTTCCGGATCGGAGCCTGTTCATTCTTTACCACTTGTCGTTTATCAACTGATACATTATTAAGCTTTGGAATCACTTGTGTTACAAAATCGGCATTGTCGATTTTTGAAGTATCCGACTCGCGCATATAAGACTTGGCGAGTTTGATGTCGTGTATTAAATCTTCAATCGACGCATAACGATTTTCCGGCTGTTTTTCTATAGCTTTGGCGACAATCGCGTCAACAATTGCCGGAATTTTCGGATCGACCTGCTTAATACCGACAGGTTGTTCCTGAATTTGTTTCAATGCAACACAAATAGGTGTCTCGCCGACAAAAGGCAATTTTCCCGTAAGGGTTTCATACATTAACACGCCGAGTGAATAAATATCCGACTGCTTGCTAACACCGGTTCCTTGCGCCTGTTCCGGTGAAATATAATGAACTGATCCCATAATCGTACCGGTATGAGCCATCGTAGCTGAACTAACAGCTCGTGCAATTCCAAAATCCGTTACTTTCACAGTACCTTGATTGTCGATTAGAATATTGTGCGGTTTAATATCGCAGTGCACTATGCCATTGGCGTGGGCATTTTGCAAAGCCAAAGCTATCTGTAACGAAACCGATAGTGCCTTATCCGGAGAAAAGGCACTGCTTTTTTGCAATTTTTCTTTAAGCGTTTCACCTTGAACATATTCCATGATGATATAGTAAACGTCAGCCTCAGTTCCCACGTCATAAATACTTACAATATTAGGATGAGACAATCGTGCAGCCGATTGCGCTTCACGCCTGAATCTATCGATAAATTCTTTATCGTTTACATACTCTGTACGCAACACTTTTACAGCTACTTCACGTTCAAGCAAAGTGTCGCGGGCACAGTATACTTCAGCCATGCCACCGCCACCAATCCGGGAAACAACTTCGTAACGGCCCTTGTCACCTAGTAGTTTGCCTTCAAGATTCATCATTTACCTCCCAAGCGTGTCGATAATTATTTGCCGGGCCACTGATGCCGCAATTCCGGCACCATAACCGGCGTTTTCAGCAATAACTGCCACGCATACTTTCGGATTATCCACTGGTGCAAAACCAACAAACCAGCTATGCGATTCTCCGTGAGGATTTTGTGCAGTACCGGTTTTACCACCAACTCGAACACCGGGAATTCGCACAGAGGTACCAGTGCCGCGTTTAACAACTGCTTCCATCATATCCCGCACCGCAGTCATGCTGTCCTTGTCCGCGACAGAAAAATAACGTTGCGGATAAAATGTTTTCACCGCCTTGTCGTTCACCCTGATTGAACTTACAAAATAAGGTAATTCCACAACACCATCATTAGCTATCGCAGCTGTAACCAACGCCATTTGTAGCGGTGTAACCAGTAACCCGCCTTGGCCGATTCCAGTCTGTGCCAAATCACCATCACCTAATTTGTGTAAATCAGGAATGACAGCACTAACAGAATTGAGCACATTCGGAACTGATTGGCCAAATTTGAAATCGCGAAAATAACTTAACGTTTTACCTCTGCCGCTATCGATAGCCAATTGTCCGAAAAAAATATTGCAACTATCAATTAAAGCATCCTTGATGTTTATCTTACCGTGCACTTCATGGTTATCATCAATCAACTCATAATCACCAATCTTAAGCTGACCGGCACAATCCATCGTTTTTTCTTGATCAATTACTCCATAATGCAGCGACTCAGCTGCCATCATCGCTTTAATAGTTGATCCTGGCGGATACAAACCCTGCGCCGCCCGATCAATAAGCGGACTATTTTTATCATTTATCAGACTCTGCCATGAATCATCCAAATAATTCGGGTTGAACTCCGGTTTCGATACGAACGCTAAAATCTCACCGGTCTGCGGGTTGATTGCCACCGCTGCACCATTATATCTGCCCAATGCATTATAGGCATTTAGCTGAACCCGCGCATCGATTGTCAGAACAACATCTGCGCCCTCAGTCTGCCACAACCGTGCAATTGGTCCAAACACCAACAACGAATTGTTGGCTCCGGACAACTGATCATCATATTGTGCTTCAATACCGGTTTTTCCGTATTTTTTACTGTAATATCCGGTGATATTTGCAAAAGCAGCACCATAATCGTATATCCGATAATATTTGCCGTCGGCAGCTTTTACAGAATGTGCTAATACTACACCATTGCGATCAATAATTGCTCCGCGTTTTATGCTGTCTGCAAAAAAATAACTGCGTCGGTTATGTGTGTTATTGTTTAAAAAATCGGCATTAAATATCTGAACATAACACAAATACACCGCTATTGCCGCAAACAGTAACAGCAGGAAAATGGCAACGTTATAGATGTTTTTTCGCTGTCGGTAATTACTCTCCAAATCATATTTCAACATAATTACACTCACCGTCAGAAATTGCAAACAAAATCCCCAAAATAATGCTCGTTGAAACCATTGAACTACCGCCATAGCTTACAAACGGCATAGTAACACCGGTAAGCGGAAAAAATTTTGTTACACCGCCAATTATCAAAAAAACCTGTAACGCCAAGAAACAGGCTAACCCGGCAGACAACAGAGATAAAAAATTGTTCCGCGATAACATAGCAATCCGAAAGGCACGGGTTATCAGCAAAGAATAAGCCAACAACACCGCAAGCGCTCCCAATAAGCCTAACTCTTCACCAATTGCTGCAAAAATAAAATCCGTATGAACCTCCGGAATTAACGACGGATGTCCGAAACCGATTCCCGTTCCCCACAATCCGCCAGCAGCAAAGGCAAATAACGACTGCACTATTTGAAAAGCGCGTCCGTCAGGGTCTAACCATGGATTCAGCCAAATATCAACACGAACACGAACGTGCCAATATAATAAATAACAGACTATCGAGCCACCGAAAAATACCAGCGCACCACCCAAAACGTAGATCAGCCTTCCGGTGCCAATATACATTAATAACACAGCGGTTGCAAAAAACAGTAATGCCGCGCCTAAATCTTTCTGAACAATCAAAACCAGCATCGCCATGCCCCAAAGTACAACTAGCGGCGCCAGAATTCGTTTATCTGGCAACCGCACAAATCCCAATTTCCAATCCGGAGCCGCAAACAACACCCGACGCTCATCCAAATACGCTGCCAAAAATATTACCATTAGTAATCGTGCAAATTCGAACGGCTCAAACCGAACCGGACCAATTATCACCCAGTTGCGGCTCCCATTAATTTCCTCACCAAAGACCAAAGCTACTGCCAAAAGAACGATACCGAGAATTGCAATCAAATATTTATAGCGAAAAAACCGGTTGATTTTTGCCGAAACTAACGCCGCTACAAGAAACGCAGCACCGCCGGTCACAACCCAGAGCGCCTGTAGCAAAAACAATTCCGGTTTCAACCGATATACAAAAATCAGTCCAACTGCACAAAGTAACCAACTCAAGCAGAGTATCGATCGGTCACCCTTTGGGTACAATTTGCTCGCCACTAACAACACTAATATCCAGCTGAATACAATCAGAGCTGCGACAATTAGCGGAAATAAAACAAATCTATCCTTGATTGCCAACACCTGCAGCAAACCGCAAGCCAATATTAACCCAATGAAAAAGGCAAACCCGATTGCCTTACTAATTGAAATATTAGAGATCATAAAATCCTCAAATTTCAATAATTATCGCAGTAATGTTATCTACACCACCGCTAATTTTGGCTAAATCAATTAACTCATTAACACGAATTTCAATGTTTTTTTCAGTTTGAGTAATTATTCTGCATATGTCTATATTATTTACCATGTTTGTCAAACCATCAGTGCAAAGCAACAGCCGGTCGCCACTGACGAGGTCCAGACGTCCGGTATCAGCATCAATTGCAGCATCCGCACCCAATGCACGTGTCAGCATATTCTTCCGGGGATGAACGTCTGCTTCACTGCGGGAAATAACCCCCCCGCGCACTAATTCCTCTACAAGTGAGTGATCTTCAGTGATTTGCTTTAGTACTCCACTACGGCACAAATATAACCTGCTGTCACCACAATGCGCCCAATAACCGGTTTTGCCAACAACATACACTGCAGTTACGGTTGTACCAAGACCGGCACTCTCCAAATTAATCTGACCAAAATGCAAAATATCCTTATTAGCAATTTCCAATAGTTTTTTCATAGCGTTTTCTGGCGATAATTCACTAAAGTCATCAAGACGATTTGAAAGATAATCCATAGCCATCCGGCTTGCAATCTCTCCGGCCGCGTGTCCGCCCATACCGTCCGCAACAGCAAACAACGGTGCTTTTATTAAGAAACTATCTTCATTGTTTTTCCTGACAAAACCTTGATCTGATTTACCAAAAAACTGCATTATTCCCCCTGCACAACAAACCGCGCCGGACCAATAGCTATTTCATCACCAATTTTAATGACTGCACTGCCTTCTAATTTTTCGCCATTTAACAGCGTACCATTGGTACTCCCAAAATCAGTTATTAAGTAGTTGCCTTTTTTAAAAGAAATTATTGCGTGTTCGGCCGAAACAGTTGGTGACGCAATAACGACATCGTTGTTCTCTGATCGTCCGATATTCAAATTCAAGTCTACACGAAACAGTTCGCCCAAGCTTATACCGACAAGGTTTTCTGCTGCAACGACTTTCAAAGTAAGTGAGCCAAAATTTTTGGTTGCAGATTGTTTGACAGCTTTGAGATCCCGATAAATGTTTTTCGCCAACTTATAAAGAAACAAATACAAAAAAATCAAGATTAAATACTGCAAAATAACACCGGCAATATTAATCAAATAACCAACACTGCCCAGGTTTTTCACAAAAGCAATCAATGCGTCAAGCATATTCACCTCTTACGTTTTTCGATAATTCAGTACAACGTTGCCGACTTTTATATCATCACCATCGTACAACACTTTAAAAGCAATCCGTTTATTATTAACATATGTGCCATTGGCGCTCTCTGCATCGTATAAAATATGTTCGCCATTAATAAATAATATATAAGCATGCAAGCGCGAGACAGTAGTATCATTCAGACGAAAATCGCAATTATCCCAACGACCGATGTTCACCCGTGTAGAACCGATTTTTAATTCTTTACCGCAATCGTTCCCGAAATTACACACAAGCGTGGCTAAGTCGTCCTGTTTGTGGTACATATCCAATTCTTCAACAACTTTGTCAAAAACCGCCGTCTGAGTAGTAAATGCCTCGTCAGACACTGCATAATTTTGTGGTCGGTCGAAATCGGCAATTACCCGCAATAATTCGTCTTCATCTGTTTCGCCACAAAAAATATGCAATTTCAACTCACCGGCAAATTGATAATCTCGCTCCTGAACGTAGTGCCCGAGATATTCAATTAAAACGGTGGTAATCTCAACAATATCTGCCTGTAGAGGTAAATAATCATCTTCGTTAATATAAACCAAGAATTTATTCGGGGCAAAAACAATTCCGTCTTCTTCCGCTTTTATTTCTTCAACAGCTTTTTGCAGTTTAGCCGCAATATCTTCTACTTTGAAGTTTCCACTGAGCTTGCGATTGAAAAATCCGTCAATTTTTTTTTCGAGTAAATCTTCAACTTTTTTTAATACACTCACTTTGCACCTCGCCTACAGCAATAATATTTTTCACTCCGTTATCAAAAAATTAACTTTTTCTTCGCAATAACGCTATAAAAAAACCGTCAGTTTGATCAGAAAACGGACGCATATTAATCATTATTTCGGACTTTTCTTCGCACGGCATCCGTTTTCCGGCATTAACTAATTCAAAATCATTATGCTCGCATAAAAACCGTTCAACAACAGCTTCATTTTCGGTTGTATCAGTAGTGCATGTACTATAGACCATTTCGCCGCCGATACGTACCGCTTGCGCAGCACTGTTCAAAATATCACGCTGCAAATCATATAGTTCTCCGAATTGATCCGGTTGTTTTTTCCAACGCAAATCGGCTTTCTTTCGCAAAATTCCCAACCCCGAACAAGGAGCATCCACAAGCACCCGATCAGCTTGACGATAATATTTTTCTCCGATAGTACGGGCATCACAAAGCACTGGTTCAACAATCGACGCCCCGGCTAATCCGACATTTTGGGTTATCATATCAATTTTATGTTGAAATATATCACAAGCCACAACCCGTCCACGATTTTTCATCAATGCTGCAATATGTGTAGTTTTGCCACCCGGCGCAGCGCAACAGTCTATCACAAATTCTCCTGGCTGCGGATTGAGTACATACGCAACTAATTGCGAACTCTCATCTTGAATGACTACTGATCCTGACTGTAATTCATTCAGCTCATCCAACCGCTCGATCCCCGATAACAGCAATCCATCCGGTGACCATTTGGAAAATTGTACCTGATAATTTTGAGCTTTTAGTTTTTGTTCAATATCAGCAATATTCGCAGTCAATGAATTTACACGCACCGATAACTCAGGTTTAGTATTATCAAATTCACACAGCTTTTCAGTTTGTTCAAAGCCAAACTGTTTTATCCAACGTTCTACCAACCAGAGCGGATGGAAGAACTTCAGCGCAATATATCTTGCTGGTTGTGTTTCCTGATCAGGGTATTTTATTTTCTCCGGTTGACGAACTGCTGCGCGCATAACCGCGTTAACAAACTTCGCCGCACCGCCATTTGAATATTTTTTAGTCAAGTTAACTGCTTCGTTACAAGCCGCCGATACCGGGATCTTGTCAAGAAAAAATAACTGATAGTAGCCGATACGTAACACATTTAAAACTATTGGATCGATTTTTTTAATGCTATCAACATAATGCGAAATAAACCAATCAAGTGTACCTAATGCTTTTATCGAACCATAAGTCAGTTCTACAAATAACTTTCGGTCTTTATCCGGTATCGTTGCACTACGGAGCATTTTTGCAACTGCGATATTCGCGTACGCCTTATCAATCATAACTGCATTTACAGCAACTAACGCTGCCTCACGTGCATTCATTCGTTTTGCCTCTCTGCGGCAAGCCGCCGATTAATTCCAGCAATCGCGCCTCAACCTCAGCTACGTCAACATCGGTGTTGAAACACGGCCCGTTCGGTCGCTTATTAAGTATACCAATTGTCGGCAATGGAAAAACATCCTGTAGTCCCGAAGTCAAATCTTGCTCACAAGCCACTGCCAACACCGCTTGTGGTCGGATATCGCGAATTTTCTTGCGCGCCAACGTCCCACCGGTAACCACAGCCATCGCTACACCATAACGCTCCGTTAACGCCAATAACTCGGCAATTTTGCAACGTCCACAACGCAAGCAACTGTTCGCATCAATATTGATTCGAACAGTGCAATCTGCCAGTTGAATACAGTGTGGTAAAATCAACAAAACTTTCTCCGGACGAACTATCCGGTCTGTCGGTCTGTTTAATTTATTAGCCATCTCAACAAAAGACAGCATCATCATTTCGCGGGAGTATCCGAAAGTTTTTCCTATTTTAATTATTAACGGAAACAATAGTGAATTTAACAACCAGGTCTGTCGAAACAAACACGGTGGAACAGGAACGCGAGCTGCCCGTAAAAACAATGTCACAACTAATATAACGATATATAACGACAGGCAAGCTGTTATAACCTCAATCGAAACAACTGCCAAATGACCGAATGTTTCAAACCCCTGACGAGTAAGTAAAAATAAAGAAATCAACAACATTATCAACAGCACGCAGACAAATGTAAACATAATGGCGAACACACTCGAATTTGTTTTACTCAAAAACGACACCTCGCACAATTTTCCCACTGTTGACGAAAACTTCTACCGCTTGTTTTGCCGCTCCGGCAAGCTGTAGTTCCTCGATTGCAACGCAGCCGTCGCCGCATATTACAAAAATTCCACCACGATTAACCTCAACAACTTCACCCGGAAAACCGTGAAATTTAATATCACTAACTGTAGCACGCCAAATTTTCAGCACTTTTCCGGCAAAACCAGTACAGGCACCTGGCCAAGGATTCAATCCGCGCACCAAGTTAGCAATCTTCGTTGCCGATTGCGTCCAATCTATCTGCTCAGTTTGTTTATCAATTTTCCTGGCATAGGTAGCAACGCTGGAATCTTGCGGTTGCGGAACGATGCTTCCTGCCAACCATTTACCAATTGTATCAACCAGCAGCTCCGCGCCGCTATACATCAACCGGTCGTGCAACAGCCCTGTCGTGTCGGTTTGTCCGACGATTAGCTTCTTTGATGCAAGCACTGCACCAGTATCAATACCTTCTTCCATTAACTGGATTGATATTCCGGTTTCTGTCCCACCATCGATAATCACCCGGTGAATCGGTGCGGCACCGCGATATTTTGGCAACAGCGATGCATGCACGTTTACGCAGCCAAATGACGGGATTTTCAGTAGTGCTTCAGGCAAAATTTGTCCATAAGCAACAACAACAACAATATCTGGCGCTAATTCACGCAAATGCAGTTGGCTCGCCTCGTCGCGCAATTTTGCGGGCTGAAAAACAGGAACATCCAGCAAAATAGCTCGCTCTTTAACTGGCGAAAAACTCATTTTGTTACCCCGTCCGCGCGCCCGGTCCGGTTGTGTGTACACGCCGACTATGTCATAGCCCTGATCAAACAAAGCCTGCAGACAAGGCACTGCAAATTCAGGTGTTCCCATAAAAACTAATCGTTTTTTCAATTACGCCTCCGCGTTGGGCATTGCTAAACTAATTGCTTTTTCGGTAAACAACACTCCGTCTAAGTGATCAATCTCATGTTGAAATATTCGAGCCAACAACCCACTGCAAATTAACGATACTTTCCTCATGCTGCGATCCAACCCTTCAACAGTGATTTGCTCATATCTGCTCACAGGCCCGGTAAATCCCGGACAACTCAAGCACCCTTCTTCATCAACTACGCTACCTGACGCTTCAGTTATTACCGGATTAACCATTTCAATCAATCCATTACCATCATCAACAACAATTATTCGCACGGCAAAACCGATTTGCGGCGCCGCCAACCCAACACCGTCGTGAGCATACATTGTATCAGCCATATCATTAAGCAGACATCGCTCATTACGACCGACAAATTTTACTTCGTCAGCTATCTGTTTCAATATCGGTGCACCGGCTACTACAACGTCCAAAACCAATTCAACCCCCAGTAAACAATGAATTTAGCTTTTATTTTAACACACGCCAACATTTATTGGAATAGAGAACGGCAGAGTATTACTCTGCCGTTAAATCATTTATTAGCCACTGCAAATAACACTATTGCAGCTGCTGCACCGACATTCAAAGATTCGACATTGTTTTTTAAAGGAACGACCACCCTTTTTGCACACATCGCCAGCAATTCATCATCAATTCCAGCCCCCTCATTTCCAAGAACGATCATTATCTTTTCCGTCTTCTCGAGGTCCCACACCGAAACAGCATCTTTGCAAAGCGCCGTACCAATGATCGCGAATCCCGCTCGCTTATGCTTAGAAATCAATTCGGACGATTTCTCCACTCCTATTACAGGTATTTTGAAAACCGCTCCCGCCGACGCCCTGATTACCTTGGCCGAAAACCGGTCAGCGCAACCGCTATCGTAATATACTGCATCGGCTCCTGCCGCAACTGCAGTGCGAATTATAGTACCGACATTCCCCGGATCCTGAATATTGTTTAACAGTACTACAAATTTTTTTTCAACTATGCCCGCCGAGCTGTGCTCAGGATATTTTATAACAGCCAATAACGGCTGTGCTGTTACTGTTTCCGCAATTTTGTTTATTATTGAACGTGTAGTATAAATTACTTTAGAGCGCTCAGCGATATTTTTTAGTATCAGCGATTCTTCGGTTTTCAAGTGTTCGTTGACATCAACCAGTAGCTTTTCGACAATAAACTTTGCCTCAAGCGCCTCATGGATATTTTTCCAACCTTCAACTAAAAACAATTGCTGTCGTTCGCGCTGCTTTTTTAATCGTAAAGCAACGAAATTCTTGATAGCCTCGTTACTAAAACTGGTAATTGTCTCGATCATATCGCCTCAATGAAAAAGCACTTAAGAAATTCTCGCGGCTACTTTCATTATTCGTTTGAATTTAGATTTTTTTTATTTTTGAAACGCTATTGAAAGCCAGCATATATTTTTTCACCGACTCTTTAACGCCTTTTTTGACAGCAGTCATTAAATGAATCAGATTTGCATGCGGATGTTGTGCCAATTCTTTTTTTATCACATCAATTTCAACGTACGAAGTATCTGTAGGAACATTGATTTTTGCGATACCAGCTTTTATTGCCAACACATATTCTTCTGGTTTCAGCTTGGGCGCACCATGCAAAACCAGCGGAATTTTTGCCACCTCTCTTAATTTAAATAGTTTTTCATAATCAACTTGCAACTCATATTGGCTACCGGCCGGACCGTGCTTTCCAAAAGTTACTGCCAAACTATCAACTTTTGTTTTATCCAGATACTCGCGGACCTTTGAATTGTGAATTAAATATTGAGAAAATGTCGGTTCTTCGTTGCAGTAGCAATCCGTGTAGTCTAATTCAGCCTCAACTGTTACTCCCAACGCATGCGCCATTCGCCGGATTTCTCTGGTTTTTCGCATATTGTCATCAAACGGCAGATTAGAACCATCATACATTATCGAAGTAAATCCCCAACGCAACGCCTTCATAACGCCTTCATAACTGAACCCGTGATCCAGGTGCAACGCTACCGGAACATGCGCTTTATGCGCTGACTTCACCATCGCTGCGCTTAAAATCTCAACATCAACAAATTTGAATAATCGCTCTGGCACACCAATAATGACCGGACTCTTCAATTCCTCGGCAACTTCCACAACCGCGCTCAATGTTTCGATGTTAAAGACATTAAAGGCCCCTACCGCGTAACCATGCTTCTGGGCATCGATCAAAATCTCATTAGCTGAAACTAAAGCCATAACACATCACCTCCAGAATTATTTGCTATTATAATTCGCCACTTTCACATAAACTCCTGCCAAATAAAAAAAAATTCCGAGCGCTATTACGCTCGGATAATTTTTAATTTAAAGCTTGTTTTGCCGTCTCGACAAGTTTGGCAAACGCGGCCGAATCATTGATGGCTATATCAGAAAGCATTTTGCGATTCATGATTATACCGGCAATTTTTAAGCCATTGATAAACTTACTATACGACATTCCGTTCATACGGGTAGCCGCATTAATACGAGTAATCCATAATGCACGGAATTCACCTTTTTTCGCACGACGATCACGACGAGCATAATACAGCGCTTTCATTACCGTCTCATTGGCTTTACGGAACAATTTGCTTTTCGTTCCACGGTAACCTTTGGCAAGTTTCAGAATTTTTTTATGTTTAGCGTGTGCAGTAACACCTTTTTTTACTCTTGGCATGACTTATTCTCCTTAAGATTTAGTTTGCGTATGGCAACATTCTTTGTACACGCTTGTGGTCAGAAGCAGAAACCATAGCGGCTTTACGAAGGCTACGCTTACGTCCCGGTGCTTTCTTTTCAAGAATGTGTCGCTTAAATGCTTGTGAACGCTTGAATTTTCCCGTTCCCGTTACTTGGAATCGTTTGGCTGCTGCCCGACGCGTTTTCATTTTAGGCATGACATGTCCTCCTTATATATTTCAATTCAAATTGCTATTAACTATTATTTTGATATTGGCGAAAGTATCATGATCATATTTTTGCCTTCCAGCTTCGGTTCGCGTTCCAGCTTGGCAATATCTTTCATCGCCAACGCAACATTAGTTAGAATTTTTCTGCCCAGCTCCGGATGACTCAATTCGCGCCCCCTGAACATAATCGTACATTTAACTTTATCGCCGGCTTCGATAAACTCACGAACATGTTTGGATTTTGTTTCCATATCGTGTTCTTCAATTCGAGGACGAAATTTGATTTCCTTCAAAATTGTAACTTTTTGATTTTTTTTGGCATCCTTGATGCGGCGATGTTGTTCGTAACGGTATTTGCCATAATCCATAACTTTACAGACCGGCGGACTGGCGTTGGGGGAAATTTCAACAAGATCCATTAGATTATCGTTAGCGACACGCTGAGCGTCAGTAAGATTAACTACGCCCATAGCATCGCCATTGGGCCCGATTAACCGAACTTCCCTGGATCTGATTTTCTCGTTGATTCTCAAATCATCTTTTGAGCTAATGGTTTTCACCTCTTTCAAAAAAAATATAGCGGACACAAAACGTCCGCTACAATAACCTGTTCATATTAACCGTACACGTTTGCGTAATACGGTGAGAAGCGGACGCTCCTACTTTATTGTGAAAATAAAATCATAATGGTGCCGAGGACCGGAATCGAACCGGTACGGAGATTACTCTCCGAGGGATTTTAAGTCCCTTGCGTCTGCCAGTTCCGCCACCCCGGCATTTTTGTGGAGGCGGCACCCAGATTTGAACTGGGGGTAAAGGATTTGCAGTCCTCTGCCTTACCACTTGGCTATGCCGCCATACAGAAAATTTTGGAGCGGAAGACGAGATTCGAACTCGCGACCCTCGCCTTGGCAAGGCGATGCTCTACCACTGAGCTACTTCCGCATTTACAAATGGTGCCGCAGGGCGGGATCGAACCGCCGACACGAGGATTTTCAGTCCTCTGCTCTACCGACTGAGCTACCGCGGCAAAAAAATGGCGACCTCGAAGGGATTTGAACCCTCGATCTCCGCCGTGACAGGGCGGCATGTTAGACCACTACACCACGAGGCCGTTTTGCTGCGTCTCTTATAGAGACAAGGCGTATTATAAAACAATTTGGCTGATATTGTCAACTTTTTTTTGCAAAAACCGTTGTTTTATATCGATAACTAGCGCAAAGTTATATAGATAACTTGATCGCGATTAAAGGAAAATTTAGCCAGATCAAAATTCGCTTTGCTCGCACCACCGGAAAAACCATAGCGCTTTTTATACAAACCAAACAATGTTTTCTCCATATTTCGTGAATCGTCATAATCATGAAATACTGAAAGCGCGTAATCGCCAAATGGTAATTTTTCATAAACAACCTTTGACGAATTGCTACTGTCAATTTTTCCAATCCGTTCAATCGCTCCGTTCTTTTCGAAACCAAAAGCTTTAGCGTCCTGTGCCGAGAATAATCGCGCCACCACATGACCGGATTGATTTTCGCAATTATATACAATTACTGTCAAAGCGGCTGTTTGTTGTTGATCGGCAGCAAACGCAGTGTTTGTAAAAACCAATGGCAAACAAACAAGCACTACTCCCGCCAAACCAACACAATAGCCAATTATTTTGCTAATACGATACTTAACCATTGCCCCAGCCCGGCAGGACAACAACCGCTTCCGGTTGCGAAGCAACCAGTTACAGCAAAAACCATCGGCAAAGGCAATGAGGTACGTAATTAGTAACACAGTTATCAGCTTTTTCTTTTTCATAAACACCCATCCGTGTCCTTTGAGAACCAACTATTTAACAAGGTAAGCCTTGATAATTTTTTGGTCAACAACAGGTTTATCACCCCAGGCAGTAGTACAATTATCAATTTTTTGAACTACATCATAACCGCTGATTACTTCGCCAAAAATTGTGTGTTTCATATTCAGCCAGGTACAAGGCACCGTTGTAATAAAAAATTGGCTGCCGTTAGTATTTGGTCCGGCATTTGCCATCGCAATTAAACCCGGCTTATTGAACGTCACCGAAGATGAGCACTCGTCTTCAAATTTACCACCCCAAAGCGATTGGCCGCCACGGCCTGTAGCCGTTGGGTCACCGCCCTGAATCATAAAATCTTTTATCACTCGATGGAAAATTGTACCGTCATAATAACCCTTTTCTACCAATCCGACAAAATTTTCTACCGTCTTTGGAGCGACAGTCGGAAAAAGTTTCAAAACTATCGTCCCTTGACTAGTTTCCAATGCAATTTTTATTTCTTTTGCCGGAGTTTGTTGATCTGTCGCCGAAACCTGTTGATTCATAAAAAAATATCCCCCTCCTATGATTGCAACAACTGCTGCTAAAATTAAAACGATTTTCTTCATTATTCCTCCGTATTAAACCAAACACTATGAGGCAACGCCACAAATTATTATACTTGTAGCAACAGCTATTTGCAATAACTAAAACAACTATTCGACATACCTTTGCCACGTTGACAGACGACGTATAATTAGTTAGAGTCTGCTCCGTATGTTAAAAGATCAACAGGAGACATAAATGGAAAATGTTAAATTCGTTGCTAATAAAGCAATAATAAAAGTTAAGTACCGTACTTTCGAAACAGCTGACGAACTGTTATCCAGCAAATTATTTCACAGACTGCTGGCATCATGCATCAACGAGCTTGCCCATTGCCAATCGCCGCTACTGGAAATTTTCGCCGGCGAACACAAGTCGATCGAACGTCAGCGGCACTTCGTCCGTTTTTGCAAAAATCTTTATAAATTAAATTACCATGACGCAGCAAAAATTCAGGAGAATTGTGAAACGTATATTGCCAATCAACGGACTCTGAATGATTTTGTCATGTATGTTTATGATTATTGGCGCAGCTATAATCGCTATATTATCTGCGATTCAGAAAATGACACCTTGGATCAACGCCCATACCGAACTTTCATGTCTACCGTAGAACAACTAAACCACCTTATTCGCGGCACTTACCGTGCATTATTGGAAAATATCAATTGTCGGCCTCCGCGTGTTTATCGGCAAATCGTTGCCGGTGCCGAAGTATCGGTTATTGCAATACCTAATATTGTGCGCTTGCCGGGTAAGTACGCTAAATTGAAGAGCGTGTTAGTGATCCGGCAAATTTTATTATCTCCACCCTTGATCGTTAATCAACCTAACAACAAACGAAAAGGTAAATTTGAAAAAGTACTTGTCAACCCGATACAATTGAACGAAATCAATCCAGGTGAATGGTTATGCTTTCCCGCGAAAGTTGGCAAACAAATAATTTTGATTTATTTTCATGAAAACTTTTTTGAATTGGGTATGTCGCTGTGCAATCTATTTGAGCTGGCTAGCGACGAAGATCTTACCACTCAGCCATCCGCTTTTTTCATGTACGGCGTTCCCGGTGAATCACTGTACCAATTCAGCGATCATCCAACCGTTTTTTTCGACGACGCTGAAAACAAAATATTGGTCGGCGCTTGTCCAAACAAAGACGAATTTGGCTATTTTGGTTATCTGAAAAAAATGGTGTTGACGTTGCACAACATCCATGCAATGAAGCAAGGTTCACTACCATTTCATGGCGCACTGATAAAAATTTCTTTCGACGGCAACAAAAAAACAGTTTTGATAATGGGCGACACCGGCACCGGAAAATCCGAAACTATCGAAGCCATTCGCGAAATCGGCGGTCAATCAATCAACTCGATGCAAATTATCGCTGACGATATGGGTTCTTTGGAAATTTCCGGAAATGCTGTTGTTGGCTTTGGCACGGAAATCGGCGCGTTTTTACGTATCGATGATTTGCGTCCCGGTTATATATACGGAAAAATGGACCGTGCAATCATCATGAATCCTACGCAAACCAATGCGCGGGTTATTTACCCGGTAGCGACTATTGAAGATATTATCGCTGCACACAGCATTGACTTTGTGCTCTACGCCAATAACTACGAACTGACTAATACAAGCACACCGGCAATTGAACGCTTTGAAGATGTTGGAACCGCATTAGCGGCATTTCGTTCCGGACAAGCAATGAGCAAAGGCACCACAAACCTTAGCGGAATGACTCATGCCTATTTTGCTAACGTCTTTGGTCCGGATCAATATCGTGAATTACATGATCCGTTATCTGATAAATACTTTACGTTTTTTTTCGACTGTGGTATTTATGTCGGGCAATTACGTACACAACTCGGAATACCCGGTTTGGAATTTGACGGTCCAAAAAAATCAGCAAAAGCGCTGTTGGATTTAATTGCAACCCATAACCAAGATTAAAACGAGCGGCCGACAAAATGTCGGCCGCTCGTTTTTATTAATTATCCGTTAAAAATACCACTTGAGTTTTTTTTAGCATATCGTTCTTTTGATTAGCCGCAAGAATAATATCACCATCGCGGACACTAACCACGGCATTCCGGTTGAAATCACGTAATCTTACCGGCTTTATCATCAGCTGTTTAGCTCCGGCACGAAAACTCAATGAGCGCATTTCGTCAGCAGTATCATAATCACACATCCCGTTAGCAATCAGCAGATCTGTACTGATATAGCGGCTGGAATAAATGACTCTGCCATTTTCATCGTAAATTACCGGAGTCATTGTGCGCTCAAGCTTCAATCCCCGGCAATCAACTACCAATCCGGTAACGGTACCTGTGCTAACATTAGATTGCGGCAACGGTATCGCTTGAGGCTGTTGACCGCCCCCGATACCGCTTGCCGGTATAACCGCGCTCGCAAGACTATCTGCACCATACAACCGCACCTGTAGCACAACGTGATAAACACCCTCGGCTGTCATATTTCCCTTAACAACTTTGAACCCCTTAAGAAAACCGACTACATTAGTTTTAATAACATCACTCGTCACCATTGCATCACGCACAGTAGTGGTTGCATCCAGACTAACACCCATTATTTGTTCCATCAAATTTCGTTGTCCGTCAACAACTGCAGCGCGGCGTGCTAAAATATTAGCTTGTGCTGGATTTACAGTGTTTTGCGGCGGCACTCCATAACCATCCGCCGAAACAACATCATCATCCCAACTGACATCCGCAAAACAGGTGGCCGAAAAAGCAACCAAAACCAAAATTAGCACAACAGCTAACTTTTTCATATACCCTCCAAAAAATTTAAGCGTCAAACCATAATCTATTGGTGATAGAAGTTCTGCGTTTTATTCTACATTGTTTTTCATAATTATTCAATCTAGCCCAAATATCTGATCAATAGTTTCAACCATTTGTGTAGTTTGGGGTAAGGTGCGTAACGCAGCGGTATGTCTAACCAGGTTGATCGTGACATAACAGCTTTCTTTTGACTAAAACACTCAAAGCTGTACTTGCCGTGATATTTTCCCAAACCGCTGTTTCCCACCCCGCCAAACGGCAAATTTTTAGTCGCCATATGCACAATGCAATCGTTAATACAAACGCCCCCGCTTGAAGTTTGCCTGATTAACCGGTCTGTCAAATGCCGATCGTTACTAAATACATATAATGCCAATGGTTTTGGATTTCGATTGATAGCAGCGATACATTCGTCAATATTTTCATATTCCAAAATTGGCATTATCGGGCCGAATATTTCGTCCTGCATCACTTTTGATTGCCAGTTCACATTATCGATTACCGTGGGAGAAAAATATCGGGTTTTTGCGTTTGTAATGCCACCGGCTAATATACGCTCTGATTCTAAATACGAGCACAACCGAACAAAATGTTTATCATTGACAATTCGCCCAAGTGATTCAGACTGCTGAGGATCATCGCCATAAGTTTTCGAAATTCGCGCAATTACTTTTGCTAAAAACTCTGCTTTGATATCCTTATGTACGTAAACGTAATCCGGCGCCACACAGGTTTGACCGGCATTAAAATATTTTGCCCAAACCAAACGATTGACAGCAATCTCTAAATTAATATTCTTATCCACAATACACGGACTTTTGCCACCTAACTCAAGCACGACCGGCGTAAGGTGTTTCGCCGCTGCCGCCATAACACTTCTGCCAACTTCAGGGTTACCGGTATAAAAAATTAAATCGAACGGTTTATTAAGCAATGCAGTGTTAGCGTCACGTCCACCCATAATACAGGCAATATACTCGCTTGAAAAAGTGTGTTCCAACAAATCACGAATTACTTCAGCCACATTAGCCGAGATATTTGCCGGTTTAACTATCGCACAATTACCTGCAGCAATAGCCCCGATCAGCGGTGCCATAATTAACTGGAACGGATAATTCCAGGGACCAATAATTAATGTCAGGCCAAGCGGTTCTGACACTACTTTGCTGCGCGCCGGAAATTGCAGTAACGGCGAAGCAACCCGTTCGTCTTTATACCACTTCGGCAATTTTGCCACAGTATGATCAATATCTGATAAAACAAAACCAATTTCTGAAGCGTAGGCTTCGAATTCCGGTTTACCCAAATCAAGTTTCAATGCATTAAAAATAACTTGTTCATGCTCCTGAATAGCACAACTTAAACGCTTAAGCATTGTTACGCGGAACTTTAGCGACCGCGTAGCACCGCTGGCAAAATATGCCTGCTGTGCCGAAAAAACATTGTCAATTTGTGAAATATTCATTTACACCTGCCACGTTGCGATCGTCATTGTTAAACCAATCTGCGCTAAAAAATAGGTCACCATCACAATAATGCGATTTATACGGCTTTTTTCAATCGCAACAAACATACCATAACTCAAAAACGAATCAGAAACAAAAAATAGCGCGGCACCGATAACACAGACAACACTGCTAAGTATCGACCACTCCGGCCGAAGAATTGTCGACAGTCCGGAATACAACATTGCCACCAAAATTACCGAGTAAGCCAGAACCGGAATGATTAATCCACGTTCGCCTTTTTTTATCAATCCGTTAACGATAATGCGCACCACAAAAAAAGCAACAATTAACACTGCCAGCAACATCAACAATGAACTTATTGGCGGCGCATAATAATTCAAGCCGAAAATATAGGCCAAATGGCCGCAAAAAAACGCTACTAATCCCAATAAAAACCAGGTGTTATTATGTGGTAGCATCAAAAAAACATCGCCGAACAACGAAAAAATCAATCCGATAATAAATAGTTTGCCTAACCATTGGTTTTCAGAAGTTAACGGCAACAACAACGCACAAGTAATCAGCAACACCATCGTCAGCGGTTTTGAAATACGTTCGCAAACTCGCCACTCCATATAAATTGAAAGCCAATTCCAAATTGCGCTTAAAAACGCTGCAAGTAGAAAACAGTATGCGATTGTCATAACACGCTCCAAATCTTTTAATCATTATCGCATATTTATCCAACAAGCGTCAAACTGGATGATGCTTGAATAAATACCAAAACAAAAAATTAATAGCTATTGCCGCTACAAAAATTATCACGATAAATAATATCAACAGCCCTAATGCACCAATAATCATCCGGAATTTATTCTGCCCGGTTGTCATTGCTTTGGCCTTCCAGACAAAGGGAATACTAATCACCGCTAAAAGAACTAGAGATGCAAGAATGTATTTCCAATAGCCCAGCACCAATAGAATTGCGATAAAAGCTGTCACCAATATACTTATTAAATAAATCATAGACACCCTCTCAAGCAAAAGAAAAAGGCACGAAAAATCGTGCCTTGAGAATATGTGTTATCGTTTTGAGAACTGGCTTGCTTTACGAGCTTTCTTTAAACCATATTTTCTGCGTTCTTTTTCACGCGGATCGCGGGTTAAGAAACCAGCTTTTTTTAAAGACAAACGGTAATCACCATCAACATGCAATAACGCCCGGGAAATACCATGACGAACTGCGCCGGCTTGCCCGGACAATCCACCACCGGCAACATTTAACTTGATGTCAAATTTATCGGTAGTTTGTGTCAGTTCAAGCGGTTGCCTGATAATAAGCCGCAACGTCTTCAATGGAAAATATTCTTCAAATTCTTTACCGTTAACTGTGATTATTCCAGTTCCCGGTAATATACGGACGCGCGCAACAGAAGTCTTTCTTCTGCCGGTGCCGTAAAATTCTATACTCGACATTATATTCCTCCTACTCCGCCTTATCTAATATTGAGCTTAAGCTCTTCCGGTTGTTGCGCTTGGTGTGGATGGTTCGGGCCAACATACACATTCAATTTACGGTACATTTGACGACCGAGCGTATTTTTAGGCAACATGCCTTTTACTGCCATCTCTACGACTCTGCCCGGATGACTTGCCAACATTTTTCCTAAGGTTACAAAAGTAGTTCCGCCAACATATCCTGAATGACGAAAATATGTTTTTTGCAGCAATTTGTTTCCAGTAGTTTTTATTTTTTCTGCATTTACAATTATTACGTGATCGCCACAGTCAACATGTGGAGTGAACGTCGGTTTGTGTTTACCGCGAAGTATTTTTGCAACTTCAACAGCCAAGCGGCCAAGAGTTTTGCCGTCCGCATCAACGACGAACCATTTACGCTCTACTGTAGCACTATTCGCCATGAATGATTTCATAGTCTCTTCCTTCCAACAACTTAATCAGTTCTTATATTTTTGCGCTGCTTTCGGGGCTAGTGAAAGCAACGACAAAATGTCGCACGCATTATTGTAAACACAATGCTCATATAAGTCAAGAATATTTAGCGAATATATATTTAATTTCGCTGTCCGAGTTGAGCGTCCACTTCAGCAATTTTCGTTTGATCTTCAGCGGCAGCGGCAAAAAACGCTACAATCTTTGAAGCTGTTTCTTCTTCTTCTTTTTGCTCGTTGATAAACCACTGCAGGAAAGTTTGAGCTTCAGCGTCAGCGGCATACTCAGCCTCGCCGACCAACTCAACTATCCGGCTGGTAACATATTGCTCGTGCGCGAGTACTTCATTGAAAACATCAACGACTGTACCAAACTGCTCTTTAGGTGAATCAATTGTGTAAAAACGCACCTCGCCAGCACGCGCAGTTACATAATCAATCAATTTTCTGGCATGCATCATTTCTTCGTAATACTGTTGAGTCAGCCAGTGCGCAGCACCGCCTAATCCTTGCCGGGCCACAGCCGTTGCCATCGCCAGATACAAATAAGCCGAATAAATTTCCACATTAATTTGCTTGTTAAATTGATATTGAAGTTCTTTGTCCATGATAATAATCTCCTGTTTTTTTATTTTGTTCCAAACTCTATTGAAAATTGCCAGCCGCATACACTTGATCAATCAGCCTTAGCTGCTTTGATGTTGAGTGTTCGTGCATATTGGCAACCAGAACACAATTTAATATATTTCCTCTTGAATCACGTCCGCCGCTTGTCGAATGAATAACGTAATGCTTGCCGCACGTTGCCCCAAGATACATCATCACATGTCCGGGAGTGAAAACAACTCCACCAGAATTTACAGCTGCCAGCATTTGTGACCTATTAATTATATCATCATTTTCCGAAAAGTCCAGTCTTCGTTTTAATGCTTTTGGCTGTTCCTCGACCGCACAATTACGTGGCAATCTGAACCCAAACACGGAATAAGCTGCCATTATCAAGCCAGAACAATCCCAACTTTCGTACAAACCACCCCAGCCATAACGCTCTCCCAATAATTTGAAAGCTTGGCGCAATAAATTTGCCAAAGTATACGGTAATCGACCGACAGCGACATCACTACCAATTGGTATTAACAGCGGTACAATCAGACCACTGCCGTCTGTATGTCGCCTGGGCACCGCAACAACATAAGAACCGCAAATATTTTGCATGTCAACAATCTCTTTGGGTGCACCATACCACAACGGTAACTGTGCTCCCATCGAAAACAGCAATTTCTGCCGTCCGCTACAATAACCTTCAGCGATATACAATCGTTTTCCAGTCACAACTAAACATTCTTTTTGGTAATGGTGACAGTAGTCGCGCCAAACCGCTGCATCAAACAAAGCGATCTTGTTTTTTTCCACCCAACCACAATAATTGAAGAGCCGGACAAAAAACCACAAACCATCGGCGCTCTCATGATAAACCAGCACCGGCTGTCCCGGTTCGAGATGAGTCTCTTGGAATCGGTCGATTAGTGGATAATCCGTCAATTCCCGGCAAGCAAAAACATTTGTCGGAAATGCGCGCACATTGCAACGCTCCGTAGCCAAAGCATAACGAACATTTGTTGTCTCAAGAATGCTTCCGCTGTTTTTCAAAGCAAATAATTCTGCCCAAACCAAATCGTTGGCACCCTCGCCGTTTATGAACAGTTCTTGTTGACTTAGCACATCATAGCGATTTACCAGCACGTACAGTTTTTCAGCATTAATTTGTGCGGCCGTTGTGTAAATATCCGTCATGTGAGCGGGAATATTTTCGATTAATGATTGGTTGAAAATATCAATTTCAACTTCAGTCAGCAAAACATCATTAGCGTTTAAGTTCTTGGCTATCCAATAGTCCGCACTCAACATATCATATTCTACGTCAGGCGCAGCCGCAACATAGTTTCGCAAGAGTTCACTCCTTATAAGCTTCTTTCATTAGCGTCTTTCCTGAGGCATCGCGGATAATACCGTGAACTGCACCGCTCTCCATAATCCGGTTCATCGAAAATGCGTACGGCATAATCGGCATTTCATCGAAAATGATTTTCTCGCCCTCATGCATCAACCGCATCCGTTCAACATTGTCGTTCGTATTTTGCGCCCGCGTAATCAACCCGTCATAGCTGGCGTTCGACCAGCGCGGAACATTGTTTGTGTCACTGCTGGTCAAAAGCACGGACATATAAGCCATTGGGTCAAGGTAATCACCTACGCAACTGTTAGTACAAATATCATACTGTAATTCGTCACGGCTTTTGTTATATACCTTCCATTCCTGTCCAACAAGTTTGATTTTTACACCCAAAACTTTTTTATACATTTCCTGAATCATTTCACCATATTTACTTTTGCCGGCACTACTACCAAACATGAAGGTTAATTCGGGAAACCCTTTTCCGTTTGGATAACCGGCATCGGCCAATAGCTTTTTGGCGCGTTCTGGATCGTAGTTAAAATATGTGCCGCCGACCTTACGGAAATCGCTGTCTGCCGTCGCATCAGGAATCCCAAACGGTACCCAGGCATAGGCCTCTCTGGAAGCACCCAACACCTTGGCTTCCTGTAACAAGGCAGTACAGTCTATCGCATAAGACAACGCTTTTCGCACCCGCACGTCGTTCAGCGGCTTGTTGTGAACATTAAATGCTAAATAGTTTGTATTCATGAATGGATAATTCTTTATTTTACCTGCAGCAACCAGCCGCTTATATTCTGATTCCGGCGGCAAGGTATCTGAAACATCAAGTTGATTACTCTCCAGCATTGACATAGCGGTTGAATCTTTGTCAACCATATATATATCTATTTCACTTAACTTAACTTTGGCTTTGTCCCAATATTTATCGTTTTTTACAAGCGTGATTTTCGAATTGTGATCCCAATCAGTAATTTTGAAAGGGCCATTGCAGATAATTGTATTAACGTTAGCCGCCCAATTAGCATTCTTTTCGGCAACCACACTGTCGATTGGAAAATAAGCGTGAGAAGACGTCAGCCGCAGAAAAAAATCACAAGGACGTTCAAGTTTTACTTGTAAAGTATGGTCATCAATCGCACTTACACCAAAATCGCTTACACTGCATTTTCCCTGATTAAATTTTTCACCGTTTTTAACAAAATACAACATAAAAGCGGCTTCCGCAGCGTACTTTGGGTCAACGCCGCAACGCCACGAATATATATAATCTTGTGCCACAACCGGATCGCCGTTCGACCACTTGGCATCTTTACGAAGATAGAAGGTATACGTTAAGCCGTCTTTAGAAACATCCCATTTTTCAGCACCTGCCGGTAAAACCACGTTGTCACTGCCGATCGAACAAAGCCCTTCGTACAACTGATCAGCAACGCCTAAAGTATATGTTGAAGACATTTTTTGCGGGTTGAGCGATTCAGGATCATCAGGTATCGCCCAGCGCAACACCTCTTTGTCAGATTTAGAAAACGAACAACCAGCGAAAGTACCAACAAATATAAACAACAGTAGCAAAATGGCAAGCAATTTTTTCATAGATTTTACAATCCTTTCAAATGGCTGTGAACCGTCTATAAATACCTCAGCATTATATCAGATAGTACAAAAAAACAAAATATTTCCTTGCAACAAAAAAACACCGACCAAAGGTCGGTGTCTGTTTGTTTAGTTAGATGAATTTTCAGGTAGTTGCTCCGGGGCTGCGCCACTTTCATCATTATCCTGATTCTGATGACGACTGATTGCCGAACGGGCAAACTTGACTTCGATTTTTTCAGCAATTTGTAATGTAATTGTATCTTGAGTCATTGCAACAATTTTACCATATATACCGCCGATTGTAACAACTCGGTCACCCTTTTTCAAGGTATCCAGCAAAGAAGCACGCTTTTTCTGCTGTTTTTTTTGCGGACGATATAAGATGAAGTAGAAAATTACTATCATCAATAATATCGGCCATGACATACTAAACATTTGCTCTAAAGAACCCATTTTTCCTCCAAAATATATAAAAACTCAGGTTATGATACAACATAATTAATACTTTGTCAAAGTTTAATATCTTCCTCAAAATTTCTAGCTAATAATTATTTACTATACCATTGAGCTGTAATATAATTAACACATAAACTATTAAGGAGAGTGATAACCTATGGGAACACCACATATTGGTGCTAATGTCGGTGATATCGCCGAGACCATTCTGCTCCCCGGAGACCCGCTACGCGCAAAACTTATCGCTGAAACTTACCTAACCGACGTCGTTCAATACAACAAAGTTCGCAACATGTTTGGTTATACCGGTTATTATCAAGGTCGCCGGGTTTCTGTCCAAGGTACCGGCATGGGTATTCCGTCGATTTCCATTTATGTTAACGAACTAATCAACACCTATGGTTGTCAAAATCTTATTCGTATCGGTACTGCCGGTTCGTTACGTGCCGACGTGAAAGTTCGCGATATCGTTTTGGGAATGTCGGCCGCACATGACAGCGCCATCAACAGCATCCGGTTTCGCGGCATGACCTACTGCCCGACAGCCGATTTTACGTTGTTAAATAACGCCTACAATGCAGCAATGAGTAAAAATCTTTCGGTTCGTGTGGGTCAAATAATGTCTGCTGATACTTTTTACAACGATGATCCTGATGAATACAAAATTTGGGCTAATCATGGCGTAATGGCTGTCGAGATGGAAGCAGCCGGTCTGTACACTTTAGCTTCCAAATACAATCGCCGCGCGTTATGCATCTGCACAATCTCTGATAGTTTAGTCACTCACGAATCAATGAGCGCTGAAGACCGGCAAAATTCCCTGCAACAAATGATTGAAATTGCCCTTGAGTCAACAAAAGCACTCTAACCAGACCTTACCAAAAGCAACGCTTCAATCTTGAAGCGTTGCTTTTTTCTTTCAAATGTCAATCACTAAGGTTATAATGTAGTCTGATTTTCCAAGTCAAGAACAGTGATAATATATTAGCGAGATTTTTGGAGACTTATGCAAGAATTTTTATTGAGTAATATTGAAAAGTTTGGTTATTTAGCAATTTTCATTTGTACTTTCATCGAAGGAATGTGTATTCCACTCGTCAGTGAACTAATTCTCGGCTTTGCCGGTTTTTTGGTTTTCAAAGGAACGCTGATGTTTTTACCGACCGCGTTTTCAGCTTGGGCCGGCAGTTTCTGCGGTTCGTTTTTCATTTACTGCGTATTCCGGCGTGGCGGCCGTCCGCTGGTTTACCGCTATGGCCATTACATTCGCTTGACGCCGCGGCGGTTTGACAAATTTTCCGAATGGTTTGAACGCTTTGGACCGATTTTGATTATTCCCTGGCGGCAAATTCCCGTTCTCCGCACCAAAATCAGTATCGTTGCCGGAATTTTCGATTTGAATATTTATGTCTTTTCGGCGCTAACTGCCGTCGGTATAGCAGTTTGGACAACTGCTGCCCTGTATGTATCATACTCGTTTGGCGAAAATTGGCAGCAATTGTTAGCCTTGGGGGCTGATCTGAGCAACTTCATCGTATACGTACTTATTTTTAGTGTTATCGGCGCAGCCATTGTGTTCTATTGGCGAAAAAAAGAAAAGCATAAAAAACGATCGCGCCACGCCGATCGTCATCATAATTCGGAGCAATAACATGTTGTTTCTAAGACGAATATTATTTCTGGCACTAATGGCGTTATTTGCCTTTGCCGCCGGAAATTTACTTTACCTTTATTACGGCAAGATGGATAATTTCACACCATCCAACCGCTCCGTCAGCCACTTTGAAACGACTTACGAAAAAGCACAAAATCTGACGCATATCAAAACCATCAGTGACGAACTCGCTAAGCAATCGGGTTACACAAAATTATCTGATATTCCCCTGCAACTGCGACAAGCGATAATTGCTGTCGAGGACCGGAAGTTTTACAATCACTCCGGCATTGATAGCGAAAGCATTTTACGGGCAACACTGGTGAATATCCAGAGCGGCGAAATTAGCGAAGGCGGCAGCACCATCACCCAGCAGCTGGCACGAACGCTGTTTCTATCAAACGAACAGTCATTCACTCGAAAAGTCTGGGAAGCTGGTTTTGCTGTCGGGCTGGAAACACAACTTAGCAAGGATAAAATTCTCGAACTTTATTTAAATACAATCTATTTTGGCGAAAACACTTACGGCGCTGCAGCAGCGGCTAAAAAATACTTTCATAAAAGCTTAAAGGATTTAACACTCAACGAAACAACTATGCTCGCCGGCATCCCCAATGGCCCGTCAATTTATAATCCGATAGCTGACCTGGCAGCCGCCAAGCGCCGCCAACGGATTGTTATTGAAGCAATGCAAAAAAACGGTTTCATCGGACAAGAAGAGGCAAATACGCTATCTACTAATTAATTTATTTGACTATTTAAAACAAAAAAGCGGCAACTCCGCTTTTTTGTTTTTCTTATTGTTTATCCGATTTTACTGTAGTTGATTTTATATACAGCTCACGCAGTTGCTTGGGGTCGACATCGGCCGGACAATTCAGCATCAGATCGGTTGCCGACTGAGTTTTTGGGAACGCGATAACATCACGGATACTGCTGCGTTTTGCCATTAGCATAATCATACGATCCAGTCCAAAGGCAATGCCTCCATGTGGTGGTGCGCCATATTCAAAGGCGTCAAGCATATAACCGAATTTTTCATAGGCCTGCTCATCAGTCATGCCGACCGCGTTGAAAACTTTGTTTTGGATATCGCGATTGTAAATACGAATACTACCGCCACCCAGCTCACAGCCGTTCAGAACCAGGTCATAGGCGTTGGCCATAATGCGAGCCGGGTCGCTATCCAGATATTGTAAATCGCTTTCCTTCGGAGAAGTAAACATGTGATGCATCGCTGCATAGCGCTTGTTCTCAGAATCATATTCAAACATTGGAAAATCCACAACCCAAAGAAAATTAAGCATATTATCATCAATAAGATTGCGGCGCTTCGCCATTTCCAACCGCAACGCGCCCAGCGCGGTATTAACAATATTAAGATCGCCGGCAATGATTAATACTGCGTCATTGGGTTCAGCTTGTACGGTTTCGGTAATTTTAGCAATAATCTCTTCGCTGAAAAACTTGGTAATCGCGGATCGGATTCCGCCCTCGGCGTAGTTCATCCAGGTCATACCCTTCGCACCGTACTGCCGGATATAATCAACTAATCCGTCGAGTTCGCGCCGGGGAATGTCAGCGTAGCCTTTAACATTTATACATTTTACAACACCACCACCGGCAATAACATCATTGTAGACTTTGAAGTCCGAACCGTTGACGCATTCGGAAATATCCACCAGCGGCATTTCAAACCGCATGTCCGGTTTGTCCGAGCCATATTTGTTCATCGCCTCAAAATAGGACATCCGCCGGAAAGGCGTAGAAACCTCTACATTCATCGTTTCCTTGAAAATATATGCAGTTAGTTTTTCCATCATTTCCAAAATTTGCTCTTGGTCAATAAACGACATCTCAATATCTAGCTGAGTAAATTCCGGCTGACGGTCAGCGCGTAAGTCTTCATCACGAAAACAACGGGCTATTTGATAATAGCGTTCCATGCCGGCCACCATGAACAACTGCTTAAATACTTGCGGTGACTGTGGCAATGCAAAAAACTTGCCGGGCTGAACACGGCTGGGAACTAGATAGTCGCGCGCTCCCTCCGGTGTGCTCTTGCAAAGAATCGGTGTTTCCAATTCATAAAATTCGTTTTGATCAAGAAACTTGCGCATCGCCATGGTCACTTTGTGCCGTAACCGAAAACACTCTTGCATTTCCGGCCGCCGCAGATCCAAATAGCGATATTTCAATCGCAATTGCTCATCGCAATCAATGTTGTCCTGAATATAAAACGGTGGTGTTTTTGCGGAGTTTAGTATCCGCAACTCTAACCCTTCAACTTCTATCTCGCCGGATGCAATATTACTGTTTATCGCATCAACACTGCGTAACCGTACTATCCCGCGTACGCATAATACATATTCGTTACGAATCGATTCGGCTTTTTTGAATGCTGTTGCGTCAATATCCGGTGAAAAAACCACCTGAGCAATTCCGGCCCGGTCACGCATATCGACAAAAATCAATCCGCCGTGGTCACGGCGGCGACCGGCCCAACCGCACAACACTACTTCATTTCCTACATCTCTCTTGCTTAGCGATCCGCACGCATTGGTACGGCGCAATCCTGTCATTGTTTCCATCATTCAACCTCCAAAAATACTACGGCTTCGTTATACGGCATTACGGTCTGGCTGCGATCTGACATATTTTTTATCGTCACGGTCTGATCATTGACTTCCTGCTCACCAATAACCGCAACATATTTGGCGTTAAGTTTTCCGGCAAGTTTGAACTGGGCTTTGACGCCGCGTGCCATATAGTCAACTTCACAAACAACATTGCGTTTTCGGAGATCATTAACCAACTTCACAGCCAAAACCCGCGCCGCTTCATCCAGCGCTGCCACAAACACTTTTACTTTTTTTTCGTCCAAACACCCGTTTAGCAAACCAAGTTTTTCTAAAATAATTATTACCCGCTCCAGGCCAAAAGCCACGCCAACCGCCGGTGTCGGTGATCCGTCAAACTCCTCGACAAGATTATCATAACGGCCACCGCCACACACACTGCTTTGCGCACCTAACTCATTACACTTTATTTCAAACACTGTTTTTGTGTAATAATCCAGCCCGCGAACCAGTCGTGGATTGATAATAATATTTAATCCCAAACCAGTGAGAATTTCTGTGACACTATTAAAGTGTACAGCACACTCTTCGCATAGACACTCACGATTTTCCGGAGCATTTTTCGCAAGAATTGCGCATTTGTCGTTTTTGCAATCCAAAATTCGCAACGGATTCGTCGAAAATCTTGATTGACAGTCGCCACACATTTCCGTTAAATATGGCTGAAAATATTCTTGCAGTTTCGCGCGGTAGATCGGACGACATTTTTTGCAGCCGATTGAATTTACTTCAACTGTCAATTCCGTCAAACCAAGCCGTCGCAAAAATTCGCAGGACAGCGCGATTATTTCGACATCTAGCGCCGGATTGCTCGACCCAAACGCCTCAATACCGAATTGATTAAATTGACGCTGGCGTCCGGCCTGCGGGCGTTCGTAACGAAACAGTGGACCATAATAGAACAATTTGACCGGTTGTGCCCAACCGAACATTTTGTGTTCCAAATAGGCACGAACTACGCCGGCCGTAAATTCCGGACGAAGCGTCAATGAACGTTCACCGCGATCTTTAAATGTATACATTTCTTTTTGGACAATATCAGTCGCATCACCGATACCGCGGGCGAACAACTCACTTTGCTCAAAAACCGGCAACCGAATTTCACCGTATCCAAATAATTCACATATTTCCCGGACAACACTTTCAACATATTGCCATTTTACTACGTCAGCCGGCAAAATATCTCTGGTGCCGCGCGGCGCCACAATTTGCATCATTTCTCCTCAAATAACTGGTATTTCTTATCGATATATTTGTTGATATTGTCGATATAAACCTGATAATCCTTCGGATTATAAACACTTTTCAAGCATTTGTCAAAAGCCATTTTGGTCGCCGCCGCCGGACCGACGCCGAAAATCGTATGCTGCTCTTCAATAATCATTATGTTATACAAACATTGGCAATCATTCAGACAATAGCCCACATTTTCGCCAATACTGTTCTTTTGCCTGTACAAATAATATGGTACATACCCACTTTGTTTGCAAATACCGTAAGCATAGCTCAACATTTGTTCGACCTGCTTACGTTCGGTTAAACTGCCGTTTGCAAACATTGCTGCGCCACGTTTTAACGCAAGTGAATGAACAGTGATATTTTCCGGTTGCAACGCACTGATTTTATTTAACGTATTTTCGAAATCACTGCATATTTCCCCGCTCAATCCGGCAATCACATCCATATTTATACTGCCGCCAAAATTTTGCCGGGTAAGTTCAAACGCGCTATAAACATCCGCTTCACTATGCGCGCGTCCGATTCGCCGCAGGCTGCTATCGTTCAGCGATTGCGGGTTTATACAAAGCCGTGAAACCGCCGCCCGGTTTACCGCGGCTAATACCTCAAGATTTATTAATTCCGGCCGCCCGCATTCAACAGTAAATTCTACGACAGTAGGAAAGTATTCGCGAATGCTCAGCAATAACTCCGAAAAATATTTTGGAGTCAAACTTACCGGGGTGCCGCCGCCAACGTACAGCGAAACAATTATTTTGCCAGTCTGCCGAACAATGTCTGACACGGCTTGCAATTCAGATTTCACCGCGTTTAAATAAGTCTGAACAATGCTGTCGTTTGGAATCGGGAACGACGGAAACGAGCAGTACGAACACCGCGTCGGACAAAACGGCACGCCGATGTACAAGCACGCGGCGTCAGCCGTCAGATTAATTTGTTGTAAATAGTTGGCTTCATTTTGTGCAACTTCCAATACCAATTCTGAAGTTTGGCTATCGAGCAGGCAATCTTCTGCCAATGATTTCGCTGCGCCAACTAACCCGTATTTTTTCCATAAACTTGCCGCCAGCTTGGTCGGCCGGACTCCGCGCAATATTCCCCATCTATCTATTACGGCATCTGTGTATTTGAGTAAAAGCTTTACCGCAGTTTTAACAACAGTTCTGCGCAATTCAGTATTGGACCGAATCTGCTCACTAAGTGAAAAAGCTTTTCCGTTGTTAAAATTAATGACTGCATGCAACCATCCAGCTTCCAAATAGCAGTCCAACGCAAATTCAGCGGAATCTTGTGCAACCAACGGTATATTCAATACCGCCAAAGCATCACATAGTGCATAGCGCATAAACGCATCTGCCGCTACATAACAGTTATTTTCGGCACTCATGGCAATACCCATACAGTTTTACCTGATGATCAATGATGCTGTAACCACTTTCATGTTCAATAGCGTTAAGCGCCCGTTGAATTGCCGCGCTATCAACTTCACGAATCTTTCCGCAACTCATACAAATCAGGTGATGATGCCTGACAGAACGCTTGAGCGGTTTCATTTCATAACGGTTGCGGCCATCGCCAAGATCAAGTTTTTCCAGCAATTCCAGTTCAGCCAACAATTCCAATGTCCGATAAACAGTCGCCAAGCCAATACCGCTTGCACGTTCGCGTAATATTCCATAAACATCTTCTGCTGACAAATGCCGCTCACTAAAATCAACAAAAATCTCTAACACCGTTTTTCGCTGCACGGTCATTTTATACTGTTTTTCGCGTAATAATCCTTCAAAAAAAGCTATATCGATCATATCTGCTCCTCGCCGTGAAACCAGATTGCACGTAACACTACCCGGAGGATTGCAGTTGCCGGTACTGCGGCCATCATCCCGATAATTCCATATAACTCACCGCCGATTAACAACGCCACCATTAAAATTCCCGGATGAATATCCACGGTTTTTCCCATAACGTTTGGTACAACAATATTAGCCTCAATAATATGGATAATAACGTAAAATATTAAAACTTTTACGGCCAAAAGCGGCGAAACCAGATAACCAAGCGCTAGTGCCGGCACTGCAGCACATATCGGACCAATATAAGGAATTGTTTCCAATAACGTTGCAAGTAACCCGAATATTAACGAATACTGCAGCCCGATGCTCCATGTACCGACGGTTACCATAAACCCGATAATCAAACTGACAAATATCTGACCCTTGATATAATCCGTCATAACAGCGCCGAGTTCTGTCATAACTTGCGCTGTCTTGACACGCGCTGCGCGGGGAAATAATCTTACGACAAAATCAACTGTATTATCTCCATCTTTCAAAAAATAATATGTCAAGAACGGAACAAGCACTAAAGTAACGATACTTGAAGTGAGTGACAACAAAAATTTTACTGTGCTACCGGCAAAATTGACGGCAATATTCGCTACATCACTTAACGAGGCAACCGCTTTTTCACGGATAAAATCCGGCAACGCAATATTTTGGTATTCAGAATAGATACCGCCGAACAAGGCTTCGGCTTTATTGGCATATTGCGGCAGCTCTGTTATCAAACTGCTCAACTGTAGCGTCAACGGCGTAATTATGTACACGGCTAAACCGGCGAGCACACCGAACACCAAAATAAACGTTAAAATTATCGCTGCGGTTTTTGGCATTTTTTTCTTCTTCGTTAACGGAATTCGCTCAAATCTTCTGACAATTGGCAACATTCCAAATGTTAACACCAAAGAAATCGTCAATGGCAGCCAAATCGAAGATACGGCATGAATCAGAGCCAAAAATGCAATAACTATAAGTATTTTCAAGCCGATAAATATCTGCGCTGTATTCATTGACACCTCTTAGATAATAAACGGATTATGTTTTTTTTCGTAGCCAATTGTTGTTTTGCCCTCATGTCCGGGGTAAACAACCGTTTCTTCCGGTAAGCAGAATAGCTTATTCTTAATGCTGTCGGTCAATTTTTTTGCCGAACCCCCGGGAAAATCTGTCCGGCCAACTGACTGTTTAAATAGGGTATCACCGCTTAACAATACGTTATCCGCAAAAAAACAAATACCGCCCGGAGTGTGCCCCGGAGTGTGAATCACCCTGAATTGGTGACTGCCCAGTTCAATTACGTCATTATCGCTCAAAAATTTATCCGCGGCCTGACAAACAAGCCGTTCGCCCAGCATTGACGATAAATTCTTTTCGGCCGAAGTGAGCATCGCAGCGTCTGCTTCATGTATATAAACCGGAATCGAGTATTTTTTTGCAATCGCGTCATTTGCACCAATATGATCAAGATGTCCGTGTGTAATTAATATCGCAATCGGTTTTACACCCAGTTCTTCGATTTTTTTTATAATTACTGCTGCATCGCCACCCGGATCAACGACAAATGCAGTTTTAGTTTCAGTGCAATATACGATATAACAATTGGTACCTATGTATCCAACCTGCATAGTTTCTACTTTTAACATAATACCTCAGATTTCTTTTTTACTATTGAGAACAAATGTAACCGGACCGTCATTTTGTAAAGATATCTGCATATCCGCCTGAAATTTACCGGTACTGACACCTATGCGCATTGCCCGGCAATGTTCCACGAATTTTTCATATAATTCTTCAGCGAGTTGCGGCGAAGCCGCAGAATCAAAACTCGGACGCCGCCCCTTTCGGCAATCACCGTACAGCGTAAACTGAGAAACTATCAGTAATTCACCGGCAATGTCTTTTACTGAACAGTTCATTTTACCATCAGCATCCGAAAATATCCGTAAATTAGCAATTTTCTCGGCGAGATACCCGACATCTTGCAGGGTGTCTTCTTTACTCACCCCTAGCAACACCAATATTCCCTGCCCAATAGCACCGACAACTTGATCGTTGACTACAACAGCAGCTTGCCGCACTCTTTGAATAACTGCACGCATTACTGCCCTCCGCTTTGCGCGCGGCGCACCTTGAACACGCTCCGCACTCGTTTGAACTTATTCATAATCGATTCCAAGTGCACCAATGTATCAATATCAAGGTTAATGATAATTCGCGAAGTCTTATCCGGCAACGCCTTGGCATCAACTGCCGAAACGTTGAGTTTGCTGTCTGCCGCCAACACCATTATATCCGTTAACAATCCGGCACGATCAGTTGCGGTTATTTCAATAGCCACATTATAGCTGTTTTTGCTGAGACTTCCCCAAGCTACCTGAATAATCCGGTCATAATCATCACGTTTGGAGGTAATATTCGGGCAGTCGGCACGATGCACCGATACGCCTTTTCCCCGCGTTATATAGCCTACGATTTCATCGCCCGGCACCGGACTGCAGCAACGGGCAATGATTATCATCATTCCGGGTTCGCCCTTTACCAGAATCCCGTGTCCGTCCTTGCTGGTAATATTCTTGGGCTTCAAATCAGCAAGCAGTTTTTCCAGATTTTCTGTCTGCTTATTGATGTTGTGCTCTTTGTTGTAAAACGAAACCAGTTTAGTCACTACGGTTTGCGGTGAAACATCACCGAAGCCGATTGCCGCGTATAGATCGTCCTCGGTATTATGATTGTGACGTTGTCCTATTTCCAGTAGCCACTCTTCGATTAATATTGCTTTTAATTCATAATTCAGCCGCTTTAATTCTTTTTCTAAAAGCTCGCGGCCGCGTTCGATATTTTCTTCTTTACGCTCTTTCTTGAACCACTGCTTTATTTTATGCCGGGTATCACTCGCTCCGGCAATGTTTATCCAGTCGCGGCTCGGCCCATTACCCGATTTACTGGTAATAACTTCAACTATATCACCGGTAGTCAGTTTAGTGTCAATCGGCACAATTTTTCCGTTGATTTTGGCACCGATGCAACGGTGTCCGACCTCAGTATGCACACGGTATGCAAAATCAATAGTAATTGATCCGACCGGCAAATTGATTACATCACCGCGGGGGGTAAATACAAATATCTCATCAGAAAAAAGATCTAACTTTACCGATTCAACGAACTCGCTGGCATCATTAACATCATCTTGCCATTCCAACAATTGCCGCAACCACGCCAGCTTTTCATCGCTGCGTTTGACCGACGATCCTTTGCCGCCTTCCTTGTAGCGCCAATGCGCGGCCACTCCGTACTCGGACTGCCGATGCATTTCCGGAGTGCGAATTTGAATTTCCAGCGGTGAAGAACCGATACCGGCAACAGTGGTATGCAAACTCTGATACCCGTTGGATTTTGGCATCGCCACATAATCTTTGAACCTGCCCGGTAATGGTTTCCACAAGGTATGCACGACACCAAGCGCGCCGTAGCAATCTTTGATATTATTCACAATCAGCCGAATCGCTGCTAAATCATATATCTCGTTGAGCTCTTTGTTGTCGCGGCGCATTTTTTGAAATATGCTCCACAAGTGCTTGCTGCGCCATTGAATTTCCGCTTTAATCTCGATGTCCCGGAGTTTTTCTTCCAGCAATTTGGCCGCTTCCCGGACCGTTTTTTCACGCTCTTCTTTTTTTATATTAACAAGTTCCACCAGCTCATAAAACTTTTCCGGCTCCAGATAACGGAAAGCTAAATCTTCCAACTCCCACTTAAGCATGAAAATTCCCAAGCGGTGTGCCAGAGGCGCAAAGATATCCAGTGTTTCCTGCGCAATGCGCTTTTGTTTGTCTTCAGGAGTGTATTTGAGCGTGCGCATATTATGCAAACGGTCGGCCAGTTTTATAATCACCACGCGAATATCTTTGGCCATTGCCAAAAACATCTTGATATAGTTTTCCAGCTTCTGCTCTTCTTTGGATTTATAATTGATTTTTTCGAGTTTGGTCACACCATCAACAAGCATGGCAACATCATCGCCAAAAAGTTTCTTCATATCAGAAGTTGAATACTGAGTGTCTTCAACTACGTCATGCAAGATACCGGCGATGATTGAGTCCAAATCCATTTGTAAATCAGCAAGAATTTTTGCGACATTAATCGGATGTGAAATATAGGCCATACCCGATTCACGCACTTGCCCGGAGTGGGCGCTCTCGGCAAGCTGATATGCCCGGTCCAGTTTGCTAAAATCAGCGTCCGGTAAATATCTGCTGATTTGTTTTTTCACGTCATTAAAAGTATATGCCGGCAACGCCATAACTTATACTTCCTAAATTAATATTTCAATAAAGAAAAGATCTCAACGTCACCATCGATTTTATCGCGGCCATGCATATCTTCCAGCTCGATTACAAAAGCCATACCGACAACTATGCCGCCAAGTTTACGGATCAGACGTACCACCGCATTGATCGTGCCGCCAGTTGCCAGCAAATCGTCAACAATAAGTACCCGCTGTCCCGGAACGATCGCATCGATATGCATTTGCAATTTGTCAGTGCCATATTCAAGAGCGTATTCCTCACTGATGGCTTCGGCAGGAAGTTTTCCCGGCTTACGTACCGGCGCAAAACCAACACCCAACGCATATGCTACCGGTGTGCCAAAGATGAAACCGCGCGATTCCGGTCCGACAACAACGTCAATGTTTTTGTTAGCAAATTTCGTTTTGATTAAATCGATTGATTTTTTGAACGCCGGACCATTTTTGAGCAAAGTAGTAATATCGCGAAAAACGATACCCGGTTTGGGAAAATCATCGATAACGCGTACATGTTCTGAAAGATTCATATTTCCTCCAATAGCATTTTTTATACTGTTACATTATACCTCAAGGCAACTGCCGGTATCTAACAATTCTTTTTGTCTAAGCGCAAAAACATAAGTTGGCGATTTCAATAAATCGAATTTTTGATCACCGGAAGGATTGAAACTAACGAAATAATCTGGAGCGTTATTTCTATAATTCAGTAAACCAATTTCCTGGAAAATTTTCAATGCGGTTTCAACACTATTAATGGTCATCGGTCGCGTTCCGTTACCTTGTTCATGAAAAAATTGACCATTAACCGTAATTTCCTGGCAATCAGCCGCTAATGCTTTTAGACTCTTAAATACTTTCACCAACATAGCGCGATCCACAAAATCAGCCTCAAAGATAATGCTGTTGGTTTTCAACTGTAACCGTTCAACTTCCCGCCAAACATTAATTTCCATCGCCACGGCTAACGAAAACTGTTGCGAATTTTTCAAGCTGCTAACATAATGCGCCATATCCCAACAAAGCGCGTCAACGGTTTCACCGTTTTTATAGGGGAAAGTCAGTTTTAAATGGCGCTGGTCATTGCCTATCAATCGCCAGGAAACAGCTTTACCGCGCGCATTGATATTGCGCAGGGCAAAAACCGGTTTGTTATTGCCAACACCAAACGGTTCAAGTGCTTTGAGCTCTTTCAAATTTTTGAAACTAATCTCATCTGCCGTAATTTCAGCATCAATTTCCAATTCAGCAAAAAAATCACTTAATTGCAAATCACGGGTAGCGATTGCATTCAGACGTTCAGACAGCTCATCGATTCGTAATTCATCAATAGTTAATCCGGCAGCAAAAAAGTGGCCGCCAAATCCCAACAACACATCGCAGCACTCTGTCAAAGCTTTATGAATATTATAACTGCGAATGCTCCGGCAAGAACCTTTACCAATGCCATCTTTGACGCTGATAATTATAACCGGCCGATAGTATTTTGCGACCAGTCGCGACGCGACTATCCCGATAACACCGGAATGCCAATCGGCAACCAACACTATAACTTTGTCGTTTTCTTTACCGTGTTTTATGAGTAATTCGTCCGCCTGAAGAAAAATTTCCCGCTCCAGCTGCTGACGGGCAATGTTTTCTTCATTTAGTTTCGCAGCAATTTCCGTGGCACGTTCGCTGTCATCAGTCAAAAACAATTCCACTGACAACGCCGCCTGGCTAAGCCGTCCGGCTGCATTCAAGCGCGGCGCCAACGAATAACCGACCTGGTCCGCGGTATATTCACCTTGATTACTCAGCCCGCTAATTTCAATAAGCGCTTTTAGCCCGATGTTTTTGCTGTGTTTGATTTGCTGCAAACCCAATTTGGCAATAATACGGTTCTCACCAACCAGCGGAACCATGTCCGCAATTGTTCCGATAGCGACAATATCCAGATACTCCCGCCAAAAATCAACCCGATAATGTGCGCACAGCGCCTGGCACAATTTTAGCGCAACGCCCACACCTGCCAATTGCTTAAACGGATATGCACAACATAGCAACTTGGGATTAATAACTGCATAAGCTTCCGGAACACAGGCTGGCGGCTGGTGATGGTCAGTAATGATAACATCCAGTAATCCGCGCATTCCCTCAACTTCGTCAATTCCGCTTATTCCACAATCAACAGTAATTACCAGTTTAGCACATTTAACCTCAGCCAAAAACCTGAGCGCTTCAGCATTTAATCCATAACCTTCGGCCTGACGTTCAGGAATGTAATAATCAACTTTATCGGACTTCGCACCCAACGCACGCAGAATCTTAACCACTAGGGCAGTCGAGGTAATACCGTCCACGTCATAATCACCGTAGACCACTATTTGTTCGTCATTTTCAATAGCGCTTGCAATCCGTGCAACAGCAACGTCAATATCATTAAGCAAGGAAAACTCAGAAATGCCATTGATATCGGTTTTTATATAGTCTTTAACCGCATCAGCCGTAAGCAATCCGCGATTAATACAAACCGCGCACATCAATCGGCTATATCCGGTTTCCAAGCTTAGTTTTTCAATTAACAATTCATCTTGGCGTGCAATCCGCCAGAATTTATCCGATACTGCCATATATTCTCCAATTGTGCTACTTAACGGCTGACACCGCTTTGGCTGCTGCCAAAATTGCTGCAACGCTCTGTTCAAAAACTATTCCGCCTTGTAAATAAACAGCGTAAGGGTTACGCATCGGTGCATCAGCGCTCAATTCAATTGACGCCCCTTGCACAAAAGTTCCAGCGGCCATAATTACCTGATCCTTATAGCCGGGCATATCCCAAGCTACCGGTTTCACATATGAATCAACCGGCGAAAAAGCTTGCAAAGCTTGACAAAACGCAATTACCCGTTCCGCTGAGCCAAGTTCGATTGCCTGAATAATATCAGTCCGAACGGCGTCGGTTGCCGGATAAACCGGATATCCCAACTGTGTAAAAACGCTGGAAGAATAAATAGCGGTCTGCAACGCCTGTCCGACAACGTGCGGTGCGACAAATAATCCTTGATACAACAACCGGTTATCGCAGAGCGAAGGGCCAACCTCGGCGCCCAATCCTGGAGAAGTCAACCGAAACCCTGCCAATTCCACCAAATCTTTACGACCGGCAATATAGCCGCCGCAAGGCGCCAGTCCACCACCGGGATTTTTAATCAGTGAGCCGGCAATAATATCAGCTCCGGCTTCAACCGGCTCACGGCATTCCATAAATTCACCATAGCAATTATCTACAAATATAATCGCTTGCTTATCAACTGCTTTAATTGTCTGGCAAAGCGATTCAATTTCAGCTATCGTCAAACTACGCCGCAAGCTATATCCGCGCGAGCGCTGAATCAGCACCATTTTAGGTCGGTGTTCATTCACAGACTGTGTTACAATCTCCAAATCCAGACTGTCATCCGTAATTGAATTTACTTCAGCATAGTTTACGCCCCAATCACGTAACGATCCTGGCGAATAGTTTTTGTGCCCTAGTACCTTATGCAAGGTATCATAAGGTTCACCGGTAATTGACAACACTGTATCTCCCGGACGCAGAATGCCAAACAGCACCGTTGTCAAAGCGTGTGTTCCTGAAACAAACTGTGTACGAAACAAAGCCGCCTCAGCACAACATATGTCTGCCCAAATATTGTCTAATTTATCACGACCGCAATCATTATATCCATAACCGCTGCCTGTTTTGAAATCACTGTCTGACACCCGGTGTTTGCGAAACGCAGCCAGAATCTTCGCGCTGTTATGGTAAGCGATATCAAAAAAAGACCGGCAATAATCACCACTAATTCTCAATGCCCGTGCATGAATATTATCTAGTTCATTATCAAAATCAGTTGTTGACATGTAAAGCCTCCCGACACCGGAACATTATAACACTAATAGCATTTTGTGAAAAGGCAACTCTGACTTATACCCATTCCAAAAAAATAACAGCCCGCATCACTGCAGGCTGAACTCAGGTTTTACTTCAGCATCTTGTCTTGCACAAGCTTCTCGCATATCGTCTCAGTAGCCTCGTCGGCAAATTCATCGTTCCCATTAAACAGCGGTCCGCCAATTGTAACTTTTGATTCAGCCATCCATACATTTTTCACGATATTTAAATCTACCAGCCGGCAAATTCCATACCCGGACAATCCACTATCATTGGAGTTATCTGAACTGTTTGGTTTTTGCTTGGAAGTATTGTTGATGTAATATGCCTGCTGCGGATGATAATCCAAGTTTTGCGGAACTTCAGAATATTCAATGGTCAGCATGGAATCAAAATTATTTTCACGTAAAACGTCAGCAATTTCTGATTTTGAATAATCTTTGGTCGGCGGGAAAGCAAGGTAAGATTGCGTGGCGGAAACATGCTGTTTTTTCAACCGCTCAACCATTTTGTCTTCAATAAGTTTCCTTAACTCTAAATTGTTGTTAGAATGTACCGCAACCAAAATGTTTCCGTATTTTGAGTCCCCGCAGGCTTTATCTTTGAAAGATGTAACTGTCGACGTCGCGCACGACGAAAGTAATACCGCGAAAACCAACAACAATAAGAAAACCCAAATTCTTTTCATTAAGCACCTCACTCCGGGTATTATACCGCTTTCAGCTGCTTTAGCCAAACAATACCGTGAGATTGTTCCGATTTATTCACTTTCCAATTGGCGCTTTGCTTCCCACAATTTATCCTGTGCAACGTCCAAACACCAGCGACGCTCCTCCAACGTTTTTTATTCAAAAAAATGGGCTGTTGCCAATTTCATAGCGAACGAGTATAATTTGCTGACCTAAAAAATTTTGGAGACGAATTAAAAAGTATGTTTAATAAATTACTAATTGCCAACCGTGGCGAAATCGCAGTACGAATAATCCGCGCTTGCCGGGACCTGGGAGTGCAATCGGTAGCGGTCTATTCTGCTGCCGATGTTGCCTCCTTGCATGTGCTTTTAGCCGATGAAGCCCATTATATCGGACCGGCGGAAGCCAGTGAAAGCTATCTCAACATCGCCGCAATAATCGATGCCGCGAAAAAATCCGGGGCTGAAGCAATTCATCCCGGCTATGGTTTTTTATCAGAGAATGCGGCATTTGCCGCCGCCGTCACTGATGCCGGTTTAGCCTGGGTCGGGCCACCGGCTGATACCATCAATCTTGTTGGAAATAAAGATTCTGCGCGCGCTGCGATGCGCGCCGCCGGACTACCGTTAATTCCCGGAAGCTCGGTGTTGTCCGGTCCGGAAGAAGCGCTCAGTGAAGCCGATCGGGTTGGTTATCCGGCAATTTTCAAGCCAGTTGCCGGCGGCGGCGGGCAGGGAATGTTTGTTGTAAACAACCGGGCAGAATTAATCGAGCGCTTAGACACAATCGGGCTTGCGAAAGACGCTTTCTTTGTTGAACGTTATGTTTCCGATGCCCGCCATATTGAAGTTCAAATTGTCGCCGACAGTTTTGGACACTGCATCCATCTGGGCGAACGTGAATGTTCATTGCAACGCCGGCATCAGAAAATTCTGGAGGAAGCGCCATCCAGCGCATTGACCGATTCACTGCGCCAGGAAGTCGGGGCCTTGGCAACGACCGCTGCCAAAAGTATTGACTATACCAATGTTGGCACAGTCGAATTTATCTTCGACAAGCAAACCCGTCAATTCTATTTTATGGAAATAAATCCGCGCATTCAGGTCGAACATGCGATTACTGAAATTATCACCGGATTTGATATCGTCCGCAGGCAAATTCGGATTGCCGCTAAAGAGCACTTCAATACCAAGCAGAGCAATATTGAATTCTATGGCCATTCACTGGAATGCCGGATAAATGCTGAGGATCCCGAAAACAGCTTCATGCCCAGCCCGGGAACCATTGATTACTATCATCAACCCGGCGGCCCCTTCGTCCGCATCGACAGCGGCGTAGCCGCAGGCTCAACAATCCCGATGTACTACGATTCACTTATTTCAAAATTAATCGTGTACGGACGTACCCGCGGCGATGCCATTCGCCACGCCAAGCGGGCACTTGCCGAATACAAGATTACCGGCATCAAAACAACTATTGGTCTGCACCGGCAGGTATTGGAAAATCCGGATTTCTGCCGCGGCAACACTTCTACCCGATTCATTGATGACTTCGTGTCTTAATAAAAGCGAAGGGGCTGCACCAAAACTTATGTTTCAGTGCAGCCCCTTCGTATTTTTCATTAAATGTTAAATCAGCACCAACCACGCTGTTTCATACCGTGTTCCAGACGGCTTAATGCGACAATGTACGCGCCAATCCGCATGCTGGTATCAAATTTTTTCGAAGTGCTATGTACACGGTCAAACGCTTTAACCATGAAATCTTCTTGTTTTGCGCGAACAACATCGGCATCCCAGTAAAATCTGTCGATATTCTGGACCCACTCAAAATAACTGACGGTAACACCACCGGCATTTGCCAACACGTCCGGCACAACCAGCACGCCTTTTTTGTAGAGGTACTCATCGGCATCCGGATTCGTAGGGCCGTTTGCACCTTCAACAATAATCTTTGCCCGGATCAAATGGCAATTGTCTATCGTGATTTGATTTTCCAACGCCGCCGGTACCAGAATATCAACATCAAGTTCTAACAGTTCCTCGTTTGATAACCGAACCGTTCCGGCCGGATAATCTTCAATTGGACGCTGCTGATTGGAATACTTTTCCATTTCATACGGATTAAAACCGTTCGGATTGTAGATAGCGCCGTAAACATCGCTGACTGCAACAACTTTTGCGCCCTGGTCATGAATAATTTTTGCCGAAAAGCTGCCAACATTACCAAAACCCTGTACTGCCACGGTAGTATTCTTGATATCCATACCCAACCGTTTACAGGCTTCACGAGCAGTAATCATTACGCCGCGGCCGGTTGCTTCGGCGCGTCCGAGCGACCCCCCCATTTCAATCGGTTTGCCGGTAATAACTCCCGGTACAGTATAGCCCTTGAATTTTGCATATTCATCCGACATCCAACCCATCATCTGCATGTTAGTATTAACATCCGGCGCCGGAATATCGGTATATTCGCCAATGAAACTGGCAATTTTCTGGATATAGCCGCGTGATAATTGTTCCAATTCGCGTTGACTCAATGTACGCGGATCAACAATAACACCACCCTTACCACCGCCGAGCGGAAGTCCTAACACCGTGCATTTGACTGTCATCCAAAACGCCAATGTCTTAACTTCATCCAGGCATACGTCCTGATGGAAGCGAATACCGCCTTTAGCTGGTCCCAATGCCGTATTGTGCTGAGCGCGAAAACCTTTGAATACTTTGAGTGATCCGTCATCCATCCGCACCGGAATGCTCACCGACAGTACTCTGTCGCATTCATTGAGAATCGCCAGAACGTTCGGATCGAGCTTAACTGTGTCCGCCGCTTTTTTCAAGGGAATCATTGCCTGTTCGTAAATGTTTTGTGCCACAATTTCCTCCAATTTTTTTAGTTCGTATTATATATATTAGCCATAAATCGAAAATATCCTGCTAAACTAAAAAATTTATTTTATTCCAATCACGCCGGCTGCCAAACCCAGATATTCGTGCAAGGCAGTAACCGAATACTCCATGCCGCCCGGCAACAGGTCTGCCCAAACAAATTGATATCGGGGCGGCGAAAGATAGCCGGCTGGCAAACAAGTAATTTTCATATCATATTCAAGCGCCTTCATCGCGTTAGAAAACAACCGCTCCGAACGCGGCACATGGCTGGCCGAAGTTACCAGTATCAGTTTGCGCCAACCATTATCGCGGCAAATTTCAATAGTATTGACTGCATTATCGTCGGTGTCTTTGGCGGTATCATCAATGATGATTTTGTTTTCCGGCACTCCGAGCGCTATTGCATAACGCTTAACTGCCTGGCACTCTGCTGATTTTACACCCAAAACTGAACCGGAAGTGATCAGCAAATAAGTATTGGTTTGTTTTTGTGCGCGCAGCGCCGTGATAAATCGTGCCGAAGAACTTAAACCGAGCGTACCATTGCCGCCAAAGTCCGGCGTATCCGCAACCGATCCACCCCCCAGCAAAACAACTACATCCCCGGAAACCGACTGTGGAAAAGGTTGGGCATATTCCAGCGGTCTCAGTAAGAAATTTTCAACCGGCCGGATACTTAATAAATAAATTAAAATCAACGTCAGCGCGAGCAGCCATTTAGTTTTTACCAATCCGCGAACATTGCGCATATTAATCAATACAATAATCAATGTCAATACAAATAATCCCGGCGGCATAACAAACGCCTGAATTATTTTTTTGGCGATGAACAGATATTCCAAATCCCCTCCTATAAACCGGCAAAGCGTGCAAGCAGCAACGCCGTGCGCAGCGATTCGCGTCCGTCTTGCATGGTTACCCGCTGAACATAATCTTTATCGCGAATGGCAAAGATCAAATCCAGCATTGCCAGCCGTACACATTCCTGATAAGTTTCGTATTTGTTTTGCGGCAACTCCAGGTTGACTTTGGCACGATATTTAACCGCATACGGCTTACCGCTTGCCCAACCATTCATTTTGTCGCCGGAATACGTTTCAATAATTTTCGCATCACTAATATATTCTTGCGCCCACTCCTGCAATATCTCATATTCACGTTCATCAACCAACACGTCCAGTTTCATACGCAACGGCACCCAGCCCCGCAACACTGTGTAGCCACGCGCACAAGTAAACTTCATCGTTGTTTCCTCAAACCGCTGCGGTTGCGTAAAAAAATGCGTGAAAGTGCCGAGAATACCGCCACTATACCGGACGATGCCACAACTCTTATCGGCTACACCGTCAAACCGGTTCGCCTCAACGGAAAATCCGTCCAATGCATTTTCCCCGGTCAGCCAGGAGAACAAATCGAAAAAATGCACACCATGCTCAACCCAAACACCACCGCTTTTGGACTTATCCCAAAACCAGTGCGCTGGTTTTAGCAGCTCGTCACTTGCATAGTTTTCAATACTCTGGTGCGTTGTCGGACCGAGAATGTTCATATGATAAAGCTCTTTTAGCTTGCGATTAATCGGATTATAGCGTTGAACATAATCAAGAATCAACCGTACGCCATTTGTCTCAACGGCACGAATAATCGCGTCGGCTTCAGCCAGCGATGTACCCATCGGTTTTTCGCAAAATATGTGTTTTTTGTTGTTGGCAGCAGCAACGCAATATCCGGAATGAGTGTAGGGCGGGGTGCTGATAACCACTATGTCAACTTCCGGATTTTGTATCAAATCATAGCCTTCACTGTAAGTTTTCACGCCAAACCGTTGCTCGGCAAGCTGACGTTGAGCAATCGAGACGTCACAAATTGCCGTGATTTTCAACTGCGGCATCGACAAAAAAGCCTCAGCCAGAAATTCACCGAAACTGCCGTAACCGATCATACCTACACCAAGTTTTTTCATAACATCCTCCGTCACTTTCTCAGCTTATATTTCTTAATCCGATTAATAACCGCGGCGTTACTGATAAACGACAACAACGGCATTCCTCCCAGAAAAACCGGCACAAAAAGTCCGGAAAATAGTACCGCTAACAACATGATTCCGCCGCATACCATAAGCGAAAATATCGGTGCTGCAAACAGTGTTAAAAATCCGTTTTTCAAAGCCACACGCACACTTTTTTGATGCTGTTCAAAAAAATAAGCCACCGCATAAATCTGAATCATCAGCCACAACACCAGCATCACAATAAAAAAGCTGCGTAAAAGAACTGCCCAAAACGCATCAATTTTTTCATAGTACATAATATTAACCAACATAACCAGTAATATCAGAGCATTTGCAACGAACCATATCCAGGCAGCCCGCCAGTATTTCTTCGCGCCTTCATAAACTAAACTAAAAGTTCGGCCGATGCCATAATCTTCACCATATACCATAACCGAAGTACAATAAAACATCCCGAACAACGCCAGCGGCGCCAACACGACCGTCATAGACACAAGCACCACAACAATATTCAACAGCATCATTTCCACCGCTAAATCCCACCAGCGTTGAAAAGCTATGCAATACACCGCCCAAGCGGCTTTAATCTCTTCTAACAAAATCCACCTCTTTCAGCCATCTCTGTTCCAAATCCCATTCCCTAAATCCCATTCCCATTAACTAACAACTGCAATCATTAAAAAATTGATTCAAGTGCAAATAAAAATAGCCGCGTTCGGTATCGGGAAAAGTCATATTTAAGCAGTCTTCAATATCATCGACCGCTTCCACACATGTAAAATAAGCCGGTGCGGCGCGTACCTCGTCAACGACCGTTTGAGTTAGTTCCGGAGCCGTTTCCTTACCGTTCACCCGCCCGATTGCGATAATCAGATGTGCAAAAAACGTTGCAGCATTATTCATCGTCAACTCGATATCCCACTTTGTTTTGAACATATCGACAACAGCGTTTAAACGGACACCGTCTGCAGCGGTAATTTGACCGGCATCCAAATACTGTTGAAATATATCGCTCATACGCCCTCCATTTATCACGCATTAATCTGGTCTTCAGAAAATTCTATCAACATTATGCTATTCAAAAAAATCGAAAATATCATCAATAAGTGTTCTAAGTAATAATGGCGCTTTTTCGAATGAATATTTTTTATGAAGCCGTTCGGTTGATTTATGCGGGTCACGGCCATGCGGACCAAAATTTATTACCGGTAAGTTTAGTTTGCGGATTTCTTCCACCGGCACCGAATAAGTACGGCCCCAGCTCGGCATGTTCGGTGCTAGTCCGTCGATTACTGCTTCCGCATCTTGAACCGCAAAATAACTCAAATCTGACAACCCCTGAAAATAGCGTTGTTTTAATACCGCTTCGCCATATTCTGTTTTTGCACGTTCAGTCAAGCGGTCAGCGCAACTTAATAAATGTCTTTCGAATGCGCCCGCCGTTTTTAAGCTGACGTGCGGATAATAAGGCGGCGCAAAAAACATTATTATCATCGGTTCACGCAACGGACAAATTTCGTACAAAGCACTTATAATGCGAATATTCAGCTCGCGTTCATCGACATCCGGCAGTTGTGAATATTTCTCGATGCAATCGTTAACTACCCGCTCTATGCGGTTCGCATCTCCCTGCGCCACGATTTTGCAAAATTCGCTATAGTTAAGTACCTGCGGATTAAAATGTAATTCTTTTACCGGCAGCTTGGTACGGTTTTTATAAATCGCGGCTTGTTCCAGCACCCGGGTACAAGCCGCGTCTAGTGCGTCTTTAGCAACGACACGAAATTTTTCGATTGCTGTTTCCGGTGTCGTGTTGAAAGTCTGTAAATTATAGTACATCGCTGCCGCAATCGGCGTTTGTACCGAATATAATTCCTTCAAATCCTTAAATTTCAAGCAAATCGGCGGCAACGTCATTTCTGCGCCGTCATAGTCACTAAAATCAGTATTAACTTCCACCCGCCGGAGAAATTCAGCGGCAATAAAATCCGGATTAATCCCTGACAGCGATTCGCCGACATGCGTTTCTTTGCCAACAAAATAAAATCCCGGCAGCAATTTACCAACTGTTCCCAAATACACGTAACGGTTGTCATCGCCCGGATAGGAAGCAAAATTCGGTTCACAGTTAACCACAACCTGCGCTTGTAATTTTCTTTCACTCAATAACTCATTGGCAAATTTTACCGCCGCAAGCGCGCCCTCGGAATTCGTTTCCTCATCCGGCACCGTCAGCAGCAGAACGTTTCCTTTAAACCCTTTATCGGCGGCTAATTGTTCAAGCAACGCCATTTGCATTGCCACACCGCACTTCATATCCATTACGCCGCGACCAAACAACCACTCCCCGGTTGCCAGATCCGCTGCCGCATCATTGCCAAAGAAACCGTCTTTAATCGCTTGCATGTATTCATAGGGTTTAAATGCCAACGACCGTAACGGGCCATAGTCTTCAATGTCCACGGTATCCATATGTCCGACAAATATTAATGTTTCCTTGCACTTGCCTTTATCCAGCAACGCCGCAACAAATGACCGTCCCAATTTATCGTTGAGCGGTTTAATGAATAAATTCTGCGGACACTCGGCAAAATATGGCAGCGTTCCCAGTAATCGGTGTACCAGCTCTGCCATAGTCTGTTCATTTCTCGTGCCAGACACACTGTTTTGTCCGACCAACTCCAACAGCAACTTCTCTAAACCCGCCGGATCATTCCACTTCAACACAATTCCCTCCAGACAATTCTTAAATTCTCAATAATTTTGTTTACAATTACTAACGTCCTGACTACTTTCTCCCCATAACCGCGCTGCCACAACTGTCAGTCCGCATATTATCCATAACGCGCGGGTCACCTGTGTCAGATGTAGCGAATAGTCAAACAGTCCCATACACAACCAGCCGGTCAACGCTACAAATCCGGCTAGTAATAGCGGATTAGCGACCGGCAACCGGCGAAATTGGCGCCAAAAGGTCTGCAGATATGTGCCGAATAAACAAACAAAAGCCATTAAACCAACAATGCCGGTTTCTACCAACCGTGCCAGAAAAACATTGTGAGCATGCGCCACCCGCTCTTTAAAAATAAAGCCGTGCTGATAAAACTGATTAAATACTTTTTGGAACGTTGCTCCATTGCCAATTCCAAACGCCGGAAAATCGCGCCAAACATCCAGACTGTAACGCCAGAGCATTAACCGGTTGATATTTGTACGCGCACCAGTGTCAACAAACAATAACATCCGCGTTCTGATGTATGGCAACTGAAACATTCCAACAGCGATAATGATAATCACCAGCAGCGAATAACCCGCCCAGCGATATTTTTTTAGCAATAACAAAAACATTAACGTTTCAACTACAACTGCGATCCAGGCGTTGCGCCCACCATTAAAAACCGTGCCGCCAACTACAACTAACAGCGCCACTACTACTAACCACTTGGCACGCCGTCCGGCAACACTAATCAACGCCAGCAGCCACGGCCAAGCCAGGCAATTGAGCCAATCCGGCAGTTGGAAAATCGATATTTCTAAAAAATATTTCGCGCTCTTGCGTCCCAATCCGGCAGCCAGGTAATTCCAGCAGACGTTTAGATCGACAAGAACGATACCTGCTATCCAGGCAAATAGCGCCACGTAAAACCAACTGCGGGTTTTTATCAACGCTGTAATCAAAAAAAATTGCAACGAGTACAGAATAATATATTTTACTGACCAAATCAACGAATAATATGGATATATAGCAAACAATGAACAAACAATTTGTGCAACGAAATATATTGCGGTTACCAGCCATAAGTATTTCGGAACAATTATTTTGTTGCGCAAGAACGACAGGCTCAGCAAATACAGTGTTGAAGCAATAATTATCGCGATTGATGTATAGCTAAACCCAAACGAGTTAGTGAACAACGAAACGATTAATAAGACCACAATCAGCTTATCAATATATACACCTAATTTTTTCATTATATTAATAACCCGATTGCCGCTCAGCATTTCAATGCCGTTTGTTGCTTACTCATTGTCATGATAGTATAATCTCCATACAAGGATTAATCAGATAGAGGAGGAACGACTTTGTCAACCAGCAAATCAGCCAAAGCCACCAAGCCCCTCAATGAAATACATCAGCCAACTGCAAAATTATTCAAGACTAACAAATCCGGCAGTGAAGTATATTTGATTGAGCACTTTCATTTGCCAATGTTAAACCGCACCCGCAAACTGTGGATATACCTGCCGCCTAGCTACAGCAACACCAATAAAGACCGGTTTGCCACAATATATATCAATGATGGTCAAAACCTTTTTGAAGATTGCGGCAATGGTTGCTGGGAAGTAGCGAAAAAGCTTGATGAGTATTTCGCCATAACTGGTAAAGGTTGCATTGCCGTAGGCATCGAAAACGGCGAAGAGCTTCGCAATGACGAGTACTTGCCCTGGGTGGATGGTGAATACTACGCTAAAGATTGGCGTAACACAATTTATCCCTATATCAACGAACACTACCGGACGCGCCGAACCAGAAAATATACCGCATTTTTGGGCAGTTCACTAGGCGCTACCATTTTGCTTGAATTTCTTGCTCATCATCAAGACTTGATCGGTAAATTCGCGTTCTTTTCGCTGGCGGTTGAGGTTGATTACGACGAAACTATGGAAATGGCTGAATCTATCGAATTTTACGACTATTGCCGCTTGTATTTTGATATCGGTGAAACTGAAGGCAGCTCACAAGGTGAAGAGGAAATTGATGACGACGAGTTTATCTACCGAACTAATGAAATAGCAACCATTCTCAAAGAAAACTCCCATTTGCCGGCGTTATTTGTCGTAGACACTGCACACGCCGATCATTCCGAATCATCTTGGGAAGCACGATTTTTGCTCGCGCTAAACTGGTTGCAAGACGACAGCGATTTTGGCGATGATTTGGAAGAATTGGTCATTTAATCCGACAATATCATATACCGTAGCCAGTTAATAAGCAAACAAAACGCTCTCATATGAGAGCGTTTTGTTGTGTAATTATACAGCGCTGTAATTCATTAAAAATCAATACTGATAGGTAAGGCCTAACATCAAACCGGTCATATAAAAATTGTCAGCTTGCGGACCGTTGCTGTTATTAAAAATATCCTTGGTTGCTATCTGACCGCCGAAAATAATATCGTCATAAATATTATAGGAGTAGCCAAACTCACCATAAAAGGCGTTGTTAAACGAATAAGTCGCGCGAATTGAATTATAAAAGCGCGGAAAAACCTGGTAACACATCTCATAGCCAACCACCACGCTGTTGCGGTTGCTGTTAGCTGGAGTTAGCATCTGCATCGGACTACTACCCGTCCCAACAATGTTTCCGGATTGCGAAGCAGAAATGTTGTCCCATCCGACTACCAGTGCAAACAGGTCACGGGTAGCTGGTTTTTCTTCGTGCGCCGACGGCTTGCCGCTAAATACACTACTGATATCATCTGCCAAATCATTCCATAACCGTGGTCCAACCCGATACAGCAGTGATACTTCTTGATTGGTAAGGTTGTTGTTTACCGTGCCTGTATACCAAGATGGTGGTTTAAGTGTGCTATTCACACCCCAGTTGCGATACTGAATCGCAAAATTGTGTCCGATACCAGCCGTTGCCACATACTCCATTGTTCCGCCCGAAGTAGTTGCAAAATCGGTTAACTGGTTACCATTTGTGTCTTGAACCGTGAAGCCGCTGCGTTCCGAACCGTAAATATAGTTTAAATTCACTGCAAAATGTCCCAACCGGTAGTCCGTAAGCGGATCACCGGCAAACACTGTAGTTGTTGAAATTACGATTAAGACGGTAATGAATAACAGCCAAAATCTTTTTTTCATGTTCATCTCCTCCTAATACCAGAAGCATATTCCGTAACGAAAACCGGTACGGAGAAGATAGTTGACATTTGACTCTGGCTCACCGGTAAAAGTAACTGCTGTTTTATAGGACAAGTTAACCGTTGTATTATCAACGACAGCATAAGAAAAACCAGCTTCGGCAACAAACAGTCCCGGCCCGGAAATTACGCCAAAAATGCTTGCCTTACCGAAAGTGTTGATTTTGTTGTTTATCGGCCAGGCGTTTATGACGCCAGTCTCCCAGCCACTGTCGTATTGAATAGTTCGTTTCATCCCCGGAGGATATACTGTATTATCATTAAACTGTGAATAGCCGAGGAATACCGAGTAGTTGTTACCATTTTCCGGCTCAGCTGTCCAATACGGTGTCTGGCCGTTTACCAGCGCCCAGGCATTTAACAGAGTATTGCCCAAACCATTACCAGTCTTGAACAACAACATAACATCCTGAGTATTCATGCTACCAGTTACCGTTGTTCCCCCCGGAGCGCTGTAATTGTTAGACAGTCCGGTATAGCCGTAACGAACGGCGAAACCATGGCTCAAACCGAGCGAAAAATCACCGTCAAAATTGCCACCGTCTGAGCGGAGATAGCCATTTTGTCCGTTGGACTTTACCGCCAAATCAGTGGTACCCGCCCAATAACCAAGATTTAAACTGAAATGCCCCAAGCGAAAGTCGCTCAGGGTATCGGCATAAGCCGGATTAACAATTGCGCCAAAAGTCAATATTACTATTGCTAAAATAATAATCTGTCTTCTCAAAATCAAATCCTCACTACTTAATTATGATATCCGCCAGATGTATAGTCACAATTTACTTTAATGCAATTAGCATTATACAACAAAAGAAATCCGATGTATATACAACAAAAGAAATCCCATGTATAATAATTACATCATCCAAAAACTTATAGATAGGATATGTGAATATGAAACGATTGTCAATTATTCTGATAACTGCAATTTTTTTACAGCTTTGCTCAACTATGGCGTTTGCCGCTTTAGCCGCGCAGGGAGTTAATTCCGGGACAGTCCTTTATTTGCTCAATAATCAGCCCAAACAAACAATCAGCTATTCAGTTACCGGTTGCCTGTACACCAGCACCGGCGTTCCTGAATATTATGATATTGACGGCCAAATTGGAACCGGCAAATGTATCGGTCTGCTCAGCAAAAATGCCAACATCGTCGGCGATTACAAAGGCAGTGACGGCACTATCAAAAAATCGCTCTTAACCATCCATTTCTATACCGCTGCTGACGGCTACCGCGTTAAACTCGAAGGGGTAAACAGCCGCAAAGAAAAGAGTTTCGGCACACTGCTAAATGCCGTTGAACAAGACTACCTCTATCCCTACGATAATACCTGGGTCTGGAATACCAATAACGACCGCCGCGACATCAGTTTTGGACCAATGCAGATGACCCGTTCCAAGCGTGTTTCTTCACTCACTCCACAAATATCTCTCGATAATGTATTACCGGTTAGCGGTAACAAACTATTGGCCAACCGCACGCCAATCAGCATGATCTATTTTCCGATCAGCGCCGAAATCATCGGTTCGATAACCTGTTATTACTATAAACCGGACGGAACGGTGACAATTGTTGACGGACCGCAGTTTTTTGAAAACATCTGCAATACTAACAATGCATTTATCACCAACACCGAACAACCGATGACAATAAATAAATAAACAGCACAGAAAAAGCGCCACAAGGCGCTTTTTCTGTGCTGTTTTATGCTACTTTACTAAATCCGTGTCCATGCACTTCTGATGCGTCCTGAGTGATTACAAAAGCGTTATCGTCAATATCATTAACAATTCCAATCGTTTTCACCAATTGCAGCGGACTGACAACCACTAACAGAATTTGTTTGGCATCGCCCGAGTAGGCGCCTTTGCCGTCAATAAAGGTCGCACCGCGGTCAACTTCGGCCATTATTGTACGGGCAATTTCTTCAGTATGGTTGGATATTATCGTAACCGTTTTCTTGCGGCTGAATCCGTCTAACACATAATTGGTTGTAAATGAACTTACAAACATCGGAATCAGCGAGTACATCGCCGGTTTGACACCAAGAAAGTATCCTGACACCCCGATAATAATGACATTGACCGCAAATGTCGCCGTGCCGACATTGATACCTAAATATTTCTTAAAAATCAAGCTGACGATGTCCAACCCGCCGCAATGGCCACCGATTCTAAATACAATTCCGCCACCTAATCCATACAGCACGCCGCCGAAAATTGATGCGATAATTATGTCGCGGTTATCAAAAATCATCAACCCTTTCATCCAGACCGTCCAGTCCAGCGCCAATGAGAAGGTCGCCATGCCGACCAAGCCAATCCAGAAAAACTCGCGGCTTAAGTAAAAATAAGCCGCAATAAATAACGGAATATTGAACAGCAGGTACATCAAGCCAATCGGCGTATGAATAATATAATACAGAATCATCGCGATGCCGCTTACGCCGCCACTTAACAATTCATTCGGCAACAAGAACATACTAAACCCGATTGCACTGATAATATTACCGAGTATTATCCAAAACGCCTGATATATACGTCTAATAATCTTTTTTTTCATAGTCCCTCCGCCTGATATTATTACATAACCGGAACTGTTATTCAAGATTACTAAAAGTACAAATCCCGCACACCACTGTCGATTTTGCGCAATTCTTCCTCGACTTGGGCGCGCACCTCTGGTTTTCCGATTTCAGCCAGATGCCGGCTTATTGCCGCTTTGCCAATTATTCTTAGCTCATTATCAGCATAGTCGTTCAAATATTCTTCAAGCGTCAAAATCGCGTTCGGTTGACAGACGTTTTGAATTTCACCGGTTTTGGCAAGCTGCATAAACCGGTCGCCGGTGCGACCTTTGCGGTAACAAGCCGTGCAAAAGCTCGGCAGCCAGCCATCCGCTAACAGTTCTTTTAACACTTCGTTAGGTGTACGGTGATCTTCGACGGAAAATTGCTTGGTATCGCTGTCATCGGTACTGCTATAACCGCCAACCGCCGCACAGCTGCCGGCAGAAACTTGGGACACACCGTACTGCAGCAGGTTATGCCGCATTGCCGAACTTTCGCGGGTGGATAGAATTATTCCGGTATACGGAACTGCCAAACGAATTATCGCCGTCAGTTTCATGAAATCCTCATCACTCACGGCATAAGGATATTCAGCCGTTTCCATCCCCAGTGCTTTTTTGATGCGCGGCACTGATATCGTGTGCGGGCCTACACCAAATCGCCGTTCCATGTCCGCGGCGTGGAGAAACAGCCCCAACACTTCATAACGCCAATCATACAACCCAAACAACGCTCCAAAACCAACGTCATCAATACCCGCTTGCATCGCCCGATGGTGCGCCGTGGTATGCCAGTCATAATCCGACTTCGGTCCGCCGCGATGATATTTGGCATAGCTGGCACGATGATACGTCTCCTGAAACAGGATATAGGTCCCGATTCCCGCCGCTTGTAATTTTTTGTAATCTTCAACGGTAGTCGCAGCAACATTGACATTACAACGGCGGATTGCGCCCTGATCCATTTTCACCGAATAAATAGTTTTTAGTGCCTCAATTACATAATCCACCGGACATTCGCCGGGATGCTCACCGGCTTCAACCGCCAACCGCTTATGTCCCATCGACTCAAGTACTTTTACTTCACTGACAATTTCCGCCATCGTCAGTTTGCGCCGGTTAAATTTATTGCGCACACAGTAACCGCAATAAGCACAGTCATTAATACAGTGGTCGCTGATGTATAGTGGCGCAAATAACACCACCCGTTTGCCATAGATTTGTTTTTTGATTGCTCCGGCGGCGCTGAACATTTCTTTGGTTAATTCTTCGTTTTTGTTCTGAATCAGCGCAGCTACTTCCTCGATTGTCAGCCCTTTCGCCTGGCGCGCCTTTTGAATGATTGCACTTACCTGCTCATCCGATGCGCTTTCACCATTTTTTAACAGCTCAGCAATTTTTTCGTCACTGATAAATTCTACTGCTTCCCACTCAGGATTATTACTCCAATAGCTCATACTTCCCCCTTACGTTAATGAATAACTTGATTTAGTTTCTATTTCTCAAAAAGCGCCGGAACGCGGCCGGCATCCGCGATTATTTTCATCATCATTTCATGCGAACTTTCGGCGTCGTCACTGGTACCGGCCTTATTCGGATAAATTTCGTAGTTAGCTCGGTTGCTCTTCGGTGAAATGTTCGGCATAATGACGTTGGCCCCCCCCATCAACGCACGCACTCGCGCAGTTTTATCCAGCGTTCCCAACGCAGTGGTCGCCGGCAAATGCACAGTTGGCATCAGCAACCGTGAAACAGCCAACGCTTTGAGCGTCAACTCTACACTGCCGTTACTGTCAGCGCCAAGCGGTGTTGACGGATGAGCCACAAACGGCCCGATTCCCGCCATTTCCACCCCGGTTGCTTTGAGTAACAAAATATCTCTGGCAACATCGAAAATTGTCGTACCCGGCAACCCGATCATCATTCCAGAACCAATCCAAAATCCCAGCGATTTTAAATATTGCAAATTTTCCAACCGTTCTTTAAGCGTTGTATCAGGACGCAATTTGGCAAACAACTCCGCATTGGCTGTTTCGTGTTTCATAAGATAGCGGTCGGCGCCAGCGACTTTAAGCAGCTGGTATTCTTCTTTACGCAATATTCCCGCCGAAATTGTTATCGCAACATCAGCAAATTGTTTTATTGATCGCACGATTGCCGCAATCCGTTCACCGTCAAAATAATTGTCTTCCCCAGCTTGCAGCACTATCGTTCCGTAACCTAGTTTGATACCGGTTTTTGCCGTATCAACTATTTCCTGTGCACTGTAACGATAGCGGCTGATGTTCTTATTATCAGCACGCAGTCCGCAATACCAGCAATTATTTGCGCAGTAATTGGAGAATTCGATTATTCCGCGCAATTTCACCCGTTCGCCATGATATTTTTTTCGCACAGCATCCGCCGCCGCAAACAGCGCCCTTTTATCATCGCTTTCCACCATTAACAACCCGGCAATATCTTCTGCTGAACAAAACTGCTGTTTTACTTTTTCAATTAAATCTTTATTATTCAATCAAGCTCACCTCCACTTTCAGACGTCAATTATTTCCTGCAACTCCGGCCACGGCGACAGCGCCCGTTTTAATACGCCCTGCAGATAGCCGATGGCAATTCCGTAATTTACAATCGGAACTCCCGCTTCTTTGCACACCAGCATCCGCGACAACATATCGCGGCGATTACTCATACAGCCGCCACAGTGCAGTACCAATTTGTACTCACTCAGATTATCCGGAAATTCAGTACCAGCTACGTGCTCGAACTGAACATCACCCTGCATATTTCTGATCCAGCGGGGAATTTTCACTGTACCGATATCATCTTCCACGCGATGATGGGTACAAGATTCGGCAATTAAAACCTTGTCACCGGACCGCAACCGGCCAAGAACGCTTGCCCCCTCGACAAAAGTCCGCAAATCACCTTTGAAACGTGCAAACAATATTGAAAACGAAGTGAACAGCACCCCGGGCGGCGTATCTGCATCGGCTTTTAGAAACGCCTGCGAGTCAGTTATTACGATTCGCGGTTTCGCCTTTAATGATTGAATGCAGGCGCGTAATTCCCGTTCTTTAACGACATATGCCAGAGCATCACTATCGAGAATGTCCCGAATTATCTGCACCTGCGGCAAAATCAACCGTCCTTTAGGCGCTGCCAAATCAATCGGCGTCACCAGCACACAAACATCACCAGGATTAATCAAATCACCAACCAGTGTCTGCTGCTCCCACTTTGACGGCGCATGTTTTATCAACAGCCTCTTTAAGGTGTTAATGCCGTTACCAGTCAATGAGCTTAAAAAAGCAACCGGTAAATCAGCATATTCGGCTGGAATAAGATTGTTTGCTACTGCTCCGGTATCGATTTTATTCACAACAATTATTAGCGGTATCGTTAGTTTTTTGCACTGTTCAATAACAAGTTGTTCCGAACTGTCAAATTTGGAATCTACAGCTACAACCAAAATTGCAATTTCAGTTTTTCGTAATACTTCCAGTGATTTTTGCACCCGTAACCGTCCCAACTCGCCACTATCATCAATTCCCGCCGTGTCAATCAACATGACCGGACCAATTGGCAAGATTTCCATGGATTTATAAACCGGATCGGTAGTCGTTCCGGCAACGTCAGACACAATTGCCAGGTTTTGGCCGGTGAGCGCGTTTATCAGGCTGGATTTACCGGCATTGCGCTTGCCAAAAATCGCAATATGCAGCCGATTTCCTTTGGTTACATCAAACATAATATCACCTTCATTTTTGTCTGTTACTAACTCTGAACTCAGAGTTTTTTCTCAACTATTAAGCTCTAGCCCGGGCGGATAATTTTTTCGACACTAAAAACGGTTTCAAATTCGTCATCGCTGACGAATTTGCCGGCAATCAGCGCTTCGCGCGCTGAAATATTTTCTGCAAGCATCTTTTTGACCAGCTCTGCCGCGGCCGCGTAACCGATTTGCGGTACTATCGCAGTTATCAACGCTGCTGTTTGCTCCAAATTATCCAAACAACGATCACCGTTAGCCTGAATGCCGCTGATACATCTGTCAGTAAACAACTTTATCGCATTATTCAATACATTAATACCATTCAAAAGATTGTCGGCTATTAACGGCAGGAACGCGTTCAATTCCAGCTGTCCGCCCTGCGCTGCATAGGTAATTGCCGTATCGGCCGCAATCATCTGCCAGGACGCCTGGGTTAATGCTTCAGTCATAACCGGATTGACTTTTCCCGGCATGATTGACGATCCGGCCTGCATATCCGGCAAGCGCAACTCACCGATTCCGGCACGCGGGCCGCTGGCGAGCAGTCGGATGTCGGCGGCAATCTTCGCCATGTTAACTGCACAGGTTTTCAGGATACCGGATACTTCAACAAATACATCGCAATTTTGGGTAGCGTCGATCAGATTTTCTTTTCGTGCCAATCCAATGCCGGTTATTCCACGCAACTGCTCGATAACCGTAAATATATATTTGCGTTCGGCATTAATACCGGTACCAATTGCCGTACCGCCAAGATTGACTTCGCGCAATCGTTCTTCGGTTTTATACAACCGCCAGCGGTCACGCGCCACGGCCTCCGCCCATGCACCAAACTCAGACCCCAATGTCATCGGTACCGCATCTTGCAGCTGGGTACGCCCAACTTTTAGCACTCCGGCAAATTCACGTTCTTTAGCTTGCAGCGCGCCTTGCAGTTTCGCACAATTTTCCGACAATTCGGTAATCAACCTTATCGCCGCTATTCGAAGCGCGGTTGGAAAAGTATCATTGGTCGATTGCGACATATTAACATCGCGTAGCGGCGAAACAGCATCGTAAGCGCCGCGTGGTTTTCCCAACAACTCCAATGCCCGGTTAGCGATAACCTCGTTAACATTCATGTTGAGCGAGGTTCCGGCGCCGCCCTGCAACGCGTCGACAATAATATGTTCGAACCACCTTCCTGCTGCCAGCTCTTGTGCAGCGCGCACGATCGCAGTCCCGATTTCCGTTGACAATCCCCCGCTATACATGTTAGCTTCGGCGCAGGCTGCTTTTACCTCGGCATAAGCACGGATTAACTCACGGTGCGGGATTCGGCCACTGATAGCAAAGTTTTCCCGCGCCCGTACGCTATGAATACCGTATAGCGCCGTATCTGGCAATTGCAGTTCTCCAATAAAATCACTTTCTATTCGCATCTTTCACCTGTTCGCCAGCGCCGTTTTAATCTGCACGCCCTTGATGTTGCCGATTTTGCCGGCCATACTGCCAATTTCGTCGCTTGTCCCTTCAACGATAAGCGATATCACGTTAATTTCATGTTGCTCGCGTTTTATATGCGGAACACCCATCCGGCCAATAATCAACTCACCGTAACTGCCCAAAATATTATTCACTTCCTGCGCTTTTGACCGGTCTTCAATTATTATTCCTACAACACCGATACGTTTCATCCTACCTCCAAAATAAAAACCGCCCGTCCAACGCGAACGAGCGGATAACAATCCAAATCAACATGTCACACGACACATAAATACTCGTTCCCTACATCAGAGCTCACTCCAAAGTTCAGGTATAGCATAAAGTTTTTACATCCGAAACATCAGGTAAAACCCTGATGCATCCGACAGCCAGATTATACTAGTTGTTTAGCTGTATAGCAATAAATAAAAAACGTTGTCAGTGCTGCTAACCAAATATGCTTTTAAAAAAATGATAAATATTATCAAATAAACCCTGTGCGGCATGTCCAATAAAACGGCTTTCATGGTTATGCTTTGCTAAATAGCCAAGCACCGCCACAACCACAATGATTATCAAAACCCTGATAATAAATCCTTTACTAAAAACGCCCATATTGTCTCCTCGTTTATTAATCTTCATTTATTATATCATAAAATTGCAAAAAACATCCTTGCAAATAAATATTTCTCATGCTACAATTTCGTCAATCAAAGGGGAGTAGTTTCCCGGATACCGTCAACATACTGGCGCAAGCCTGGCGGCATCGTTGACGCAAGTCAATTAACGAGACCTTTGGCACTGTTTTGTGCCAAAGGTCTCGATTTTTTTTGGAGGCAAGTTTGAACGAGTTTTTAACTTCAACAATTTTTGTTGTATTAGCTGAAATGGGAGACAAAACCCAGTTACTGGCGATGGCGTTTGCAACACAATTTAATTGGAAGATTGTAATGTGGGGAGTATTTGTAGCTACCCTGCTCAACCATTTTCTCGCAGTATTGGCTGGTTCATATTTGACAAATTTTATTCCAATAAGTTATATTCAAATAATTGCGGCCTATTCATTTATCCTGTTCGGGTTGTGGACAATTCGCGGTGATGAATTAAACGATGAAGACAAAAAATCCCGGTTTAATCCGTTTTGGACGGTAGCAATTGCTTTTTTCATTGCCGAAATGGGCGACAAAACCCAACTTGCAACCATCGCGCTGGCCGCAAAATATAACTCGATTCTTTTTGTTTGGATGGGTACAACAACCGGCATGATGATTGCCGACGCATTTGGTATCATAATCGGCATCGTCCTTGGCAAGCAAATCCCAGAACGCGCCGTTAAGTGGTTTGCAACAATAATATTTGTGTTATTTGGCATTTACGGAATTTATGAATATTTACCCTTGAGTGCCTGGAAATTCCCGGTAATTGTAGCAACAATCATCACAACTGCAATAGCAGCAATGTGGCTGACACGCGTACAGCAGGAGACAAAATGAAAAAGAGCTTAGTATCAATATTGGCGATGTCCGGGTATCTATCGGTTTGGAAGATACCGAGGATTTACTCACCGATATTGACACAGTGCTTACGGAACTATAATCAATAACTGTTTTCAAAAAAATCTAAACTCAAAAATCGGAAGTTAAATATGACATCAACACCTGAAAGAAAACTGTTTGGTTACTCGGCTTGGGGGTTATCTAATCTATTCTTCATCTACATCGTTTGGAGCAGCACTTACCTCGCGATGGCCATTATGGTCGATCCGATTGACGGACTGCCGCCGTTTTGGGCTGGTGGTTTCCGGCTGGCCAGCGGCGGAATTATTCTTTTGGTAATCGCTTTGGCGCTCGGAAAATCAATTTTAGTCGGCTGGAAAAATCTGAGACATATCGCAATTTCCGCGATTGCGCTCTGGGTGTTTGGTAACAGTCTGGTAATGTTCGCGTTATCGCGTAATCTTGACACCGGAATTACCGCTGTTATTATCGGAACCACGCCCATCTGGTCAATTGTCGTTGATACAATCTGGTCCGGCAACCGGTTATCCAAACGCATAATTGCGTCATTAGTTGCCGGAACGCTTGGTATTTTCATTTTGAATATTCCCAATCTTAACGGCAGTGTCGATGTTTTTAGCTTGATGGCAGTAATTGTCTCGGCGATTTCCTGGGGCAGCGGCACTGTGTATCAGTCCAGAAAATGCGCCCGGTTGCATCCGGCACTGCTGGGCGGCTGGCAACAATTGTTCGGCGCAGTCGGTTACTTCATCCTTTCGCTTTTGTTCACTGAACATTTGCATCCGATCACTTTCGCTGCAATGTTTGCTATGTCATATCTCATTATCATTGCCTCGGTTGCCGCAATGCTGGCATATATTATTGCAGTGAACAAGCTGCCAATCGCTGTGGTTATGAGCTACGCCTATGTCAACCCAGTATTCGCACTTGTCCTCGGACATTTTTTCAACAGTGAAACCATTTCCGTTTACACAATAGTTGGTACTCTTGTTATCGTGCTTGGCGTAGTCGGCATCTTCTATAACAAAAGCCACCGCGACGGATAATCCGCGTGGTGGTTTCGTTTTACAAAGTAAGCGATCGTTACTCCTGCCAATAAACCTCAGTTTTTACTTTAGAAAGCAGTTTTCCCAACTCTTTCCGGGTTATTTTTGCGCAATCCGCATCAAAAGCCGTCAACATTTCGGCAGCAGCATCTGTGTCACCGGCTTGGTACAGCGCCTCGACCGCCTTTTCATTTATTCTGCACTGTTGCATAAACTGCTGTTCATATTGCTGCCAGTCGGCTGCGATTGCCGGTTGCAGACTGCTGTATTTTAGATCTGACAATCGCGCCAGTTCAGTGAATTGCCAGTAAGCGGAATTGTTTTTATAGACGGCAGATGCCTGAGAATACCATGCTGCAACTGAAGTATCCTGTAAATGGAACGGCAGATATATTCCGGTTGCCGGATTTGCCATACAAGTCCACATGCAAAGCGACTGTGGCATTTTTTTTGCATTCAGCGCAACCATCGCGCTGATTTCGGTTTCCATATTGGCTATAGTGTAATATTCATTGTGAAACGGCGAACCGTTGGCATCAGTAATATAGTACTCAGTGCCGGCATAGACATCGCGCATCATCGCCGCTAAATCGCTGATACTGATCTTCGATTTCTGTGCAAGCAACGCGTCCAGGCGCTGCTGTCTGAGCACATTGAATTTACCGTTGTTTCGTTCCGGTTCCGTGTAAGCATCTTTAAAACTGAAAGCGCCGCCGCTATACCAGCCTTTTTCTTTAGCATAATCAACGATTTTGGCGGAAAACAGCCAGTTAGCACTGTCGTGAAAATCAATTTCGGCAATTCTGAAGGCATTGGCGCGCATTATCGCTTCATTGTCGCCAACACGTTTCGCCGCCCACTGCCCGGGACCAGCGATCTCCATCCACCAGCCTTCTTCGGCATCGGCAATCGCCATCATTGTCGCGGAATCGCCGCTCAAACCATATTGTTCTACGAGAGCGCCGAGCATCTTGACAGTATCACGCGCCGTCACTCCCCGTTCCAGCGCCAGTTGCGTCAGTTCAGTCCAGATAATTCCGCCAGGATTTTTGTATGCGACACTTTCTTCATAAGTTTTAATTCCACGCAGATAAGCCGTATTGTTCGTTGCTGCAAGCTTATTTTCATTAACTCCAAAAGTATAATCGCCGGGATAAAATGACTTTTCAAAAATGCTGGTGGCAACAAACCGAAACGATTGCTGCGATTGATTTATATTTGTACCGTTAAATAGTTGCAGTTTGTCACCCGGCTTCCATTGCTGCCGTTTGTTAATTACTACTTTATGCGCAGCATTTTCGCCAAGGTCTTCGTTGTGAATGACCAGCACCGAGCCGTCCGTACTGCGATTCTTACCAACAATTACCGTCGTGCAGGCAAGAACTGCAGTGAAATTTTGTAGTAGGAACAATGCCAATAGTAACATAACGAGATACTTCATCTATAATTTCCTCGCATAAAATTATTTTGTCATTAATAACCAATCCAGACCGCCATACACAATGCCAGCGAACAACCAATCAAATATATAACCTAACGGATCGACATTTCTCAATCTCCCATAACATTTAGCAGCTTCAACGCGGCCAGCGTCATAACGGACGAACCGTGCAACAGGGCCTTTTCGTCAATATCAAAGCGCGGATGATGCAAAGGACAATCCTTGCCTGTTAAGCTGTCAGCGCACCCCACCCAAATAAAACAGCCGGGCGCCTCACGCTGATAATAAGAAAAATCCTCACTCGCCAGATACGGACGGCACTCAAGAACGTTTTCTGCACCTAATAATATTTGCCCGGCCGATTGAACGACTTTAGCAACAGCATTATCGTTTATTACCGGAAGATAACCGGGAAACATTGTCACACTGGAAGTCGCCCCATGAATTGCGGCTATCCCCTCAACTGTTCGTTTTAGCAGTTTCCCTAATTGCTGACGGATATCGTTGCTATAAGTACGAATTGAACCAAGAATCCGGGCATTTTCCGGAATAACATTAAAGGTTTCACCCGCCTTGAATGAACCAACAACAATTAGCGCCGGTTCGAAAGGATCGACATTTTGCGCGCTGATTTGTTTTAACGCGGTAATTATCTGGACACCAATATGCAGGGTGTCAATTGTGTGATGCGGCATGGACGCATGTCCGCCTTTGCCTAAAATGTCGATTTGAAATTCATCTGCCGAGGCCATCATCGCGCCAAAAGTTATTCCGATTTTGCCAACCGGTAGCGTCGGCCACAAATGTGAGCCGAGCACATAATCAACACCCTCCATTGCCCCCTCAGCAATCAATCGCTCGGCGCCACCCCGGCCTTCTTCATCCGGTTGAAATAACAATCTGATCCGTCCAGGAAAACCTTTCAATCCGGTAAATATTTTTGCCGTCCCTAAAATCATCGCCACATGGCCATCGTGGCCGCAAGCATGTTTCATTCCGTAAATTTTCGAACGATATTCAACCGTGAGCGCATCTTCAACCGGCAATGCATCCATATCAGCTCTCAAGGCTACAGTTTTTCCGGGAGTGGTTCCAACTATATCGCAAATAACACCGGTATCAGCAGCAATACGCGGAGCCAATCCGAGTTTCTCAAGTTCAGTAATTATAAACTGTTGTGTCGCATATTCTGCCCGGCCAAGCTCCGGATTTTGGCAAATATGCCTACGAAACCGAACCATCTCGGCAAAAGCTTGATTACCTAAATCGGTAATTTGCTGTGAACTGTTCATGTAATTCTCCTATCAGTTTTTTTAGATTGCGTTTACAAAATTACCTTATCTTAATTTTATAATTATATATTTCTATATAAACGTAATTTTTTCCTGCAAAAATTAGCAAATAAAAAATACGCCCGGATTTAACCGGGCGCATTGCTATTTTTCTTCTAACAAAAACATTTCAGAATTGTCGATATCTTGAATATATTCAATGATTTTCTCAGCAATTACCTTGTGCCCTTCCCGGTTCGGATGAATGCCGTCACTGCACAAGAATTTTTGAAAATCCGGATGCTCCAGAAACGCGCCACGAATGTCAATCAATTGCGTACGGGTAGCCATAGCGACTTTAACAATCAAAGAATTATAACGTTCATGCCACCAGTAAATTTTCGTAACACTACCCAGCCACTTCAAGATGCTTTTTGCCGCATCTGGATCATTTCGGCTGACCCATTTCAGATAGGCTTCGGCATTTAACGGCGGCAAGGTAAGCAGAATCGGTACAATGCCACGCTCCTTAAATTGCTGTATTGTCTCACGCAAGGTTTCTTCGAACAGGTGAAACTCTGTTAATGGCAGATGCGCGCCATCAGGATCGTTCGCAATCTCATTCCAGGCAAAATCGCAGTCATTGCCGCCATATTCAATTACTGCGACATCCGGCATTTCTTTAGTTATCGCGTCCTCAATCCTCGGAATGCCACGGGTGATGGTATTACCGAATTTCGCGACATTGACAATCTTAACTTTTAATTTATCCTGAACCAAGGTGACATAATTATCTTTGAGAATCAAATATTTGCCTTTTTCGTTATCAAAAATCACACCTTTGGATATCGAAGTACCGGTAACCATAAACCGGTAACTGTCTTTGGCAATAAATGTGGACATCTGTTCCTCCAAATATCAACAAAACGCAAGTTTTACGTTGTTTTTCTTCCTTTTTCATCAGTACGCTCCGCGTTTGGCAAACACTGCGTCCAGTGTTTTTACCAGCAATTCAATATCCAGCCACAAACTCCAGTTACGTACATACCAGCTGTCCATCTGCACCCGGTCTTCGTAACTTACATCATTACGACCATGTACCTGCCACCAGCCAGTGATTCCCGGACGCACCAGATAATAATCGGCGATGTATTCCTGGTATTTGGTTATTTCCGCCTCGACTATCGGCCGCGGCCCGACCAAACTCATTTCACCTTTGAGCACATTCAAAAATTGCGGCAATTCATCGAGGCTGGTAGCTCGCAAAAATCTTCCCACTCGTGTAACTCGCGGATCGTTCTTTAACTTAAAATCTCTTTCCCATTCAGCTGCAGCGTCAGGACTGCTTTCGAGATGGTTTTTCAATTTTCCCGCTGCATCCAAGGCCATTGTGCGAAATTTATAGCAGGGAAACTTCCTGCCGTTATGGCCAACGCGGGTATGTGAAAAAATTATTTTTCCCGGGCTATCGATAAAAATCATAATCGCTAACAGTATAAACAACGGCACAAAAATTAACAATCCGCAGACACTGATTATCCAATCAAATAATACTTTAAACATACGATTATGTTTAACGGCAAGATTGTTTTTGACCTTAAGCATAATCGTCTTTTCGTTTACCAGGGTCTGGGTTTCCAGTCCCATCACCGGCACGCCGATAATATCCGGCAGAAATGATACGTTTTTCACCAACGGCTGCGCACGAAAAACCAGCTCAATTAACTTATCGCTGCTAATACCTTGCGTTGCTATGATTACATCCTGACAGTGAATTTGCTGTAAAACACGCTCTAGTTCGTCAATGCCGCCCAAATAATCCAGTCTTGACAACGTCGGATAATCCGTAATAACGCTATCGCCGATTCTGCCGACAAAACTATAACCCATCCCAGCATCGTTCATTGCCGCGCACAGAATTTTTTCTGCTGATTTTCCAGAACCGACCAGCAGGGTCTTAGTTTGCCACAAACCAAAATGGAGCAGGCTTTTCTTGGTCAGATAGCGAAGCAACAGAACAGTTGGCACTGCAATAACCCAGAGAATAATAAAATAGGGCCGGGACAACTGCGCAATATCTTTGGTTACAAAAAACAACAACAGCCAGACAAAGCAGGTATAAACACCGGCGCGGAAAACATTCGCCGCCATTTCCCAAAACAATTGACGCCGGGAATACAATCGCTCCAAGTAACAAAAGCCGATAAACACCCCGGGGATAATTGCATACTCGTAAATCACCGGCGTTTGCCATTTGAGCGGCATTATTTCCAGATAATCACCAAGCACATCAACGCGAATGGCCAGCGCAAAATATTGTGCAACAATAATCGCCAGATAATCCGAAACAATAAATGCGATTGAATAAAAGCTGGTTTTAAAATAATCCATCTCGTTTCCTCAAAAACAGAAATATAAAAGCTAAACGCCCGGATTCGGAAGACAACTTGATTACTTGATTACTCGATTACTCATATTCGCTCTGGCGATCGTCAGCGCGGCGATTATCGCAAACGCCAACGAAATCGGCGGGAACCGAAGACAATAGTCGAATATCCCCATAAATAGCCAGCCGCACATTGCCATGAACCCGGCAACGATTTCGGGCTGAACATTATCACTCATTTTAACATATACTGATTTGAAATAGTACCACAGCATAGCGACAAACGGTATCGTACCAACAATGCCACTGTCGGCTAACCGGGCCAGCAGCAGGTTATGGGCGTGCGAAAGTTCACCGCTGCGAAAAACATGGCCGAAAGTATAGTACTTATTGAAGACAAATTTGAACATACCGTTGCCCACGCCAAACCACGGAAAGTCACCAATCATGTACAGTGAATTCGTCCAAACCGCAATTCGGTCGACATTTGCTATGGCGTTGGGATCAAAGAAGATCAAGATACGCCAGCGGGTTGTCGGAATGAAATATAATACTAAACCGCAAAGCAGCAAAGCCGCAAAGCTGCAAAGGATATTACGACGTGTAAGTTTTGCTGTGATTGCAAGATAAGTTAAGCAACACAAAAACAAGGAAATCCAGAGCATCCGGCTGCCGTTTAGTAAACTAGCGGTAAAAAATAAACTCCCGGCAACCAGCCACAGCCACCTCGATTTACTAGCGGTTCGGATAAACATAATCACCGCAAACGGGCAGGCAATCGAATTAAACCAATCCGGCCACTGAAACATACCCGCCAACTCTAGTACTGGTATTTTACCGGTTCGTCCGATTCCATTAAGCGCATTAAATACAATGTTTGCATCAATAACAGCAACAGAAATTAACAACGTCGCTACCAGCAACCAATATGCTCTGCGATTCCCCGTCGCCAGCAACACGATTATAAACACCCCGACCGGCAAACCGACGATGCGTAATGTATACATCAGACTCTGTTCCGGTGCTGGTGTAAAATAATTACTCATGAGCTGCACGAGAAAATAAAATATTGACACAGCAATCGCTAATCGCTCGTTCTTCGCCAAATCGCGTTTCAAAAACAATAACAAAAAACCGCCTAACGCGAATATCGGTAAGGCGGCGAATATTCGAAGACTATTTGTCGCAATCGCAACAGCAATAATCGTAACAGGAATTAATCCAACAAGACGGCTCATCGTCACTCCATAACTTCATTCAACACTATACCGTAGCACTACCATCCGGCGTCCAACAATTGCTCAATAGTAAACAAGCTGGCACTTTTACCGTTCGATCCCGGCATCGCCTCCGGATATACATTACCGCTTAATCGCGCCCGATAGTCACCAGTCACCGAAGTTCCACCGGACGCATAAGCCGACACGTTGGTTAAAGTGTAGCTCATGTCAGTAATTTTATAGGCATTATATGACACATCAGGTGGCCCTACAGGAGTAGGAACTGCAATGATAAACGCGGAGCTCACCAAATCTTGCATTGTCGGAGCCGTAGAGTATTTGTTGAGGTACAATTGTGTTGATGAATCGAGGATCTGCAAATCAGCAAGAATCCGGCTGCGATTAGATCGATCAGTCTGACCAAGCATACTAAAACCCACAACTGCAGCAATAATTCCCAAAACGGCAATTATTACCAATAGTTCTACCAGTGTAAACCCGGTAGGATGTTTTTTTCTTATTGACAACTCAGAATCAACCATACAAATCAACTCACAATCGCGCGCGAGCACTCATTCTACATACATATTATACTTCATATAGCCCACTACAGCAATATTTTTGGTAACTATTCAAGTTGCGGGTAAACATTCCCAAATAGTTTTGCCGATTAACACATTTGGACGCAAAAAAAGAGCAGCAACGCCGCTCTTCTTAAGTCTCTTTAGATTAGTTCCAAGATGAAATGTCCTCAATGAAGTAACCAGGTGCATAACCCGAGAATATTGGCCGGCTAGTACCATCCTTCACGGAAAAAGTATAAATCTGTAAAGGACCAGCAATCATCGTAATCGTAGCTCCAGTGGAATCATGAACAGTAAAATTCTGCAGCGGGGGAACCGGCGTAGCTACAAGATAACTACCGTTAACCAAATCTGCTACAGTAGTCGCTTGAATTGATTTTTGTATTGCATAAATCTGCGTAGCTTGTTCCATAGTTGCCAAGTCCGATTTTACTTTTGCGACACGCGCCGCATCGTTTTGACCCATTAGTTTCGGGATAACAATAGCAGCAAGGATACCGAGGATAGCAATAACAACCAATAATTCCACAAGCGTGAAGCCTTTGCTACCGAGTTTGACTGAACGAAGTTTGTTCAACATGACATATTTCTCCTTTCGATTTTTAGTATACACGACTATTATCGCATACGCTTCACCATTATTATACATCTAAAATATATATTTGCAAGCAATTTTATAGACTCGCTTGTGTCGTGCAAAAATCAAATAGACGGTTTCTTTGTTGAGGACTTTTCTTGACTACTATGAACTATCGAAATGATTTGCGGAAAAACAATCGCACCTATACACATAGCGCATAAAACAATAAATATTCTTGTTGTAGCATGAGAATTGTAATAAGTAATCGCGATATTAAATATTGAAGCCGCGAACATACTAGTCACGCGTATCGTCCGTGTACAATATGTTTTTCCGTCGAATTTTTTTTTCAGTAATCCGACTGCGACAAATAGTACAAACAACGTACCGCAAGTTAATACATATCTGATTATTTCAGTTCTTTTAAATGAATTATATGCTGCATACTCCAAAAAGCCATAATCCGGGAAACACGGTTGGATCAATCGACTAATATCAACAGACAAATACCGACACAGTGAAATAATAAATACTACAATCAGCAGCCAATTGTACGAGAAATATTCTTTATAAAAATAGTCGGCTATAACAACAGCCGCACGTCTAGCCAAGGCAATGATTTTTCGAACGCAACTCATATGCTAATACCTTTCCGTTTAAATACCGATAGTAACCGCCCTCGCTCGACAAGCTCATAATCATCAGCAATCGCTTTCCACAAGCCAAAAAAGTCTTGTTTTCGCTTAGCACGCCAAATCTGCGACCTTAAATCAACGCCGGTCGTCTGGAACACCAATTCTTGCAGCCGTCGATCATGAACCACGTCAACCGCAGTCGATGACATGCAGGAGCTGTCAACGAAGATGAAATCAGCTTTTGATTTACGGAGTCGTTCAATAATCATCGCATTTTCGCTATTTGCGAAAACAAACGATATCAAATCAGAGTAAGGTAGCGAATTAATTTTTTCGGCAGCCGGCAACAGTAGCGTATCATATTCAGAGAACAAAGTAATCATTTTTCCGGATGCATATCTGTTGATTAACCCAACTGTTTCTATAATCAAGCTTGATTCGATATCAGTTACTATCGGCATTTCTCTGAATGGCAATTTTTCAAACTGATGAGCTTTAACAATTTCAAAATAATTGTTTTTAGTCGTGTAATACGCTAATATTGCAGGATACCAGCTGTTGACAACCAAGACTGCGACAAGCGCCATTAGCGTAGTAGTCTGAAATTTAATTAGTCTGCCACTTAATGCCAACATCACAAAATATGTGACGCAGTATACTATTGCCGATGTCACTGCGGCAGTGTTATTTTCCACGACTTTAAATAGTAACATTTGCTGCCAATACATCAATACAAATACAGCAAAAACATTTTTTTGCACATTGCTACGTTGGAGCAACAACAAAAAAGCCACTCCACTAAAAAATAGTAACGCGGGAATGTCAGAGCTGACGTTTCTAGTTAGCAATCCTGCAGTGAAATATTTGCTCATTATATCTGGTCCGGGTGTGCCAAGCCAATAAGCCGCGATTCCAATAGCTATTGCTATGCATATCATAGCAGTAGTCACTCTTCTTTTCCCTGTACCAAACAAACATTTATAAAGCAGGCAAACAAGCAGCGCTGAATACAAAAATAGTCCGAATGAGTTATTGTAAATCAAAAACGTTGCCGCGCCAAAAATCGCACCCCACAAATATCCGCCGCCTGCACCATTGGTTTCCGAATATTTATAGACAAAATAAACTGAAATTATATCAAAAAAACAGCGGATTGGATTCATGCCATCGTAGGCATAGAGCATCTTAAAATCAAGCGATTCAACCATGCCGACAAAGTACAAGGCAGCACACAATACGAAATCCCATCTTTTGGTAATCGTGAACACTAACAACAACATGACGATCAAATAAATAATATAAAACGAAAAAATAATATGAACATAATTTGTATAGGTTATTCCAATACTCAGTTTCAACAACCAGCGAACAAACTGTACCATTCCATAGCCATATTGACAAAAAACTTCACTCGGCGGCTTGCCATACTCCAAATCACGGATCGGCTCAAAAATAAAGCTGCGATGATGATTTATTCCTTGCCCTCTCATCTGCCAAGCCCACTCATCAACATTGCTGGCAATAAATTCCAACTCTTGAGGCGTTTTTTTGCGCAACATCAATTCCTTTACCAGCGTTTCGGCGGTAACTTGTAACCGTTTCAAACGTTCTTGTTCAACTTGGTCTACTACTATTTTATTCAACTGGCTTTTATCTTCATCGGTGAAATAATCCAGCGCTACCAGTGAACCACCCGGTTTATCGTAAAAAAAGCGACGTTCGCTGGCATCGACAAATTTCTGCAATTCCGGTGTCCAGGCAATCTTCGCGGTCATTTCTGGAATCAGAACATTCTTACCCTTGTCTATTCGCGGATCATATTTATGCTGAACACCAAATAACTGCTGTTTATTGATAAATTCGGTATTGTCGACATAAGTTGATTTTCCAGCTTCATCAGTTAATAATGTTTTCTCCGGCAGTGACCAATACTCATTGATAATAGGTACATCGGTAAAAACGAACGGATAAATTGCATGACAAAACTGACCGATGACAACCAAAATCATCAAAATATAATATTTTTTAATTTTTTCATAACACAGATGAACCTGAAACAATTCGTAAATAACCTTTAACCAATGCCACAGCCGTGACAATATTATTCTTAGTTGCTCCAATCGAACTACACCTCGGCAATAGGCTCTTACGCCATTGATTTTTTGCTAAAAATTATATTTTACAGTAATTTTTGATGTAAAATTCTATTTACCCACGCCAGTAACCGCTTCCATCATTGGCACAATGACCGTTATTACAACCAGTGTTGCCCCGATTCCCAGCCCGACGATCATTATCGGCTCAATAATCGTACTCAGCTTCGAAACTGTTTCGTCAATCTCAACTTCATAATAATCCGCTATCCGGTCTAACATCGCGTCAAGCATACCAGACTGCTCACCAATCATCATCATTTGTACTGCCATCGGTAAAAACACAGGCGAACTACCAAACGTTTCGGAAAATCCCTTACCATTCTTGACACTGTTACTCGCGTTAGCAATGGCTTTTTTCATTAACATGTTAGCACTGGTTTTTCCGGTCACCTCAAGCGCAATCATCATTGGCACACCACCACGCAACAACGAACCAATCGTCCGTGTAAAATTAACCATTGCGGTCTTTTGAATCAACGCACCGACAACCGGAATTTTTAACTCCAATAGATTGCGTTGCAACCTAAACTCGTCTTTTTCGTTGTAATAACGAAAAGTAAAAAATCCAGTTACTAATAATATTCCAATTGCCCAATAATAGGTTTCTATAAATGCAATCAGATCTATCAGTGCCTGTGTCATCCACGGAGTTTTCATATTCATCGATTTGAACATATCAACAAATTTCGGAAACACAAACATGCCCAAAAAACCAACTACGACGATAGCTACCGAACTGACCACAATCGGATATGCCATCGCTGAACGTATTTTGGAATTGAATTTATGCTGTTTTTCGAATTGCATAGCCAATCGCTCCAGCACCATATCCAAAATACCGCCGGTTTCACCGGCTTCGATCATTGAAATCATAATTTCCGGAAAGGTTCCGGCGTGCTTACGCATCGATTTGCTGAGCATCAAACCTTCTTGCAACGATTGCACGACATCAGTTAATACCGCACGAAATTTCATATTTGTCGTCTGCATTACCAGCACGTTCATCGCACCGACAATCGTTAAACCAGCAGATATCATTGTAGAAAATTGACGGCAAAACAAAGCAAGCTCCTTTAGTGTTGCTTTTTTTGCTTCAAACATTGATTTTATATACGCTAAAAACACCTGTTTTTCTTCGATTTTGGTGATTAACAATCCCTGGCGGCGCAAATGGGCAACTAACGCTTCCTTATTTGAAGCAGAAACGGTATCGTGAATAATCCGTCCATGTTGGTCGCGCGCAACATAAGTAAAAGTTTTTAACATCAGTAGCTCCCGCGAACCATTCTCATGAAAATATCCGGATCAGTGGCGTTAATTAGTGCTTCTTCGAAATCAATTAAACCACGGTTATAATAATCTTTTAGCATCTGATCCATGGATTGCATTCCCAGGCTGGAACCGGTCTGAATCGCAGATAATATTTGATGAGTTTTGCCTTCGCGAATCAAATTTTTTATTGCCGGAGTGCTGATCAAAACTTCCAAAGCCGCAATTCTCCCCGGATGATCTTTGCGCGGCATTAAGCGCTGGGCAACGATGCCCTGCAATATTTGCGCCAACTGACTCCTGATTTGATTTTGATGACTGGTCGGGAAAACGTCAATTATTCGGTCGATTGACTGTGCCGCGTCTTGAGTATGCAGCGTCCCAAAAACCAGATGGCCGGTTTCGGCAGCAGTAATCGCAATTGATACCGTTTCCAAATCACGCATCTCGCCCACTAATATTACATCCGGATCTTCGCGTAACGATGCACGCAATCCGTTGGCAAATGAAAAAGTATCCAAATGCACTTCCCGTTGATGAACAATACTCCGTTTACTTTTGTGAACATATTCAATCGGATCTTCCAGTGTAATAATATTGCAGTTGCGTTCTTCGTTAATCAAATCAATCAGCGCTGCTAAAGTCGTTGTTTTACCGCTTCCGGTCGGCCCGGTTACCAACACCATCCCGCGTGGTTTCTGCGCCAGCTGTTTTAGCACCGACGGCAAACCTAATTCCTCAAGCGTTGGTACTTTATCTTTGATTGTTCTAAACACCATAGAAACTGTACCCTGCTGGTAAAATGCATTTACACGAAACCGCGCCAATCCTTCAATTGAGTAACCAAAATCCAGTTCTTTAGTTTCACGCAACCGCTCCTGTTGTACGCCGGTGCTGCAATCGTTTAACATTTTCTCAGTATCTTGCAGTTTCAGTTCTGGCATCGCTAAATACTCAATTTTGCCGAAAATCCGCAGTGCCGGCGGCGAACCAGCCAAGACATGTAAATCTGACGCATTTTTCTCGACCGTTATCTGTAACAATTCTTGTATCGAAATAGCCATTAATTTCCTCCGCGGTCAAGTTTGTGTCGTATCTATCAGAAATAATTCAATAAAATTACTCTTCATCATCGGCAAACGAAACCCGCACAACTTCCTGCACCGTAGTTAATCCGGCGTATATTTTGTTTACGCCATCCTCACGCATTGAAGTCATCCCCTCGTCGCGCGCCACTCGAACCAGTTCTTCGTCAGTAACATTCTTGTTAACCATCGACCGTAGTTTCGGTGACATTGCCATTACTTCATAAATTCCGGTACGGCCTTTATAGCCGGTAAATCCACACATTTTACAACCAACACCACGAAATAGTTTTATTGGCGCTTCCGGGCTAACATTTAAGAACACTCGTTCAGTGGATTCCGGTTCCGGAGAATAAGCTTCCTTGCACTCAACGCAGATCAATCGCACTAGACGTTGTGCGACCACGCCACGCACCGCAGACGCAATAACAAAAGGTTCAACCCCCATATCCATCAATCGCGTAAGCGCACCGGGAGCGCTATTAGTATGTAACGAACTGAGTACCATGTGACCAGTCATCGCTGCTCGAACCGCAATATCGGCAGTTTCGGTATCGCGAATCTCACCGACCATTATTACGTTTGGATCCTGACGCAATATTGAACGCAATACCGATGCAAACGTAAGACCGATATTGGAATTAATCATAACCTGGTTCAGGCCTTCGAATTGCAGCTCAACCGGGTCCTCAATAGTAACAATGTTTTTATCCGGAACATTTATTTCGTGAATGGTAGCATACAAAGTGGTAGATTTCCCACACCCAGTCGGTCCGGTTACCAAAATCATCCCATCCGAATTTTGATACAACTCTTTATAACTAGCGATATCTGACTTACCCATTCCCAACCGCTCGACGCGAACAACCGTTGCCTCTTTATCCAATATTCGCATACAAATTTTCTCGCCGTTAACTGTCGGTAGTACCGATACCCGTAAGTCCACCATCCGGCGTTTATATTGATAAACAATTCGGCCGTCTTGAGGCAACCGCCGCTCAGTAATATTCAATTCCGCCATTATTTTGACCCGGGAAATCATGGTATTTTGTGTGCTTTTCGGAAAAGTAATTATTTCACGCAGCAAGCCGTCGAGTCGATAGCGCACACGAACATTTACTTCTTGCGGCTCAATATGAATATCACTCGCCATTTCATCAATTGCCCGGGTAATGATCGAATTCACAATATTAACTATTGGTGCATCTTCTTCGTCAACAATAGTCCGGCGATCTGCTAAAGCTGCTTCTTCGTCGCCAAACATTTTATCAACCGATTTTTCGACATCGTCCCAACCGCAGTACAACTGATTTAACGCCACCGCAATGTCGCTCTCCAAAAACAGTACCGGCAGAACCTGATAACCGGTAACCCGGCTGACGTCGTCGAGTGCAATAACATTTGTCGGATCAGCCATTGCCACCGTCATGACACGGGATTCTAATTTAAGCGGTATCACCCGATACATTTCAGCAATCGCACGGGGAATTTTTTTAGCCAGTTCCTTATCCAAATCAACATCGCGCAACTCGTAAAATGGCATGCCGAGAAATTTTGCAGCAGTTTCCATAACCATAGAACCAGTGACAAACCCGGCTTCGATAAGCACATCGCTCAATCTGTGATTGCTCTCACGCTGTAGTTCCTGCGCCGAATTCAGTTGTTCCTCAGTGATTTTTTGATCATTCACCAGCAACGTGCCGATTTTTTGATTGAGGATATACATTGCAACCTCCGACTATTTGCATTGATCCACAGTGAATTTTTTTGGTAATTTCAACTTGCAGCCAGACCATAAATTAAACGCTTTCGCGGCCTGACCAATCAACATATCCACACCACCAACAATCCGTGCTGGATTACGAAATCGTTTCATAAAATCAGTGAATGGCGGGTAATAGTTCAAGTCGATTGCCGCCAAAAAATTCAGACGTTTAATGATTGTTGCGTTTTGCAAAACAAATTGCTCGGCCGCTTGCGGCGGCAAAGCATTAACAATAATCTTACAATCACTTATTGCCTGCGAGCACGCCTTTTCCTGTACAAGGTATATTCTATCATAAATGCTTTGCATTTGCGCAGCATTAATGCTATTTAAGTCGCGCACGATACAAAAAACAGTACATCCTTGTTCGGCAAGCACTACTGCGGCGGCCCGCGCCGCGCCGCCGCACCCGATCAACGCGACCGGTTTATTGTTAATGTCAATTGAGTTGTTTTTAAGTAAATATTCCACCCCGCTCACATCAGTGTTATAGCCCTTGAGCAACCCGTCAAAATTAACAACAGTATTCACCGAACCGATCCGTTCTGCCAATTCGTCCAGTTCATCCAAATAACTGATAATACTTAGTTTATGCGGTATTGTCACATTAAACCCGTGGATACCTTTGTTACGTGCTTTGTCAACAAAACTCGCTAACATACGGCTATCAGGTGTATCCCACAAACTATAACTGCCGTTAATACCGCACAATCGAAAAAATTCATTATGCAGTTGCGGCGATAATGAATGTTCAATTGGATGACCAATCAGGCCCACGTTAATAAATTTGAAATTTGAATTTTGAAATTTTGATGATGACTCGACTATTTGACTACTTGACAACTCGTTTTTACCAGACAACTTATCTTGCATTACTTCATCTTTCCTAAAGCTTTGAGCAGGCCTTGAATAACCGCCGCAGGCCGTGGCGGACAACCATGAACGTATACATCGACCGGCAGATGCTTGCCGACTGCCCCGTTATTTATTGCATAGCTGCCGCCAAACACTTCACCCCCGCAGGCACAAGCACCAATTGCCATAACCAGCTTCGGTTCAGCGGCTGCAGCATAGGTCATTTTTAGCGCTTGCGTGAGATTATGGGTAACACAGCCGGTTACCATTAACATATCCGCATGACGCGGTGATGCGACAAAATCAATTCCGTATTGCTGCAAATCATAAACCGGATTTAATAACGCCGTAAGCTCAAAATCACAGGCATTGCAACTACCCGCGTCCAGATGGCGAATATGCAGTGAACGGCCGAGCGTATTTTTAATTTCCCGCCGCAATTTCACAGTCAAATGCTCACCAAATTCCGCCAATTTGTCTTTATGTGAATGAAACAGCGTTTTTGTTGGACAAACCCGGGCGCACTCGCCGCAAAATGTGCAATTATGATAGTTTATCAGAATGCCGCTGCCAGGTTTCATCAACGCTTTTGTCGGACAAATATCCACGCATTTTTGACAGCCCTCACACACTGTCGAATCATTGTAGCGTAACTGACCGCGAAACCGGTTAGATGGCTGCCATTTATTGTATTTTTCGGTGACTATTCCAATCTTAAATATTCTCTTGATTATTGCAAGCATAATACCTCATATTTCAGGGCATCGACCCCAATCCCTATACCCTAATCCCAATCACCGATCAATACAAGCATAGCACAATTCAAAACTCTTATTAATCAGCGGAAAATCGGCAATAATATCGTTAGCAACACAATATGGGATTACCGGCCAGTTGGCATAAGATGCCGAGCGGACAAAACAGCGGTATATTGTATTGTTTTCACCAAACATCAGCCAGTGAATATTCATTCCCCGCGCCGATTCACTCCAGCCAATAGCTTGGGTATATGGTTTAATATTTTCGACTGAAACTACTGGTTCCCCACTTGCCGGAATCTGTTCAATTATTTGTCGTAATATATTAACCGAATTCCATACTTCATTTATCCGTATATTCATTCGCGCTGCAACATCACCAGCTTGCTCACACGCTACATCAAACACCAGTTGATCATAGCCGCCATACGAAAAATCGAAACGGCTGTCTTCGGCAATTCCTGATGCTCGTGCAGCAACACCGACCGCACACATTTTTTCAGCAATATCCTTATCCAACACACCGGTCGTTTCAATTCTGTTCAAAAAAGCCGGTCGCTCATCGAGAATTTCGGTCAACTCGCAGAATTCCTCAAATACATCTTCGATCGCAAAAACTGCCTCTTTCAAATCGTCATCCGGAATATCAAACGCCACACCACCCGGCCGGACATAATCACGCAGCCAGCGGCTGCCGGTCAGCTGTTCGTTCTGACGCAGCAATTCTTCTTTCAAACGCGAACCGACACTGACCGCTACCGCGAAGCCGCAACCGGCGCCAAGATTGCCGACATCGCCAATATGATTATATAAACGTTCCATTTCAGCAATAAATATCCGCAAACTTGCGGCCCGCGCGCTAATAACGCATCCGGCAGCTTTTTCCACCGCCTGCGAATAAGACAGGGCGTGCGACACAGTACAAGCGCCGCAAATTCGCGTTGCCGAAAAATAGGCCGCGGCATAATGCTTACCTTCCATAGTTTTTTCGATACCGCGATGTGTAAAAAACAGCTTGGCGTCGAGCTTGACAATATTCTCACCGTTTTGGGTAAAACGAAAATGTCCTGGTTCAATTATTCCGGCGTGAATCGGGCCAACCGGAACTTCAAAAAAAAATTCTTCCAGCCGATTGGGTTCATCTGGACAGTACTCTTTACAATTGCTATTTTTCGCGTCCTTGCGCATCGGAAAATCACCGGTCATGCCGGCGTGGATGATTAACGGCTGCAATTGCGGATGACCAAGCGGCCGCAACCCGAACAAATCGTGAATCTCGCGTTCATACCAGGACGCCGACGGCAACAACGGCGTAAGCGAAGGAAACTTGTCGTCCTCTACCAACAAACCAAACTGATTAATTTCTCCGGCTGCTTTGTCGGCAACTAATGCATAAATCGCAAAGCAGCCATTAATTTCACGTTCGTCGTTCGCAAAAACGCACTGCAATTTCCCATGCAGAGTCGCCTGTGTTATAGCCTCGATCCATATTGCTACATTCTTCGTTCTAGCCATATCTTCGTCCTCTTTCCTCAAACCATTGCTACGGCTGCCCTAAACTAATTTGAGATAATTAACGCGGCATTATGTAACAATCGTTGTAACGGATTAGGTAACGCCAACCCCATAACCAATAACAACAACAACATAATCGCCGAAACAGAAATTACAACTTTTGAAGGTTGGGCGTACATTTTTTCACCCTTCTGCCCGCCGCAACACAAATTCATAACCGCCTTGAGCATCAAAATAAATATCACCGCAATCGCTGCCAAAGCTATTGTTGCGACCAGCCAATGTCCGCCCGCCATTAATCCGAACATAATGTAAAGTTTGCTAAAAAAAACTGCAAAAGGCGGCAACCCAGCCAAAGATGCAACGGCAAAAAACATCAACCAACCAAGCTTTGGCGACTTTGTAAACAGCATTGTCACTCTGGTTATTTGTTTGGTCCTAAATACATGAATTATTTCACCGGTCAAATAGAATAACAGCGTTTTGTTTAGCGCATGGTTAAAAATATGAAACAGCAATCCGTAGGCTGCCAGATAGCAGTTTCCTGCTAATCCCAAAGTAATAATTCCGATGTTTTCAATACTGGAATAAGCCAGCAACCGCTTCAAATCATTTTGCTTGTATACAAAAGGTATCACGATTATTATTGAAAACAGCGCAAAAAAAATCAGCAATCCTTGCCACACAAGCGGATGCAAAATCAATTTAAATATTATTACATTGCGAATAAGCGCGTAAATCGCCGCCGAAATCAGACCGCCGGATAATAGTGCGCTGATTGGCGCCGGTGACTGACTATAGGCATCGGGCAGCCAGGTGTGCATCGGCGCAAAACCAGCTTTAGTGCCATAGCCAATCAAAATAAATAAAAACGCCAACAAAGAAAGATTTGGTTCATAAACACGCGCGCTGTCATGCAACGACTGCCAGTTTAGTGAAGCAGCTTCAGTGCCACAGGCATTGACCTGCAAATAATATAACAATATTGTGCCTAACAACGCAAAACAGATACCGATTGTGCAAATAATTACATATTTCCAGGCCGCTTCCAGCGACTGCCGCGTCAAATTAAATGCAATCAGCAAGGTTGAAACAACTGTTGTTGCCTCAATCGCCACCCATACCAAACCAGCGTTATTTAACGTAACCACTAAAATCATCGAAAGAATAAACAGCTGCAGCAAAAAATAGTATTGTCCCTTCTTTCGCGCCATAAGATCGTCCCGCTTGAGATGTTCAGCGGATACAATAACGCAAGATAAAGAAAGGATACCAATTGCCAGTAATAATATCGCAGATATAGCATCGATGCAAAAAAACTGACCGCTGACTATTTTGTTTTCCGAAACATAATATGCAATCAGCGCCGAACAACCGCCAGTGACCACTGCAGCGCAATAATTCACTGCATGCAGCCGGCGTTCGTTAAGTTCAAAAGCGCTATACCCGGCAACAATTAGTAACGTACCAAGCATTATGTATAACAGATTCATATAATATTTCCTTCACTCTTTCAAACCGGTCAGTTCGCCGACATCCGTAGTCGCAAAAGACAAGCGAATTTTTTTGGTCAAAAAACCAAGAATGACCGCTACAAAAAGTACATCCAATAGAATCCCGAACTCAATAATTACCGGCATTCCTTTGGTGACAGACAAGCCCAGCAAATATAACCCGTTCTCCATCGTCATCAAACCAATTATCTGCATAAGCGCCTGCCGCCGGATAATAATAAAAGTCATCCCCATCAAAAACAACGCCAATGAAACCGCCAATGCATCGCTATTGAGAATGTTAGGCAAAAACCGACCCACGGCAGCGTAAGAAAGAACGAGACAACCGCCAAATGCCAGCGACGTACAATTGGCTCCAAGCGCTGTATTATCTTCCTTCATTTTGATTCGCCCGGTCACACGCAGCATAATTCGCGGTATCCAATACGCCTTGACGATCAGCGTCAGCAACGCAGCGATGAAAATGTGAGACTCTTTATTTTCCCAGCCCGCAAATAAACAGAAGCAAGCAATAATGAAAGACTGTAACCAAAAAATCATAACTGCTGAACGGATATTGATGGTACGTGTCAGCAAATAGACAGTAATAACCAAAAACAATAAAAGAATACTCATGAATGAACCCCCGGTTAAATTACCAAGTAGTCGAGTTATCAAGTAATCGTAGCTTTTTTACTGGATGAATATTGAAAATATTGCGAGCGCAATTGCCACAAGCATAAAACCTGGTACGCGGAACACCCGCATTTTATTGGTCATAGTTTCCGTAACCGCCAAAGCAACCAACATAAACAGAATTTTCAACAACAAAACACCCCAGTACGAGAAAACACTCATGTTATGCCACAATTGCCAGGGAATAAAAATTTGGGCGAAAATTACAACATAAATCACTTGCTTCATTTGTGCTGCCCAAGTAATCAACGCCAATCGTTTACCCGAATATTCAAGCAACATCGCCTCATGCACCATCGTCAATTCCAGGTGAGTATCTGGATTATCTACCGGAATTCTTCCGGATTCTGCAACCGTTAACATGAAAAAAGCTATTGCCGCCAATAAACTCTGCAAATTCAGCGGTGTCTGTATCTGCAATGCCGCTATCGTTGAAAGAGCCGTTCCACTGGTATAGATTTTCGCAAACAATATCACCAATAGTGCCGGTTCAAACAAAATCGAGAAAAACAACTCGCGTTCGGCGCCAATACCGGCAAACGAACTACCGGCATCAAATGCCGCCAATACCAAAGCAATTCTGGCCGCAGCCAACAACCCGACCAACAGAAATATCTCTATACGGTTGACATAATACAACAGCAAGGGCAACAGCGATGCTGCCGTGAAAATCGCCATGAAATAAATATATGGCGCAATACGAAAGAGCGCGGTCGTTCGCCGCGATATCACCTCAGACTTATGCAACAGCTTCCAGAGATCAAAATATGGTTGCAGCACTGTGAAGCCACGACGATTTTGCATATACGCTTTTAGTTTTTTTATTATTCCGATGCATAGTGGTGCCAACGTCAAAATAATTATTGCAGTAACAATATTAAACAACACACTCATATATTTACCTCAAATAAACACGACAACGATAAGCAAAATTACCGTTACTGCCAAAATATATGTCACATATTCATGCAAATTTCCGCTCTGCATTCTGCGCACATATCCCGACCAGCAATTTAACCGTTCAATGATTTTGGCGGTGTGGTTTTCAAACATCCGGCCAAAATTGTTTGACATAATTCGTAGCAACGGCTGTGAAATACCACGTGCCGAATATTGCATATTTTTGTCTGGTATATTTCCACAACACCACGTTTCGTCAACAGACACTGTGCGCCTGCCGCCAACAGCAGTAATCAACCGGGTAACTATATATGCGAAAATCAACGTAATAATCAACGGTAAAATTATCGCATAATTCCCACCACTGCCGTAAAGTCTGAAATAACCGCTCAAAGCCGTGCAACCGGACAAATCGAATATCTGCATCTTGCCAATAACATCAGCAAAAACCAACGCAATCACTCCGGGCAACAATCCGATAATCAACGCTACACCTAACAATATTTGCTGCGGCACCACCAGTAGTTTTCCATAATCGGGAAATTCATAATACTGACTGCGCGGTGTACCAAAAAATGATACTCCCAACAATCGCGTGAAGCTGACCACGACCATGGCAATGACGACTGCAAACGCCAATAGCGATATTATGGCAATCGTTTTGCCAACTGGACCGGGTATAACCGAAGTTAGCAAAACGATGCATTTAAACATCAACCATTCACTGATAAAGCAATTGAACAGCGGTACTCCGCAAATAGCGATGCCGGAAAGCACAAAGGTCCAACCGACCAGTGGCAACCGTTTCATCAATCCGCCAAGTTGCTCGATATTGCCTTGGTGCGTTTGTTTTAACACCGTTGAAGCGCACAAAAACAGTGACCCTTTGATTAATGCGTGGTTTAAAGCGTGCAATAAAGCCGCAGCAAATGCCAAAACCGCGAAAGTGTTGTATCCGAGAATTTTATATAACAACGAAACGCCGATAAGTGCAAAAATCAATCCCATGTTTTCAATACTCGAGCAGGCCAGCACCCGTTTTATCTCCTGTTCGTGCAACGACAGATAAATTCCGTACAACGCCGACAATAACCCAAAGGCTATCACAACCAACGCAACAACATACGAATCCAGCACACAAAATTGAAAAGCAAATCTGATCAAACCATATAACGCCATCTTTAGCATTACCGCGGATAACAGCGCTGAAATGTTTCCCGGAGCGGCGGCATGCGCTGCCGGTAACCAGCCGTGCGCCGGAACAATACCGGCTTTTATTGAAAAACCAATGAAGGCGAAAAGGAAGATAACAATTGATGTTCTGGAATCGACCGTCGCGAGTTTATAAACAGAAAAATCAAAGCTATGATAACAGGAATAAAGCATAGTGAACGCGGCAATAATAAACACCGCGCCAAATTGCGCGGCAACGAAATATATCCACGCGGCACGCTTAACTTTAATGTCGGCATAATTATGATTAATCAACAAAAACGTAGTTAGCGCCATCATTTCCCAAACAAATAAAAATTCCAGCGAATTATCAACGGAAAAAATCAAAAACAGCAATAGTAAAAACAAATTACCTAAAGCAGCAAGTACACGGGGATTGTCATTTAATTCAATATATTTCATGCCATAGACTGAAACTGCAATACCAACAATACTAGTTAACAGCAAAAAAAACGCCGCTAGCGCATCGATATTAAGCGACAAATTGCCGTACACAGTAACCGGGTCAACATGAAAAACAATCGCACCGCCAAGTAATGCCAAAACCGCAACGACACCGACCAGCGCCGAGCCAATTGCTCCCAGCAACGACGAAATCAGCGCTGCCTGCTTTTTCATTACCACCGGAGTTGCTATCGCCAGCAAATAAATTGTTAATATCAGCAACAAAAGACTATCGGTCATGTATTACCTCTTATTCGTCAACAATCGTCGATATTCATTATCAATCAACATTCTATCAAATAATTCCACTGTTTTCCATGTACATCGCCAATAAATTACCCGTTCAACAACAATACTTTGCAATATTTTTGTTGCATTTTTTTTTTTATCATGTTAACATTTCCTAGTAAATTTGAAAAGGAGGTGAACGTATGCCGAATATTAAATCGTCAATCCGTAGTGTAAAAACCGATGCCACACGTCACGCTGCAAACGTTTCTGTGAAATCAGCCGTTCGAACCGCAACGCGAAAAGTTAATGAGATGGTTGCTACCGGCAAAAGCGCCGAGGCCAAAGACCTCCTGCCAGCTACTGCCAGTATTATTGATAAAGCTGCCGCAAAAGGAATACTCCACAAAAATACCGCTGCGCGGCGAAAATCGCGTCTGGCAAAAAAAATCAACGGATAATTAAAAGTGACTTAAAAAGCGATTGTGATTAAACACAATCGCTTTTTTGTATTTAATCAATTTACAAATCATTACCGGAATACGACAAATTGAAGCTTTTGTTGATCAATGGAAAGTCCGGCACAATATTACCGACAGCCGCATATGGCAACACTGACCAGTTAACAAACGACGGATCGAGCGGAAACACACGGTTAATATTGCCTTCGCTATCGGTAGTTACAAAATAAATTATTTCCCCGCGCCAACCTTCAACAATGCTGATTGCTAAAGAGTTTTTTTTCAAAATAGTCTTTGCCGCCTTTTCCGTGATTTCTCCAGCTGGTAGTTGGTCCAGCGTCGCCTGAATAATCCGTAAGGCAGCAAAAACTTCTTTAATCCGTATCAAAAACCGTGACAAAACATCGCCGTTCGTTAAAACTTCAATTTTCTCATGCATCAACTGATCGTAAGCTGCATAAGGAAAATCCAGCCGGGCATCAATACGTATCCCCGTTGCCCGCGCTGCAACACCCAAAATGCCAAAATCTTTGGCAATATTTTGTTCAAGTTTTCCTGTACCCTTTAAGCGGTTGAGCAGCGTCGCGCTGGTTTCAGTTATTTTAATTAGCTCGTCAAAATCTTTGGCGATATTAACCAATTCATTTTGCAAAAATTGTTTTTCTTCGTTACTGATATCTTTGTTTGCTCCGCCAACAACATTTATTCCCCGAAGAAAACGGTTGCCGCCAATCCGTTCATTAAGCCGCATGATTATTTCCCGTAACCGTGCCCCGTTGGCACCGCCAAAATTAAACCCGGTATCGACCATAATCGCACCGATATCGCCAAAATGATTAGCCAAACGTTCCAGTTCAGCGTAGATTACCCGTAAAAATTGCGCACGTCTGGACGGAACAATTCCGCTTACCATTTCCAGCGCCTGACAAAAACACAGTGAATGACTAAACGAACTGTCACCGGAAATTTTTTCGGAGAGTTTTATGCAATCGTTAATGGCAAGTGTTTCAAACAACTTCTCGCTGCCCTTATGGGTAAACCCCAGTCGCGGTTCAAGCAGCATTATTTCTTCGCCAACTACGCTGAACCGAAAATAGCCCGGCTCGATGATGCCGGCATGTATCGGTCCAACCGGGATTTCATAAACGCTTTCACCGTCGAGTTTTTGAAATTTGTAGTTGCCATTATTGCAAAGTGGTTTTATGCAACCATTGACGTTTTTTCTTAACGGATAAATATCATCCGGCCAATTGTCGTGTAAAATAATCGGCCGAAGATCCGGGTGTCCAATCGGTGTCAGTCCAAAAAAAGTCTTGATTTTGCGTTCGAAATTCAGCGCTTTATGGACAATTGCAGTAACAGACGGAAATTTCTGCGTATTTTGCAGCCTGATGTATGGAACGATGAACATTCGGCAGTCCGGGGCGCCAAACACATACCATATTCTGAACTGATTTTGGCTCTCTTGCTCAACAGTTGCCGTGATGAGCTTTAACGGCAATTTGCCCACATTATGCAAATCACTAATAACCTGTTCGATATTATAGATTTCCACTTCAAACGAAACCACGTTAGCACTTAATTCAACTTTTGCACCATCAGGAATATATTTATTGAATTTCTTCATACTAATAACCCGTCACTGCCTTTTTAATTAGTAACTGTAAAAATTGCGGCATATATAAGCTGAGGAACAAGGCTGCCGCGATTAACAACAGCGGCGGAATAATCAGCCAAACATCGGTCTCGCCTGCCTTAACATCCGGCGGCTTTGAGCCAAAAAACATTTTGCTGAAATGTTTTAAGAATCCGATGAATAAAATACTGATAAACACTAGTGCTAAACACGCTATCCACACATTCCACTGCACCGCTTCAGCAAAAATGTATATCTTCGTAAAAAAAAGTCCGAACGGCGGCATTCCGGTAATCACCAAAAAGCCCGCAAAAAACATTACACCGGTTATTGGAAGCGCTGTACACATTCCGCGAATATTGGCAATTTTTGTAGTGCTGTAGCGCAGAAAAACTGAACCGGCCAGCAAAAACAATGCTGATTTAATTAACGAGTGATAAATAATATGCAGCAGGCCGGCAAACGCACCGAACCCTCCCAAACCAAAACCGATAGCCACTATTCCCATGTTTTCGATACTGGAATAGGCTAGTAACCGTTTATAATTTTTTTGCGTAAAAATTGCCAGCGCCGATACAATAATTGAGCATAATCCGAACATAATCAGCAAATTTTTTGTAACAGTACCAAACCCGACTGCAGTATCGGTAATCGCCTTGAATCTCAGTATTGAGATAAAAGCTACATTCAATAATACACCGGACAGTAGCGCGCTGATTGGCGCCGGTGCCTTGCCGTGTGCGTCTGGCAACCAGGTATGCATTGGCGCCAAACCGGCTTTAGTACCGTAACCGATAAGCACGAAAACAAAAGCAATTTTAGCAATTTGCGGATCCAATCTTATTGAACTAGCCAACAAATCTCTCCAAGTGGCAATGCCAACCACTGCCGAATTCTGCAAAGCTGTAAAATACAGCAGCGTCCCAAAAAAGCCTAATAACAGGCCGATAGAATTAATAATTAAATATTTCCAAGCCGCTTCAGTTGTTGTTTTCTTATTGTAAAAACTTATTAAAAACGTTGCAGACAACGTCGTGGCTTCAATCGCTATCCAGGTAAATATCGGACTGCTCGCCGTGGCAGTTAAAACCATTACGGCCACAAATACGTTGAGCAAGGCAAAATATTGTTTAACTTTTTTGAATTCAATAATCTGTTTAGCGCTTTCTTGGCGCAAATATGCGACAGAATAGATACTAACTGCTAAGTCCAGACTACAAATTATCAATAAAACAATAGCACCCAGTTCATCAACAGCAAAAAACGAAAACGGATAATATGCACCAAAATACGCCACATTATACACAACTGCCGCTGATAATGAAATTGCGGTCAGCGCAGCAACAGCAGTTGCTGTTTCAATGACAATACGCTTCTTACTGACCACCGCAAATATTGCCGCACCAAGCAGCGCTGAAAGAATAATTATTAATTCCATGTCTAATCCTTTAAGTGTCGCATTTTTGCAGTATCAAGCGAACCAAACTGTTTGTGAATCATCGTCAAAAATACTGCAGCAATTGTAAACCAGATAAAAATATCAAAAACTATACCGATTTGTAAACCCGAAGATTGCTCCAGACCAGCAAAAATTGCAAAGGCAACGATGCTGTTTTCCAACGCCAGAATTCCGATTATTTTAGAGATGGCGCCTTTGCGGTTAATTATTAAAAATAACGACAAAAATAAAGCAGATAGTGCAATCTGTAGCAGTATTTTATTGTCAGGGATAATATTGGTTAACGGCGCAAATGACTGCGAATAAGCAATAGCCGTTAATATCGCGATAATTATCAGGGTAAGCGGGGTGTTTAGGTAAGTGCTTACCGAAAATGTTAATTTATGGCGTTTGATTAGTTTTACCAAAAATATCGGAGCGATAATAACCTTAAAGGTAAAAATCAAACCAATAATCAACAGCATCGAAGCTTCACCGGTTACAAAAAAAGAATGAATCATCAGTATGACAATAGCCATGGATTGTACGCCGTAAGTAACTGAAACCGCAAAATTTTTCTTGGTAATATGTAAAAACACAATGCTCAAAAACAGAATCGTTAATAGCAATTGCAAAAACAATGCGTTCATAATTCTACATAACCCCTATCGCAATAACGCTTAGAATAAACGAAACCATCAACAAGTCCGGCAATCGAAAAAATCTGAACTTGGCGATAATTGATTCCAGTACAGCAATAAACACACAGAAAACTGTCACTTTTATCAGCAGTGCAAGTACTCCAACGATGACTGCACAGACACTATCATTCTGTGCAATGCCAAGCGGGAAAAACACATTAGCGCCCAGCGCTGCAAAAACAAACAATTTGTTGGCTGCTGCCCATTCAATAAGCGCCAGCCGTTTGCCGGAATACTCCAAAATCATTGCTTCGTGTATCATGGTCAGTTCCAAGTGTGTGGACGGATTATCAAAAGGAAACCGCGAGTTTTCAGCTAACAACACGATGAAAAACCCGCAAAACGCCAACAGTACCGGCAAGAAAAACTGGTTTTTCAGTATCATATGCTGGTCAGCGAGCGAAAACAGGTTACTGCTGCCACCTGCCAAACTAATCGTCAATAGCGAAAAAATCAATCCGCCTTCCGCCAGTGCCGCAACTGTCATTTCCCGGCTTGAACCAAAGCCGCCAAATCCGCTGCCAATATCCATTCCGGCTAGAGCTAAGAAAAACGTATATCCGGCCAGCAAATAAATTACGAGCAAAAAATCGCCGGTCAAAGTGTTTTTAATATAAGTTGCAAATAACGGAATACTTGCTCCCGCTACTATAGTTATTGCAAAAATAATATACGGCGTATACCGAAAAATCCATGATGCATCTTTACTAACCACTTCATCTTTATGCATCAGTTTCCATAAATCTTTGTATGGTTGAAAAACGTTTGCTCCGCAGCGATTTTGAAACTTTGCTTTGATTTTTTTAATTATACCGATAAACAACGGCGCTGCAATCGGCGTTAACACCACCTGTAACAACCAGACAAAAATCATCATTCTCACACCACCACCAACAATGCTAAAGTAAGCGCTATCAATATATACAAAATGTACACATTGATATTTCCGCTTTGAATAGCTTTTGAATAAACTGACAACGAGGTTAATATTCCATACAGTGGTTTATAAAAATAAATATCATATACATCGCTAATTCCGACACTAACGGCTCTGCTACTGGGTAAATAACGGCTTTGCGCGTCAAGATATTCAACATCGTGTTGCATACTCGGCTTTAGTAATCCTTTGAAAATCAGCACAATCGAGCGGGAAAAACCGGCCGCATTTATCTGAGTACGCGGCAGTAACGCCGAACCGCAATTCCAGGTTTCACCAATTACTTCTTTTTGCTTTCGGTTGATAACAAAACGGGCCGCGATAATCACAAACACAACTGCTAAACCAACTCCAAACAATATCGCAATGGCCGAAACAGAGTCACTACCATTGCCAACTACAAAACTATTTCCGTAAGCACTACCTGCTACTACAGCGTCTGCACGATATATCATGCCAGTGCTTATGTACTTCAGCACTGACGTTATCCAACCTGAAAATACACCAAAGAGCAATGCCAGCAACGCCAATAAAAACATCGCAATGAGCAGAGCAAAAGTTGATTCCCGGGAAAGCGCCACGACTGCACTGCGGGGCCGTGCCAAAAACGTCGAACCAAATGCTTTCACAAAACAAGCCAATGCCAATCCACCCGTGAATGCCAGTGAGCCAGCCGCAAAAATAAAAAACCATTTAGTCCAAAAATCCATCAGAAAAATGCCTTTAAACAATGTCTGAAAAATCAACCACTCACTAAAAAAACCATTAAATGGCGGCAATGCCGATATTGCCATCGATCCAATCAAAAAACAAAAAGCGGTCTGCGGCATATACCGGATAAGACCACCAAATTTTTCCATATTCCGGGTATGTGTTTGACTGATTACCGACCCGGCACTTAAAAACAGCAATGCTTTGAATGTTGCATGATTAAAAATATGAAATAACGCTGCTACCAAACTTAAAATTACCAATTCCGGCATAGCTAATGCTGAAAAAACCAGCGCGCTGCCGACACCCAAAAGAATTATTCCGATATTTTCAATACTGGAGTATGCCAGCAGCCGTTTAAGATCATGTTCAGTCAAAGCATACAGTACGCCCAGTAAAGAAGATATAGCACCGATGGTCAGCACTGTCAGCCCCCACCACAGCGGAACGGGCTGCAAAACCACAAGAAAGAATTTTATCAACATATAGACGCCAGTCTTTATCATAACGCCAGACATCAAGGCTGAAACATGTGACGGCGCCGCCGGATGCGCTTTGGGCAACCAAATATGAAAAGGAATAATTCCGGCCTTGGTACCAAAACCAATAAGCATCAATACAAATGCCGCATTCTTTACCGATAGCGGCAAAAGCTCCGCGCTCTGCTTCATTACAGAAAAATCAAACGAGTTAGTATATTTGAAAATCAATAAAAACGCCGCAATAATAAACAACGTACCGATATGCGTCATGACCAGATAAATAAATCCGGCTGAAATATTTTGTTCTTCGTCACGCTCATAAACAACCAAAAAATAAGAAGCAAACGACATTATTTCCCAAAATATCAAAAACAGTAGTGCATTATTAGCTGTTACAGTCAAAATCATCCCGGCAATAAATAAATTGTAAAAAAAACCAAGTGCGCCGATAGAATATTTACGGTAATAGTGTTTAATATAACCAATACCGTAAATCGAACAAAACAAGCTGATTAATGCAATGGTAAACACAAAAAAAGCCGACAGCTTAGTAACATCAAAGTTAAACGACAGCAGCGGCCAAAATGTCTGCCCGACTGTAAAATTCACAACGCTGTTAGTCGCTAATACCGCAACAGAAACAGCAATACCCCAAATTGATCCGGCTATTGAAAAACAGCTGGCACAGGCATTGGCCAGCTTATCATTACCAGATAATAATAGTGATCCAGCGGCACCCACCGCAAACAAAAAAAATAAAACTATAAAACCAGTTTCACTGGCCAAAATATTCATCATAATTCACTTCCGACCCGAGCTGATATTTGCTTCAAGCTATACGATTCCATGATTCTTAGCAAATGCTCGACAATGACCATCGGCGCCGGCGGATCTCCCGGTATCTGATAATCAACCGGCACCACACTGTCCACTCTCCCCGACACTGCATACGAATCGCTAAATAGCCCGCCATCAATTGCATCGTCACCGACCGCAACTACAATTTTGGGATTCGGTGTTGCTTCATAAGCAATCTTGAGTGCTTCAGCCATATTTCTGGTAACCGGTCCCGTAACTAACAGCATATCTGCATGACGGGGAGAAGCTACAAAACTTATTCCAAATCGCTCGATGTCATAATAGGAGTTAGACAATGCCACCAATTCCTGCTCACAGGAATTATCCGAACCGGCGTCAATTTGTCTAATCGCCAGTGATCCGGAAAACAAATTTTTAATCTGAGTATGCAGTTTTTCTCCGGAAGTTTCAAATTCAACATTACGCGCAAAATCAAAATCAGAACGATTAATCGTTTTGGAGTTTTTGAAAATCTTAATAATTTTTTTAAACATATTTCCGATTCAACAAATTTATTTAGCAGACTAGTCGTGCCATTGATTATCCAAATATATACCTCTCACTAACGAAAGTCAAGCGCGGCGATACTTCGTATAGTTAAACATCTGCGCTACTTAACCAGAATTTTCGTAAAGACCGCATATGCTGTAGCCGTAGTAGCCTTGCCATTTTTTAGCCCGGCATCAAGGGTTGCCAAAGCACAAATCGCCGCCCGCAATTCAGCCAAAGAATAGTTTTTTGCATCGCGAACAGCGTTATCGGCGATAAATGGCTGAACTTTTAGTTTCGCGACAATTTCACGCGCCGGAGTGCCAAGCATTGACAATTCTTTGGCAACGGTCAACAAACGGTATTGCCGCGCACATAAACTTAATAATTTTATCAGCGGTTCACCGCTTGCCAAAAGCCTTTCTAACAGTTGTAACGCCATTACAGCCTTACGGCCGTTGAGCATGTCACAAAATTTGAATACCGACATACTAAAACTCGTCGAGAAAACTTTCTCTAAATCGTCGGCGGTTATCAACCGGTCGTCATTTTTGAAAATTAACAATTTTTCCAATTCATTATCCAGCATGCCCAAAGATATTTCCGTGGAATTTTCCAGAGCCGACTGCAGTAGCAATGAAGCTGAATTTTCCATGCGGTACCCTGCCTGCTTCAAAGTATCTTCAAAATATTCCCTAGCGTTGCGAGCGGTCGGCGGTTCGACTTCAATGATGCAGCCGATTTTTACAACATTCTTGTAAATCCGTCGCCGCTTATCAACATTGTCGCGGCAAATAATTATTAACTTATTGAAATCCGGTAGCGATTCAAACACCGTTTCCCAGCCATCAGCCGGTTTCTTGGCGTTTGGCTTCTCTTCGTCGTCCTCGCCGCTTGATTTTGCTTTAAACAACTTGCAGTCGTTGAGCAAAATTATATTTTTAGTTGAAAAAAACGGCAAAGACTGCACGGCTGAACAAAATTCTTCAACAGTAGGATCACTATCGAATACTTGCATTGTCTCCAATTCATCTGCGGCAAGCCATTTGGTTTTGAGCACATCCATTACACGATGCAGCCCATAAATATCTTTTCCGTGAATCAAAAAAACTTGTCTGGCAACATTGTCATTAATAATGCGATTGATTTCGTTTAATTTCACTGCAATCACCTTCACCTAATATTCCTAATTACTAATAAACGGTTTTGCGCACCAGCCAGCTTTAGAGGCTTCAAATATCACGGCGCCATTTATATCCGTGCGAAATATTTGCGCTTTCGATTTTTCAATATTCTTAACTACCGCGGCTGCCGGATGTCCATAACGATTATCCCTGCCCACCGATACTACCGCGTACTCCGGCTGAACCGCTTGCAGAAATTCCTCTGATGTCGAAGTTTTTGAACCATGGTGGCCAATTTTCAAGATATTGGCGTTGATGTTTTCCTTGCGTTTTATCAAAGCCTGCTCGCCTTTAATACCTAAATCCCCGGTTATCAACGCCGCCAGTTCGCCGCTGCTTACCCGCGTGATCAACATATGTTCATTCTGATTGTTTGACTCGCCGGAAACAACTTCGGTAAAATCAAATTCCACGCCGTCAATGTTGAAACTCGTTGCATTGTCCGTTTTTATTACCCGGTTTACTGTAACTGCAGCGCTTACTCCCGGCAATCCACCGGCATGATCAATATGCTCATGGCTAAGCACCACCGCATCCAGCTGCCGCACGCCATAATGCAACAAATACGGAGCAACAACACGCTCACCAATGTCAAAACTTTCGTCACTTTTCTTATAATTTCCACCACAATCCAGCAATACTGCATGGTGGTGTGGTGTAATAACTAACGCTGCATCACCTTCGCCGACATCGATAAAGTGAATTTGTAATTTTGTCGGAATCAAAATACAGATTAGCACTATAGCTAACCACAAGGCTGCACCGCCAATCAAAACTGTTGATTTTTCCAATTTGCTGCCGAACAATACTATAGTCTGCCGCCTCATTGTTCCAAACAATAATAGCGCATAGTACGACAACCCCTGCCACCAGGTCAGCGCCGGAAAATATATTCTTCCGCCCGGCAATTTCGCAAGCCAGGCATTTATATAGATTGCTATTTTCAACGCCAGCATTGCCACAAATAAAGCACTTTTTTTAACAATCATCAATGGCATCAATGCCGAAAATAAACCGACAATCAAGACAACGTCAATTATCGGCGTTACTAAAACATTTGCTGCTAACGACATTAACGAAATACCGTTGAAAAAATAAGCGGCAAAAGGCAAAAGTCCGGCTTGAGCTACAATGGTAAACGCCAATATTTGCGCCAACTTCTGCGGCATAATGCGTACGAAGCAGCGATAAACATCTTTATAAAAATAGGCAATGCCAAAAGTTGCCGACAGGCTAAGCAGAAATCCGACATTAGTCAGATTTAGCGGATTGCAGAGTAAAATTATCAATGCCGCCAGCCATAATGATCGTTTGATACTACTCTCATCACTGATTGCAATCGCAAACAAGGCAAAACTTGCCATCAGCGCCGAACGCACGGCCGCAGCGACAAACCCGGCAAAAAATACATACAACCAGGCCGTCACAATTGCTATCAGCGCGCTATGGCGGCGCGGCACCCGAAATATATTAAATAACCAAAAGACCGTGGCGGCTACTAACGAAATATGAGTACCGGATACAGAAAGGATATGCACTATCCCTGTCTGCTTGAATTCATTTTGAATATGTTTGGGAATGTTAGTCGATCCGCCAAACAGAACGCCATTATAAACTGCGGCAATCTCCGCCGGCATATTTCCAATCGCCGCTAATTTTGCCCGCTGTTGCCAGCGGCCAAACCGTGCCAACCATCCGCCGCTGCCGATTACCTCGAAATGTTCCATCCGTGCTGTCGAAGTAATCCCTTTTTGCCGTAAATATTCCGAATAACTGGTCTGCCCGGGGTTTTTATAGGCTAGCGGCGCCAACAACTTGACCGTCATCTGCACCGTTTCACCATATTTGGGAATAGCAGCTTCAGTTTCTACTGTTGCATAAACCGCCACTCCGCCGGAAACAGCTTGCTCTGAACCGTTGACGAATAGTTTTTCGGCATCTGCCGAAAAACTTACTGCATAGCCGCCCTTTTCGGACAAAACCATGGACGGAATATCAACAATTTTTGCAATCAATTCTACTTGTCGTCCATTGTAATTACTAACATCATCTGGTGAAACTGATATTGCCTGATTATAGCGCCACACTCCGGTTAACAACAGCACAGTCGAAAATAAAATAAGTAATAAATACTTCCTTTTGCCAATCAAAAAAAATACTGACGATAAAATTGCCGCAACTAAAAAAATTGCGGCAACAGCTGATGTATTTAATTTTATTGAGGCAAACGCCGCAAGCAGCAGCCCACAAAAATAAGCCCCGGCAATAATTTCAAAGTTCTTGGCCATATCAAAGCGTTATTTGATCTTTTATTTTATTGTACCGCGCGTCACCGATACCGGATACCTTTTTCACGTCTTCAATAACTGTAAAACTGCCATTCTTGGTGCGGTAGTCAATAATCCGCTGTGCGAGCGCATCACCAATTCCCGGCAACGCGGAAATCGACACTTTATCGGCAGTGTTGATACTGATTTTTTGCACATTTAAGGAAAGATCCGGCGTATATGCCATCGCCGGCGTTCCATCAGGATTTACACTCGGCGACACGTTGTTATCTTGTGAAAACTTCATTGGAACATTGATGTGCATGCCATCCAAACAAACTTGAGCCATATTAACGGCACCAGGATTAGCGCCGATTGCCAGCCCGCCGGCCGCATTCACGGCATCAATTGCCCGGCTTTTCGTCGGCAACTTATACACTCCGGGTTTTATCACCCCACCGCTTACATACACCACAACATCATTGCTGACTGTTTGCGCCAATGGTTTTGTCGCCGGATTAACCACATCAGGCACAACCGGCTCGCGCCACAATATAAAGTAGGCAGTGACTAGAACCGCAATAAATATTACTGAAACAATCAGTAGTTTTTTGCGTTGCGGATCCATTGCGTCACCTCCTTGGTTAGTTCATAATGCGCAATGCATAATCAAGAACAAGGCAAGCTAAAACTATACACAGTAAATATACCACAAATACAGATAAAAACAAGGCTTGCGACTGAAAAAACGGGCACAAACCCCTTAACCAACAATGTTTATTAGTTTATTGGGAATATTAATTATTTTTTTAGGCGTCTTCCCTGCTAATACTTCGATAACCTTCGGCAGTTGCAGAGCAATTGCATTTTGCTCTTCGGCTATCGAATTTGTAGCAACGACAATTTTATCGCGTAACTTTCCATTAACTTGAACTGCAAGTTCAATTTCATCAGCGACGATCGCGTTTGCATCAAATTTGGGCCAGTTCATAGCATGCACACTGTCAGCACCAATCAACTCGTTCCATAATGCTTCCGCGAAATAAGGTGTTATCGGTGCCATCAGCCGGATCAACCCGGCGAACAGCTCCCGGCAAAACGCTGGTGGCATGCTTGCGTTGCCCTGTTCTTCGAGTTCACGGTACGCATAGATTGCGTTAACCAATTCCATAATGGCACTAATTGCAGTGTTAAAATTGAACCGCTCGCCAATATCCTCGGTAACTTTTTTTACTGTGGCATGCAATTTACGACGCAAGTTTTTTTCTGCAACAGTAAACGCTTCCAAATCGTAATCAGCACTCACTCCAGCAACGCAAATTACTTGATAATGCGCGGCAATCCGCCACACGCGGCTGAGAAACCGGAATGCGCCTTCAACTCCCTGTTCGTTCCAATCCAAATCGCGTTCCGGTGGCGCGGCAAATAATATAAACAGCCGTGCGGTATCCGCACCGTATTTTTCAATAATTTCATCCGGGCTGACAACATTGCCTTTGGATTTGGACATTTTTGAACCGTCTTTGATTACCATTCCCTGTGTCAGTAAGTTCCGGAACGGTTCATCGGTGCTTATATATCCACAATCGTGCAACACCTTGACAATAAACCGCGAATACAACAAATGCAACACTGCATGTTCAATGCCGCCGATATATTGATCAACCGGCATCCAATAATCAGTGGCCGCACGCGAAAACATTTCACTGGTGTTTTTGGGATCGCAGTAACGCAGATAATACCACGATGAACAAATAAAAGTATCCATCGTGTCTATTTCGCGGCGGGCAGCGCCGTTACAATTTGGACAACTGCAGTTCACAAATTCCATACTGGTCGCCAGCGGCGAAACCGAACCGGAAGTAAATTGCACGTTATCCGGCAATATTACCGGTAACTGGTTATCCGGTACCGGAACAACACCGCACTGCGGACAGTAAATTATTGGAATCGGCGCCCCCCAATAACGCTGACGCGAAATCAGCCAATCACGTAACCGGTAGTTAGTCCGGGCTTGGCCTTTGCCAACAGCCGATAACGCCATAACAATTCTTTCTTTGGCGGCATCATTATCAATACCATTAAATTCGTCCGAATTAACCAATTTGCCGTTGCCGCAATACGCACTTGTCCACTCGTCAACTGCAGATGTTGAACTGTCATCACAAATAACCTGTTTGATTGGCAATGAATATTTTTTGGCAAATTCCCAGTCGCGCGCATCATGCGCCGGCACGCCCATTACCGCGCCGGTGCCATAATCAGCCAGCACATAATTAGCAATCCACACCGGCACTTTATCACCAGTCAGCGGATGAATCACATATTCGTAGGTAAACATACCGATTTTTTCCGCATCTGCGGCAGTACGGTCCATTTCGCTCATCGCCCGGGTCTCTTGAATGAAAGCACGCAACGCCTTGACATTGCGCTTGCCCTTGATGAGTTTCTCTACCAACGGATGTTCGGCTGCCAACACCAAATATGACACTCCAAACAGTGTGTCCGGGCGGGTGGTGAATACATTAATCGTTTCTTTATGTTTTTCGGAATAGAATTCTACTTCAGCACCGACACTTTTTCCAATCCAGTTTTCCTGCATGGTGCGTACACGTTCCGGCCAGCCGGTCAGCTTTTGCAAATCATCAATCAAGCGATCAGCATAGTCGGTAATCTTCAAAAACCACTGTTCCAAATCTTTTTTCTCAACCAAAGAATCACAGCGCCAGCACTTGCCATCAATTACTTGTTCATTGGCAAGCACGGTATTGCAGTCATTGCACCAGTTAACCGCGGCTTTGCGTTTGTAAGCCAACCCTTTTTCATACATTAGCAAAAACAGTTTTTGCGTCCATTGATAATAATCCGGTAAACAGGTTGCAACTTCTCTGTCCCAATCATAACTGAAGCCAAGCTCTTTCAACTGCCCGCGCATGGCGTCAATATTGTTTAACGTCCACTGTCTGGGATCGGCGTTGTTTTTTATCGCCGCATTTTCTGCGGGCATCCCAAAAGAATCCCAGCCCATCGGATGCAAAACATTATAACCGCACATTTTTTTGTAACGGGCGATCACATCGCCAATTGAATAGTTGCGTACATGCCCAAAATGTAACTTTCCCGATGGATAAGGAAACATTTCCAAAACATAATATTTCTCACGGTCATCAGCAATCGCCGTTTTAAAACTACTGGTTTGCTCCCATACCGTCTGCCATTTTTTTTCAATTTCTGCCGGATAATAACGCTCATTCATAATCTGCTACCTCTTCATAAAACTATCCGCTATTCTAAGCAATTTGCCCCTCATTGTCAAATTGTGCTTGCTGTTGACCAATTTTCCGGCTAGAATTATATAGTTACAAGGAGGTTTCATGTATAGATTTTTAGGAGAAATCGGCGGTTTTCCGATTCGCAGTTACGGACTGATAATATCACTGGCAATAATATTAGCCACCGGCACCGCATATTTTTTTGCAAAACAGGACCGGCGCGGCTGGCACAGCCATATCGTGGACATGGGCATCTATTGTGGTATCGCCGGTCTAATCGGCGCCAGAATTTGGGATGTAGTATTCTTTGATTGGAACTATTACGGCAATCATCTGATTGAAGTGTTTTACGTCTGGCAGGGCGGTTTATCAATTCAAGGCGGCGTAATTTTCGGCACAATCACCGGTATAATTTACACGAAAATTCACAAAATCGACACCTGGGCGCTGGCGGATATTGTTGCACCGTCGATAATCATCGGTCAAACAGTAGGACGTTGTGCCAACCTGCTAAACGGTGACGCTTTCGGCCACCCGACCGGCGGACAGTTTGGTATTCTCTATCCGGAAAACACGCTGGCGCACAGTGTTTATGGATTACAGCCCTTGTGGCCGGTAGAAATTTGGGAAGGCCAGATTGATATCGTTATTTTTGCATTATTGTTGATGTTTCGCTCCACCAATTCCTACAAAGGCCAGACCTTTTGCCTGTATATCATCCTGTACTCCGTCGCCCGCTTCTTTCTGGAATATCTGCGCGGCGATTACACTGCCGGCATCGGCGATTTCAAATCAGCGCAGATAACCGCACTCATCGCCGCCGGAATCGCGTTTTGCGTATTCTTGTATCTGGAGTATAAGAAACGAACCACTAAAGCGGTTGCTTAATAACCTTAAACAAAAAAACCGTATTGAATTGAAACTTAAGTTTCAGCTCAATACGGTTTTTATTTCCATATCCCCGCAATTTCTTTCCCGCAACTGCTGCATTTACCCTCTAGCAATTCAACAATTTTCGTATTATAACCACAGCGCTCAATCAACAATGCATTGCACTGCGGACAAAATGTCGAGTTGAAGCGGACGTTGGTAACATTGCCGATATAAACATAATGGAGACCGCACTGTTTGGCAATCTGACAGGCATCATGTAATGTTGCAAAATCAGTTGCGCGTTTACTCAGCCGGTGCGCCGGATGATAGGCGGAAAAATGCAGCGGCGTATCCGCACCCAGTTCATGGTATATCCAGTTGCACATTGCGGTAATTTCGCTCATAGCGTCATTACAATCCGGAATAATCAGATTGGTTATTTCCAGTTCCACGCCACGCGCTTTTAGCAGCAACAAGGAATCAAGCACCGGCTGTAAACTTACACCGCAGAGTTTATGATAAAACTCATCATTAAAGGCTTTAAGGTCAATATTTGCAGCATCAATAACAATAGTCAGTTCTGCAAGCGGTTCGTGATTAATATATCCTGCCGACACCAACGCTGTTTTCAGCCCGCGCGCTTTGCAATGTTCGGCAACGGCATAAGTATTTTCAAAAGTTATCAGCGGCTCATTATAGGTAAAGGCAATTGAACTGCAAGCTTTAGTTACACACAAATCTGCCCACTGCCGCGGGGTCATGGCGCGGGTAATCAGCCCTAAATCACGGCTTTGACTGATTTCCCAATTCTGACAAAAACTACAACTCAGATTACAACCGATAACACCGAACGACAAGATTTTTGTATCCGGCAAAAAATGATATAGCGGTTTTTTCTCCACCGGATCAACCGCTACCGAACTAAAATTGCCATAGCCATCCGAAACCAAACTGCCTTGTTGATTACGGCGCACAAAACAGAACCCGCGCTGCCCCTCGGTTATCCGGCAGCCACGCGGGCAAAGGTCACAAACTACACAATCGCTTTCAGTGTGCCAATATTTTGCAAGCGTTTGCACCGCTACCTCCCATAATCACTTTCTTTCCACTTACGCACAGTATAGCGCGAAACCGCTACTTCGTCTTGCCAAAAATCCGCCGAAAATCCGGCTTTAATTTTTAGCTGTTGCATGAATAATTCCGCAGTTGGCAATTGCTCCCAGACTTGCGGCAAAAAAGTACTCGCCTTATTACGATAACGAAAAATCACACCATCAATGCCCGGACGCAACTGCTGCAACAGTTCCGCCTCGTTTGAAAACGCCAGCGGTTCAGATTTGCTCAATAGCGACACCTCAATGCAGACGTGCTCCAATTCATCAGCTGCAAGCGGCGAAAACCGCGGATCGCCAAAAGCCGCAGCAACAGCATTTTTTTGCAAATCATCAAGTAGCGGCCGGTAAGCTTCTAACGCTCCGATACAACCGCGCAAATGTCCGTCTTTGGTCAAAGTTACAAACGTTGCACCTAATTCACCAAGTTCAGATATTTCCGGAAATAATAATGCCGGTACTTCCTGCCAGCGCGCGCAAATTGCCGCCCGCGCGATCCGCAGCATTACCGCTCCAAACTGAAAATCCGGTTCTGAATTGGGTGAAAATACCGCCGCTAAATAGCCCACCACCCGGTCATTATCTCCGGAATTTTGTCCGGAATGCGCATAATCAATTACCGTACTGCGTAAATTTTTAATTTGCGCGAGGTACAACAATGCATTGAGCGGCAGTGCAGCACAGGCCTGTTCCGCTCCAACCGACGAATCATTCAATGCCACTTTTCGTTCGGTATTGCCATCGATAAGCTGCGCGGTTGCGGCATTGTGATAATGCGACAAATCACTGCTGATAATTATCAGGGTATCGGCTTCACCCCATACCGAATGTAAAAACTGCACAGCCTGTTCGATGGTAATATCGCCCATCAGCGCCGGAACAATTTCGATATCGGCGAAAATCGTTTGGATAAACGGCAATTGCACTTCCAGCGAATGTTCATACTGATGTGCATTGTCATCAAATTTCGCGATTCCAGTTTTTACTATCCGTGCAATATATTCGTTTGCAAGCTTTACCATGCCTAGCGGTGTGGAAAAGTATTCGGCACGGGGCAATACCACGCCAGTCACTGCCGTTCGATGTGCCGCTCCGACAATAATTATACGCCGGCATTGCTCTTTGAACGGCATAATTTGTTTGTAAGCCGCCGCCGCAGTGTTTCCGGAAAATACATAGCCGGCATGCGGGACAACTAGCGCTTTGGGTTGCCCGGTTACCTTTTCCGCATGTTTGTTTAAGTAAGCATAAATCAACAGCAACAATTCTTCGCGCTGCTTTGGATAGAAAGTACCAGCAACCGCCGGAGTCCGTACTTGATTTGTCATAGCATTCTCCGTTATTAAAAGTTGAATTTTTGCGCTACTTTTTTGTTATTTTCTTAGTTTTTTGCAAATTAATCTTTTCGGTATTGAGTTTAACATAACCTTCATAGCGTTCCTGACTTAAACGACCGGCTTCGACCGCGGCAATAACCGCGCAATCCGGTTCCTTTTCATGGCGGCAGTCACTAAAACGGCAATGTTCGGAAATGGCGCTGATATCCTCGAAAGCATCCGCCAAACCATCGCCTGCTCCCCATAATTGCAGCTCCCGCATTCCCGGTGTGTCAATTATTACTCCGCCACCGGGCATTATGATCAATTCCCGATGGATCGTGCTGTGGCGGCCGCGGTCGTCGGTTTCACGAATCGCGCCGGTTTTTAACCGGTCGGTTCCCAGCAACGCATTGATCAAGGTGGATTTTCCCACACCGCTCGAGCCGACAATTGCAATAGTCTTGCCAAACCGGACATACTCTTTGACCGCTTCCAACCCGGCGCCGGTATCGCTGCTAATTACAATTGTTTCGTACGAAGTAATCGCTTTAGATGCCGCTACATAATCTTCTAACTGCCCGGCATCGCACAAATCGGACTTGCTCAACACTACAATCGGAACAATCCCGCCCTCGCTCGCCAGCGTCACATAGCGTTCCAGCCGCCGGGCATTAAAATCAGCGTTGCATGACGTAACCACGAAGATAATATCAATATTCGCGGCAACAACTTGCTCAACGATGTATTTCCCGGCAACTTTGCGCGAAAATTTTGTTCGTCTGGGCAAGACTGCCTGAATCAAATTTTTGTCGTTCTCGACAACCACCCAGTCACCAACTGCCGGCAAATCAGCGCGACGCGAACGCAATTTTAACCGCCCGGCAACTTTAGTAAGCTGCTCGCCCTGCTCGCTAATAACCCGGTAAAAATCATTATAGGTCAATGCTACACGACCAAATATCAAATTCGGTTTTTTTATTGTTTTGCTGATTTTCTCAAATTCATATTCAAACTGTTTATTCCAGCCTAAGTTCTCCAAATTCATCAACTGGCTCAAAGTTTTTGGGCAATATCAATCAACCGCGCTACCCGCTGTTCTGTTGGCGGATGGGTCGAAAATAGCGAAGCAAAAGCTCTATTGCCGCCACTCAGCGGATTGATGATAAACATATGTGCCGTAGCCGGGCTTACCGTTTGCGATAATTGACCAAAGCGCGCGGACTGCTCGATCTTGCGTAACGCATCCGCGAGCGCTAATGGTTTGCCGGAGATTTTTGCCGCCCCATAATCGGCCTCAAATTCACGCGACCGTGAAATCGCCAATTGCACCAATGTTGCCGCAATCGGCGCCAGAATTATCATAAACAACGATCCCAAAATACCGCCGCCCTCTTCGCGGTCGCCGCCGCGGCCGCCAAAAATCATTGCCCATTGCGCCATGGTCGATATCCAGGTAATAACACCGGCAATCGACGCAACCATGGTGCCAATCAGTGTGTCGTGATGTTTGACATGCGCCAATTCGTGCGCCAACACCGCTTCGAGCTCGTCTTTGTCAAGGACACGGATAATCCCGGTCGTAACTGCCACCGCTGCATGCTGGGGACTGCGTCCGGTAGCAAAGGCGTTTGGTGTGTCCGAATCAATAACGTAAACTTTGGGCATCGGCAATTCGGCGCTTGCTGCCAACTGCGCAACAATATTAAATAAATCCGGCGCCTGTTCGCGCGTAATCTGACGCGCCTTGTACATCGACAGCACAATTTTATCGCTATACCAATAGCTCACCAGATTAATTCCCAATGATACAAACAGCATCAGCGTCATACCACCGCGGCCGCCAAACGCCTGCCCGACCATCATCAATATTACTGTTAATAGTACTAACAGAAAAGTGGTTTTCAAATTATTCACAATAACCTCCGAAAATATTTCATTGAATTTAAGATAATTATCTCATATCGGCATTAAAAATGTGTGTCAAAATTGTAAAAAAACGGCATACATTGTATGCCGTCAAATATTCTGGTCGGAGCGACAAGACTTGAACTTGCGGCCTCTACCACCCCAAGGTAGCGCTCTAGCCAAACTGAGCTACGCCCCGAATACGCAAGTGCTATTATATTGGTTTTCGATTACAGTGTCAATCAGAATCGAGCTCCAGAAGCTCGTCACTCGCTGTTTCATCAAGTGCCTCGACGGTTTTCATCTGCTTGATAACCGCGCGTGACCGGGTACCGAGCGCCATAACCTTATTACCGGCTTCCTGAATTTTCTTTTCCACTTCCTCCAAAGCCTTTTCGTATTTCCCGAATTCGGTTTTAACTGCACCCAGCATTTTCCAAATTTCTGAACTTTTGCTTTCAATCGCCAAGGTACGGAATCCCATCTGCAAACTGCTCAAAAATGCATACAACGCACTAGGGCCGGAAATAGTGACGTGGTAATCGTGCTGCAATTGCTGCTGTAATTCCGGTGTGTTGAGCGCTTCAACATACAGTCCTTCGCTCGGAAGATACATGATTGCAAAATCGGTGGTTTGCGGCGGATTAATATATTTCTGCTGGATACTTTTTGCTTCCAGCTTCAATCTGTTTGTCAGCGCCTTGCGGCTGAGTTCAATTGCCGGAACATCAACATTTTGCTGCGCATCCAGTAGCCGTTGGTAATCTTCAATCGGAAACTTGGCATCAATCGGCAGAAAAATAAATTGTCCCTCTTCAGCTTTCGCCGGCAATTTTACCGCAAAATCCACTGTCTCCCTGCCAACACCAATATTGGCCTGTTCGACATATTGTGATTTTGCCAGCACCTGCTCCAGCATTGCTGAGAGTTGCGTTTCACCGAGTATGCCGCGGGTTTTAACATTACTCAGCACTCGTTGCAATCCGCCGACATCAGCGGCCAGTTTTTGCATTTCACCAAGGCCTTTATGGACGGCATCCAGCCGTTCGCCTACTACCGAAAAAGATTCTTTCAGACGGGTTTCCAGCGCTGTATGCAGCTTTTCGTTAACTGTCTTGTTCATCTCGTCGAGTTTTTGTGAATTTTCAACACGGATTTTTTCCAGTTGTTCTGCCAGCGTCGTACGCACAATTTCAAACTTTGTATCATTGTTCAATGAAAAATTTTGCAATTGGGTGGCGAAACTTTGCAGTTGATTGAGTTGTGACAAAGTAGTTACACCATTTTCCCGCCGGGTGCGCTCGGCCTCATCAGCAATCATTTTAGCCAAATGGTCAGTGTTTTTTTCGTTCCCTTTACTGCGAAAAACAACACACAAAACCGCCAGCAGCGTAAGCGCCGAAACAACGATGTTCAACATTTCCATTTCAACTCCTAAGCCCTCATCAATTCCAATGCTGTTTTCACATTGACGATCACACCGGCTATCAAGGCCTCTTCATCAATGTCAAACCGGTTATTATGAATTCCGACGGTAATTCCCCGTTCTTCGTTAGCAATGCCCAAACGATACATGGCGCCCGGCGTAGCTTCGGTAAAATAAGCAAAATCCTCACCACTAAGCGACGGTTCCGTGAATACATTAACTTTATCTTCACCCAATATCGCCTTCGTACATTCTATAACTTTATCAGCCACAAAAGTATCGTTTATCAATGAAGCATAGCCTTCGCGAATCTGCACTTCGGCTTTGCCGCCAAACACCGCCGCGGTCGCTTCGCAGATTTCCACCATTTGCTTTAAAACCTTTTTACGATTAACCGGAGTTAAGCTGCGCACCGTCCCGCTCATAACTACCTGTTCGGCAATAATGTTTTCCTTGTCGCCGCCCCGGATCGTACCAATGGTTAGAATTGTTGAATCAGTAGCCGAAATTCCCCGGCTGATGATTGTCTGCAGCGCCATAATAAGCTGCGCGGCAATTACAATTGCGTCAATTCCTTGCTGTGGCTGGGCACCGTGGGCACTCTTGCCGTTAATAATGATTGTAAACTCATCGGTTGATGCGCAATTCTGTCCGTACTTGATGCCGATTCCACCAACCGGATAATCTGCCGAAACATGTAAGGCTAGCGTATAATCGACGTGCGGATTTTCCAGACAACCGGCATTTATCATTGGCAGCGCCCCGCCGGTTGTTTCTTCAGCCGGTTGAAATAACAATTTGACGCTGCCGGGTAGTTGTTCACGGTATTTCGCAAGAATTTTCGCAGTACCCAACAAAATCGCCATATGTACGTCATGTCCACAGGCATGTGATTTCCCGGCAATTTGCGATTTATATTCAACAATTTTTTCATCCTGTATCGGCAACGCGTCAATATCCGCACGAATTCCGATAACTTTTCCGGTTTTGTTGCCTTCAATCAAACCAATCACCGAAGTAGCAAAACATTTATCATCATAGCCAATATTCATTTCCCGCAAATACTCGCAGATTTTCGCCTGAGTACGGAATTCTTCGAAGCCCAACTCCGGATTCATATGAAAATCGCGGCGCACCGCCTTTGTCCATTCGAAACCCGCTTCCGCCTCCGCGCGGATAATTTCATCGCTAAGCATATTTCCTCCAAAAATATTCATATTACGCTTATCGGATCAACGTCTACATCAATTTTTTTGTCAGCCAAAATTCCGGAACCATGTATCGCGGCACGAATGGCGGCACCAGCTTTGGCTTTGACAATAATTACTTGCCGGTAATCACCATTCAGCCGGGCTAACAGCGCCGGCGCCGGGCCAACGATTTGAATTTCCGGATTAAGCGCATGCAATTTTTCAACAGTTGAATTTGCCAGATTAATTGCTTTGGCTTCATCGGTATCATGTATAACAATTTTGGCTAGCTGCACAAACGGCGGATAACCGAGTTGCCGCCGCCAATCGATTTCGTTGGTATAGTAACTTAAATAGTCGCTGTTTGCAACGCTGATCAAAGTAAAATGACTGCTGTTATAACTTTGCACAACAACTTTACCGGGAATTTCACCGCGCCCGGCGCGGCCGGCCGCTTGTGTGAGTAACGCAAACGTCCGCTCATGCGCGCGAAAATCGGGAAGATTGAGCGCAGTGTCGGCACTGATTATCCCGACTGCCGAAACATTTACAATATCGTGGCCTTTGGCGACCATCTGGGTGCCGACCAATACGTCGTATTCATGCCTGCGAAACATATTGATTATTTTTTCGTGCCCGCGTTTACCACTCACAGTATCTTGATCCATACGCAGCACCCGCATCGTCGGGAAATGCTTTTTTAGTTCTTCCTCAACTTTTTGCGTACCCGTTCCAAAATAGCGGATATATTGACTTTTACAAGTCGGGCATTCATCGGGAATGCGTTCACTATAGCCGCAATAATGACAGCGCAAGTTACTACCGGAGTCATGATAGGTTAACGACACGTCGCAATGTTGACATCGGGCCACGTAACCGCACTCACGACAACTGACAAATGTCGAGTGGCCCCGGCGGTTGAGCAGAATAATCGCCTGTTCACCCTTGGCTAAAGTATCGGTCAACAGCTCTTTTAGCGGTTCGGAAAACATACTGCGATTACTTTGTGCAAATTGCTCGCACATATCAACGATTCTGATTTCCGGCATTAGCGCACCGGTTGCCCGTTTCGGCAACTCCAGCAATTCGAACTCACCGCAACTTGCAGCGTAGAATGTTTCTATTGAAGGCGTTGCACTCCCGAATACTATCGGCGCACCGGACAATTCACTGCGCCAGATTGCCACCTGTTTCGCGTTATAATATGGCCGGTCGTCTTGCTTGTAAGAATACTCGTGCTCTTCATCAATTACAATTAATCCCAAAGCTTTGAATGGTGCAAAAATAGCTGAACGGGCGCCGATCAGTACATCAATTGTTCCCGCGCGCGCCCGGTCGAAAATATCCCGCCGTTCCTCCGCCGACAACCGGCTATGGGCAACTCCGATACGCTCGCCGAAAAACGCCTTGAAGCGTTCCACCAATTGTGCAGTCAGGGCAATTTCCGGCACCAACACTACCGATTGTTTACCATTGTCCAACGCGCGCTTTGCTGCGCGTAAATATACTTCGGTTTTACCGCTTCCGGTAACCCCATAGAGTAAAAATTTTGCAGCCGAAGTTTGCGAAATCGCAGCAGTGATTTTGTCAACCGCATTCTGTTGTCCGTGGTTCAGAATTACCGCTGTGTGTTGCTCAAAAACATCCTGATAGCTGTCGCGAAATATTCGCTGTTTGGTTTTACGGATAAATCCGGCGCGTTCGAGGGTGTTGATTGTTGCTGCACCGTGACCTTCATTTTTAGCGTCGGCCAACAACAGCGCCGGGCATCGCAGCAATCGTTCCAACAACCGCGCTTGCGCTGGTTTTCTCGCAAATTGCAACAAATCAACCGGTTGCTCAGTTAATTCCAGCGCCAGTTGATTTTTTTCACTGTCTTTGTAGATGTTCTTTTTTACCGAACTGCCGCCGGGAATAAAAAGTTTTAGCGTTTCGCTAATTGAACACAGATAGTATTCTGCCGTTTTTTTTGCCAGTTCAATCAACGTCGCGTCAAACCAGTCCCCAATTACCGCGGTTAGCGGTTTAAGCGCATCAATAGCGCCGTGGTTTACCGCAACAACCACTCCCTCAACCGTCCGGTTGCCAAACGGCACCACCACCCGCTGTCCGACGCACACTGCAAGTGTTGCCGGAATGCTGTAGCTATATTGTTTGCAGATGTTTTTTGCCGGAAGATTAACAAACACTTCGGCTACGTTGATGTTATTATCACATTCCATCTTATCCTGCTAAATCTTTGCCTGTTCCCTAAGTGTTGCTGCTTTATCCAGGCACTCCCACGGCAAATCAAGGTCCAGTCGGCCAAAATGACCATAAGCTGCCGTTTGCTTATAAATCGGGCGACGCAAATCCAGCATCCGGATTATCCCCGCCGGAGTAAGATTAAAGTTTTTTATAACCAATTCGGCAATCCGTTCTTCAGCAATTTTTCCGGTACCAAAAGTATCCACCCGTACCGAAACCGGCCGGGCAACACCGATGGCATAGGCCAACTGCACTTCACATTTATGCGCCAGCCCGGCTGCCACTACATTTTTGGCAACATAACGGGCAGCATAAGCCGCTGAGCGATCGACCTTCGTCGGGTCTTTTCCGGAAAATGCGCCACCACCGTGCCGCGCCATGCCGCCATAAGTATCAACGATAATTTTCCGGCCAGTCAACCCGGCATCGCCTTGCGGACCGCCGATAACAAACCGGCCAGTCGGATTAATATAATACTTGGTATTGGCATCCAGCAATTCCGCCGGAATAACCGGTTTTATGACATGTTCAATTAAATCATGCTTTATAGTTTCTATTTCAACATTGGGGTTATGCTGGGTGGAAATAACAATTGCATCCACCCGCACCGGACGATTGTTTTCATATTCTACAGTAACTTGGGTTTTGCCATCCGGACGTAAGTAATTAACGATTTTCTTTTTGCGAACTTCCGCCAAACGACGCGCCAGCTTGTGCGCCAAAGCGATTGGCAACGGCATATATTCCGGCGTTTCATCGGTGGCATAACCAAACATCATTCCCTGATCGCCGGCGCCGATTTTGTCATCCTGACTATCGTCACCTTGTTTTGCTTCCTGCGAATTATCCACGCCAAGCGCAATGTCAGCCGACTGCTCATCGATAGAAATCAAAACACCAACCGTGTCGGCATCAAATCCGAATTTTGCGCGCGTATAACCGGCATCACGGACTGTCTGCCGAACAACTTTGGGAATATCCACGTAACAACTGCAGGTTATTTCTCCGGCAACATGTACTTGTCCGGTTGTCACCAATGTCTCGCAAGCTACACGGGCATTTGGATCGCACCCGATAATTGCATCGAGAATGGCATCGGAAATTTGGTCGCAAAGCTTGTCCGGATGTCCCTCAGTTACCGATTCGGATGTAAATAATTTTTTGTGTAAAATCATTGTCGTTCTCCTTCAAAAAAAATAAGCTTCCTGATTTTGACAGGAAGCCGCATTAATATTATTTGGTTCCCATCTCGCGGTTTATCCGCCGGATTTGGCACCGTACATAAGCCGGTTGCCGCGGTTTCACAGGGCCAGTCCCTCCACCGTACTCTTGATGGTAATATTCAGTTTTCAAAAAGCGAATTACTTCACGCCGGACTTAACCCGTTCAAAAGTCACTTCGCCGGAATCAATTTCTTCTAGCGAACGCAACACCATCTTATGACATATTTTACCATCATCCGGCCAGTTTTCTTCCACCAACTCGCGGGAGCGTTTGGCAGACAATACTACCAGCGTATACTTGCTGTCGCCACACTTGGCAATCAAATTATCCATAGTAATCATATTTTCACCCCACATCTCCCGAGTATTATACTCAATAATCTGCGTACAAGCAAGAGGAAAAAGAAAATCGGGGTTAGGAGTTAGGAGTTGAAGATTGGTCGTGCGTGGCGAATTGGCTGTTGACGATCCGATCAATCAAGTCGGTGCTTCTAAACGAACGGCAGCGTTCGGCACGGACAATACAAGCTAATTTTTCAGCTGCCGAACTAACAACATCATTGACAACGATATAATCGTAGTTATGCGCCATTGTCAGTTCACGCTTGGCACAACCCAATCGGCGTTTGATTACCTCGAGGCTGTCGGTACCGCGTTTTTGAATGCGGTTGGCTAGCTCCTGAATCGACGGCGGCGCAATAAAAATAAATACGGCGTGCGGAAACTTCGCTCTTACCTGCATCGCTCCCTGAATGTCGATTTCCAGGATTACACTCTTGCCGCTTTGCAATTGTTCCTCGACCGCCCTATAAGGGGTCCCGTAATAATTACCGTAAACTTCGGCCCATTCCAGTAAAGCGTCTTCATCTATCATGCTTTGGAAATATTCCCGTTTGACGAACCAGTAACTTTGACCGTTAACTTCACCATTACGCGGTTGACGGGTAGTTGCCGACACCGAAATACGCAAATTTTGCCCGATAGCCTTTTCCAGCAACGCTTTAACCAAAGTTCCCTTGCCAGCACCGGACGGACCGGAAATTACAAATAGCGTCCCACGTTTTTCCATTACTCAATCACTCTCCAAATTCCCATTTACCTGTTATCATCCTGCAACTTGCCGTTTCGCTTATTCAATTTTGGGATCATCTACTGTTAAATCTACCCGGTTAACCACGGTTTCCGGCATTATCGCCGACAAAATAACGTGACCGGTATCAGCAATAATAACGGCGCGCGTTTTGCGTCCATGGGTAGCGTCAATAATCATATTTTTTTCTTTAGCTTCGGAGACAATCCGTTTTATTGGCGCGCTATCCGGGCTGACAATAGCAATTATCCGCGCAATCGAAACGGTGTTGGTAAAACCGATATGAATAAATCTCGTGTCCATTATTTTCGCCTGCCTAATTTAAAATACAAATTCGTTTGTTTATTCAACATTCTGTATCTGTTCGCGGATTTTTTCCGTCTCAGATTTCATCTCAACCACAATTGCCGAGGTTATATAGTCATTACATTTTGAACCGATAGTGTTAATTTCACGATTGATTTCCTGCACCAGAAAATCCAGTTTTTTGCCAATACCTCCGGAACTTTTTAAAGTAGTTTCCAGTTGCTTGACATGACTGCGTAACCGCACCAACTCTTCGGTAAAATTTGTCCGTTCGGCAAATAGCGCCGCTTCCTGAAGTATCCGGGTTTCATCAATCGTTTTTTCAGTGTCGTCCAAAACTTCGCGCATTTTCTGCAACAGTTTATTCCGGTGCTCTTCAACAATAGCCGGTGCGTGCCGGTCAATGTCATCGATATAACTTGTCAAAAGCTCAACCCGCGCAATAATATCAGCACAAATATGTGTTCCTTCAGTTGCACGCATTTCGTTGATTTTTTCCAGCGTCGCGGTTACAGCGTTGCCTAGTTTACGCCAAACTGTATTTTCGTCCACCACTCCAACTTCACACTGCATAACTTCAGGATAAAGCGCCAATTGATGAATACCGACGTTGAAATTCGCTTGCGGCAACTCCGCTGACAGTTCTTTCAACGCTGCAAAGTATTTCTTTGCCAGTTCACGATTAATTGTTACCGCTTTATTCGACGCATCAGTTTCTTGCCAAAAAATTCCGACATCGATTTTACCGCGCGACAGTTTTGTGGCAATCAACTTGCGAATGCGGTCTTCAAAGGCATTTAAACTCCGCGGCATTCGGATATTAATATCGTTATAGCGATGATTTACCGATTTGATTTCAACAGTGATCCGCAAACCGTCTTCAAGATATTCTCCCCGGCCAAAACCGGTCATGCTTCTAATCATAACAGTTCTCCACGAAACACTTCAACAGCCGCACCTGTTTTAAATATACTTCCGTTCTCTGCCCACTCCAACAACAATTGTCCGCCATCCAGATGAATAGTTGCCGTTTTCTCGGAATTACCGGTCAGTACCGCCGCCACAAGCGTTGCCGCCGATCCGGTACCGCAAGCCAGCGTAACACCGCAACCGCGTTCCCATACCCGCATCTGCAGATTATTACAGTCAATGACTTTTACGAATTCAACATTGGTTTTCACCGGAAACAATGGATGATTTTCTATTTTTGGCCCCCAATAATTAAGATCAATAGTATCGGCGTCATCGGTAAAAATTACACAGTGCGGATTCCCCATCGAAATGCCATTTACAACAAACGTTCGCCCTTCAATTTCAATAGCAATACCTATTGAAATATCATCTGCCGCCCCGGCCATGGGCACCGCGCCCAAATTGTAGTTAGGTACACCCAAATCAACCCGCACATAACCATCCGGTAATATTTCAGCAGTCTTTATTCCAGCCAGAGTCTCTATAGAAACAATTGTTTTATCGGTGTAACCGTATTTACGCAAATGCTTGGCAAAACAACGGGTGGCATTACCGCACATTTCCGCAACTGTGCCATCAGAGTTAATAATCAGCATATAAAAATCGGCAACTGCACTCGGACGAATCAACAGCAAACCGTCTGCCCCCACGCCAAAATGCCTGTCACACAACTGTTTGCCCAGAGCACAGGGATCAGCAATTTTGTTATTCAGATCATCAATTAACACAAAGTCATTGCCCAAACCGTGCCATTTGGAAAATTTCATCATTACCTCTTACGTCTTAAATATTACACTATACTCACAAAATTATACTGTATCTGTAGCGCACACGCAAAGTTTTATTGACTATTACAAGGCTAACTGGCAAAATTGGAGCGGAGGACGAAATGAATTTAGAAGGAATTGCCATAACCCGGTTGTGCCGGGAGTTGAACGGTAGTCTGATTGGTGGCCGCATCGAGCGGATTTTTCAACCCGATAAACATACATTTATCTTTCATATTCGGGGCTTTGGCGAGAATCTAAAATTAGTCATTTCCCTTCACCCGGAAAAACCCAGCGTTTTTTTAGCAAAGGATGTTCCGGAAAATCCCGACGCACCGCCAACGCTATGCATGTTGTTGCGCAAACATCTTGAAGACGGCAAAATAGCATCTATCGAGCAAATCAGTTTTGACCGGATAATTAAAATAAACATTGATGTCCGAGGCGAGAAAAACCGCATTGATACCAAGCAACTCTACCTCGAACTCATGGGCAAAAACAGCAACTTAATCTTTTGTCATAATGGTATAATCATCGACTCGTTAAAACGTATTGGTATTAACAATAACCGCTTCCGGCAAATTTTACCCGCATTAACCTATGAATTGCCGCCGCCACAAACCAAACTTGATTTGCGCGACCTGGTAGCCAACCAGAACTGGATTTTACCAGAAGTCCCGCTTATTAAAGCACTGATGCAGACCATCGGCGGTATCGGACCTCAGACCGCCAAACACATTTGTGACCGTGCCGGATTGCCAGCCGCCATCGACACAGACCAATTAGAGCAAAGCGATATCACAGAATTATTTAATGCACTGGTTTCCATCAATGATGCAATCAACAATTCAACTGAGCTTTGTTCTGTCGTTACTGACAATAATCAGCTGCTGGAAATTGCACCGTACAAACTCGAAGCGGCGGGGGGCGAGCTGCTGGAGTTCGCTGAATTGCAGGAAGCGGTTTTATTTGCTTATAATCTCAATAAACGAACTTCTTTCAATGAAAAAGATAAGCTGACAACTTTTGTCAACGCTGAAATCAACCGTGCCAGCCACAAACTCCAATTACTGGAATCAGACTTAAGAAAATCGGAAAACGCTGAATGCTATAAAATTTACGGTGATGTACTCTTATCCTATGGGTTTATGGTCGAAGGGCGGCCGAGCACTGTTAAATTACCGGATATTTACAATGATAATGCTTATCTGGAAATTCCATTGGATGTAAAATGTGACGCAGCCGGTAATGCAAAACAATACTATGCTAAATATAACAAACTGCAACGTGCTGAGAGTCACATAAAAACGCAAATTGCCGAAACCATCGATTTGCTCAATTATCTGGAAACCATTGGCAGCAGCGTAAAAATCGTTGAAACACGGGCGGATGTCGAACAAATCGAAGTCGAGTTGCGCGAAGCCGGAATTATGCCGCCGCTAAAATTAAGCAGCAAAAGCAAGCTCAAACGCAGCGAAAGCGCGCCATTACAATTTAAATCACCCGGCGGACTAATAGTCTTAGTTGGAAAAAACAATAAGCAAAATGATATTGTAACTTTCAAATTAGCTGCGCAACATGACCTTTGGTTTCACACCAAAGACATTCCCGGTTCGCACATCATCTTAAAATGTGGCAACACAATACCGGAAGCAATTGATATCGCATACGCCGCCAGGCTGGCGGCTCACTACAGCAAAGCCCGTGAATCAACAAAAGTCCCGGTTGACTATACTGAACGCCGCCATGTCAAAAAACCGGCTGGCGCTAAACCCGGATTTGTAATATTCTTTGAACAAAAGACAATCATGGCTGCGCCATTGGCGCCGGGAAAATGACAATCACCAGTTTATTGTCGTTCTTTAATAAACCAACTTAAACCAAACGCCAGCACTGGTAAAAACATTATCACCGAAAAAACCGCCGGTACGCCGAAACTGTCGGCAACCATACCAAGCGATACCACTGCCACTGCGCCCATCCCCATGGAAAAGCCCATGGTTATTGCTGATGCAGTCGCAACATTATTTGGCATAATTTTTTGGGCCAGAACCATCAGACTAGTCCAGGATGCCGCCAGAAAAAAACTATTAATCATCAGAAAAACTATTGCATACTCCACCGGTAGTGATTTGAACAAATATATCAGCAACGTCACCGGCAAAATTGAGTACAAGGCGACTTTGCGGCTACCGTATTTATCATTCATTAAACCGCCAATATAAGTGCCAAACATCCCGGCTACCTGCACTATGGACAACACTGTACCGGAAAATTCTTCGCTCAGTTTGTGAAATATCACTAAATACAACGGCACAAATGTCGAAAGTCCGGAAGCGATAAATGACCGCATAAACAACACAAGAATGACCAAAATCAGCGAAAAAAACAGTCCGTTCCGAACAATTTTCGTACCACTCACTCGTTTTACCGCCGGAATCTTGCGCGCGGCGTTCAACAACGGAATAAACAACAATAACGCCGGAATGATGAATATCAAACGCAAATAGCCGTTATGCTGCAAAACAAAACCCATCAGCAACGAGCCGAGCGCCGACCCGACAAATCCGCCAACTACAAAAGTGCCGGCGCCTTTACCTTTACTTTCGCCGCTAAAATGATTGGCGCATTTCGCACCCTCCGGGTGGAATATCGCGCTGCCGATACCAGAAATTATTACGAACAACAAGACCAGATTGAAACTTGACGCCGACAAACACAACTCCAGTCCCAAGGCTGTCAAAAAGCAGCCAAGCGGCATCCGCCAAATCATCCGGCGACGGTCACTCAAAAACCCGAACAGCGGTTGCGCAACTGAACCAACAATATTTAAAATCATTGGCACGAGCGCAATTTCGGTATAATCGAGATTGAATTTGTGCATGAAATACGGCAGCGCAATCAACAAAGCGCCACTCGGAAAATCGACAACAACGTGTCCCAATGTCAATATCCACACTTTTTTGGGAGTTCGGGCAATTTGTCTGAACATAATTGTACCTTCCATAATAAAAAAACCGGCATCCGCCGGTAAATTAATATTCTATAGAACTATATAAAAATTCCGCACAGCGGAGTACCCCCACCATCAAAACCGTCCCCCGCCAAAAGGACGACATCAAAAAATACTCCGCTGTTTCGCTATCTATTATACAACAAAAACTGCGTCTGGCAAGTGCCGTACGCAGTTTTTGTTGTTTCATTATTAAATTTTAAGCATTTTTTATTTTGCGAAACTCGGCTGTTAACGCAGGTAAAACCTCGAACACGTCACCGACAATGCCGTAATCAGCAACTTTGAAAATCGTCGCTTCCGGGTCTTTGTTGATAGCAACAATAATATCTGAGCTGCTCATGCCGGCGATATGCTGAATAGCGCCGCTGATACCGCAAGCAAAATAAATTTTCGGGCCAACAGTTTTACCGGTTTGCCCTACCTGATGAAACTGCGGCATCCACCCGGCATCAACGGCCGCACGGCTGGCGCCGACCGCACCGCCCAACACCTCCGCCAAATCTTTGATCAATGCAAAATTTTCCGGAGCCTGCATACCACGACCGCCGGATACAATAATTTCTGCCTCCTCAAGGTTGCAGGCAGCAGTAGTCACTTTGATAATTTCCACAAGTTTGGTACGGATATCACCCGCAACAACTGATGATTTTACGTTGATTATTTCGCCGCTTCGGCGAAAGTCCTGCGGCGCCCGCTTAAATACTTTAGGGCGAACAGTACCCATCTGCGGCCGATGGTTCGGACAAAGAATAGTTGCCATAATATTTCCGCCAAACGCCGGACGTGTCCATTCAACCAAACCTTTTTCAACATCAACCGCCAAACTAGTGCAATCAGCAGTTAATCCGGTGCCGATACGACAGGCAATCCGCGGTCCAAGGTCACGGCCATCAGGTGTGGCTCCCATCAAAATGACGGACGGCTTGTATTGGTTAATTAATTCCACAATCGCTTTGGTGTGCCCTTCAGTTGAATAGTTGGCGAACTCCTCGCCCTCGACCAGATAAACCTTGTCCGCGCCGCTGGCAATCACATCTTTACACAAACCACTAACATTTTTACCCAACAACACACCACACAATGCACAACTGAGTTCATCAGCCAATTTGCGGCCTTCAGCCAATAATTCGTGCGCTACATCTTTGATGTGCCCCTGGTGCTGTTCAATATATACCCAGACATTACTGTATTCAGCGACATTTACCACGCCAAATTTCTGTTCTTCTTCTTTTACAATAGCTTTTACCGGACATTTTTCCAGGCAAACACCACACGCAGTGCAACCGATACCAATGACCGCTTTTGCATCAACCATTTCGATAGCCGCAAACGGACAAACCTTAACACACAATGAACAACCGACACATTTTTCGTTTATTATTCTTATCGCCATTTTTCCTCCTAGCCGATGCTCTTGCAAAGCATTTGAGCTAACTGTTCTGCGGCTTCCGCTGCCGGCACACCGGTGATTATCTTTCCTTGTCCGCGCGCTTCAGGTGTGAAAATTTGGCGGACTTGTGTCGGGCTGCCTTTTAGGCCGAGCCGGTCATAGTTTACCTGCATATCTGCGGCCGTCAAAACTTTGATATCATTACGGCAGGCGCGCACGCAACCCCAGACCGTCCCAAGCCGCGGTTCGTTTAAGGATTTTACCGCAGTTATCATCACCGGCATTTGCGCTTCAATAACTTCGTAACAATCGTCTTGTTCACGGTGGACACGCAATGTTTGGTCATTTACTTTCTCGATTTTTGCCGCATAAGTGACCTGTGGTATATTCAAATACTCAGCAATTTCTGGTCCGACCTGTGCGGTATCACCATCAATAGCTTGCTTGCCACAAAGAATCAGATCAAATTTACCGAGGGCACGAATGGCCGATGCCAGCGTATAGCTGGTCGCCAAGGTATCTGCACCGCCAAAAGCCCGGTCGCTGACCAGAACTGCTTCATCGGCTCCCATAACAATACATTCCTTCAAAGCATCTTTAGCTTGTGGTGGTCCCATGCTGAGAATGGTGACTTTACCGCCATGCAATTCCCGCAATTGCAATGCCGCTTCTACCGCGTTTTTGTCAAATGGATTAACAATGCTCGGTACGCCCTGACGAATAAGCGTATTTGTAACCGGATCGATTTTAACTTCGGTGGTGTCCGGCACTTGTTTTATACAAACAATAATATTCATTATCGAATTCCTTTCGTTTTTTGGCATTCACTATATGTCCGAACTGCTTTTCAGCCTTATTTCAGAAGCTACTTCAACATCGTACTACTAATTACCAGCTTCTGGATTTGGTTGGTGCCTTCATAAATTTGGGTGATTTTTGCATTGCGCATCAACCGTTCTACCGGATACTCACGGCTATAGCCGTATCCACCGAATATTTGCACAGCATCTGTTGTCACTTTCATTGCCACGTCCGAGGCAAACAATTTTGCCATCGCTGCTTCTTTAGCATATGGCTTGCCAGTTTCTTTCAGCCAAGCCGCGCGATAAATAAGCAACCGCGCCGCGTCGGTTTCAGTCTGCATATCCGCCAGCATGAAGGCAATCGCCTGCTGTGCAGCTATCGGTTTGCCAAACTGCTCACGCATTTTTGCATATTTCACCGCGTGATCAATCGCTGCTTGCGCTATGCCACAAGCCTGAGCCGCGACACCGATACGACCGCCGTCCAGTGTTTCCATGGCAATACGGAACCCCTGTCCGAGTTTTCCAAGTAAATTTTCTTTAGGAATCCGGCAATTTTGAAATACCAATTCCATAGTGATCGATGTATTGATACCCAGTTTGTGTTCACGTTTACCAAAAGTGAACCCTGGTGTGCCTTTTTCTATAATAAACGCTGAAATACCGCGCGTGCCGCGCGGTTTGTCCGTCATCGCCATTACCACGTAAGTTTCTGCCTCACCGCCGTTGGTGATAAATAATTTTGCGCCATTTATTACATATTCGTCATTGTCTAAAACCGCAACCGTCGTTTGGGCGCTGGCATCGCTACCGGCGTTAGCTTCGGTCAGTCCGAATGCGCCAATTTTCGAACCATCACACAGCGGACGAAGATATTTTTGTTTCTGCTCTTCTGTTCCAAACGCAAAAAGCGGATACCCGCAAAGTGACGCTGAAGCGCAAAAAGTTATGCCGGCGCCATCATCATATTTGCTGATTTCCTCTACTGCCAAAATATAGGCAAGATAACCGGCACCGCTGCCACCATACTCTTCGGGAAAAGGAATTCCTTGAAGGCCGAGTTTGACCATTTCATCCATAAGCGGACGATTAAATTCAGAATTGTCGTCACGTTCGGATACTGTCGGAACTAAACGTTTTTCGGCAAAATCTTTGGCCAACTTCTGAATCATCAATTGCTCTTCGGTAAAATTAAGATCCATCATTTTCTCCTATAAATAGTGTTTGAATTTTCCAATTATGATATTAACAAATTTTATGCAATATTTCAACAAATAATAGTTGGTTAAATATTTGCAAACGGCTCCGAATAAAGAACTTCACCGCCGCTGAAATTTCGCTGGTCCTCAATCTTTAACGCCAAAAAACATTCATCATCAATCGCAAACGGCGCACGCAGATTATATTCGCTTGCTGCAACAAATCCAAATCGTGAATAGAATTTTGGATCACCAACAACAATAATAAACTTGCTACGCGTTTTTCCGGCTTTATTGATCGCATATTTAATCAAGTGCGAGGCTACTCCCAGTTTTCGAAAACGCGGCAAGGTTGCGACCGGAGCCAACGCCAGCGCCGGAATTTCTTCGGTTTCGGATTTTATGATAATTTTGCTTAACAGAACATGGGCAATATAGCGTCCGTCAACCACCCCGGCAAGTGACAACTCATCAATATAATTGTCGGTTTTAGCCAACTCTGCTACAAGCTTGGCTTCACCCGTTCCAGAAAAACTACTCTTGTGTATGTTAAGAACCCGATACACATATTCGCGCGGAACAGATACTACTACCGCATTGATTTTCATACAGCCTCACTATTCTTTCGTGCCCTTAATTCGGCAAATCTTATTAAGGTTCGGGTTCCAAACCCAGTGCAGCCTGCAGCCAGGCAACCATAAGGATTTTCAATATCTGCGGCGCCACCAATATCGATATGAACCCAAGGTATATCATCGACAAATTTTTCCAGAAACTTTGCCGCAGTTATTGCCCCGCCACCTCTACCCGCACAATGTGTCATATCGGCTACGGTGCTTTCCAGTCCTTCCGCATATTCATCAAACATCGGTAATTCCCACACGCGTTCATTGCATTCTGCTGCTGCACTTTTCACAGTATCGCACAGCTTATTATTATTGGTCATAATCGCCGCAACGTCACCTAGAGCAACACTCGCGGCGCCAGTCAATGTTGCTATATCTATGATACCGGTTACGCCGGATTTTTTGGCATAGTACAGTGCATCAGCAAGAATCAACCGGCCTTCAGCGTCAGTATTGACTACCTCAACCGTTTTTCCATTGAGCATGGTAAGTATATCATCTACCTTGTAAGCCGTTCCTGAAGGCATATTTTCCGCCAACGGCAACACTACCTGCAAATTTACCGCCCAACCATATTCGGCAATCGCCTGAATTGCTGCAAGACAAGCAGCAGCGCCGGACATATCGCCTTTCATCAACCGCATCGACGTTGGCGTTTTTAAGCTCAAACCGCCGGAGTCATACATCACACCTTTACCGACCAGCGCGATTCTTTCCGATGACTCTGGATCGCCGCAGTACTCTAGCACAACTAAATACGGCGGATTGGCGCTACCGGCGCCGACTGCCAATATTCCGCCCGCTCCCATTTTTTCAAGTTCGGTTTTTCCAAAAACGTCAATTTTCAGATTGCAACTAATAGCAATTTCACGCGCCAACTCAACCATTTTTGCCGGATTGAGATAATTAGCCGGCAAATTACCCAGATCTCGTGCCAGCATAATCGCTTTGGTCGCAATCAATGCATTGTTTCTGGCTGCAACAAAAGCATCCATTTTGGCTTCATTATATTCAACCACAAAAAGCTTCTCTACGCGCTGAGGCTTAGTAGTTTTGAAGCGGTCAAAAATATATTCGCCAAGTACCGATCCCTCCACCGTTGCCTGCGCGGCAACTTCGGTTGAAAACCCGCCGATACCTGCACCATGCACAATCGTAGCGACAATTTTTGCTTTTCCGTCGCGCGCGGCCCGCACACCAATTCCCGCTAACTGGCGTAATTTAAAGGAATTCAATTTTTCCGGTTTTCCCATACCGATGACAATGATTTTCTCGGCCGGAATCTTCCCGAATGTATATATTTCATGGACTTTTCCAAATTTGCCAAAATCCGGATTGATTTTTGCCATTTGCGAAATGACATTATCTAATGCCGTATTAACAGCACCGGTCGCCCCGCCAGGACTGATCACACCTTCAAAAATATTAACAATCAGCGCATCACACTCGATTTTGGTTACACAACTTTGCTTTACTTCTACGATCATCAATTACGCTCCATTCGATTTTTAGCAGCCGCAATAAGTTCTCTGAATAATTGTAACATCTGCGGATGGCTGACGGCCATCTGCTCTGGATGCCATTGCACGCCGAAAGTCAGCGTTTCACCCGGTTTTTCGATCGCTTCAATTATTCCATCATCGGTCCAGGCAGTCGCAACAAATCCGGAAGCGACAGTTTTGCAGGCCTGATGATGAAAGCTGTTGGTAACGAAGCTGCCGGATAAACATTTTTCCGCGACAGAGCCGCTCTGCATCCGTACCGTATGGCTACCGCTGTTGGCGCTCATTTCTTGCTGATGCTTCAATATTTTCGGTTTTATTGCAAACACATCTTGCCAAAGTGACCCGCCGCAAGCGACGTTCAACATTTGAATACCACGGCAAATTCCGAAAATTGGTTTGCCCTGAAGCATTACTTCTTTTATCAATGCCAATTCATACCAGTCTCGTTCAACACAGACTTCACCTAATTTTGGCTGTGGTTCCTGATCAAACAACAATGGATTGACGTCCACACCGCCGGATAGCAGCAAGCCATCAATCATACCAGCGTGAGCCTTGATTACGTCAGCAAGATCAGTAATTGAAAGCATTGCCGGCACACCGCCGGCCTGCTCGACTGAACTGACATATGCACTTGAAACGTAATACCACTTTGATTTTATTTTGCAATTATCGGGTAGCTGCACACCTGCGGTAATACCGATTAGCGGCTTTTTCATGCCTTTATCACCTGTTTTGCACCTTGTTCAATATTTCTTCCAAATCAACGTCTAAAGGTGATGCGTAAACACAGTCCGCACGATATAATGCTGCTTTGTCGCCAATGCCAACAACGTGCATTCCGGCTGCCAACGCCGCCTCAACTCCAGCGACTGCATCTTCAAAAACAACACAGTTTTCCGGTTTAACACCAAGCCTGGCTGCGGCATGCAAAAAGACATCCGGCGCGGGTTTGCCGCGTTTAACATGGCTGCTGTCGGAAATATTATCAAATAGCCCGTCAATACCGATACTTTTTAGAACCAGCGGCGCATTTTTGCTCGCCGAAGCTACGGAGAGTTTATAACCACATTTCTTCAGCGTCAACAATAATTGTTTTATCCCGGGCAGCAAATCGCTCTCGCTCATGGCATCTATCATTTTTACAAAGTTATCGTTTTTTTCTTTGCAAATTGCATCCATTTCTTCCTGGCTAAGTTGCAAATCATTGTGGACCATAATCTGTTTTAACGAATCCACACGCGTCAAACCTAAAAGCTTTTCGTTTATTTTGTCGTCAAACTCCCAGCCTTCACGGTCAGCAATAACCTGCCATGACTGGCAATGATATCCAACGGTATCGGTAATAACACCATCCATGTCAAAAATAAAAGCCTCGATCATCACCCCTCCAGTTTCGCAAGAAAAGCTATGCCGTCGAATCGACGGCATAGCATCACATGGTACGTTTGAAATCAGTTGCCAAAAAAAGCTTCCAAAACCCCGCGATAAGTGGCAGTTCGCGTAGTTAATGGCGGATTGGTTTCACTATGAAGAATATTTTCCACAGTTATTACCGGACAAGCACCGCGCTTATACAACAACTCGTCAATGGAGCCATCTTCGGTGTTCGGCACAATTCCATCGGCAATCGTTTCGTCAAACCGGGTGACCCCATCAATAATTAACGGCAGCATACTGGTTTTCAAATATTCAATTACTCGTTTCGCAATCGGGCTGGCTTGCCAGCTGCAACCGGAAATATAAAGATAAGTACCCCAGCGGTCCAACACATACCCCTCGGCTTCATACACCGGATCTTCATGCAGGTCCAGTACTGCCGCATTGGCGTTGATCTTGATCATTTCAGTAACGAAATTGGTAATCGCACCAGCCTCCGGGCACGCCGGAGTATCGGCACGTCCCAATAAGTGATCACTGTCACCAACGCTCTGACTGTAGGGGCCGTAACGGTTATGCTCAAGATAACCCCAAGGATTGCACAACGGCAACACCAATATTTCTCTGGTCTTTCCCAATTCCACTAACTGCCGGACATATTCACTAATTGCATTCGTCCCAGCCGGTTCGCGGCCATGAATACCGCCAATTACTACCCAATCAACTGCCTGTGCGTTACTGTAAGCGTAAACAGGCAACTTTACAGTATCATTATTACGTTCCAACGTTTGTTCGGTCACCAGCTGCTTTGTCCAACCGAAAGTTTCTAAGATATCAAGTCTGGAATACAATTCATCCAGGTTTATCCGTCCATCAACCGCTAATGATTCCGGAAACATACTCACCTCTGATTTGTTTTTTTACAAAAATTTTGATTCCGCGTCCTGCGGACAAGTAATTTCCATCTTCCCCTTCGGATTATTGGTCCAGCGAACAGCATTCATAATAATCCGTTTGATATCCTCGCGATGATAAATCGGGTTTGTTTCATGGCCCGGCGAAAAATAGAATATCCGGCCATTACCGCGACAGAAGCAGCAACCGCTGCGGAAGGCATTGCCGTTGCTATAAGCCGAAATAAAGATAATTTTATCTGGTTCGGGAATATCAAACCGTTCACCGTACATTTCATGCTCCGGCAAATGAATATAATCGCCGACACCTTCAGTGATCGGATGTCCGGGCGCTATGTTCCACATTACTTCCTGTTCACCGTCATGCCAGCGCAGACTGCAGGTTGTTCCCATCATGGTCTGAAATATTTTACTGAAATGCGCAGAGTGCAGCACAATAAGTCCCATACCTTCAAGCACCTGCTTCTGCACACGTTTTACAATCACATCGTCCACTTTGTCATGTGCCACGTGCCCCCACCAGAGCAAAACATCAGTCCGGTCAAGAACTTCCTGCGTAAGCCCGTGTTCAGGCATTTCCAAGCTGGCGAAGCTGGCATTCATATCCGCCTGGTTATTTAAATAATCGACTATTGGTGAATGCAAGCCGTTAGGGTAAACTGCTTGTACAGTTTTATCAGTTTTTTCGTGAACAAATTCGTTCCAAAAAACAACATTGATTTTTTTCGACATTACTCCCCCTACTTGGCTGCGCCATAGGCTTTTATTATCTGTACAACAACTTGAACCGCTTTTTCCATTGATTCCAGCGAAACATATTCATAACGTCCGTGATAATTGTGCCCGCCAGTGAAAAGGTTCGGACTTGGCAAGCCCATAAATGACAAACGAGCGCCATCGGTTCCACCACGGATCGGCACAGTTATCGGTGCAATATCAAGATCGCGCATTGCTTGTTGGGCAATTTCGACTACATGAAATACCGGTTCGATTTTCTCGCGCATATTGAAATAGCTGTCTTTTAAATCAAGGTTAACTTCGGCCTTTGGATACTTATGAGCAATAAACTCAACTGTCTTGCGCATGTATTCTTTTTTCTGCTCAAACAGATCGCGATCATGATCGCGAATGATTATATCAATCACCGTTTCTTCAACTGTACCGGTAAAATCGGTAATGTGGAAAAACCCTTCATAATCCTGGGTATTCACGGGACGGTCAAACGCCGGCAGCATATCACATAATTCCATACCGACAATAACCGAGTTGATCATTTTCTGTTTCGCCGATCCCGGGTGAACATTACGGCCTTTGATCGTAATTTTGGCGCCAGCGCCGTTAAAGTTCTCATATTCAATCGAGCCTAATTCACCGCCATCAACAGTATAGGCATATTTCGCACCGAATTTTTCGACATCGAAATATTTTGTGCCTGCTCCGACTTCTTCATCCGGCGTGAACCCGATGCACAACGGCCCGTGTTCAATTTCTGGATGCTTGAGTAAATAATCAACGGCGGTCATGATCTCGGCAATACCAGCCTTGTCATCGGCTCCCAGTAACGTCGAGCCATCAGTTGTGATTAGCGTTTGCCCGATATACCCTTTCAATTCAGGAAAATCAGCCGGCGACAATACGATATTGTTCTCATAGTCAAGACAGATATCGGCGCCGTCATAGTTCTCAACGATTTTCGGTTTGACGTTTTCACCGCTAAAATCGGCCGCCGTATCATAATGAGCGATAAATCCGATAGCCGGAATAGCTTTGGTAACGTTAGCAGGAATTTTTGCGGTAACATAGCCATATTCATCAATATTTACATCTTTAATACCAAATGCTCTTAACTCTTCGGTCAGCATCCGCGCCAAAACCAGTTGCTTCGAAGAACTCGGATAAGTTTCTGAATCATGCTCCGAACGGGTATCGACCGCTACATAACGTAAAAATCTTTCCAAAACTGCTTTTTTCATAATACTCTCCTAAAAAAAATTATAATTTATAATTCGCCAAAAAAGCCTCAAATCCTGCATAAAGTTTTAAAAAATCGACTTAACTCAAAAAAGTTAAGTCGATTTTTTTACCAATATTTTTTTCAACAGCTCCGATTAATTCAGATCAAGCGGATCACGGACAAAAAGCGCGGCCAGCTTCAACCCCTTCATCATTTGCAGCATATAGAACACGATTATCATAAATACCAGCGCCAACATCGCTATTGACCAGCGGATATCGACGCCTGCTCCGGATGCTACTGTATAGATGCCCACACCGACAAGCATAGCACTATTTTCAACAATGTTTTGACAGGCAACTGCCCGCCCCGGTCCGATGGTCGCTTTACCGATAGTTTGCAACGTGGCATTAAGCGGAATAATCAGAATTGCACCGCTAACACCAACTAATAACAACAATGCCACAGTAAATCCGATTGAATGTATAAACAGAAACAACGCCAGTATTACCGCCATTACCACACCGGCATATACCGCGCGATACATTTTTTTCATTGAAATAATCATCGGTACGATCAACGAACCGATTATCAAACCGACGCCGGTCAGGGCAAACAGAATGCTAATATCAGTATTATCTTTCAAAAATAATGTCGCCGGGATCCAAACGATCAGTATCATGCGAAAAACAGTAGATACCATCCAAAACGATGCTGTTCCTGTAACCGCAAACCGACTCTCGCGAGTATTAAAAATCGTTTTGCAATCTTCTGCAAAATAACGTAATGTACCTTTGAATTTCAAAGTAGTATTTGCCGGATTTTTCGGGATGAGAAAATTAAAATATATCGAAACAGCAAAAACAATAAAACCTACGTAGATTGCAACATTTATCGACAAATCCGATAAAATCCCGCCGGTAATACCGCCGATTAATATCGCGGCGATCGTTGAACCTTCCACCCAGGAATTGTAACGCACTAAAGATTTATCGTTTTTGCACAACCACGGCAATATTCCGTATTTGGCCATGGTATATATTGCAGCGCCGGCGCCGACAACAAAATACGACGCTGCCGGATCAAAATCCAGTAGCAACATTAACAATCCGACAATTTTTATTGCATTACCAGCCTTTAGGATGTTGGTTTTGGGATAACGGTCGGCTAACCGTCCCAAAATCGGTGTAAACAAAATATAGGGCACAACAAACGCCGCTTGCGCGAGCGGCGCATAATACGCCGGATAATTATCTCTGGTCATTATTGCTAAAATAATGTAAAGAATCATGTTGTCGCCAAAAGCCGCGAAAAACTGGGCAATAACCAAGGCGTTGATCGGTCGGATAAATTTGGTCATCAACTGTTCCTCTTAATAATTTTGGCAGTTTTGCTCATAACCAGCATCAGTAACAACTGTAATATCACACCGCCGAGTATCACATTATCAATGTTAAACTTCATGTTGTCAGCAGCCATGTATAACAAAATTCCGCTGAACATCGCCGAAAATTCCAGCCAGTTTTGACTGGCTACCGCACAACCAGCACCGATTGAACGCTCGCCCATATCTTGCAGGGTCGCGTTCAGCGGTACAAAGAATACGCCGCCAAAAACACCGATTAGTACCAGAATCAGCGCTGTTATAATATAGCCACCGGAAATAAAAGCCAGCAACGCAATACTGACAGCCATCAGCACTCCGGCAATAATCGTGCGGCTGTAGGTTTTTATTGTAATAAACAGCGGCGCTAAAAACGAGCCGATTGCGACACCAATACCCGTTAATGCGAGCATCACGCTCTGTCCGTGTCCTTGGTCGATACCAAGATGCAACGGTAGCCAAACCAATAATATCATCCGCAAGACCGTGGATGATGTCCAGAATGTCGCCGTTCCCATTACACAAAACCGACTGACTGATGTTGTAAATACGGTTTTCATATCACTGGCAAAACCACGCAATGACATAGCCACGAAACTAAACGGATTTATCGGAAAAACGATACTCTTATTGCCTTCGTTACGTGGAATGGCAAAGTTAAGCAGCATCGAAAACATGAGGATCGCAAAACACACTGCCAGCGAGAGATCAATCGACTGCGCGGCGATATATTCTCCGGCAACGCCGCCAAATAAAATTGCGAGTAACGTTCCACCTTCGACAGCGGCATTAGCCTTCATCAAAACGTCGTCATCCCGGCTCAATACCGGTAAAATACCATATTTGGCCGGCATATAAATAACTGCGCCCATCCCTACTACAAAGTAAGAAAGAACCGGATTAACAGCGAAAAATGCCAATAATATACCAAACGCCTTGAGCCCGTTACCAGTCATTAATACATATTTTTTCGGAAAACGATCGCCGATACGGCCAACATATGGACAAAAAATAATATACGATACCAGAAATGCCGACTGGGCAATCAAAATAAACAAAGAATCGCTATTATGTTGCTTGCTGATAATCGCGATGACAATGAAAAACATCATCTGATCGCCGAACGCTGACCAAAATTGCGCTCCGACCAACGCCCAAATACCTTTATTGAGATTCCACATTATTCAATCTTTCCAGCCAGCTCTTTTATCGTCACATAATCGGTTTTCCCGGTACCTAGTAACGGCAATTCATTGACTTCAACAATTCGTTCCGGAATACTTAACATACTGATTCCATTTTGCTGCCAATATTCGCGTAAGATTTTTCGGTCAACCGCTTTGGCCGTGGTAAATACGATTATTTTTTCACCGCGCTTTTCATCTTGAACATTTACGGCTGCGGTCGGCGCCAGATCAAAACAGGTAGAGAACGCTTTCTCGACAGCATCCAGACTAATCATCTCACCACTTACTTTGGCAAACCGCTTGACGCGTGAGCGAATCGATATGAACCGTTCGTTATCAATCGCAACAACGTCGCCGGTATCATAATAACCTTCCAACGGGACAAAGCCTTTATCTTCGATAAGATAGCCTTCCATGATATTTGGGCCTTTTATCGTCAATACACCGACCTCTTCATCCGGCGACTGCGCCTCAACACCCTCAACCGGTTCGAGTTTATAATCAATACACGGCATCAATTTACCCGCCGAACCAATTTTGTAAAATAATTTTGTGTTTCCGGATACCAGTGGTGATGCCTCGGTCATGCCGTAACCTTCGCTGATACGCACGCCAAACTTATCGAGCCAAAGATACCGGGTAGCATCAGTCAGTTTCTCGGCGCCGGCGATAACATATTTTATCGCCTGAAAATCGTAAGAATGGGCGTATAACCCGTAACCATTAAGGAAAGTAGAAGTTCCAAGCAATATTGAAATGTTCCACTCGTAACACATTTCAGGAATTTCTTTATAGTGCAATGGTGACGGATAGAGCATCAACATCATACCTTCAAGAATCGGCAGCAATTCACCGGCCATAATTCCAAAAGAATGGAACAGCGGTAGTGCGTTTAGCATGTTATCGCGCGGCGTCATATCAAAAACCGCCATACCTTGAAAAACGTTAACTAACAAATTAGTATGCGTAAGTACGACACCTTTAGGTTTGCTTTCCGAACCGCTGGTAAACAAAATCACCCGTTGATTTGGCACGTATGGCGCACGCTTACAAGAAAATGATTTCCAAGCGCCATTCAATTTATCGGCCAAAGTAAGCGCTTCTTTGACATCTTCAAGATAAATAATCCGGCATAGCTCTTGAAGCGCTGTTTCAAGATTTTCCAGCTTGGCTTTTTCGATAAACGCTCGTGAAGTAATAATCGTCTTGATACCGGCATTCTTCGCACAGGAAATGTTGCTGGCAATACCGGCGGTAAAGTTAATCATCGCAATGGTTTTGCCTTCTGCGAACAACCCGAACATAGCGACCGGATGAGCGGCAGCGTTTGGCAGCATCAATCCAACTTTTTCTTCACCGGAAAGCAATTGACCAAGCTTTCCGCCTAGTACCCGGCTGGAAAGAACAAGTTTTTTATAGGATAGCTCGGCGCCCATTGCATCACGTAATATTATTTTGTTTCTGCCATGGGTCTTCGCAGAATCCAGCAACGAATTAAACAGATTGACTTCCTTGCCAGCCTTTTCCATGCGTGCCAACACCTTGAGTTTTTGCATATTATCAATAATTTTATCGGCATAGAACCGCTTTTTTTTGGTAATTTCAGTGTTTTTCATTTCCGGTAACTTGAACGGTTCACCGACATACAGCATGATGTCATGAAACCAGCGTGTTTTGTACATTTCCGTGACGCGGGTGAATTTATTTTGTTCCATGCCAATTGTTACCATCGGCAAAATATTAGCCTGTGACTTCGAAGCCAGCCAAATTACGCCGCCGTAGCCTTTCATGAAACTACCGGTCGTAGTCAATCGTCCTTCGGGGAAAATAACCACCGTGTGATTCTCATTTAGCTTTGCCATGATTTTTTTCATAGCATAGGGGCTTCGTTGATCAACTGAAACGAAGTTGCAGGACAACTTGAAAAACCAGTTAAACTTATTGACAAAAGTAGTATACACAACAAAATATGTATCTTTTGGCATTAACGCATACATTAGCGCCGCATCCATAAAAGATACATGATTAGGAATAACCAGCGTCGGCCCCTTTCCTTTTAACGCCTCAATCTGTTCATAATTAACAATCTTTATATCATAAAAAAAATTCAATACCAGCCGCGTAAACCATCTCAAAAAAGACCGCATGTTTACCCCCTGCACTCAAAAAATCAGCTTAATTATAGCAAACAATAACTAAACAAGCAATCGCAAACATCGCGCAGATCGCCAAACTGTAAACTATCGACTGTTTTACAGACAATCAGCGCCGTTCACTATTATCATTAATTTAATCTATTTTTAATACAAGTAGTATACCTGTGCCTTAATCGCAAAACTGTCGGCTTCGGTTTGCCATTGTTCCATCAATGAATTATATTCCCAATTCCAATTACGCAAAGTATCATCGCCGGTAACGGTATCCACTTCCGGTTTGCCCTTGGAAGTGAACGGTGAACGATCAAAATCATACTTATTATTGCTGATTTTTCGCAGAGTATCAATTATCGCAATACCGGTTTGAACTGTATTTAATGCGTGTATGTCCAGCACATGCATTTCTACCCCGCGCATTACTTTTCCGGAATTATTCGTCCAAAACGGAGTAAAATAAGCCGGACGAAAGTACACTCCTCTAATATTGCGGGCATTCAACGCAGCTGCCAGTTGGTCGGCATTCAGCCAATCCGATGCAATAAATTCAAACGGCCGCGTCGTACCAACGCCGATAGAAACATTACCGCAACCAACAAAAGTAGTCACTCCATAAGCCAGCGCCGCGTCGAAAGTCGGGATATTTGGCGAAGTAATTACCCATTGTAATCCGGTATCCGGCCATAACATTTCTCGCTTCCAACCGGTCATCGGAACCACCTTAAGCCGGCAATGAATCCCAAACTCGTCATTAAAATACCGCGCCAATTCGCCCATTGTCATTCCATGGCGAAAAGCTATCGGATACATTCCAATAAACGACTCATTGCCCGCTTTTATCAACTGCCCTTCGACCCTGACACCGCCCAAGGGATTTGGGCGATCAAACACCACAAATTCGATATTGTTTTCCGCTGCGGCCTGCATAGCATAAGCCATTGTATAAATATAAGTATAATCGCGCGCGCCAATATCCTGAATGTCTATCGCCAGGACATCAATGCTTTTTAGCATTGCCGCGGTTGGTTTACGCGTTTTTCCGTAAAGACTATATATCGGCAATCCGGTCGCCGCATCAATTCCGCCATCAACATATTCACCGGCTGCAACATTTCCCCGCACACCGTGCTCAGGCCCATATAACGCAACCAAGTTAATTTTCTTCGCCATCAATACATTTATCGTGCTTTGAAGCGCTCCGTTCACTCCAGTCGGATTGGTTATCAACCCCACACGTTTGCCGAAAAATATTTGTGAATACTCATCAACATTATCGATGCCGAGTTTTACGCTGGCAGCCAAAGTAATGCTTGTTAATAAAAACATTACTACCAGAGCTATAATGATTGTTTTTTTCATATCTCCCTACATTTATCACATCAAGCAAAAACGCCTTCTCGATTGAGAAGGCGTAAATGTTTTACTTATGCTTCAGTTTTTTCTTCGGCAACATCGGTGCAGCCGCAGTCGCAGCAGCAATTTTGCTGATCTTCACAACAGGCCGGCTGATCGCAGCAACCGTTCTTCTTGAATTTCTTGCGAACAAACATCACAATGGCCGCAATCTTAAGCAAGGCAACAAAACCTACTACTGCACCCACGATAATTTTGGTCTTTTTCGGAGCTGCTTTATACGCAGCCTTAGCTCTGCTCATCGGGCATTTACCCGCACAACAGTGTTCTTTAATTTGTCCTATCGTTTTTCCAAACATGTCAATTTTCCCTCCTAGTAATAATCATGGTACTACTATATTACAATCCATTTTTTTTGGCAACAAAAATCATAATATCAAACTAATTTGCCACATAATCCGTCCCGGTAAATTTCATCCGGTTGAACCGGGCAAATTTTACCTTTAAGATTTTTTATCTTGGGCACATAGATTTTTTGATAATTATCCGAAAATCCATAAGCGTACTCATCACTCACGTTTTCAAACAACACATTGGTTTGTCGTCGCAAGCAGGATGTTCGGAATTTTTGCTGCAACCGGCTACCGATTTCAGTCATTGTTTTTGCACGCTGTTTTTTTAATTCGCCATCGATTTGCCCCGGCAACGACCAAGCCGCCGTACCGCTGCGCCGTGAAAACGGAAATACATGCAATCCTGCCAGGGGCAAGCGCTCGACAAACGCGCACGCCGCAGCAAATTCTTCATTTGTTTCGCCGGGAAACCCGACGATTATATCAGCAGTTACCGCCATATCCGGAAACCGGTCGTTAATAGCGTCAACTAATACCTGATAATCTTCCGTCTGATACTTTCGATTCATTCTTTGCAATGTTGCGTCACAGCCCGATTGCAGCGGCAAATGCAAATGGCGGCACAGTCGCGGTTCGTTTTCAAACAAGTCCAGCAACCGCGTGGATATTTCCGGCGACTCTATTGACCCTAGCCGGATGCGCGGAATAGTTGTTTCGCGCAAAATCCTCTCGACTACATCATCCAACCGGATTGCAAAACCGGCTTCTTTGCCATAATTCCCCAAATGAATCCCGGTCAGCACAACTTCCTTAAAACCGGCACTAACCACTGAATTAACTTCACGTACAATACTTGCGAGTGAACGGGAGCGAACGCCGCCACGCAAATAAGGTATTATGCAATAACTGCAATAATTATCACAACCATCCTGGATTTTTATAAAGGCCCGGGTCCGCAACCGGGGATACTGTTCGAAAGAATATTCGGCGAAACCAGTATCGGCAATATCATTTGAAGCCGCTGATTGATTGGCAGATTCAAATAAGTCCGGCAATTTATGCTTATCGGCGTTACTTACAAAACCATAACAATTCAACTTCAACTTCTCGGCTTCGGTCAGTTTATCTGTTGCGCATCCGGCAAAAATAATTTTGACAGTCGGTGCTTTTTTCTTGATTCGCTCAACAAGCTGCGATGACTTTTTTTCAGCTGTCTGCGTAACCGCGCAGCCATTGATAATTGCAAATTCATAGTCGGCCTGGTCAAGCACATGCCCGCGTTCTAACAGCATAGCTGTCAAACTATCAGATTCCACCTGGTTAACCTTGCAACCGAGAGTATAGACACAAAACTTTGCCATACTAACCCAAATCTCCAAACTGACTAAGCGCAATAGTAAGCGCCGCGAGCGCCGCAGTTTCGGCACGCAATACGCGTGGTCCTAACCCGGCTGTAACAAGCTGTTGCACACAACTCAGCTCGTCGTCAACCAGCCCGCCTTCCGGCCCGATTATCAACGCAACTGATGAATTATCAATTTTGCGCAACTGTTCACGCAATGACTGTGCAAGTTCACCTTCGTGTAATGCAAAAATTGCCGGGGCACCCGTTAATCCTGCCAGCGCAGTCGTCAGCTTGGGTTCATAAAAAATCCGAGGTATTAACGACCGTCCGCATTGTTCAGTTGCGGCCGCCGCAATTTTTTCTAAGCGGATAAGTTTTTTCGCCATACTGTCGCCATCCGGTTTGCTCACTGAATTACGCGCGTTAAATAGCGCAATTTCATATACGCCCAATTCGACAGCTTTCTGAATTATCCAATCCAGTTTATCGTTTTTTAGTAACGCCAACACCAAATTTACCTGACTATGGGGCTCGCAACTGCTACTGGCGAAATTAACAACTTTGACGGCAACCGCATCAGCCTGTACTTCTGCGACTTCAACAATCGCTGTAGATCCGTCACAATCAACCACGCTCAGAAGCTCACCCGGTTTTATTCGCAACACGCGTGCCAAATGATGAGCTTTCGCTCCAGCCAAAATGAAATTGTCGGAAATTTTGTCATTAATCACTATTCTTCGCATATTAATTCATTTCTGCGACCAACGCGCACCAGCTATTTTCCATTCTGCGTCCCACGCATTTCATTCCGGCGGCAGTAATTGCAGCGAGCACGTCTTGCTCACGGTCAGCAATAATACCGCTAAAAATCGCCTTACCTCCTGATTTTAGCTTCGCAGGAACATCTGGTAACATTACAATTATTACATCGGCGATAATATTAGCAATAAGAACGTCACAAGAACATGACAGTCCGGTTAACAAATCGCCCTCAACAACTTCAATCGTTTGTTGCAATTTATTACTCAGAACATTTTCCCTCGCCGTCCGCACCGCCACCCGGTCATTATCAACCGCACATACCTGCGCGGCGCCCAATAACACGCTTGCAATCGCTAAAATTCCCGAACCGGTCCCGACATCGTAAATCAGTTTATCTTTAACATCGAGTTGTTCCAACAGTTCAATACACATTTTCGTGGTAGCGTGAGTACCGGTGCCAAACGCCATACCCGGATCAATATCGATTACGTGTTCGCCAGCTTTGGCAATATACTCTTCCCAGGTTGGTTTGATTACCATACCGTTGCCGATTTTTAATACATGAAAATATTTTTTCCAGGCAGTGGCCCAATCCACTTCATCGATTTCAACGGCTGGCAAAATTGCGCTGCAACTCGCACCAAAATTTGCTGTCAAACGACGAGCGACTTGCTCAGCCAAAATCAGTTTTACATCTTCCAGGCGGTCATCTACCGGCAAATAGCCCTTGATTAAGACTTTAGCATTATCCGGTGCATCCGGTAAATCACTGTAATCCCAAAGTTTTTCGGCGCGGTAGCGATTAACAAGCTTGGGGTCATCAATCACTACTCCGCCCGGACAGACTGTTCTAAGCAATTCCGCCGCCGCTTCAACTGCTTCATCATTAACCTGCAGAATATATTCTAACCATTTCATCTATTCACCGATAATTGCATCTTTCATCTTATGAAAAAAGCCTTTTTCGTCATGGTACTGTTTATCTTTAGTCAGCTCGGCAAATTGTTCCAGCAATTCACGTTGTTTACCGTCGAGTTTTTTGGGAATACTCACTTTTACTGACACCAACTGATCACCCTTGTGGCTTTGACGGTGGACATTAGGCATACCTTTGCCTCGCATCCTGAAAGTCGCACCCGGTTGGGTGCCTTCTGGAATGTATAATTCTTCTTTGCCAAACAATGTCGGAATCTCAAGTGTCGCCCCCAGCGCCGCCTGCGTCATGGAAATCGGCACTTCACACAATATATCATCACCATCGCGTTTGAAAAACGCATCAGCTTTCACATGAACATATACGTACAAATCACCGGTCGAACCGCCGCGCATACCAGCTTCGCCCTCGCCGCTCACCCGGAGCCGCGAACCGGTATCGATACCTGCCGGAATTTTCACCTTTATTTTACGGCGCTTCTGGACTCGTCCCTGTCCTTGGCATTCCTTACAGCGGGTTTTAATTATTTTCCCTTCGCCACGACATTGCGAACACGGACGGCTATTCACCATCCGTCCGAACATCGTATTCTGTACAACCTGTTCCTGGCCACTACCATTACATTTCGGACAATTTTCCACTTTCGTTCCCGGTTCAGCGCCGCTGCCTTCACACACTGAACAATTTTCGGTACGCGGAACCGTAAGCTCGTCTTCAAAACCGAAGGCCGCTTGCTTTAAATCAATTTCAATATCGTAACGCAAATCGGCACCGCGTTCCGGGCCGGGACGCCGCGCGCCGCCACGCCCAAATGGATCACCGCCAAAGAACGATTCAAAAATATCGCCCATATCAAAGCCAAATCCGGCACCAGCGCCACCTCTGCCGCCCTGCTCAAAGGCCGCATGCCCATACTGATCATATGCGGCACGCTTTTGCGGATCAGACAGGATTTCATAGGCCGCATTTATCTCTTTGAATTTTTCTTCAGATTCTTTAAGATTATCTTTATTAACATCAGGATGATATTTTCGGGCTTGACTGCGAAAGGCTTTTTTAATTTCCACTTCGCTTGCGCCGCGTTCAATACCAAGCACCTCGTAATAATCACGTTTACTCATTAACAGACACTCCAAAACAAAAATAGGTGGTTGGACTTTTGGAAACTTAGCGCTTCAAAAATCCAACCCCCATGATTATAACTTATTACACAACCACATTCCAGTTGCGGGTTATTTTTTCTCTTCGTCAACTACAGTATAATCTGCATCAACTACATTTTCTCCTGCCGGTTGCTCAGCTTCCGGCTGCCCGCCATCTTGCGGTGCTTCCTTAGCGTAAGCCGCAGCGGATAATTCATAGAGCGGTTTTTGCAACGCTTCGGTATCGGTCTTGATTTTCGCCAAATCCGTACCTTTCATTGACTCTTTCAACTGCTCAATGGCTTTGTTAACTTCCTCAACTTTAGCGCTGTCTGCTTTTTCGCCCAAATCCTTGATTGTTTTTTCCGCTTGATAAACAAGTGAATCTGCCTGGTTATGAACTTCAACTTTTTCTTTCTCTTGCTTATCTTCCTGTGCGTGCAGTTCAGCCTCTTTTACCATGCGCTCGATTTCATCTTTGCTCAAACCACCCGACGCGGTAATTGTTACTTTTTGCTCTTTGCCGGTGCCAAGGTCTTTTGCAGAAACATGCACAATACCGTTAGCATCGATATCAAAAGTTACTTCGATTTGCGGCACGCCACGTTGCGCCGGCGGAATACCACTTAATTCAAAGCGCCCTAATGTCTTATTGTGAGAAGCCATTTCGCGTTCGCCTTGCAACACGTGTACATCAACACCGGGTTGATTATCGGCTGCAGTTGAGAAGATTTGGCTCTTGCGGGTTGGAATGGTAGTATTGCGCTCAATTATTTTGGTAAATACGCCGCCCAGGGTTTCAATTCCCAAACTCAACGGTGTAACGTCCAACAACAATACGTCTTTCACGTCACCAGTTAGCACACCAGCTTGTATTGCCGCGCCAATGGCCACGCACTCATCCGGGTTTACACCTTTGTAAGCTTCTTTACCAATAAGCCGCTTAATCGCTTCTTGAACCGCCGGGATCCTGGTCGAACCACCGACAAGAATTACCCGGTTGATTTGCTCGGACGTCAATCCGGCATCAGCCAACGCCCGGCGTGTTGGTTCCATTGTTTTTTCCACCAAATCGGCGGTAAGTTCTTCAAACTTGCTGCGCGACAAAGTAACGTCCAAGTGTTTTGGACCATTAGCATCGGCAGTTATGAATGGTAAATTAATGTTTGTTGAAAACATCGATGACAATTCGCATTTGGCTTTTTCAGCTGCTTCAAGCAATCGCTGTTTCGCCATTTTGTCTTGTGACAGATCAATACCATTTTCCTTTTTGAATTCGGCTACCATCCAATTCAGTACGCGCTCATCAAAATCATCGCCACCCAAACGGTTATTACCGCTGGTTGCCTTAACTTCGAAAACATTATCCGCCCCTAATTCAAGAATTGAAACGTCGAACGTACCGCCGCCCAAATCGAAAACAAGAATTGTATGTTCTTCGCTTTTTTCCAGACCATAAGCCAACGCTGCCGCTGTCGGCTCGTTAATTATCCGCATAACTTCAAGTCCGGCAATAGCACCGGCATCTTTTGTTGCCTGACGTTGGGCATCAGAGAAATAAGCCGGTACAGTAATTACCGCTTTGGTAACTTTTTGGCCAAGGTAAGCTTCGGCATCAGCTTTTAATTTCTGCAGAATCATTGCCGAAATTTCCTGCGGTGAATAAGTTTTTCCTTCAACAGTAACCTTGTAATCTGTACCCATGTGCCGCTTTATTGAGGTAACAGTACCGTCTGGATTGGAAACAGCTTGACGTTTGGCAAGTTGTCCAACCAAACGCTCGCCGTTTTTGGCAAATCCAACAACCGAAGGTGTAAGACGCGAACCTTCCGGATTAGTGATAACTACGGCCTCGCCGCCTTCCATTACTGCCACTACCGAGTTAGTGGTTCCTAAGTCAATTCCGATAATTTTACTCATAATATCCTCCATTAAGATAATAATTTATATTTAATAATGATAACTGAAAGTTATTTAACAGTAATTCTGTCAACAATGTGTAGATTTTATTATTTCGCTGCTACTTTTACCATACTCGGTCGGATAACCTTCCCGCGCAGGCTGTAACCCTTTTGTAACTCTTCGACAACAGTATCGTCAGCATGTTCTTCACTTTCGACACGCATTACTGCGTTATGAAGATTTGGATCAAATTCACAACCACAAGCATTGATACTTTCGACACCTACCTGAGTGAGAAAATCGACAAATAACCGGTGGATCAATTCAAATCCTTTAGTAATTGTCTCGACATCTTTGTCACCGCTACTCAAACCGCGTTCGAAGCTGTCGATAACCGGCAGCATCTTGCAAACTACTTCTTCAGTAGCACGGTTAATCAAATCTTCTTTTTCTTTTTGCGTCCGGCGGCGATAGTTATCAAATTCTGCTTGCAACCGCAATAACCGGTCTTGCAGATCAGCTGAAGCTTTGCTTTGCTCGTCAATCTGCTGGTTCAAATCATTTATTAGTTGCGCTGTTTCGTCAACTACATCGTCCGAGTTCCCATGATTGCAAGCACAATCGCATTTACCACCGCAGCCTGCAATCTCATCTTCCGGCTTATCTTCAATCTTGTTTTTATGTTTGCTCATTAATTACCTCCTTAATAATCCCTGATTTCGCTATCAACATCAGCCGCGCGCGCGCCTTCGCTCTCATCTTTTTTCTTGATAATCGTGTCGATTCGCAGTATCGCTACTGCAACTTCGCCGGCGGCTTTTATTGCGTGACGTTTTACCAAAGTCGGATCAATTATACCTCGTTCTAACATATCCATTGTGCCGCCACTGTCGCAATCGATGCCAATGCTGTCTGACTGAGCGCTGCGTTGCGCCGCGACAACTTCTTCAAGCTTTTCCAGATGATTAAAACCGGCATTGTCGACTATTTGCGACAACGGCCGTTCCAGCGCTTTCACTACACAATCCAAGCCATAAGCCGACATGCCTTTTAATTCTTCACGCCGGGCTTTTATCTCCGAAGCAATGGCAATTTCCAATGCTCCGCCGCCAGGAACATAGCCACCTCTCACCGCGGCTTGCACGCTGCTGGCGGCATCTTTGGCAATTCGTTCGCGTTCGCCTACTACTTCAGCAGTAGCCGCGCTAACCAAAATCGTTGCCATCGGTTTACCGCGACCGCCGATAACACGGATGTGCTCAAGCTTTTCATCTTCGTAAATCAACTCGGCCGAACCGAGATATTTTTTTAAGTCATCAACGCTTTTGCGCAAACCGGTGCGTTTAATCATCCGCGCGCCACAATGTTCGGCAGTACGTTTCAAATCGCGGCCGGCAACACGTTGGATAACCATAATTCCGGCATCGCTCAGAATCTCTTCGGCAGCCTCGTGCACCGCCCGGTCCACCAAAACCGCAGTAACGCCCAGCTCAACAATTTTTTTAACGTTTTCCTTGAATTCTTCCTGCAAATCCATGAACCGCTTAAACCCGGCTTCAGTGCCTAACGCCTCGTCGCCCAGTTCTTCCGGCTCAAGGCCGTCGTCAATCAGCAACAATCTGGCATTTTCCACCCGCTCCGGCATTTCACTGTTCATGCGCTCGCGATCGATTATCACGCCCATGAAAACCTCGTTTTGAGCGCCCGCTTCAGAAATAATGATATCCGACAACTTGAAATTGTTCTCGTGCAATTTTTCCTTACCGATTAACCGCGCAGCTTCCAATACCAGCTCGGCGATATCCTCATTCTCACGTCCGGCAATCATCGCGATATTGCGCAACACTGGCGAACTCAGGTCGTCAATTTTGCGGCTATGACTGTCCAAAATATCCAGGCACATCTTCGTGCCCACTTTTACACCTTCGATAATCCGCGACACCGGAACGCCGCGCAGTACCTGCCCAACACCTTCACCGATCAACGCCCCAGCCAGTACTGATGCCGTCGTTGTGCCATCGCCAATTTCTGCCTGTTGAGCTTTGGCAATATTTATCAGCATCTTCGCCGCCGGATGATTCACGTCCATTTTATCGAGAATAGTCACACCATCGTTGGTGATGATAACTTCACCAAACCGGTCAACCAGCATCGTATCCAGACCTTTAGGTCCGATAGTGCCTTCGACAGCTCCGGTAATCGCACGCACAGCGTTAGCATTCGCCAACAGCGCAGCCAGCGACTCATCTATATCATTACCACCGGTCATTTGTTTCAAATTCATAATTCCTCTTCTCTCAAGCGGCGTAGCGTTTAATTAACTCCGCCATGTATTTTGCCATGAAATCAATTGTTGAAATTATTTTGCCATAGTGCATCCTGGTCGGACCAAGAACAGCAATCTTACCGGTCGTTTCATCATCCAGTCGAAAATCCGCCTGAACGATACTACAATCCCGGATACCACTAAACTTATTTTCATGCCCGATTGTAATTACCGTACCCGCTGAATCTGACCGATGGAGAATATCACACATCAGTTTTTGCTCATCAAGCATATTCAACAATGAACGCACCCGCTCAACTTCGCGAAACTCCGGCTGATTAAGCAACTGAGTAGCTCCGCCCAAAAACAACTGTTCTGACGAACCTTTCTTGTTGGTGTTACGCAAAACATTCAGAAAACTCTCGAACACCGCTGCGTCCGGAAGCAAGCGCGACTGGAGCGCATTGACTTCTTCAAAAGAAATTTCACTGACCCGTTTTTCGGCAAACGCATCATTTACTACTTTAGCCACCCGGCGTAAATCTTCGACGATAATATCTTTACTACTTTCAATGATTTTATTATCGAGAACTCCGTTCTTGCCGACCACAACCATAATCGCACGCCGGGCATCCAACGGTAAAAACTCAACATATTTAAAAATATCCTTGGCGTCTTTACGCGCAACCATTAGCGCAACATTATGCGTTGTGTGCGACAAAATCCGTACCGTCTCCTGAAAAACTTCACTCACTTGACGGGTGCGTTCGTCATACCACTTTTTTATCAGTGCTACTTCTTTGTCGGTAATACCTATTGGTGCCATCAACCAATCAACATAAAACCGATAGCCTTTGGACGACGGAATACGTCCGGCGGAAGTGTGCGGCTGTTCCAAAAAACCCAGATGCTCCAAATCAGCCATTTCGTTGCGAATGGTCGCCGCACTGATATTAATATTCATTTTGCGGGCGATCGTGCGCGAGCCAATCGGCTCTGCCGTCGCAATAAAATCTTCTATGATCGCCTGAAGAATTAGCTTCTTCCGTTCATCAAGCATCTGCACCTCGTTTTCTTGTTAGCACTCACCTTGTTGGAGTGCTAACGCTCAAGCAATATATTATACCCTCGTGTAATAAAAGTCAAGCAAAATTTAGAATAACTGTATCATATATTGGCTATTTTCAGTTCATTATATGAATTCTGCAAAAACCTGATTTCCGAATTTAAATCCGGATTCAGTAAGAAAAATATGCTGCCCGTTTTTATTCAACCAGCCGCTTTTGTAACAAATGACCAACGCCTCGGCAAACACCGTTTCAAAATTTTCGGCAAACAGTTCAAAAAAATCAGCTAAGCAAATCCCAGCTGCGGTTCGCAGACCGAGAAAAGCATATTCTGACATCGCGTCTGTCTTCCTAAGTGTAGTTTGTTCTCTAATCGCCGAAATGCTTTCTGTGATTGCTTCAATATACTTGTGCACGCTATTAACATTAGTCGAGCGTACCCCGTCGCAAAACATCGCTGCCGATGCACCAAAACCAAGATACGGTTGGTATTGCCAATACTTCAAATTATGACGGCATTCATAACCAGCCAAAGCATAATTGGATATTTCATAACGCGCGAATTTTCTGCTGGCAAGTTCGTGTATCGCGGCATCGTACATTTCATCTTCAATTTCTTCCGTAGGCAGTTCAAGCTCGCCGCCCTCCAGCGCCGCGGCAAATTTCGTACCTGTTTCGATTTTTAAAGTATACAACGAAATATGTTTCGCGCCAAAATCTATTGCTGTTCCTACGCTGTCCAAGAGCCTTTCACTGGTTTGCCCGGGCAGCCCCGATAATAAATCTACATTAATATTGTTATAACCGCCAGCACGCAACAACGTTAAAGCGGCTCGCGCATCCTGGCTGCTGTGAATTCGCCCACAGTCGCGCAGCAAATCATCATCAAATGACTGCACACCGACACTCACGCGATTAAATCCAGCCATACGCCAAGCTGTAACCTTCGCTTCACTAATAGTTCCCGGATTGGCTTCGAGTGAAATTTCGCAATTCGCGCTAAATTGAAAAGTATGTCGGAGCGCCGCAAGTATCCACGTCAAAAACTCCGGCGGCAATAGCGAAGGCGTGCCGCCGCCGAAAAATATTGTATCAGCAGCCATGCCACGATATTTTGATGTCGCTATTTCTTCACACACTGCATCCGTGTATCTTGCAAAATAACTGTCGCCATCTTCTATAGAAGCAAAATCACAATAACCGCATTTCTTTACACAAAACGGAATATGCACATATATCCCCAAGGGCTGAGTCATCATTTTTTCGATCCACATATTAACCTCAAAGCAAATCCGAAATTTTAAAATTGAGACAGTAACGCGAGACTATTATATAAAATTTAGCGGCTATTTGCTCGCAAGCCGCAAAAAACTCTGCCACATGCAAAGTTTAACTTTATTAACACCGTTTTCGGCTGACAATTATTTCCCCAGGATTCAAATTGCTCAGCGATGCGCGATTTCCAAAAACTAATACTTACTATGACAAAAATATGACCGCAAACATTCTGTTCACGGTCATATTTTTAATTAGTCCATCTTCAATATCGCCATGAATGCTTCTTGCGGAAGTTCGACACTGCCGACTTGTTTCATGCGTTTCTTGCCTTCTTTTTGTTTTTCCAGCAATTTGCGTTTACGCGATATATCGCCGCCGTAGCATTTTGCCAAAACGTCTTTGCGCAGTGCTTTTACTGTCTCACGCGCGATTACTTTGCTGCCGATTGCCGCCTGAATCGGAATCTCGAAGTTTTGCCGCGGTATAATGCCGCGCAATTTTTCGACCAACAACCGTCCGCGCACCTGCGCGCGATCACGATGAACAATCGCGGACAATGCATCTACCGGTTCACCGTTTAGCAGCACGTCGAGTTTTGCCAGTTTGGATTCGCGATAGCCAATCATTTCATAGTCCAGCGACGCATAGCCGCGCGTGACTGTTTTTAGTTTATCGAAATAATCAAAAATTATCTCCGATAATGGCAATTCGTAAACAACCATTACCCTGGTCTGATCAAGATATTTTATTTCGCCGAATATGCCACGTTTTTCCTGTGACAACTCCATAACTGCTCCAACATAGTCATTGGGAACAATTATCGTCGCCTTTACATACGGTTCCTCGATTCGTTCCAGGTACTGTACGTCCGGCAGATGTGACGGATTGTCGATGTCAAAAGTCTCGCCATCAGTTTTAAACACCCGATAAATAACGTTTGGCGCAGTTGTAATCAATGAAAGATCATATTCACGCTCCAAGCGCTCCTGTACAACGTCCATATGCAGCAACCCAAGAAATCCGGCGCGAAAACCAAATCCTAGCGCTACCGAAGTTTCCGCTTCAAACACCAACGCGGCGTCGTTCAACTGCAATTTTTCTAATGCGTCCCGCAAGTTATCATAATCTTTGGTCTCTACCGGATACAAGCCGCAAAACACCATCGGATTAGCCTTTTTATAACCCGGAAGCGGTTGCGACACGCCTTTTTCCGCATAGGTAACTGTATCGCCGACGCTGGTATCGCCAACAGTTTTAATACTGGCGGTAAAGAAACCGACATCGCCCGGGCCAAGTTCAGGTACTAGTGTAGGTGTCGGCCGGAAAACGCCAACTTCATTAACTTCAAACACCTTATCCGTTGCCATCATCCGCACCCGTGTTCCCTGGGCAATTCTGCCATCAACTACACGAATATATACCACGACGCCGCGGTAAGAATCGAAATGCGAATCAAATATCAACGCCGTTAACGGTGCATCAATGTCGCCCTGTGGTGGCGGCACCAGCGCGACGACGCGTTCCAGCAATTCTTCGATTCCCTGTCCGGTTTTGGCGCTGATTAACAGCGCGTCATCCGCCGGAATACCAATAATTTCTTCAATCTCATGTTTGCAACGTTCAGGATCTGCGCTCGGCAAATCAATTTTGTTGATTACCGGAATAATCTCAAGATTGTTATCTAACGCCAAATACACGTTCGCCAGTGTCTGCGCTTCAATGCCTTGGGAAGCATCCACCACCAAAATCGCACCCTCACAGGCAGCCAGGCTCCGCGAAACTTCATAAGTAAAATCCACATGGCCAGGAGTATCGATAAGATGCAATTTGTATTGCTCACCGTTTTTCGCAGTGTAATTTAGTGCCACTGCCTGCAACTTTATCGTAATACCACGTTCTTGCTCTAATTCCAATTGGTCAAGCATCTGTCCGTGCGTCATTTCACGCGCTGACAGAGCACCGGTCATTTCTAATATCCGATCAGCGAGCGTTGATTTTCCGTGATCAATATGGGCAATTATTGAAAAATTTCTTGTTTTCGCTATATTCATTTTTTCTCCACTACCAATTTAGTTGGTTCATTATTATAACAGTCGTTCCAAAAAAAAGAAAGAAGCGCGCCAGAATCTGCACGCCTCTATTGACTCTTCCTAATTATCAAATATCCAGCACCGTCGTCACCGTCAAATCTTTAATACGTTTTTGTGCTTTTGCAACTTCCGGACGATTTGGTTCGGCAAGCGTGATAAATTTTTTGTACGCTTCAACGGTCTGGGTAATTATTTTACTGGGATCACCACTACTTTTGTTGTTCTTAATTAAATATAATTTTTGATACAGCGCCGTAGCCTTGTTATAGTAACCGTCAGCGTAGCTCGGTAAAAGTTTTGTGGTTTGATCAAAACAATTTATTGCATTATCGACATCGCCCTTGAGCATATAAATAGTACCGCGATTAAAATACAGATAACCATCGGCTTTTTGCGCAGTAATAACGACATCATAATCTTTGGCGGCTTCATCATATTTGGCGCCATAAAAATAACAATTTCCGCGATAAGTATAAGCATTTGTCAGATTACTGTCGATACTAATAGTTTTGCTGTAATCTATAATCGCCAGATCATACATTTTCAGATTACGATAACAATTGGCACGGTAATAATATTCCTTGGCATCTGGTTTACCCACGGCGATGGCTTCGGTATAAGCGGCAATTGCCGCAGTAAAGTTGTTTTTCATATATTCGCAGTTGCCAAGATAATAACCGACGTCGTCAGGAAATGCTCCATTACGGCCTGCAGTATTCAAATCGACTATTGCCGCATCATAATTATCAAGATAATAATTGGCAACGCCGCGCCATAATAAGGCATAGCTATCGGTTTTGTCAACGGCAACAATTCCATTCAACGTCCGCAAGGCGTCATCGTTATTATTCGCTGCCAGATCCCAAAAGGTGTCTAACAACGCATATTGTCGTTTGACGACCAACTGGTTAGCGCTCAACGCTTTATCAAGTTCAGTTTTTCCGGTTCCGGTCACAGTAATATAGTCGCGATTCAAACGATCACTTTCGGCCAGTGCTTGTTTGATATCATCGAGCAGTTTTCGATCGGCCGCCATCAACCGATTATCATTCTTCAAAACGTCATAACGATCTGAATTAGTTTCAGCGATAATCGACACGGTAATTGTCGTACCGACTATTGATGAAACATCGAGGCTGGTAATTTTGATCGAGCCAAGTGCCAATGCGGCTATATCCTTGTCAGAATACCCGCTGGCAGCCAACCCCAGTTTTAAATAGATATTGCGTTTGGCATCCGGTAGCAACGATAAAATCGCAGTTAATTTAGCTTTGTCGACCGATTGATCAAATTTTTCAGCATACCCAATCGAATAGCCAACATTCGTCCGCAAGCCGTCGTTTGCGTAACAAACTATGCTCGTCATTACAATAATCAGTGCAATCAGCCAACTTAATCTGTATTTATTCATAATCTCCCGCTTCAGCTTGTTTCAGCTTATAGAACTCAGCTTTCAGCTTTAAAACTATCTCGGTTTGTCAGACTTATTATTGTTGCTGCCAGCTGCTGGCACAGGAGCAGTTGCTGCCGGGTTGACCACGCCGTCAGTACCGGTCGAAGCACTTGGCAGTCCATTGGCGTTATCATCAGTAGTATTAGCCGTTTTGGTACCATCCGGGCCATTTATTAAAACTTCATTGGTAACATCCTGCGTTTTTACAGTTGAAGTCAATGGCACGCCGTCTTTTAAGGTCTGACTCGAACCAAAGTTTGCCGGTGGAGCAATAAAGCTTTCTACTGGTAATTTGGCCGTAGCCTTCAGCATAAATTTTCTCCAAATAACTGCCGGTAAATCGCCACCAGTCACGCCGCGCATCGGCGTTGGAACATCGCACCCCATCCATACCGCTGCACACAAATTGGGCGTAAAACCGATAAACCAAGCGTCTTTCCAATCACTGGTTGTTCCGGTTTTTCCTGCGGCCGGACGGCCAATTTGTGCATTAGCGCCGGTGCCGTAACTGATTACATCTTGCATCATATTGTCTAACACTCTGACCACTTGCGCGTCAGCAACTTGTGTTCCTTCCGGACGGTACTGTTCCAGCACTTTTCCGGTCTCATCTTCAATTCTCAAAATTCCAATCGGTTTCATACGCATGCCATCGTTAGCCAGTGTACCATAGGCCGTTGCCATATCAATAAGCGTTGCGCCCTTAGTCAATCCTCCCAAAGCCATAGATAGATTCATGTCGTTTGCTGCGCCGTCGCGTACCAAAGTAGTAATGCCCAGTTTTTCCGCATCATCAATTACTTTGTCCGGCCCGACGTTATAACACAACCGTGTGGCTATTACATTCAACGAATTCACCAGCGCTTGGCGAATAGTTACCACACCATGAAATTGATAGTCGTAATTCCGCGGTTCATAATCGCCAAATTTTGTCGGACGATCTTCAACCTGCATGTTTGGCGATATCCCACTTTCCAGCGCTGCTAAATAAACGAACGGTTTAAAAGCCGAACCCGGCTGCCGTTCGGCCATTACCGCACGATTAAAGCTGTCCGTGCCCCGGCCGCCAACCATTGCACGAATATTGCCGGTCTGCGGATCGATTGCAATCAACGCAGCTTGCGGTTGCATTAAGCCGTTTTCATCTTTAAAATAAGTAGGCAAAGTACCGCTGACCGCATTTTCAGCAGCAAGCTGCATATCCGAGTCAAGCGTTGTATAAACCTTCATATTTGAACGATACACCCGTTGCGCACCGTATTTGTCCACTAGTTTCTGCACAACATATTCAATGAAATATGAACCGGTTTTGTTGCGTTTAACATTGTTTTTGTCAAGTTTCAGCGGTTCTTTTCTTGCCGCATCGGCTTGTGCTTCAGTAATATATCCAGCTTCAACCATGCGATCCAATACCAACGACTGACGTTTTTTGGCGTTTTCCAAATTAATAAACGGAGAGTATGCAGTCGGATTATTGGTGACACCGGCGATAATTGCACACTCCGCCAAATCCAGTTGCGCAACTTTTTTGTTGAAATATGTCTCGGCGGCACTCTCCACGCCATACGCGCCGGCGCCAAAATAGATTTGGTTCATATACATTTCGAGAATTTCCGATTTGGAATAGCGCCGCTCCATCATCACTGCCAGAAACTGCTCTTCAACCTTACGAACCAGGTTTTGATTTTGTGTCAAAAAAGCATTACGCACCAATTGTTGCGTAATCGTACTGCCGCCTTCGACAAACGAACGCGCCTTTAAGTCCACCCACAACGCGCGCACCATCGAAATCGGATCAATACCGAAATGCTTGTAGAAACGCACATCTTCAGTCGCAACAAAAGCGTTCTGCAAGTCTTTTGGCACAATGCCTATCGACACCGGTTTACGGTCTTCACCGCCGTCGCAGGTTGCCAACAACGTGCCGTCAGAATAAAACAACTGAGTAGCAGCGTTAGGATTAAAACCGTTTCTTAATTCCGGAAAGCGATCCAGAATCGGACCGGAAAGAAAAAAACCAGCCACTGCGCTCACAACAATTGCCGCTAACACCAGTAAAGCTATCTTGACCACCGAGCCGCTTTTCTTTTCTCCGCCATCATCAACGCCGCGAACACTCTCTTTTCCCATAGCACTTTCTCCTGCAACTCATAATGTTTATATTTTATAGCATAATCACTGTTCTTACCACAAATAATTAGCAAGGTGCGCCAACGTTAAACTATGCAAGCTTCAGCACTCAATTCTTCAAGTTCACTGCGATGTCCGATAACTATCAGCACATCACCACTCTCAAGAATTTCTTCCGATATCGGATTGGTTATTAAGTCCTCGCCGCGTTTGATAGCTACAATTATCGTATTGTAACGGTGTTTTATATCGCTGTCATGAATTGTCCGGCCAACGATACTGGAGTTTTTGCAAACCTTGACTTGCGCCATGTCTAAATGCAAGTTCTCGTTGAAAAACACGTTTTCTAAAAGATCGGTTATTATCGGCTTGGTCATCGAACGCACCATTTGCCGTCCGCTCATTTCCGATGGAAAAATGACTGTATCCGCACCGGCTTTGCGCAACTTGTCTTCTGACCCGTCACGTTCGGCGCGAGACACAATAAATATATTCGGATTCAGCGATTTTGCCGCCAGCGCCACATAAACATTATCGGCATCGCTGGACATTGTGGTAATGATTCCCCGTGCCCGCTCGATTCCGGCAATTTTTAGTTGCTCATCAGTGGTGGCATCACCAAAAATAGCTATTGCCTGCTGGCTTACCAACCATTTATAGGTCTTCTCTTGCGACTCAATAACCACAAATTTTTCTTTTTCTTCTTTAAGCCGTTTAACGACATTGCGTCCTACACGACCGCAGCCGCAAACAATTATATGGTTTTTCAATCCGTTGATATGTCGCTCCATACCTTGCCTCCCAAATAAATTTACAATTTCTCCCTCAATAATCATTTTAATCAATATACCAATCGTATAGTACGCCGTACCGACACCAACAATAATCAGAAAGCAGGCATAGATCTTGCCCAGTACAGTGACCGGTACAATATCACCGTAACCCACGGTACCAATTGTAACAAAAGTGAAGTAAAACGAATCAACCCAACTCAGATTTTCAAAATAATGAGCGCCAATACTGCCAAAAAAAATCACCGCCGCCAAAATGGCAAACGCAAATTTAGCGCGTTTTAACATATATAACCTCCGTGAGTGCACTAAGCTATTTTGCGCTCCGTAACCGCAAAGCGTTCAGCGCAACCGAAACCGAACTAAGCGACATTGCCAGTCCGCACAACGCCGGACTGATATCAGAAAACATTGCCAACGGCAGCATGACTATATTATATACTATGGCCCAGGCAAAATTCTGCTTAATATTGCGGATAGTCGCACGGCTGATAACAAATATTTCCGCAATCAATTCCAAATCATCACGCAATACGTTTACTGCCGCTGACAACTGAGCAACATCGGCTCCTTGCGCTACAGCAATTCCAACATCAGCACCGGCCAGCGCCACAGCATCATTTATTCCGTCGCCACACATCGCAACAATCGAACTCTGTAATTGCAGCTTCTTCACTAACTCAATCTTATCAAACGGGGTCAATGCATAATAGTATTCAGAAATACCGGTAGCCTCTGCGATATGCACTACACTTGCTTCGGTGTCACCACTGGCAATAATCGGTTTTATGTCTTGCCCGATTAGTGTTTCTACTATTCGTTTGGCATTATCGCGCAACTTATCAGCTAATTTAAATTCTGCCGCTAATTGTCCGGCAACTGCTAAATAAACATTTCCAGCCATATCGGCGGTGGCAGCAACAACATCAATGGCATTTTCGCGCATGAATCGCGCCGAGCCCAGCAACACTTCTCGGCCTGACTCCATCGCTATAATACCTTTACCAATAATTTCCCGAGTTTCCGATAAATCCAAACGCTCAGTTGTAAACATTGCCAACGTTTTAGAAAACGGATGTTTGGACAACGAACCAAGCGATGCCGCCAATTTTATGCAATCACTGTCAGAGAACTTATTAAAAGTATCCATCGACTCAACTATCGGCTGATTGGTCGTCAAAGTTCCGGTTTTATCAAAAATCAAACAATCTACCGACGCTGCCCGTTCCAGCGCTTCGCCGTCGCGAAAAACCATCCCAAGCTTTAATGCCCGGCCGGTAGCCGCCATTATCGCAAGCGGAGTTGCCAGACCAATAGCACAAGGACAGGCTGCCACCAAAACCGCCGCCGCCCGCCATAATGCTGCGCTAAAGTCTCCCGGCGCAAAAACGAACAACCACAATAAAAAAGTCACTATTGCCAGAAAGAATACAACTAACGAAAACTTCGCGGCAATTCTATCAGCAATACGCTGAAGTTTTGGCCGCTTTTGCTGGGCATTCATCAGCGCATCGACAATTTTTGCAAGAACGCTGTCCGCAGCTACTTTTTCGACAACAACCGTAATCGCGCCATCAACGTTAACTGTACCGGAAAATATCTTACTATCAATACTTTTAAATACCGGTAATGCTTCACCTGTCAGCATCGATTCATCGAACAGCGCTTCTCCGGTTAGTAGCGAGCCGTCGGCCGGCGCGACATCACCGGCACGCAGCACAAACACATCACCCGGCAACAATGCCGCAGCTGCAATTTCCTGATAAGCGCTATCAATCAAAACTGTAGCCGTTCGCGCTGAATTTTGCATCAATTGCCGTAATGCCGCCGTAGCGTCGCCACGTGCCCGTATCTCCAACCATTTTCCGAACAAAATAAAAGCAATCAGCAACGCTGATGTTTCAAAAAAAGCGTGTTGATGTCTGGTAAATAACGCGGCATAAACGCTGAATAAATATACTATCGACGTACCAGCCGCAACCAGCATATCCATACCGATTGTCCATTTACGCAAATCATTCCAGGCGCCGCGATAAAAAATCCGTCCGCCGATTATCTGTACCAAACCGGAAAACAACATTTGCACATACAACGCCATCTTGTTGTGCATATCCATTTGCCCGCTGGCAGCCAACCCTAAATACATTAGCAACGGTAACGTCAGCAACGCTGATAATTGGAAGGTGATTTTATATTTATGTTTTTCAGCATCAGCCGACTTTTGCATATCTTCGGCCTGCTCAACAAGCGAGACGTCGGCCGGAATTTCCGTAACAGTATAACCAAAATCACTGACCAGGCTTATTAACAATGGCGACAACACCAATTTTTCCTCAAAAACAATCTTCGCCCGATTGAGCGCAAGAATAACAGTGGCATTAACCACGCCATTTTGCAGTTTTAATGCGCGCTCAATCTTCCCGGCGCAACCGGCGCAATGCATGCCCTGAATACTAATGTTCAGTGTTCGATTCATACCGTACCTGCTTTATAAAGCGTTATTTGACAACAGCTATTTTGAAGTTATAATTGGTATGTAAATAAACTTATGAGGTGAAATATGAATATTAAAAACTGGCACAGCTCAACCTTGGCAGGTCAAACCGTTAAAAATCTTCGTGATAATCATTTTACTGCTGAATACTTTGCCGATCGTGACGAAGCAGTTAAATACATTTTATCGTTAATCGACACCACCGATTCAGTGGGTACCGGCGGCTCGATGACGCTTACTGAATTGGGAATTCACGAAATGCTTGTTAAACGCGGCAATACGTTGCTCGACCACAGTACGGCCAAAACTAACGAGGAATCTATGGAGATCTGCCGCAACCAGCTGACATCAGATGTCTTTCTCAGCAGCGCCAATGCAATAAGTTTGGACGGGAAAATCGTAAACATCGATGGTCGTTGTAACCGCGTAGCCGCACTTAGCTTCGGGCCAAAAAGAGTAATAGTTGTCGCCGGTATCAATAAAATTGCCGCTGATTTAAATGCAGCGATATACCGTGCCCGCAATATCGCCGCACCAATGAACGCCAAACGCCTGAACAAAAAAACTCCCTGCGCTGTCACCGGAACGTGTAGCGATTGCAAGTCACCTGAACGCATTTGCCGGGCATTCCAAGTGTTACATCAACGCCCTTATGCCATAGACTACCACATTGTCTTAATCGGCGAGCATCTCGGTTACTAAACCATTATAGCATATAACAAAAACGACTTGTGTTGACAAGTCGTTTTTTATTTTGCTAAACAATGATATTATTCAAGAATCGCTCGATTGTACTATTAAAAAGCTGGGGGTTTTCTAGTTTGCTCAAATGTCCGACCCCCGGCAAAATTTCTAATTTAGATCCTTTGATATTTTCGTTAATAAATTGTGCCGCACTGACCGGAGTGGACTGATCACGCTCACCGACGACGACACAAGTCGGTACACGCACCGATTTCAGGCAATCACGAAAATCAACCGAAAAAGTTGCCGTTGTCGCCAACTTATAAGGCTCTTTGCGATTTTGGCGAAAAATATTGAACGCTTCATCATACACGCTCTGCGCAAAATCATAAGGCATACAAGCGCGCACAATGAAATCCGCCATCGCATCCATACTAATTCTTTCAATCATCTCCAGCCGTTCCGGCAACTTTCCGGCGGCGCCGCCACCGACAAATGCGGCGGTATTACATAATGACAGGCTCAGCATTCGTTCCTGTGCAGTTCGGGTCAATTCCTGGCAAACCAACCCACCCATCGACAACCCGACAAAGTGTGCCTTATCAATCATTAATGCGTCAAGCAATGCAATTATATCGGCAGCAAACTGTTCCATAGTAATTTCTGCCTCACCACCGCGGCTGGCGCCATGACCACGCAAATCCATCGCGATAACGCGATATTTAGCTTTAAAATAATCCGTCTGATTACGCCAGGACAATGCACTTTCCCCTAAACCATGAACAAAAATAATACCAGCGCCAGTTCCTTCATCAATATAATTCATACGGACGCCGTTAATCTGCATAACACTCATTAGCAACAACTCCTCTAATCACTCTGAATCAAAGCCACCACGGCTGTTGGCTGCCATCATAGTTTTTTGGAACATCTGTCCACTCCGCCGTAGCCAATTCCGGCAATTCATTTTTTAGCGCTTCGATAAAATGCCCTTGTTTACAATTCACCGAGCAAGACGGACTGTTATTAATGCCAATTATTGTTTCCACAATACAGCCATCACTAATAAAATCACGCAAATCTTTGGCAATAGTGCTAGCCGCTTCCCGACAGACAGCGATAAATTCCGGTGTTGAATACTGTTCATAAGATTTTTGCGAACGAGCTATTCCGGCATAAATCAACTCCGGGCAGGGTAATTGATAAATAGCGTAGTCATTATCTATTAAATACTTTACAAGTTCCTTCAACGCGCCACCGCTTCGTGCCAGATCATACACAACACTGTTTTGATTCAAAATGCAATGACTGACTACTGCAATTATCCTATTTCTTTTCACGGCTACCTCTTAAACAACTCTGCAATCCGGCGCGGTTGATGATTTCTACTGCAAACAAACAGCAAAGGATTTTATCAATCAAATTTTCACCGACCCGCGGAAAAAACGCTGCGGAGAAAATGCTTTGTCCGCTTTGTTTTAACGTCAGAAAAAATATATCCAGCGTTCCGCCCGCCAATCCGCCAAACAGATAAATAGCTATCGGTGTACCAATCAACGGAGCGGTGAAAGAAATTACAACTCCGGTAACCACCGCTGTTGTTTTTGTAAAACGAAACCGTTGTGCAACGAGCCCGACCAACATTCCGATCCAAAAATTAACCAAAGCAAACGGAATTTCTTTTGGACTGAAAACAATTCCGATTATCACATTGGTTAAAATACCAATAAGTCCGCCGATCCACGGACCATATACAACCGCTCCGAGAATCGTACCAAGCGCATCTAAAAACACAAACGGTACATTGAGATATTTGGCGCTCAAACCTAAAACAATATTGATCGCCACACACAACCCGGCAAATACAACTGCTTTTCGACTATTCATCTACTCACCTAATAATTCAGTTTCGTAATTATTTGTTTAGCATAAGGAATAATCTGCTGGTAAACTTCGGCATAAGTCAGATTTTCAGGCAGCTCTTCAAATAACCGATATTCCGCAATTTCCGATTCAGGTTTTATCCCCAACTCATTCACCTTAGAAAAAAACAAACAACCATATGAAACTAGACCATTACTAGTTACTCGGTAATGAAGTAATTCAGTCAATTGATGTTCAACTACACCTGTTTCCTCGTACATCTCACGGTGTGCCGCTTCAACAGCTGTCTCTCCTAGTTCAACGTGTCCACCAGGAAATTCCCAGGTGCTACGATCTTTATGGCGAACCATAAACCATTTTTCATTATACTGACTGACCATAACTACATAGTCAAATTTTACCAAAACAGCATCAACATCTTCAATTATCTCTACGTATAAGCTCATTGTTCTAAATCATCGACTTTCTTAACATGCTCCAATAATATCAACAAATCACATAGTTCGACACAAACAGTTGTTTTCCTGCTCAAATCATAAATTAAGTTGTTTTTATAAACAAAAAAACCTGCATATTTCGTATAAACCGAAACTTCTGCAGGCATTGATTTTACTGGCGGAGTGGAGAGGATTTGAACCTCCGCCCCAGTTTCCCGGGCTAACGGTTTAGCAAACCGCCCTCTTGAGCCACTTGAGTACCACTCCGTTATTGAAAGTAATCTGGCGGAAGGGGTGGGATTCGAACCCACGGCCCCTTGCGGGGTCACTGGTTTTCAAGACCAGCTCCATAAACCGCTCGGACACCCTTCCAAGAGATACGAATGATATTATATTAAAAGCTGTTCAACTTGTCAACAACCCAACTGCTTTTTCATTACTATTGCAACTCGCACACTACTTCGACCGACGCCTTAAACTGCAGTGCCCCCGGTGAAACCGACACACTACCACCACCGGCGCCGCCACCCTTGTTTGCCGAGAACATTATCATATCATCATTATAGTTGTTCCCAGACACTTCCCGGATTACGATTGCCTTTCCGAGCTTTCGCCCGGCAGACGTAGCCATAATATCAGCTTTGTGCAGTGCATCAATTACCGCTATTTTTAAAGCTTCATTTTGTGTTTCGACACGGTCTTTTTTAATAAATCGAATATCGCCGATTTGGTTGGCACCGGCAGAAATGCACAAATTCAGCAACGTACCAATCGTTTCAAAATTATCGATAATCACAGTCACACTATTCCCCGACTGATAACCGTGAATCTGCGGTTTTTTATTTTGATCACCGTTATCCCACATCGGATATACGTTAATTCTTCCGGTTGTAATGTTTTTTTCGTTTACAGTCAAGAGCAACTGCCGCTTGACTTTCGCCATTATTTCATTGTTTTGCTGTTGCACAGTGCGCAAGTCAGCACCAACTACCAACACTCCGATATCAATTTTCGCCTGATCCGGCGCAACTTCTACCACCCCGTCGCCACGAGCAACAACAGTGTTGCGCAAATCAACATTTTCAGCATTGCAGACCGTTGTAGATAGAAATAAACAGATAAAGAATAACATAACTAATTTTTTCATGACAATTCCTCCCTTTTATAATGTCGCAAGCACTGCCTTTAGCAAAAAATATCCCGCCATCATTAACATTACCAGCCGGGCGACGTTTTTGACCGCCGGATTGTTGAACAGTTTTGCAGAAACGCCGAACAATGGTAAAAAATAAACACTCGTCCCAAGATAAAACCATAAAAAATATTCAACACCAGCTACCGCTGAAGCCTTGGAAAATACGACAATTATCGCTGCAACAAGCGGCGGGCAAACAGCAATTCCAGTAAGCAGACCGAACAACAACGCCCCGCACCATGGTTTATAAACCCGTCCTAATTTTCCGCAAGGCTTGAACGTCGGAAAAGCGCCTAACAAACCACCAGTTAATAACGTCACGCCGATTAACCAGTTGGAAATTGCTGTCAGATTTTGAAACAAAGTCGCTTGCTCAGTTGCAACAAATGCACCGGCAAACCCGGCGACTGTTCCAACCGCTACATACGAAAACAAACGTCCTCCGAAAAATAACAGCAAGTGACCTGCAGTCCTTCGCCAACCAGTGTTTTCAGCAAATAAGAACGGCAACAGGTACATTCCGCAAGATAGCAAACAATACCATCCAGTTGACAAACCCAACAAGAATGCCTCCATATCAATGCCTGTTTTTCAATTTAACTCTGACCGCTACCGATTTGTCATCAAACAAATATACCCATTGCACATTTCCAGCATAACGATCGGTCGCCGTAAGTTTTGCGGTTAATTTAATCGTATCAACAATTATTCCAAAAACATAGCCGTCAATATTAATGTTCTCTTTTATCTCGGCCGGCAAGGTCGGCTGACCTTTTAAGCGAAATTGCACAAACCCTTCACGCGCATCGCCAAATACAGTCTTAAAAACCGGATGATTGACAGTAAGCTCATAACCTTTGCGTTGAACGGTAGTTGCCGGTTGGCCGCCGGAATACCAGGCAGTAGGATGAAGGCCGGTCATCAAAACAATTTTTTCCAGTTTATCCATACCGACAAATGAAAACACCATGAACAAAATCGCTGCCACCGCAATCAAGTATGCGAAAAATGCTTTTATTTTTCCAAACATACCATCCCCCTCAACCAAGAACCAGTTTGAAGATTACACCCAAACTTTTTGCCAGCATCGTACCCAGCATCGCCACCATCAGTACATAAGCCGCATACATAAATAGTAACCGTGCCGCAACCGAACTGGCCGCACAGCCGGTTCCACGAATATGATAACTGATTGCCCGAGTCGGGCAACTATCGGCGCATTTACCACACTTGGCGCATTCAAGACGAATTTTTCCCGCCTGCAAACTTTCGTCATCAATCGCATGCAACGGACAAACCATAATACATTTTTTGCATTTAATGCATTTGTTCGTATCAATACTTACGCTGAAAATATTCACCCGGTTGGACAACGCCAACAACGTCGGGCCAAGCGGGCAGAAAAACGAACACTGGGCACGTTTTTTCGATAAAAACGGCAAAACAGCAATGAAAATCACGAACATTGAAAAAAAGACCAACGCCTCGATCATATCCAGTGTCGTAGTCACCATCTTAAACTCGGTAACCGGTTTGAACGGACAGAGCCACTGGCAATATATCGGCGTCAATGTATAAGCCGAAACCAATGCGGTAAAAATCAAAATCGCCCAAGGCAACAACCGCCACAATTTATTCTCAAATCTGAACGACGGCTTCTTTTTGAGCTGCGCTACGCCCTCATCCCATCCGCCATAAAAACAGCCCCAGGCACACCAGCCACGACCAAGAACAATAACTGCGCAAATTAAAATCACGAGCATCGAGGCAATTGAGGCATACCCGCCGTACATATTGCCCGGGAAAGGAATTTCCTGTATTACTAATCCGGGAATAATCAACGCAGGTGATAATAAATGGCAAAACGGAACTTTGCACTCATAAACCGTAGACAGCGACAGCAACATGCTGCCACGTTCAATAATGTGTGAATAGATAAAACTCACCGGAAATAGAACTGCAGCCGAAATAAATAACATCGCCCGATATTTCCAGGTTTTTCCAGTTCGCAACATCATAAAAAATAAGTAATTTACAAACAAAAACACCAAAAATGATGCCACCCCGTTATATGTTTTGAAATTGCCGCCATGCAGCAAAAACATTGCCGAGATAAGCAATATCGGTAACTGTGCCAGCAATGATTTCCAGAGTTTCATACTACCTCCAGATTTTTAAAAACATTTATGAAAAAATCAGTGACTTGCCCAATCCGCCCTCGGCAAAATATTTTCCGTGCAATTCGCAGCACGAAAACTGCTGCGCAAGCGCATCGATTAATCTAAATAACCGTGCAGCATTTTCTTTGCCGTTTTCCGTTGAAATAACAATACCGGCGGCAGCGTCACCAGCCGGCAATGTTACCGATGTCATATCGAGCATATTGGCAATCTTAACCAAATATTTTCCGCTTTTATTTTGAAGTGCGCGAGCCGCCGGGCCGGTTAATCCAAAAACCGAATCACCAAAGCCCAAGACATCAACCGGACCTTCAAAAGTCATAACTGTATCGAAGTCGTGCAATATTTTTTGCATCGCGGTAATTGAATGGCTACGATCAGCAAAATCCGGAAATTCGATTTCGACGCACTTAACTCCAAGCGATTGGAGGCTCTCAATAACCGGCTGTAGACGGTCACACATATCTGAACCATCAGGAAGTATTATATTGGCTTTGGCTGGTACAGCAATTTTAATCGGTAACTTTGTTTCATTGTCATTAAGTTCTAATATAGACAACGCCGCGCAGATAACTTTCCACTCCCGCGCAATTATTCCGACTGACGAAGAAAACGAGATTCCATCAGTTGATCGATTACATGAATTGCTTTTGTAGCCGCATCCGGCCAGTAACACACTAAACAAATTACACGCCAAAGCCGGCGCCAACACCGAGCCACCGCCATCAGTGCCAAGCGCAATATCATTAATTCCTAACAAAACATTAACTGCTGAACCGCTGGACGAGCCAGTCATCGGTCGCCCGGTGAGCGGATTGAGTAAATCAACATCAATCGCCCGTCCGCCGCTAGCCGATTTATCAAGCGTATGCCAGATAAAGCTTCCGCCACATAACCGTTCAATCAAATCGCGCGGCATTACCGCGGTATCTTTCACGCCCAACAAATACGGACGCACCCCGCCTTCCAGAACTTTTGCTGCTAATTCCAGAGTTTGCGGGTTATTTGTGAGGACTGATTTTCTTGAATTTTTTTCTGCCTTCAGCGCTGCTTTGGCTATTTTTTCAAATATTTTTATTGAATTCATTATCCGTTCACAATTTTATTAATAATAATCGGCAGCACTTTATCGGTGTGTTCAGCGGTAAATCCAAACGCTTTTTTTCCTGCTGTCACTTCGGCAATAATCTGCTCGTCCGACTTTATACTTCCCGGCATCGAAACTGTTACGCACTGCCCCATACCCAGCAACGCAATCGCCATCGCCAAAGCGCCACCGCCGCCGGTATTGCAGGCACCGACATAATAATCGGCCTGCCCGGTTTTGATCAGCATCGCAGCTTCAATATCGCTCTTTATTTCAACAGATACTTTATCGCCGCCCAACTCCTTGACTTTATTAGCAATCTCCTGCTTGTTCATTTGGCCGCCTATTACAAATTTAATCATTTAATCCTCCAATATTTTTTTGCAATATCAATTATATCTTATTTTGTTAACAACATCCCAAGTCAATTTTACCCGCACATCACACAGCTTATAAAGTTCCTCGTGCGGAGGATTGGTACTACCGTAAATAAGCGTTACGTGTACTCCTTCATCTTTGGCAATCTGCACCGACGGAATCATGTCACTGTCACCGGTCAAGATTACTGCATGAGTAATTTTCCCCTTCATCGCCAACTTCGCCAGATCCAGCGCAAATAATACATCCACGCGTTTTTGCATATAGATCGGTTTATTTTTGGCGCTGTAGCCACGACGTTCCAGCCGACCAAGACAAACGGAAAAGTTCGATAATTCGCTCAATCCGGCGACAAACTCATCAAATTTTTGCGTAAGCTTATCGCTCTGCGGGGAATGGTCATTATATGGCGGGCAGTGGTAATAACAGGTGCGCAGAACATTTTTACCATCCGCCATATAGTTTGCCAATTTAGCATAATCAATCGGCACATTACCAAATTCATCCTTAACCACCGCATCAAGATAACCGCCATCGATAAAGCTCGCTACTTGTAAATCCATTCTGTCTCCTTCACTTCACCGCTGGCGCAAATAAATGCAGCCAGGCCAGAATATTAACAATAATTCCGGTTGCAATCGCGGCGATCGGCCCGACTGCCATTTTTATCAGCGGCCGCTTGGAAACTTCGTTTAAGCAATAAGCTCCGGCAACAATTAGAAACCCCATCCCCGGAAACATTTTATTTGCCGCCATCATTGAACCGACCAGCAATGCCAACTCCAACACTTTAGTCATCGCGGCACGCATATTGTCGGCTGATTTTTTTAAACCAGGAAAACGGTCAAAAACATTAGCAAACAACACTAAACTGGAAGCCTCCAACACAATAACTATTGCTCCGGTAATAGCAGCTACCAACAAATTAGGCGACAACAATCCGGCGGTAACAACAAAACCAAAGCCATCAGTTACCCAAACCCCGGTTGCCAAACTAGTCATCCCTTTTAGGGGAATATAAGAAAAACCGCTGATTACTGACAAATTTACTGCATCCGTCATCTGATTTTTCGCCAACGCCAATAGCGTCAAGTTCGAACCAACTAACAAATGAATATGTGCTGCCATACCATAGACCGCACCAACCAGCGCAATATACGGCAAATTCTTTTTGATGTTTTTTACCCGGTCACCAAACAACGACGCCATATTTATTGATACTGTGTTTTTTTCTTGCATCGCAAAAAATAATAACATCACGAATCCCGCGAGCAACGCACATCCGTCAGCACTACTATACCAAGCGCTGATTGCAATCAGTTGCCGAACCACCACGGTAACCATCAGCGCGGCGGCGCCTTTTTTGAAACCGTATTCCATGGCAATTGCCAGCGCCGGAAACGCAGCAAAGGCAAATAGCACCGGATCGCCCAAAATGCTCAATCCATCAAAAACATTGACCGGTAACTGCTGCATGGCATCAACAAACCACTGCAATCCTGCAAGCAAACCGATGCCGTAAATTCCGCCGGCCACGGCAGCGCCCGCAAATCCCAAAGTGTTTTTGCGATCCGTGTACCATTTTTTGTCCCAGTCTGCCGGAAAAAACACACCGATAATATCCGTACCCAGCCACAGACAATGTACTAAAATAATCGGCGACATCAATGAAAACGGAATACCAAACCCGATTATCAAACCAAAACTTAACGCAAAAGTCGTCGCCGCCAATTCGGCTCGGCTCATCCGTTTTTCACGATACTCCGGCATAATCGGACGCACCGCATCATTAAAAACCGCAATGCCGCGGTTAGCTAACACCGCTCCAAGCGCACCGGCTAAAAACATCAAAGTATATTTTAACAGCATAAAATCTCCTTCAAAAACGACTCCCCGTTCTCGCATTTTGTTGTGTCAAAAAAACTGCACACCGTTTGGCCAATATCAGACAAAGTTTTTCGCTCGCCGATGAAACCAGCACGAACTTTCTTGCCAAATACCAGCAACGGCGTATTTTCTCGGGTGTGTTGACTGTGACCGATGGTCGGATCGTTGCCATGATCAGCAGTCACCAATAAAACATCGTCCTCATTAAGCAAAGCTATGATTTTTTTGATATAAATATCACTGATTAGCAGTTTTTCAGCATAAATTTTCGCCGATTGCAAATGTCCGGCAATATCGGTTTCCTGGACATTGATGCAGACAAAAGCGTTTTCACTGTTCTTAATGCATTGCAGCGCTTGCTCCAATGTTTCGGCGGTATCAACTACCGAATAACTCTCTCCGTCCGGATTCTCCACAATATCGGCTACCTTGCCGACCAATATCGTTTTTACGCCAACAGCAGCAAGCTGTTTGGGGACTTGCACCGCCGCGTTTATCCCATAACCCAGATGCTGCACTAAATAGCCGGTATCATATACGCCGGAAAGCGGCGCGTTGATACCAATGTAATTCTCTTCTTTGATTTCCGCAGCAGCAAGTATCGCTGACGGTTCAACAGCTTCACCGCCAAAAGCAATCACTCGTGATACATCGGCAATTTCACGAACTATTTTTCCAATTGCCAATACTTCTGCAAATGTAATTTTATCAAATGTTGCGGTAATATTATAGGCGCTACCGCAATCGGCCTCGATATTATCGGCGATTGTAACACAGCCATTCACCAGCAGATATTTCAACTGTTCACCAATAATATCTACCTGATATCCCGATTTAATCAACATTTCGCGAACTCTCGGCAAAATTTCGGAAAACGGCCGCTTATGCGGTTTTTTCGGCAGCGTTCCCATTATTTCCTGATGTCCATAAAACGTATCCGCACCAAAATGCATCAGCGCACTTTTACCCCAACAGACATCGCTTTGCTTTCGCAAATATGGCACATCTACACCAACAGCATTGGCAAGCCCTAGCGCTTCCAAGTTCGGCAACCGGAGTTCAGGAATTTCCTCAAAGATATGTAAGCAAGTATGGGCAGCAACATCTTGCGGCCGAACCAGCGCTGCGTCAACTGTTGCACCGATACCATAACCATCAAGAATTAAAACGATGAAACGCTTTCGTATTTCCAAATCTGAAATCTGTTTCGACACTCTATCTCCTTTGAAACTTTGCGACTACAAAGCTTTGTTGCTATTATCGCAACCATCGTCCTTGTGCATCATATACGCCAATGATCCGTGGCGCACCTGACTGAATTCCTTCAACAACTGCAACTTCGCTACGGGTAACAAAAACCTGCGTGCGAAAACAAAACACTATCGGAGTACCGACGCTACACCGTCCGTCAAGCGGAAAATAATAGTCTATCGAACCATCATCAATTTTCCCTGTACCGATAACTTCATACTCGCCATCCGATTTTTTGGCAATAGCATTACACATATTGGACCGGCGGTAATAACCACCGCCATAACATAGCGATCGCCCGAGATAATTGTGTGATACTTCACTTATATATAGCATGGCAATGCGTTCCGGTTGTGCACCGGTTGCGTGCAACGGCGTTGTTCCTGTAAGCGCGTGCCCCGGTTCGCCATGGGTACTGCCGCACTCTTTGAGTAATGGCATCGCCGCAATACAAGTAGCCGAAGGAGTGTTGATTTGGTTTATGGCAACACCATTCCTGCGCAAAACATACGCTGCTGTTTTTAATGTATCCATATTGTTCGTAGCCTTGATTTTTTCATCGCTAAATAGAAAACAGGGAAAAGCAGTAATCCCTTCTACAACAACGTTGCTCAACGCGTTTATCTGTTCAGCGACTGTTGTCGCGATAGTCAGTGGCAGACCGCCTTCTTGTCCCGGATAAATTACATCACCGGTCTCGATAATTTTCAACAATAACTTTTGCGTCATTCCCAATTTTTTGGCTACTAAATTAACTTGCTCTGCCATATCCAGCGAATAGACGGTCAGCACTTCCGGTCTGTGCATAAGAATTCTTTCCAATACTGTAAACGGCGTTTGTACCAGATGACCGACATGGCCAAGCCGTACGCCATTTTCCGCAAGCGTCAATGCCTCGCGCCAATCAACAGCAACAGCGCCGCAATAACCTAATTCATCCAGCTTGCGGGCAATATCGGGATTACGTCCGAATTGCTTAGTCATGTAATACAATGAAATAGCAAATTTGTCCGCTTCATCCTTTATCAATCGCGCGTTTTCCAGCAACATATCTAAATCAATAAGATATGTATCCGGTTGCAACTCGCCTGTAGCGTATAAATCAAATGCTGCCTCAATAAATCGCGGATTGTTTTTTCGCAAAGCTTCTATAAACATAACCTCTCCATTGAACCATCTTTGCCTGACTACTTATATATCAATTTGAATCGCCTGTGCCAAAATTCTTAACACAGTATCTGCTCCGCTCCGCATCGGATTAATCCTGATCAACCGGCTGTCAGCATCGGGAATACTGGCGCGAAAGGTACCGGACACGCGGTAAAACATCGGTGTGATTTCATAACGTGACTCAGCGCCAACCGGATGGGGCGCCGCCCCTAGTTTTTCGGCATTTTCTATAACTGAGGGCGCATTTGGCTCGGAAAGTTCAACAATTATCACTCGAGATTGCGCATTTGCAATAAAAGCCCGTTTGACACCGCGCACCTCACCAGCATTCAACCGTCGGATCACTTCTGTACCGACTTCGGCCTGAATTGCCAACGCGACCGGCGTGTAAACCAGACTGCGTAATGCATCCATAGCTTCATGGCCCTGTACCTGTCCGCCACCGGAATAATTCGCTTTAGTTATTCTTTCGATATAACATCGTTTTCCAAGAACACAACCAATTCCTTCCGGACCAAGTAATTTAAACAACGAGAACGCCGACAAATCAGCGCCACACTGTACGCCAATTTTGTCAGTCTTCATTACCACATAGTTGTCGTCGGTAATTATCGGAATATTTTTCCCGGCAATAATTGCAATCACGTCAGCGATTGTATAATGATCGTCGATTTTTTGCCGTGAATATTGTATCAGCGCACAATCTGCAGAAACAGCACCAAGCGTTTTAATTAAAGTTGATTCGCTATTATAATCCGATACGATTGTTTTTAGCGCCATACTTTCAACTATTGTTTTGGTAGTCGGGTATATAGGTGCATCGTGTAACAATATCGAACCATTTGGTTTCACCAAGCTCCACAAACCCCAACGAATTGCCGCCGTACCGGCGCCACGCACTAATACACAGGCTTCGCAATCAAAAAAATCCGCCAATACCGCTTCAACTTTTGCAGTATAAGACGGTTTGTTAAATCCGCTAACCAACCCGACGTCGCCACAGCTCAAAAACTCCGCGCCCCCGAAATGCGCGGTGATTTTGTCCACCAGTTTAAACTGCAATCGCATGGCTTGATCTATAGTCAACGGAACAAGTGGAAATGTCTGCATAATTCAACTCCAAATTGAAACTAAATTTGAGCTATTATTTTAGGACAACAGCCGGTTGGGATTGTCAATCAGCATCGTATCAATATCTTTTTGTACAATTTCTGCTGCTAATAGCATCGGAACAAAAGTGCCTAACAAATAACCATATCCAATTCCGCCATTAACTGTAAAATGTGACTTTCGGGTAATATCTAACGACATAATCACCTGATTACTAAAGCCTCGCTGGCATATTTCTTTTAGAAATTCTACACGCTTGCTGTCTGGCAAATATTTGTTTTTGCCAATGGTGTCAAAGCCAAGCGTAACTCCTCTATCCAACATTTTCATAACATATTCCAAATCGCCACACAAATCAGCGTGGCCGATAACGATCCGATCTCGCTCGACACCAAGACTTGTCAGCAAATCAATCTGCTCAAGCCCTAGTTTTCCAAGTGTAGTATGCGTCGAAATTGTCGCGCCATTTTCGCAATGCGCTCGCGCCGCTGCGCGAAATACTTTGGTTTCAAAAACAGTGATATAATCGGCCCCGGAGCCGATCTCGCCGATGATTTGAGCTTTGTATTCAGTGTCGTCAATTCCTACTTCGAGTTCCTTACGCATTTGTGCGGCTAGCTGCTTTTCGCTCAGCCGATACACATCCACCGGAAAAAACGGCTCTTTGTAATAGCCGGTTGCTAAAACAACATTCATACCCGTTTCTTTTACAACCCGTTCAATATAGGACACATTACGCCCCATGCCGCTGTTGGTCAAATCCACAATGCGTTGTACCCCTTGGTTCTTCAATCGGACAAACTCAACTACTGTATCAAGAAAACAATTCAGACAACAATCATCGTCGTGCTTAACCCCCGACAAATCAACTGTAACGTGTTCATGCATAAGGGTTATCCCGCTGAACGCAAGTTTTGAATTTTTAATTTTCAATTCCGAATTATCCGAAGATAACTTAACTGTTTTACTTTTTGACAATTTTCTATTTCCTGGCAACTTTTTCTCCTTTGCGATTCTCTGCAATCAGAGTACTCGACTGTTTGATTACTTGACGACCGGCGGCAAATATAACCCCAGCCAATATAGCACATTAATAAGTATTCCAGTGAAAATCGCACCCACCGGCCCAACTGCCATTTCGACTAACGGTTTCTTGGTAGTTTTGTTTAACACATATATTCCCACTACAACAAATAACCCCAACCCTGGTGCCATGTTATGCGCCGCCAGCATCCCGCCAACCAACAACGCCACTTCTAAAACTTTGGTCATCGAAGTTCGGATATTGTCGCCGCACTTTCTCATCCCGGGGAATTTATCCAACATTTTCGCCGCCAGGTTTAGCAACATGATTTCCGCAAACATAATCAAGGCGCCAACAAAAAAAGCAATAAACGGATTTTTAATCAGAAATCCGGCTACAAAAATAAACGTCATTCCTATCGGACTATACACCCCGGTAGTAATCGCCGTAGTTGCAAGCAGCGGAATGAAACCTAACCCACGAGCGAAAGCAGTCATCGCAGCTTCGGTAGTTTTTCCACTAGCAGCTAAATTAAGCGAAATCGGATCACCGGCAATCATTAAATATGAGGTGGCGGCTGTAGCCAAACCACCAGTAAACGACAGCACCAGCGCATTTTTGCGAATTCGTTTCATCCGTTCACTGAAAATTGATGCTAAATCAATTTGCATTGCATTCGGATCAGATTTTTCACGCAATGCAAAAAACAACATGATTATCATCCCGGCAAGCAGTGCCATTCCTTCCGGATCAATACTTAACTTAGCACCGGCAATGTTGAATTTTCCGTAATATACGAACCATTGCCGCACCATAAATGAAGCGACAAAGGTCATAATACCTTTCTTTATTCCATATTGCAGCGCCACCACCAACGCCGGAAACGCCGCAAAAGAAACAATTATTGGCGTGCCAACCATCCCCATGCTCGGCAGAAAATTTATCGGCAGCAACTTAAATGCCGTAACGACAAATTGCAAACCAATAACGATACCAACTCCATACAACGCACCAAACACTAGCGCCAGCAATGAACCGCTTTTGCCTTTTGGTGACCAGGTTCCAATGATATCGGTTCCAAGTAAAATACTATGCACTAAAATTACCGAAGCTGCTAGCGATACCGGTATTCCAAAACCGATTACTAACCCAAAACTTAGCGCAAAACTGGTTGCCGCCAAAGCTTTTTTATCCATGCGGCCTTCAATATATTCTGGCATAATCGGCCGTAATCCGTCATGAAACACTGCAATACCGCGTTGCGCCAGCAACGCCGACGTAGCACCTAATAAAGCAATGAAGATATAGTTCATAGTTCCTCCGTTAATAAAGCTTTATGATGACAACTCTCATTCAAAATATTTATTCAAATGCAAAAATATATAGCCCTGTTCTGAATCTGGTAAGTTAATTTCAAATAGTTTTTCGATTTCTGCCATAGCCAGGAGGCTTTTAGAAAATGCGGCTGACTGCTCAATTTCAGTAATAATTATTCTGTCTAGCGCCTGCAAATTCTCGCTTTCACGCACGCGCTTTAACGTCATGGCAAAGTGAGTAATAAACATACCGGCATTTTCTTCAGTAAGTTCAATTTGCCACAACTCTGCAAACATTGCTAACATTTCTGTCAATTTGGCTGCTTCAGTCGAAGTTATTTGTTCGGTATCGGCCAAAAGTTTAATTCTGAACGGTAAATCAATCATGAACACCTCGCATAAAATTCACTCAGGTATTATTCGTTATAAACTAAGATTTTTCCTGCAAATAATGTTGTATTTCTTCACTTTTGTTTTCTTGCTGCGCATTGCGCTTTAGCGCAATCAACACTGAATACATAGCATCGATATCGTTGATAGACAGTGACTCAAATTTTCCTAAATCCGTGATAATTTGATTCACCGTTTCACCCGCAAAGCTTTTTTTATTTTTGTGACGCAGCAAAAAGCTGGCTACATTTGCAGTTAAAGCACTGATTAAACCAATTCCAATAAACATCAGTACCACAGCAACAATCCTGCCTTCACCCGATTTTGGCGAAAGATCACCGTAGCCGACTGTAGTAATCGTAACGAATGACCACCAGAGCGCATCTTCTAAAGACATATTTTCGAAACGGGAAATGATTACTGTGCCGATTGTCATTAACATTATTGTCAAAATAAACAGGTAATGAAAGTCGTTTTTCAGAGCAAGTGTGCTAAATTGTTTAAGCGAATTAGAAAAACGCGATACTACCCTGAGCAAATAAACGACACGCAGTATCCGCAATGTCCGTAATCCCGGCATGAAAGCTCCGAATGGAATGATTGATATCAAGTCAATCGGATTTCCAGTAATAAATTTTCTTCGATTGTCGGATAAATACAATCTGACAAAATAATCTATAACGAAAACTACCCATATGGCCCAATCAATTGCCTTGACCACGTTTATTTCTGCTTCGCTAAGCGTGCCTTCCTTTGCCAGCACAACGTTCATCAATACAATAGCAGCCAGTATCGGAATAACGATATTATAAATTGTAACCAGTCGATTTTTATTCATATTACTATCCTCAAAGAAATTTGCGTTCCCTGGAAATAAACATTACTTTGTAATTTTTTCTTTCACCCAATAACCAATATACAGCAAAGCTACTGCAGCTAATCCAGAAATCAGGGTTACTTGTTGATTGGGATCAAAATACAGCGCGCCGATTACCACAAAATTAAAAATAACCGATAAAACCGGCACCACTGGATAAAAAGGTGTGCGGTATTCCAAATCAGCGACTTTTTCGCCATTTTTTGCCAATTCACGTCTAAACGAAAAATGACAAAGTGAAATAATTATCCAGACCAACGATCCAGAAATCCCCGTACAAGCCATTAGCCAAATATACACCGTACCCGCCGCATATTTTTGGGTGAGTAGTGACAACGCTGCAACTGCCAGCGTTAAAAACATTCCCATATATGGCACACCACGGCTGTTTACTTTAGCAAAAAACTTTGGTGCCATACCCTCGTTGGCCATTGACCATAATAATCGCGAGCAAGCATAAAGCGCGCCATTATTGGCAGATAACGCCGAAGTCAAAACCACAAATGACATCAAAGAATAAGCAATCGGCAAACCGGCCATACTGAACACAACCGCAAATGGGCTTTCCAACACTCCCGCGTCTTTCCAAGGCACGATGGCTGCCAGCGCCGCAACAGACAAAATATAAAACAAAATTATTCTAACACCGACACCATTAATTACGCGTGGTACATTTTTCCCAGGATTTTCGCATTCTCCGGCAGCAATACCAATCAACTCTGCACCTTGAAATGAATAAACTACCGCAATCATCGTAAGAAATACTGCGGAAAAACCGTTAGGAAACAAGCCATCTGCCACAAAGTTTTTCCAGCCAACAATCGAGCTGCTGCTTGGCACTACGCCAAAAATCATCAATGCGCCGATGATTACAAAGCAAACTATCGCAATTACTTTTATCCCGGCAAACCAAAATTCGGTTTCACCATAGGCTTTGGCCGAAATCATATTGATAAATGCCAGCACTATTGCAAATATTGCGCACCATATCCAGACGGGTATCGATGGCAAAAATGAATTCATTATTATTCCAGCTGCTGTAAAACCGGCGGTAGCCGCTAACGCCCAATTCAGCCAATACATCCAGCCGCAAACGAAACCAGTTCCCGGACTCAGATATTTTACAGCGTACTGATAAAAAGAACCGGTAACAGGTTCCTTAACCGCCATTTCGGCCAAACTTAACAGCACCATGAACATAACCAAACCGCCAAATGCAAAAGCAATTATTGCTCCCAGCGGACCGGCAGCTCCAATTGTAGCTCCGGCGCCCAGAAACAATCCAGTGCCAATGGTACCGCCGATGCTGATCATCATAATGTGCCGTGACTTCATGCTGCGTTTTAATTCTTTTCCCTGAGCCATAAAACCTCCAAAACAAAATGCGCTCTTCCAAAATAACGGAAGAGCGCAATAATTCATACTCTAATTTTCCTCCGAAGGCTTTCGTTTCATGCTGGTTTTTATTTTTTTAGTTTCTTTTTTGATATACTTTGCCAGCTTTCCACCTGCCTCTTTTACTCGGCGACCGGTAGCAACGCGGGTACGTGACTTTGGCTTCATGTCTTTCTGTTCACCAAAATCACCGCGTTTAAGATTGGTAATTTTAATTTTCTCCGGCTTAAACGCCTTTCGCAACAAATTTCGCACCGGTGTTAAATCAGCGTTTTCTGTAGCGGTATAGATATCGATTGCCGCAAATTTTAGTTCACTATAAGAATGAATGCTAACATATACGCAACCCAATGTTGCCAACACATGGGTGCACTCACCGTTACTAAACGATTTGGCCTTAAACTCCTCATTATTCATTAGCGCTGCAACGGACTCAACTGCCGCTATCAACTCTTTCTCATTGCCTAAATCAATATTTTTGCAATTATACAAATCCATCACTAAGTGACGAGCTATCGGTGTTTTCATAATGCCTCCCAATTGAACTTAATGCAGTAATTATAACAGATGTGTCTACATTATCCAAACGACGGCACTGAATAACTCTAATCAACTTGCAATCGCGGCAACGTCGACCCGCCAAAAGGCATAACGATTACTTTAGCAGCTTCTCCATGCTTGGCAAGCGCAACATCAAAGGCAAAGTCCAAATCATTATATGGCTTCATAAATAAAGCTTCTACCAACTCTGGTTTCAAATCCGAAACAAGAAATATTTCGTTTTTTTCCAACACGAGCGCAATAGCAGCGGCCTTATGTCCACCGAGAACAAATTCCCGTTTAATGCGAAAGATTAAATCACCGGGACACTGTGCCTGGAGTAACCATTCTTCAAAAACTTCTTCACCCAATCCTTCTTTGCAGGATGCCAGCAAAATTATCGTGCCGCCATCGCAGACTGCATGTTTAGCGTTATCCAAAGCTTTTTGCGCCTGATATACATTGATGTCCTTCGGCCAGCCGCCGGCAGAAACCAAAACTATATCGGCTTTTTCTTCAATGGATATCTTGTAAATAGCATCTAAAAACTCGCAACCGGCAAGATGCGCCTTGACGCAATTTCCGGCCACTGCTTTAATTATTTCTTTTTTTTCGCTCAAGACGACATTTAAAATAAAGTCCACCGGGCAATATCTTAATACTTCGTCGATATCCAACCGCACCGGATTGTCCATGATATTTCCGGCGTGCGCTGCAGCTTCCACCATTCGTTTATGATTAGCTTGGATGGCTACGCGGGTAGAAACTCCTGGCATAATCGCTTTGGCGCCGCCGCTGTAACCAGCGAAATAGTGAAACTCAATATTACCGACACAAATTCTTTTTTGAGCTTCTGCCACATGTTTACAAATTTCCAGCGGTGTGCCATAACTAGAAATCCCCATATTAACAAAACCATTACTACCAGAATCCACACAACGGTAAGTGTCGTAGATATCCGGTCCAACCAAATTAATCATTTCCGCCTCAGAATGATTCCGATGACTTCCCAAAGCAAACACAATAGTAATATTTTCAGTTTTCACACCGGCGAGAACCAATCTGCACAATAACTGCGGCAAAATAAGTTTATTGGGAACCGGACGAGTTATGTCACTAGTGACTATGGCAATTTTATCTTCCGCGCTAAACAATTCCTCGATTGACTGCGATTCAATCGGGTTGTCCAGCGCCCATTCGATTTCATCTTCATTAATCAACCCTGTTTCGTATTCATTTGGCGTAAGGATTTGCAAAAGGTTTATGTCCGGTATATCAATAATTTTTTTCTCTTTGCCAAAATTCAGCGTGATGTTCATCTGTCAATCTCCTGCTTCTTAATCTTCCAAATCTATCTGATACTCAGTTACAATCGAGTTTAACGCACAAAATCGACAGGAGAAAATTCGAACGACTGGACATCTAACCAGGTAGTAAGGTTGAAAAAAGCATTATATGTTCCGCGGGGCAAAGGAGTATTAATATTAAACTTTAAGTCATCCAACGAACTGATATTAATTGTCCCGCTATCTACTTCTACAACTTTTTCGTCTGCTCCAATCTGTTCTTGTATCAAGGTAATTGAATCTCCGGGTTTAACCTCATAAATATTAATTCCGCCTTGTGCTGCAACCTTCATATTAAGCACGGTACCATTGGGATATTCAGAACTTACCAGCACCATCAATGCACCACTGCTTACTTCGCCTTCGTGGTTTATTTTCACCGGTAACATAAATTGTTCGGCACCGGTGGTTCTGTTAACCCCGGACGGAGAAGGCGTGGTCACATTGTAGCCGTTTACCGTCCACCATTGTGGCTGTCTAAAAGTCGACAACACGCCAGTAGTCGGGTCAATCACGGCGCCGGCTTTTGTGGAATAAAACACTCCGTCTTTCACCAGCAACAAATCCACATTGCGCACCCAGGCAATATCTTCTTTTTGGACGACAGGTTGATCACTACTGTTTTTGTTAATGCGAATTTTTTCCTGGCGTTTGCTTTTGATTTTTGTGGCAAATTCATTCGTAAATTTTAAATACTCATCATCGTAGCCAATGGTCTTATATATATTTTGGTTGTCTGCCATAACTTCGTCGCTCGCTCTTAATGGACAATAAATTGACAATCCGTAACCCAAACGGTTAAGTCCCTCACCCTGAAGAATCACGTTGTCCAGCAATCTGTCAATTTCTTTACCCTGACTCTCACTAACATTGGCTGAAAAACCAAACAGGTCGACTAAGTCGTGCGCCGAACTGTCTTCGGTAGTGCCAAAGGACTCAGCCTGAGCGCGGGCTTTTACCAACGCCAAAAAGCCGGAATCAGTTTTCAGCATACCCGAAAAGCTTACTGCCATTTTACCAATCCCGGAATTCAAGTCATCAATTTTGGACATGTCAATTAACGACGCAGTGGCAGCGTCTTTTTCCCGGGTTTTGTCCTTTTCTTTCCAGGACTGTTCCAGCCACTGTTCGCGTTTATCCATATAAGTATTAACTATACATTCGCCTATTGTATCATTTGCAGCCTGCGGGTTTTCTACCAGCCACCCCAGCCACTCCTTCCAAGCCCAACCAGTCGCCACATCTTCAGACGCTACCAGATACCGCCCTTCGCTTTTTAGTGAATTGGCAATTTCTACTTCAGCGTTAAGACAGGTATCAAAACTAATAATGTCCAGCGCATTGCCGGTGCTCGCCCTTGCTGATTTTATTGCCTGTTTAATAGCGTTAAGGCCCATCGCTGCCTGTTCAAAATTGGCATCAGCGCCGATACCCCAGTTGCAGCCGCCGCCATGCGCCCACATCACCAAAATATAGCGGTCTGCCGGATAACTTTTTTCACCCCAGACAATGAAATCTTGCAGGGTTTTCGCTTCGGCCATCGATATTTTCCCGGGAGTGCCTAGCAGCTTAATACCGTCGTTGTCTTTGTCAGCAGCCACTATCAGGTATCGTTGCACAAGCGAGTTGCTGATGTTTTTTTCAGGAATTTTATCATTGTACCACCATTTAGTGCTGCCGCCGGTTTGCACCAGTACCTTAACCTTGTCGCTGGCACCTACACCGCTATTTATCATATTATTGATATCATTAGTTGCCATTCCATTGTTTCCCTCAAGATCAGTGCCAATTATGTAAACCAAGACCGTAGTTTTTCCGGCGTTTTCACTGAGCACCGGATTATTGCTCGACGGTGCATTGAAATTATTTTGGTTTTCAGCAAAAACCGGTATACTTACCAGACTAAAAAATAATGCAAAAATTACTAAAGTCAACGCTATTCTTTTCATAACGCCTCCGTTTTTTCATTACATTAATTGTACACAGATTTTCTCAAAAATGATATTTACACCGCAATTATAGCAGGGTTACTTCAAATTTTCCTTTAATGTATATATTATTCTACAAAAATACGCCATTTTCCTGCAAAAAAATAAAGCTTCCGAAGAACGGAAGCTTTATTAATTGATTAATCTTACAAACCTGTTTCAGCGTGTATGTATTTGCGCGCCTTGATCGCATATTCTAAGGGATTGGCTTTCACAGGATCTTGCTCAGCTTCGACCAACATCCAGCCGCCATAATTATTCGCTGACAGCACCCCGAACACCGCCGGAAAATCAACACAGCCATCACCGGGAACTGTAAATACGCCGGCAATAACACCCTGCAGAAAACTCATTTTTTCGGTCTTTACCTTCGCCAAAACGTCCGCTCGTATATCTTTCAAGTGAACATGCTTTACCCGTTTGATATGTTTTTTCAATACTTCGGTCGGGTTCTCGCCGGAAAAATAGAAGTGACCGGTATCAAACAACAAGAAAACTTTTTCCTGATCAGTGTTTGTCATGAGCCGGTCGACTTCGGCAGCCGTCTGTACTCCCGTTCCCATGTGATGATGAAAAGTAACGGTTATCCCTCTCTGAGCTGCCACGTCGGCCAGTCGATTCAGTCCATCGCAAAGCTTCGTCCACTCTTCGTCGGAAAAGATTGGTTTGTTATCAAATATCGCGGTGTTCATTTGCCCTTGAATACTGTGGCTTTGTTCAGAAATCCCTACACGGGTGGCTCCCATAGCAGCCAAGAAATCAACCTGTTTGATAAATTCGGCTTCGACTTCGGCGTAAGGCCGAGTTGCCAAGAAAGACGAAAACCAAGCGTTGCATATCTGTAGTCCGCGCAAATCTAACGCCGCTTTTAAAACCCTAGTATCCCGAGGATATTTACTGCCAACTTCACAGCCCGCGAAACCAGCCAGCGCCATTTCACTGACACATTGCTCAAAAGAAGTGCTCCCACCTAACAAGTGCGGCACGTCGTCGTTCGTCCAGGCAATCGGTGCGATTCCCAGCTTCACTTCGTTTTTTGTAAACATTTTTCCTCCAAAATTTCATTTTTACAGCCTTGACTCAGGGTTAATGCCACTTATTGTTGAACTTTGACCGGTTTTCCAGTGCGCGCGGATTCGGTAGCGGCAATTGCGATCAATACCGGTTTAAGCCCATCCAAGCCACAGACTGGGGTCGGGCTATCGTTTGCTACGGCTTCAAAAAATTCTCGCATTTCGTTGGCAAAGGAATCCATATAGCGTTCCAGGAAGAAATATTTCGGTTTCTCTGCTGTTACTCCGTCGTTATTGCTGATTACTAACGTTGACAATGTATCGTTTTCGGTGTGAATTCCAGCTTTAGTTCCTAGCACTTCGATCCGCTGATCGTAGCCATAAATTGCTTTGCGGCAATTATCAATCAATCCGATTGCACCGTTGGCAAATTTCAACGATACTAACGCCGTGTCAATGTCACCGGCTTCGCCGATTGCCGGGTCAACGGTACAAGCAGCGTTAGCGTAAACTTCAACAACTTCGCTGCCCGTCAAATAGCGCGCCATGTCAAAATCATGAATGGTCATATCAAAAAACATGCCGCCGGAAACTTTTACGTACTCCACCGGGGGCGGAGCCGGATCGCGCGAAGTTATTTTAACGATTTGCAATTCACCGACGCGGCCATCCACTATTGCCTGACGCGCAGCGCGGAAATTATGGTCGAAACGGCGATTAAAGCCAATTTGGAATTTTACTTTGGCTGCTTCGACTGCTTCTAGCACTGCTTGAATACGATCGACATCATAATCAATCGGTTTTTCGCAGAAAATATGTTTGCCGGCATTGGCCGCTTCGATACTAATCGGAGCGTGGGTATTGGTCGACGAACAGATGATAACGGCCTCAATCGCCGGATCGTTGATGATTTGTTTATAATCAGTGTAGGCAACTTCGATTCCTAGTCCTTTAGCCCAATCCCGTTGACCGTCAATAAACGGGTCGGCAACCGCTTTAACAACAACATTTGGGAAATTTTTGACAATGTTCTCAGTGTGCAATTTGCCAATTCGTCCAGTACCAATGATTCCAATAACTAGTTTTTTGTTCATAATTTTTTCCTACCTCATATTTATTTCTTAACTAACCTTTTTCTGTAATAATCAGATCCAATCAATACTTTCGCGCCTTCGCCAATTCTGCTTTCATTTCGCTGCTTGCGGCTAAGACTGAGTTTTTGGCGTTACATTCCGGAACACCGACATGCCACCAGGCACCATAACCGCCAGTCATCGTTTTCGGCAAGACCTTAATGTCAATCAGTGTTGACCGGGTTTGCTTCTTTGCATCCATCAGTGCAGCAAGTAACTCCTCGGCATTTGTGGCGCGATAGGCAATCACGCCCATACCTTCAGCAATTTTTGCATAATCAGTCTTAATGTACTCGCCATCCATTCTACCACTGAGCTCGCTACGATAACGAAACTCGGTACCAAAACTGCCAATACCCATAGCACACTGTAAATTGTTTATGCAGCCAAATCCCCAATTGTCAAACAACAGTACGTTTATTTTGGCATGTTCCTGTAGCGAGGTAAATAATTCAGAAGATGCCATCTGAAAACTGCCATCGCCGACAAAAGTATATACTTCCTGTCCACTGTTTGCCGCCAGTTTCGCGCCAAGTGCACCGTTTACTTCATATCCCATAGTCGAAAAACCATATTCCATATGGTAAGTACTAAGCTGTTCACTGCGCCAAACCCGCTGCAAATCACCGGGCAGACTTCCGCTTGAACCGACCGCGATGTCCCCTGGATTCAGCATTCCGGCAATTACTCCTAATGCCTCCGTCTGAGCAAAACCATTTTCACATTTAATCGCATATAACCGCTGTAATTCAACTTCCCATGCAGTTTGTACTTCTTCAATCTCGCCGGCATAACCGGCGCAGTATTGTCTGCCAATCAGTGAATCTGTTAGTCCTCGCAACGCCATCCGAGCATCAGCTTCGACGCTGACTTCTGCATCCAACTTGTGACTGTCAAAATCATTAACGTTAATCGTTACAAACTGCACCGCTGGGTTGCAGAACAACGATTTCGATGCCGTAGTGAAATCGGAAAACCGCGTACCGATACCAATTACGACATCGGCTTCTTTCGCGATGGTATTTGCCGCCAAATTGCCGGTTACACCGATACCACCAAGATTGTAAGGATGTTTCCAGCTGACCGCGCTCTTGCCGGCTTGAGTTTCAGCAAAAGGAATATTGAATTTTTCGGCAAATTCGGCAAGTTCAACTCCTGCTTCAGAATAAACTACACCGCCACCACAAACAATTAGCGGCTTTTTCGCATTGACAATCAGTTCTGTAGCTGCTGCAATCGCCCGCGCCGTCGGCATTCTCCGATCGATATTCCAAACGCGCCGGCGGAAAAATTCTTCCGGATAGTCATAGCTCATCGCTTGCACATCCTGAGGAATTGCCACAGTGACCGCACCGGTCGCTGCCGGATCGGTCAATACCCGCAAGGCGTTCAACATCGCCGTCATCAGTTGTTCCGGACGCTCCACGCGATCCCAATACTTTGACACTGGTTTAAAAGCATCGTTGCAAGTAATCGCGGCGCTGTGCGGATTTTCCAATTGCTGTAATACCGGATCAGGCTGACGGCTGGCGAACGCATCACCCGGTAGCAACAACAGCGGAATCCGGTTGACAGACGCGCAAGCGGCGGCAGTAACCATATTCATCGCCCCCGGCCCGATGCTCGACGTGCAAGCAATTATTTTACGTCGCCGCGACTGTTTGGCAAACGCCATTGCCGCCAACGCCATACCCTGTTCATTCCGCCCCTGATAAAACCGGATATCGCCGCGATAGGCTTCGAGCGCCTCGCCTAAGCCAACTACGCAACCATGTCCAAATATTCCAAACACGCCATGCACAAACTTGGTTTCAACACTGTCAAATTCTACATACTGGTTATCCAAAAATTGCAGCAACGCCTGTGCCATTGTCATTTTCATAAAATTCTCCTTTTCAGCAATCGTAGGGCCAAATCTTGGCATCCTTTTCGAGTACCCAAGTATGTTCCGGCACAAAAGTTGGCGTAATATACGGATTTCCGTCCAGGTGACGAATCGCCCAGATATAATACATCGCGTAGCCTGGAGCAGTAGTCTGGGGATGTGTCTCGCCGCGAACAATTTTCACCGTGTCATTATTGCGGAGTTTGACCACATCTTCGCCAAGCTCGCAAAAACCATAACCATTTTCCGGCAGAAATTTATAGAAATAAATCTCCGGCTGCGGATGATGGTGCGGCGGATAACTCGACCATTTTCCTGGAAAATCAATTACCTCGCCAATGACCAGCTTCGAATACGGCGCATTACTATAATCGAATACGGTCCGCACAATTCGTGTCGACGTCTCGCGCATCGTTCCCTGTCCGCGCTTTTCCGAAGCACATTCACTCGGTGGATAAAGTTTGGCAGAAAACTCCGTGTCATTTTCGGTACGGGTTATGCTGATTTCGCTGTTGGCGCCTACCCCGGTTACTGTAACGCCGACATTCTTCGGAACGTGGAGTACCCAGGGGTCACAGTCAAAACAATTTTCCCGGCTGATCGTTTCAGTCTTTCCTGACCAAGTTAATCGGACTTCACCGCTAATCAACAAATAGGCCTTCTCGAGCAGACGATTGTCGGCATAACTCATACCGGCCGCCAGGCGCAATATACCGAAATCCATCAGCGTATTGTTTGTTTGTTCGTCAACTGTTGTAATAGTAGTATAGCCGTATTGCAGTGGTTCGTGCTGTCGGATCCGTTTCATCGCTTCCCCTTTTTCATCGCTGTAATAAGCGGCATTTCAACGCCGGATAAAAACCGTACCATTGCCCCGCCGGCGGTGCAAACATAATTTATTTTGCTAATATCAATGAATTTTTGCGCGGCGGACACGGTATCGCCGCCTCCGATAACCGAATAGCCTTTGGCTTCAGCGATTGCTTTCCAGATTTCGCGGGTACCGTTTTCGAACAGCGGATTCTCGTAGATACCTGCTGGGCCGTTCACAAAAATTGTGCCCGCTGACTGCAGTTCGCGCTTGAATATTTCGATAGTCTTACTCCCCATATCCGCGAACAACGCTTCTGCCGGCAATTTCTCTATCGCAATTTCTGCACGTTTTCCCTCTAGCTCATATGCCAAGTCCTGAGGAAAAATTATCCGGTCGCCGAAACGCGCCAGGTAGTCTTTGGCAGGTGCAACGAATACATCTAGAGAACGGTCGCTGATAAATTTAGCGTTTTTTTCGCCGAGATCGTATCCACTCGCCATCAACATAATATTGCCGGTCACACCGCAGGTCAGAATTCTATCAGCACTGCCATTTTCCAACACTTGCTTCATCATACCAAAAGCATCGCTGATTTTTAATCCGCCAAGCACAAACACCGCCGGACGTTCCGGGCAGCGCATAACTTTGGTCAGCGCGGTAATTTCCTTCATCATTAGTTCACCGCCGCAGGACGGCAGTACTTCCTGAAAAGCCACCATCGACGGCGCGTCGCGGTGGGCTGCGGCAAAAGCATCATTGACATATAAATCAAACAACGGCGCCAGTTTACGTACCAGCCATGTCTTAGTCATTTCGTTTGCCGTCAGCTTTACAGCAGCTTCGAAAGACGAAACTTCCTCGGTCAAATAGCGCAAATTACCAAGAAAGATTATTTCGCCCGGCTTCAGTTCCTGAACCGCCGCCAGCGCCGCCGGGCCGCAGACATCGTCGATGTATTTAACCGGATGCCCGAGTTTTGTTCCCAGCTTTTCTGCATGTTCATTCATTGCAATCAAATTATGGTAGTCCAGCGTATCGCCCTGATGAGCAATTATTGCAATCGCGCAATTTTGCTCAAGCAGATATTTAAGAGTTGGCAAACTTTTGTCAATACGATTTTCGCTGGTGATTTTCCCGGTCACAGGATTAATCGGCGAATTTACATCCAAACGCAACAATACTTTTTTGTTGCACAGATCGATATCACTCATCAAAGCGATACCAGTTTCGACTCTCACTTCCATTTACCTAACCCCAAATATTTATTAGTTTCGGCAACGCCGCAGTCTCGACGCTCCTGCATTCCCATAAGAGCGCGAATTCCGTCAATAGTCTCCGGAATAGTGACCGCTTCTTGAGGAATATTTATTGCAAACATGATATCGTCACCACTATTTACAATCGTCTCATCCCAAACAGCAATTTCGTACATATCACCGCGCGGATTACCAAGATCACGAGCATAACGGAACAACGATGCATTGCCTAAGAACCCGTCTTCAAGCTTCACAATACGAATTCGGTCATGCTCAGCAAAAGCTTCCAACACTTCTTGCTTACCAATTTTTTGCTTCGGCGTGGCCAGCACCGTAATGATATGCCCGTGGGTTATCGGAGTGTGCACCAAAATTCCAGTTGCGTTAACATGTGGCATGATCGTCATCAGATCCAACGCCTGATGGCTCGGTGCTTTATCGACTTGGAGCGCATTAGTCAAACCGCGGTGATAATCACCAGGATCGGCAACGCGGCGAATAATTGTTATTGCGACCTTTTCGATACCGTATTTCCTGTCCAGACAATCAACCGCGCGAATCAGACCGGTTGTGTTGCAAGACGTGAGCTTGAGAAAATCTGCACCAACCCCTTTTTCAAAATTGGCATAACCGTGAAAAAACACATCAGCTACAGAGTTTTGTTCACCCCCTTGGAAAATTGCTTTTTTGCCGTATTTCTTATATAGTTCCTTGTTCTTCGCACCAACACCGGCTGATGTGGCATCGAGTAACACGTCACACTGCTGCACGAGATCTTCCAACGTGCCGCTAACAGGAATATTAAGGGCGGCAAACTGCGGTTTATTTGCAGGAACTGCTAAAAACAAGTTATAGGGCATGCCTTTTTCTCTTAATGCCCGCACTGCCAGTGTTGGCGATACATCCGCGACACCGACCAACTGCATATCGCCTTGACGTGCAACACCATCTGCCAACCGTTGACCGATTACTCCATAACCAACTACTCCAACTTTTACCATAAAATCCTCCAAAATATTATTGTTTTTCTTGTTCTAACTTAACCATTTTATCCCGCAGCAGACAGCTGCTGGCGAAACCAACCGCTGATGCCACAACCATTAACATAAAAACGTAACTATATCCTTGTTTGCCAGGAAATTCATCAATCAACCATCCTATCAGCCAATACGTCCAAAACGCCGGCGAATAGCCGATAATTGATGCAATCGACATCGCCGCGCCGCTCATTTCGTGCGGTACACCCATCTCGCCGATTGGTGCGAAATAAACGCCACGCAACATATAGCAGGCTATCGATACTATGACAAACAAAATCATCAACGGCCAAGCAAATGTTTGTTCAACAGGCATCGCAGTTATCACCAGCGTAACCAGCCCAAGCAGTAGAAAAAACACCCGCATTAAGTGCGCTGAAGACTGAAATACAGTATCACCCATCAATCCGCCAACCGGACTAGACAACATTCGTACTCCTGAAGAATTCATAAGAGCGAAAAATGCGATCGTGGATAAAGGCAGTTTGTAAACATCCTGCAAAAACGGCGCAAAATACATCAAACAAATGTAAATGACGTACACGCAACCGGCATTGACACCAATCAGCCAGACACTTCGCATTTTTGCTGCTTGCAGCAAACCAATCGATGCTTTCTTGTTTTTTTCGCAATTATTGGCACCGGTTATTCCATCTGGAGGTAGCACCAACCAGGCAACAACTGCAGCCACGGACATCAAAACAATATTTATCGCCACCGCCGCCTTGATTCCGAACAGCGATTGTCCCAACCAACTGATCGCCGCAACTACAATAAGGTTAGTTACCAACTCCACGACACCGCGAACCAATTCAAGCGCGCCGAAAGCGGTTGCCTGTTTGTCATCAGGGGCGATGCAGCGTACGCTGCGTAGAACCGCTGTCCAAAACACCGCTTCTTTAGTAACTCCGAACACACAAAATATCAGCACCAGCGTTGTATAACCGACATTGAACAACAACAGCGCACTGAGCAACGCAGTAATTAGTGTATTAACCAATAGCAGCCAGCGGTTAGAAAACCGATTCACCAGCCAGCCTGCCGGTCCGTACGCCAACAACTGCACAATACCAGTCAACGAATATAAGAATCCGATTTCGGCGAATGACACGCCCAGCATCTCCCGATAGGAGTTAAACACAACATTACGCATTGCATCAACTGAATAAATCAACTGACTGCAGAGCGCGACCGCGATGAACCTGATTAATGTCGTCCGATCAAAACCGAGTTTCTTAATAATATTCATTGCCATCAACCGCAAACCGATTATTCATCTTCACCAACAATTGCTATTTTTTCGCAGCCAATCGTGCGATCGTATTTTCTCGCACCATCTCAGGTGTAATGTCCGTCTTACGGGCGATGCCAGAATCCAAGGCGCATTTGGCTACTGCTGCTGCAACAGCCGGAGCTACTCGCAAATCAAAAGCCGCCGGAATAACATAATTTTCGTTCAACCCATCACTTTCAGCTATTGAAGCAATCGCCATCGCAGCTGCTAGCTTCATTTCTTCAGTAATTTGAGCTGCCCTTACATCCAGCGCGCCGCGGAATATCCCCGGAAACGCCAACACATTATTAACCTGATTTGGAAAATCCGAACGGCCGGTTCCGACAATGCGCGCGCCACCGGCTTTGGCATCATCCGGCATGATTTCTGGCGTTGGATTTGCCATCGCAAACACAATAGCATCTTTATTCATGGATTGAACCATTTCCTTGTTGATCAATCCCGCCGCGGATACTCCGATAATAACGTCAGCTCCGCTCATGATTTCTGCAAGACTACCATCACGGTTGCCAAAATTAGTAATTTTCGCTAGCTCAGCCTGGGCAGAATTCGCTGCATTTGTTTTGGTAACAGCACCTTGTTTGTCGCAAGCAACGATGTTTTTTGCACCGGCTCGCAGCAAAAGTTTCATTACTGATATTCCGGCAGAACCGGTACCACTGACAACAATATTTACTTCACCAAGGCTTTTTTTGATTACTTTTAACGCATTCATTATGCCAGCAAGAACAACTATTGCAGTACCATGCTGATCATCATGAAAAACCGGGATGTTGCAAATTTCCTTGAGTTTACTCTCAATGTAGAAACATTCCGGAGCTTTGATGTCCTCAAGATTAATTCCACCCCAAGTCGGTTCCATTAGTTTTACGACTTCAATAATTTTATCCGGATCTTTAGTATCTAGACATATCGGAAACGCATCGACATCAGCAAATGCCTTGAACAGCACAGCTTTTCCTTCCATAACCGGCAACCCGGCACCAGCGCCGATATCTCCCAAGCCGAGCACCGCTGTTCCATTGGTTACAACGGCAACCCAATTACCCTTTGCTGTATAGTCATAGATTTTATCGAAATCGCGATTTATTTCCAAACAAGGTTCCGCTACGCCGGGAGTGTATGCCAGGGTCATATCTTCACTGGTCTTGACCGGCACTTTACAGTGCAAAGCGATTTTTCCCTGATTGTCTTTGTGAAACTTTAGCGCGCGCTCTTTTAGTGTCATTGTTACCTCTTTATTTCGTCATATACCTTGTAATCATATCGTCAGTGTAGCGCTTGCCGAGCGCTATCGTTTGCTCAGCATCCAATTCCCAGTATTCTGGCCGAAAAAGCTCGATGGAAGCCATTTCACTATATCCTATTTCCTTCAAAGCTCCGAATATTGCTTCGAGATCCACCGCGCCGGCTCCCGGCCAAACTCGATGATTATCACGCAACCAGCCATGTGGCAAGTCTTCACAGTCATCCAGATGGAAAACGAATATTTTCTTCGGATCGGCCGTTTTTAGCGCCGCGATTTTCGATTTCATGGCGTGGAAATGGAAGCAGTCCAAAACTATGCCCACATTATTCAAGCCAACCTGCTCGACAATCTTGTAAGCCTCTTCAAAACAGTTTACTGAACAATTCGGATAACCGACAAACTCAAAAGCCAAATCAACATTGTACCCCGCAGCAATTGCTCCCAGTTCGCGCAACCGGTTTACTGACTCGGTAGCAATTTCGGTTAGGGTTTTATCGCCAACATCAAAAGTTGGCACAACAACAATCTTATGACAATTAATTTTAGCGCCGGTTTCGCAGAGAAATCTCAGATCGGCGAGTATTTGAGCGTACCCGACCTCATCGCGAAAAATTATGAACTCCAGCGCATTGAATGCGTAAGGTTTGAGATGAGATTTTTCAAAAAAATCCATCAACTCTTTCACCGTATACATTTGCAAATATTCGCGAAGTTTGTCAAGGCGGATTTCGATGTAATCATAGCCGTGTTTTTCGCAAAGTTCCAAATCTTTCAGCAAGGTGCTGTTATTTAGTGTAGTAGCCTGATTAAAACAAGTTTTCACAGTTTGTCTCCTAAATTATTGTTCGTGTCCGAGTTCAAGAACCGGACGGCCATTCTCAAGATTTTTCTCAATAGTTTCGAGCGAAACTCCTTTGGTTTCCGGTACATAGAATCTGGTGAATAATATTACCACTAAACACATTCCGCCATACAGCCAAAATGCAGTAGCAATACCAAACACGCTCAGTATCGGAAGAAACGTCATCGATACAACGAAGTTGGCCAACCACTGAATTCCCGACACAAAACTCATACCAATACTACGGATTTTCAATGGATAAATCTCGGAAATTATCAACCAAAACAGTGACCCAATACTAACCGCGTAACCAGCAATATAAGTTACCATAAGCACCACTGACATAACTTTCGACAACTCTGACACCTGCCCCTCAGCGTTGTACGACAGAAAGCCAAGAACCATCAGACTCACAAAGGCTACAAGCATACCGTTTAACATCAGCTTTTTACGTCCCCAGCGATCGACGGTAAACATCACGAATATTGACGCGAAAAAGTTGACTAACCCCATGCCAAAAGTAGCGAGAATCTCAGCGCTCGCACCTGACAAACCAACATTTTTGAAAATATACGGTCCGTAATACATCACTGTATTGATACCAACAAACTGCTGCAGAATACCCAACGCCAAACCAATTATCAACACCGGACGAGCTGTTTTGGAAAACAGTTCTCTGTAACCGCCGTGTTGAATTTTAAAGCTCTCTTCAATTTCTTGTATCTCTGGTTGAACACGATCAGCGTCGCGAATCTTTCCAAGAATTGTAATTGCTTGAGCCCTACGGCATTTCATCATTAGCCAGCGCGGTGAATCAGGTAGAAAAAATGCTCCCAACAACAGTATCAGCGCCGGAATTATCGCAACTCCTAGCATCATCCGCCAATTACCGCTCTGCGTAAAATAATAATCCGAAAGAAACGAAATCGCTTGTGCCCCGGTTATCGCGACACCATTAAGCATGACCATCGTACCACGTTTCTCAGGCACGGATATTTCCGCAATGTAAAGCGGCACAGTATAAGATGCTATACCAATAGCTACACCTAGTATGAACCGACCGACGGTGAGCACTTCCGTATTATTAGCGAACGCACACATCAATGTACCGACAATAAAGGTTATCGAACAATATATTAATGTCATCCTCCGGCCAAATTTATTAGTCAGAACGCCGCTGGTTATACATCCAAAAAAAGCCCCAAGAACAGTTGCGCTTACGATCATACTTATTTGCAGAACTGTCGGTTTAAAAGCTTCCTCAATAAATGATAAAGCGCCCGATATCACACCCGTGTCGAAACCGAACAGAAAACCGCCTACTGCAGCCATAACAGCAACAAACCACATAAATCTACGAACTTTGGCATCCTTGATTGAATAATTGCTAACTGAACCCTTGACAATTTTTATTTCCGCCATTTTTCCCTCCACGGCATAGCCGTATTACAATTTATTTTTACCGATACTTGACAGCGCCCGATCTGAATCCAAAACCAAGTGCGCCGCACCAAGCAAACCGGATTTACGCCCTAATACTGCTGCCTTCATTTCAACATTGAATGGCAATATCTGTTTGATTTCCCGGGTCATAAACTTAATGCCTTCTCTACCGACTATGGGCATTTCGCCGCCCAACACTACCAACTGCGGACTGATAACCGATACCATCGCCGCAACAGCATATGCCCAATTGCGCAAAATATCTTCCCAAAATTCGCGCGCATTTTTATCCATCTCGGCCAAATTACGCAGTTGACATAGCAAACTCGAATTATCTTCCGGCACGATCGGTAACAATGCTTTCAGTTTCTTGTCTAAAAAAAACCGTTTGCGAATTGTGCGTGCCGAATAATTCCCTTCAAATATTCCGCCATGCCCAATTGCCGCGTTCTCACGTTTACCAAACATTAAATAGCCAATTTCTCCAGCCATTTCTCCAAACCCTCTGAACAACTGACTATTAACAATAATTCCCGCGCCGATTCCGCTGCTTACATTGATATAAATCATATCATCAACATCTTGTCCAATACCGGCATTATGTTCACCAAGCGCCATAAGATTTGAATCATTTTCCACAAATATCGGTAATTCGATCCGCTTTTGCAATTCATCAACAATGTGCACACCCTGCCAACCTTTTACTGGAGTGAATAACATTTGACCATCACTCTGCCGAATTGCGCCTGGGATACCAAATCCTAATCCCAGATATCGGTCAACACGTCTGCGATTGACATCAATGAAAGCATTCACATTGCGGCAAATTTCATCCAACAGTTCGACTCCATATAATTCATCGTCAATCACTGCAAATGATTCAACTTTCGTGGCGCCGGAAAAATCCATTATCGACATTTCCAAACCATAGCTATTATAGATTACACCAACAATTCCACCGCCTCTAGGATTAAGTTTCAACATAGTCGGTTTCCGGCCACCCGTCGAATCTCCGGTTCCAATTTCCACCAACCAACCTTCACCAATCAATTCGTCCACCAGCGATGAAACAGCCGGCTTACTAAGGCTTAACTCACGAGCCAACATAGCCCGCGATAATTCTCGATGCGCACGCACCGCACGAATGATACTACTCCTGTTAAGTTGTCTCAGCAATGAAGAATTTGCAGTTACAATTTTGTTCATCTGACCGCCTTTAATGTTAGTTCGTAACCTTTATTAACTAAGTTTGACAAAAAAATATAGTGTTATACAGATATCTCTAAAATTTCAACACACAACCCTTCGAAACAATCACTACAATAACTATATTGCTCTTGTTTAATTTCAACACTTCCAGAATAATAACAAACCTGAATAAAATAATCAATACAAATTTAATGTTCTGTGAAAATATTTTTATTTGTATTTTTGTTTTTATACACAATTTATCTGCCAAAAAATTTGTAAAAAAAACCTTTTTGTCGAGGCAAAATCAAACGCTCCGGTTTTGTGACCACCACATTTTCGCTTTTAAAAACCGCACGCGAATTGGTGATGAAAATTTGTTCAGCATACTCAGCGCCGAATTTCACCGCCACCTCTTCATAGGCTGATAACAATTTTGTGTTTCGTCCCCGAATGGAGTGTGCATCCGAAGCAACAAAAGAAACAACTTGGTTTTCCAGTAACATCAACACACATTTTTGAATTTCAGGACCAAATAAACCCGTAATACTCTTGGAATTAACCTGTAACAACAATCCTTTATGCAACCAGTCTAAAACAATTTCTGGATTTTTTACAACTTCCGGATAACGTTCCGGATGCGCCATAATCAAACGTATTCCTTTAGTTTGTAAACCAAAAATCACCTTTTCAGCATACTGCGGCATTTGCAACATCGGCAATTCAACCAACATATATTTCCCGGAGTTTAAACAATATTCACCAGGTTTGATTTCATCAAGTAACTCTGGTGTTAAAGCAACCTCTGCTCCGGAAACAACGGTTATATTGATGCCGGCACTTTTAAGATACCCATTAAGTTTTTTGCATTCTTCACAAATGACCGTCCATTGCGGTTGATGTTCATTCCAAATGACGTGCGGCGTCGCCGCTATGTAACGAGTACCGCTGTCACAGGCTTGCTTTAGCATTGTCAAGCTGTCGGCAGCGCTTTGCGCTCCATCATCAATTCCGGCAATGACATGGGAATGGATATCGAAGAATTTCTTATCAATAATATTCATAATTTTCCTTAGCCAATAGCAGACCTATATTTACTCTTCTGCGTGACAAAGTCATAATAAACAATAATTGCGGTTATGTCAATAAAAGACAAATCAATTTGACAAAGCCGCTCATTGAGTGTAAACTTCTCTAAAAAACAAAAAATTGCTACACAATAGCAATGAAATTTACTCGAAAACTCTGACAGCATTAATTAGCCGCCTGAGTTTTTTTTGTGCTTCGTTCGAAATCTGTCCGCCATATACCATTAGCTCATCAATTCATTAATCATGGAGGTCACTATGCTCGAAATGTTAGGTCAAAATTTCTCCGTAAACGAAACGGATTATCTTATCAACAAATTCCTTGGTCGCGGTAAATCAGCGTATTCCTTTCTCGCGGAAAATGCTGACGGCACCAAAATTACCCTTAAACTCTTACACGATGAACCGTTCGAGTTCTATCAATGCGATGATAAATTCCAGGCGGAACTTGACGCCTACGAAGCATTGCACGGCAAACTGCCGTTGCCGGAATTGGTCGCAGTCGATGACGAACGCGGTTGGTTGGCAAAAGAATATGTGGACGGCGAAAACCTAACCCAACTGATTGCCGAAAACCGTGTCACACCGGAAATCTGGCGACAAATTTTCGCCATATCCGAGAGTCTTGAACCACAGTTAATCAATATTGATTATTTCCCTGCGAATTTTCTGTGGGATGGCGAAACACTGATTTACGTTGATTATGAAGTCAACACCTATAATTCCGAATACGACTGGCTGCACTGGGGCATTTATTTCTGGGTTAACAACGAAGGGATGCAGAAATATCTTGAGACCGGCGACGCGCTGGCGATTAACGATGGCAAGGCCGGCGGCAAGCCAATCAAAAAACCATTCAGAAATAAAGTACATCAACTAAAACAGCGTTATTCCGTGCAATAAAACTAGCTAATACCTAAATAGCACTTCACAAAAAAGCAAGCCACGGAAATCTTTCTGTGGCTTGTTTTAAATTTTATTTCGCCAGTACTGCCCACCAATGCCCAAAGTTTCCTTCAGACACTGCCGACAAGATTGCGTCGGTGCGCTGTGAAAAAGCCTGCGCTTCAGATTCGCCAACCAATTCAACAACTTTCAACCAATTATCATCCAACAATAAGCGCATTTTCTGCCAGTGTCTGCGATATTGACGCGAAGTATCATTACACAACAAAACCAGCGCCGGGCAATCATTCAGCAGCGCACTGATTTCATCATACCCAGGCGGCAGTTGAATCCCCCAACTATTAATAACGTTGGCCGCGGCGGTAGTATATACGTCACAACTATAGCCAGATATAGAAATAATTCTGTCTGGTTTCACCCAGCTAAGCAGTTTGCTGAAATCACCAACTATGTTTGGGGAATAACACAAGACGTCATGTGCTATTACTAAATCATAACACTTAGCGCTATTGAAATTGTCGATTTTTGCCTGCCAAAAATTTATTTTGCCAGATAATCCATTAGTCTCTATCAGCTCCGCGGCACTGGACAACATATCCCAAGACGGATCAAACGCATCGACACAAGCATCATTATGCTTCGCCCACCAAAGTGTAGTCTGTCCACGGCCGCAACCGGCGTCCAGCACTGATATTTTTTTTGTTCCCAATAACCTGCGCAATAGTTCAAACGGTTGTTCACCCAGCGGATTATAGTACACCCGCCCTAACAAATTTTGCAGTTGTATTTGTTTATCAGCATAAATTGCCGCCGCACGCGCTTTGTCATTGTCGCCTTTGTTGCTGTCAACTGTGAACCGAACCGGGCCGCTGGTACTTGTTTCTATTTTCATTTTACTACCTCAGCGCTTGTTCTAAATCTTCCAATAAATCTGCCTCATCCTCAATACCCACTGATATCCTGATTAAATTATCGCTAATTCCTAATTGTATTCGTATTTCGGCGGGAATGGACGCATGCGTCATTATCGCCGGATGTTCAATCAGACTCTCGACACCGCCCAAACTTTCCGCCAATTGAAACAGTTTTACTCTTTCCAAAAACCGTTTTGATTCTTCAAGTCCGCCTTTGATAAAAAATGTTATCATACCGCCAAAGCCGCTCATCTGCAATTTGGCAATTTCATACTGATTGTGCGAAACCAGTCCCGGATAAATCACTCGTTCAACCTGCGGATGTTGTTCGAGGTATTTGGCAATTTGCAAGGCATTGGCACAATGTTTTTCCATCCGCAATTGCAATGTTTTCATTCCCCGCAGCAACAGAAATGAATCAAACGGTGACAAAATACTGCCAATGGCATTGTGCAAAAACCGGATCCGTTCGGTCAAAGCAGATTCTTCGCGGACGATTACGGCACCGGCAATAATATCGGAGTGTCCGTTTAAATATTTAGTTGCTGAATGCACGACAATATCAAAACCCAAGACTAACGGTTTTTGTAAATACGGCGTGGCAAAAGTATTATCACATACCGTTATAATGCCGTATGCTTGGGCGATTTGGGCAATTCGTGCCAGATCAACAATCCTCAGCATCGGATTGCTCGGTGATTCCACCCAAATCATTTTCACCGATGAATCAATCGCTTGCCGCAGCGCGTCAATATTCGTGAGATCAACATACTTTACCCGTAAATCGGCGTTGATTTTTTTAACTTCATCAAACAACCGAAATGTACCGCCATACATATCGTCCATAGCAATAATTGTGCTGCCGTGCGGAAAGGCATCCAACACCGTAGAAGAAGCCGCCAACCCGGACGCAAAAGCAAATGCGGCAACGCCTTCTTCCAAGTCAGCAAGACAAGTTTCCAACGCCTGCCGGGTCGGATTACCCGACCGCGAGTATTCATAGCCTTTGTTAACGCCCGGACTGGCTTGCGCGAAAGTAGAGGTCGCAAATATCGGCGTTATTACCGCCCCGGTAGCTGTTTCCGGATCCTGTCCGGCGTGGATGGCGCGAGTAGCAAATCCCTGTTTATTCATATCAATACAATCTCCTGTTCCATTATTCAACGCTGAATCCGCGTTCGCGCATCCAGTCATCATTAAAAACTTTTGACAAATACTTGTTACCGGTGTCGCAGACAAAAGTAATTATGTTTTTCGATTGCACCTGCTGTTGTGCGTACCGGACCGCGGCTGCAATCAACACTCCGCTTGATGTCCCGGCGAGAATCCCCTCTTTTTTCAGTAACGCACGGATGGTGGCGAAGGCCTGGGCATCAGTTATCGTATATGCAGCTTTCACCAGCGAAAAATCGCACATCTCCGGCACAAAATCCTCACCAATTCCTTCAACGTACCAACTGCCCGGCTCATCGTGTTTTCCGGTCATAATATAATCTGCGAGAATCGAACCGGCAGGGTCGGCCAACACAAATTCCGGCGGCGCTGGCAGCGTTTTAAAGTAATCGGTCAACCCGCGCAGCGTACCGCCTGAACCGACGCCGACTACGATGGCATCGACTTTACCATCCATATGTTGCCAGATTTCCGGTCCGGTGGTCGTGCTGTGCGCCAGCGGATTATCCAGGTTGCAAAACTGATTTATGAAAAACGAATTTTCCGTTTCCTGAGACAAGCGCAGAGCATAATCCTGGTAATACTCCGGGTGGCCTTTGGCAACATCAGAGCGGGTCATTACGATTTTTGCACCCAATGCTTTTAAGTGGGCTATTTTTTCCGCGCTCATCTTATCCGGAATCACAAGAACAAGTTTGTAACCTTTCTTCAGCGCTACCAGCGCCAGTCCGAGACCAGTATTTCCGGCAGTTGCCTCAATCAGTGTCGCGCCGGGCTTGAGCAGTCCCCGCGCCTCTGCGCTTTCGATAATTGATTTGCCAATCCGGTCTTTGATTGAACCGGATGGGTTTTGATTTTCCAGTTTCAAAAACAATCGGCTGTTACCGGTGTCAAAGCAACCAATTTCAACAATCGGCGTGTTGCCGATCAAATCCAGTGAATCTTTGTAAAACATTACATTACCTCGCTTTTTTTAATTTGTGTTTCCGACAAAACACTGTTCCTGTAACCATAAAATACGTATATCAAAATCCCGATAATCGCCCAAATACAAAAAAAACACCAAGTTACCCCCGATAAATTTAACATCAGGTAACCGCAGGTAATCACCGCCAACGGCATTATCACATAAGCCGCCGGACAACGAAACGGCCGGTTTATATCCGGTTGAGTAAATCGCAAAACAAACACACCCACCGATGCGACGATGAAAGCAAACAGCGTGCCGATATTTACCATCTCCGCCAAAACCTCGATTTTTACCAACCCGACGACTGTTGCTACAATCATACCGGTGACCAATGTTAACCGGTGCGGCGTCCTGTATAAGTTATGGATTTTTCCAATCTTTTGCGGCAACAAACCGTCGCGCGCCATTGCCAGAAATAATCTGATTTGAGCGTATAGCAACCCCAATATCACTGCTGCCAGTCCGACGATAACGCCAACACCGACCAATGCTGCGCCAAATTTGTAGCCGGCGGCTTCCATGACCATGACAATCGGTGCACCGTTTGCCAAAAGATGATAAGGTACAACGCCGGTCATAACCGCCGTTACAATTACATATAATACCGTTGTTACTGCCAGCGTGCCCAAAATACTGCGCGGGATATCGCGCTGGGGATTCGCGGTTTCTTCGGCACTATTGGCAATAATATCAAACCCAAGATAAGAAAAGAACGCAAACGATGCACCGGTCAATACACCCTGCCAGCCAAATGGCAGAAACGGCGTCCAATTGGCAGGATTAACAGCCGGGATACAAAGAATAATAAATATCGCGACAATTGACAGCTTAATTGCTACCAGAATCCGATTCAGTTTAGCGCTTTCACGCGCACCGTGATACAGAACCGAAGTAATTGTCAGCACCAACAATACAGCTGGTAGATTAATCCAGCCACCGTTCGCCGGAACCTTCAACAATGATTCGGGAACATTCAAGCCCAGCCGTTGCACTAAATTTGCTACATATTGTGACCAACCAGAAGAAACTGCAGCAGCTCCAATACCATATTCCAATATTAACGCCCAACCTACCAGCCAGGCAATCAATTCACCTAAAGCCGAGTATGCATAAGTATAAACACTTCCGGCAACCGGCGTCATTGCAGCCAGTTCGGCGTACGCCAATCCCGCAAACCCGCAGGCAAATCCGGAAAACACAAACGACAACATCAAACCCGGACCGGCATATTCGGCAGCACCGATACCGGTAAATACAAATACTCCGGTGCCGATTATTATACCGATACCAAGACAGATTAAATCCCAGGGAGTCAGCACCCGGCGTAACCCGCTAGACTTCGCCGCTTTATTCATATCAGAAATAGATTTTTTACGAAAAACATCAGCCATCCAGCACCTCCCCGTCAAAAAGCAAAAGACCGAAGACATCACGTCTCCGGCCTTCAGTATTTCTGATCAACCAAGTAAATTTATTTGATGGTAACAAATATTTGCACACTTGTCAATGTTTTGTTAATCATGCTATCTGATATTCTTATTTCAGTCCGTCAATTCCGCAAAAATCGTAATCTCATTATTTGCAGTCTCGGCTGACGTTATTTTGATTACATCCAGCAGCGGCCGGCCAAACATCCGGCTGCCACTTAGCAGCCTTATTAGTGCCCGGCGCATATTGAAGACGTATTTGTCATCACGCTTTTCGTACTGCGGCAAAAATCGCTCCAGCATGTTCAGCGCCATGGCGATAGTATTGTCGCTCGGTTTGATAACAATTTCGCTACGGCTGTAATCATGAACACATTCACATAGTTCAAACTTAACATTAAAACTGGTAGCCAGCAGTGCGCTAACACCAACCTGAACATTTAGTTCGATAAAATTACGCTCCAGCAACTTGGCGTTAAGCGAGCGGATTAACCGCGGGGTTCTTGTGGCTTCATTCAAACCGCGGTTAAGTGCGGCTTCAGAAAGCGAAAATTGGATAGATTGGTTATTCTTGTCTCTCAATGATCTTACCTGCTTATAATTTTTCAGTAACTGTTTTTACTCACCAGTATTGCCGCTTGCTTCCTCGGCGAGACGCTGTTTCTCCAACGAGCGGGCAAATGGATAATATACAATAAAAGCAATAACGATAGACACAACTGCCCACACTGCTGCACGCCAGTCGCCGCCCGTAGCAAGATATTGACCGATGATCGGCGGCGTTGTCCATGGCACCATTATACATGGTTTATTGATAATATTTGCCGCCATCAGAAAATAGGTGCCAACCACTAATATCTGCGGTACGATAACGTAAGGAATCAGTAATATCGGATTAAGCATAACCGGTACTCCAAAGATTACCGGTTCATTTATCTGGAAACAGGCTGAGGGGAACGCCATGCGGCTGAGCTGCCGCAAACCGATTTCCTTGGAACGCATTAATATCAACACCAGCGCCAGCGTCGTACCCGTACCGCCGACATTAACGAACATCGCATTGAAACCGTCGGCGCCAATATACGGTAACGGCTGTCCGGCCACCATTGCCGACGCGTTAGCGGCGAGATAAGTCAGACATATTGGTGAAGCCACGGATGACACAACATTGTCGCCATGAATACCCACAAACCATAGCAACGAAATTATTAACGTCATAACCATAAGTCCCGGCAAGGTATTCAGCGCAAATACAAAAGGTTGGAAAATCATAGTTACGATTGCGTTAATATCAACGCCGCCGACAAATCGCACCAACCACAAAAACGTCAACAATGTTGCGGTTGGCGTCAGTGAAATAAACGAACGTGATACTGCCGGCGGCACATTTTCCGGCAATTTGATAACCAGGTTGCGTAGCACAAAAAACCTTTGAATCTGAATTGCGATAAACGCTACCACGATTGCAGTAAACATGCCGCTGGCACTGAAATTTGCCGTTGCAATGCTCCCTGTTTCCGGATCAACCTGCAACAATATGAAACCGATCAGTGACATCAGCGAACCGATGATTGCATCCTGTTTCAGTTCGCGGGCGTAATTATAAGCAATCGAAATCGAAACGATAATCGACAGCAATCCGAAAGTCGCCGATATCGGAATCGACAATAACTGTTGATAGGGTTTAACGATATTAGTCCAGGCCTGAATCGGGATAAAGCTGATAATCATGAAGATACTGCCAAAAATCGTGAACGGCACGGTCGCTATCATACCATTACGCACGGCCTTCAAAAATTTTACATCACCAAGTTTGGTCAACGGCGGCACCAAATAGTTTTCAATAAGGAAAATAAATTTTTCCACAATGCTCCCCTTTTATTAATTCCGACCGTGTTTATTGGTCAAAGTTAAAATTCTGGCAACTAATTTTTCATCCAATACGTCCGCCGCCATCCGCCACTCCCAATTTCCACCTAAAACTGACGGAACGTTCATTCGCGCAGCATTGTCCAATCCCAGCCAATCCTGCATTGGCACAATCGCGGTATTTGCCGTAGCCGACAACGTCAGCTCAATCATTCGCTCGCAAATAGCACGGCTGTCGATTTTTTTCGCAGCATCAAAACCCAGTTCAGTAACGATGTTTTTGTAAACTACGGGTTTTTCCGTCTTGATTCGGTCAAAAAAGCCGGTAGTAGTGTCATTATCATGAGTTCCGGTATACACGATCTCATTTATCAAATAACAATTCGGATCAAACGGCGCGCGCCGTTCGCCTTCCAGAGCAAACTGAACAATAATCATTCCGGGATAACTGAAACGTTCACGCAAATATTCGACTTGCGGCGTAATCACGCCCAGATTTTCGGCAATAATATTCATCTTGCCCAAATGTTTTTCGATGGCGTCAAATAATTTCCGATCCGGTCCTTTTACCCAGCGTCCTTTAATCGCGGTCGGCTCGGTCGCCGGTATTTCCCAGTAAGCTTCAAAACCACGGAAGTGGTCAATCCGCAAAATGTCAACTATTTTAGCCAGTTTGCCAACGCGCAACCGCCACCAGGCGAAATCATCTTGTTCCATCAGATCCCACTTATAATGCGGATTGCCCCAACGCTGACCGGTTTTGCTGAAATAGTCAGGCGGTACACCGGCAATCAAGCTCGGTGAACCATCCGGATTCAACTCAAACAACCGCTGCATTGCCCAGACGTCAGATGAATCATGTGCGACAAAAATCGGAATGTCGCCAACAATTTTGATGTTTTTGGCATTAGCGTATTTTTTTAGTTTGAACCACTGCCGAAAATAGATGAATTGCAGAAAACGTTGATATTCGATTTCATCAGCCAACTCTTCCCGTTTGACCAATAACGCATTTTCTTCACGTTTAGCCAATTCTTCCGGCCACTCAGTCCAGGGTTTTAAGTTCTGTTGAGCTTTGATAGCCGCGAACAACACCCAGTCTTCCAGCCATTCGTTTTCATCCGCGACAAATTGCTTGTAATCTTTGGTTTTACCGACTTTGTTTTTGGCATGCGCAAACGCTTGGCGGAACAAACCGTCTTTGAGTTTTTTTATTGATTCAAAGTCAATTTTATCCAATGAAAAAGCTTTACCTTCGAGTGCTGCCGCAATATCTTTTTCAGTAAGCAATTTTGATTCAACAAGCATATCCGGGCTGATCATCATCGGATTTCCGGCGAAAGCGCTTAAACCCTGATAGGGTGATTCACCATAACCCACCGGATTAATCGGCAGCAACTGCCAGAGCTTTTGCCCGGACTGCTCCATAAAGTCGATAAAGGCATAAGCCTCTTTGCCAAAATCACCGATACCATAACGGCTTGGAAACGAAGTGGGATGCATCAATATTCCCGCTTCACGTTTTGCCGTAACCTTTTGAATTAACAAACGCGTTGACTGCGGAGCTAACGACAAATTCAACAACCCGCCATGTGCATGTTCGGCACGATGCCCGTCGAGGATATCATAATATTTTTCGACTTCCAGACTATTCACGGCTACACTCACAAGCTGGTTTGAGCGATTAACAGCGATTATCGCCGTGTTGTTTGCATCACAACGGCTAAAAACAAAACAACCAGAGCTGGCATATACCGGCCGCCATTCACCCGTTTGCAACACCGGATACTCACGCCGCAGCGCCGTTATCAACTTGAACCATTCGTATACTTCTTTATCTTCCTCGCCCCACGGATAAGCGCGCCGATTAAGCGGATCGGCAAATCCTTCCATACCAGCTTCATCACCATAATATACGCTGGGAATTCCCGGGTGGCACATCTGCCAGAGACTGAGCATTTTCAACCGCGCCACAGCAGTTTTGCGTTCTGATTCGGTTAGTTCGCTATGATAATATTTATCCGCAAAACTGATACCTTCGCCTTCATTACCTTTGCCCAAAACCGTCAATATCCGGGCCCGATCATGCGTACCGAGCAGATTCATATTGGCAGCAAAAACTTGTGGCGGATAATTTTCACACAGGCTCATCAGCTCACGGCTGACTCGCGTTGCATCAATTTTTCCAAGTGCAAAATCCAGCATAACTTTTCTGAGCGGATAATTCATCGGCGCATCCAATTCATCGCCGACCAAATATTCCCGCAATTTATCGTAGGCTTTCTTGTTCGATGCATCTTCCCACACTTCGCCGATCACCACGGCATCGGGGTTGATTTCTTTGACCGCTTTACGCAACTCCTTAATAAACTCATCCGGCAACTCATCGGCAACATCCAACCGCCAGCCTTTTGCACCGGCCCGCAGCCATTTTTTAATAACCGAATCTTTATCACGCAAAATATAATCCAAATACGACGGCGTCAGCTCTTTCACATTCGGCATATTGTCAATGCCCCACCAGCAATCATAACTGCCGTCCTTTTTGAACGAATACCAATCATGATATTCCGATTTCGTCGATTGCGCAGCACCGATTGATGGGTATTTACCCTTACTGTTAAAATACACGCTGTTATTACCGGTATGCGAAAACACACCGTCCAGTATAATATTTATTCCCAAGTGTTCCGCTTCGGAACATAACAATTTAAACGCCTGTTCGTCCCCCAGGTATTGATCGATTTTTTTGTAGTCACCAGTATCATAACGATGATTGCTTTCAGCTTCAAAGATCGGATTAAGATAAATAACACTAACGCCTAACCCTTTTAAATATGGCAGGCGGTCAATAATTCCCTGAATGTTTCCACCAAAAAAATCATACGCAACCACCGCCTGTGTTTCCGGATTACGTGCGTAAATCGGTTCGTCGGCCCAATTCAAGTGTAATAAACTCATCGGTTTGGGATTGCTAAACTGGTCGCCTTGTTCACCGCGCGCAAACCGGTCAGGAAATATTTGATACATAATCCCGGTTTTCATCCAGTCCGGTGTAGTGAACTTCTTATCAAAAGCGGTTATCTGATAAGGCGGTGGATAACTGTCGCGCATTTCACCGATACCACCAAGATTATCCGCGTTATTACCATAAAACATCGTACGGCCATTAGCAATAACTTCAAAGCAATACCAATATATTCCAGGATTTACCGGCACTTTAATTTTGTATTCATACTCGAAATAATTTTCCTTGGCCAACCGTTGTTTCATCGTGAAATGACGGCTGTCGACTCCCTCGAGCCAAATATGCAGAATCGCTTTCTCTGGCCGGCAATCGCTAACAGCTATTGCTAAAGTGATTTCCGTGCCACAGGCAACGGCACCAAAAGGATTGCGGTAATTAATTTCCTGTGAATTGTGAAATATATGCATTTTCCCTCCGAAAAAAAATCATTCATGTTCTTAATAATTACTATTCGACACGGTTTCGTGTTTTCCTGCAAAAGATTGCTATTAGCCTGAAAAATCAATGCTGGATCATACTTCATATTATTTAATCGCATTACAGTCTAACGCGCAGCGCATTATTTATGATAGCCTTTAACAAGATAGTTATATTTATAAGGATATTCGTCAACAACTCCGGCATGGCCTGCACCATAAATTTCGACAATATCACTTCGAATGCTTTTTGTATTCACTGCATACCGCGACAAGTGCCGCGCAGCCTTCAACATCTGCGACTGCCAGCGTTTTCCGGTCTCAAGTTGTAAGTACGGCTGCTCAAGATAATATATCACTTTAGTCGGATCAACCACTTCGTCGACAGCTTGACGTACAACAACGTGCATCGGATGCACCAACCCGAACGGACAATAGATTTTATCGTAACTGGCAAAACAAAACGCGCTCATTTTTTGTTGCAAAGTGACATAGTGCTCATAATTAGTGCGGTAATATTTAAATGCTTCAGCATGGTCGCGAGCAGCTTCAGCCGGAAGTTCCAGATAATTATAGTAATCCGTCAACAAAAAATCAAAAGTCTGACCGACCAAAAACCGCCGTCGGATGTTTTCCGGCTTACGGTCACCATCCGCACTTACCGTCAACGTATCCAAAACAATTTTTTTCTTGTTAGCATTCAGTAAAACAGGGTAACACGAGTATATTGCATCATCGGCATGTGGCTCAACTATCAAACACTTCATAATCGGTTTCCTTTCTATGTGTCACCCGTAAATCCTCTATAACTAATATATGCAGGTAATATTAATTCCACCAAACACACTATTTTCCTGCATATTTATTGCAGTTTATTAATAATTTGTTCTATAATAATTGCGACAACATCGTGGAGGCTAATGTGAATAGTTCGAAGTCCAGAGCACCAGATCTGTTTTCTTCCGCAATACGCGGATTGACATTATCATTATTATTCATTTTTATACTTGCGACCTGCTCTGTCGGCAGCGCCAACGAAGTGTGGAAATGGATTTACAAAGATGACACCTGTATTGTGTATGCCGATTTTACCACGCTGCACATCTGGGACAAACCCGAAGGCGATTGTGTAGATATTTATACAATGACAAATCTCAGTAACCTTGGCCGCGAAGAATTACTGACCGGACGGGAAATCAGTAACAAGACACTCTCCGGCTGGCAAACGGTTTCGACCATCATTACCCGCCAGTTGTTCATGCTCAAGGAGCGCAAAGTCCAAATGCTGACGGTTACTTATTATGATGACAGCGGCAAAATTCTTGAAGAAGAAAAACAAGCCTATTCGCCAGATCGTTGGACGACGCTGCGTCAGGTGGAACGTAGTCAAAAAGTATATGATATTATTGTAGATATTGCCAAAAATACAAAATAGAAACAGCCGGGCGATTTTGCCCGGCTGTTTCTATTTTTGCTTATTCTTCTACGACTTTTGGTTTTAGTATTCCAATCAAACCGGCCGACACTATCATTCCTACCAATATAGCAACGACATACCAAATCCGGTGATCGACCACCGGTAATACGATAAGTCCGCCATGCGGTGCATGATCTGTACAACCAAAAAATGCAGCTATTGCACCACCAACCGCCGAACCAATCATGATGGACGGAATTACACGAATCGGATCAGCGGCAGCAAAGGGTATTGCTCCCTCAGTGATCCCTATCGAACCCATAATCAACGCACCAATACCAGCTTCACGCTCAATTTCGTCAAATTTTTTCGGAAACAACAACGTCGCTAACCCTAATCCAAGCGGTGGAATACAAATTGCCGCAGCGATTGGACCCATTACAGTATAAACTCCTTCACCAATCATTGCCGCACCAAACATAAAGGCAACTTTATTGACCGGACCACCCATATCAAAAGCAATCATTGCACCCGTAAGTGCTCCAAGTAATACAGCGTTACCGCCGCCCATTGCTTTCAATCCTGCCGTCATTGACTCCATCAATCCGGCGATTGGTTTACCTACAACAAATAACATTAAACCGCCCGTAACCAACGCTGACAATAACGGAATTACAAAAATTGGCATAATTGGACGCAAATTAGGATGCACCGGCCATTTCTTTATCCAGCGCGCCATATAACCAGCAATTATGCCGGCGATTATTCCACCTAAAAATCCGGCTTTTGTACTGACTGCCAAAGCACCGCCCACCAGACCCGGCGCCAATCCCGGACGATCTGCGATTGCAAAAGCGATAAAACCTGCCAATACTGGCACCATTAATCCAAAAGCTGCAGCACCAATATCCAGCATTCCTTTTAGCCAAACATTGGTTACTTGCGGACCAGTTCCGGCCTGAACGCCGGACATTGCAATTGCAAAAGCAATATACACACCGCCGATTACTACAATCGGAATCATATAAGACACGCCGTTCATCAGATATTGCCTGATTTTCTTCAGTTCGTTCATTTTCCCTCCTAGAATTCACTTTCTCTTTGTAATGCGCTAATAATTGCTTCAGCAGTAGTTGCTGATTTTAACGCCGCAACAATCTCGTCATCCATCAACTTTACCGCGATTTGTTGCAAGAGTTTAAGATGCAAATCGCTGGCATCGGAATCCTGAATTGCCAGCAAAAATACCAAGTCAACCGGCTGATCATCCATCGCCTGCCATTCTACAGGCTGCTTTAGCTTGGCGATCGCAATGCTGGACAGTTTGACGCAATCGGTTTTGCCGTGCGGAATAGCGATGCCATTACCAATACCAGTTGTGAAATGTTCTTCGCGTTCCAAAACTGCAGCAATGTAACCGTTTTTATCAACCAGCTTACCATTTTGTTCGAGAATTTCCGCAAGTTTGCCGATGGTCTGCGCCTTATCGGCTGCATCAACTCCGATAACGATGTTTTCTTTTTCAACAAAATTTGCAATATCCATAAATTATGCCAACGCGTCAGCAATTACTTTTTTAGGATCTTTTATCGCTGCGCCGACCAACACTTCAATTGATTTTTTACCTTCAAATCGATCACGTTTTGACACCATGGTATCTACTGCAAAAACAACCGCATCGGCTGCGGCAATATCACTGGCACTTACTTCATCCTCGATTCCCATCGCACCTTGCGTTTCGACTTTTATCTCGTGACCAAGCGCCTTGGCCGCCTTTTTCAGCGCTGCCGCTGCCATGTAAGTGTGCGCAACTCCGGTCGCACAAGCTGTTACTGCTACAATTTTCATAAATCCTCCATTAATTTGTTTACTAATAACATAATACCTTATAGTAAGTGAAATCACAATAACGCAGATGGACGTTTTTAAACATACAACAACAGGGGTTGTTCAAAAACACTCAGATACAAGGCGCACCGAGCATTGTGACGCGCCACGTACTGGAAAGTACGCAAGCTAACAAGCACAGGGTCAACGTAGTAGCTGAGTGTTTTTCAATAGCCTTACCAACCGTAGTAGGGGTCGTTCATCTCGACGTACGCATCCAAACTCGCATAATCCTCATCCATAATGGTTTTATATGCCACCAATGCCGAATATGGTTGCACGATTACGACGTTTTTCGCCTGCGCCAGAAGCTCCGTTCCGGCGCGTTTTTCGTCAACAACGATGTTCCATGGACCATTTTTACGGATTCGCTGCACTTTGTCAGTACCATTGTATACTACCAGTATCGTCTGCCAGGCATCACCAACATCGCTGCCTTTTAGTGTATAAACTACGACGTTATCCGGCGCATTTTTGGCGAATTGCAAATTGGCGTCTACCTGAGTTTTTTTGTCCATACGAAATGCCGGATGATTTTTCCGCAGCGCAATTAACCCTTTATAATAATTAAACAGATCACTGTTTGTGGTTTTTAACGACCAGTTAATTGGATTAATATTTGGTTCGTTGTTGTTGTAGCTGTTCTCGTTTCCCTGCTTGGTGCGACCAAAATCATCCGCCTCGGCAAAGAATGGTACCCCTTGAGCAGTTAATATTACCGCCGCTGCCAATTTGTCCATTTGTTTTATCCGGGCTTCATTATCCTTTGGATTGGTTAGCTTGAGTTTGTCCCAAATGCAAGCATTGTCATGCGCCGAAACATAATTTATCGTCTCATTCGGTGTTGCAACCGGTATGCTGCCGTCAAGATTTCGTCCGGTACTTTGGCCTTTAATTTGCAGTTTCAGCCGTTCCATCCCCAAATACGGCGGCAATCCTTGTACGAAACTACCTTCGGTTTGTTTAAAAACATCACCTTTAAGATTATCACGGATACCATCATTAAACGCCGCCACCCCTGTGCCGAAAACATTTGTCTGAGTCATGCGCTCACTTGCCGGAATTCCGGTCGGAATATCCCAACCTTCACCATAAATTATTGCGTTGGGGTTGATTTTTCTGACTTCTTTATAAACTTCCAGCATCGTTTGTTTGTCATGCAAGCCCATCAAATCAAACCGCAATCCGTCAATATGATATTCGCTCACCCAATATTTACAGGAGTCAACGATAAATTTGCGGACCATCGGTTTTTCACTTGCAACATCATTACCACAACCGCTGCCGCTAATATAACCACCGCTATTGTCCACACGGTAATAGTAGTATGGAACAATTTTATCAAAAACCGAAAACTGTCCGTCACCAGTTTGAAATGTATGATTATAAACTACGTCACAGATTACACCGATATTGTTTTGATGAAAGCGGGTAACCATGGTTTTGAATTCAAGCTGGCGATTGTCACCATGCGGATCGATGGCGTAAGAACCCTCGATGTTGTTATAAAGCGCCGGGTCATAACCCCAATCATACCAATCATATTGATTATATTTTTGAAGCTCATTGCCAACACCATAATCAAACACCGGCAACAAATGTACATGGCTGACACCCAGCTCCTTGATATGATCCAGTCCGGTATAGACATTGTTCGGTCCAAGCGTTCCGGCCTCGGTTAAGCCAAGAAACTTGCCGCGCGCAGCATCACTCACTCCGGAAGTGGTGCTGATGCTCATATCACGAGTATGTATTTCATAAATTATCGCATCAGTATTTCGTTTTAGCGGAACGTAACGGTCAATACTCCAACCGTTAACACTTGCGCTATTTTTCTGTGCGTCGTAGACTAGGCAACGGGTCGTGTTCGGCGCGGTTGCGCGTGCGTACGGATCAACTACGACGTTTATTATATCGTTATCAACCGTAATATCCGGATTTCTAAAATGAATTGCGAACATATAGTATTGTCCGTTAATATCTCCCTTTACAACCGCCGTCCACTGGCCATTTTTACCCGGCATCATCGGTAGCGTTTGATACTCCTGAGTATCGGCGGTTGCATACAACCGCAAATCAACTGCGCAAGCAGTTGGTGCCCAGAGTGCAAATTGTGATTTATCACTGGCATAATTGCAACCTAGTTCACCGTTATAATAATATTTCTTGTCATCCAGAACTTTGCGGGGAAATAGTTGCACAGCATTATAGCCGTCGTGTTCAACAAAAAACAATTTATTAACTTCCAAGTTCCGTTCAGCCGTCAATTCGACCGTCGTTGCCAAGCCTGCGCTATTTGTTTCAAGTGCCGTAACTTTTCTTACCTCAACCGGACCATAGTGGGCAGTGCCGCGTTGCCGCAGCCAAAATCCATTATTCCCTTTAGTTAACAATAGCGGTTTATCGAGTTTTAGCGTGATTTTATTGGCATCATCCTGCCAAGCGTGCATTGCTGCGATTATTTTCGGTACGCTGGAATAAACTTGTTTATCGCCTTGTATCAACCAAACTTCATTACTGCCTTTCGGCAAGTCAACATAACGATCCTCGTTGATGTCTTTCATCACCCAGTTGTCTTTTTTTAATAAAAATCCGGCGCGTGCTACCGGACTGTTAAAACTCACTTTAATAATTGCGCCATAATCATCTGTACCGATCATTTCAAAACTTGCACCAGGCAAATCTTTGGGCGACTTACTCCAACACCAAACACCCCAGCCCTTGTAATCACCGTCAAACCGGTAGTAATGAATAATAAAACTTGACGATTTCGGTGTTTCAGCAAAAGCCGATCCCAATCCTAACCCCAATACGCTGAAAATTAATATCCCAAGCAAAATCGCAATTTTTTCCAGATCCATATTTATCTTTTCTCCTGTAAACGCAAAGTTATATCAGATTAATCAACAAAACCTATTTAATAAAAAAACTGAATCTACGATTAACGCGGATTCAGCTTTTTTATTGGATTCAAATTTAGCTCATAAGCAACGGCGCGATAATCAACGATATCGTTCCGGCAACCTTGATGAGCGGATTCATTGCCGGTCCGGAAGTATCTTTGAACGGATCACCAACTGTGTCGCCAACTACTGCGGCCGCGTGCGCCTTGGTTCCTTTTCCGCCATAGTTACCCGACTCGATATACTTCTTGGCATTGTCCCATGCACCACCGGCATTTGCCATGAACAGTGCCAGCAACACACCCGAAACGGTAATTCCGGCCAAGAACCCGGCTAACGCTTTAGCGCCAAGAATAAATCCAACTGCAATCGGTGTAGCAACCGCAAACAATCCCGGCTTAATCATCTCATTCAGCGCCGCTTTGGTGCTGATATCAATGCAACTTTTATAATCCGGTTTTGCCGTACCTTCCATAAGCCCGGGAATTTCCCGGAACTGACGACGAACTTCATTAATCATCTTGAACGCTGCCCGACCAACAGCTTCCATCGTTTGCGCACAAACCATGAATGGCAAAGATGCGCCGATAAACAAGCCAATCAATACCATCGTATCCGTCAAGTTGATTGGCATTTTACCATCAACAATCAACCCCGCCAAGGCATGATTTTTGCAAACTTCTTCATTAAATGCGCTAAACAACGCCAGCGCCGTCAACGCTGCCGAACCAATAGCGAACCCTTTTGCAATCGCTGCGGTAGTATTTCCGACCGAGTCCAATTTATCAGTTTTTTTACGAACTTCCGGACCAAGTCCGGCCATTTCAGCAATCCCGCCGGCGTTATCAGCAACCGGCCCGAAAGCATCTACCGCCACTACCATTCCGGCAGTTGACAGCATACCCATAGCAGCGATTGCTATTCCGTAAACGCCGCCGGTAAAATAGTAAGCCGCGCCAGTAGCCCCGGCAAACACCAGCATGGGTAACGTGGTGCTTTTCAAACCGGTCGCAATACCGGAAATAATATTTGTCGCTTCGCCCGTTAAAGAAGCTTCAGCGATTTTTTGGGTAGGCGAATAATCATGCGAAGTATAATATTCAGTCAATTTTCCGATAACAACATTAACAACCAAACCACATACTGCCGCACCAAAAATCCCTAATCCCGTTGCTTCGCCGAAAAACGCATTTGCCAAAAAATATGCCGCAACAGCAATCAGAATGTTGGTCGCCCACAAACCACGATTAAGCGCCGCTTGCGGATTACCATTCTCACCGGTACGCACCAATGAAGTTGCAATAATTGACGCAAATATACCGGCCGCGCCTAGCAACAGCGGAAACAACACTCCGTTTATTCCAAATAAAGTATTACCAAGCAACATCGCCGCAATCGCGGTCGCACCATAAGATTCAAACAAGTCAGCGCCCATACCGGCGGTGTCGCCGACATTATCACCGACGTTATCCGCAATAACTGCCGGATTGCGCGGATCATCCTCAGGAATACCGGCTTCGATTTTTCCTACCAAATCAGCGCCCACGTCGGCAGCTTTGGTAAATATTCCGCCACCAACCCGTGCAAAAAATGCAATCGCAGATGCACCAAAGGCGAAACTGTTGATTGTTGCCGGATTACCATAAATCAAATACAATGTCGAAACGCCGAGCAAACTCAACCCGGCCACCGACATCCCCATAACCGTACCGGCACGAAATGCGACACTGAGCGCGCTATTCAAACTGGTACGCGCCGCCTCAGTAGCACGGGCGTTGGCTCTGGTAGTCGCGGTCATACCGAAATAACCGGCTATAGCCGAACAGACCGCACCGACCAAAAATGAAATCGCCATCGCCGATCCCATAAGATAATAGAGCAAAGCAAAAATAACTACCGTAAATGGTAGCAGACTGCGATATTGACGATTTAAAAAGGCCATCGCGCCTTCATAAATATCCTGGGAAATTTCCTTCATCCGGTCATTGCCCTGTGATTCGCGCATCACGGACACCATCATAATTGCGGCGAATATCAAAGAAATCAATCCCGCCACTGGCGCTACGTAAAGCAACATTTGCTGAGACATACAAACCTCCTTGTGAAAGCTGAATTTTTCGCATATCCAAATTAACCATTTGTTTCCTGATTGTAACTATTCGCCGTGCGAGGGGAAATTCCTGCAAGAAAATAAAAAAAGCGCGGATATTTCCACGCTTTGATTTACCTTAGTGATTTATAGAACGTTCCAACAAAATTACTGCAATTGCAAATAACACGGCAATAAGTTTGGTCGCTTTAGCCAAAATATCATCAATACCTTTACGTTTACCACCAAATAGTACTTCAGCACCACCAGCGATTGATCCTGATAACCCTGACGATTTACTCGATTGCAACACCACGGACGCAATCACGAGAACTGCTAAAATAAAAACAACTATCTCTAAAAAGATTATCACAATCTTCCTCCAATATCTTTAGTCTAAACCATTAACTAACTTAAGGCCAAATGGCACCCTGACTAGATTAGTGTAGCTGGAATTATAGCACACTAGTTTTTTTTTGGCAAACAAAATTCAGTTCGTCATCGCGTTCCACAACCAATTTGCTACTCGAAATGTCGGCGCTCCCGACTTATTCACGCCGTCTACCGTACAATAATCATCGTCCAGTCGCCAGGCAAACATTCCTGCCATATTCAACTCCAATGCAGTTGCACACTTGGATTGAACTGAATCTATATTATCTTGATAACCGGCGGCAAAATCATCAAAAGTTACGTCACTTATCACGCCACCAATCATTTTTTCATAAGGAAATCCGGCTTCACGATATTGATGACTGTAGTAATCCAGGCTATATTTGGGCGCCGTTCCATAACTCATAATATTTATTTGATCGACCAGAAAACGAGTTTTAGCCACTAGCTGCGGCAACTGTGATCCCGGCCATACCGAGTAAGTAAGTTTATATTTTTTACCACGCGGCGTCATGTCAACTTTATCAAACTTGTTGCGCAGCGCTTCTAGCAAGGCAATTACTTCAAAACTATAATCATTAATATTCATTTTGTTCTGCCAGCCCAGGTCAAAGCCATCCAAATCATAAGTCTGTAGCAATCGGTATACAGTGTGTGCAAAATTTTCCGGATCGCTGGCCGCCATAAGATAATTTTTATTTGGGGCGCCTTCGCCCCGCTCCGACATTAAAAAAATCTCAGCCTTTGGGTTATTGACGCGACATTGAGCAACAATGTTATTCAATCGGCCTTTCCATTGAGCTTCGTCAGTATTAACCTTGCCTTCAATAAGTTGACCTCTTTCATTGACGGCGGCAAACGCAATGTAGATACGATTGAATTTCTCCCAAGGAATTTTTTTCGGGTCTTCCATTACGCTAACGTATGTATCACTATCAATCAAAAACGCCTGAGCAACAATTTTCTTGGTTCGCTCTCCATGCGTCATACCCCACAACGTCTTGGCGCCGGTGCTGTTTTGTGGCAATAAAAATGCTACCAGCAATGCCAAAACAAGAATTTTCTTAAGCATCTGCCCTCCATAAACAAGCTGGTCTATAACAAACCTTTCACCAACTGACTTTTTCCGCGTTTAATTACCAAAACCGAATCAGCTGTTTCAACAACAATTACGTCCGATAATCCGGCAACCGCCACAATCCGGCTATTAGCCCGCACCATGACTCCGGAGCAATCTAAACATTTAATGTCGCCGCGCAACACGTTGTCTTTATCATCTTTACCGCTGATATCATATACTGAATCCCAATGTCCAACATCGTTCCAGCCTACAGAAAACGGCACTACCGCCGCTTTATCAGTCCGTTCAGCAACTGCATAATCAATAGAAATTTTTGGGATGTCTGCAAAATTTCGCATTGCCGAATCAAAACCATCAATAAAATATGCAGCAACATCGCCAGCATGTTTTGAAAGTTCAATAAAAAAGCTATTAATCGTAAACAAGAACATTCCGGCATTCCAATAGTAATTTCCGGCCTCAACATATTCCGCCGCCACTGCACGTGTTGGTTTTTCTTTAAAACAACTTACCGAGTAACCAATGTTTAATTCTTCTCCCGCCTCAATATAACCGTAACCAGTCTCCGGATAATCCGGCACCACGCCAAAAGTCACGAACCAGCCTGATTGTGCTAATGATTCCGCAAGCCGCAAATAGTGATAAAATTCCCGGCGATTGCTGATAATATGGTCAGACGGTGCCACAAAAATCGTCTCACCATCTTCAACTGCTAATTTCTCTTTAATATATGCTGCTCCGAGCGCAATCGCCGGCGCTGTATTACGCGCACACGGTTCACAGACGATATGAGCAGCCTCACAACCAATATTCGCCAATTCTGCTACTACCTGTGCACGATAAGCCTCGCCGGTCAAAATTACCATATCCTCAGCGCGCATTATTGGCAACAACCGTAATACAGTTTCGGCCAACAAAGTATTATCCGAATGAATTTTTAAAAATTGCTTAGGCTGCTTAAGTGTTGACTCCGGCCACAACCGTGTTCCGCAGCCGCCGCAAAGAATAATTGCTTTCATCTTCGTCTCCCGTTACCACACCTTCCAAGGAGCCTGCTTCTTTTCCCAAAGTGAATCCAATTCGATTTTATCACGCAACGTATCCATCGGCATCCAAAATCCTTTATGCTTATACGACATCAACTGACCAGAATGAGCCAATGACTCTAACGGTTGGCGCTCAAAAATTGTCGAATCTCCATCAATATAATCAAAAACCTCCGGTTGCAAAACAAAGAATCCGGCATTAATCCAATTGCCATCGCCCTGTGGTTTTTCCATAAATCCAGATACACAGTTGTTCGCATCCATAGTGATCGCACCAAACCTTCCTTGAGGCTGGGTAGATGTCACGGTGGCCAATTTTCTATGACTTTGATGATACTTAACCAAAGCCGAAATATCAATGTTACTGACACCGTCACCGTAAGTAAGCATAAACGGCTCGTTGCCTATATATTCTTGAATTCGCTTTATTCGACCACCAGTCATTGTGTTCAGACCGGTATCCACCAAAGTAACTTGCCACGGTTCAGCAGTATGGGCGTGTGTAACCATCCTATTATTATCCCGAAAATCAAAAGTAACGTCTGATTCATGGAGAAAATAATTGGCAAAATATTCTTTAACAACATACGACTTGTAGCCCAAACAAATTACAAAGTCATTAAAACCGTAATGGGCGTAAGTTTTCATGATGTGCCAAAGAATCGGTTTTCCGCCAATACCGATCATTGGTTTAGGTTTGAGATGACTTTCTTCACTTATTCGGGTTCCAAAACCACCGGCTAATAATACTACTTTCATCCTCTCGTCCTCCTCTAATTACTCCGAATTAAAAATTTATCCGCTCCTTCTCTACCACTAATGGACGCTTAAGAATTTGTGTATAAATATTTCCAATGTACTCTCCCAATATACCAATAAAGAACAATTGTACAGATCCAAAAAAGTAAATCCCGATAAGCTCCGGCGCCATACCAAAATCAAATTTGTTCCATAAAATTATTTTTGCAATCAGATAAGCCAACGAAATAAGCAATGCAAAGACCGACATTATGAATCCGCCGATAGTAGCTATGCGCAAGGGTATTCTACTATGTGTGGTTATGCCCAATAGTGCCAAATCATATAGCGTGTAGAAATTGTTTTTCGTCACCCCGCGCTTGCGCTCCGGTTGATCGTAGGCAATCTTGCATATAGGAAAGCCAATATCAGCAACAATTCCACGAAAATAAGGATTATGATCGTCTAGTTTATTAAGCTCGTCAATAATAATGCGATCATACAAACCAAAGCCAGTGTAGTTTGGTATCAAGTCGATATTTCCCAGTTTACCAACCAACCAATAGTAGCTGGTGCGACACAATCCCATCATAAAAGAATCCTTAGTCTTGGCTTTTACGCCAACAACAACTTTATAACCTTCTTCCCATTTATCAAGAAACTGAGGTATGAGTTCCGGTGGATCCTGCAAATCAGCAACTATCGAAAACACGCAGTCGCCTGATGCCTGAAGCAATCCATGATACGGCGAGCGGGTATGTCCAAAATTACGCGAATTGACGATAACTTTAACATTCTTATCCATTTTGCAAATATCGCGCAAGATGTCCACGGTACGATCAATCGAATCATTATCGCAAAAAATATGTTCATAGCGATACTGCGGCTGCTGCTCAAATACCGCCTTTACCCGCGCATAAACCTCTTGAACATTGGCTTCTTCGTTGTAACAAGGTGTAACTACACTAATAAACTTCGTCGACTTCACAAACAACCTACCATTAACTTATTTTTTTCATTTTCTCCAGATAATCATCTTCACGGATTTTATCAACATCAATAGTTTTGATAATTGACTTGTAGTATTCAATCAATGCAATTAAGCCGTCATCGAAGTTAGAAAATTTAATCGAATATTCTTTTTTTACGCGCGAATTGTTGCCGGAATATTCCCGGGAAAAATCATTGTTCACAATAGTTACGTCATTTTTTTGACCTGTCAGCTTAATAATTTTTTTCGTAATATCTACAAGCTCGACAGAATCGTCCGGAGTAACATTATACTGCTTATGTACAGGAGCTTTTGCCAGTATTTTGGCAACCACAGCGCAAAAGTCGTCAATAAATAAATAATCGAAACGGGTATTGCGCTGAATGACTAGTGGACAACCCAATAAGTTCTTCAGGATTGCATTTGAAATGAATTTATAATAACAGCTTTCATATTTTCCAAACAATCCAAATATTCGCAAATTCACGATTTTTTTCTTGCTATTATCAATTGCTTTTGCAATCAAATATTTACCATAGCCATACTCATCTACAGGTACATGTTGATCAAAATAATCCTCAGACATCTTTCGCTGCCAATAACGCCTGTCATATTCAGCACCACTGCCGCAATTTATCAACATAATATTATTGTCAATACTGCGTTCGATGTTGAAAAACATTCGCAGTTCTTGCTCAAGAACATTGGTAGCGCTCTTGCCATAGCCACCCGTAGTCGCAGTATGGATAATCGCATCCGGCTGATGCAAAGAAACATATTGTTTAACTGCAGCTTCGTCTAACAAATTAAGCGTTTGACGACTAGCAGCTAGTACTTGATGAGCAGTGGATAAACGTTCTGCGAGATTCCTTCCGACAAAGCCATTCGCGCCAGTTATGATAACTTTCATCGCTTACAATCCGCTGACAATGACGTACTGGTTTTGTGCCAATTAATGGTTCGATCAATCGCCTCGTTAATATCCACAGTAACCTTTAATCCCAACTCGGCTGATGCTTTATGAATATTGGGAACGAAACATGATTTCACTGAACTTTTGTGCAATCCGCAAACTAGCGGTGGCGCTCCATCACAATTTTCGCTTATCGCTTTAGCCAGATCAAGCAATTTTATCGAATGGTCACTGCCAACATTATAAGCAGCGCCGATCTCGCCCGACAATAAAATTTTCAGCAGCCAAAATGCCATGTCGCTGCCATAAAGATAGCTTCTTCGCGTTTCGCCGTCACCTAAAATTCTAATTACCTGACCAAGCAATCCCTCTCTTAAAAAACTATTCACCGCCCACGGACGATCCAATGGCTGATAAGGTCCCATTAGCGCGAATGGCCGGGCTGTAACGATTGGCAAACGATATTTTGCGCGGTATATTGCACACAGCATTTCAGCATAACGCTTGGATTCGGCATAGACTGCATTGGCAGAATTACAATCCGGCGCCCCCACACCATCTTCGGCTACGAGAGCTGCTTGCGCACCATAAACATGACCGGAACTTAAATTAAGAATTTTCCGCAACCCGCTCAAACGACTGGCTGCCGATAATACCGCTTCAGTTCCCTGTGTAATTACATGAGCCGAATTTAGCGGTTGAGATGAATGCTCGCGGTTGTCGGGAATTGACGCGGCATGAATAATGTAATCCAAATTTACCGGGAGCTCGGTTACACCGACAACATTTTTAGAAATATATTTAATATCTTTTCTGCCCAGCAAGTGTGCCGCAGACTGCTCGAACCGTGCTTTCGTCCGAGCCAACACCCAAATGTGGATGTTAAAACTATACACATCATTCAAAGTTGTCAATAACTCACACAGCCAGGTACCGACAAACCCGGTTCCTCCGGTAATAATGATGCAGGAGTTTCTAAGCTCCGCCAATTGCTCAATGTTATTTTTCAACACTGCTTCGCAGTCACTTCGAACTATTTTCTCCGCACTAAAAATCATTTAGAGCCTCTTTCTTGAAGTTTATCGTTAGCTTGCTTTGCTAATTCCAAAGCTACTTCAACAATAAGATCTTCTTGGCCGCCGACTACTTTTCGCCGCCCTAACTCCATGAAAATATCCCTCGCATCTACATTGTATTCAGCCGCCACCCGCTTAACCGGAATGGCAAAACCGGAAAACACACCGGCGATACCACTAACAACACTAGTGGACTCTACGCCGGGAAGCAAGTCGGCAGGGAAAATTGATCTCGCGAAATCGGCCGCATCTAGGAGTCGATAAAAATCAATACCTGTAGCATAACCATATTTGTCCAGCACTGCAACTAATGTCTCAAGTTGTGCATTACCTGCTCCCGCACCAAACCCTTTGATCGTACCATCAAGTATGGTTGCGCCGCTTGCCACAGCGGCAAGCGAATTGGCGATTGACAGTCCGAGATTATTATGAGCATGAAAGCCGATGGGAATTCCCAGCTTATTTACCAGCTCTGATACATTCCGTTCAACTTCCCTCGGTATATAAGCGCCGGCGGAATCCATTAATATCACGCCTTCGGCACCATAGGCTTCCATTTTCCTGGCTTCATCAACCAAAACTTCCTTGGTTGCCATATGGCTCATCATCAATACACCATAGGTTTCTTTGCCCTTTTTGCGCGAAAAAGAAATATGCCGTTCAGTAATATCCGCTTCAGTACAGTGTGAAGCTACACGCACAACATCAACACCTTGCTCCAACGCCGGTTCCAAATCACGTACAATTGTAGCAAACCCCGGTATGACATGAATCCCAAGTCGAGCATTGGTAATATTAGCCCTGGCGATAGCAAACATTTGCGCGTCGCTCAAGTCGCTTTCGCCTAATTGCAATGAAGACGCACCCAAACCATTACCGTGCCCAATTTCAATAATTGGAATATTGGCAGCATCTGCCATACGCACGTATCCGGCTATTTGTTGCGCCGTTAATTTGTGACGAATGGCATGAGAGCCATCGCGCAACGTTGGGTCACTTATAAGAATTTTTTTCATCTAGCCCTCACAAGTCAACGATTTTGCATATTCTTCCGCAACCGCTATTGCCGCGCAGTTAATTATATCAAGATTACCGGCATAGCTCGGCAAATAGTCACCTAATCCAACAGCTCGTACCATCACTATCACGCGATTGTTTTCATAGGTCGGTTCGACCAGTAATTGATAACCGGGAACATATTGTTGAATTCTCTGCACAACAGCGTCTACTTCTTGACTAATTAAATCCATATTAGGATTGCCTATTTTGGCGTAAACAGTGGTCTGCATGTTTACACAAGGAACTGCCGGGTTGAGATTCAATATTGCTTTGGCCTTTACGCAACCGGTAAGCTGCTGTAAGGCATACTCAGTTGTTCCGATATATTCATCGAGATTTATCCGCGTTGCCGGTCCTGCGCTCCGCGATGCAATGCTTGAGACAACTTCGATATAATCAATTCCCGGATGGGCGCGACTAATCGCCCAAGCTATCGGAATTGATGCCTGTCCACCACAGGTAACCATATTGATGTTATCTTCGCTAAGACACTCTTTCATATTGACTGCCGGTACACAAAGTTTGCCGATCCGGGCAGGAGTCATATCAATAACTCTTATTCCCAGTGATTTTAAAATCGGAGCATGATACAAATGATCCTTTGCCGATGTTGCATCGAAAACCAAATCAATCGTATCAGCATTATCCACTATGGCATTAATGCTTTGATCAGACATTTTCACGCAAAGACTGGCCGCTTTAACCATACCTGGCGACGAAAAATTTCTGCCGACAAAAAGTCCGCATTCCAACCATTCTGAGCGCGCTACTTTTATCAGTAAGTCGGTTCCGATATTGCCACTACCTAATATGGCAATTCTCATTCTTCTGCCCATATAATTTCCTTTCAAACAATTGCTAGAACTTCTTGTCAGCTAAATACTCTTCACGCGGCAAAAACGGAAACATATCATCATAAGCCATCGAAACCATCGTGCCATCTGGCAACTGTTTTGATGCAACCCGCGGAATCAACAACTGTTCACGCGGTGTGATAACTTCGCAGATAACTGCCCCATTAAACGAACTGAGTTCGATTAACTTTTTGTCCAGTTCAGTTTCAGATGTAATTCTCAGATATTTTATACCATACGCATTTGCCAATTTTTGCAAATCTGGAAAACTTACCCCGGTTGAACTGCTTTCGCCCATGTAGCGTCCGGCTTGGAAATTTTTCTGTGTTGTCCTGATTAAGAGATAACCATCGTTGTTGAAAACAATCAGTTTAATCGACAATTTGTTGTGAACTATAGTTTGCAGTTCCTGAATGTTCATCTGTAACGAACCGTCACCAGTTATGCAATACACCGACGCACCTTGTGTATCGGCAGCAACACCGATCGCGCCAGGCATATATCCCATAGTTGACAATCCACCAGTGATGATATGCCGTTGACCAAATTTTACTTTAAATGCTTGCGCATAAACATGAAAGCACGAGCCAGTGTCGCAGACAAACACGCCACCGTCAGCCATGTGTTCAGAAAAAACGCGGGTAAAATGATAGGAATTGATTCCGTTTTTTTCGTCAAGATATTCAGGCAAATCCACCGGATAGCGTTTGCGCCAACTACGCACACGATCTAACCAATCCGCATTTTTTGATACAGGTGGTGAATATCGATCAATTCTTTGAAAAAACTCTTTAGCATCAATTTGCAGCGCTATGTCCGCCTTAACGCCAGGCTTGTTCAATTCTGTTTCGTCAATATCAATAATTACTTTAATTGCCTGCGTGGCAAAGGTATCATAATCATAGCCGGTCAACCCGATTCCCAACCGGCAGCCAACACTAATCAACAAATCGCAATTTTGCACGGCAAAATTAGCCGGCCGGTCGCCGTAAGTACCGGGGCGTCCTACGAACAGCCGATGGTCATCACCGATCAAATCCATCCCCAATCGTGACGTTAAGATTGGGATGTCGGCTTTTTCCGCAAAGCTGTGAAGTTCATTAATAGCGCCAGACAACCGTACGCCGGCTCCGGCAATAATTATTGGCCGCTTACTTTCAGAAATTAGTTTTGCGATTTCAATGAATTTGTCATCTGCAACATCTGCAAGCAGTTCGTCTTCTGACTCGTCGTAGTCTTTGTAATCATCAGGATCAAATTCAGCGCCTTGAATATCGATCGGGCATTCGACGTATACCGGACCGACCCGGGGTTGTAATGCAATACTTATCGCTTTTTGTATTTCATATTTTACCTGGTCAATCCGCTCAATCATCACCGCGTACTTGGTTATTGGTTTGAATAATTCGATATTATTATAGCCTTGCAGCGCAAACTGGCGCGGCCCCCGAACTACCGCCTGAGAAACTTTGGATTGACCGGAAACCACAATACACGGTGATGTATCAACCAGCGCTCCGACCACTCCGGTTATGGCGTTTAATGCGCCCGGACCAGCCGTTACGTAGGCAACTCCCAGCCGTCCAGAATATCGGCCATAAGCTTCCGCCGCCATCGCTACCGCTTGCTCGTGATGACAGCAAATATATTTTTGTTTTCCATGCACAAGTAACGCGTCGGTAAGATGCATAATCATTCCGCCAGTTACCAAAAAAACCGTTTCACCACCGGCACGATACAACGCATCAGTAATATAGTCTGCAACTCGCATTTTCGCCATCATTAACCGCCTTAATTTTTAAAAGAAAATTTGTTGTGAGCAATAAAACTCACGATAATAACCAAACCGGTAATTAGCATTTGCGAAATGTAGGCATTAATGTGCAACCAGTAAGTCAATACTGGAAACAACGCAACATTTACTACAAATCCGGTGCCATATACAACGTAAAACCGGAGATACTCGCGCAGATAATTGCCTTTGGTTTTGAAAACAAAAAACTTGTATCCAACATACGCAACCGTAATAGTAATTACATTCAACAAAACTAATATAGCTATATAGTTCCACTTATCGGCCAGCAGATAGTATAATCCCACAAACGCCAGATAGCCAAACAGCGTATTCCAGCCGCCGACTACTAAGTAATTTATCTCTTTTTTGCGTTTAGCATAAATATGTTTAACTTTTTTTCGCATTTACAAACTCATTAATTTTCTCGATCATATAATCATTCTTCGCTTGCGACATGCCCGGATACACGCCAATCCAAAAGGTATTATTCATGACAAAATCGGTGTTAGCCAATTCACCGACTATCCGATAACCATCGCCGGTTGCCCGCATTTCGTCAAAACAAGGATGCTTTAATAAATTACCGGCAAACAACATCCGCGTTTGGATATTGTGTTTTTCCAAGTGTGCGACGATTTCTTCACGATTAAACGGCGCATCGGCACGAACCGATATCAAAAATCCAAACCAACTCGGCTGACTATTCATTTCGGCTTCCGGTAACACTAAATAATCCGACAAATCTGCAAGTCCCTCTCGAAGGTATTGCCAATTATCCTGGCGTGCTTTGATAATATGCGGCAACTTATCCAATTGCGCGCAGCCGATAGCCGCCTGCATATCGGTAACTTTGAGATTATAGCCAAAATGTGAGTAAACATATTTATGATCATAGCCATAAGGCAATTCACCGAATTGCTGCGTAAACCGATGCTTGCAAGTATCATCCTTACCACTCGGACACCAGCAATCACGCCCCCAATCGCGGAATGATTCAATTATCCGTTTTAGCTGAATGTTATTTGTGTAGACAGCACCGCCTTCACCCATCGTCATATGATGTGGCGGATAAAAGCTTGATGTACCGATGTCACCGATAGTGCCAGTGTAACGCCATTCGCCAGCAAAAAAATAGCGCGATCCAAGCGCATCGCAATTGTCTTCGACCAACCATAAATTGTTTTTGTCACAGAACTCTTTGACGACTTGCAAATTAAACGGATTGCCTAAAGTGTGCGCGACCATAACGGCTTTAGTTTTTTCACTTAGCGCACTAACCAGCACATTAACATCAATATTATAGGACGGAATCACGACATCAACAAATATCGGCACGGCTCCGTATTGAATAATTGGTGCAACCGTCGTCGGAAAGCCGCAGGCAACAGTTATTATTTCATCACCACGTTTAATTGCTCTAGCACCAAGTTTTGGCGAAGTCAACGCCATAAACGCCAACAAATTTGCTGAAGAACCAGAATTTACTAGCGAACAATATTTTACACCCATGAATTCAGCAAACAGCTTTTCAAATTCATCGGCATATCGCCCAGTCGTCAGCCAAAAATCCAACGCCGACTCAACAAGATTGCACACTTCCCGCTCGTCAAAATAACGGCCACCGTAATTAACACGGTCGCCGGGTAAAAACTCTTTGTCTGTCTTTAGATATTGCTCATAATATTGTTTAGTTTTTTCAATTATTTCCTGACGAAGCACTTCTTTAGATTTATCCATATCAATAATCCTCATGTTTCCAAACTATTATGCTAGATACTCTTCAATTTGTTGTTGACAAATTCTTCGTATGTCTTCTCGATTGATATAGGCAACATGCCAATCCACGATTTTACCCAATGTTTCTGAAAGATTCCAGCGCGGTTTCCAACCTAGCTCTTGCCGCGACTTGCTACAGTCCAATTTCAGATAATGCGCTTCATGTGGATGGTCACCATCGTCAACTATATATGTCGCCCCACTGTTCCACAACTGACACATGCGCTCAACAATCCATTCCACTGGTTTGGCATCTTCATCGCTCGGTCCAAAATTCCAGGCTTCGGCAAATTTATGCCCTTCTGTATATAAATTCTCCGCTAATTGCAAATATCCTGCTAGCGGCTCCAAAACGTGTTCCCATGGACGGATAGAATATGGGTTGCGAATTCGCACCGGTTCGCCTGCCTCAATTGATCGCAAAATGTCCGGAACCAATCGGTCCTTAGCCCAATCACCACCACCAATAACATTACCAGCTCGCGCGGTTGCGACAGCGGGAGCAGAAATAAGTTCAGAGTCATGAGTCCTGAGTCCTGAATTCTCTTCTGACAACCGAAAATATGACTGCCGATAAGCCGAGACTACCAATTCGGAACAAGCTTTGCTATTTGAATACGGATCATAGCCACCGAGACGATCATTTTCACGATAACCCCAAGCCCACTCATTGTTTTGATAGCATTTATCAGTTGTAACCACTACTACAGAGCGAACACTTGGACAGTTTCTAACCGCTTCGAGCAAGTTCGCTGTACCCATGACATTAATCTCGTAGGTCTCCAGCGGTTTGACATAGGACTCACGCACCAACGGCTGTGCTGCCATGTGAATTACAATTTCCGGTTGATAATTTCCCATAATTGTAGAAAGTTGCCGATAGTCGCGTACATCGCCGATATTATGTTCACACAGCTCCGACAATTTCGCAATGTCAAATAAACTGGGTTCTGTCGGTGGCGTAAGTGCGTAACCACAGATTTCTGCGCCCAACTCATTCAACATCATAACCAACCAGCTCCCTTTAAAGCCGGTATGTCCGGTGATAAAAACTTTTTTGTTTTTCCAAAATTTTCTATTCATAACAAACCACCCTCAAACAAAATCACATTTCATATACAACATCGATTTTACCTTTGCCGCTAACGATTAATATCAACGTACTAAATTGTTTTGCCGAATTCAAAATTCGTCTCACCATACGGAAATCTGCGCATCCTACACCTCAGATTAAAATAGCTGCAACTCTCGTTGCGGCTATTTTACCATATTACTATTTGTATAGCTATCACGCTATTGCACGCCTACGCTACCCCCGTATTTTCTCCATCACAACTGTTCGCTGCTTTCTGTTCTTGGATAATTGGTTCTAGTAAATAGAGTGTGTAACCGCTAGACACTAGATACTTCTTAATAATTATCATTTTCCCATTATTTATGGATTGCTCAATATACTCTTTAATATTACGTTGCTTTGAGTGCTTGCCTTGTCTGAATAAATCCTCATGACCCTTATATACAAACTCTGGGCAATCCAAATAAATAATAAATTTTGGGGGGTGCTTCTTAATTGTATCTAGTGATTTTTGCGCCTCATCATCTGGGCTAAAGTCAAACCAATCCACTTGTGAAAAGCAGGGATTCTTTCTAGATGCCAGTACATTAAAAAGTGGTAGGCTCGGATAACTATACACTAGATCAATGCTGCTAGAGTTGTTTTTAACGTACGACACCAGATCACTAAATGCAAGGCTATTATGTTGATTTAAACTAATTCCGGCAAGTTGCGGTATAGAATTGTTTGGTACGCTTTCCCAAATCGGCCGTTCAACATATCCCCACCAAGCATAAGGTCTATGATACTTTTCGGACACATAAAACATTGTTGCGCACGAAAAAGCAACAATCATGATAATCGTTAACGTTTTATGGAACCTTGCTGCAATTCTCTTCTTTCTTACTAGTTTGACTTTGTCCATCACATATTCGCCACTAGCAAGATTGGGCTTCATCAAAAACATTCCAATAATGTATCCTAATCCAATAGCTGCACCATACGGATTTACTGCTGCCGACAGACCCATTCCGAATGCACAAGTTACTATGAATCCTACGACACAAAATTCTAAACGTTTTTTTGCGTAACGCAAATAGTAGTATGCATAGTACGTTAGCGCGATAACTCCAATAAGTGTTACATCGCAAGTGGAAGAGATCATTAGACTTTGCAGGAACGTACTATACTTATCAGTAATTTCGAAAAATAGTTCTCCGCCTAAACAAGGTGTGATAATAATTGTCAAAAAAGCCAAGGATATTATCAGTTGCTGATACAATGAACTAGCACCCACACCGGCCAAAAGTGATTTTTCATCGTACTCTTCAAAAGAATGAATTCTGCCAAGTATACCAGCCGTTGCTAATATCCCAATCAAAACACCATTTGGTTTGTTATGATCTAACCAACCGGTCAGCATAGCAACTATTCCACCCTTCGCTCCGCCTGCTCCTACAAAACATTGTTGAATAAATGGATAGAACGCATCATTGCTATAAAGCCATAATACAACGCCAGCCAGTATCAGCAATACGCCGACAAAATAAGCTACGACTTTTTTTACATAATTCTGCCGCAACGCAAAACATACATATATCATTGAAAACAATAGGACAATAAATAACCCTACAGATTGTTTAAACATAAATGACATTGCACAGAGCATACCAACTATAAACTCAATTAACCATCCTGAACTTTTGCGTTGCCCTGACAAAGCCAATAACAACGCAAAATAACCCAAAAATATGCAAGGGTGAACGAAATCGTAATGATTTAGAGTGATTTCAGACTCATAAAAGATCATAGAAACTATAGCACAAAAAAAAGCAATTTTATCACTAAAAAAATATTTATATATATAATATTGCAATACAGCAGCACTAGAAAACATTAAAATTCCAAAAATATTAAACCACCAAATGGAATTCCCAAAAAATATCTGCAAAAAATATGTAAGCAGTATGAATCCGGGCGGCAATATCAAATAGAAATCTCGATAAGGAAAACTCCCAGTATGCATTAACCAAGCGTAATTTTGAAACCAATCTTTTGCAACCGGAAAAAAACTGTTTGCAAAAATTATATTATAAACAAAAATCAATACGAAGACGAGTATTGGAAAACCAACTTTCCAACATCTTCGTCCTTCGTCCCAGATATATCCGCTTGCTGCAACAACAAACAGCGCAGTCAATGCAATTATTATCAAAGAAAATGAAGTTTCATTCAAGACGGCGCTCAACTTCGCTTTTAAGTCAAGCGGAACGGCAGAATAAGTGACTTGCCAATTATTCACCGACTTATTTTTACCAAGACTGATAATCGTCTCACTCAAATCGACTTTTGGACTACTGCCTATGAAATAACTTTCGTATAATTTCAAGTCATTTAAGTAAAATTCAAACATTCTGGAATTCGTTATTGTCGCCCTGTATTTATAAGAACATTCTTTGTCGAGATTTGCAGTAATCGCTCGAGCAGAGCCACCCGATCCTTTAATATAAATCGAATATTTATTTTCGATATTTTTTTCCAAATCACGATCATCAGCAAAAAATACTGTAATTCCTTCTGCATTTGCCCTGGCAGTCTGCATGATCGGAATTGGATTAACAATGTCTTTAACACAAAATACACCACTTGCTTCAATATCAAGTAATTTATGGTCTAAATCCTTACCGAGAAATTCTGATACTGAACTATCACGACTGCTCTGCTGACCACTGAAAACAACCGTTTGGTTTAAATTAAACGTAAGCGCAAAGAAAACTAGACATAATACTAGCAAAGTCGCTACAGCCAGTATTATTTTGTATTTACTGATTTTCTGAAATAAGTTAGTTGTGTACAAAAGAAGATAATCAGCGATGATCAAACAAGCATTAATTATTACTCCGCAATTACTTTTCCAGTTTTCACTCAGATACTTATTCGAATAATAATAAAAAGATGTTAGCCAGACAACAAAAAATATTAATGTATTCGCACCTTTGTATGCATAAATTAATAGAAACAAAGCATTTAGCACAACAGCATATTTGCATTGAACAAAATACTTCTTTTTAAATATTAAATGCGTCCTGCAGTATGCGAAACAGTATATTACAAGAAAGATAAAAGAAATTATATATCCGGCGAACGAATATGCATATTTGTAGTTATACAGCATATTGAAGTCAACAAAGTAATAATAAAACAAACCTTTCAATAGACCAATCAATCCACAAAAATGTATAAATTTTATAAAATTTAGCACACAATTCCCCCAAATATCCATGCAATAGCTATGCAATTTTCTTATTTGTTGCTCTGCGAAAAATCACAACAACCTACTTCATCTTCTTAAGCCGTCGCAAAGGCAACCTTACGGACTCGCCATACCATTTACCAAGTCCGAACCAAATTTTCACTAAGTTTATTGGAATTATACTTACTATCCAAAATGCAACTATACTCGTTTTAGTAACATGTGGCAAATATTTTTTGTACAAGGAATATGTCTTGTAATCATATTCGCCCTGTTCACGGTTTCTGAGAAGTTTTTTGATTTCATAGACACCGTTCGTTCTGCCCATTGCCAATATCACTTCACTCTTCACGTCATCGTAAAAAGTTGGAAGCATCCAAACCACCTCGCACCAATCTTTCGCGAAAACTTTTAATCTCATAAATTCCCAATGCTGCAAAGACGTGTTTCCACTGTAATAAATACATAATTTGGAAAGAAAATATACTCCAGAAAATTCGCGAGAGAATTTTTCGAAAATGCTACCAAATTGAATAAAGTTAGTATCGTAATATTTAGCAAGAGGCGCCGCTTCTATTAATTTCTTGTTCCATATTTGCACGCTTATCCAAGTCATACTTGTTCCTAACTCAACAAGCAATTCTTTGGGATCAGAAAACAACTTTGATTTTACCTTGAAATCATCAGAATATCCCGCCACAAGCATCTCATAATCATTGTTTGCTAATCTATCTAGTATTTCCGACAAATGCTGTTCACTAATGCGGTCATCGTCTCCCAACAACCATGCATATTTTGTCTGTGACAATTTTAGAACTGCTTCGAAATTCCTGTCAGCCTCAACATTTTTACTATTTCTATAATAAAACAAAAATGCATATTCCGATTGTAGTTTAATTATTTCTGTTGAAGTTGCATCAGTGGATGCATTGTCTGAAACATATATTGGTATTTCATATTTGCCAAGTTTTTTTATTAAGTCCTTTATACAATCGGTAACGTCGCTCACTCTGTTATAAGTTGGTATACAAATACTCAATATTTCGTTCACATTCCCTCCAAGATGTTTTCAGCTAATTTTTGCACAGTGTATTTTTCAGATACAAATATTCTGCCCTTCCCCGTTATTCTATCGCAACGATCTTGATCTCTTAAATATATATTTAAGAGATCAATTAGTTCCTCCATGTCTTTGAAAAAAACCGCTTCTTGTTCATTACTAAATATTTTTAAAACATGTTCACAGGCATCGCATAACATTAGCGAACCACATGCGGGAATTTCAAAACAACGATTATTGATAATATCATGGTTTTGAATATGCACATTTAAGCAAATTTTACTACGCCGATAGATATCAGCCGCCTGTTCTGCCGTAGCATTGCGATTAGAGCAGTACTTTTCCAGTGGATGCCATTTTTTTATGAAAGCTCGCTTTTTCCACCAATAGCGCTCATCCCAATATCCAGCCCCATTTACTGCTAAATTCAATCTATTGTCTTTAGCATAGCACGCAACCTTCGACAAGATTTTTTTGCGATTATTAGTTGGCGCGCCAATAAAAGAAATATCGATATCTTTTACGATAGAGTTATCAGGATAAAATATTGCCGGATCATAACCGAATTGATGGCTACTAACATCCAACGACGGATGCGCTTTCTTTAGTTGACTAATATCGCCTTCGTCCATGCAAATAACTTTGTCAGCAATATCGACAATTTTACCTATTCCGGGAAATCGATATATCGCATCTAGAGTGTATAGTACTACTTTTTTTGAATGTTTGCGCAATTCTGACAAACAATTGTTATCAAAAAAATCACCGTTTAAAATCACTAATACATCTGGACTATAATCTTTAACCCTTTCAATGGTCGTCAAGGAAAATTGCCGTTTATATTCATTAACATGGTCTTTATCGCTAGTTCCTATACCTGCTTTCGCGAACTTTCTTTTCATCCAAGCACGTTTGGGCGGATGAGTATAGCCGACACATTCTGTAACGCAACCGAGATTGTTAAATGCTCGCTCAAGCGAATACAAGAAATTTATAAAATTTGGTCCGATGATGAAAACTCGCATAAAGCTCCTCAAAATCAATCAACTGCTATTTCCGAAAAAATCTTCTAATGCGACACAGTGCTTGCTTCAGGACCAAGGCAATATGGCCTTCGAACTTAGCAATGTTGGCATTGCCCTTGCTCTTTAATTGCAATGCAGGATTTTCGACAAACTTCCACGACATTACAGCGAAAAATAGCGTGATCAAAAAAACTATGATAAAATTGGCTGCTGTATTCATAACACCAAGATACTTAACAATCATTTGCTGGACGGGGAAGGCATAAATGTACATTCCATAGGAAAAATCGCCAAATTTACCAAATTTATGTAGTTCTATTTTCGGCGAGTATGCAAAATAAGTAAGTGCATAACAACCAAAAACTGAAAACACGAGCAATTGATTAACTCCAAAGTTTGTCAATATTACATATAAAGCCAAAGCAATATAAAAACCTGTTCGATTTAACACAATTTTTGTGCAATAAATGTAATAAAACATCCCCATAGCGAATGGGAGAAATAATCTGAATCAATAAACGTCGCTACTAAACCAAAAATTCAATAAAATCAATACTATTGCTATAGTCGAATATTTTTTGTTCCTAAATAAGCCAATCACTCCAATTAGCGCTACATCAAAATAACAGCGAATTTCCCACGGAATTGTCCATAAGGCACCGTCAATAGCTCTAGGAAACGGGTTGGCAGAAAAAACACCCGGCAACTGATCGTGAAAATTCATGATATTTAATCCAGCCAAATGTTCTATAAAAATAGGGTCTGCAAAATATGCACCCAAGGTCACATTAGTGATCAATGGACCTACAACAAAAGTCAAAAGGCAAAAGACTACCAGAAAGCCAGGATACAAACGCAAAAATCAACAAACTGCCATTACGGCAATAGCTCTGAGTTATTAACAGGCCGCTAATAAAAAAGAAAATGTTTACGCCAAGCTCACCGAAAGTTGTTTGATCTTTCGAGAAGACCGCCATAGGTTCATAACCAGCGCCCAATAAAGCAAACGAATGGGAAATCAACACCAGAGTTGCTGCGAAAAATCTTAAGAAATCATAATTATTGTTTCGCGAGTTTAACATTTCGGATAAAAAAAGTTTCATTTAACCAACCAACCAAACACCACTCCGCAACTTTGCGCAAAACGTAACCAACGCCGACAGATACTTTTTTTCCTTAAAGTCAATCCTGCAAAAACTAGTGCCACTAAATCTAACAGCGGTTTATGTATTCTTCGCAAAATTACCTTAGCACCGTTTGCCCGATATTCGGTAACACCTTCGGCAAATGCCCGCCTTGTCACCCATTCCAAATTTAGCCTGTCCACTGGTATTTGGTGATAAACTTTTGCTCCTGGAACGAAAAGCGCTTTGCACCCTTTCGACAACAATTCGTCCACAAATACTGTGTCTTCGCCAGAAACAAGCGAATTACCTTTCCTGCCAAGCTCCGTTCTAAATCGAGTTCCTCCTATTGCTGATTTTCTAAATATTGAGTTTCCTGTGCCAAACCCTCTGTTAATAAAATATGGTTTCTGTTTATCAACAATACTCTCCAATTCACCCCATTCAAAAAAACTTCGCGGCATCCAATATGGTGGTTGTTTTTCGTATACCGGAAAAACTGGTCCGGTTGCCATATCAGCTCCGTAAGTTTCCAGTGCCCGTACCATATTTTCTATCCATTCAGAGTTAACAGTTTCGTCATCATCAATGTATGCAACATATTTCCCAATACTGTTCTCAATACCGGCGTTACGAGCGTTGGATACCCCTACACGGCTTTCCAACACATATTTCACTTTTTCATATTCAGCAATAACAACAGCAGTGTTATCTTTTGAAGCATTGTCGATAACAATTAATTCACAATTGTTATAAGTCTGTTTAAGCAACGACTCAATTGTATTACGCAATCGCTTCGCACGATTATAGGTACATATAACCACTGATACTTTTTTACTCATTCATCCCTCAAAACTGTTTAGCTGTGATTGTAATCCGTCAAAAGCAAGCAACACATCGCTTGCATTAATGTTGTTCCAACATTTTCTATCAACACAATCTTCATTGTTTCGATAGCATTTACATTCTTCAAAACTTGATACCGGCAAAAAAGCGTCATGCTGTAACGACCATGTGAAAATCCGGCTATTGGTGTAAATCACAATCGTCGGTACATTCAAAGCTGACGCCATGTGCGCCGTACCAGAACATGGAGCTATAAGCATATTCGCCGACTTTAACAAAGCCAGCATCTGATTAATGTTTGTTTTTCCGCAAAAATTCGCAGCCGGAACCTTTGCTGCATCAATAACAGCTTGCGCATAATTATACTCGTTTTTTGTTCCGATAGTGTAACAAAAGCAATTGCGTTCCAACGTTAATCGTCTGACTATATTAATCCACTCCGCTTTTTTCCAGTTCCTGATATCAATGTTCTCGTCACGTATGCACAGACAAACTAATTTTTTCTTTTGTGAGTAATTTTTATTCGAAATAATCAGGTCCTTGACATAAGCCATATCCTCGTCTCTTATTTCACCGATATTAGCTCTTCGTTCGCCCCGTACACCGGTAACTGCCTGAATTGCATCAAGATATTGATCAATAACGTGCACAGTCTGATTCTTGGAATCTATCATCACCAGGTCATCGCTCAAAAGATGTTTTTTAAATAAATTAACTCGACCATACATTCCGCCAACCAAAACTATTCGTTTAATTTTAGCCAATTTAAGATATATAAGCGACCGCGTCTTATTATCTAAGTTAATCGCCAAATCAAATACTTCTTTTCTTAGTAAAAGAACAAACTCTAATTGCTTTCGGTACTCCTTAGCAGAAAAATCAATCAACAACAACTTATCAACATACGGACACCGAGCAAATAAAAATTCATGCACCTTCCAAGTAATTACCGTGATCTCCGCTTCAGGATACGACCGCCTTATCGCTCCCAACGCCGCAGTAGCATAGATGTTGTCTCCCAATGCAGTCATAATAGAAACTAATATTTTGATTTTTTTGGCATTAATATCCATCGCTTTGCCCTTTACTAGTTTTTTCTATTTTATTATTAATCTCGTCAATAACTTGACTCAAACTAATATTAAATCCATTATTTCTTTGTGATTGCTTTTCAGAAATGATTACAACACTATTATTTCCACTAACTTTCCAATCAGCAAAATTTTTGTCGCAAAAAGGATACAAAGCAATTAACTCTTTATTAAGTGCGTCGGCAATGTGCATAGGTCCTGTGTCTACAGTGAGAAACAACTCGCTACAATGCAACAATGCCGCCAATTCAACGATATTTAAGCAATTAATCAAGCTCTGCGCAGAATTCCCTTCAACAATATCTGACAAATCTTGTCTGTTTTTATCCACCCCAACTACAAATATTCTGTCAAAGCAATTTGTCTTTTCAACAAAATCTATTACTGCTCTATAGTTTTCAATCGACCAAAATCGACTATTTGTTGAACCAAATGGACAAATAACAAAAATTCGGTCTTCAACACGTAAAGATAGTTTTTTATTCATCGCGACTTGTGCCGCTAGCGGGACTTCGATATTTGCTCTACAAGAATAATCTACACTCACTCCTGCTTCACTTAGTACATCTAGCCAGCGGGCAGTTCTTCCATTTGCGGCATCACAATTTCGAACGAAAGAACGTTTTTTCAACACTTTACTTATGATATTTGCCAGCTTCGACCCGTTTCTAAAAGCTTTAATTTTAGGATTAATCGTAAACAATTTGGCAACGCTTGCGTCTTTCAAATCAAAAACAAAGCCGCAATCATAATCTTGTTTAGCGATTTTTCTACACAACTTAAACTCATCATACGTGTTTAATAGTGAGCGCAAGAAACCTTTGCGCTTTTTTTGAAAGGTATATAGTTGATTCACATCTGCGCAAAGTTCATACAGCTTTTTTTCACCATTTGATACTATTACGTCTATTTCGATGTCTGGAAATGCTTTTTTCAATGCAGTTATTGCCGACCAACTGACCACGCAGTCCCCAATATTACTCAAAAAATTTACGCCAATCGCTTTCTTCATAAAACCATCCTATACAAATTAACCATCTTTTCACACATCGCGCGAATAGAAAAATATTCTTCAACTTTTACTTTAGCCAGCACGCCCATTTTTTGCGCCATTATCCGATCCTGTGCCAGCAATAGCATTCGCTCCGCAATGTCGTCGGCATTTAATTCGACTAAAAATCCAGCTTCACCATCTGTAACAATTTCGCTCTGGGCGCCGTTTTGCGTCGCAATTACCGGTTTCCCGCAAACCATAGCCTCGCATAGTACCTGCCCGAATGATTCCCGTAATCGTGATGGTTGAACGAGGACATCGATGCCGTTCATTATTTTTGCAATATCTTTGGTTGCTCCATAGAAAAAAACCTTATCAGTTAAACCTAACGTAGCAACTTTGGCGCGCATTTCAACTCCAAACTCACCTTCATCAGCACCGACCAGAACGAGGCTTGCAGCCAATGGTTGAGCCAGCGCAAAGGCATCTAACAAGATATCTGTTCCCTTGTCCGGTGAAATCCGGCCAACCGAGCCGAACAAAAGTGTCTCCGGCGCAATACCAAGTTCGTCGCGCAAAAATATTCCGGTGTAGTTCTTAAGTCCGTCGATATCGATGCCATTATAAACTGTAACAACTTTTTTTTCGCCAACCAATGGATTAAAATGAACAAATGACCGCCGCACAGTTTCGGACGGACATACTATAGCGGCAAGTCGTCCATACAACCATAACCGCACCCTGCTAGACTTACCGTGCCACTGTACCATATGAATCGTATTAAGAACGCGTACTCGTGAAAACAACAGGCTGGCAAACACCGCCAACCAACTAACCTTGTTATGATGCGTATGAATAATATTCAATTTTTCTTTAACAATTATCCAAACAATTGCTGCAACGGTGATTAAATCAAAAGCGTTGATAAACGGCAAAGCGTAGGTTTTGAATTCATTACGAAAGCGTTCATAGGGAACCGTATTTCGACGCACAATAATTACGACTGAACACCCGGCGTCACGCAATCCACAGGCTTGATTGTAAACATGTTGCTCGGCCCCCGTCCAAATATTAGTGCCAATCATCAGCGCCACACTCAGCGGTTGATTTACATTTTTTTGCATAATTTATACCCGCTTTTTTAGTAATGCCGCAGCTGCAATCAATACATCTTCTACAGAAATTTCCCGCAAACAAAATTTCTCTGGACATTCTTCCGGTTTTTTTGCACACGGACTACACTCACGCATCGACCATATCGGTAAATAACTCGCTTGCAACGGATGCCAACGTCTGGGAACAGTACAGCCATAAATCACTAGCGCTGGCACTTTTGTAGTAGATGCCACGTGAACTGTTCCGGTGCAGACGGAAATCAACAAGTCACTTTGCTCCAGCATTGCCGCCATATCAATTATTGATGTCTGGCCACAAAAATTCCAACAACTCACTTCGGAACATGCAATTACTCTGTCAGCATATTCTCTTTCACTTGGTCCACCAACAATAAAGCACGCTGCATTAAACTGTTGTGCCAGTATTCGTATCAATTCGCCAAATTTTTCTGGCTGCCAATCTTTGAGTGGAAAAGTTCCTTTTACGCACAACGCAATTCGTATTTTTCCAGCTGGCAATTCGGACAATAGTACTTTAGCTGCAGTTTTGTTCGTTTCGGTTATCGTACCGACCGAAACATTCGCGGTTGTCTGCACTCCGGTAATTTGCGTTGCTACATCCAAAAAGTGTAACACACCGTGATCACGCGTTGGATCCAATCTTGTATGTACAACTTCGTTCGCTAATAATTTGCGCACAGTAGGTAACTCGCCAAAAATTCCATCCACCACTACTCGAATGGGAATGCGCGCAAAAAACATGTATAACAGCGAGCGCAGTTTTTGATCAAAACATATTGCCATATCATAATTCATGATTCTTAAGTCTTTGATAAATTCACTTGTCTCCGCCAAACTCATCTTGCCCGATTTGTAGTCCACGACAATCACTTCGTCAAATAACGGGTTGTTTTCAACGACATCTTTTGCCGCTTTACGCACCATTACTGCAAATTTTGTACCGGGCCAAGCTTTTTTTAGCGCTGCCGCAGCGGCAGTAAACAATACTACATCCCCGAGATTAACCAGTATTGACAACAACACTTTTTTCGGTGCGGTTTTTACAGCCTTCATCAAATCCTCGCAATTCGCACAATATCATTAGCTATATTTTCTGGTGAATAATCAATTGTCACACGCGCAATTTCTTTGCAATAACCATCAATTTTTTTTTCCCAATTGTTCACAAGCTGCTCCAACGCAATCTTTAGCTGTTGCTTATCTCCAGTTTTATAGACAACACCAAATTTGTACTCTGACAATAATTCCGGCCACACACTGTCAGCAATTACCACCGGTTTTTTTGCGCCAAGCGCTGTCAGTAATACTCCGGATCCATTTTGTTTATAGCGATCATTTGCATACGGCACAACTAACGCGTCGAAACCATCAACAAAAGCGTTCCATTCTTCACCGTAATACTTCCCCCAAGTGAAAACTACATTATCCAATCCAGAAAATCGGTTTTCCACTTCTAATAATTCCTGTTTTTCTTTTGGATTTAAAGCTGCCATTTGCACGGTAAGCTTTACTTTTTTATTAAAACTGCATTCAGAGAAAACTTGCAAAAACCCTGCCATGTCTTTTTCACGACGGTATTGACCAATGAAACCTAAATGCAAGCTACTGCCAGCAACAACTTTGTGTTGCGATTTTGTTGCTGCAATATACAAAGACATACGGGCGCTGAAAAGATTCGGGCAATTCATACCGCTTTTCTGTCCGGTCACCGAAAAATTCACAAGCCGAATATTGCCATATCGCTCGAGCTTCTTTGCTTCCCCCGCAAAGGATTTCAGCTCGTGTTCAGCCACTCCAATTACTCCGAACAACACTGGTATCACCGCTCGACGCAGGACGCTTTTATTCAACGATCGCAAAAATCTATATGTAACCATAGGAAATAATATAGCATCATAATTCCCCGAACGAGACAATGCGTACACTTGTTTGTACCATTTTAAGCGGTTCAGTTCACGTTTACATGACAGCAACAGCTTACGCCACCCTTTCGCGCCGGCATAACTTATACCGGAACCTTTAAGCCGCTTTACTTGCAGTCCATAAGAATCTTTTAATTCCGCGCCTTCGGGAACAAACAACTCCACTACGTGTCCAGTTTGTCGCAATCCGTTGATAATCTGACGGTCATGTTCAATCTCATGTCCACCAGCCCCGACAATCGTTTCAATTATTGCAAACCTCATACCAGTTCCCTCTGCAAAAAAATCATTTTAAGATATTTTGCGAAAGTATAAAAACCGTGCAGAACCGCCATGATAAAGCCTATTTTACCATCTCGAAAACCTTGACGTAAAATATATGCCTGAAAGAAAGAAAACGGCGCTCTAAGCGCCAAATCGGCAAACCCTGCTTTCTTACCATCTGCGATATTTTTTTGCGCCATCATTGTAGTATAGCGATTGAAAGTAATGAAATATTTGTCCCAGTTTTGATAAGTAAAATGAAGCAACAAGCCATTCAGTTTGCGTCTGGGCAGATTGACTACCGGGTGTTCATGTACTATTCCCTCCCAAGTAACTGATCCTTGGGGATAAAGACGATGCGACCAATCCGGTTTAAATACACCATATCCCAACTTCATACCCATAACATAGTTTTGCCGAAGTACCTCAAACGAGTTGTTTTGCAAGCCTATTGTTGCCGCTTTAATGCTTAGTGCCAGTTCAGGTGTGACCCTTTCATCAGCATCAAGATAAAAAACCCACTCACAATCAGTACAAGTCAATGCAAAATTCCGTTGAGCGGCAAACCCTTGCTCAAAGGAATTTTGGAAAACTTTTGCTCCCATTTGTTCAGCAATTCGCACTGTTTCATCGTTACTAAACGAATCTACTACAATTATCTCATCGGCGAATCTGGCGCTTAAAATACATTGCTCAATATTGGTTTGCTCGTTATATGTCAATATCAATACTGCAAGTCGGTTCATTTATTTCTCCCTAATTTACGCCAACATCTCTTTGACTGCGTTAATTATTGCTGAATTGTCGATAATTTCCAAACACTTTTTGTCACAATCATCAATCCGGCCCCAACAAGGTGAACACTTAACACCGGCATAAAAATTCTTGGTATTTTCATTATCTGCTCCCCATAAATCAGGGTGATTGGCGCCAAAAAGTCCAACTGTCTTTGTTTTCAACGCAACAGCCATATGCATCGGTCCGGTATCAACCGATAGCATAACATCCGCTGCTTTTATCAACGCTGCAAGCTGCGTGAGCGATAAATTTCCGGCAAGTACGACTGCCTGTTTTCCTGAATTTATTTTATCCAGCACTTCACGCTGTGCAGAGCTACCAATAATAAACACGGTTCCTAACCTGCACAAGCTTCTTAATAAATCTTTCCCTTTAGAAATTGTGAGGCTACGATTTTCAAAATTGCTAAGCGGACAAAAAATTATTTTCTTTGCACTGTCATCAATAAATATCTGTTCATTAACATATTTAATGTCCGTAACCGAAACGACCAAACTGGTACTTGAATCGAATTGTTGCGAGCTCAACGGTGCAAGCACTCGCAACTGATTCTTAGCTTCGTATTGGATACATGGATGCTTATCAACCGTATCTGTCAAAAATAATTGTGCATGTTGAGCATTATAACCGCAGCGTCGTTTAATTCCAGCTAACCAGCTAATCAGCGCTCCGCGCAACGCATAATTCGTACAAACCGCCAAATCATAATGTTCTCGGCGCAAGCGGCGTGCCATAGAAACAATGCCTTTGATGCCGCTATCAACATTTTTTTTGTCATATACAATTACGTTATCGACATTAACATCCATCTCAGCTATCGGTTTCACCGCTGGAACTACCAGCATATCTATTTTTGCTGAAGAATAAATAGTCTTCAACGCCTGCGTAAGCGGAGTACGCATAATACCATCGCCAATCGATGCCAAATTTATCACAAGTATTCTCATCAACGCGCTCCAAAAACAATCTTTTGTTCAATATCGCTTTTCCGCTAAATCAGCTTAACAACTTCTTCAACATCAATATGTTCATTATCTATACCACGTTCAGATGGCTTATAAGCTTTTATCACTTTAGTATTTTTGCCTTGCGGCATACAACGACTAAGATGATCTTTGTCAAAACCAAACAACGCGATTGTCGGGGTTCCTAACGCATCGGCAATATGCATCGGCCCGGTATCAATAGTTACGAACTGCTTACATTCACTCAGTAATGCCGCCATTTCATTCATGTTCAATTGCCCGGAAATGTTAATAATATCATTACTATAATCACTACACAAAGAATCAATATAATCTTTTTGTGCAGCGGCGCCGATGGCGTAAACTGCGCCATATTTCATTTTCAACGCTTTAATAATAGGACTGAATTTTTCACCGGGAATATTTCGATGCGGACCACTGGCATAGGTAGAACCGCTCATACAGACAACTGCATAATTTTCAGGGAGCTTCAAACGCTTCTTTAGCGGTTGAAAAACTCCTTCGGGTGCCACCAAATCGGCGCTAGTCGAAAAATCCACCGGTAGCCCCAGTCTGGCTAAAGAGTATAGGTAATGTTTAATAATATTCGTTGTACGATCTTCAATAGCGTATTTATCGATCGCGTTAGAAAAGAAATTCTTTCCCATTCTGCTCATAGTATTTCCGGTTTTGCGTTTTGCCATCGATAAAAACGCCATTACTACAGTCGGGCTTTTGGCCACCGCCACAGCTAAATCATAGCGGGTACGCCAAAATTTCATGAACATCCCGCATTCGTGAAAGAATTTTTTCAAACCGCGATCTTTGCTATGAATATATACCTTATCAATGTATGGCGACATCTGCCAAATATCCGCTACTGAATAGGGAACGTACGCATCTACTACGCAAGTCGGGTTCAATCGCTTGAGTTCTTTTGCAATAACTGTAGCTACCGCTGAATCGCCTAATGTTTTCCAGCGGCTTATCAATAACACTTTGTCGAATTTCAGCATTACCCCTCCAAAAAACGAGAATACACCAAGTCCGCGCTAATGTCCGCCATACATTCTTTCCCAAGTGAACATACACGTTGCATACACTCTTTGCGCTCGCATACGGTTTGTAAAACAACATTATTGTTGCCATACGGCCCAGTGCGGCGAAATTTCGACGGACCGAACAGAACAATTACGCGTGTACCCACAGCCGCGGCTAAATGCACTGGTCCAGAATCATTACCTACGAACACCTTCGCCTTACTAATTATATAAGCTAGCTCTTTTAACGAGGTTTTGCCGACTAAATTGACGATTGATTTAGGGGGTATAGCTGAAAGCTGAAAACTGAAAGCTGATATTAGCTCTTCCGCAAGACTGGTTTCGTTGGGTGCACCAACTATTACCGGGGTTATTCCGTTCTCAGCAAAACACGCCGCCAGTTCACCAAAATAGCGCGCTGGCCAGCATTTGGTCTGCCAGATTGAGCCGGGAGCTAGTACTACTAATCTATCTTTTTCAATATCCAATCCGCTTTCTATACAAATGCTTCTGGCTGCTGTTTTCTCTGGCTCGGAAAAGCCAATTCCAAAATCAGCAGTCCCCTCTGGCAACTCTATTCCTAGCACTCGCGGTACATCTAAATAACGTTCTACCACGTGCGCATTTCGATATGCGCCTTGTGTCCGCTTGCTTACCAGCCAACTACCCTCACGAAGATTATACCAGCCGATTTTTCTCGCCGCCCGTGCAAAAAAAACAATAGCAGCGCTTTTAAATAACCCCTGCAAATCAATACAAAAATCATAGCGCTGCTTTCTCAATAACTTAATAAATAATGCCAGATACTCTAGATTGGTTTTTTTCTTTTTCTCAAAAACAATTATCTCATCGATATATCGATGATTCTCAAGCAACGCCTTAGCTGCCGGCTCCACGACCCAAGAAATTTTAGCATTCTGCCATTTTTTCTTAAGCGCGGCAGCAACAGGCATTGCATGAATAACATCACCGACTGAACTTAGCTTTACTATCAAAAAACGCATATTACTCCAAAACCAAAGCCTTTGTGGTAATTATACCACAAAGGCTCTCATGATTTGCAATATTTTCAGGTTCACTGCTGTTGCGCCGCCACCCGCTGCATTTTTTCGATAATGTTGGTAGTTGAGCGCCCTTCAACCAAAGAAACAAATTCAACCCTACCGCCGTAACTCTCTACCAGTGTTTTTTCCGGAAAATCTACACCAAGATAATCGCCCCCCTTAACATATACCGAGGGCTTGAGCTCTTGAATCAACTCAGAGGCAGTGCGTTCGCCAAAAAATACTACAAAGTCAACTGCCGATAAACCAGAAACTACTTCCGCACGATCGTTTTCACTATTTACCGGACGCAAATCGCCTTTGAAAGATTTTACCGACGCATCTGTATTTAAACCTAAAATCATTATGTCACCATATTTTTTTGCAGCATTCAAATAACGAACATGGCCGGCATGTAATATATCAAAGCAACCGTTAGAAAAAACCACTGTGTTTCCGTTCGATTTTAATTCATCACATAGCTGCTGCGCAACTTTACGTGAAATCAATTTATTCATAAACTCCACACTCCTTAATCCAGTGTCACTCAAACTGCTCGATAACTGTTCGCAATTCCTCAACAGTTAAAGTAGCCGTACCCATTTTCCGTACAACGACTCCAGCAGCGTAATTGGCTATTTTTGCAGCATCTACAATATTCGCCCCGGCCGAGATTGCTAAAGCCGCCACCATCGTCAAGGTGTCGCCGGCACCATTAACATCATAAATCTCGCTTTTGTCCCTGACCGGAATGTGGTCAACCACTTTTTCCTGAATGACCATAACACCTTCAGTACCCAAACTAATCAAAGCGGCTTTGGCGTTTAACTGAACGCGCAATTTTTCACCGGCAACAATCAAATCTTCCTTTTCTGCAAATTCTTCAACACCGGCAAACGCCGCCAGCTCTGACTCATTTTGCTTAATATAGCTAATGTTTGAATAATTCGTAATTGCATAACGCGAGTCAACAAAACTGGGTATTCGATATTTGTTACATTCATCGATAATCGTACACGCGGAAGAATTATTTAACGTGCCATTACCATAATCACTCAAAATAACCACATCCATATTCGGAATAATTTTTGTAATCATTTTAGCCAGTTCAAACGCCTCGTTTTTGGGAAAACCATTTTTCGGAACCCTGTCTATTCTGACGATGTGTTGCCGTACTACTGCGTGATCCCAAGCCATAATCCGTTGTTTGGAAATGGTGTGCTCGAGTGGTGTTTTTACTATAAATTCGGTGTTCACTCCAAATTTGCACATTTCGCTAACCAATTGCTCACCGGCACTATCTTCGCCGATTATGCCTCCGGCAAAAATTCTCGCGCCAAGCACCGCTCCGTTATGAATTACGTTAGCAGCAGCTCCTAAAAGCGTTTTCTCTTCCGTCGGTTCTAGTACAAGTACCGGCGCTTCACGTGAAATCCTCGCTATGTGTCCGTCTAAATAAATATCTGCGGTCAAATCGCCAACAACAAGTACCCGCTTGTCATGCCATTTTGAAATTAGTTTTACTAATTTTTCCTTCATCCGCATATCACCATCATCTTCCACAGTTTTCAATAGTCAAAAAATTATTTTTCCAATACCGTGCCCCACATATTGCCTTTTATCGCCAGTTCTGAATAATCGGAACCTTTAAGAATCATTGCTTTATCTCGGTCAGAATAACTTCCAAATAACTCCCCACCTGGAATTAAGCAATAATTTCTGTTCGTGTTCATCAGATTTCTGCCAAATGCCGATTGGGAGTATTTGCTAGCATCAATACCAAACAGATAACAAATTGTTGGTAATAAGTCTACCTGACCACCGTTAATATCGCTACTATATGGTTTCATTCCTTTGGAATATATTATCAAAGGCACTCTGTGATAGTTCTGCTGCCACCAGTCTCCCTGCCAAACCGTAGCGTTGACATCATCCTGGTAAAACTTATGCAAACTGGGATGATCACCATAAAACACGAGTACCGTGTTGTCCAGCAAACCAATCTTGTCCAGACTCGCAATCAATTCAGCAATTGCTTCATCAGTGTAACGGGCAGCGCGCAGATATTTGCCTAAATAATGATTTTTGATTTCCGCCGGAACAGTCAAAGTAAGTTTGTCTTCAGGCAAATCAAAATCAGCATGCAATGACAATGTTAGTACCAAAGCTTGAAACGGTTGTTTAAATGTTTTTACTTTTTCAAAATATTGCTCTAAAAACGGCTTGTCGCCGATTCCATAACCAATTTTTTCGTCATATACAAAATCTTTTACGCTGTAACAAGTTTCATAGCCCATGTTAGTATCGACCTGAAACCAATTCCAGGTTGATGCATCGTCCGGATGAGCTGCGTATGTTCTATAACCTTTTTCCTCAAACAATTTTGGTAAAGAAATATATTTATTTCTCGGATATTCATAGCAAGGAGTTCCTTTTGTTAAACGATAGCAACCGCTGTTTAGCATGAACTCTCCGTCAGACGTCTGCCCCTCGCCCTCCTGAGCATGAAAATTAGTAAAATATATTCCTTCCTCGGCAAGTCTATTAAGTGTCGGCGTAACTTCTTGTCCCTCAACCATTTGGTACATTTGAAAACGCTCTAACGACTCCACTTGCACGACAATCAAATTTTTACCGGCGAATATACCTTGATAATTATTTGGTTTCAGATTTTCATAATTCCACGACAACCATTTGCGCACTTCTGCTTCCGCAGTAGCGCTAATGTGTTCGTGTTTGGTATCCAACCCGACAACCGCACTGCAAAGATCCAAAAAATGATAACCTGAAACGCCCAAAACCTTTACTACAACAGTAGACGCTTTCAAATCAATACCTACAATGCTTTTTTTATCCAAAACCGCATCTTTTGCAATATACGAACCTAAAACAACCACAAAAACTATTAAATAAACTATGAAACTTTTATTGGTCTTTCTTACAGGCACATCTGCAATAAATGCCAACAATATCAGCATAGGCAGATCAACAAAAAAAATCAAATCAATTGACTTCAGTAACGAAAAAGTCACAGTGCCAAAATTTTCCAACATACCGGCTTGATTCAACGCTGTCACAGACGGCAAGGAACCAAAGGCTCTAAAATATACTGCATCACAAAACAATAGTATCGAAATTAACACATCAACAGCAACAAACCACCAAATTGTTTTCTTTTGTCGAAATAAAAAACCGAACATCAGAAAAAATAAACAAGCGCTAAAATTCACCACCATACTGGACGCGCGAAAACCAATATTAGAAATAAAATATTGTAAGACGAATTCTTTGATGACTATTGCTATCGTGACCAACCAGAAAACCAAATGAACCAAAGATCTAGACACCGTTTTGTTTAGCATTGTGTACTCCTTTTGGTATATCAAAGTTTACTTAACAACGCTGGCAAATCAACCATTTTATCTGTAATCCCATTATCCGATGCAACTTTTACAATGAAATTATCAAATTTACTGCTCAGTGGACGATATTCATCATATTGCCCATGTCTGATAACCGCAACGGATGGCACATCCAGTGCATCAGCCAAATGCATCGGACCAGTATCAGTGGTAAAAAACTTCTGTGCTTTGCTCAACACTACTGTCAGTTCAGCAAGTGAAATTTTCCCGGCAATATTGCAAAATTTTATTCCAGAATACTTTTTGCCAATATAATCGCGTTGCGCCGACGAACCAATAACATAAACCTTTTCGTATTTTTCGTTCAACACTTTTACTATTTTTGAAAATAGACTTATATCAATTTCCCGCGCCAGCCCGTCGAAACTGCCGCTTCCCAATGGACATACAACCGCATATTTTTCGTCCAAATCAATTATTGCTGCATCAATATTTATTCGCGGCGCCACTAGCATTGGTTTAGTTTTCAGGTTTACCGGCAATCCAATTCTCGCCAAAGCACATAAATAACGTTCCGTTATCGGTGACGATTTGCTTATTTCAAATTTTGCCAATTTATCCGAAAACATCATCTTGCCAGTATTGCTGTCTGTATCACCTGTGACAATCGCTGATCGGCACATTAACGCAAAACCAAACGCAGTACTCTTGCCACAGGCTATCGAAATATCATATTTACTTCCTATTATTGATTTCACTATCCTGACAAAATTAAGCGTTCGTTCCCAAAACGTCTTACCGCCTTGCTCCTGTACCAAGTCAACAGTATTTTTGAAAAGTTTCCAAACGTTGACTGCCTCAGATCGTGCGATCACGTGAATCCAACTATTGGGATACAGCCGTTTCAACTCGCTGGTAATTACCGATACTTTAACGCAATCACCAATTGTTTTCCATTCGCTAACCAATAATATCTTGCAATTGTTTTTCAAATGCAGCTCATCACGATTTTTGAACCGCGGTAAATATTTACAAAGTTTGAGGATTGACCGAAATTTGTTTTTCAGCTTAGTCTTCATTGCCTAGCTCACATTTCAAATACTCTTTTAAAGCCGATTGCCAATCGCCCATCGGATCACCTATCGCCATGCGTAACATATAATTGTCCAACACCGAATGGCGCGGACGTTTGGCTGGCCGGGGAAATTCACTGGTGGTACACGGATTGACCACGGTTTTAACTCTAGCTATTTCAAACGCTAACTTAGTCAGTTCGTACCAAGTCGTCTGTCCCTGGCAAGTACAATGATAAGTTCCGTAAGCGTCCGTCCTAATTAACCGGTCAATCGCTTTTGCGAGTTCGCACGCCGAAGTCGGCGACCCGGTTTGATCATTAACAACTTTTAGTTGAGCATTAGTTTCGGCGAGCTTTAACATCGTCCGTATAAAATTATTGCCGTCACCATATAACCAGGCGGTACGGGCAATGTAATGCCGACCAAGTATCTCTTTTACAATCTGCTCACCTTGCAATTTGGTTTTGCCATAGACACTTTGCGGATTAGTTGCATCAAACTCACGATACATTCCTTCATTTTCACCATCAAAAACATAGTCAGTACTGACACACACCATCCGGGCACCAATTTCCAGAGAAGCGGCCGCGATATTTTGTGAACCAACAACATTAACGCTAAATGCACCGTCAATGTCAACTTCTGCCTTATCCACGGCCGTATATGCCGCACAATGTACCACCGCCTGCGGCCGGGTAACCGCAAAAGTTTCTTTTACCGCTCGCCAATCGGTAATATCCAGATTGTGAATATCAGTAAGAATTAGTTCATCGGTAATCAACTGTTTTTGTAATTCTCTTCCCAATTGCCCGTTACATCCAGTAATAAGAATTTTCATAATAACCTTCCTCTACCAGTTAACCATTGTAACGTTAAATTCATATATGCTAGTCGCCCAATGATAAACAAATATCGTATTCCAGCAACCCCAGTTGCGTATCCAGGTCGTATCCAATTGGGTTTGCTTCCATGATGCCAAGTCCAGTGTTTGTCTTACGCTAAAATTATCTTTCGTAGTTGGTTGCCAATTCACCCCCCAAACACCGGCATAAGATGCATTGGGATTATTGAAATCAAAAATTTGCGTCTGCGACCGTTGATAGTGAAATTCCAAAGCATAGCTCAAATTACTCGCAATAGGCTGACTATAGACAGCGTCACCCAGTAACGAAGTATTATATGCCTCTTGTGCGTTGACAAGTTGCGAACTGCTCCATATTCCATCCGGCACCGGACCGTCCCAGACACCTATTCCACCGGCACCAAGTTGCAATGTTGCGGAATGTGGTAAATTTATTGCATCGCCTTGAAAATAAAACTGGGCGGTTCTATGAAAACTCTGTAAATTTTGTTGCGGACTTTGCCAAACCGCACCACTGCCACTAAAATTCAAAGTAACAGGCGCCGCACCAATTTTAAATGGCACAGTACTTGCCGTCAATTCCGGTAATTTTTTTATAAAATGGCCTTGATCATCGCGATCAAATCCTACATACAGCTCAGTATTTAACCAGCTGGACGAATACTCAATGGCGGCATTTGGCGCAAAACCATATTTCTGATAGTAACCCAGATTAACGTCTAAATAGGTATTATCTACAAATAGCGGAACAGAAATTTCCTCGTTTATCCAAAAACCGGTATCGCTCCAATAGCCAACGCTGGGATATGGCACCGGACTGCCCATGCCAGATTTTTTACCTATATTAATTGTCATTTGTTGCAAACTAAATAACTCAAAGTTTTTCAAAAAAACATGTGCATTATATAACACAACTCTATCATTGGGAAAAATTTCCATTCTGTCAGCACTAATATGGTAATCAGGGATATTTGAAGGACAACCGGTTGCTATGGCATTATAAAGCGTAATTTTATCTTTGGCTATTTCAACCGACTCACCGCTGAAATAGCTGGTGCCGATCGTTCCCGCAAATACTTTAACATTAGCTCCCTGCGTTTTCCCTTCAATATATAAATCCTGTCCATTGATATTCATTTTATCGCCCAATATTTTTATCGGCCCGGGAACAAACCCCTGACCGGTTTGAGTATTACCAAACAGCGCATCTGCTGACATTTTCTTGCCGTCGTACTCGATAATTACACTGCCGTCTGCCGCCGCCTCACCAGTTTTATTATCAAAAAACAATCGATCAGCATACACGATAACCGGTGTAGTCGTCGGTGCTTTTTTCTCAACCACTCCAGACAAACCAGTCCGTTCGTTTTGTAAATCACATTCTGAACATTGCGGATTGTCCGGGGGCAATGTATCCGGACTCTGAATCCGTCCATCATTTTGATAATCGACACAATAACCGCTTGAACAAAAATCGACCATGAATATAACAAGTAAAAAAAATATTAATATATATCTAAACAGAGATTTAGTAAACTCCGTGTTAAAATTCATCTTGTTCTCCAAATTCAAATGAATCAATCATTATTTTCAATGTTTATCATTTGTTTTTTCACTGATAATCTTTTCACAAAAAACCAACTGCAAACCAGCCACAACGGCAAATCTATTAAGTAATCGAACAAATTTCGCGAACCAAGTAAATTAAACTGAAAAGCTACCATTATTGCAATAGCTACCACCGCAGAAATAACTGATTTATTTAAGTTAAAAACGGCATATAAGAACAATAGAGTAGCTATATATATATAATCATAGCCAAAATAACACAAATCAAAGGGAATTATTCCAAACGTTGTCAAATACAACAATCCGCCAATCACAACCATGACAGTTAAATGCAAAATTGAAACTTTATATTTTACATTAATGTTTGTCATTTCAGAAACAACCATACTACATATTAACACCAATGACGTAATACTGATGTCTCCGGTAAGTCCACGGACACACATTGCCAACGATGCTCCGTCGATCCGCACACTCAAAAAAATCAATCCGCAAATCAATATTCCGATACGATGTTTAAACTGCGAAACAAACCACTTGGCAAAGAGTATTTTATTTATTACTACACTACACACAAAGGCTATCGCGACTAACTGAACAGCATTTTGAATCGTTGTCATATACACTCCTGAATGTTGCTGTATTCGATCATACAAACAGATACACTACTTTTGATTATAAATTCGTTCAACATAGGCTAATGAAATCTTCGCAAAACCAATGCATTTTCTTTGATATGAGTAAGTAATGTTAAGCATATCACCGGTAACCAGCAACGCCGGATATGAATATTCGTTATTGTCATTTTCAATATCGGTAATTTTCTTAAAAACAAAGCCGTCTTTAGATGCATATAAACTCAACAAGCCACGCCCGCCATCTTCAACCGGATTACATGCAATTACAATATAATCACCAAAATTTGCAGCCGCTACCGACGAATCGCGATTAGGAATATTTATTGCCCCACTCGACAACAGACTACCACGATCATCCAATTCGCCAAACCGTATTTTTTTATAAGTATCGTTGCTATCCCGACAGTACATAAATAAGTGTCCATTAATCCCGCGAACAAGCGCTGGTTGAATGGCGCCATCCATCTGCGGATAGCTCCACTTTTGTTCAACAGCACCGTTATTCATCAATAATAAATCCGGATGCTTACTACCGCATTCAAAATACGCCGGTAATAATGTGCTGCCATTTTGTAGCAACACCGTTCCTGTTCTAACCAAGGTACTGACATTGGTCGTTGGTTCAATTGCCAACCGCTCTGCTTCGCTCCAGGTGTTGCCATTATCCGTCGATCTTTTATGATTTACTTTTCCGGCTGCCCAGCCAAACCAATCTGTAGAAACGTAATATAAATGCAAAATTCCGGCGTTGTCCACTGACAAGACCGGATTGCCTATTCGATATGTGTGCCTTTGAACATCGGCTGATGTTCCAAACCGCGTGGCAATTGCTTTAGGCGCTGACCAAACTCCGTTACTATTTTTCGAAAAATATATACAGGTATCTTTTGACCCTTCGCGCGTTCCACCAAACCACGCCACCGCCAACTTATCATCAGCAAGTGCCACAATCGTCGACGCATGTGCCGAAGGAACATTATCCGGTGCTGGTATCTTAACTTTCACCATATCGGCTACCGTAACTATTCTCACCTGATTATGCTCAGCGATATTCATTTTCATAAACGGCAGCGCCGTTTGTTGCGAGAAAAGTACAGTAATCAAATAAACAATAACGAGCCCGACAAACAATAGCGGTTTCTTTAGTTTTGCAATCTGCATCCACTCACCTCAGCAATTTCACTACGCGCTATTTGCTACTTGCGCCTTGTATTCCATTACGCTTTAACAAATAATAATACTTGTCAGCGTATACCAATCGATAGCCATTAGAATATGGAGCTTTTAAAAAATCTTGAACCCGGTCATTTTTTCTAATTAAAACATATGAATCCAATTGCTTCGAACGTTCAAAAAAACTTTCTGGTAATTCGTGCGGCATAACATATTTTCCGGCCCAAAAACCTGTCTCTTCCGCCCCCAACTGAACGATCCTTTGCCCGCTATAATATACTGCCGAAGTCATGTAGTCACCATAACAAGCTGTAAGCACCGGCTCTTTGGGCAAATGCGCGGCCATTGCTTTTGACGAGCGCTGATGCATATATGCCGGAACAAAGATTGAACCAAATAACAAGAAAGCAAGTGTAACGCCGATTGCCGAACGAATAATCAGCGAGCTATCACTTTTATGTACAATCACAAAAAATCCACCCAGAACAACGACCGAAATCATAGCAAATATTTTCCCGGTGTCCGGTGAGAAAATTAACGCCGCAACATTTAACCCCGCCCAAATCAGCAAACACGGAAAAACTAACAAAAACAGCTCCGTTTGAGAAAAATTCCGATATCGCTTGTCAATAAATCTCGCAGTAATCATTAGCGCCGGAAAAATTACTGGCAGGCAATAGGTCGGATATTTTGTTGCCATCAACGTGAAAAACAAAAAAAATCCTAAAACCCAAGCCAACACATATTTATAAATGTCTTCACTTCGCTCAGTCCAAAAAGCTTTTATTGCAATAAATGACCAAGGCAACAATGTTGCAGGAATCATATACATATAGTAATAAAAATGATTATCTTCGGGATGTTCTGACACGGTTGCACGTACAAAATTGTTAAGTCCAAGAAAACCATTTACGAAATCATAACCATGCGTATCGTACATGTACCAATACCAAGGCAGACCTATAAGTAAAGTGATTATTAAGCCAGGAATCGAAAATGCCCGTTTAATTATTTTCCAATCCCTTTGTATGATGGCGTAAATCATAATAATAAACGCTGGTAGCACAATCGCCATCGGTCCTTTGTCCAATATTCCGATCCCAATCATTACATAAGCAATATATAGATACTTCAGATCACGCTCGATCAAATGCAAATATGTACAGGCTAAAGCGATACTAAGTACCGCTACCAAAACGGCATCGGTAACTACCATTTTCGAAAAAATCCAAAACATCACTGCGCCTGATAATATACTAGCAAAAATCAACGATCCGCGCATGCTCGCGTAAATACGATAATAGAACCAAGCTGCGAAAGTAACTGTTACTGAACCAGCAAGAGCAGAAGGAAAACGCGCCGCAAAATCGCATATTCCAAAAAACTTGAACGATAGAATTAACAACCAATAAATCATTACCGGTTTATCATACCAAAAATTACCATAAATCCGCGGTGACATCCAATCGCCGGACAATAGCATCTCTTTTGCAGTCAAAGCATAATTTGTTTCTACGGGATCAGTAATAGGCATTAACCAATTGAATGCACAAAAGAAAAAAATGGCACCAGCAAATATCAACAAGATTTTTCTAAGTGACATATATGCTCCTCGAAAAATTTTTATTTCACTCTCAAAACATATTTTTCATAAAATATTTTTTCAATATTGACAAGTTTTTTTGTTTTTTCGCTCATTGAATTATAGTAAGAATCCAAAACCACATAGTAGGCTTTACTTCCTGCATTATTTTGGATTGACGTCTCTGTTTGACGCAAAGATTTAAGTTCTACTCCAGTAATTCCGGTATAAAAAGTGAATCCTGGATGCCGATATTTCACAATGTACACTTGTGATTTTCCGTCATAAATTTTCATGAACTGCGGCGCAAAATCACGGCAATCAAACATATTATAAGCAACCGGCGCCAAAACATATACCAACAGCAACGAAAATATTGCCAGTCCCGCCACTTGCCATTTTAAGCCGCTAATGACACTTTTACTCCAAGTCTTATAATTGGCGACACCAAAAACCAATAACGTACCAAGGGCCGTCACTAACGCCCGCCAAATCAACCAAGGTTGTTGAATTTGCATAATGATAGCACTGATAATTTGTTGTGTACTCACATCGTCCCTGGCCATAACACCTGATTGAAGAATAGCTTGTCCGAATATTGCCGCTACCGCTAATAGCAACGCAAACACAACTGAAATAATTGTCATTGCAATTTTAGTTTTTATGCCCAATTTCTCAATATATTTGTCCAGATACAACGCAATAATTATTGCTATTGCAGGAAACATCGGCAGAATATATGTGACTAACTTTGTCTGTGAAATTGAAAAAAAAGCAAATATCGTCCATGCCCAAAAATGCATAAATAGCTCTGGATTGCTATTCTTTCTACTGCGCCATTTATTAATTGCGTCCTTTGCTGTTTCATAAACAGATTGCAGCAGTACACTGGTCCACGGAAACATTCCAATCAATAATACCGGAACAAACCACCAATATTTTTCGCCGCCCGGATGCTCGGCAATCAAAAATCGCTGAAGATTGTTTGCGCCCAAAAAGCCATCAATAAACGCCTGTCCATGTACTTTCCACATCGCCAAATACCACGGCGATGCAATCAATATAAATACAATTATTCCGGAGAACAACCGCATTTTTTTTAATTCAAACCAGCGATTATTGAATAGCACATCCAAGAAAATTATTGCACCAGGCAATAAAAAACCAATCGGTCCTTTGGCAATAACAGCTAAGCCCGCAAAAACGTATAGCCAGAAATAGCGTCCGCTCCAATAACACAATAATGCGCCAGTCATGCAAAACACCAGCGTAATATCAATGACTGCTGCCTTACATAAATAGAAAAACTCCAAACTAGTTAACAAAACCACCGCCGACAGCAGCGCGATCCGACGGTTGGTTTTGACACCGACAAAATAGTACACCATGAAAACCGTAATCATACCCAAAAACGCTGACGGAAACCGCGCAGCAAATTCATTGTGGCCAAATAACTTGAAACACACTGCTACCAACCAATAAAACAACGGTGGCTTGTCATACCAGTATTGTCCATATATTTGCGGTGACAACCAATCACCACTAGAAATCATTTCCTGTGGTGTGAGTGCATAGACCGGTTCGTCTGGGTCAAATAACGGTAAATTGCTTATTCCCGGCATAATTATGACAAGGCAAAGCAACAAAAGTAATGCCAGATCACGTTTGTGTTCCCGAAGATAAGTAATCATGAAATTCCTCCTGTAGCCAATAAAATCCTATTTGAAGCGATTGTGCATCCAAAAATATTGCTCCGGATGTTCACGAATTACCCGTTCATATTCCTGATAGATACTCTGCATGGTATTTTTTACCGAATCATCAACTGTAGCACCCGCTACTACGGCTATTTCTTTATCCACCTTGATATGGTGGTTATTATTTGCGTCGCGATAAACATAGGTTAGCACCAGCGGGGCGCCAAATTTGACCGCAAACATTGCCGGACCGCGCGGCGCTGTCGTTTGTTTGCCGAAAAACACAACCGGAACATCCGTATCATGCTGATCCGCCGGTAAAATCAATATTGCTTTTTCTTTCTTGAATATTTGCAAATATTTTCGCGCGCCTTCACCCTTATATACAACTTTTAATCCGTTTTCTTCACGACGATCTTCAACAATTTTATTAAAAAACGGATTGTTCTGCCGCCGTGCGACATCGTATATTTTGTAGCCGAAAGCCCCCAAAGTGCAGCCAAGCTCCCAATTACCTAAATGCAACGAAACCATGACCACACCCTTGCCACACTGGACCGCTTCATCGAGTGTTTCTCGATTATCAAGAATTATTCGTCCACTTCTTAGTAATTGCACAGACCAAAAAAATTCTATATATGACATCGCCATCGATATGTATGATTGTTTAGCTATTCGTTCCCAATCCGAATATTTCATTTTTGGAAATGCATAGCTAATGTTTTTTATCGTTATCAATCGCCGCTTCTTTAAAATATAATATCCGGTCAAACCAAGCATCGTTGCAAACATATAGCAAATCTGCTCCGGTAGTAACCGCATCAATTTTCCAAACGAAGTAAAAGCTACCATTTCCAGCCAATAAATCAATTTTTTCATATTAGTTATTAAATTACCCTCAAGTTTCTATTATAATAAGTTTCAAAGACCATGCTATTCTACCACATATCCGCGCAACAAAAAACCCTGTACTGCTACAGAACCAACAAATACCTGTGCAAAACTGAGTTTCAAGCAAAAAAAAGCACACTTCTTATCGAAGTGTGCTTTTTAAAACCGGCAGCGACATACTCTCCCGGGCCGTTACCAGCCAAGTACCATCAGCGCAGGAGGGCTTAACTACTGTGTTCGGAATGGGAACAGGTGGAGCCCCTCCGCCTAACCACCGGATATCCTCAGTGCTTACGCCCTGAAAACCAGATAGAGAAAATGTGATAAACATCGAGTAAATGTTTGAGATTTGTATTCGAGCGCTTGATAAGTCAAGCCCTCGGGCGATTAGTACTGGTCCGCTCCATACATTGCTGCACTTCCACTCCCAG